>Ga0081539_10000015_pt1 | contig 395781 bp, 363 predicted proteins | sample TabmetS4T2R2_FD_71023 | JGI IMG/M metagenome (GOLD analysis project Ga0081539, IMG submission 71023) | Tabebuia heterophylla rhizosphere microbial communities from the University of Puerto Rico - S4T2R2 | ecosystem: Host-associated > Plants > Roots > Rhizosphere ...
GTGTCGCAAGACAGGCCAGTCAGTGAACGTTGGAGTCAGGAAGGCCTGGGACGTTCGGCACCGCCATCCTTGCCCACCATCCAAGATCATCGACAAACGGATGACCCAAACAGACTCTCTGTGGACGTTCGTTCCTGAACAGGTCGGGGGTGTCCGTGGCCCGGCCGGGTCAGTCCGGGCCGAAGATGCTGGTGACGACCGTGCTGCACCAGTCCAGCAGCGCCCGGTCGCGGACCTGTTCGGCACCTATCGCCGAGCTCGCGGGCCGCGGCACCAGCACGATGGCCGCCGTCTCCTTGAAGACGCTGCGCGGGTAGAGCCGCTGCAGCCGCAGCGCCCGGGACTCGGCCAGCTTCGCCGGCCCGAACCGGATGAAGGTGCCCTGGGTGACGATCTCGGTCAGCCCGGCCGTCCTGGCGAGCAGCCGGAACCTCGAGACGGCGAGCAGGTTCTCCACCTCGGACGGCAACGGGCCGTAGCGGTCGGCGAGCTCTGCCTCGACCGCCTTGACGTCGGCCTCGCCTCGCACCTCGGCGATCCGCTTGTACATCTCCAGCCGCAGCCGCTCCGACTCGACGTAGCTGGTCGGCAGATGCGCCTCGACCGGCAGCTCGATCCGGACCTCCGGCTCCGGCTCCACCTCGTGGCCCCGGAACTCGGCCACGGCCTCGCCGACCAGCCGGATGTAGAGGTCGAAGCCGACCTCGGCGATGTGCCCCGACTGCTCGCCGCCCAGCAGGTTGCCGGCGCCGCGGATCTCGAGGTCCTTCATCGCGACTGCCATCCCGGAACCCAGGTCGCTGTGCGCGGCGATGGTGGAGAGCCGGTCGTACGCTGCCTCGCTGAGCGGCTTGTCCGGCGGATAGAGGAAGTAGGCGTAGCCGCGGTCCCGGCCTCGGCCGACCCGGCCGCGCAGCTGGTGCAGCTGGGAGAGGCCGAGCACGTCGGCGCGCTCGATCAGCAACGTGTTCGCCGTGGAGATATCCAGGCCCGCCTCGACGATGGTCGTGCAGACCAGCACATCGGCCCGCCGCTCCCAGAAGTCGATCATGACGTGCTCCAGCCGCTGCTCGCTCATCTGGCCGTGCGCGGTCACCACCCGCGCCTCCGGGACGAGGTCGGCGATCCGCCGGGCCGTACGGTCGATGCCCTGCACCCGGTTGCTGACGTAGAACACCTGGCCCTCGCGCAGCAGCTCGCGCCGGATGGCGGCCACCACCTGCGCCTCGTCGTACGGGCCCGCGAAGGTGAGCACCGGGTGCCGCTCCTCCGGCGGCGTCGCGATCGTGCTCATCTCCCGGATGCCGGTGATCGCCATCTCCAGCGTGCGCGGAATTGGCGTGGCGGACATGGCCAGCACGTCGACGTGGGTGCGCAGCCGCTTGAGCTGCTCCTTGTGCTCGACGCCGAAGCGCTGCTCCTCGTCGACCACCACCAGGCCGAGGTCCTTGAACGCCACGTCGCCCGACAGCAGCCGGTGGGTGCCAACGACGACGTCCACCCGGCCGCTCTTGAGGCCCTCGATCGTCGCCCGGGTCTCGGCGTCAGACTGGAACCGACTCAGCGGTGCGACGGAAACCGGGAAGCCGGCGTAGCGGTCGGCGAAGGTGGCGTGGTGCTGCTGGACCAGCAACGTAGTCGGCACCAGGATCGCCACCTGCTTGCCGTCCTGGACCGCCTTGAACGCCGCGCGCACCGCGATCTCGGTCTTGCCGTAGCCGACGTCGCCACAGATCAGCCGGTCCATCGGCACGACCTGCTGCATGTCGCGCTTGACGTCGTCGATCGCGGCCAGCTGGTCCGGCGTCTCGACGAAGCTGAAGGCGTCCTCCAGCTCCCGCTGCCACGCCGTGTCGTGGGAGAAGGCGTGGCCGCGGGTGGCCTGCCGGGCGGCATAGAGCTTGATCAACTCCGCGGCGATGTCGCGGACGGCTCGGCGGGCCCGCCCCTTGCGCCGGGCCCAGTCGCTGCCGCCCATCCGGTCCAGTGTGGGGTTCTCCCCGCCCACGTAGCGGGTCACCTGGTCGAGGCTGTCCATCGGCACGTAGAGCCGGTCGCGCGGCTGGCCGCGCTTCGACGGCGCGTACTCGATCACCAGATACTCCCGGACCGAGCCCGCGACAGAGCGTTGCACCATCTCGGCGTAGCGACCGACGCCGTGCTGGCTGTGCACGACCGGGTCGCCAGGCACCAGTTCCAGCGGGTCGATCTGGTTCTTGCGCCGCACCGGCATCCGCCGGCTGGCCCGGTCCGCCGAGCGCTGGCCGGACAGGTCGGCTGCGGTGAAGACGGCGAGCTTGACCGCGTCGGCCAGAAAGCCGTGGGCGAGCTGGCCCGTCACGACAGAGGCGATGCCGGCCGCCGGCGGCCGGTCGAGGCGCTCCAGCTGGCGGAGCGGCAGATCGTGCTCGGCGAGGACCTCGGCGAGTCGCTGCCGAGTGCCGCGGCCCTCCGCGACCACGGCTACCCGCCAACCGGCGCCGAGACACCCGGCCACGTCGCCGATGGCGGACTCGGTGTCGCCGCGGTAGGTCGCTCCGACCCGGCCGGCGAGAGTCCTGGTCTCCACGCCGGCCGTGCTGACCTGGGTGCTGAGGTCGATCACGTCGCCGGCCTCGGTCCGCACCACCTCCGCCGGCTCCGGGCCGGCGCTGAACGGCGACAGTGTCCACCACGCGAGCCCCCGCTTCAGAGCAGTGCTCCGCACTTCACCGAGGGGCTGGTAGGCGGAGGCGCCGAGGTCGATCGGCGCCTGACCACCGCCGGCCGCGGCCGCCCAGGAGGCGTGCAGGAACTCCTCGCTGGTCTTGACCAGCTCCAGCGCCCGGCCTCGTACGAGCTCGGGGTCGCAGACCAGCACGATGGTTTCCGCGGGCACCAGCTCCACCAGCAGTTCCATGCCGTCCACCAGGGCCGGCGACAATGCCTCCATGCCGTCCACCGCGTGTCCCTGGGCGATCTTGTCGAGCATCTCGACCAACTCCGGGTGCTGCTCGGCGAGCGCAGCCGCACGTGCTCGTACGTCCGGGGTCAGCAGGAGCTCCCGGCAGGGCGATGCGACCAGCTCGGTGAGCGTCAGGTCGCTCGAGCGCTGGTCGGCGACCGTGAAGTAGCGGATGTCCTCGATCGTGTCGCCGAAGAAGTCGACCCGGACCGGATGCTCCTCGGTGGGCGGGAACATGTCGACGATCCCGCCGCGGACCGCGAACTCCCCCCGGCGCTCGACCAGGTCGACCCGGACGTACGCGGCCGCGACCAGCTGAGCGGCCAGCTCGGCGAGATCGATCTCGGCGCCGACACTCAGCCGGACGGGGCGCAGCTCCGCCAGCCCCTTCACCTGCGGCTGCAGCACGCTGCGGACCGGCGCCACGATGATCCGCGGCGGCCCTTCGGGCGCGTTGCCCGCCAGTCGGCGCAGCACCGCCAGCCGCCGCCCCACCGTGTCGGAGCGTGGACTCAGCCGCTCGTGCGGCAGCGTCTCCCACGCTGGGTAGTAAGCGACCTGCTCCTCGCCAGCCAGCGACGCGCAGGCAGACGCGACCTCCTCGGCCTCCCGGTAGGTCGAGGTGACCAGCAGCACCGGCCGATCAGCGCCGCCACTTCTTCGCCCGGCGGCGAGTGCCGCCGCGATCAGCGGCCGGATGGGCGGCGGCGCTGTGATGTCGAGAGCGGTGAGGGATCCCGTTCGGGCGTCCTCGATCGTCGCCGCCAGCGTCGGATCCTGCACCAGCGCGTCGACCAGTCCCGCGAGCGTCACCGGCCAAACCTAGCGGGTGACGACACACGCTAGGAGTTGAAGGCGTTCTGGGTGCGCTCGAGTCCAAGGGTGAGCAGGGATTCGACGGCGTCGGCGGCCCGGTCGATCTCGACGGCGATCAGGTCGCGGCTCCCAGCCGGGAAGTCGGTGAGCAGGAAATCGGCCGGGTCCTGGCGGCCGGGCGGGCGCCCGACGCCGATCCGGACCCGGTAGAAGTCACCGGTGCCCAGCGACGTGCGGATCGAGCGCAGCCCGTTGTGGCCGTTGTCCCCGCCGCCGAACTTGACCCGCAGCTGGCCGGGATCGATGTCGAGCTCGTCGTGCACCACGACCATCCGCTCGATCGCGATCTTGAAGTAGGCCAGGGCCCGCGACACGGCGCAGCCCGTCTCGTTCATGTAGGTGCGCGACTTGAGCAGCACCAATCGGACCGCGTCGGGGGCACCGGGCGGTCCGAGCCGGGCCTCCGCGACCTGGGCCCGCAGTCCCCGCGGCGTGGAGAACCGTACGGCCAGCCGCCGGGCCAGCTCGTCGACCACGTGATAGCCGATGGTGTGCCGGTGTGCCACGTACGCCGGCCCCGGATTGCCGAGGCCGACCACCAGCCAGGGCTCCATGATCGTGGAGAACTAGGCCTCCTCGGCCGGCGAGCCTTCCAGCTCGTCCTCCTCGGCCGGTGCGGCCGCGGTCGGCTCGATGCCGGCCTCGGCCTCCGCCTCGGCCAGCTCGGCGGCCGCCGCCTCGGCGGTCTGGGCGGCCGTCACGTTGATGATCAAGGTCTCCGGGTCGTCGGCCAGCGTGGAGCCTTCGGGCAGTTTCAGCTGGCTGGCCAGGATCTGGGTGCCGGCCTCCAGGTCGTCGATCGTGACCAGGATCGCCTGCGGGATATGGGTGGCCTCGGCCTCGATCGCCACGCTGGTCTGACCGAGGACCACGATCGTCTCCGCGGCCGCCTCGCCCTCTACCTGGATCGGCACGTCGACGGTCACCTTCTCGCCGCGGCGGACGATCACGAGGTCGACGTGCTCGATGGTGTGCTTGATCGGGTCGCGCTGGACCTGTTTGGGCAGGGCCAGCTGAGCCTTGCCGTCGACGTTGATGGACAGCAACGCGTTGGCCGTCCGCAGCGCGAGCAGGGTCTCGTGGCCGGGCAGCGTGATGTGGATGGGCGCCGTGCCATGGCCGTACAGCACGGCGGGAATCTTGTCGGCACGGCGGATCCGGCGGGCTGCGCCCTTGCCGAACTCCGTACGCGGTTCGGCGATGAGCTTGACCTCGGGCACGAAACGAACTCCTCGACTTGCGATCTCCAGGTTGTGGCGGTGTCGCGCTCACCGAGACTGCAAGCGTGGCCGAACCCAGTCGATCACGGTCTTGGCGACCCTCGCCGAGGCAACCGGGCAACTCTAGCAGAGGAATCTAGCTCTGCCCGTTGAAGAGGCTGGTGACCGAGCCGTCCTCGAAGACCTCGGTGATGGCTCGGGCGATCAACGGCGCGATGGAGAGCACCGTCAGGGTGTCGAAGCGGCGCTCGTCGGGGATCGGCAGCGTGTTGGTGACGATGACCTCCTCGAACGCGGAGGCCTGCAGCCGGTCGTACGCCGGCCCGGAGAGCACGGCGTGGGTCGCGGCGGCCAGGACCGACTTGGCGCCCCTGGCCATCAGCGCCTCCGCCGCCTGGCAGATCGTTCCGGCGGTGTCGATCATGTCATCGACCAGCAGGCACACCTTTCCCGACACATCGCCGACCACCTCGTGTACGGCGACCGTGTTGGCCACGTTGGGGTCGCGCCGCTTGTGGATGATCGCCAGCGCGCAGTTCAGCCGATCGGTCCACATGTCGGCCAGACGCACCCGTCCGGCGTCCGGCGAGACCACCGTCATCGTCGCGGTGTCGTACTTCGCCTGCAGGTAGTCCGACAGCACCGGCAACGCCCACAGGTGGTCCACCGGCCCGTCGAAGAAGCCCTGGATCTGGGCGGCGTGCAGGTCCACCGCCATCAGCCGGTTCGCGCCCGCCGTACGGAACAGGTCGGCGACCAGCCTGGCCGAGATCGGCTCGCGGCCGCGATGCTTCTTGTCCTGCCGGGCGTACGGGTAGAACGGCACGACCACCGTGATCCGCTTCGCCGACGCGCGCTTCAGCGCGTCGACCATGATCAGTTGCTCCATCAGCCACTCGTTGACCGGGGCGGCGTGGCTCTGGAGCACGAACGCGTCCGAGCCGCGGACAGACTCCTCGAACCGAACGTAGATCTCGGAGTTGGCGTAGTTCAAGGCGCGGGTGGGCACGATGTCGACGTTCAGCAGGGAGGCTATCTCCGCCGCGAGCTCCGGGTAGGCCCGCCCGGAGAAGAGCATCAGGTGCTTGGCGCTCGGCTTCTTGAGCCCGCTCACTCGTCCTCCTTCGACGTCTGCCGGTCGGCCGCCACCAGGGCGGCCTCGGACTGTGCGGACTGCGCCGCCCGTGCGGCGGCGGCGGTTCTCGTGCCGGCCCGCTTGCGGGCCACCCAGCCCTCGACGTTGCGTTGCCGGCTCCGACTCACCGCCAGCTCGCCCGGCCCGACGTCGCCGGTGATCGTCGAACCGGCGGCGATATAGGCACCGTCGGCGATCTGCACCGGTGCGACGAGCACCGAGTCGCTGCCGACGAAGCTGTGCGCGCCCACCGTGCTGGTGGACTTGGTGACCCCGTCGTAGTTGGCGAAGATCACGCCGGCGCCGACGTTGGCGCCTTCGCCGATCACCGCGTCCCCGAGATAGCTCAGGTGCGGCGCCTTGGCGCCGACGCCCAGCTTGGCGTTCTTGGTCTCGACGAAGGTGCCGATCTTGCCGCGGGCCCCGATCAGGGTGCCCGGCCGGAGGTGCGCGTAAGGGCCGACGTTCGCGTCCGGCCCGATCACGCTGAGCGAGCCGTGGCTGCGGCTGACGACGGCCCGCTCGCCGACCTCGACGTCGACGAGCGTCGTGTCCGGCCCGATGGTGGCTCCGGCGCCGATGGAGGTGGTGCCCTCCAAGGACGTGCCCGGCAGCAGTGTCACGTCCTGGGCGAGGTCGACCGACGCGTGCACCCAGGTGGTCGCCGGATCGACCACGGTGACCCCGGCCCGCATCCAGTCGTGCAGGATCCGGCGGTTCAGCTCCGCATTCATCGCGGCGAGCTGGACGCGGTCGTTGACTCCCTCGGTCTGCCAGCGGTCCGCGGTGCGACACGCCTGCACGGTCTTGCCCTCGGACCGGGCCGCGGCCAGCACGTCGGTCAGGTAGAGCTCGCCCTGGGCGTTCTCGGCCGCGATGCCGGCCAGGCCCGAGCGCAGCGTCTCGGCGTCGAAGACGTAGATGCCCGAGTTGATCTCGGTGATCGCGAGCTCGTCGGGCCTGGCGTCCCGGTGCTCGACGATCCGGCTGATCTGGCCGTCGGCGTCGCGGACGATCCGGCCGTAGCCGGTCGGGTCCGCGATGTCCGCGGTCAGCACCGTCACCGCGGAACCGGCCGCGCGGTGGGCTGCGACCAGCTCGCCGAGCGTCTCGCCGGTCAGCAGCGGCACGTCCGCGTACGTCACGACGACCTCGCCGGCGAAGTCCGGCAGCTCCGCCAGCGCGACCTGGACGGCATGGCCGGTGCCCCGCTGCTCGTCCTGCACCGCGGTCCGTACGTGCGGGGCGATCTCGGCTAGATGGGCTGCCACCTGGTCGCGCAGGTGCCCGATCACCACGACCAGGTGTTCCGGCTCGAGACTGGTCGCCGCATCGATCGCGTAGCTGAGCAGCGAGTGACCGGCCAATTGGTGCAGCAGCTTGGACCGCGCGGACTTCATCCGCTTGCCCTCACCCGCCGCCAGGACCACCACCGCGGCAACCGGCTCGTAGGCAGGGTGAAGGGCGTCGGGGGTTGGCAACAGCATGCTCCTTGCAGAACCGGGACCGAAACCCTTCCGGCAGTGCACACATTAGTGCCGGGCAACCGACGCAGTTCGACGGCTGGCGGTGCTCAAGCCGGTAGCGGTCGGCAGGCACCCCACGGCGCTGACCACATCGGGCTCCCCGGGTAGGAGTCGAACCTACGTCGCTAATCCTGATTCAAAGTCAGGCGGGCCCTGCCGACAGACCAACCGGGGATCGCGGAGAGCTGGTCACAGCCACTGTGACCGGCCCTGCGCCATCGAACGGCCACCACCGGCCGACCGGACACCAGCGTACGCACCGAGGCATCCCTTGCGCCCGTCAGAAACTCGCGTGCACGTTCGTTCCTGCCAACCTGCGCCGGCTGCAACGGGCGCAACGCGATAGGAGTGTACGTAGACGTTCGTTTCCGACGCTCCGGAGCAGACTGATGGCCCTCGATGCCGGCACCTCGAGCCCACAAGGCTTGTCTCGACGTCAAGAGTCTTGACGCCTAGGATTCCGCCCATGCCGGAGTCCGTACGGGATGAGGTCGACGAGCTCGTCGCCGCCTGGCGGCGGGAGCGGCCCGATCTCGACGTCGCACCGATGGAGATGCTGTCCCGGATCAGCCGGCTGGCTCAACGGCTCGATCGCGTACGCTCCGCCGCGTTCGCGACGCACGGCCTGGAGTCGTGGGAATTCGATGTGCTGGCCGCACTGCGCCGGTCCGGCCCTCCCTACCGGCTCTCGGCCGGCCAGCTTGTCCGCGAGACGCGGGTCACCTCCGGGACGATGACCAACCGGGTGGACAGGCTGGAGGGCCGGGGGCTGGTGGCTCGGGAGGACCATCCCGAGGATCGCCGCGGAGTGCTGGTCCGGCTCACCGAGGCAGGGGCTTTGGTGGTCGACGCCGCGCTCACCGACCTGCTCGACGCGGAGCGGCGGATGGTCGAGCCGGTGGACCGGGCCGATCGCGATCAGCTCGTCGCAAACCTTCGCAGCTTGTTGTCGCCGCGCCCCTGAGCAGCAACCGATCCCCCGGGGCCGCCGCCCTGAGCATCAACCGAGCACCCCCGGGGGCGCCGCGCCGAGCATCGCCGACCAGCCTGGCACCGCGCCTCTGAGCGTCAGCCGATCACCCGGGCGCCGCTCACCGGGCCGGTGGCCCGCCTGATCGACCGGCAGAGGCCCTCGGCGCTGAGCGCCACGCTGAGGTCGACCGCCGCCGTCTCGCTGGAGGTCAGGAAGGCGCATGTCGGGCCCGATCCTGAGACCAGGGCGCCCAGCGCGCCGAGCTCGAGGCCGGCATCCAGCACCTGCCGGAGCCGTGGCTGCAGCTCCAGCGCCGCCGGCTGCAGGTCGTTGATCAACGCGGCGCCCACGGCCGCCGGATCGCCGCTGCGCAAGGCGTTCATCAGCGTGGGCGGCACCTCGGGCGGCGGCACCCGGCTGGACCGCTCGTCGAAGCGGCGATAGACAGCCGGCGTCGACAGCCCGTGGTGGCCGAAGGCGAGCACCCAGTGATAGTTGCCGCGCGCCAGCACCGGCACGACCTGTTCGCCCCGGCCGCTGCCCAGCGCCGTCCCGCCGAGGAGCGCGAACGGCACGTCGCTGCCGAGCTCGGCGGCCAGCGTACGCAGCCCATCGTGGTCGATGTCGATGTCCCACAGCACCGCACAGGCCAGCAGCGCCGCGGCCCCGTTGGACGACCCGCCCGCCAGTCCACCGGCGACCGGGATGGCCTTCTTGATCGACAGTGACACGCCCAGCGAGTCGTACGGCCCGTGCCTGCGGGCCAGCAGCCGCGCGGCGCGGATGGCGAGGTTGCGCTCGTCGGTCGGTACGAGGTCGGCCCCCTCACCGCTGACGGCGACCTCGAACTCGTCCGGCTCCGCCCACTCCGCGTGCACCTCGTCGTAGAGGGAGACGGCCTGGTAGACGGTGGCCAGCGGGTGAAAGCCGTCCGCACGCGGCGCACCAACGCGCAGCGCCAAGTTGATCTTGGCGGGGACCCGGACCCGGACGCCGACCGGGTTGGGTGGGAGCGCAGACGCCACGACGTCGAGGGTATTCCCGGGCCGTCTGGCTGCTGCTCCCCCTCCGCCGGGCCACCGGTCCGCCGGCGACCGGGCTGCCCGCAGATGCACCCAGTGCTCGGCGGGCCTTCCCGCGCACCGCCGCGGCGGGATCCGATCGCCGCCGGCAAGCGTCGGATCCTAGAACTGCTCGGCGAGCCGGGCGAAGTCGGCGACGCTCAACATCTCGCCGCGGACCCGCGGGTCGAGGCCGGCCGCCTGGATCCGCTCGCTGGCCGCGGCCGACGACCCGGCGAGAACGGCCAATGCCGAGCGCAGCATCTTTCGCCGCTGACCGAAGGCGGCGTCGATCATACGGAACACCTGCTGCCGGTCGGCCCGAGTGCTCGGCGGTTCCCTGCGCTGCAGCGACACGAGGCCGGACTCCACGTTCGGCGCCGGCCAGAACACGGTGGGCGGCACGCTGCCGACCCGTACTGCCGCGGCGAACCAGGCGAGCTTCACCGACGGCACGCCATAGGTCCTCGAGCCGGGGGGCGCCACGAGCCGATCGGCCACCTCCGCCTGGACCATCACCAGTCCGCGCCGCCAGCTGGTGAAGGTGGCCAGCAGATGCAACAGCACGGGCACCGCCACGTTGTACGGCAGGTTGGCGACCACCGCGGTCGGAGCCGCCGGCAGCCCGTCGACGGTCCGTGCGTCATCGGCGATCACCGTAAGCCGATCTGTCCGGTCCGGCGCCCGATCGGCAACGGTCGCCGGCAACGCATCGGCCAGCCGGGGATCGATCTCGACTGCGATCACCCTGGCACCGGCCTCCAGCAGGCCCAGGGTGAGCGAGCCGAGCCCAGGGCCGACCTCCAGGACCACGTCGTCGGCCGCAACACCGGACGCTGCCACGATCCGCCGCACCGTGTTCGGGTCGGTGACGAAGTTCTGTCCGCGCTGCTTGGTCGGCCACAGGCTCAACCCGACGGCCAGGCTGCGAACCGAGGTGGGGTCGAGCAGCCGGACTTGGCTCAGCGCAGGCCCAGTCGCGCGGAACACGCGGGCCAGGCGCCCCAGCCCACGTCCGCCTGCACCTTCTGCGCGATGGCGATCTGGGTCGCCTTGCTGGCGTCGCTGGGCAGCCCGGTCCCGCCGTACGCGCGCCAGGTGCCGAGCGAGAACTGTAGACCGCCGTAGTAGCCGTTGCCGGTGTTGATCGACCAGTTGCCGCCGGACTCGCACTGGGCGAGCCGGTCCCAGACGCTGCCGGAGACCGAGCCGCCGCCACCGCCGCCACTGCTGCTCGAGCCGCCCGACGAGGGGACGGCCACCTTGGTGCCCACCAGGATCACCCGGCTGACCGGCTTGGCGGTGATCTTCGACGACGTGGTCTTGCGGGCGGTGAGCCTGCCGTTCTGGCGGGTCTCGACGTAGATCACTGTACGCACGCCGGCCCGGCCCGCGACGTCGATCTTGGTCTTGCCCTTGGCCAGCGAGGACGTCTTCTTCCTGATCACGCCGAAGGCGACCTTCTGCCGCTTGGTCACCTTGGTGACATCGACCCGGATGTAGCGGAAGGTCGCACCGTCGACCAGCCTGGCGGTCATGCTCACGCTCAGCTTGTCGTCGTGGTCAACCGTGATCTTGGCCAGCGCGAGCACCTCGGCGACCGTCTGCGCCGTCGTGGTGATCACTCGCCTCTTGCCGGCGTCGTCGATCGTCACCATCTTCTGGGTGGCCAGGTCGAGGCTCAGACCCTCACGCGGGATGGCGGTGCTCCGGCTGGTGGAGAGCGCCGCACCATCGGTGTCCAGGTCCAGCGAGGCGAGGGCCTGGCCGACGCTCCTCGCCGTGGTCCAGAACGTCTGCGCTCGGCCGTCGACGACGAGAGTCAGCTGGCGGCCGTACTGCACCGCCACGAGCGACCCGTCCGTCACCTGCGCGCCGAGGCCCGGGGCGACGACGTCGTGCTCCGACAGCGATATGCCCTGCTTGCGGAGCAGGTCGCCGACAGTGCCGGCCATGGTGCTGACCTGGCGCTGGCTGCCGTCCACCGAGAGGGTGACGTCCTTGTTGACGTTGACATAGCCGTAGGCTGCGCCCGCTACGGCAAGCGAAGCGGCCCCGGCAACGACTGCGGGGATGATCTTGCGCACGATTCTCCCTGGTGGCCCGGAGCCCCTGGATCCCCCGAGCCGTCTGGAATGGTCAGCGGCGACCCCCGGTCGCCCACTTGCGGTCACGGAATCATAACGGCCAATCCCTTGGCCCGCCAAAAGACCGTCACAAGCTCGACTGGGAATCCCACCGGCCCACGTGGATCAGCGATGACGCCGGCCGTCGGTTGCGCCGGGTCGGCGAGCCGCTCGGCCGCTCCGCCGGATCGGGATAGCCGACCGCGGTGACGCCGACGCTGAGCTGGTCCGGCGGCACCCCGAATGCGGCTCGTACGAGCTCGATCCGCTCCGCCGGCAGGCCGAAGAAGCAGGCGCCGAGGCCGCGATCGACGGCGTCCAGCAGGGTCAGCATCGCGGCCATCCCGGCGTCCACCCACCAGTACGGGGCCGACCAGCGGGCCGGATCCCGGTCCGTCCAGCCCTTGTCCGGCTCCGCGTAGCGGTCGAGGTACGCGGCCTCACTGGTCCAGGTCAGAATCAGCAGCGGCGCCGTACGCAGACCGCTCGACCGGGCCGTCTCGTCGCCCGGCCATGCGGCCGCCCAGAAGGCGTCCCGATCCTCCGCCGACTCGAGCAGCAGCGACGACACCGCTTGGGTGAACCCCGCGGAAGGCGCCCGCAGCGTGATCCAGGCCAGCTCGTCGGCGACGCCCGCGGGCAGCGGCCGGTCGAGGTAGCGGCGGACCATCCGGCGCCTGCGTACTGCCTCGCTGAACTCCATCCCGGCCTACCAGGCACCGCCGAACGCGGCATCGGTGTTGTCGTTCAACGCCTGGCAGAGCTGCCCGAGCTCCACCCGGCGGACGCTCGCCAGCACCCGGGCGGTGTGCGGGATCAGGTAGGACGCGTTCGGCCGGCCCCGCAGCGGTGAGGGCGCGAGGAACGGCGCGTCGGTCTCCACCAGGAGCCGGTCGAGCGGCGTGACGCCGACCGCCTCCCGCAGCACCTCGTTGCTCTTGAACGTCACCGTGCCGGCGAACGACAGGTACGCGCCCCGATCCAGGCACGCCTTCGCGAACGCCGCGTCGCCGGAGAAGCAGTGCATCACGATCCGCTCCGGCAGTCCCTCGGCGTCCAGCAGGTCGAGGACCGCGGCGTGCGCGTCCCGGTCGTGGATCACCAGCGTCTTGCAGTACGCCTTGGCCATCGCGATGTGGGCGGCGAACGACTCCCGCTGCAGGCCCTGACCGGCCTCGTCGCTCGTGCGATAGAAGTCCAGGCCGGTCTCACCGACGGCGCGGACCCGCGGGTGGCCCGCGAGCTGTTCGATGACGGCGAGCGCGGCCGCCAGGCCCGACCCCATCCGCGCCGCGTCGTTCGGGTGGATGGAGACGCCCGCGACGATCGACGACCAGCGCTCGGCCGCGCGTACGGACCAGCCGGCGCTCTCGAGATCGCAACCGATCTGCACGATCCTGGTCACGCCGACCTGAGCGGCGCGCTCGACGGCGTCAGCCGCGGGCAGCCCTGACAGCGCCTCGGTGACGTCCAGGTGACAGTGCGAGTCGACCACCGGCGACGGCAGCGGCTCCGGTGAGGACGGCCAGCGCGGGTCATCGGCCACGGACATCGATCCCTCCGCACGCCAGCGCGTCGACGGCGCTGCGAGTGTGCGCGAATGCACCTGCTCCACGGCGTGTCTCGGTGCCTTTGCGCCCAGTCATGTGGGCACCGAGATCCGGCCCACGTCCCCGGGGGGCGAGCCGTCCGCCGCAGGCGCAGCATCGGCCAGCGCCGCCCGGTAGAGGGCGTTCCTGCCGATGCCGCGCGCGGCCGCGACCTGGGCGACCGCTGGCTTGAGCTTCACCCCGCCGGCCACCAGCCCCCGCACCTCTCGCACGGCAGCACCCAAATCCGGGCCGGCAGCCGGCGCACCGGCCACGACCAACGTGATCTCACCGCGCACCTCGCTCGTCGCCGCCCAGCCGGCCAGCTCGGCCAAGCCGCCCCGGCGGACCTCCTCGTAGGTCTTCGTCAGCTCCCGGCAGACCGCGGCGGGCCGCTCCGCGCCGAACGCCTCGGTCAGTGCCGCGAGCGTCTCCGCCGTCCGGCGCGGGGCCTCGAAGAAGATCAGCGTGCGCTGTTCCGCCGCAAGCTCGACGAGCCGGCGAGCACGCTCCCCCGGCTTTCGCGACAGGAAGCCCTCGAAGCAGAACCGGTCCACTGCCAGCCCGGAAACCGCCAGCGCGGCGAGCACCGCGGACGGCCCGGGGACGGCGGTCACCCTGAACCCGGCCTCGATCGCCGCGACCACGAGCCGATATCCGGGGTCGGAGACCGACGGCATCCCCGCGTCCGAGACCACCACCACACGGCGGCCGGCGGCGAGCTCGGCCAGCAGCGCGGGTGTGCGCTGGGCCTCGTTCGCCCCGAAGTAGGAGACGACCCGGGCGTCGCTTCGGATGCCGAGCCGCTCGAGCAACCGGGCGAACCGGCGGGTGTCCTCGGCCGCGATCACGTCCGCGCCCTGAAGCTCCGCCAGCAGCCGGGGCGAGGCGTCGGCCCGGTCGCCGATCGGTGTCGCGGCGAGCACCAGGACGCCGCCGGAACTGCCCGTCACGGTTCCTAGCCTCCCATCCGGCCGCGGTGTCGACGGCCGGACATGCACACCAGTCGCACCTACTATGTCGGCGTGACTCAGGTGCTGGAGGCCCGTACGGCGGCTGCCGCCGACGAGCTGCCACCACCACCGCCGCCCGATCCCGCCGCGGGCACCGTCGATCGCCTGCGGCTGCCGATGCCCGCAGACAAGATCACCGGCTGGCTCGTCACCCTGCTGATCAGCGGGATCGCCTTCGGCATCCGGCTGGTGAACCTGCGCTACCCCAACAAGCTGGTCTTCGACGAGACGTACTACGCCAAGGACGCCTACACGCTGCTGAAGTTCGGCTACGAGCGCAACTGGCCGGACTCAGCCAACGCATCGATCACCGCCGGCAAGACCGACGTCATGCTCGACACGCCGTCCTTCATCGTGCACCCGCAGGTCGGCAAGTGGCTGATCGCGGCCGGCGAACAGCTCTTCGGCATGAACTCCTTCGGCTGGCGGGTCGCCTCGCTGGTCTTCGGCACCCTGTTCATCCTCGTGACCATCCGGCTCGTCCGCCGGGTGTCCCGATCGACCCTGATCGGCGGGCTCGCCGGGGTGCTGCTCACCTTCGATGGGCTGTCCTTCGTTCTGGCACGGACGGCGCTGCTCGACATCTTCCTGGCCTTCTTCCTGGTGGCGGCGGTCGCCTGCCTCGCGGCCGACCGGGACTGGTTCCGCAACCGGCTGGCCGACTACCTCGAGCGCAATGAGATCGCCGACCTGGGCGGTCGGTTCGGTCCGGCGCTGGTCTTCCGTCCGTGGCGGCTCGCCGCCGGCATCTGCTTCGGCCTGGCGCTGGGCACGAAGTGGAATGCGCTCTACGCGCTCGCCGCCTTCGCCGTCCTGTCCCTGGCCTGGGACATCGGCGCGCGCCGGCTCGCCGGCGCCGGCTGGACCGCCAACCTCGCGCTCCTCCGCGACGGCATCCCCGCGTTCGTGACACTGGTCATGCTCAGCGCAGTGACCTACGTCAGCACCTGGGCGAGCTGGCTGGCCACCACCGGCGGCTACGACCGGAGCTGGGGCAAGCTCCACCCTGACGACCTGACCACCAAGCTGCTGGGCAAACCGCTGGCCTCGCTGCTGCACTATCACCAAGACATCTGGAACTTCCACACCGGCAGCTTCATCAACCACGCCCAGCACGCCTACCGGGCCAACCCCGGCGGCTGGCTGATCCTCGCCCGGCCGATCGGCATCGACGCGGTGAACGGCATCAAGCCCGGCACCGATGGCTGCCTCGGGCCGGACAACTGCCTGCGGGTGATCAGCGGCATCGGGACCCCGGCACTGTGGTGGGCGGCGCTCTTCGCCCTGGTAGCGGCCGCGGTCTTGTGGATCGGCGCTCGGGACTGGCGGTTCGGCATCCCGGTGGTCGGGGTGCTGTCCGGCTGGCTGCCCTGGTTCGCGTACGACGCCCGGCCGCTGTTCTTCTTCTATGCGATCGTGCTGGTGCCGTTCTCGGCGATGGCGGTCGCGCTGTGCGTCGGGCTGCTCCTCGGGCACGCCCGTTCGGGTGATCGGCGAATGGTCGGCGCGATCGTCGCCGGTGCGTACGTAGCGCTCGTGGCGGCCAACTTCGCCTACCTCTACCCGATCTTGACCGACCAGCTGCTGCCCTATCCGAAGTGGCTGTCGAGGATGTGGTTCAAGAGCTGGATCTGAGCGCCGGCTCGTGGAGCCGCGCGGACGTCTTAGCAGGAACTGTGATTTCACAGGCGCTGCCCTTCCAACCAGGCCAGCGTTAGAGTCCATGACATCAACCCGTACGAACGGGTGGCACCGAGAGGCCGGTCTCGATGGGCGTCTACATCCTGCGCAGACTGCTCAACTACGTTGTCTTGCTCATCATTGCCATTTCGCTGACCTATTTCCTGGCGGCCACGCAACTCCATCCCCGGGCCTTGTACGAGCTGGTCAACCCGCCGCTGGATCCACTGTCGATAGAGCAGAACCTGCGGTCGCGAAACCTGAGCGACCGTGTTCCGCTCCTGGAGCGGTACTGGATCTGGCTCAAGGGCATCGTTCTGCACTGGAACTGGGGTGAGGCTCCGAAGGGTGGGCTCGTCGGGGAGGAGGTCGGACGCCGTATCTGGGTCAGTCTCAGACTGATCACCCTCGGATCGTTGATCGGCACGGCGGTAGGCGTCGCCCTCGGCGCCTGGACGGCGACCCGGCAGTACAAGTTCAGTGACCGGACGGCTACGTTCGCCTCGCTCTTCATGCTGTCAGTGCCGTCGTTCGTGATCGCGAGTGTGCTCGAGGTGCTTGCGATCAAGGCCAACAACGCCACCGGCGTCCAGGTGTTCGAGTTCGTCGGCGAGACGGGTACCCGGGGCGGCTATTTCGTGGCCCCGTTCCTGGATCGATTACAACACCTGCTGCTACCGACCATCACTCTGGTTTTGCTGAACGCGGCTTTCTTCAGCCGAATCCAGCGCAATCTCATGCTGGATGCGTTGGGTTCGGACTTCGTCCGGACTGCCCGTGCCAAGGGTTTGCGCCGGGCTAGCGCCGTGATGAAGCACGCACTCCGAACCTCCCTCATCCCAACCGGCACGTACTTCGCCTTCACCGTCGCCACCCTCTTCACCGGCGCGACGTTCATGGAGATCATCTTCTCCTTCCACGGCATGGGTGAGTACGCGGTGACGACCATCACGCAGCAAGACGTTCATGGAGCGGTGGCCGTCTCGGCCTTCGCGGGGATGTGCGTGCTGATCGGGGCCGTGCTCGCCGACATCATGGTCGCGATCCTCGACCCCCGGGTGAGACTGAGTTAGGACGGTTGCCACATGACCGAGAATCTGATCGAAGTCGCAACCGAACGACCAGTACCCGAGCCGACGCCGCGCTCCGGGGAACCCAGACGCCTCAGCCGTGGCCGGTTGATCCTCCGCCGCTTCCTTCGCAACAAGACCGCCCTCGTCGGACTATTCGTCATCCTGACGATGATCGTCGTCGCCCTGATCGGCCCATACCTGTCGAACTGGACTTACGACTTCGTAGATCGCCGCGCCTACCTCAAACCTCCGTCCGATCGACATTTGCTGGGCACGACACAAGGGGGTCGGGACATGCTGGCTCTCACCCTGCGTGGACTCCGGAAGTCGCTGCTCATTGGATTCCTGGTTGCCTTCCTGTCCACGGGGATCGCTTCCATCGTCGGCTCCTTCGCGGCCTACTTCGGCGGCTGGTTCGAGCGAGTTGCGTTGTGGATCACGGACCTGCTGCTCGTCATCCCCTCGTTCCTGCTGATCGCCGTACTGACGTCGGGCGGCCCCAAGGGAGCGAGCACGTGGCTGCTCCTCGTGCTGCTGCTGGCCGCGTTCGGCTGGATGCTCTCGGCCCGTGTCGTGCGCAGTCTCGCGTTGTCGATCAAGGAGCGGGAGTACGTCCTCGCTGCGAAGTTCATGGGAATGGCGCCGCCGAGGTTGATCCTCCGGCATATCCTGCCGAACATCTCGTCGCTGTTGATCATCGACGCGACACTCAATGTCGGCGGCGCGATACTCGCCGAGACCGCATTGTCGTTCTTCGGCTTCGGCGTCCAGTCGCCGGACACCTCACTCGGTACGTTGCTCGGCGACGGCGCGCGACAGGTGACCAACTTCCCTTGGCTGTTCACCGGCCCGGCGGTCGCCGTGGTGTTGCTCGTGCTCAGCATCAACGCGGTCGGTGACGGATTGCGAGACGCTCTCGACCCGAGTTCCGCCTCCGGCGGGACAGCTCGATGAGCGCCACGGCCGCTCCGCTCGGCAAGGTGCGTCGAACCACCTCCGGGTACGTCCTGACCGTACGGGACCTGCACGTGACCTTCCCGAGCGAGGCGGGCCCGGTGCAGGCCGTTCGTGGTCTGTCCTTCGACCTGGCGCCGGGCGAGTCGATGGCCATCGTCGGCGAGTCCGGCTCCGGGAAGTCGGTCACCTCGCTGGCGATCATGGGCCTTCACCCGCCCACCGCCAAGATCACCGGCTCGATCAAGCTGCACGGCGAGGAACTGCTCAGCCGCAACGACGAGTCCATGTCCCGGCTCCGCGGCGAGTCGATCGCGATGATCTTCCAGGACCCGCTCTCGGCGCTGACGCCCGTGTACTCGATCGGCGACCAGATCGTCGAGGCGATCCAGGTGCACCACGACATCTCCAAGGCGGCAGGGATGAAGCGGGCCGTCGAGCTGCTCGACCTGGTCGGCATCCCCAACCCCGACGTACGGGTCAAGTCCTTCCCACACGAGTTCTCGGGCGGCATGCGCCAACGCGCCATGATCGCGATGTCGATCGCCAACGACCCGGACGTGATCATCGCCGACGAGCCGACTACTGCTCTCGACGTGACCATCCAGGCCCAGGTGCTGGAGGTGCTGAAGAAAGCGCAGCGGGAGACGCACGCCGCCCTCATCATGATCACCCACGACCTCGGTGTCGTCGCCGGCGTCGCCGACCGAGTGACGGTGATGTACGCCGGCCGACCGGTCGAGCAGGGCAGCGTCGACGACATCTTCTACCGGCCGCGGATGCCGTACACGATCGGGCTGCTGGGAGCGGTGCCACGGCTGGACGACACCGAGAAGCGGGCGTTGGCAACCCTCGAAGGCAATCCGCCGTCAGTTGTGAATCTTCCCCCGGGATGCCCCTTCGTGCCGCGCTGCCCGATGGCCACCGACTCCTGCAAGCTCGCCGAGCCTCCGCTGGCGGCCACCGACCACCCGAACCACTACGCGGCTTGCATCTACTCCGGCAAGGTCGCCGCTGAGAACCTGGGCTACGCCGACATCTTCCCGGCGCCCGCCGTGCCCAGCTCGCCGCTGGAGCGCACCCCGCGCGAGCAGCGGACCACCGTGCTCAAGCTGGACGGGATGAAGCGCCACTACCCACTGATGAAGGGCGCGGTGATTCGCCGGCGGGTGGGTACCGTCTACGCCGTCGACGGCATCGACCTGGAGATCAAAGAGGGCGAGACCCTTGGTCTGGTCGGCGAATCGGGCTGCGGCAAGTCGTCGACATTGCTCGAGGTGCTCAACCTGAAACCACCTACCGCTGGTCAGGTGGTCGTGTTGGGCCGCGGCGTTGACGGAATGCGCGGCAGCGAACGCAAGCAGATGCGGCGCGACCTCCAGGTGGTCTTTCAGGACCCGATGGCCTCGCTCGACCCACGGATGCCGGTTTTCGACCTGATAGCCGAGCCGATGGGCGTCTTCGGAGTGCCGAAGGCCGAGATCGAGCGGCGGGTCAACGAACTGCTCGGCCTCGTCGGCTTGGAGCCGAGCCACGCCAACCGCTATCCACAGCAGTTCTCGGGCGGCCAGCGGCAACGCATCGGGATCGCTCGCGCACTGGCGCTGCAGCCCAAGCTGATCGTGTTGGACGAGCCAGTGTCGGCATTGGACGTCTCGATCCAGGCCGGCGTGATCAATCTGCTGGACGAGCTCAAGGCCAAGCTCTCGCTGTCCTACCTCTTCGTGGCACACGACCTCGCGGTGATCCGGCACATCGCCGACCGGGTCGCTGTCATGTACCTCGGCAGGATCGTGGAGATCGGGGAGGTCAACGACGTCTACGACCACCCGACCCACCCCTACACGCAGGCCCTGCTGTCCGCGATTCCGATCCCCGATCCCAACAAGGAACGAACTCGGGAACGGATCATCCTGGTCGGAGATCTGCCTAGCCCGGCTAACCCGCCCTCCGGGTGCAAGTTCCGGACCCGATGCCAGAAGTTCCCAAGCTTGACGGCGCCAGAACAAAGCAAGTGCATCGATGTCCTGCCGCCGCTCTATGAGATCGGGCGGCCAGACCACACGTCGGCCTGTCATTTCAACGAGGAAGTGCAGGTTGTCTAGCATGACGGGCGAGTGCAACCATCCTTGGGCGAGTTCAGCCATCGTTAGGAGGATGTGACCCGGCGGCGGTGCTCAGCCAGTCGGTCGCTCGTAGAGTTCTATCGTTGGCAGCTTTGTGGCTCCAGCCGCAGACATTACTTGGAGGCGATGTGAAAACACCAAAACTTCTCGCGGTCGTGTTGACGGTGGGCGCGCTCTCGCTGAGCGCGTGCGGCGGCGCGAAGAACGATCAGGGCAGTGGCGGCGGGGCGAGCGAGGAGCCATCCATCGCTCCTATCTCGTCCCAGGACATCAATCCCAAGGATCGGGCCAGCCTCCAGCAGGGCGGCACCATTCGCTTCCCCATCAGCGCCTTCGTGCCCAACTGGAATCCACTGCACATCGACGGGAATGAGGACGAGGCCACGGGCGCGCGCAACCCAATCCTCCCGCTCTTCGTCCTGTTCGACGCGAAGGGCAACTACACGTTCAACCCGGACTATGTGCTGTCGGCGACCGAGACGAGCAAGAACCCGACCACGGTCGAGTGGAAGCTGAACCCGAAGGCGATCTGGGGCGACGGCTCGCCGGTCAACGGCGCGGACATGATCGCGATGTGGAAGGCCTGCAGCGGTGAGAACACCAAGTTCAACTGCGCCTCGCACGACGGATTCGACCAGATCGCGAATGTCAAGACGGGGACTGACAAGTTCGACGTCATCGTGACATTCAAAGCCAGCTATCCGGACTGGACCCAGCCCTTCACCGGCGTGGTGAAGGCGGAGAGCATCAAGGACCCGGACACGTTCAACAAGGGCTGGACGGAGCTCAGGAACGACTGGCTGTCAGGTCCGTACAAGGTGCAGAGCTTCGACAAGACTCAGAAGGTCCTGACGGAGGTGCCGAACGAGAAGTGGTGGGGCAACAAGCCGCTGCTCGACAAGATCACCTTCCGTGAGATCGCCACCTCGGAGTGGCCGAAGGCCTTTGCGAGCAACGCGATCGACGCCTTCGACATCGGCCCCAACCCGGACGGGTTCAAGACAGCCTCCGGGGTGCAGGACGCGACCATTCGGAAGGCTGCTGGGCCGAACTTCCGCCACATCACCTTCAACACCAAGGCTGGTCTGCTGCAGGATCTTGCCATCCGACACGCGATCGTCCGCGGCCTCGACCGCGCGGCGATCGGTGCTTCGGACCTGGCGGGGATCGACTGGCCCGTGCGCCCGCTCAACAACCACATCCTGCTCGAGAACCAGGCTGGCTATGTCGACACGGCCAAGGCGACCGGTCTGGACTACGACCCCGACAAGGCGAAGTCCGATCTCGACGCGGCAGGCTGGAAGGTGGGAGCTGACGGCATCAGGGAGAAGGACGGCAAGAAGCTCGAGGTCAAGTTCACCCAGATCGCCGACGTCCCGGTCTCGGAAAACGAGGGCCTGCAGGTCCAGAACCAGCTGAAGGAGATCGGCATCAAGGTTGATCTCATCACTTCGCCGACCGACAAGTTCTTCCCGTCGGTCGCCAACCACGAGTTCGAACTCACCGCCTTCACGTGGGTCGGGACTCCGTATCCGTACATCTTCATCAGCCAGATCTACGGCACTGGGTCGTCAAGCAACTACGCTCAGCTGTCCCTGCCCGAGGTGGACAAGCTGGCCACCGAGATCAAGCAGGAGCCAGACCTCGCCAAGCGGCAGGAGCTCGCCGCACAGGCCGACAAGATCATCTGGGAGAACGTGCACACGCTCACGCTGTACCAACGGCCGGAGCTTGTCGCGGTGAAGACCAAGATCGCCAATTACGGTGCGTTCGGCCTGTCCCACAACGCCTTCAAGTGGGAGGACGTGGGTTTCGAGAAGTAACTGACCGCCAGCGCCGATCGGCAGGAATGTAGGTCCTACCGGGCGCAGAGGGTCCGGAACTCCGGGCCGTTTCAGAACGCGACACGAGGGCCGATGGTGATTACCCGGCCCTCGTGTCGTATGTGCATATTTCGCTGCTAAGCACCGAGCCGGCCAGCGGCGTCTCGACCAGAACCGTCGGTGTGTCCCTCATCCGCCGCCCGCCGACCACGCTTTGACAGTCGCGCTCGCGCGTGTGCGCGAAGGCACCCCGACACGCCGAAAAGCCACGTGCTCTACCGCGCACTCGCCGCAGGGCTGGCGCGGGCGAAACTCAGAACCTGCGGCCGAGGACCTCGGACACCCACCAGCAGCCGTACTTGTCCTTGACCGCGCCGACGCCGATCAGTCGGTGCCGGCTGTTCAGCAGGTTGGCCCGGTGCGGTGGTGAGGCCATCCAGGCGGCGGTGACGGACTTGCCGCTGCCAAAGCCGAACGCGATGTTCTCCCCCACCTCGCTGAGCTTGCATGTGGCCAAGATGGGCCCGAGGTTCTGGTGATAGAGCCGTCGCTTGGCCGCCATGTTTCGGGCCCAGCGCTCGGCATAGCTATCAAGGCAGGCCGACGGCGAGACCCTTACGCGGTCGCGCTTGGCCCGCTCGACGTTGGCGTACTTGATCACATCCGACTCATACGTCGTGGTGGTCACCGCGGCGGCGGGATCGGCCATCGGGCCGAGCAGCAATGAAGCGGCCGCGACGGCGAGTGCGGCCAACGAGCGAACGCGAGGCATTCACCCTCCTGTGCATCGAGAACGACAAAGGTCCCCGAGCACCGCGGTTGGCTTCCTCTGTGGACCGACGTCGGACACGTGTCCGGAGCCGGCCCGGGCGCACACCCCCGCACCGTTAGGCGTAGAGCGATGGTAGTGCCAGGTCGGGTTTTGGATCAATCGGCAGGCCCATGTTTGGACAAATCTGGCCGCCGGACATCCGGCGAAATCGCGGCGTCTGGTTGATCCTCAGCACTGGTTTCCGCTGGCGATTGCCTGCCAGCAGGTGCAAAGTCGTCGCACGCCGGCGTGTCGAGCCAGTAAGAGGCAGGAATCAGCGCAAACGGGCCGCGCGGGAGTGAGGTCGACTAGGTCAGGCAGCTGACCGGCACGACCTGGGCGGCATTGTTGCCGAACCCGCCCCGGTTCCAGGACGCGTCCACCGGCTGCTCCTCGCCGTCGACCGTGACCGCCCGAGCGACGAGCTGGAAGCGGCCCGGCGTGGCCTGCCAGCTGTGCTGCCAGCGCCGCCACGCCCAGGGGTGCTGGCTGCCCGGCTCGAGGTCCGCCTCCGCCCAGGTCGCCCCACCGTCGGCGCTGAAGTCGACCCGGGCGACCGGGCTGCGACCGCACCAGGCCCGGCCCTCGATCTCGACCTGCCCGGGCCGTACGATCCGGGCCCGGGACATGAAGTCCGGGACCCCGGGCGGCACCAGCAGGGCCCGTGGGCCGATCCGGGTCACCGGCTCGCCGGCATCCTCCGACCGCTGCCGAATGCGATAGGCGACGGCGTTCTGGAATCCGGTGAAGGGCTCGCCGACGACCTCGACGCCGACCAGCCACTTGACGTGCGCCATCCCGTACCAGCCGGGGACGACCAGTCGCACCGGATAGCCGTGCTGCGGCGGCAGCGGGGCGCCATTCATCGCGTACGCGACCAGGACGTCGTCCTGCAGTGCCGCGGCCAGGGGCAGGCTGCGCTGGTAGTCCTGCTCGACGCCGCGCTCGAAGCCGTGGTCGGCGCCGGTGAAGACGATCTCGACCGCCTCCGGGTCGGCGCCGGCATGCCGCAGCAGCTCGGCGAGCGGCACGCCGGTCCACTCGGCGGTGCCCACCGCCTCCACCAACCACGGCTGGCTGACCGGCCGTGGCTGCAGCAGGGCGCGGCCGTTGCCGGCGCACTCCATCGTGACCCGTACGGTGCGGGGCTGGAAGGCGGCCAGACTCGCCAGGTCGAGCTCGAGAGCACGGGCCACCAGGCCGCCGATCCGCAGCCGCCACGTTGCGGCGTCGATCAACGGGATGTCGTAGTGGACCAGCACATAGTGCAGCCCGGGCGGGGTGAGGTCATAGCGCAGGGCTTCGAGCGGCATGCCGTGATTGCGGGCCGCGAGCGCGAGCTCCTCGGCGGAGATCGCCTCTTCGGGCCCGGCGATGCGCGCCGGCCGGCTGATCTGTTCCACCGTCATTGGCCACCGCCTGTCGCGAACCCGTCGGTCCAAGTATGCGGCCAATCGATCATCGAGGACATCGACGCGCGCCGCTCATGTCATTCCCGACGATCCGGGGCGATAGCCTCGACTCGCACCTTGATCATCTGCCGGAGCTTCACCGGCGCCAGAACCCCAGGAGTCGATCATGAGCTATTCCAAGGACCCTCGCGTCGACGCCTACATCGACCGGCTGCCGGACTGGCAGCAGGAGATCTGCCACCAGGTACGCGATCTGGTCCATGCCCGTGATCCCGAGGTGGCGGAGACGATCAAGCGGACGGTCCAGCCGTACTTCGTCTTGCAGGGCAACATCTGCGCGCTGCTCGCGGCCAGGGACCACGTCAACGTCTTCCTCTACGACCCGCTCGTGTCCGACCCGGAGGGCATCATCACCGGCGGGCACGAGAACCAGACCGGCCGGACGGTCTCGATCCACAAGGACGAGCCGATCAACACCCGGGCGCTGGGAGCCATCTTCTCCGAAATCATCGCCAACAACCGCGCAGGCGGTTGGCGCAAGCTTCAGCAGCAGGGCCGAGTGCCGCGGGAATAGCGCGCCGGTCGGTGAGGTTTGCTCCGCCATGACACCGATCGCTGTGACCGGCTCCACCGGGCTGCTGGGCGGACGGATCGCCCGACGGCTGGCACAGGCCGGTGTGGCGCAACGCCTCCTCGTCCGAGACGTCGGCCGGGCACCTGAGCTGGCGGGCGCCGATGCGGTCACCGCCGAGTACGGCGACACGGACTCGGTTGCGGCGGCCCTGGACGGACTCGGCACGGTGTTGATGGTGTCGGCATCGGAGACGCCGGACCGGGTGGATCGGCACCGCTCGTTCGTCGACGGGGCCGTGCGTGCGGGCGTCGCGCACCTGGTCTACATCTCGTTCTTCGGCGCCAGCCCGACGGCCACCTTCACCCTCGCCCGCGATCACTGGGCCACCGAGGAGCACATCAAGCAGAGCGGGCTGGACTACACGTTCCTGCGGGACAACCTCTATGCCGACTTCTTCGAGCAGATGGTCGGCGAGGACGGCGTGATCCGAGGTCCCAGTGCCGACGGCCGGGTCGCGGCCGTGGCACAGGACGACATCGCGGACGCCGCCGCGGCCGTGCTGCGGGCACCCGCCGACCATCGAGGCGCCACCTACAACCTGACCGGTCCTGAGTCGCTCACCTTCGACCAGGTGGCCGACACGATCACCTCCGTGACCGGCCGGCAGGTTGGCTTCCGCAACGAGACGATCGATGAGGCCTATGCCTCCCGCGCCCACTACGGCGCACCCGGCTGGCAGGTCGACGCCTGGGTCTCGACCTACACCGCGATCGCTTCGGGCGAGCTGGACGGGGTGAGCGATGACGTCGAGAAGCTCAGCGGCCATCGGGCGACGTCGGTGGCAGAGCTGCTCCAGCGGCAGCGCGCCGCTGCCGGCTGACGGTTCAATGCAGCCGGCGCGAGGCATTGCACCGGCCGACGTCGGAGTTGGCGAGACCGATCTGTCCCGAGACGCGCCGGGAGGCCGACGCCCGCGGTGGACTCGATGCCGGGCGTGCCGGTCGGACGTCCGAGCCCAGCGATACCGTCGAACGGTGCAGCGTCCGTCCCTTCGGGTCACCTCCGTCACAGTCTCCGCGCCGGACCCGCGAGCGCTCGCCGCGTTCTACTCCTCGCTGCTTGGCTGGCCGGTGACCTCCTCCGAGCCGGCGCGTCCCGGCTTCCCGCCGGAGGACGGCTGGGCGCAGCTCCGACCGCCGACACCCGGCGCGGGTCCGACGCTCAACTTCGAGTACGAGCGCGACTTCGTGCGCCCGGTCTGGCCGTCGGTCCAGGGCGCACAGCAGATCCAGACCCACCTCGACATCGCGGTCACCGACCTCGCACCGGCAGTCGCCTGGGCGGAGCAGGCCGGCGCGGTGCAGGCCGACTTCCAGCCGCAGGAGCACGTACGGGTCATGTTCGACCCCGCCGGCCACCCGTTCTGCCTGTTCTTGTCAGGGTGAGTGCGAGCCGAAGCAAAGCCAGGCTGCCTACCCGCCAGTTCGCTGCGCGTGGTTGTCGTCGGACGATCAGACCGCAACCGCAACTCGGGGCGAGCCTGTAAAGCATCGGATCCTGCCCGTTGCGGAACGGCCCAACCGTCCGACGAGGCCGTCCGGAGCGCCGTCGTCGCCGCGGGTGACCCCAGCTCGGCGCGCTGATCGCCGGTGACGTGTCCTCTGTGTTGCGGCCCTTTGTTCGGTCGGGCCATACGCACCGACCGTGGGATCCTGAACGAATGCCGAGAGTCGGGACGATCGAGGGTCTGAGCAAGGCGGTGCGGACTTTCGACGCCACGCCGCTCGGGCTCCAGGTGGATCCGGAGGCCGACGCGGTCGTTCGGGAGTCGCTGCGACGGACCGGCCTGGTGCTCCTGGGCGAGGTGCACGGCGTCAGGCAGACACCGGTACTGCTGGACGAGCTGATCGCTTGGTTCGGGTTGGGCGGCATCGCGCTGGAGTGGAATCAGGATCTGAGACCGTGGCTGGACGACTGGCTCACCGACGGCGTACTGGCCGACTCGGGTTGGGAATACCCCCAGGCGGAGGTCTGGTGCGGCGATGGCCGGTTGACCGCTGGGCACCTGGCGCTGCTGCGTCGGTGGGCCGCCGCGGGCATCCTGATCACCCTGATGGACGGGCCGGTGATCATGAAGCCGCGACCCGGCGAGAGCCAGCAGGAGACGAGCCGCCGCTGGTGGGGCGAACGCGATGCGGAGATGGCCGACCGGGTGCTCGCCGCCCCGGACGTGCCCGGCGGGCGACTGGTGGTCGCCGGCAACATGCACACCCTGGTTGGACCGCTGCCCGCTGACGATCCCAGGCTGTCGGAGGTCGGCACCCCGATGGGAGTGGAACTTGCTCGCCAGCGCCCTGGGCTACGCTCGATCGGCTGTGCCTACGGGCCCGGCCGGTTCTACAACAACGGCCCGCGCCGCAGCCGCCGAGACGGCCTCCGTGGGCACGGTTCGGACGGTCCCCGGCTGATCGTGCAGGACGGTGCGCTCCAGCTGGAGGTTCCCTCGCCTCGCGAGGCGACGGTGCCGCATCGAGATCTGCCCACGGAAATGATCGGCATCCGAGTCTGAGCACCTCGTCGGCGCCGGATCACGCAGCATCTCGGTTTCCCAGGAAAGCGCTGCAGGTCGGGCGCCGAGTCCGATGTGCAGAAAGGTCGACCCGAACGCTGCAGCCCCCGGCAGAGGCAAGACCTAGGATGAAGCGAGGACGGCAGCGTCGAACGTGTGCCGCATGACCTGGGCACCCGGATCGAATGGACGCGGTCATCCGCGCCGCTCGGCGGAGTTCGGGCCATCCGGGAGTGAGGGAGCAACGTGGCATCTATTCTGCCCACCAACAATCAGAGGTTTCGTCTGTTCAGCGACCAGCACAATGGCCAGTTCTTGTTCGTCTCCAACGACGAGGATGACGATCATGATCGGTTCGTTGAAGCGCATCCGTTTCGCGACGAGGAACGCAACTTCTTCCAGGCGATGCAGGACGAAGACGGCCTCTTCCGCCTCTTCCACCCGGCAACCGGCACTTTCCTCTTCGTCTCCAACGACACATTGAACGGCGACCGTGTCGTTCAGGCGCACGCAAGTCCTCATGAACAACGGAACAAGTTCGAACCGCAGCTCGCTGAGAACGGAACCTTCAAGCTCCACAACGTCAGCACCGGTACGTTCGTCTTCCTGTCGAACGACCAGAAAGGCAACGACTTCGTGATCGAGGCGCATCTCAACGCCGCAGAGATTCGAAACAACTTCCGGATCGTCTTCGACGCCTGAACCTGTGGAGCCCGGATGCCACCCCGGCCGGTGGCACCTGAGATGACGGCATCTGAGGACGCGACGCCACCGGCATCGATACGTGCCAGGCCTCCGGATCGGCACAACAGAGGGTCGGTCGTGCGCCTGCCCGTCTATCGTCAATGAGATGCAGGCGTCCGAGGTGCCACGTGCGGTGGCCGCGGCCAGGTCGATCGCCTCATCACTCGGCCTGACGGTGCACGATGCCATCGTCGTGCACAACTCGAACAAGCTCTCCCTGCGTCTGCTCCCCTGCGACGTCCTGGCCCGGGTGGGGCCCCGGACACACCTCGGATCACTCACATTGGAGGTCGAACTTGCTCGACGGCTCGCCGATGCCGGGTGCCCGGTGGCCGCTCTCGAGCCCTCGGTGCCGCCGCAGGTCTATGAGCGTGATGGCGTGGCGGTCACGTTGTGGACGTACTACGAATCGGTGACATCTCAGGAGGTCTCACCGGCCGACTACGCGGATGCGCTGCAGCGGCTGCATGCTGGCATGCGCGCGATCGATGCCCCTACACCGCACGTCACGGATCGAGTCGATTCGGCGCAACGGCTCGTGGCGAGTCGTGACCGTACTCCCGCGCTCGCCGACGCGGACCGGCAGTTGCTCGGCGAAACGTTGCGAAGTTCGAGGCGGGTGATCGGCGAGCGCGGCTCTGAACAGGTGCTGCACGGTGAGCCGCACCCGGGCAACCTGCTCGCCACGAAGAGCGGCCTGCTGTTCATAGACCTCGAGACCTGTTGTCGCGGGCCTGTCGAATTCGATCTTGCTCATGCGCCCGAGCAGGTCAGCGAGCACTATCCCGGCATCGATGGGGGCCTGCTGCGCGAGTGCCGGATTCTCGTGCTTGCGATGATCACGACGTGGCGCTGGGACCGACACGACCAACTTCCGAACGGGCGCCAGCTGGGGATGGACTGGCTGAGTCAGATTTCGAGGGTCGACGCGAGTTTGACGCCGACACGCGAGTTCCTGAGCGCGAGCGACCCGTCATGACCAACGCGATCGCCGTTGCGCGCTGGACGAGGTTGACAGGCTAGGTAGCGGTGATGAGACCGAAGCCGAGGAGCGCGGCAACGAGAAGTCCGGCCGCCACCCGATAGCCGACGAATGCCGTGAGTCGGTGGTGGGCGACGAACCGCAGCAACCAGGCAATGGACACATAGGCCACCACTAGGCTGACCAGGGTCGCGACGATGGTGGGCAGCCAACCGACGGTGCTGGCGATGGCGCCGGCACCGGTCGCCGCTTCGAAGCTGCCGGCTGCGAGCAGGGCCGGGATGGCCAGGAAGAACGACATCCGGGTAGCCGTGACGCGATCGATGCCGAGCGTCAGCCCGGCGCTGATCGTCGCTCCGGAGCGAGACACGCCCGGGATGAGGGCAATGCACTGGACCAAGCCGACGATCAATGCGTCCTGCAGTGTCACATCCTGCTCGTGCCGCTTCTGGTTGCCCAGCCGCTCGGCGGCCATCATGGCGATCGACCAGCCGATCCATGCGGCGACGACGACCCAGAGGTTGCGAAGGCTGCCCGAGATGATGTGGCGGCCCAGGAAGCCGACGAGGCCGATCGGGATGGAGCCGAGAATCACGTACCAGGCAAGCCGGTAGTTGTGATCGCGAGCATCCGTGTTGGCCAGCCCACGAAACCAGGCCGCCGCGAGCCGAACGATGTCGTGCCAGAAATAGACGACGCAGGCGACGATCGCGCCGACTTGAATGATGGCGGTGAAGGCGGTGACGCCTGCATCGGCCACCTGAAGCCCCAGCAGCTTCTCCACGACCGTGAGGTGGCCGGTGCTGGACACCGGCAGGAATTCGGTGAGGCCCTCGACGATGCCGAGGATGACGGCCTGCCAGAGATTCATCGTAGGTGCTCCGCGACGACGAAATGACGCCCCGCACGCAGCGGTCGAGACGGACAGATTGGCATGACGACCTCACAAGCTGGACGGACAGAAGCCCGGCGACTGTCGCAGCGGTGGCCGGGCCGGGAGACATTCTTGCACCCACTCGCTGAGGCGAAGCCGAGTCGGACCGGCGCGGCTTCGAGCCGAATCCGGGGGCAGGACGAGTCGCAGCTGCGGAAAAATTAGGGCATTGGTCGCCTTGGGGCCGTCGCGGCCCGCGGTTGGGTATTCGCAATAAGACGTGCAGGCCGGGCCGCTCCGTGAGCCAGACGACCCAAGCTTGATGTGGCGAGGCGTGAACCGCTCATGGTGCCGGGCGGCACAGGCGGAACCCCGATACGACCCTCGTTGTCCGCCGGCTCTGCTTCCTGACTGCATCACCTGTTGATGAACTCTTGAATGGCGGCGCCTAGGCTCAAAAAACGAGTGCACGGCGAGCGGCGCCAGCTGGTGTTGAGTGGAGGTACCGGTGTCGACTAGGACCGCCTTGGCCAGGCCACGAGCCTCCACGGACGCGGTCAGAACTCGCTTCTCCCCGGAAGGAGCACCCCATGTTCCGGTCATCGTTGTCCTGACCTGGGGCGAATACGGCCATCAGCTCCAGCGGCGCCGGGGGCCTGCGCCCCGCGCAGTTGAGGCAAGTGACTCAGCATCGACGGCCGCAAGTCGATCGTGATCGATCCGGCGTCAGCCCATCCGGGCGTACCGAAATCCAAACTGGCTCAACCACCGACAACCAGCGAGCGCCGGCTCCCCGGATGACCGAGCGGAACGCGGCAGCGGCCGCGGTTGTTCGATCAAGGACTCGGCGTCTGGTGCGTGCAGTCGGCTCCATGGCATTGTTCGGGCTGCCGGTCCTTCTGCTGGCGTTCGCCATACGCCAGCAGTCCGACGCGGTCATCGCCCTCGACGAGCAGGCAATCAGGGTGGCCAATCGATTCGCCCGGGACTCGAACTTGGTGTCGGCGCTGACCGCCCTGCAGGAGATCAGCCAGCCGGTGGTCGTCTACGTGGCGGCAACGCCTGTTGTGGCGTGGGCATGGTTCGTCGCGAGACTCAGAGGGCGTGCCCTGTGGGCATTCACCACCATGATGGCCAGCTGGGGAGCCGGAGCGGTCTCGAAGATCATCGTGCAGCGTGCCCGGCCGGCCCTCGACCTGCCGCTGTCACATCCACAGGGCTACTCGTTCCCCTCTGGACACGCCCTTAACATCACGGCAGCGAGCAGCGCCCTGCTCTTCCTTCTCTGGCCGGTGCTGTCGCCGGCCTTGCGCCGGATCGCTGTCGGAGTGGCCGTCGGGCTGATTCTGGTGGTGTGCGCGGACAGGATCCTTATCGGGGCACACTTCCCGTCCGACGTAGTCGGCGGCGCACTGCTCGGCCTCGGCATTACAGTCTCTTCGTGGATCGGGTTCGTCGGGCCGACATCCGTGACCTCCTCACCCGAACCATTCTCCCCGGCATCGGCCTCTGGGCCCTGATCTTCAGCGTGGGATACGTCTTGACCGGGCCGCTCGCTCGATTCTCAGACACCGAGGATGTGGTGAGCAAAGATCTTGCTGCGGATCGAACGCCGACATGGAACCTCATCACCCTGGTGTGGTCGCACATCGGCAACACCGAGATCGTGATCGGTGTCTGCCTGCTTGTGGCGGTGCTGATTCTGTGGGGAACCCGGGACTGGCGGCTGGCCGCCGTCCCGGCTCTCGCGCTCCTGTTGCAGGCAATCATCTTCTTCACGACTGCCAGCGTCCTGCACCGGGCACGGCCGCCGGTCGCCAAGCTCGATTTGGCGGCGCCCACCCACAGTTATCCCAGCGGTCATGTGAGCGCCGCGACCGCCCTCTACATCGCCTTCGGTCTCCTCGCGCTACGCATCCGGCAAACCTGGCTGCGACGGATCACCGTGATGGTCTGCCTCATAGTCCCGATGCTGGTCGGTTTCGCCCGCCTCTACCGCGGGATGCACCACCTCACTGACGTCCTCGCGTCGAGCGCGACTGGAATCGTCTGCGCCCTCCTCGCCTATGGCTGGTATCGGCACAGGAACCAGTCGGCGCGCCGATCAACCACAGCCCACTGAGAGGACGTCCTGGCCGGGCACATAGGGAGCAAACGCACGTTTTGGGCTAAATCTTGAACAGACTCAGCCGACGGCCGCCACGAAGCGGCGGATCTCCTCCGCACACGCCTCGGGATCCTCGACCACGGCGGCGTGGCCGAGCCCTGGAAGCACGACGAGCTGGGATGTCGGGATCGCACCATGAAGCATTTCGGCGTTGGCGAGCGGCGAACGAGCATCGGCCTCCCCGTGGAGCACGAGGGTCGGCACGTTGACCGTCGGCAGTACGGGCCGAAGGTCGGTCTCAGCCGCCGTGTGGCCGGCGGCACGAATCGTCGCAGGGCGGATGTTCTCCCGCATTATGGTCGCCAACGCCGCATCGCGATCGGCCGGGATGCGATTTGAGAAAAACCCGGGGTAGCTCTTGGGATCGAAGGCGTCGCCCAGCTCGGCCATGCGAAGGAACATCTGCAGTCGTCGCGCCACCTCCTCGGATGGCAACGACCCTGCCCATCCGGCGTAGCCGCCGATGAGTACGAGACTCGCCGGCGCCGCTGGATGGTGCTGGAACAGTGACAGCGCGACCATCGTTCCGAACGAGTGACCGACGATATGTGCCCGCTCGACGCCGACGACAGCCATGAATCGGGCCAGGGCGTCGCCGAACTGCGGCGCTCGCCAGTCCTCGTCGATGTCGGACGACTGGCCGAATCCCGGTGCATCCCAAGTGATGACGGTGTGGTCTCGCGCGAGATCAGCGCGCATCCACTGCCAGCTGCGGCTGTCGCTCGGCGCACCGTGCAGCATGACGAGCGCTGGACCGACGCCGCTTTGCATGTAGGCAATCCGCGTGCTGTCGACGTCGACGTGCTCCATGCCTGGGATTCTGCCGCAGAGAGAGTTTGTGGAGCTAAGGGGACTTGAGCCCCTTACCTTCTCGTTACGAAGGCTCCTCCCGCGCGGGAGATGCTCGTCCGGGAGCGTCCAGGCCGTTGCACAGGTTGCGTTGGCACCGTAGGGCCGATGAGTCGGGGGCACACAGGGAGCACACGATGCGCCCCGTCTAGACCTCTGCCTGCTTGACGCGGTGCGGTCATGCAGCCACTAAGGGAGCCGCAGCAGGCGCGTGGCAGGGACCCAGCTATCCGTGTACTGACGGGTCCTGGTTCGTCGTCGGGATGGGTTCTAGCGTCGACGGCATGGACAACCGCCGAGATGTTCGGGATTTCCTGGTCAGCCGCCGTGCGCGGCTCACCCCGGAGCAGGCGGGGCTGGCCGCGCTTGGTGAGCGGCGGCGGGTGACGGGTCTACGGCGCGAGGAGGTCGCCATGCTGGCCGGGGTTAGCGTCGACTACTACGCCCGGCTGGAGCGCGGCAACGTGGCGGGCGCGTCCGAGTCGGTGCTGGAGGCCGTAGCTCGCGCGCTGCGGCTGGACGATGCGGAACGGCAGCACTTGCACGATTTGGCTCGCAGCACCGAGCCGACGCCGTCCCGGCGCCGCAACCGGCAGCAGCTGGCGGCGACGCCTAGGCCTGCGGTGCTGGCCATCTTGGCCGGGATGACCGGTGTTCCCGCCTACGTCCGCAACGCGCGGATGGACATCCTCGCCGCCAACGAGTTGTGCCGGGCGTTGTGGGATGGCCGGCTCGACGAGGACAAGCTGCCGCTGAACCTGGCCCGCTACGTGTTCCTGGAACCCCACTCTCGAGGCTTCTTCCTCGACTGGGACGCCGTCGCTGATGATCTTGCTGGAGCCCTGCGGGTGCAGGCCGGGCGGGACCCGCGCAACCGGTCGCTGTCGGATCTGATCGGGGAGCTGTCGACCCGTAGCGAGGAGTTCGCCACCCGGTGGAGTCGGCAGAATGTCGCGTTCCACCGGACCGCCCGCAAGCGGCTGCACAACCGCGTGGTCGGTGAGATCGAGTTGAACGGCGACGCGCTGGAGCTGGTCGGCGACGGTCTCACCTTGATTGCCTACACCGCCGACTCGGGCAGTCAGGCCGCCGACCAGCTGAGACTGCTCGCCACGTGGCAGGCGACTCAACACAGCGCCGAGGACGGCGCCAGGGCGGCGGCTGCCACCGTCGAGGATTGACCCAATGCCATCAAACCGAAATCCGAGATCACGACAACCATCTCCACCCGGCCCATGACTTGGCGCGCTGCCGAGAGAAACCGAGGTACCCATGCCTGACGTGACAACCCTGACACTGAACAACGGCGTCGCCATGCCCGCGCTCGGGCTGGGGGTGTTCCAAACCCCGCCTGATGAGACCCGGGCGGCGGTCGCGGCCGCGCTCGAGACTGGCTACCGCCATATCGACACCGCTGCCGCGTACGCCAACGAGCGGCAGGTCGGCGAGGCCGTCGCCGCCTCCGGTCTGGACCGGTCGGAGGTGTTCTTGGAAACGAAGATCTGGATCAGCGACTACGGCTACGAGCAGACGCTGCACGGTTTCGAAAAGAGCGCCCGCAAGCTCGGCATCGACCAGATCGACCTGCTGATCCTGCACCAGGCGCTGCCGTCGCAGTTCGAGTCAACGTTGGAGGCGTACCGGGCCTTGGAGACCCTGCTCGCGGACGGCAAGGTCCGCGCGATCGGAGTCAGCAACTTCATGGTCGAGCACCTGACCACGCTGCTCGGCAGTGCCAGCGTGGTGCCGGCGGTGAACCAGATCGAGGTGCACCCGTACTTCCAGCAACGCGGGGTGCAGGCGTTGAACGCCGAGCATGGCATCTTGACTCAGGCCTGGTCCCCAATCGGTGGCATCACCTTCTACCGCGACGGCCAGCATTCCAGCACCCTTGATGATCCGGTGATCGGCGACATCGCCAGGGCCCACGACAAGACCCCCGCTCAGGTGATGCTGCGCTGGCACCTGCAGCAGGGCCGGTCGGTGATCCCGAAGTCGACCAACCCGCAACGGATCGCGCAGAACATCGACGTGTTCGACTTCGACCTCACCAGCGACCAGCTCGCCGCGATCGACGCCCTCGACACCGGTCAGCGAGGCGGCCCAGAACCCGAATCGATCACCCTGGAGACCTTCGGGCGACGCATCCCGGAAGACTGAGGCGCCATACCCCTCGCGGCGAGTCAACATGGAGCAGCACAAGCGCAGCCGCCGCACGGTCTTGCAACGCGGGCTGCTGTTCACTCAGGGCGGCTAGGCCGCGGCGATGGCCGGCTGCCCTTCGTCGATCCAGCTGGTTCCAGCCGGCGTACGGTTCTGCGGCGAGCGGGCCCGGGAGTCCGACCCCGGACAGGCTCCTATATAAGAGGCGGGAAACTGCCTGAAACGTAAAATGGCCCGCTGTGCCGATCCGAGAACCAGCCGAGTACGTCGCGCTCGGCGCTCGCGCGATCATCGGTCTGCTGGCCGAAGAGCACGCCGCATCATGGCCGGAAGTCGAGGCCCGGATCGCAGATGAAGAGTGGCCGGGCATCGGGACGCCGATCAACCCACACCACCTCAGCGAAGCTCGAAAGGAACTGCTCAGCCGCAAGATCGTCACGGAACTCGTGGCGATAACCAGAGGCGGCCGGTCCGTATCCATCATCGCGCTGACCGACCATGCCTCCACGACGGTCGTGCAGCGCGCCGCTGCCCGAAAGCGACTCCTGCTCGCTCGCTACCAGGGATGGGCCCAGGGCACACCGTCGCGGCCAGGCATCATCGGACCAGCGGCGGAACGGGTGACGCACGCGTCACTCATCGCGGCAGCGCCGTACGGCTACCGACTGGCCAACCCGAGCGGCGGCCCAGTCACTGACCTGATGGGCGTCCGGTTCAGCGGTCCGTTAGACGACGCGGCGTTCCTCACCTCACTCGGTCCGGACGGTATGCCGTTGCCGACAGTTGCTGTCCCCATCGAGGTCAAGAACGTTCGAGACTGGCTTTATCCCTCCTCACCCGAGCCGTATCAGCTGCTCTCGAAGGCAGCAGCGGTCCAGCAAGCCCGTCCCGGTCAACTCGTCATGCCCACGCTGGTCTGCAGGAGAGCTCACATCACCCTCTACCGGATGGCCAAGGACCTGGGATTCTTCGTCATTGAGCCGAGGCGCCAGTTCATCTCCCCAAGTGTCGACGCGGAACATCTGCGCGAAGTCCGAGCGGAGCTTGGCTTCATGGACCTGGTCGCCACCGACGAGCAGGACAAAGTGATCTTCGATCGGCTGACGCGCACCCTCCCGACGTACGCGCACGAGCGTTGTGAACGATGGGCACGAACGTCATCGAGCGACGTGGCGGCGGCGTTCGCGTGGATCGGCGGAGACGGAATGTCGCTTCGCCGACGCAACACCTTCGACGTCATGCGCCAACTCGCGGAGCGTGACGGACTCGTCGATTTCGGAGGATGGTAGGGCCGCCCGGGAGAGGCGCGGCCCGCAGCGTAGCGAGGACACGCGCCGCACGGCCGAGCGCAGCGAGGCCGCCTTGATCTTGGAAGAGGCTAATTCGTCAGTGCAGCGTGGCGCAGCTGGGTCGCGGGCAATGGCCGGACGGCGTAAAGCGACGTCGCGTGCTGCTGGGGCCGGTGGGTAGCGACCAGTTCGTTGAGTGCGGCGTACGAGTCGAGGGTCGTGACGCCGACAAGTTCGGCGAGGCGTCGAGCGCTGATGTAGTCGACACCGAGGCTGGCAGCGTGATCGGCGTGCTGATCGATGGTGTCGAGGTCGTCGAGGGTGACCGCATGCTCACGTCGCTCGCGACGGGCAGCGGCTTTGTCGGCTTCGTATCGAAGCTCGGAGACGCCGGTGATGTCGATCAGGATCGATTCGGCGTCTTCGAGGGAGCCGGTGACCGTGAGGGCTCGGCTCGGGCTGGTCCGCGGCAGCTGCTCAAGATCAACGAGATACAGACTCGGGGTCTCATCGCTCAGGGTGATCAGATCGCCGGCGTCGCGGACCTCGACCGTTCCCCTGCTGCCGCTTGCGGCCGCGGCGAGCAGCCCGGATGCTTCGGAGGGGTGCCATTCAAAGACATGGCGGATCGGGTCGAGGTCGTCTGCGGTCAGGTTGGGAAGGCGCTGGGCTCGCAGATCATTCAGCTTGCCGCGAAGCAGGTCGGAGTCGAGCTCGCCGTCGATGCCTGGTGCGGCGACAAGTAGCCGGCTGGGAGCGCCGGATCGAATGCAGGCGGCGATGGCCAGCTGATCGGCCAGCGGGCTGCGCAATCCGGATTCCGTGCCGTCGGTGAGTGCGTCGCCGCCAACATCGACCAGGACCAGGCGGTCGGCTCCGAAGAGCTGCGCGGTGGATGCGATCTGTTGTGCCATGCCCTTAGCGCCGTTGCTGGGGTCGAGCAAGATCAGCCGGACGGGCAGCTCCGCAGCCAGCCGTGGCAGGGAGGAGCCGGCTGGCGGTTTCGGCTGCGTGGTGGCCAGAACCTCGCTGACATTCGGCGCGAGATGGTCGAGGCCGGTGAAGTCATCGATAGTGCGGGGGCCGGGCAGCGGATCGATCAGTAGCCTGTCCCAGGAATAGGTCATGATCACCAATGGCGGTGTGAGCTTGAGCGGGCGGGCAAGCGCGGCGGCCGTGATGGCGTCTCCCCCGCCGCCGGCTGCCACAAGCATCGTGCCCATGTGACGAACGTTACCCGTTAGGAGCGGAAATCCAGGTAGAGTGGCTAGTGGCATAGGACAGTAGATATCAACAGTTGACGATGAGACTTGAGAGTGCCTGAGATACAGGAAGTGCTTCCGAAGTACCTGCAGATCGCAGGCCACATCCGCGACCAGATCGTGCGCGGCGATCTGCGCCCAGGTGGTGAAGTCCCATCGGAACGAGAACTAGCAGCCTCTTGGAAGGTCGCCCGACCGACCGCCGCCCGCGCCCTGGAAGTGCTCCGTATGCAGGGCCTTGTGACGTCGGTGCAGGGGTCGGGCACCTTCGTCCGGGAGGCTGGTGCGGCACCGCGTGCTCGAGAGCGGTACGAGCGAGCGCGGGATCTAGGCACCATGTACGGAATCACCGAGTCGGTCGAGTTCGTGGCGTGTGAGACCGCGCCAGCGCCCGCACACGTCTCCGAGGCGCTGCAGATGGAATCGAATGCCAGTGTGATCAGGCGTGCCCGACTGTTGCGAAACGCCGACGGTCGGCCGATCGAGTTGTCGACGTCCTGGTTTCCCGGGCATTTGGCCGATATTGCGCCTCGACTGTTGGAACCTGAGCGGCTGATCGGCGGGACCGGCCGATATCTCGCCGAGGCGACGGGGCGAGGACCGGAGTACGGCCGTGACCAGGTGGCCGCCCGCCTGGCGACCGACGAGGAAGCGCGGATGTTGGAGCTCACACCGCCGGCCGCCGTCCTGGTGTACCGGCTGGTGGTCTTCGCTGCGGACGACGTGCCTATCCAGGCCGACGACGCGACGTACCCGCCCGATCAATGGGCGTTCCGTCAGGAGTATCCGCTCGCTCACTGACTCCTCTGCGCGTAGAGGCATAGCTGAACTGCCCTGCTGTATAGTGGCCTATGCCACTTATCTGGCTGGTGGCATTTACCAGTATCGGGAGGTTGTCATGTCGGTTCAGGGTCCGTTCAAGGTGAGCTGCGGTGAGGTGTTCCCGCACGGATTGGGTGTGGTCGGTGAGGTCACGTCGCTGGATGACTTCGACAAGTCGTCGAAGGAGAACCGGGTGCAGGCCCGGGATAAGGAGTCGGGGCTGCCGGTCTGGCAGGTGGAGGTGCTGGACTTCGACCCTCAAGCTCGGGAGAAGACGTTCCGGGTCAAGATCGCTGCTGCGGTGCAGCCGGTGCCGCCGGCTGCAGTGGAGGGTGCGCCGGTGCGTCCCGTGATCTTGGAGAACTTGACGGTCACGCCCTACATCAAGGACGGTCCGCGGCCGAAGATCGGCTACAGCCTGCGCTGCACCGGTCTGGCCGCCCCGGGTCGTGCCGCTCGCCAGTCCTCGTCCTCGGCTGCGTGATCACCGTGTCGAGCTTTGTGGGGCGGCGGGTGCCACCCGCGACAGTGCTGGTCCGGCGGGAACGGTTGCGGGTGCCGTTGCTGCTGCTGCTCCTGTGGTGGCTGGTCAAGAAGCTGACCAAGGTTGTGGTGGTGATCGTTCGCTCCCCGGTCGCCATGATCACCTTGGCGATCGTCACGCTTACCGTCTCGGGCTGGCGGTGGCTCGGGCCGTGGCTGGTCACCCCGTGCTACCTGGCCGTGATCACTGGACTCGCCGTGTTGCGGGTCCGGCTGCCGGTGGTATTCGAGCAGCGGGTCTACCTGGTCCTCAGGTCACGCTGGCGGCGCTGGTCGATCTACCGCTACAAGTGGCCGGCGACGATGAACTTCGCCGACCTGGACCGGGTGGGCAGCAACGGCATCCAATACCAACCCGTCCTGCTGTCGGTGCGCTGCACGCGTGATCTGGACCTAGTGCGGGCGCGGATGTTGGCCGGGCAGGTGGTCGAGGACTGGGGCAAGGTCTCTGACCGGCTCTGTCAGACGTTCGGCGCCCAGGATTGCCGGGTCCGCTCGGTGCCAGGCAGGCCGCACGAGATCGAAGCCTGGTTTCTCGTCAGGGATCCGCTCCAGCACGTCGTGCTTGCCGCACGAGCAGGAGGTGCCGGTCCGCTGGGACGGCCTGCCGGTCGGCATCCGTGAGGACGGGCAGGTGTATCGGCTGCCGGTACGCGGCAACCATCTGGTGCTGGTCGGCGCCCAAGGTGCTGGCAAGTCCTCGGTCATCTGGGCGATCGTCAACCAACTCGCACCCGGCATTGCGGACGGCACCGTCCAAGTCTGGGCGCTCGACCCGAAGGCCATGGAACTCGCCGCCGGGGAGCCGCTGTTCCATCGGATGGCCTACCGCGACCCAATCGAGTACGCCGAGTTGCTCGAGGACGCCGTACTGGTCATGCAGAAACGGCAGATCGTGCTCCGCGGCATCACCCGTCTGCACACGCCGACAGTCACGGAGCCGCTGATCGTGATCATGATTGACGAACTCGCAGCCCTGTCCTATGTGAACGACCGCGACCTGCGTCGGCGGATCGACAACGCGCTCGGTCTGTTGCTGTCCCAGGGCCGGGCGGTCGGGGTCTGCGTTATCGGCGCCATCCAAGACCCGCGCAAAGAGGTCCTGCCGGCGCGTGATCTGTTCCCGGTCCGGGTCGGGATGCGGCTCAGCGAAGCCGAACCGGTCCGGCTGATCTTCAGCCCAGGGGCTCGGGACCGCGGCGCTCGTTGTGATCAGATCCCGCCCAGCCTGCCCGGCGTCGCCTACGTCGAGATCGACGGCGAACCCGAACCCGTCCGGGTCCGCTTCGCCTACGTCACCGACGACCACATCCGCACCCTCGCCGCCGGCTGGCGACCACCCATCGACCCGCCCGAGATCGACGGCGAGGCGGCCTGACATGTCCCTCTCGATCCTGGCCTCGATCACTTCCGACATGGCGCGTGAGCTCGCCATCAGCCAAGGCGTCTGTGTCCGGCCGATCCTGCGCCGCGTGCTCGACCGCGACACCGGCACCGAGTCCCGAGTACCGATTCCGTGCGGCGCCACCCGAGAAGCCGTCTGCCCACCGTGTGCCCGCAAAGCCCGCGTGCTCCGGATGCAGCAGCGCGCCGAGGGCTGGCATCGCGACACCGAACCCGAACCGGCCGACCAGCTGGGCCTCGAAGACGACCAGCACGACCAGGACGACGGCGAACAGGACCGGGACGACCACGACGGGTCTCGGCGTGTGCGCTCGACTCGGCGCCGATCGGATGCGCCGGACTTGCCTCGGGTGGCGATGGCCGCCCGCACAGTCGGCCGGGTCTTCGTTACACCGGACGGAAAGGAGTACCGACCCTCCATGTTCCTCACCCTCACCCTGCCGTCATACGGCGCCGTCCGCGGCGGCGTGCCGGTCGACCCTGCCACGTATGACTACCGGCGGGCCGCATTGGACGCGCTGCACTTCGCGCGGCTGGCGGATCGGTTCTGGCAGAACCTGCGCCGGGCCGCCGGCTACCGAGTGCAGTACTTCGCCGCCGTAGAACCACAACACCGGCTCGCCCCTCACCTGCACTGCGCGATCCGCGGCGCCATCCCGAGAGCCGTGCTCAAGAAGGTCATCGGCGCCACGTATTCGCAGCTGTGGTGGCCGTCCTTCGACCGGCCCGTGTACGTCCACCGGCAGCCGGTGTGGGACGGCTCGGACTACATCAACGAAGACACCGGCGAAGTGCTGCCGACCTGGCAAGAAGCCCTCGACGAGCTCGAGCAAGACCCAGACGCCCAGCCGGCGCATGTGATGCGGTTCGGCGAGCAGTTCGACATGGCAGGCATCATCGCTCCCTCACCGGATGCGGATCGGGCCGTACGGTATCTCGCCAAGTACCTCACGAAAGCGATCACGGACCCGCTCGGCGACCAGGACGAGCCCCACGCGGCCCGAGAGGCTTACATCGACCGCCTGCATGCCGAACTCAGATTCCTGCCCTGCTCGCCCAGGTGTGCGAACTGGCTGCGCTACGGCATCCAACCCGACCAGCCCGGCCCGGGCCTCGTGGCCGGCCGGTGCAGCAGCAAAGCACATGATCGGGAACACCTCGGGATCGGCGGCCGCCGCGTCCTCGTGTCGCGTGACTGGTCCGGCAAGACGCTCGCCGAGCACAAGGCCGACCGCGCCATCGTCGTCCGAGAAGCCCTTCTGTCGGCCGGCATCGTCGCCCCCGAGGTGGAGCGGATGGCTGCCGATGTGCTGTCAGCCGATGGGCTACCGCGGTTCATCTGGACCGACGACAACCCCGATCCGGCCACCTACACGCAGGTGATCCTGGCATCGATCGCGGAAAGGCAGCGCTGGCGCGCCCAATACGAAGCTGCGAAGGCCTCCGCCGGACCTGTGGACAACTGCTCGGCAACCGGGCCCGACGCACGAACTACCGGACCTGCCCACGGCTCGGCCTCACCCGATGACCAGCCAAATCCGGGGCTGCAGGACCGGCAGTCAGGGGTGAGCGGAGCGAATCCGCAGGACGCGAACGCAGTGAGCGCCCTTGACGATCGGGCCGAAGGCCCCACGATCCCAAATCGGGGGAGGCCGAGCCCCCGACCACCCACCGGCCGCACCGATTAGGAAGGAACCTGATCATGAAGGGTGAATCTGAGCCGCTTCCGATAGTTGCTCTCATGACGACGGCCGAGGTTGCGGCGTTGCTGAAGGTCAACCGCTCGACCCTGTGCCGTTGGCGCTCGCTCGGGGTCGGGCCCCGAGTGACCTGGTTGTCCTCATCGATCCCCCGTTATCAGCGATCGGACGTGCAGGACTGGCTTCGACGGGCAGCGGCGTGACAGTCCGCAAGCAGCCGTCCGGAAAGTGGTTCGCGGTTCTCAAGTCCGGCCGTGTCTATGTGGCAGGGCGCACCTTCGACACCAGGCGGGAGGCTCAGGCGTGGTTGGCCCGCGAGAGGGCCGCCATGGCGCACGGCATCGATCCACGGGCGGGTCGCGAGACTGTGCGACGGCTCCTGCCGATCTGGCTTCAGGAAAGACGGCATGCGGTCTCGGCGAAGACGTACACGTCGGACACCGCACTGCTGCGCCTCGTGCCTACGTCGCTAGCGGTGCTGCAGGTCGGCGCTGTGACTGATCGGGAGGTCAGCCGGGCCTTGATCGCCTTGGTGCGGAGCGGGCTCGCGGAGTCGTCGGTGAAGAGGTTCCGTGACTCCTTGTCGGCGTTCTTTGCGTGGACGGTGCGTGAGCGGATGATCGCGCGCAACCCGGTCACACCGACCCGCGTGCCGAAGGCGAGGGCTCCACGCGTGGAGATGTACCCGTTCAGCGAGGCTGATCTTGAACGCCTTTACCTCCGAGCCACCGCTCGAAACCAGAGGCTTGCGGACCTGGTTCTGATCGACGCCTGGACTGGCCTGCGCTGGTCTGAGCTGCGCGCTATCCGGGTGCGCAACTTCGTCGAGGTGCCGTTGCCGATGTTGGTGATTGATCGCGCTGAGCCCGAGGGCGTCAATGTCAAGACAACCAAGTCGGACCGATCCCGACGAGTCCCGGTCGCCGACCGTGTGCTGCCGCTGGTCCGAGCTTGTGCCGCCGGCCGCGGTCCCGATGAGCGGTTGTTTGTGACCGAGTCCGGCGCCAGGCTGCACGCAAGCGCGTTCAAGCGGACGCTCGATTGGGCGACGGTGGCGGAGGGGCGGCGCATCCATGATCTGCGGCATACCGCTGCCTGTTTGTGGCTGGCCCGCGGGGTGGACGTGGTGACGGTCCAGGCTTGGATGGGCCACGCATCGGTGGCGACCACGAATCTCTACCTGCACCACCTCGGAACCTCGGCTGACAAGGCCGGATTAGACCGTCTGAATCGTCCGGGGCACACGGGGGGCACACAGCGAGCCGACGAGCCGGAATCACATGACGGTGAGTCGTAGGAGTGGCGGCCATTCGCGCTTGTCAGATGCGCTTTCAGCCTGGTGGAGCTAAGGGGACTTGAACCCCTGACCTTCTCGTTGCGAACGAGACGCGCTACCGACTGCGCCATAGCCCCGCGGATCGGGAGGGCCGATCAGCAACGAGACTTTACCACCCGTCACGCAGAGGCGGCCTTGTGCGCGTCGGGGCTCTCGGCCCTGCGGCCGCCGGATGCCAGCGGCGCGTCGGCGGTGACGGGGACGTCGCTCCGGGCGGAGGGCACGCTCGGTCCGGACAGGTCGATGGTCCGTACCGTGCGCGGCGCGAGGGGCTTGGAGACGTAGGTCGGCACGGTGATCGGGACGGGATCCCAGAGCGCTGCCGGCTTCTTGGCCGGTTCGGCCTTCGCCCGCTTCGCCGGTTCGGCCCCGGCCCCCCGCCGGGACACCTGCCGCACCCCGAGGAAGACAGTCTTCTCGTTGCTGCCGTCGGAGATCGCCTGGTAGCGGGCGTCCAGGCTGCGATGCATCAGGTGCACGCTGATCCGGGCGACCACGACGAAGGTCAGCAACAGGCCGCCCGGAATGGCGATGCTCCACGAGGGGAGCGCACCCACGGCACACACAGCGACGACGGCGCTCAGCACGGCCAGCAGAGCCAGCAGCACCCGGCGACGGCGGGCAGCAGCAATCCGCTCGAGCCGGCGCAGGTCGCGGATCGCCGCCCGTCGGGTGTGCGGGGTCGAGACCTCGTAGCTCTTGATCTCGGCAAGATCTTGGTCGAGGAGGGGCGCGGTGCCGTTGCGGACGATCCGGATCGAGTCGGAGAACCGATCCGCCGGGTCCGACTCCTCCGACTCGTCCTCTCGCCGTCGGACGAAGTGCGGGACGAGGTAGGCCAACCAGGCGATCGCGATCGCCGCAAAGATGACGCCAGTCGTCCCCACACCCAAGACCGTACGGGACTGGTGCTCGCAGGTTGTGATCTTGTTCGGTGTGTCGCGAGAAACGGATGTGACGGGTGGGACGCGGCCGTTACTTGGGCCGCAAATTCTCCCAACGCTGCATCAGTCCCTCCGGCACCTCCTCGGCGTTCAGCGCGAACACCAGATGATCGCGCCAGTCGCCGTCGATGTGCAGATAGCGCGGCCGCAAGCCCTCGGGCCGGAAGCCGAGCTTGGCGACGACCCGCAGGCTCTTGGTGTTCTCCGGCCGGATCGCGATCTCGATCCGGTGCAGCCCCATGACCTGGAAGCAGTAGTCGACGGCCAGCGCGACCGCGGTTGGGATGATCCCGCGGCCGGCGAAATGCTGGTCGATCCAGTAGCCGATCTGCGCCCAGGATGCCGATCCGCCGACGATCCCGCTGACGGTGAGCTGGCCGATCAGGTTGGGTCTCCCCCGGCCGTCGCCTGAGGCGTCGTAGCAGACCACCCATGGCAGCATCCGGCCGGCCTTGGCCTGCTTGGTGAGCATCCGGACCAGACCCTGGTAGGTCGTGGGGCCCATCTCCGCGCCTCGCGGCAGCGTTGCCTCCCACGGCCGCAACCAAGCGTGGTTCGCGGTACGGACCCGGTCCCAGGCGGCGTGATCGCGCATGCTGATCGGGGTGAGGACGACCGATCCGTGGCGCAGGGTGACCGGCCACTTGTGCCGGCCGTAGCCGGTCAGGCGCAGGCCGGCTCCACCGTCCACGCCCGAGCTCATGTCAGTGATCACCACCGTGCAGCTGGTTCACCGCGTGCTCGAGCACCGGCGCGAGCACGGTCATCCCGTCCCGTGCCCCGCCGGACGAGCCCGGCAGGTTGACGATCAAGGTCTGCCCTGCGGTACCGGCGATGCCGCGGCTCAGCACCGCGGCCGGCACGCCATGATCAGCGCCGTAGCGGGCGATCGCGGCGGCGAGCCACGGCACCTCCCGGTCGATGATCGCGGCGGTCTGCTCGGGCGTCCGATCGGTCGGGTTCAGCCCCGTGCCGCCATTGGTGATCACGACAGCGTGACCGGCCGCCACCCCTTCCCGCAGCGCCGCACCGACCGGATCGCCGTCCGGCACCACGACCGGACCGGTCACGACGAAGCCCAGCTCCTCCAACGCCGTCACGATGATCGGCCCCGACCGGTCCGGATAGACGCCTGCCGCAGCGCGGGTCGAGACGGTGATCACCAGCGCCGTACGGGTCACCGGCCGTCCTCCGGACGTCGCCAGTCCCCACTCCTCCCGCCGGACTTGGCCAGCACCCGGACATCGGTGATCACCGCTGACCGGTCGATCGCCTTGATCATGTCGATCACCGCGAGGCCCGCGACGCTGACGGCGGTCAGGGCCTCCATCTCCACGCCCGTACGCTCGGTGGTGCGGACCGTCGCGACGACGTCGACACCCTCGTCGGTGACCTTTGCGGTCACCTCGACACCGCTAAGGAACAGCGGGTGGCAGAGCGGAATCAGCTCCGGAGTCTTCTTCGCGGCGAGGATGCCGCTGATCCGGGCGACCGCCAGCACGTCGCCTTTGGGCACAGACCGATCACGCAGCGCCGCCACACACTCCGCGCTCAGCACTACCCGGGCGGCGGCCGTGGCCGTACGGACGGTGACGGCCTTGTCCGACACGTCCACCATCCGCGCCTCCCCCTCACCGCTGAGGTGGCTCAGCTGCCGGGTCATGCCGTTTCGTCCAGCAGCCACACGTCCAGCTCCTCCCCCGCCGGGACGAACTCCGCGTCCTTGGGCAGGATCACCAGCGCGTTGGATCTGGCAAGATCACCGAGCAGGTGCGAGCCGTGGCCGCCGGCGAGCTCGACCTGGCGGGCGCCGTTGCGGCTGTAACTGACGATGCCACGGGCGAACTGGATCCGGCCGGGGATCGAGGTCATCGCGTGCGTGGTCTGGCACTTGACCGCCGTCCGGATGTAGGGCCGTACGCCCATCAGCTTTCTGATCACGGGCCGGACGAATGCCTCGAACGAGACGAACGCGCTCACCGGGTTGCCGGGCACCATGATCATCGGTGTCCGGTCCTCGCCGATCAGACCGAAGCCCTGTGGCCGGCCCGGTTGCATCGCCACCTGCGCGAAGTCGCAGGCTCCGATCTGCGGCATGACCGCCTTGACCACGTCGTAGTCCCCCTGGCTCACGCCGCCGGTGGTCAAGATCAGATCGGCCCGGATCAGCTGATCATGGATCACCCGCTTGACCACGTCCGGGTCGTCACCCACCTTGCCCACCCGGAAGACCTGAGCGCCTGCGGCCTTGCAGGCAGCTGCGAGCAGGTAGGAGTTGGAGTCGTAGATCTGCTGCTCCTCAGCGAGCGCCAGGCCCGGGTCGACCAGCTCGGAGCCGGTCGCGATCACCACGACCCGCGGCCGAGGCCGCACCAGGACCTTGTCCAACCCGATCCCGGCCAGCAGCCCGACGTCGCGGGGGCCGAGCCGGTCACCCGCGGAGTAGAGCTTGCTCCCCGACTCGACGTCCTCACCGATCCTGCGAATGTGCACACCACGTTCGCTGGGGCTGTAGATCCGGACCGAGTCCTTGCCGCGGTCCGTGTGCTCGTACGGGATGATCGCGTCCGCCGCTCTCGGCACCGGCGCGCCGGTCATGATCTTGATGGCGGTACCCGGGGACAGCCGGTGGGCCGCCGACTGGCCGGCCGCCACCTCACCCACGACGGGCAGCACGACCGGCAGATCGAGCCGGGCCAGGGCAACGTCCTCGGCACGGACCGCATAACCGTCCATCGCCGAGTTGTCGAAACGCGGCAGGTTGATCGGCGAGACGATGTCCTCACAGACGCTCAGGCCGACGACATCCAGGATCTGCTGGCGGAACGGCGGCAGCTCGGCCACGCAGGAGAGCACGTATCTGCGGTGATCGTGCATGGTGCGCAGACCGTCGTCGCCCGGTTCCGGCGGGTCCGGCAACGGTTCGAACCGTGGGCCGACCTCTGTGGTCTCCTCAGGCAATTTGCGGCCGAACAAGGGCATGGCCAACACAGTAATGCCGGGCGAGCAGCTCACCGGAGCGGCGCCTCGGCGCGGCCTGGCCGTCGGGACAGACTGCTCCGTGCCGCCTCAGCCCGACGCGGCCGCCTCGGTCGCGGCGTGCTCGATCCGCAGCCGGTGCGCACGCCACTCGTCAGCAGTCAGGTCGGCCAGGTTGCCGTCCTTGTCCCCGGCATCGCCGTCGATCAGCTCGCGGACGATGTCCGCGTGCCCTGCGTGCCGCGCCATCTCCACGCACATGTGGACCAGAATCACGTGCAGGGTGACATCTCGTTTCTCGGGTCGCCACCAGGGCACCAAACCCGGCGCATCGATGTCGAGGGCGTCGATCGTGGCGTCGGCGTGCGCCGCGGCCGCATCTCGCAGTTCGATGATCTGCTCTCGACTCTCCTGGGCCGTCGCCCACATGTCGGCGTTGGCCTCGGCGCCGTCGTCGAGCCATGGCAGCGGAATGTCCGACGGCCGGCCGAACACCTCGCCGAAGTAGCCAAGCTCCATGCTTGCCGTGTGCTTGACGAGGCCGAGCAGGTTCGTCCCGGTTCTGGTCATCGGCCATCGGATGTCCCGCTCCCCCAGCCCGTCGAGCTTGGAGAGCAAGGCATCCCGCTGCCGCCGCAGATACCGGTGCAGTAGTTCCTTCTGCTCCATGGAGCAGACGCTAACCGAGCCTGCCGACAGCCGCTGCCCAGCAGCCAGGGCTCGAATGTCGTTGGCCCTGGATGCCGAGGCTGCGACGAATCGGTGCCGGCCGCCCATGACGCCCGTGGCGCTCCATCGGGCGGCACTAGCATGAGCGCGTGCAGGCGCAGCCGACCGAGGCGGACCAGACCGCGATCGCGGCAGCGAAGAACGTGCTGCGGCAGGCCGTTCGGTTCCGCCGGGATGCCCGCCCGGTCAGCCAGCGGCTCGCCGACGACGCCGCCCGGCAGCGCGTGGTCGAGGAGGCGCTGAACCACCGGCTGCCGGACACCGTCGCCGCTTACGTGTCGACCGGTTCCGAGCCCGGCACCCTGCGGCTGATCGCCTGGCTGGCCGCCCAGCGGATCCGGGTCCTGCTTCCCGTCCTGTCGCCGCTGTCCGACGGCAGCCGACGGACGGCGCCGGCGTGGGCCCCGTACGAGGGGCCGGACTCGTTGCGCGTCGGGCCGTACTCGATCTTGGAACCCACCAGCGAACCGGTGCCGAGCGAGCAGCTGCCGGAGGCCGAGGTGATCGTCTGCCCGGGTCTGGCGGCGAATCGCCAAGGGGATCGGCTCGGGCGTGGCGGCGGCTGGTACGACCGGGCCCTCCGGCACGCGTCGTCGAGCGCCCCGGTCTGGCTGCTGCTGAACTCCGACGAGGTGCTGGACACCGTGCCCACCCACCCCTGGGACCGCCGGGTGGACGTGATCGTCACACCTGACGGAATGATCATGTGCGAGCCGCGGCCGCGTTGAGAGCAGCCGAGGCAACGACATGACCGGTCGGGTCAAGGTGTTCCTGAGTTACCGCCGTGCCGACACCCAGCACGTGGCCGGTCGGGCCGCCGATCGACTGGGCGAGGTGTTCGAGCTGTTCATGGATATGGACACGATCCCGCCCGGCGTCGACTTCACCGACTACGTGCGCCGCGCGGTCGGCAACTGCGACGTCCTGCTCGCCTTCATCGGCGAGAAGTGGCTGACGCTGGCCGCCGGCACCGGCGGGCGGCGGATCGACGACCCGCAGGACTGGGTGGTTCAGGAGATCACGGCGGCCCTGCACCGCGGAGTGCCGGTCATCCCGGTGCTGGTCGACGACGCGATCATGCCCTCGACCTCCGAGTTGCCGACCGACCTCGCTCCTCTGGCCAACCGGCAGGCGGTAGCGCTTCGCTACAGCTCGTTCTCCGCCGACCTGACCCGGCTGATGGCCGGAATCGATCATGCCGGTGGTGATCATGCTGCGGCTTCACCGGCGTCGCCCGAGGCGGCTCAGCCACTCGCACGGGCATCGGCGGTCACCGAGCCCTTCGCGGAGCGCTGGGAGCGGACGCCGGTGCCCGCGGCACCACCGGTCGCGATCAGCATCCCCGAGTCGAAGCCGCCGAGCCGTCGCCGCGGGCTGCTCATCGGCGCTCTGCTGATCGTGGTCGCGGCCGTGCTCGGGGCCGTGATCGCGATCGTTCGGCCCTTCAGCTCCGGCGCCGGCGGCGCGGCGTCCACCGCCACAACTGGGGGCGGCTCGCCCACTGCGGCGGTGTCCAGCCCCCATCCGACTCTGACCCCAGCCGCGACCGCCGAACAGCTGCGGGCTCGGGTGCCACCGAGCTATCGCGAGACCTGCTCCACTCTGACTCCCGAGCCTGCCGTGTTGCGCGCGGGGCTACGGGTTGCCGTGCAGTGCGTTCCCGGCCCAGGCACGGCGGCCGGGCGAGCGCCGGAGTACTCCTACTTCTTCCAGTACGGCGCCGTCAGCGCAGCGACGGCGGCGTTCCGCGGCTACTACGCCGCGGGCAGCGCCCCCGACGGCGATTGTACGACCGGACCAGCGGAACGGACCTACCAGCGACCGGGCGTCGGCGGCACGCTGCGCTGCTACCAGGACGCAGACGGCTACCGGGTCTTCGCGTGGACGGCGGACGAGCTCGGCATTCTCGCCTCGGTGGCAGACCGGACGATGAGCTACGCCGAGCTGGCCGACTGGTGGCTCGCAGCAGGCCCGATTCGCTGAAGCACCGAACTCGCCGCCTCGGGGATTGGCCCGATTCGCCACGATGACCTCCTCCGCTCAGTACGATCCGGCTACGCGTCGCGGCGGCGCGCGCACTGGGGGGTGCAGGGCTTAAGGGGCGCGAACCATGGAGATCGGGCATTACACACTGCTCGGGCAGCTGCCGGGTGGACCGTACGGCGCGATCTGGCACGCCCGCGACGACCAGACCGGACGCGAGGTCGCGCTGAAGCAGCTGGCGCTCGCCGCACCCGACCGGCGCCCCGGGCTCCACCAGGTGGCGACCGCCGTGGCGCAGGTCCAGCACCCCAACCTGGCCTGGACGGCGCCGCCGGTCGAGAACGCCGACGGCCTGTGGCTGGTGGAGGAATGGCTCACCGGCGCGTCCTTCGACACGATCCTGACGACCGCGACCCCCACTCGCGGCCAGACTCTCGGCGTCGTGCACCGGGCCCTGGAGGGCCTCGCCGAGCTGCACCGGCGCCGGATCGTGCACGGTACGGTCTCGGCGGCGACCATCGTCGTCACGACCGACGGGGTGCCGAAGCTGATCGACACCGGCGCCTTCGTCGGCCAGCCGGAGGCAGCCGGGCTTGGCCGATTCGCCAGCCCGGAAGCCTATGCCGGCCGCGAGCTGACCCCCGCGGCCGACGTGTTCTCGGCGGGAGCGGTGGCAAGTGCCGTCCTCGACCGCTTCGGATCACTCACCGGCGAGGTGGCGGAGGTCCTGCGCCGCTCGACCGCTCAGGACCCGGCGCAGCGCCAGCCCGATGCGGCCGTCCTGCTGAGTGAGCTCGACCAGGCCGGCGAGCGTACGTTCGGCGCAGGCTGGTGGACGACCGAGGGTATCGCGGCCGTCGTCGCGTCCTCGACCGGCGCGACCCTGGCGACCGCGGGTTCCGTCACCGGCGCGGCCGGTGGCGGCGCCGGCGTGGTGTCCGGCAGCGTCACCGTTCCCGGTGGCGGCGCGGTCGGTGGTGCGAGGACTGGCGTCGGCGGGGCCGGCAGGTTGGGCGCGAAGTCGAGCCGCCGACCGTTGATCGCCATCGGTGCAGGGGTGGTCACGCTCGCCGTCGTCGCCGCAGGCGCGTACGCGATCACCATGAGCAGGAAGGGCTCGACCGGCATCCCGACCACGAGCACGACGGCAGGCGGTCCCGGTCAGTCGCCCAGCCTGCCCCCGCCGACACCGACCCCAACGCCGACGCCGACGCCGACGCTTGTGGCCCAGGGTTTCAGCGGCACTTACAGCTACGAGTCCGTGGTCACCAGGACCAACTGGCCGGGCGTGAAGGTCGGAGCCAGGCAGAAGGCGACGTGGAAGGTCGAGACGACCTGCACCGGCAGCAGGTGCACATCCACCGTGAAGCCAACGAGCGGCGGTTCGGGCATCACCTTGGACAACAAGGGCGGTGGCCGCTGGGACACGGCGTCGACCAGCCAGGCCCAGTGCGTCAACACCCGCACCGGGAAGCCCATCAACCAGAAGGTGCCGATCACGTTCACCCGGACCCTGACGGTCGCCGAGCGTTCCGGTGCCATCGTCACCAAGATCAGCGGCAAGGCGCGGTCGGCACAGGCGAAGAAGTGCCGCAGCCAGCCGACCCCCCTGGTCTATGAGGACTGGAAGATCACGATCACGTACCTCAAGGCCTGACGCCACCGCGGCTGATCGGCTCGAGGTGTTCCCCGTGGCGGCCGGTGGATGATCAGACTCCCTTCCACGAGACGACCGCCGCCATGGTCGACAAGATCGTCGACGACGGTCGACAGGATCTGATCAAGTGCATGACCGACGCGCCGGACGATCATGCCCTCGAGTTGGCGATGAGCCGACTGCGCCAGGCCCTCGGCGTACCCGGCTTGATCAACACTGTGGTCAAGCGCGGCTACCGGCTCGGGCCGTGATCTTGCCGGCGCTAGCGGACCTGGAAGGAGCGCTCGCCCTCGGGGTCCTCTTCGGTCACCTCGACTCGTGACACCGAGGCGGCAGGCGGTCCCTGCCGAGCCCAAGCGATCACGGCCTCGACGGCGTCGGGCTCACCCTCGAGGACGGCCTCGACTGTCCCGTCGGGACGGTTGCGGACCCAGCCGGCCACGCCACGCGCCTGCGCCTCCCGGCGGCAGGTGCTGCGATAGAAGACTCCCTGGACCTGGCCTTCGACCACGATCCGGCGCCGGATCTTCACCGCCGAGCCGTCAGGGAGCACGCCGCTCAGCCAGCAGGTCTCGGATCTCGGTGAGCAGCTTGATGTCCTCGGGCACCGGTTCCTCCTTCTTGGATCCGAAGCGCAGCATGGCGCGGTCGTACGGGACGACGATCATGAAGTAGATGACGATCGCCAGCACGATGAAGGAGATCAACGCGGTGAGCCAGGTGCCGAGGTGGATGCCGCCCGGCGCGAAGCTGGAGAAGTTCGGCGTACCACCGACCTTGCCCAGCAGGTCCATGATCACGGCAACGGTCGCCGTGACCACTGCCCCGAAGGCCTCCGCCATCACGAACGCGACTGCCAGCTCGACCAGATTTCCCCGAAGAATGAAGTCCCGAAACCCCTTGAGCATCGACCAGTCCCTTCCCTGGATCCGTCAGCCGTGTCGGCCGGTTGCCAAACCATAACCAGGCCATGTTTTCGGCCCGGCTGTGGCCCGGTCCGGAAACCGACGTGGATCCGATGCCGCACCAGTGCGCGGGTGGGGGGCAGCCAACCGTCGGTTGGTGGCGGCGACATATTGGTGCGCGATATCGGAAGATGTGCGAGTGGTTGTCGCACCTGGTTCCGGTTGGCCTGGTGATCCCGCAACACCTGAAACTTCGGTGGCGCGGAGTGCGGCTGACGTCCGCCGGCTGGCCGCGTCGGCGCCCAGCATGATCGAGGCCGACGCCCGCGTCTCGGTCTGCCGCGCCTGCCCGCGGCTCGTTGCCTGGCGCGAGGAGATCGCGGTCGTCAAGAAGCGCGCGTACGCCGGCCAGGAGTACTGGGGCCGCCCGGTGCCGGGCTTCGGCTCGGCTCAGCCACGCATCCTGATCGTCGGGCTGGCGCCGTCCGCGCACGGCGCGAACAGGACGGGCCGCAACTTCACCGGCGATCTCTCGGGCGACTGGCTCTACGCCGCCCTGCACCGAGCCGGGCTCGCGAACCAGCCGACCTCGGTCGCGGCCGACGACGGGCTGGAACTGTCGGACACCAGCGTGATCGCCGCTGTCCGATGCGCACCGCCGGCCAATCTGCCAACGCCGGAGGAGCGGGACACCTGCCGGCCGTGGCTCGTCCGGCAACTGACGCTCGCCTGGCCGACCGTTCATTCGGTGGTCGCGCTCGGCGCGATCGGCTGGAAGTCGTTCTGGCTGGCGATACGTGAAGCCGGGCTCGCCACCATCGAGCGATTCCCGGCCTTCGGCCACGGCGTCCGCGTTGAGCTTCCCGGCGACCGCATCGCCATCGGCTGCTATCACGTCAGCCCACAGAACACTCAGACCGGTCGGCTCACCGAGACCATGCTGGACGCGATCTTCGCCACGGCGCGCGACCACGCGTCGATGGCGTAGCGACCGCCCTCGGCGACCGCGGTGAGACCGACAGCGACCTCGCTACTCGGCCTCGTCGGGGCGGGGTCCCACGCGGTGCAGCCGGACCAGAACTGCCTGCCGGTTGCCCACCGTCGCCTGAGTCCCGTGCCAAGGCTTGTCGACCTTGATCGTCTCGGCCAGCGTCTCGGCCCGGATCAGCTTTCCGTGGGCCTCGATCGCCGCCTTCACCTCGCCCTCCGCGCCGAGCCGCAGGTTGATCCGGTCGCTGACGGCAAGGCCGGCGTCGCGGCGGGCCTGTTGCACGACACGTACGACGTCGCGGGCCAGACCCTCCGCGGCCAGCTCCGGGGTCACCTCGGTGTCCAAGATCACGAAGCCGCCGCCCGGCAGCATGGTGGCTGCCCGGTGATCGTTGGGGTCGGCGTCGGCGACGACCGTCTGCAGGGTGTACTCGCCTTCCAGCAGGGCGATACCGCCGGAGGTCACCGACCCGTCGGGCGCCACGGACCAGTTCCCGGACTTGCTCGCCTTGATCGCCGCCTGGACATCCCTGCCCAGCCGCGGGCCGGCGGCGCGGGCGTTGACCTGCAGCACCTGGCGGACGCCGAATGCCGCCACGTCTGCGCCGCCGAGATCGGTGAGCGTCAGCTCCCGTACGTTGAGCTCGTCGGTGATCAGGCCCGCGTACGGTCGCAGCGATGCCGCATCCGCCGCCACCACCGTGATCCGTGACAAGGGCAGCCGGACCCGCAGGTTCTCGGCCTTGCGCAAAGCGGAACCGGTGGAGCACACCTCACGGACCCGGTCCATGGTCGCCACCAGATCGTCGTCGACCGACGACACGTCGACGACCGGCCAGTCGGTGAGGTGCACCGAACGCCCGCCGGTCAACCCGCGCCAGATCTCCTCCGTGGTCAGCGGCAGCAGCGGCGCCACCACGCGGGTGGTCGTCTCCAGGACGGTGTACAGCGTGTCGAACGCCGCCAGCGACTCGGCCGACTCCCCGTCCCAGAAGCGGTCCCGCGACCGGCGGATGTACCAGTTCGACAGCACCTCGAGGAAGTTCCGAACGGCGTCGCAGGCTCCTGCCACGTGCAGCGCGTCGAAGTCGGTCGTCACCGACCGGACGAACTCTGCCAGCTTGGCGAGGATGTAGCGATCCAGCACACCGGTCGAGCTGGGATCGATCTTCGCGGAGTAGCCCCGGCCGCCCTGCGCGACGTTGGCGTACAGGGAGAAGAAGTACCAGGCGTTCCAGAGCGGGATCATCACCTGGCGGACGCCGTCCCGGATGCCCTGCTCGGTGACGATCAGGTTGCCGCCGCGCAGGATCGGTGAGGACATCAGGAACCAGCGCATGGCGTCGGCGCCATCGCGGTTGAAGACCTCGCTGACGTCGGGGTAGTTCCGCAGCGACTTGCTCATCTTCTGCCCGTCGCTGCCGAGCACGATGCCGTGGCTGATGCAGTTGCTGAACGCCGGCCGGTCGAAGAGCGCCGTGGCCAGGATGTGCATGGTGTAGAACCAGCCGCGGGTCTGGCCGATGTACTCGACGATGAAGTCGCCCGGATAGTGGTGCTCGAACCAGTCGCGGTTCTCGAACGGATAGTGCACCTGGGCGTAGGGCATCGAGCCCGAGTCGAACCAGACGTCCAGCACGTCCTCGACCCGGCGCATGGTGGACTTCCCGGTCGGATCGTCCGGGTTCGGCCGGGTCAGCCGGTCGATGTACGGCCGGTGCAGGTCGGTCACCGGCACGCCGAAGTCGGCCTCCAGCTCGGCGATCGAGCCGTAGACGTCGGTCCGCGGATACGCCGGGTCGTCGGAGACCCAGATCGGGATCGGCGTTCCCCAGAAGCGGTTCCGGCTGATCGACCAGTCGCGGGCGTTCGACAGCCACTTGCCGAACTGGCCGTCCTTGACGTGGTCGGGGACCCAGGTGATCTCGGAGTTGAGCTCGCCCATCCGGTCCTTGATCTTGGTCACCTCGACGAACCAGCTGGAGACCGCCTTGTAGATCAGCGGGTTCTTGCACCGCCAGCAGTGCGGGTACGGGTGGTCGTAGGTCTCCTGCCGCAGCAACACCATCCCCGGGATGACCGAGCCGGCACGCTCACCCCGGGTGGCCGCCTTGAAGTCGTCGATGATCAACAGATTCGCGTCGAAGACGTGCACGCCGGCATAGTCCGGCACGTCGGAGGTGAACCGGCCGGCCGCGTCCACCGGCACGACCGCGGGAATGCCGGCGGCGTCGGTGACGATCTTGTCCTCCTCGCCGAACGCCGGCGACATGTGCACCAGGCCGGTGCCCTCGTCGGTGGTGACGTGCCCACCCGGCAAGATCACATGCGAGCCCGGAACGTCCAGGAAGTACGAGAACGGCGGGGTATAGCGCCGTCCGACCAGCTCCGAGCCCTTCAGCCGCTGCACGAGGTGATCGGCCGCATCGTCCCCGAGCTCGCGCGCGTATGCCGCCAGCCGCGCCTCCGCGATCAGATAGCGCTCGCCACCAGAATCGACGACGACGTAGTCGATGTCCTCCCCCACCGCGATCGCCTGGTTGCTCGGCAGCGTCCACGGCGTCGTGGTCCAGATCAGCGCCAACTCGCCGGTCTCCAGCCGCAGGCCGACCGTGACCGCGGGATCCTGCCGCATCTGGTAGACCTCGTCGTCCATCCGCAGCTCGTGGTTCGACAGCGGCGTCTCGTCACTCCAGCAGTACGGCAGCACCCGCATCCCGGAGTAGACAAGGCCCTTGTCGTACAGGGACTTGAAGGCCCAGAGCACGCTCTCCATGTAGTCCGGCTCGAGCGTCTTGTAGTCGTGATCGAAATCGACCCAGCGCGCCTGCCGGGTGACGTAGGCGCGCCACTCCGCGGTGTAGCGCAGCACCGAGGACCGGCAGGCGGCGTTGAACCTCTCGATGCCCAGGGCGAGGATGTCGTCCTTGGTCTTCAGGCCGAGCTGCGACATGGTCTCCAGCTCGGCCGGCAGCCCGTGGCAGTCCCAGCCGAACCGTCGCTCGACCCGTCGCCCGCGCATCGTCTGATAGCGCGGCACGACGTCCTTGACGTAGCCGGTCAGCAGGTGCCCGTAGTGTGGCAGCCCGTTGGCGAACGGTGGGCCGTCGTAGAAGACGTACTCGTTCGAGCCGTCGACGCCGGCCGAGTTGCGGTCCACCGAGGCGTCGAACGTGCCGTCGGCCTTCCAGAAGGCCAGGACCCGCTCCTCGATCTCGGGAAACCTAGGTGTCGCGGGTACGCCGTCAGTCCGGTTCGGGGGCTGAGCCGTCCCGTCGAGGTCGCTCGACCGCTCGCCGGCGGTGGCCTTGGGATAGATCGTCACGGTGGGTCGCTTTCGTCTCGTCCTGCTGGCACGAGGACGATGTCTCCACCGCGGTACCACCTCGCTTGCCGCGCCCGCGCCCATGGCGAAGCCATGATCACCGAGCACGACCGCTCGTTCGCGGGCTGTCACGGGCCCACCCGTCCGGTTCTAGTGAAGGGCGCGGCCCTCGTTCTTCCGGAGGCTCGCCGGTGATGGCCGGGTCAATGCCTGTCGGCATGGATTCTAGCCCGGGGCGTCGCCCGGGCGTCGCTCCGCCACCGGATCAGGACAGTGACAGCGCCGACGCCCGATCCACGACCTCTCGTACGACCTCGGCCGCTGTCCGGGCGTCGCCGATCGTGAAGATCTGTTCCTGACCGCGCCGGAACTCCGCACAACGCCAGGCGAGCGAGGCGAACTGCGGGAACGTCTGGCTTAGGTACTCCGCCGCCTCGGACTTGGACACGAGCTCGCCGCTCTCCAGGAAGGCGGCCAGCCGCGGCGCTCCCAACACGGCCCAGATCACCGCCACCGGCTCCTCGAGCACGGCCTTCGGGTTCCGCCAGCGGCTCGCCAGGGCAAGCTCCGCGCCGAGTGCCGCCCAGTACTGGCGCAGATTGGTGAGGGCGTAGTCCCTGGCCGCGTCGAGGTCGACGTGGATGCCGAGATCACCGATCTCGGGGCCTGCCACCCGGACGCCGCCCCGGGACAGCGCCAGCCAGGTGACGGGATGCAGCTCACCGGATCGCTCGCCGAGCTGCAGCTGGCCGTCCTGACTGAACGGGGTCGCCGGCGCCGTTCCGGGGTCCATCGTGTGGTGCAACCACTCCTGCGGCACGTACGTCGTGTCGTACCGGACGGCCGGAAAGTCACGGCTGAGGTCGGCGTGCACGGCCCGCAGAACCTGCTGATCGGCCCGGTCCAGCTCCCCCTCGACCACGGTGATCGTGTCGATGTCGCTGGTCGGCTGGAAGTCGCCGAGCGCGGCGGAGCCGATCAGGTACAACCCGACCGCACGACCGGGCAACAGGAGCTGGAGACCACGCCAATGAGCTTCCGCGATCTCTCCAAGCTGGACCGCCATACCGCTAGCGTATTGGCTCAGTTTCCAGGCGCCATATGTAACCGATAGACGGTACGTGATGCGACGGCGCCCGCGGACGAAACGAAGGGCCAGGTCTTGCCGGCCGCCCACAGCTTGGTCTGGTCGTCGTAGTTCTGCGAGAAGGCGTGACCGGAGACCCCGCTCTGGTTCACCCAGCGGGACGCGTCGAGGTCGCCGAGGTCGACCAGCATCCGCATCGTCGGCCCGGTCTGGACCCGGTAACCGAGACGGTCGTCATAGCCCAGCGCGTCCACGACCGCCGGCCCCCCGCCGAGCTCGAAGTTGCCGCGGTTGAACAGCGCCTCGACCGGCGGGATGCCGCTCTTGCCCAGAGTCTGGTTGCGCAGCGTCACCCGGTGCAGCTTCCCCCACCGCCACTGGTCGGTGTCCCTCGCCATCAACGACGTGATCTCCTTGCGGGCCTGGACCATCGCTGCGAGCAGGATGTCGTCGCGCGTCTCGATCTTGTCCTTGGTCGTGACATCGTCCCACCAGCGGTTGCGCGGCTGCTTGATCAACTGTGAGACCACCGCATACCAGCGATCACCGCCGGCGGGCCAGAGATACTGCGGCATCTCGTCGCGGAACGTCATCTTGAGGAGATTGTGGAACACGACGGCGAAGTACGCCGCGGCGGCGGAGCCGGCGTCGGCCGAGTAGTCCCAGCCCACCATGGTCTGCTGGCCCTCGCGGATCCACGGATCGTCGATCTTGATCTTGAGCAGGATCGGCACCAGCTCGGCGGCGACCCGAATCGTGTCGTCAAGGAAGATGCGCTCCGCGGACTCGATCGTCAGCGGCGGTGAGTCCTTGATCGTGTCCGCGATCTCCTGGCTGCGCCAGCCGTAGGAGTACTCCCAGCCGAGCGGGTAGGGATACTGCCGGCCGATCACCTCCTGGTTGGCGGCGACGATGATCCCGCTGAGCGGGTTGTAGGCGTAGGGCAACTGTTCGAACGGGATGCGCTGCTTCCAGTCGTAGTTGGGATCCCAGCCGGGAGACGGCAGCCGTCCGTCACCCAGCCCGCGCAGGGGTGCATCACCCGGCAGCTGATAGCCGATGTTGCCTGCGGTGTCGGCGTAGATCAGGTTTTGCGAGGGCGCCGCGAGCAGCTTGGCCGCGGCCCGGAAGCTGGCGAAGTCCGAGGCCGTGTCGATCGCCAGGATCGCGTCCATGGTGCGGCCAGGGGTCAGCCCGACCCAGCTCAGCGCGACGGCGTACGGCGCCTTGCTCGGGTCGACCTGGCTGGCGCCGAGCTGCTGCAACGAGGTGGACACGTCGGACAGCAAGGGGCCGTGCCGCGAGCTGCGGATCCGCACGGTCCGCGGCTCCTGCTCACCACGAACCCGCAGCTGCTCGGTGCGTACGGTGAGAGGCTGGAACCGATCACCGACGCGAACCGTGTCGCCGACGACCTCCTCCAGGTAGAGATCTTCGACGTCGAGGTAACTGGTCGTCAGGCCCCAGGCGATCTTGGTGTTCTTGCCGATCACGACGCCCGGCACCGAGGCGAGGCTGAAGCCGGAGACGTCGAACGGACAGTCGGCGCTGAGCGTCCGGCAGTGCAGCCCGACTTGCGCGAACGTCGAGGGGATCGAGGTCTCCAGGTGCGGGTCGTTGGCGAGCATGGCCCTGCCGGAGGTCGTGTGCGCACCGGTGACCGCCCAGGAGTTGGAACCGAGCTCGCCCTGCATGCCCACCGATCGGAGCAGTCTGGGGAGGGCTCCGCTGAGCGTCGCCATCCGGGCGAACTCCGGTGCGGCACGCCGGAGTTGATCACGGCTGAGACCCGATGGCGCCGATCGTGGGGTCACCGTGACGGCCTTGGGGTCGAAGGCCTTGCCCTGCACCGTGCCGCGGCCGACGATCGGCGCGAAACCGTTGATCGGATAGTCGGGGAACAGCTCGTCCGCCCGTCCGGTGCCGATCTTGGCGTCCATGATCGCCAGCTCGGTCTCCTGGTTGATGTTGGAGCCCAGGTTCCACGCCATCACCTTCAGCCAGGAGATCGAATCGGCCGGCGCCCAGGCCTCGGGCGTGTAGTCAAGTCCCTGCAGCCCGAGCAGGCTGTACTCCAGCGACAGGTCGGCCGCCCGCTTGCCCCGGATGTAGGCGTTGACTCCGGCCGCGTAGGCGTCGAGATACCGTCTGGTGCTGGCCGAGAGCAGCGGCAGCTCCTCCGCCGCCACCCGTCGCCAGCCGAGGGTCCGGATGTAGGCATCGACGGGGACCTGGCTCGGCCCGTAGAGCTCGGACAGGCGGCCGGCGGCCAGGTGCCGACGGAAGTCCATCTCGTAGAAGCGGTCCTGCGCCTGGACGTAGCCCTGCGCCTGGAAGAGATCTTCGGGGTTGTCGGCGTAGATGTGCGGCACACCGTAGGAATCGCGGAAGATGTCGACCGGGCCCTTAAGTCCCGGGACCAGCAGGCTGCCGGAGAGATCGGGGAAGGAGCGGCGCACCGTTGCGACCGAGACGCTCGCTAGCGTGCCGAGTGCCAGCACGACGACCAGCGCGGTGAAGATCACCCATCGTGGCAGGCGGGGCACCCGACCAAGACTAGGCGGCAACGCAGCCATCGGCGTCGTCCGCGCGCCGGTCGTGGCCCCTTCTCGCAGGACCGCTGCACCGGCCCGTCGAAGGCTTTCCGGAGGGGATGGGATGGCGCTGTGGCCGCTGTCGGCCAGTGACATGATCGCCTGGTGAGCGCACCGACGTTGGCGACCGATCGCCTCGTGTTGCGGCCCACCGATCCGGCGGAGGACGCGCGCCCGCTGCTGAACATGTTCCGGGGCGGCCCGGAGAGCAATCCGTGGGAGTTCGACTCCGAGGAGCACCCGGCCCGGATGACGGCAGCCCGGCTCCGGCGACAGCTCGAGCAGGCGGTCCGGGGTGCGCAAGGCTGGGCCTGGACCCTGATGCTGGACGATCGCCCGGTCGGCGTCTTCTCGCTGTTCCCGGGTGAGGGCATGGACAACCGCGGGGTCACCTACCGGCTCGCACCGTCGGAGTGGGGTCGCGGGCTGATGTCGGAGGCGGTCCGAACCGGCAGCGACCACCTGCTCGGGCCCGGCGGCTTCACCGGCCTGGAGGCCTGGGTGGACAGCCGGAACGTGCGGTCGCTCGGCGTCGCCAGAGCCGCCGGCTACAAGGAGCGCGGCCGGCTGCCGCGGGTCTACGCCGATCACATCGGGCAGACGGTCGTCCTCGGCCGGGCGGCGAAGGAGGTCGATCCGGTCGTTTTCGATCTTGCCCCGGTGCTCGACGTGACCGACATCGCGACGACCGTACGAACGCTGGGCGACCTGCTCGACCTGCGGACCACGTTCGAGGCGGACGGCTATGCCTCGTTGAGCGCGACCGGTTGGTCGGGCAGCCCTGGCGTCGTGCTGCGGCAGGGCTCCCGGATCCGACCCCAACAGGTCTCCATCGACGTGGGCGTGCACGTTGACCGGCTGGCACGGCGAGCCCGCCGGCTCGGCCTGGATGTGGCGCGCGGCCCCGTCGAGCAGCCGTGGTTCCGGCGCGATGTCTGGATCAAGCTCCCGGAGGGCCACCTGTTGCAGCTGAGCGGTCCGTCGACTCCGGAGAAGTGGGCGAAGCGAAGGGCCTGAACCGGCACTCGCCACTGGGCGCACGGCACACGTCCATCGGTGGCACTCGTTGGTGGCAATCCTCGATCGGTGGCAATCCTCGATCGGTGGCAATCCTCGATCGGTGGCACCCTTCGCTGAGCCGCCACTCATCGATGGGCGGCAGCAGCGGTTAGCAGTCGCTATGCTTGAGTGCCAGCAGGACCAGGCTCACACGTGTCGGCAAGGAAGCGGGATGCCCACCTACGAATACCGCTGCACCGAGTGCGGCGCCGAACTCGAAGTCACCCAGAAGTTCAGCGACCCCGCCCTGACGGTGTGCCCGACCTGTGCTGGACCGCTGCGCAAGGTGTTCAACGCGGTTGGCGTGGTGTTCAAGGGCAGCGGCTTCTATCGCACCGACAGTCGTAACGGGAACGGCAGAGCTGACGCCGGGTCGGTCGGCGACAAGGATGCGAAGGCCGGCGAAAGCTCGGCCAACGGCGACTCGGCCACGAAGTCGCCATCCAAGACCTCGGCCGACGGTGGGTCGGGCAACAGCTCATCCAGCGGGTCCAAGGGCCGCGCGGAGAAGGTGGGCGCGGGAGCCCGCTGAGACCGCCCCTGTCCACAGCCCAGCCAGCCGACCGGCCCGGCCCTGTGGACAGCGTGAACCGTCCGGGCAGCCGTCCTTAACGTCCGTGGCGTGACCGGGGTTTCCAGAGGCTCTGCGCGCCGGGGCCGAGGCTTTCTGCTCGACCTTCGCCGTGCGTTGTCCTGGCATCGGCGCAAGCTTGCGGTGCTCGCCGCGGTCGGTGCGGTGCTGACCGCCGTCGCGGCGGCCTCGCCGGCAGGGCCGCCAACGCTCGAGGTCGTGCGAGCGGCCAGTCGGCTCGCCTCCGGGACGCTGGTGACGGCCGCTGACGTGAGGCTTTCGGAGGTCGTCGAGGCCGCTCTCCCCGAGGCTCCGCTGACAGATGTCTCGGCCGTCGTCGGCCGTAGGCTGGTCGGGCCCGCGGCGCGGGGTGAGGTGTTGACGGCGCTGGACGTGATCAGTGGTCCGGGATCGGTCGGTGCGGGTCACGTCGTCGCGCCGCTGCGGCTGGACGATGCCGATGTCGCCGCGCTTATCCAGCCCGGCTTGCTGATCGACGTGATCGCGGCGGATCCGGAAGGCGCCGGCGCGAAACCAATCGCACGGTCGGTGCGGGTGCTGACCGTGCCGGCGCCGACGGACGAAGGGTCGCGGACGCGGACCGCGGAGGGAGGCGCGCTCGTCCTCGTCGACGTGGACGTGCCAACCGCCACCTTGCTCGCGCAGGCCGCCGCGACCAGCCGGATCAGCGTCGTCCTGCGCATGTAGCAGCGAGGGCTGCGCAGGACAAGACGCGGCTCGGCGGGTCAGGAGCGGGCCGATAGTCCACGCCCAGGCAGCACGTGGCTGGGCGCCAAAGGGCAGGCGGTCAGTCGCCGCTCAGGACCGATCCGGCGGCGACGGTCTGCGGGCTGCCGTTGTCCTCGAGCCGGACGGCGCCGCGGACGGTCACGCCCTCCTCGAACGTCCAGTCACCTTCGACGGCGAGACCCGAGGCTGCTCGCAGCGATGGCGGCCCGGCCGGGAATCGGCGGTCGAATGCGGTGATCGTCTTGTAGTGGCTCGAGTCGAGGTCGATCAGCGGAGTGGACTGGATGATCTTGGCGATCCGGCCGTCAGCGTCGATGTCGTAGACGTCGGAGCGGATCAACAACAGGTCGCTGGTCGTCTTGACCGGCAGGAAGCGGTCACGGCCGACGCCGATGGCCGTGGCGCCCTCGAACACCTCGATCGCCGCACCCATCGCACTCTCGATCTGGATCACGGCCGGTGAGGACGAGTCCTGGGGATCGACGGTCTTCTCGTTCCTGATCATGGGTAGGCCGAGCACGGAGTGCCGCTCGTGCAACGTCGCCTGGAGAGCCGCCAGATCGAACCAGAGGTTGTTGGTGTGGAAATAGGGATGCCGGTGCTCGTCGGTGAAGTAGCGCATCTCCTCCTTGGCCGTCTGCGCGGTGTCGCGCAAGATCAACCGCCGGTCGGCCTTGCGGATGGCGAGGTGTCCGCCCTTGCGGTCGGCGGCGGTCCGCCGGCAGATCTCGGCCGCGTACGGTGCCCCGCTCGCGGCGAACCAACCGGCGATCTGCCCGCTCGGAGCGGCGCCGAGGTTGTCGGAGTTGGAGACCGACGCGTAGCGGTAGCCGAGGTCGAGGAGCCGGCCGAGCAGGCCTGACGCCTCGAGCGAGGGGTAGAGATCACCGTGACCGGGAGGACACCATTCGAGGTCGGGATCCGACGGCCACTCGACCGGGCTCAGGTCCGAGGCGAGCAGCTTCGGTTCGGAGTTCTGCACGAAGTCCAGGTCGAGACCCTCTACGCGCAGGTCCTCGTACGGAGCGAGGGCCGCCAGCGTGTCCTCGTGCGTCCGGAAGCTGTTCATGAAGATCAACGGCAGCGTGACGCGGTAAGCGGCGCGCGCGGAGCGCACCTGCGCGACGATGATGTCGAGGAAGCTCTTGCCGTCGCGCACCGCGAGCAACGACTTGGCCCGGTCCATGCCCATCGACGTGCCGAGGCCGCCGTTCAGCTTGATGATCGCCGTGCGGCCCAGCGCCGCGGCCGCCTCGTCCTCGCTGACGGCCACCGAGTCCAGCAGGTCGGGGTGCTCGAGCGGGATGATCGAATCCTCGGGAATGAGACCGGTGACGCCGGCTTCCAGCTGCCGGTAGTAGTGCGTGAAGACGTCGATGGCCTGCTGATGCACGGCGGCCGCGGCCATCTTCTTCTGGGCCCGCTCCAGCCCGCCCTCGCTCATGGGCCTGATCCTAGGCAACGCCGACCCCGGCTTTGCGGATGCCTGAACCGAGCCGCGCCGCCCTACTTCTTCGGCTTCGGTGTCGGGGTGAGCGAGGCGAGCAGGTCGGCGGTCGCCTTCTGGATCTGAGCCCGGGCAGCGGCGTGGTCGACTGCGGGCGTCCCGTCGCCGGGCTGCTCGCCGTAGTCGCCGAAGGTGCTGTGCACCCCACCGCTGATCACGACATACGACGTGGTGGCTGGCAGGTCGGCCCTGGCCGCGTCGATCTGAGCGGGTGTGGCGAGCCGATCGGCCGACCCCGAGATGGAGAGCACCTTGAGATCGCTCCGAGCCAGCCGCTCGGCCGGATAGGAGGCATAGAGCACCAGAGCATTGACCGACGGATGGGAGTCGGCGAACGAGGCGGCGGCGGCGCCGCCGAGGGAATGGCCGCCGGTCGCCCAGTACTTGATCTCCGGATGGACGGCCAGCACGTCCTGCGGCCGGTTGGGGTGGTCGATCGATGCGATTCCGAAGGGCACCTTGACGACCGCCACGAGGTAGCCGGCCGCGGCCAGTGGCCGGAGCAGCGCTGCGTACGCGCGCGGGTCGATGCGCGATCCGGGGACGAAGACCAGGCCCGTCGTCGGCTTGATCAGACGTCCGTTCTTGTCCTTGCGCTGGCCCTGCATCTCGTACCAGCCGACAAGGTCGGTGACCTGGACGTCGTCGCCGGAGTACATTGCGGCCGTGGCGGCGGACGACGCCTGCAACGGCCTGACCCACGCGAGCGCCGCGACGAACGCAATGCAGATCAGCAGCGCCGGGATCGCCAGCACCATCCGTACGACGGCTCGCCGGCCGATCTGTTGAGCCGTACGGTGCGCGGGATGGCGCGGGTCACCCTCGGAATCCTGTCGAGCGCCCAACGCCAGCGTCGCTATCGACCACGCCAGCGCAACGAAGCCGAGCATTCCGCCGGCGATCGCCGCGACGAGCATCGCCGGGTGGCCGTTGAGGATCGCTTGCCCGCGGGTCCAGCCGAGCCAGATCGAGACGCCGATCATGGCACCGCCCACCAGCAGCCACGCGACAGCGAGCACGACACGGCTGATCGTGCCCGGCTGAGCCATGCCGATGAGTGTATGGCGCTGGCGGGGCCGGTTCAGGAGCTCGAAGCGAGGACCGGCGGACAGGCGAGCGGCCCCCGCAGCGCAGGGGAAACGAGCAGACGAGAGCCGGGTCGCTCTGCACCACCCGGCTCTCGAATCGGCTATGCCGGCTGCTGCTGTCCGGCGATGTTGACCATCCAGGCGACGCCGAACTTGTCGACGCACTGGCCGAACTCGTCGCCCCACATCTGCTTCTCCAGCGGCATCGTGACTGTGCCGCCGTCGGAGAGCTTCTTCCAGTACCCCCGCAGTTCGTCGGAGTCGTCGCCACTGAGGCTCACGGTGATGTTGTTACCGACCGTGCGCTCCATCCCGGGCGGGGTGTCAGCGGCCATCAGCGTGAAGCCCGCATCCGTCTCCAGCTGGGCGTGCATGATCTGGTCCGCTTCGGGCCCCTGCGAGCCGTACTCGCCGAACGTGCTGGTGGTCAAGGTGCCACCGAAGACATCCTTGTAGAACTCCATCGCCTGGCGGGCATCGTCACCGAAGCTGATGTAGGGGTTGAGGCGCGAGGCCATAGGAAAAGCTCCTTCCGTTGGTATGGACCGTCAGCTTTCCGAGCCTAACGCCGGCGCTCGGCACGTGCCTGTCTCGGGGCGGAAACCCCTCACCAAGCCACCCGATCGAACCGAACGGCACGCCGCTTGTTCTCGCTGTGCGCCCGTTGCAACGGGCGCAGCGTGGGGCTGACAAACGTACACGTTCGTTCCCGACGGCCGCGGCACTCGGCAGCCCCCGTTATACCTAGCTCGGTGTGAGCAGGCACTCCGCCGGCTGGGTGCCGTCGGCCGGGAAGGCTGTGGCCAGTGCGCGGGCGATGCGGTGGCCACGCTCCGCGTATCCCTTCGTGGTGAAGTGGATGCCGTCGTTGATGTACCAGCTGTCCTTGACCTGGCTCGCCCAGTCATAGACCCGCATGTTCGGGTAGCGTCCGCAGGCCTCGACCAGCGCTTGGTTCCACTTCTGCATCCCCCGGTTGGCGTACGGCCCGCTGGTGTTCAGCGTTCTCGCGGTCAGCCAGAGCACCGGCTGCGACCCGATCTCGTTCATGATCAAGTCGATCCGCTGGCGGGACGTCACCCTGCTGCCGACCGCCTGGTTGGCGGCCTCGTTGATCCCCATCGCGACCACCCAGCAGCCCTGGTAGCCGGCGCTGGTCCGAGTCTGCACCGCGTCCTGGGCGTTGGGCTGGTTGTGCCAGCGCTCGAAGATCGAGCGCGCACCCAGGATGTCGGTGTCGACGGTCCCGACTCCCACCTTGCGATATTGGGCGTCGATCCACTTGCTCCGCTCGGGCTGGTAGTCCGGCGACATGAGTCCGATCGACGTCGAGTCACCGATGTGCACAACCTTTGCGCACGAGGTCGTGAGCGTCGGCTCCTGAGTCTTGGCGGCGGCAGGACTCGAGCTCGGCTTCGCCGTCGCTAGGTTGGCGCCGGGAGTGGCGGTTGGGTTGCGCGCTTCAGGGATCGGCACCGGTGGCGCCGCCGCGCTGAGGCCGCCCGGCGCCTCCTGAGCACCTGCCGCCCCGAGCGGTCGCAGCGCCGCGGTCGCGGTGAGGCTGGTGGCCGCGATCAGCAGCACGACGCCTGCGCTGGAGACCAGCGCCGCCTCGGGTACGTGCCCGCGCAACGTGGCGAGCAGGCCATGGCGGCGGATGGGGTCCTCCAGCAGCATCCAGCTCAGCGTGGAGAGCAGCAGCACCACGGACAGCTGCAGCCCGGCCCGAAGGAGAGGATGCGCAGCCAGCGCGGCCGCCGGCAGGAAGGCGACGACCGGCAGGTGCCACAGATAGATCCCGTACGAGCGCTCGCCGATCCAGCGCAGCGGTCTGACCCCCAGTGCTCGGCCGACCAGGGAGGCGGGGTGGACGACGGCCCCGACCAGCACCGCGGTCGCCAGCGATAGGAACCAGATGCCGCCGTGGTAGAGCCACAGGGAGTATTCACCGCTCACGGCGAGCAGTACGCCGATGGTCGCCAGGGCGGTGATGCCCAGCCCGTCGAGCACCAGCCGGCCGCGGACCGGTACCTCCGTCGCCAGCCTGGACGGGTGCCACAGCATGGCGAGGGCTGCACCGATCAGCAGGGCCCCGGCGCGGGTGTCGGTGCCTTCGTACGCTCTCGTGTTGTCGAAACCCGGAACCGCCAGCAGCCACATGATCACAAACGACAGCACGGCGAGCGTCAGGGTCGCCACGGCCATCCGCCGCAGATTGCCCTTGAACGCCTTGTAGAGGCCGAGGAGCAGCAGTGGCCAGAGGAGATAGAACTGCTCCTCGACCGCGAGCGACCACAGATGATCGAGCGGACCTTGGCTGCCGAACCGCTGGAAGTACGACGCGCCGGCCGTGATGGTGGTCCAGTTGCTGACGTAGAGCATGGCTGCCAGCGCCTGCATGCCGCGCTTGGCCATGACCGCGTGGTCGATGACCGTGGTCGCCAACAGGACCACGACGAGCAGCATGACGACCGCCGGCAACAGCCGCCTGGCCCGGCGCAGCCAGAAATGCTTGAGATCGAGGCCGCCGGTGCGCTCCCAGGTCGTCCGCAGCAGGGTGGTGATCAGGTAGCCGCTGAGGGTGAAGAAGACACCGACGCCGAGCAGGCCGCCGGGCAGCCAGGACGCCCCGAAGTGGTAGGCGAGGACGGTGGCCACCGCGATGGCGCGTACGCCGTCCAGGCCCGGAAGGTACGCGGTGTCAGCACCGGCGGGTCGAGGCATCGGCGTCCTTGGCATGGGGGAATGACTCCCCCCAGCCCCCGAGCGAGTCGTCAGCTGACGCGAAGATGACGACGGGCACGACCACGATGCCAGCGGGAGACCGCTTGCTCTGGTCAGGTTAGGGCGTCACTCGCCGGATTCCGTGGACGCGCGCCGGTCGGTGATGTCCGGCGCCTGCCGACCGGAACCTACCCAGCCGAGGCGTCCGCATACCGTGGACTCGACAGCATCGAGGATGGAAACCACAAGGGGGACGGATGAGTAACGACGCGTTGCCGCAGAACGCGCTGGGACGTACCGGGCTTACGGTGACCAGGCTCGGCTACGGCGCGATGGAGGTCCGCGGCTCGCGGATCTGGAACGGCCGGACGATCGAAGACGCCGAGGCGGAGAAGATCTTGAACTCGGTGGTCGACAACGGCATCACGTTCATCGACACGGCCAACGACTACGGGCGCAGCGAAGAGTACATCGGCCGCTATCTGTCGCACCGCCGGGACGAGTTCGTGCTGGCCACCAAGTGCGGCTGCACGATCGTGCGCCGCGACGAGAACACTGACGACACCCCTCACGTCTGGACGAGGGACAACCTGTTCCGCTGCCTGCACGAGAGCCTGGACCGGATGCGGACCGACCACGTCGACCTGATGCAGCTACATAACCCGACCGTCCGGCAGTGCCAAGACGGTGACCTGGTCACTGCCCTGCAGGACATGAAGCAGCAGGGCAAGGTGCGCTGGATCGGCATGTCGTCCACCAACCCGCACCTCGAGACCTACATCGGCTGGGGCGTCTTCGACAGCTTCCAGATCCCGTACTCGGCGCTGGAGCGCGAGCACGAGGAGCTGATCCAGGCGGCATCGGACTCCGGCGCTGGCGTCATCGTCCGGGGCGGCGTCGCCCGTGGCGAACCTGGCGCAGGCCTCGGCCAGGAGGACCGGTGGGCGAGCTGGGAGGCGGCCGGCCTGGACGACCTGCTCGACGAGGGCGAGAGCCGTACGGCGTTCCTGCTCCGGTTCACCAACGCCCATCCGCGGATGGACACCAACATCGTGGGGACCAAGAACGTCGACCACCTCAAGGCGAACATCGCGGCCGCTTCGCGACCGCTGCCGGCCGACACCTACGCCGAGGCCAAGAAGCGGCTGGACGCTGTGTCGACCGACCGCTGACGGCGCAATTCCAGCCGCCGCTCTTCTCACGTCCGGGCGCCGTCGCGCCAACTGCGGCGCCGGATCGGCACGTCCACTGTCTGCGCCGGCTCGTACGGTGCCAGGCATGAGCACCGACCTGACGGTGGACGGGTATCGAGTTGAACCGCTCGGCCCACGGACCTGGGATGCGTACGCAGATCTGGCCGAGCGGCACAACGGCGTCTGGGGTGGGTGCTGGTGCACCTGGTTTCACGCCTACCCGGACCCTCCCGAGCGCAAGGCGCTGGTGACGGCCGACCCAGAGCCGACCGCACCGAAGGTCAGAAGCACGGCTCCGAGCGCCCCGGCTAGGAGTGGGCTGCTGGCAACGAGGAGAAGCTGAGCCGCGGGTGTCAGGCCGGTCGCGAACCCGATCAGTCCTGCCCCGAGGGCAGATGCGGTGATCTTGAGGCCGGCACCGATGGTGAACACCTGGGTGCGTACGGCCGGTGCGGCGTACTGGGTGCGAGCGAGGAACAAGGCTGAACCGAACGGCCCGATGAAGATGCCGGAGAGTCCGAACAGGGCAGCGGTGAACTCGAGGGTCGGGCTGATGGCTGCCAGCGCAAGCGGTATTCCGATGCCGATCATGGAGAGAACGGTGACCAGAGGCGCCCGGTCTGCGACGATCGGCCGCCACGTCCACAGCAGTGAGCCGACGAAGGCACCGGCGGCGACCGCGGTGAGCAGAAGGCCGCTGCTGGCCGGCCTCTGCTGCGAGGTGGCTAGGACTGCCGCAACGACCGCGAGCGCGCCTGGACCGATTTGGCCGAGGCTAGTGGTGAGAGTCAGCGTCCGAAGCGTCGGCTGCCGCACGATGTCACGGACGCCGCTGAGGAGGCCCAACCGGGTCGTGTTCGATGGATCCATCCGTGCGGGAAGCGGCAGGGAGGCGACGACGACGGCACCGAGTGCTGCCGACCCGGCGAGCACGAGCTGCGCAGCTTTCGGAGAGATGGCCGCCGCGGTGACCCCGGCGACAGCGGGGCCGAGCATGCTCGCGACGTTGTAGAACATCGAGTCGAGACCGAAGGCGCGCGGTGTCCTGTCCGTGCCGACCAGTGCGGGCAGCTGGCCGGTGAGTCCGCCGGTGAGGGCTGGCCCACAGCAGCCGCCGACGAGGAGGAGCAGGTAGATCAACCAAAGTTGTGTCTGACCCAGCAGTGCAGCGGCGCCGAACAGGCCGCCTGCGAAGATCAGGATCGCCGCGGCGAGCACCCAGCGAGGTCGCCGTGACCGGTCCACCAACACGCCGACCAGCGGTGCCGCAACGACGTGCGGGATCAGCAACGTCGCAACCATCGTCCCGCCGATGGCCGCGCTATCCGTCTTATCCAGGGCCAGCAGCACCAAAGACACCCGGGAACCTTCGTCAGCGACCCGTACTAGCACGGCAGCGCCGAGATACCGCGGCAGTAGCCAGCCACGGGTCGGCCGGGCGGCCCTATCCTCAGCCGCTACACCGATTGCAGGCATGTACACCCTTCAACGCTCGTCACCATTTGAAGTGGTGATGTTGCACATTGCATACCCTCGGCGTCACCTGTCAAACTGGTGACGTGGCCTTCGACTTCATCGCCGACCGGCCGGTGCTCGACTTCCTGTCGACCGTTGCCGAGCGAGGTACGAGCGACGACGAGAAGCTGCTGTCCGAACAGGACCTGGCCGACTGGATCCTGCAATCGGGAATCGTCGACATCGCACCGCCGATCACGCTGAAGACTCTCGAACGTGCGAAGGCGCTGCGCGAGGCGATGTTCCGCCTGATCGCCGCGCTCATCGACCGGCAAGCGTCGAGCGCCGCGGACCGCGGCCTCGTCAATGACGCAGCATCAGCGTCGCCACCCGTACTGCACCTCGACGACGAAGGATTGCACCGCTCCGGCGACGCCGAGGCGGTCTTCGGGCTGCTCGCCCGGGACTGTCTCGACCTGTTCGACAGCCCGGACCGGGCGGCCCTGCGCTGGTGCGCCGACCCGAACTGCACCCGCGCCTTCATTGACCGATCACGCGCGCAACGACGTCGCTGGTGCGGCATGAAAGGCTGTGGCGATCGTGCCAAGGCAGCCGCGTACCGCCTCCGACGGAGGGCTGCGCTCGACAAGCCGAACGCTCCGAGACCTGGGTGACGTGGTCACAGGCCGGGTCGGGACGCCAACGCCTCACCGATGCCTCGGCCCGTGAGAGGCAGTCAACGCGTACGCTGCCGCGATGGGCAGACCGACCTTGATCGTCGTCTCGGGGCCCGCTGGCTCCGGCAAGACCACACTCGCCCACGAGCTGGCACGGACAATTCCCTGCCCCGCCGTGAGTCGCGACGAGATCAAGGAGGGCATGGCCGCCTCCAATCCGGGACTCGTGCCGTCCGCACAGGATCCCCTGATGCAGCGGACCTACGACCTGTTCTTCGAGACGATTGCCCTGCTCCTCCGAGGGTAGGTCACCGTCGTCGCCGAGGCCGCGTTCCAGCACCCACTCTGGTGGCCGCAGCTCGAACCACTCACCGACCTGGCCGAACTGCGAGTCATCCGCTGCATCGTGGCCAGCGAGCTGGCCCGGCAGCGAGCCCTGGCTCGCATGACCGCTGAGGCTGCACGCGCCGCCCATGCCGACGCCGAGTGGTTGACCCAGCCTCGCCGCTTCGACGGGCTTCACCTCGATGTGCCCTCCCTGGATGTGGACACCTCCGACGGTTGGGACCCGGGTCTCGCCACCATTGCGACCTTCTGTCGATCCTGACCGAGTCCCCGAGGACATGATGATCATGGTCGAGGGAGGAGATGCGGGCTGGTTGGGCAAGCTGCCGGCGCGTCCCGGACAGGGAGATTTCACATCTCCTCACCTCGCTGGCTCGCAGCACCTCGCCTAACCGACCGCGAGGTGCGGCTCGGTCCCGCGTCGTCTGGGCGGGGGGCCGAGCACCGGCTCGTAGCCGTCGAATCGGGGCTCGAGCGAGCCCTCTCCCCCGGTCAGGTCGGGGAGCTGACGCTGCAGTTCGTGCAGCCTGCCCGCCACGAGCCGCACCTCGAGCCGAGTGAGGTCCCCGACCGCCGTCACAGATGTCAGCCGGGCACCCCAGCGGGTGACGAGCTGCTGAACGGCGACCACACTGGGGGTCGGCAGCTCGACCAGCACCCGCAGGACCGGCTCGCAGACGCGGGTGCCGGCCTGCCGGAGCGCGTCGGCGACCACGACGGGCGTGAGCTGGCGATAGTCGTACGCCGTGCTGGTGGGTCCGCGCCGCGAGGGTGGGCCGTCGGCGACGCTGTAGGCGACCTCGGTCAGCGTCACCATAGCGTCGGTCACGCGCCAGCCGTAGAGGCCGTGTTCGAGCGCGTTCCGAACGTGTCTCTCGATCGCCGCCGTGAACGCCTGGGCGTCCTTGAACAGATAGAGCGGCATGTCCCGGGCCGCCGCCCGGTTGGTGAACCGCAGGCCCGAGCCCGGTCGGTCCGGGCTGATCCGCAGGCCGATGGTCGCGTGATACGGGTTGGTGTCGGTGTTGAGTCGTGCGACGGCTGCACCGGCCCGCCGAGGACGCTCGATGTGCAGGACGCCGGCATCGGCGAACGCAACCTCGATCCCGTACACCTCGGCCAGGGTCGACCCGAGCACCTCCTGCTGCACCTGCCCGTAGAGCGAAACGGTGGGTAGTCCGTCGTTCCCGGTCCGGACGTCGATGAGCGGGTCCTGGTCGGCCAGCTCAGCCAAGGCGGCGCGCAGAGCCGGACCCTGGTCGGCCCGCACCGCGGTCACGGACACCTCCAGGGTCGGCGGCGCGAAGTGGTGGCTCTCCAGGCCATCCGGCCGGCCGAACGTGTCGCCGACGCGGACCTCGGCGAGGCCGTGCAGCCGGCCGATCTGCCCAGCGTTCACGCGAGCGGAGCTCGTCCAGCGTCCGGTGTCGAACACTTCGATGCCCGCCACCTTGCCGACTCTGCCCGCGGGCAGATCGAGCCGCTGCCGAGGGCGTACCGCACCGTCGACCATCCGGACGTAGGCGACCTTCTCCCCAGCTGCCCCGCGCTCGATCTTGAACACCCGGCCGGACGGCGGCGCGTCCGGCCTCCCGTCAGCGGCCGGCAGCAGGGTTGCGATCCCGCGGACGAGCTCACCAACCCCTGCTCCGGTGACCGCCGAGCCGGCGTACACCGGATGCAGGACTCCGGCTCGGGTCTGTCCAACCAGCGCCGCCCGCAGCCGGTCGGCAGACCCCGGCCGCCCTTCGACGTAGGACGCGAGCAGCGTGTTGTCGTGCTCGGCCAGCGCCGCCGCCACCAGGTCGCGGAAGCCCGCGTCCTGCCCGTCGTGAGCCCGGAAGGCTGCAGCACGACTGCCTGCCTCGGTCACCGAGCCCATGGCCACCACGTCCGGCGTCAGCCGCGCGCGAACCGCGGCCAGGACTGCGCTGGGATCCGCGCCCATCCGATCGATCTTGTTGAGGAACAGCAGGGTCGGCACGTGCAGCCGCTGAAGGGCGCGCATCAGGATCCGGGTCTGCGGCTGGACGCCCTCGACCGCCGAGAGCACCAGCACGGCGCCATCGAGTACGGCGAGGACGCGCTCGACCTCGGCGATGAAGTCCGGGTGGCCGGGGGTGTCGATCACGTTGACCGTGGTATCCCCGACCGGGAACGCCACGACGGCGGCCTTGATGGTGATGCCGCGCCGGCGTTCGAGCGCCAGCGTGTCGGTCCGAGTGGTGCCGGAGTCGACCGACCCCGGCTCGTCGATGACGCCCGCGAAGTGCAGGAGTCGCTCGGTGAGTGTGGTCTTACCGGCGTCGACGTGGGCGAGGATGCCCAGGTTGAGCGAACGGGTGGGCACGCGTGATCCCCTTCGAGTGGTGAGAGAAGAGCTGGGTGTATGCGCGTCCTGCTCGCATCGTCTTCTCGTCTCCTGGGATCGCCGACCGGCCCGTCCGGTCCCGTTCACCGTACGGCGCGGCGCCGCGAGTGCGCCACCGTTTTGTCGATCAGGGGCTCGATTCTCCGGCCCGGCCCGTTCGAGCCTCACCGGTCGCGCAGCACAGTGGAGTGGTGCCTGTCAAGTCAGGATCCCGCCTCCGGTCCAAGTGGCACGCATCCTCGCCTCGTCCTCGTCAGTCCAAATGCGCTGGCGCGACAGCCATTCCCGCGGCCGGCTGTCTGGCAGGCTGGCGCCGTGGGTCGGGAACGGCGGGCAGCTGCGGTCGGCTGGTGCCAGGCAGCCGTACCTCGACGCGGAGTCCGCCCGCTCCTCCTGCCTCGGCGTGGACGCTCCCGCCGTGCTGGGCCGCGATCGAGCGGACCAGGGCAAGTCCGAGGCCCAGCCCTTGACCCGTTCGCTGCTCAAGCCGGGTGAACGGCATGAACAGGTCGTCGACCCGGTCCGGTGGCACCGCCGGCCCGGTGTTCGCGACTCGCAACACGGCCACGTCGTCGGAGGCCGATGACTCGACAAATGTCTCAACGACGACAACGCCCTCGGGGATGTTGTAGCGAACCGCGTTGTCGACAAGGTTGGCCACCAACCGCTGCAGGAGGATCCGGTCGCCAAGAACCGGCGCGGAGGCGACGCTCGTCTCGAGCCTTACCTGTCCTGAGCCGGAGCCGACCACGGCGTTGCGGGCCAACTCGCCAAGGTCCAACCCTTGTCGGGCCGCTGGTCCGCGCTCGGCTCGTGCGAGGGTAAGCAGGGCCTCCACGAGGGCCGCGGCCTCCTCGGCAGCATGGCGCACGTCGACGGCCATTGCGATCAGCTCGGCGCGGGTTGGCTCCGGCTTGGCGAGGACCACCTCTACCGTCGTCTGGAGCGTTGCCAGTGGGGTCCGGAGTTCGTGGCCCGCATTGGCGATGAATCGGCTCTGGCTCGCGAACGCCGCCTCGAGGCGGTCGAGCATGGCGTCGAACGTATCGGCCAGCTCTCGGAGCTCGTCCCGGGGACCTTGAAGCGCCACCCGGCGGCCGAGGTCCTCGCGGCCAGCGGCCCGGGCGGTGGCTGTAATCCGGTGTACGGGCCGCAGCACGCGCCCGGCGAGCACCCAGGCGCCCGCCGTGCCGAGGACGACGACGCCAGCCAGCGTCAGCAGTGAAAACATCAGAAGGTCGTTCAGGACGGCTTCCCGCTGCGCGTCAGCGCCACTGCGGACCCCGAGCTGCTGGTAGGCGTCTGCGCACTTCGCCAAGATGTCCGGCGACACCCAGGTACCGGACTTCTTCATCGCGTTGCACTTGGCGATCAGGTTGGCTGTTTCGGGTGGAATCTTGCTGCCGACCCTCGCCGCGACGTCGGCGCGGCGAAGGGACTGGGCCACCAGAAGGTAGGTGACGACGACCAGGGCGCCCCCGGCGATGCTCAGCATGGCTGCGGACAACAGCGTGAGTCGAGTGCGCGCGGTCAATCTCACAGCCGGTATCCCGCGCCGATCACCGTCTCGATCAGGGGTGGGTCGCCGAGCTTGCGCCTCAGCCGCGCGACGGTTACAGCGACAGCATTGCTGAAGGGGTCGGCATTGACGTCCCAGACATGCTCGAGCAGATCCTCCGCACTCACAGGCGCGCCGTCGGCAGCGGCCAGGCGCTCCAGGACGCCGAACTCCTTGTGGGTCAGCGGCAGCGGTTGGCCGCCTCGAGTCGCGCGGTGCCGAGTCCGGTCCACGACGAGGTCACCACGGCGCACGATCGCCGCCGCGGAGGGCTCACGCCGAGCCAGCGCACGGATCCGGGCCACCAGCTCGGCGAAGGCGAACGGCTTGCCGAGGTAGTCGTCGGCGCCGAGTTCGAGACCGTCGACCCGGTCGTCGACCTCGGTCGCAGCGGTCAGCATGATGATCCGAGTCGACACCCCGGCCCGCACCAGGGTCCGGCAGACGGTGTCGCCGTGGACGCGCGGCAGGTCGCGGTCGAGAACGAGGACGTCGTACGCGGTCACCGCGACCGCGTCGAGTGCCTGGGAACCGTCGTACGCGACATCCACAGCCATCCCGGTGTCCCGCAGCCCCTCGGCGATGCGGAGGGCGAGCGGCACATGGTCTTCGGCGACGAGAACCCGCACGTCCCCATGGTGCTCCGGTCGAGGTGACATCGGCATAACAGCGCCTGTTCGGCTGTCGAAACCGCTGGCGGCGTCTCCTGAGAACAGGTCCGACAGTCAAGAGGAGGGCGGCCAGATGGGTGGTTGGCCGGTGAGGTGTGCCATCGCGTTCGCTGCGACGGCCGCGGTCGTGGCAGTCATCGTTGGGTGCGGCGTGGAAGCGACCGGCGCGGGGGTGCCGACCGCGCCGGGCACGGCGGCGGCCGGGTCGACCGGCGGGTCCGACAACACGTCGAGCGGCGGTCGCACCAGCGCGGGCGCGGTGCCGCCCTCAGTCGGGTACAGCGGGCAGCGCCTGACGCAGATCAGATCGGCCTCGCAATGCGTACGAACCCATGGCGTGCCGAATTATCAAGACGCGGTGCTCACCGCGGACGGCCATGTCTACACCGACTCGCGATCGATCCAGGACGCCGTCAACAGGGATCCCGAGCTGGAGCGGGTCCTCCGGCAGGCCTGCGCCGACCTCTTCACCGCAGCGGGATTCGCTCCGAACGACGAGTCGCCGGCGCCGCCGGCGCTGGTCGAAGCGGGCGTACGAGCCGCGCGCTGCCTGCGGGCCAACGGCATGACGGCGGTCAGGGACCCGGACAGCTCGTCACCGTTCACGCCGGGGCACGGGTTCGGGCTGACCGACGACCAGATGCCCGACGGCGGGCGGTTGGGCAAGGCCGACCCGACCGTGCAGCGAGCCTTCCAAGCCTGCAGGACGCTCCTGGACGCGGAGATCCGCGCCTCGACGTTGGCAGAACTGGCGCATGACTAGCCGGGCAGTGGCCGTTGCCGGCGTTGCCGTCGCCCTCGTGTTGGCGGCAGTTGTCGCCGTCCGCCCGGCCGTTCGAACCGATCTCCCTGCCGGCAGTGCCGCGGACGCTCCCGCCGGGGCCGCCGCCCGATCGACCGCCACCGTGGTCCGCACCGACCTCGCGAGCACCGTGCAGCTCACCGGGGCGCTTGGCTTCGGGGACGCCGTGGCCATGCCCTTGCAAGGCCCGGGCGGCACCCTCACCGCGCGCCCGGCACCGGGGACCGTCGTACGGCAGGGGCAGCCGCTGTTCGAGATCGACGGCGTTCCGGTCGTGCTGCTCTACGGACGGCGACCGGCATGGCGGGATCTCGCGCCCGGAGTCCCTCGGGGAGCCGACGTTCTGCAGTTGGAGCGCGATCTGGTCGCGCTCGGTAACGCCGATCCACATGTCATGCGGGTGGACGGCGCCTTCACCTGGGCCACGAGCCGAGCCGTGCGCCGCTGGCAGCGAGCGAGCCATTTGCCCGTCACCGGCACCCTTCCCCTCGGCCGGGTGGTTTTCGCGCGCGGAGTCGTACGGGTCGCGGCCCTGCACCAGCCGCTCGGGGCAACACTGCGGCCCGGGCAGCTGGTGCTCTCCGTGACGCCGGCAACGCCAGTCGTGACCCTCGACGTGCCCGTCGCGCAGACGCGCCTCGTGCACCAGGGCGACCGCGTCGCCATCACGATGCCGTCCGGTTTGAGCCGGAACGGCGTCGTCGCCTCCATCTCGCCCGTGGTGACCGACGGGGGGACTGGCCGACAGGACAACCCGCTCGGCGGGGGCCTCCGGCAGCCCCAGGTCACCGCTACGGTCGCGTTGACTAGGCGGTCCCGGCGGGCCGATCCCGGCCTCGGCGCCAACATCGACCAGGCGCCGGTGACGGTCACGGTAACCGACCGACGCGTCAGAGGCGTTCTCGCCGTCCCTGTCACCGCTCTGGTCGCCTTGGCCGGCGGTGGCTTCGGACTGTGGGTGGACAGCCCCGGGCCGCGACACGTCGTCCGCGTGACGACCGGCCTTTTCGCGGCCTCGCTCGTTCAGGTGACCGGGACCGGCCTTGCAGCCGGCGATGAAGTCGAGGTGCCGGCAGCGTGACCACACCGCACCTCGTCCGACTCCTCGGTGCCGGCAAGACGTACCACCGCCCGATGCACGTGACCGCGCTGCACGCCGTCGACCTCGGCCTTACCGCCGGAGAGACCGTCGCCGTCACCGGTCCCTCCGGGTCGGGGAAGTCCACCCTGCTCAGCTTGCTGGGCACCCTGGAACGGCCAAGCATCGGCGAGGTGCGTATCGCCGGAGTGCCGACGACCCGGTTGAGCTAGGCAAGGCTCGCCGGCGTCCGCGCTCGATCGGTCGGCTTCGTGTTCCAGCAGTTCCACCTCGTCGAACACCTCACTGCCCAGGAGAACGTCGCCAACGGGCTGCTCTACCGCGGGGTGCCGGCGCGGGAGCGGCGACGGCGGGCCGCCGACGCGCTGGACATGGTCGGCCTGGCGGACCGCATACGTCACCGCCCCGCCCAGCTGTCCGGTGGCGAGCGCCAGCGCGTGGCGATCGCTCGGGCCGTCGTCGGACGACCCACCATCGTGCTCGCGGATGAGCCGACGGGCAACCTCGACTCGGCGACGGGCCGCGAGGTTCTGGAAATCCTCCTCGGTCTGGCGGACGAGCGGACCGCGGTCGTCGTCGTCACCCACGACGAGTCGGTGGCGGCGCGGGCGGCACGCCGGGTGCACCTGCGCGACGGCCGCGTCGTGGCCGACGAGGTGGGTTCGTGAACCGCCGTGGGCCAACCTCGCTCCCGGCCCCGAGCCGGCTCCGCTGGTCCGACGCCGTCGTGCTCGGTGGCGTCGGCATCCGGGCACGTCCCGCACGGTCCGCGCTGTCTGCTCTCGGCGTGGTGGTGGCGATCGCCGCGCTCGTCTCCGTCCTGGGGATCACGGCGTCCTCGAAGGGGGAGCTTCTTGCCCAGCTCGGCGCCCAGGGGAACCTGCTCACCGTCGCCCCGGGCCGGACGTTTGGCGGCGATACGCTCCAGTTGCCGGCTACGGCGGCATCGATGATCGACGCGATTCCGCCCGTCGAGCGTGTGACCTCGGTCAGGCAAGTGACTGGTGCAACCGTTCGTCGCAGCGCGGCCGTACCTGCCGTGGACACCGGCGGGATCTCGGTGCTCGCGGCCCAGCCCTCGTTGACGTCCACCGTGTCGGCGGTTGTCACGACGGGGCACTTCCTCGACCTGGTCGCGGACCGGTATCCCGAGGTCGTCCTCGGCGCGCAAGCCGCGCAGACCCTCGGCGTCGGCCGGCTCGATCCGACGACCCAGGTCTACCTGGCGGGCGGCTATTACACGGTCGTGGGCGTCCTCGGCCCCGTCTCGGTCGCACCGGAGCTCGACCAGTCAGCGTTGATCAGCTTCCCGGTGGCGAAGCGACTGCTCCACGTCGACGACCGGCCCAGCCGGATCTACCTTCGGGTGAATCCCGATCAGGTCGCCGCCGTCGCAGCCGTCCTACCGTTCACGGCGTCGCCGGAGCAACCAGAGGCTGTCGAGGTGCGGCGCCCATCCGATATCCTCGTCGCCCGGCTCGCAGCCAAGGACGCCTATACGGGGTTGTTTCTCGCACTTGGTGCTGTGGCACTCCTGGTCGGCGGAGTCGGGATCGCCAACATCATGGTCATCTCCGTGGTCGAACGACAGGGAGAGATTGGCCTTCGGCGCGCATTGGGCGCGCGAGCCGCCCACATCGCCGTCCAGTTCCTCCTGGAGTCGACAGTCCTCGCAGGCGTCGGTGGCCTGCTCGGTGCGGCGCTCGGGATCCTCGCGACCGCGCTCACGGCCCACGTCAGCGGCGAGACCCTGACCCTCCCCGCCGGCACCCCAGCGACGGCGGTCGGTGTCGCACTGCTCGTTGGATCAGTCGCCGGCCTCTACCCGGCCGTCCGCGCGGCCCGGCTGGCGCCCACCGACGCGCTCCGCGCACTGTGAGCAGTGGGCCGAACCTTTGAGAGCTGACTCGTCAGTTGGAGGTTGGACCTGGCTGGTTGGCCGTCGCTGCTCGTGCCTCCGTGAACGGGTTGCCGGTCGAAGATGATGGTGATGTACCGGATCAGGCCGTCCCGTACGTGCGAACTCCTCTCGTCGGACCCTGCGCCGATTCTCCGACCCGGCTCCGACATTCCGTCGACCACGGCGGGAAGCTCGGCCAAGCTCTCGACGATGCGTGTCGTTTGCGAAACTGTCCTACGACCAGGATCGTACTACGCTTTTGGTCGTACAACGAGGTTCGTCGTACTTATGAGCCGGGGATGCCCTAATGCGTACCTTCAAGCATCCCGACAGGCAGTCGTTGACCCTGGACGCCGTGCTGTCGGCACTGGCCGACCCGGTGCGGCGGTTCATCGGCTGGCGGTTGTGGGAACTAAGCCCGCGAGGCTGTGCCGAGATCGAATTGCCGGTGAGCAAGTCGACCGCAACGCACCACTATCGGGTGTTGCGGGAGGCGGGGGTGATCTGGCAGCACTACCAGGGCACCGCGATCATGAACGTGCTGCGTGTCGAGGATCTCGAGTCCAGGTTCCCAGGACTCATCGAGGCGATCTTCTCGGCTGAGCGCGACGCCCGAGGCACCAGCACTGCGCCGGCACGACCAGCCAGCACCTCCTGAGGTTCGGCGCTGATCAGTCCATCTGCCCGATTCGAGGAGCATCATGCGTCAATTGCCGCTGTCCGAGCCGGCCGCTGAAGTGTTCGGTCAGCCGAACCCGGCGGTGCTCGGGTATCTCCGGGCGGGCGGGGATCCGTACTCCACCGCTACGTGGTACCTGTTCGACGGCGATCAGCACGTTCTCGTCAACACCAACAGCGCCCGCCGCCGGGTGGCCGACCTCCGCGACGATGGCCGGGTCAGCCTGACGGCATTGGCCAAGGATGACTGGTACACCCACGTGTCGATCGTCGGACACGTCGCCCAAATGTGGGACGACCACGACTTGGCCGATATCGACCGGATAGCTCGCCACTACACCGGAGACCGGTTCGCCGACCGGAGAGGTCCGCGGACCAGCATCCGGATCGCGATCGACCGCTGGCACGCCTGGGGTGCACTGGCACCCGGCGCCAACGACTAGCTGGACTGGCCTGCTCAGCAGGTGGCAATCGTGCACCGTTCCGGAACGGCGCTTGCGCTGAGCATCCTTGTCGGGTTCTTCGTTTCGCTCCAGTCGTTCCTGAACGGCCAACTTGGTGAAGCCGTCGGCTCGGTCCTGCTGGCCGGCTTCATCTGCGGCGCCGTCGCCCTGGTGGTGCTGCTGATCGTCGGTCATCTCCGTGGCGCCACAGCCGAGGTCGTGTCAGCGTGGCGGCAAGGACGTCGACCACGGGCCTGGCAGGTGGCCGGCATCGCGATGGCCGCCGTGCCGCTGCTCGTGGTGGCCAAGGTGACACCAGTCATGGGAGTCGCCTGGGCCACGATCGCTCTCATCGGTGGCCAACTCCTTGGCAGCACGATCCTCGACGCATCCGGACTGGCACCCGGAGGAAGGCGCGCCCTGACCAAGACCCGGACGGCGGGGCTGCTCGTCGCCTGCCTGGCCGTCGCGGTCCTTGCCGTACAGGGGCTCAGCTCTTCGGTGAGCCTGCCACTGCTGCTGCTGACCGTGGCGGCTGGCGTAGCCGTCGCGCTCACCCAGACCGCCAGCGGTCACATCGCCCGGATATGGAACAGCGTCGGTGCTGCCACCCTCACCTTCGCCACGATCGCCCTCATCACAGGAGTCGCCTGGGCGGCCCTGTCCGGGACCGGCATCGGCCGCCTCGGGCAGGCCACCGCCTGGGAACTGCTAGGAGGCGGAATGCTGGGAGCCTCCGTGGTTGTCCTCACGGCGACCGTGATCCGCAGTCTGGGCTCGTTGGTGACCACCCTGACCCAGGTGGCAGGACAATCCATAGGCGCTGTGGCGGTCGACCTGATCGCCCCGGCCGGAAACCCGCCGACCATCGCCACCTACCTCAGCCTGCTGCTCGTATGCGGAGCAGTGGCCATCGTGGGCCAAGACCGCTTCGACCGCCAGAACGCACCCTCGGTCTGTGCTCCAGCACCGATGCAGCCAACTAGCGGCCGGCGAAGCCGCTTCAAGTGGGCAGGACAGCGGAGGCCCGGATCTCCACCCGCATCTTCGGGCTACCGAGGGCAGCGACCCCCAGACAGGTCCACGTCGGCCAAGCGTCGGGCATGTAGCGCTGGAACTGATGTCCCATCGTCTGGTTGACCAGATCCTGCTGGCCATCAAGATCAACGTGGTACGACACGACGCTGATCACCTGGTCCCAGGTGGCGCCGGCCAGCCGGAGGATCGCATCGACGTTGCGGAACGCCTGAGCGATCTCATCGACCAGCGCGGGCCGGAAAGCGGAACTCGTCGTCCCAGCCACCCTGACCCGCCAGCTCCAGCCGGCCGTTCCACACCGCCGCCTGCGCATGGTCGAACTGCTCCGTGCGGATGAACTCAGGGCGCGTCACGCCGAAAGCGTAGCGATTGGGAGACGGGTGAAACGTTGAACGCGTCCAAGGCGGCGCGGCCCGCAGCGAAGCGAGGACACGCGCCCCCCGCCGAGCGCAGCGAGGCCGTCTTGGCCGAACACAAAGCCGACCGAGCAACCGTCGTCCGCGAAACCCTCCTGTTCGCCGGCATCGTCGCCCCCGAAATCGAACGCATGGCCGCCGACGTGCTGTCCGCCGATGGCCTGCCCCGATTCATCTGGACCGACGACACCCCAGATCCGGCTGCCTACGCGCAGGTGATCTTGGCCTCGATTGCGGAACGGCAACACTGGCGCGCCCAGTACGAGGCCGCCGAGGAGCAGGCTGCCGGCTCAGCTGAGCCTGTGGACAACTGTCCAGCAACCGGCGCCGGCCCACCGGCTGCCGGACCTGCCCACGGCTCGGCCTCATCCGATGTCCAGCCCAAACCAGGGCCGCAGGACCGGCAGGGTGAGCGCAGCGAATCCGCAGGACGCGAACGCGGTGAGCGCCCTTGACAGCCGATCCGAAGGCCCCACGATCCCAGATCGGGGGAGGCCGAGTCCCCGACCACCGACCAAGCCGAGCCCGGTGGTGATCACCGGAGACCAGGGGTGGTGATCATGAATGAGCCGACTGACCGACTCATGACGCTTCCCGAATTGTCGGAGCTGTTGGGTGTCCCGGTGGCGACGCTCTATCGCTGGCGCTATCGCGGCGAAGGTCCGCCGGGATATCGGGTTGGACGGCACGTCCGCTACCGGCGGGCGACGGTCGAGGCCTGGCTGGAGACGCAGGCTGATCAGCGACTGGCGGGCTGAGCGGGTGGCTGGATTCGTGGAGAAGCGCGGCCCGGGTCGCTGGCGTGCACGGTACCGCGGCCCCGATCATCGAGAGCGTTCGAGGACGTTCAAGCGGCGCATCGACGCCGAGCGGTGGCTGGCAGGCGTGGCGGTGTCGATGACGCGCGGCGAATGGACCGATCCGGCGCGAGCGAGGCTGCCCTTGTCCGACTGAGCCGAGCAGTGGATCGGCGGCCGGGCGCCCTCGCTGAAGGCCACGACGCGGGAGTCCTACCGGTCGTTGCCGCCAAAGACCCATAAGGCGCGCGATGTTCCCGTGCCGCGGTTCCTAGCCGAGCAGCTGGTGCCACACGTAGCCGGGCGCTCGCCGGATGACCTGTTCTTCACCAGTCCAACCGGTGAGCCCCTGCGCATCGGCAATTGGCGGCGCCGTGTCTGGGACCGTGCAGTCATGGACGCGGGCCTCGGCCGGCTGACTCCGCACGATCTGAGACACACCGCAGCCTCGCTGGCGATCGCCTCCGGCGCGTCGGTCAAGCACGTCCAACGCATGCTCGGACACAAGGACGCGGCCATGACGCTGAACGTCTGCGCGTCGTTGTTCGAGGACGACTTGGACGCCGTGTCCGACCGCCTGGACGATGCCATCCAGAAAGCTGCTGCGGCCTCAGTGCGGCCTGCGGCCTCCAGCGAGGTCATCGGCCTCGCCTCGTCGTCGCGAGGAAAAGACCGATGACAAGGGGGCACACACCAGCGCCCCCAGTAGGAATCGAACCTACGACACAGGGTTTAGGAAACCCTTGCTCTATCCCCTGAGCTATGGGGGCCGACTTGGGAGAATATAGCTGGCGGGCTCGCAGCATCGACGACCTCGACGCGGGCCTTGGTCACATCCGCGAGTCGGCCGGCGTGATCGGCGGGGGCCGAGCGACTCCGGCGGCACCCCGGTGCAGCCGACAGCCCTGGTCCGGGCAGCCGCGGCTCATGCAACTCTCCCCGGGCCGCCTAGCATCACGACAATGGAATCCGGTCAGGCGGCGAGCGCCCGAACCAGCGTGATGGTGCTCGAGCAGCTGTGGAGCAGGTCTGGCGAGCGGCTAGCCGAGCGGTGCCGTGGCCTGACCGACGACGAGCTGTTGTGGGAGCCGGTCGTAGGCTCGTGGAACCTCGTGCCCGACGCTTCCCACCCGGGCGGCTGGAGCTATCCGTACGACACCGACCCACCGCTCCCCCACCCGGTGACGACCATCGGTTGGCGGTTCGCTCACCTCATCGGTGACAACGAGATCTACTTCGAGCACGCGTTCGGGCCGGGCCTTCGCAACTTTCCAGACCTGCCGGTGCATGGCACGGCAGGCGAGGTGCTGGCCGACTGGCAAAACAGTCGCCGGCCGGTGACGGCCTGGCTGGCGTCGGCGAGCGATGGTGATCTGCTCGAACCCCGCCCGAGCCACCTCGGCGGTAGCCGGACGGCTGGCGAGGTCATGACGATCCTCGTCGACGAGCAGATCCACCACGGAGCCGAGATCGCCTTGCTCCGCGACCTCTACCGTCGGCTTGGTTCAGGCTGAGTGGTTGTGCTGCGCCTGCAGCTTGGCGACCTCGGCGTGGACCATGTCCATATCCAGGCCCTTGACGGCGTCGATGACCTGCTTCAGGGCCGGGGCGGGCAGCGCGCCGGCCTGATTGAACACCAGCACACCCTCGCGAAAGGCCATCAAGGTGGGAATGCCCTCGATGCCGAGCTGAACGGTCAGCATCTGGTTCTCTTCGGTGTCGAGCTTGGCGAAGACGATGTCCTCGTACTCCTCGGAGGCCCTCTCATAGATCGGCGCGAACCGCTTGCACGGTCCACACCACTCCGCCCAGAAGTCCACCAGCACGATGTCGTTGTCGGTGACGGTGTCTTCGAAGTCCTCGGTGTTGATGTTGATCGTCGACATGCAGTGTGCTCCTCAAAGATGGGACGTGCCGCTGCCGCGACAAGTCCCTTGTTCAACGAGTGGGCAAGCCGAGCTATTCCTTACCCCACCGACGCTCCCGTCGACCTGCACTCCTCCTGCGGGAACGAACGTGCACGTCAGTTCCCTGCACTGTGCGCCCGTAGCAACTGGCGCACAGTGACAAAAGCCAACGTGAACGTCCGTTTCCGACGCCGGCGCGACGGCGGCCGTCGCTGGTGAAGACGGTACCTACTTGATCGCGACGATGCGCCGCATGGGGATGGCGACTTCGACCACGTCACGCTTGTTCAGCCGTTCCGAGAGGACGTCGACGGCCCGCTCGACCCGCGCGGGACGGGTCTCCGGCAGGTATAGGGCGGACATCATCAGCTCGGCATCCGCCCTGGTCCGGATGGCAAACCGGTAGCGCTCACGGGCATCCTCGACCGGCGTCATCCCGTGGGCCTGCAGGGTCTTGGCGAAGCCGGTCAACTCGACGGGTCCTGGAAACTGCGGCTTGGTGCGCAGGACGGCATTGATCCTGGTCAGGACCCGTACGTCACTCGGGCCGAGCGGCCTGATCGCCGGCGCGATCCCCGCCAGGACGCCGCCTGGCCGCAGCACCCGGGCGATCTCTTCGATCACCTCGGTCATCGGCTGGATGACGACGAGCCCAAGGCAGCTCGTCACCACGTCGACGGAGCCGTCGCGGAACGGCAACCGCAGCCCGTTCCCGCGCACCCACGGCCCAGGACCGCGTTCGGCGGCAAGGGCGAGCTCGTGCTCGGAGATGTCCAACCCGATGACCGTGCGCCCCGGTGCCGCAAGCTCGCGCGACATGGCGCCGGAGCCGCATGCCAGGTCGACGACGGTCCTGGCGGTCACGGACACCGCTCGCGCAAGCCACCGGTAGGGCGAGTGGTCGCCGGCCATGGCGCGGGAGAGTACAGCCTCGATCGTGCCGGCCCGCTCCGCGTGGAACCTGGCCAGGTAGTCGCGCCAGTCGAAACCGGTCTCGGTCTGCTCCTCGCTCATGTCGCTAGACCAGCGAGGCGAACAGGTGGGTGGACGCTTCGCGATCGATCTCGCAGGCCGGGGAACCGTCCGCCGTCAGCTGGACTCCGAGGCCGCCCGCAACGGCGGTGACCTCGACACCGGGTCGGATGCCGGCGACCCGCAGGGTGCCCATCATCTCGATGTCCTTCTGAATCTCCTCACTCATCCGCTCGATCACCACCCGGACGGGCTTGCCGCCGCCGTTGCGTACGAGCTCCTGGAGCTGCTCGTTGCCCGCCCGGAAAGCGGCCTGAGTCGTGTCGACCCCGAGCTCCTCCAGCCCCGGGATGGGATTGCCGTACGGGGACTCGGTCGGCGCGTGCAGCAGCTCGACAAGCCGTCGTTCGACATCTTCGGAGATCACGTGCTCCCAGCGGCACGCCTCGTCGTGCACCTTCTCCCAGTCGAGACCGATGACGTCGATCAGGAGCCGTTCGGCGAGTCGGTGCTTGCGCATCACGCGCGTGGCTCGGGCACGGCCCTCCGCCGTGAGCTCCAGGTGGCGATCGCCCAGCACGTGAACCAGGTTGTCACGCTCCATCCGGGCGACCGTCTGCGACACCGTCGGACCACTCTGCTGCAGCCGTTCCGCGATCCGGGCGCGCAGCGGGACGATGCCCTCCTCCTCGAGCTCATAGATCGTCCGAAGGTACATCTCGGTGGTGTCGATCAGGTCACTCACGTTGCCATTCTGCCCTCCCGGCCGCCGAGGCGGCACCGCCGCGGAGCCGCAGCGGACTCGCTAGCGTTGCAGATCGTGCCGCCCGAGCAGCCGCCGCGAGACGCCGCGCCCGATCGGCTCGTCCACGTCGCGCCCGAGCGGCTGCCCGTTTGGCTGGACGGCTTCGAGAGCCGGCACGGCGCGGTCCAGGCGAACGGCAGCCCCGGCGAGGTCGACCTGGTCGCTGCCGACGGGGCCCGAGCGACGATCGTCGTGCCGTTCCCGCCGCTGGTCGGGGAGGATCCGGTCGTCGATCTGGTCCGGCATGCCGCCGTCGAGCGCCGCGTCGGGGCGCTGCTGGTACGCAAGGGCGGCCATGCCGTCGGCGTTTTCACCGGTCGGGCGCTGGTCGCCTCTAAGGTCGGCTCGTCGTATGTGCAAGGTCGCACGAAGGCGGGCGGCTGGTCGCAGCGGCGGTTCGCCCGCCGCCGGGAGAACCAAGCGGGCAAGGCGTTCGAGGCTGCGGCCGAAGCGGCGATCGCCGTCCTGGTACCGGTCGTCGAGGAGCTGGAGTCGGTGTTCCTCGGCGGTGATCGCACTGCCGTGGACGCGGTACTGAGCGACCCCCGGCTGGCACCGGTACGGGCAAGAGCCCGGACGACCATCTGGCCGGTGGCCGAACCGCGACGGCGCGTGCTGGAGGCGTTCCCGGAGCAGTTCCTCGCCGTGAAGATTCGCCTCAACCACCTCGCCTGAGCATGCCTCGACCGACCGTTGGGCCGGGTGCCGAAATCCCCGTTGACCGGTGCCGAACGGTCGCCTAACTTTGATGGAACACGGGAAGGAGGTGGTCCGAAGAATGAATGATCTTGGGACATGTGAGGTGACGGCTAGCTAGCCGCTATCGGCATGTGCACAGTCTGGCCGCGTGCGGCCGGCTAAATCCAAGCCAACACCCGAACCCGCGAGTGCCGGAGCTTGTCCTCCCGGCCGACATCCTCCAAGGTGTCGCCAGCTCGCGGGTTTGTCCTTTCTTTTGTACGGGGCGCGGCCGACGACGGCGACACGTCGAGCGCTCTCTACTGAAATCTACGGTCTGCGCTAGATGCGTTGATACGGTCCGAGACGTGGACCCGATCCGCAATCCGTACGCGCCCGGGGCCGGCCAGCGCCCACCTGAGCTGGCGGGCCGGGACACCGAGCTGACCGCCTTCGACATCGCGCTGGAGCGGGTGGAACGCGGCCGGCCGGAACGCAGCCTCATCCTCACCGGGCTTCGCGGGGTCGGCAAGACGGTGCTGCTGAACGCCCTGCGGTCCAAGGCGCTCGATCGCGGCTGGGGCACCGGCAAGGTCGAGGCTCGGCCGGACACCAGCCTGCGCCGGCCACTCACCAGCGCGCTGCACGCGGCGGTGCGGGAGCTGTCCGTACGGCACCTGGCACCGGATCGGGTGAGCGAGGTGCTGGCGGTGGTGAAGGCGTTCGGGCTGCGCGCCAACCCGAGTGGCAGCAAGCTCGCCGACCGCTGGACGCCGGCGATCGACGGGCTCCATGCCATCGGCAGGGCCGACTCCGGCGACATGGAGATCGACCTGCTCGAGCTGCTCACCGACGTAGCGAGCCTGGCCACCGACGTCGGGGCCGGGGTCGCGGTCTTTCTCGATGAGATGCAGGACCTGACGCCGGCGGACGTCTCGGCGCTCTGCGCGGCCTGCCACGAGCTGTCCCAGACCGGCGCGCCGCTGGTGGTGGTCGGCGCCGGCCTGCCGCACCTGCCGAGCGTGCTGTCGGCCTCGAAGTCCTACTCCGAGCGGTTGTTCCGATACGTACGGATCGACCGGCTGGATCCCGACGGCGTCGAGCGGGCGCTGCTGGCGCCGGCCGAGCGCGAGGGCGCGACCTGGGCGCCGGACGCCCTCCGAGCCATGGGGGCGACCTCGGGCGGCTATCCCTACTTCGTCCAGGCGTACGGCAAGGCGGCCTGGGACCACGCCGCGCGCTCGCCGATCACCGCCGCCGACGTCTCGGTCGCGGCTCCCGAGGCCGAGGCGGAACTGGCAGTCGGCTTCTTCGGCTCGCGCTACGAGCGGGCGACCCCGGCCGAGCGCGAGTACCTGCGGGCCATGGCCGGCCTCACCACCGAGCAGGCGCCGGACGTTGCGGTCTCCACCACAGACGTCGCGGACGCCCTCGGCCGCAAGCCGTCCTCACTGTCCCCGGCCCGGGACGCCCTGATCAAGAAGGGCCTGGTCTACTCCGCCGAACGCGGCACGCTGGCGTTCACCGTGCCGCACTTCGGACGCTGGCTGCGGACGCACCCGCCGGTCTGAAACGTAGTTCGTCGGGCATCAGCCGCCGGCGAGTCCGGACGCCGGCCGCGCCCTCGGCCCTACGCCGGCTGTTGTCGCGATACACACGCTGCAACCGGCGCAACGTGCAAAGAACGAACGTGGACGTTCGTTTTCGACCGCGAGAGTGTCCTAGGGCGCGAGGCGGACCAGCTGCCAGGCGTCGTTCCGCCGGCGATAGAGCAGCCGGTCGTGCATGCGACTGGGCTGGCCCTGCCAGAACTCGATCGTCTCCGGCCGGACCCGGATGCCGCCCCAGTGCGGCGGGCACGGCACGTCCTGCCCCGCGAACCGCTGCTCAACCTCCCGATAGGCTGCCGCCAACTCGTCGTAGGTGACCTCGGTGGACTGCGCGGACGCCCACGCCCCCAGCTGGTTGCCGCGCGGCCGGGTCGCGAAATAGGCCTCCGAGTCGGCGCGAGAGACGCGCTCCGTCTCGCCCTCGATCCGGACCTGGCGGTGCAGCGGATACCAGCCGAAGAGCAGGGCCGCGTAGGGGTTCAGCGCGAGCTCGCCCGACTTGCGGGAGCTGTAGTTGGTGAAGAAGACGAAGCCGTCGGCGTCGCGCTCCTTGAGCAGCACCGTCCGGGAGCTGGGCCGCCCCCCCGCCGTCGTCGACAAGACCATCGCCGTCGGCTCCGGCAGGACGCCATGCTCCTTCGCCGCGAACGCGTCCTGCAGCCAGGCGTCGAAGAGTTCGTACGGGTTCGCCGGCGCGCCCGACTCCAGCAGGTGCTCGCCGGCGTAGTCCACCCGCTCGGCGGCCAGATCGGGTGATGTAGCCCCGGCCGCGGGATGGGGCGGTGGAGTCCCAGTCGCGGGATCGGGGTATGTCGCCTCGGCCGACGAGCTCGAATCGGAAGTGTCGTGAGCCACGACCGCAGTCTCTCAGCCGGGCCGGCGGACCACGCCGACGACGACGCCCGCCACCGCGGCCACTAGGCCCGCCAGCCCGACGGCGAGCAGCGTCCCCCGGCGCCCCTGGCCCGAGGTGTCGCTGCCGGTGTCGTCGCCCGTGTCGCCAGGTCCGGCCGTCGGGCTCGCGCTCGCCGTCGGCGACGGGCTGCCGGCCCGCAAGCTGGTGGGCAGCGGTACCGCGTAGACCTTCGCCTGCTTGCCCTGGCCGCCGACCAGCAGCGAGTCGTCGTCGAGACCGACCGCCAGCGAGCGGCCCGCGGCCTGCGCCGGCACGTCGGCGCTGGCCGTGATCTCGTACGTGCTCGGGTCAAGCAGGTAGACCGCCTTCTCGGTCCGCAGGGCGATCTTGCCGCCGTCCGGCAGGAAGGTGCCGTCGGTGACCCCCGCGGGGGCGCTCGCCACCCGGGTGAGCTGGTTGACCGTGGTCCGTGACGGCACTGCCGGCGCCTCGTAGATCGCGCCCTGCTTCGCCGTCTTGGTGACGATGAACATCTGCCCGGTGTCGTCCACGAGCAGCGCCTCGGCGTCGTGCGGGCCGTCGGGATAGGCGAAGTCGAACGCGTGGTAGGTCACCGTCAGGCCCGAGGCGCGTGGGTTCGCGAAGAGGTAGACGGTCACGAACGCCCGGTTGCCCTTCTCGTCGCCGATGTCGGCGACATAGAGCTGGTCGTCGACCAGGGCGAGGGCCTCCACGTCGACCGGCTGTGCCCGGTAGCTGAGTGTGCCGCGGACGATGCCGGACGCCGTGATCCCGTACGCCACGCCACCCGCGGCGCCGCTGTCGGTCGTCCAGTAGAGCCCGGCCGCGACGTCACGTGCCAGGCCGGACGGCTGGACGATTCGCGGATCCTTCATGGTGAACGCGACCGTGTCCTCCGCCGCGGCGGTCGAGGGCAGCAGGCCGATCAACATCACCGAGGCGCCCGCTGCGACCAGGCCGGCGAGCGCCCGGCGTGCCCGTGCCATCAAGCGCCGACCCCTTCTCCCCCGGTCTCGATCCCCTGGGAGCGTACGCGAAGTTTCCTGATGCCTCACTCCGGGTCGGGCCCTGATTCCCCACTCCCGGTCCGGCGCGGATGACTCGCGTGTCGGCTACTTCCAGGACTGCCAGATGGCGGCCACGATGACGATGAGCAGCAAGCCGCCGAGGACCCCGGAGACGATCATCCGACGGGTCCGCGGGTTCATGCAGCACAGCGTACGGTCCTGCCGGTGACGGTCGCTGTGTTCCCACACCGCAGCGGTCGGCTCCATTACGGTTCTCCTATGGGTGAGCTCCGGCTTTACGCCATCGGCATCGATGAGATGCGTGGCGTGCTCGGGGCGGCGCCGCACCAGATCGACCAGCTCCGGCAGCTGGCGACGGTCGCCCTCACGCCGCCGCGCGAGGAGGCCCGTACGGGACTGCTGGGCAAGCTCGGCCCGATCTTCCGGCGCGTTCCCGCCACGCCCGTCATGTCGCCGACCCAACCCGAACCGCACGACGTCGAGGTGCTGCTCGCGGGGGCGTACGTGCCGCCCGAGCGGATCGGCGCCACCTGGCGGGTGCTGGAGGCGCTGGTCCAGGGCATGGCCTGGGGATCGACCCGGATGAACCTGACCGGCCAGGAGCTCGACGACCTCGACTTCGCGCTGGCTCGCGGGGGCGTCTCCGCGTCGGTCGGGCTGCGGCATCTGCTGAACAGCACGACCAGCGTGAACCTGATCCCCGTCCAGGGGCTGACCGTCGGCTGGCATCCGTACGAGAAGGCGCTGGCGATGGCGGGCGCCTACCGGGCGGCGCTGCCGCAGATCAAGACCGACGAACAGCGCGAGCTGATCGGCTCGCTAGCGACCTGGTTGGACGGCTTCGTACCCTGGTCACAGGTCGCCGGCAGCCTCGGCCGGCCGGTGCCGGACCTCGTCGGCTTCTGGGCGAATTAGGCAAATCGCGCCGGTCCCGACCTGGTGCGCCCCCATGCGAGTGCGCTCGAAGGCACGCCGGGAGCAGTGGGCTGCAGCGCGCCGTGGTCCTCAGGCAGCGGGCAACTTGGCGAAGAAGTCCTCGAAGACGGCGTCGGCATCGATGTCCCGCACTTCGCGGATGAGATGTCGCGCCGGGTCGTGACCCCAGCTGAGGTCGTCCTGCAGCACCGGACTGTGCACGAGAGCAGACGGGCACCATTCTGGCCGGATCAGCCAGGCGATCGGCCCGATGTCCCACAGCTCCTTCATCCGGTGGCTGGAGTGGTCGAAGCCGGCGTAGATGTCTGCGAGGTAGGTACCGATCGCGCCGCGGCCCCGGACCCTGCGCTCCACCTCCTCGTACGTCGTCCGCAGCTTCTCGGTGACGTGGTAGCACGGAACGTGCACCAGGGGGACGCCGCAGTCGAACAGGACCCGTGAGGCGTGAAGATCCTGGTAGACGTTGTACTCCGCGCCCGGGATCCACCACGTGCCGTTCCCGCCCAGCCAAACCACGACGATTCGTTCGGCGATGTCCGGCGCCGCCAGCAGCGCAGACGCCACGTTGGTCGGCGCGCCCAGTGCGACGACGTACAGCGGGTCGGAGCCCGCTGCGCGGGTGCGGGCTCGGCCGACCAGGTCCTCCGCCGCCGCGCTCATTACGGGTGTACGGGCGTCCGGCAGCCAGCTCTCGGTGCCCCGGTGCGCCGGAATGTCACCCGCGTCGAGCCGGCCGAGGACCCGGACGATCTCCTCGAAGCTGAGCTGCATTCCCGCCGAAGGTGAAACGGAGTCCGGCGCCGGCACCGGATTCGGGTCGCCGTGCTCGGGCCGCTGGAAGGGTGCTGCGTACACCGCCTCCACCGACAGCTGCCGAGGCGAGAGAACGGCGTACGCGAGCGCGAACTGATCATCGATCTCGTTGGCGGCGTCGGTGTCGATCACGACGTGCAGGCGCCCCATGGGTGGCTCGAGCCGCTGCACCCGTACCGCGTCGATCATGTGACCACCCTGCCACCGCTGGCCCGGCCGCACGATCGGCGCCGTCCGGGTGCAGAATCTCGGCCGAAGGGCCCGCGCTGTCGGAGCGGCGTGCGATCTTTGGACCATGCACACGGTCTACGAGGCTGCGGGCGGCACCGAGGGGCTGCTTCGCCTGGCCGGCGCCTGGCACGAGCAGGTGCTGGCCGACGAGGTCGTCAGCCACGCCTTCAGCCACGGCTTCCACCCCGACCACGTCGAGCGGCTCGCCGCCTACTGGATCGAGGCACTGGGCGGCCCGACGGCCTACACGGACTCCTACGGCGACGAGACCTCAGTCGTCCGGCTGCACAGCGGCAACGGTCTGCACGAGGAGATGGACCGCCGGGCGATTGCCTGCTTCGACCAGGCACTGGCCGATGTCGGCATCACCGACGACCCTTTGCGTCAGGTATTGCACGACTACTTCGCGTGGGCGACGACCACGACGATGGCTCGCTACCACGAGTCCTCGGCCGACGTCCCCGACGGCCTGAGCATTCCCCGCTGGTCATGGGAGGGACTGGCGTCGTCGTAGGTTGAGGTCATGCGAGTTGCCATCGCCGGCGGGCACGGCCAGATCGCCCTGCGCCTTGCCAGGCTGCTGTCCGCACGCGGCGACGAGGTCGTCGCCCTGATCCGCAACCCCGATCAATCCGCCGACGTGCGCGAGGCCGGCGCCGAGCCGGCGGTGATCGACCTGGAGCACGCGGGCGAGGACGAGATCGCGCAGGCGATCAGCGGCTTCGAGGCGGTCGTCTTCTCCGCCGGCGCCGGTCCTGGCAGCGGCTCCGGACGCAAGGAGACGATGGACTACGGCGGCGCCGTCAAGCTGATCGGGGCGGCGAACCGTGCGGGTATCAGCCGATACGTCATGGTAAGCGCCATCGACGCGAACGCGGATGCGCCCGGCGACGACACGTTCAGCGTCTACCTGCGAGCGAAGGGTCGCGCGGACGATGCCGTCCGCGCCAGCGGGCTGGAGGCGACCGTCGTACGGCCGGGCGGGCTCACCAACGCTCCCGGCACCGGCCGGGTTTCCCTCGGCGAGCACCTCCGCCACGGACAGGTCCCCCGCGACGACGTGGCGGCGGTCCTCGTCGCCGTGCTCGACTCGCCGAACACGATCGGCCGCACGGTCGACCTGGTCGGCGGCGAGACGCCGATCGACGAGGCGGTTCAGGCCCTGTAGCGCTGTCAGCCGGCGTGCCGCTCGAGCGCGGCGGCCGCCAGATCGATGACCGCTTCCAGCGTGCCCGGCTCCTCGAACAGGTGGGTCGCGCCCGGCACGACCTCGATGGTCACCGGGGCGGCCATGATCGCGGCGGCGGCTTCGTTGAGATTCAGGACCTCGGGATCGCGGCCGCCGACGATGAGGAGAGTCGGGGCCCGGACGCTACTGAGGACGACGTTCCCGGCGAGATCGGGCCGGCCGCCTCTGGAAATGACCAACCGGACCCGCTCTGGCCGCTCGGCTGCAGTCACCAGGGCAGCGGCGGCGCCAGTGCTCGCACCGAAGAGAGCCAGCGGCAGGTCCGCCGTACGCTCCTCCCGCGCCAGCCAGTCGGCCGCGCCGGTCAACCTCCCCGCGAGCAGTGAGATGTCGAAGCGCAGCTCGCGCGTGCGCAGGTCGACGGCTTCCTCCTGGGCTGTCAGCAGGTCCATGAGCAGCGTTCCCCAGCCCGATGTGTGGAGCGCGCTCGCCACTCGCCGATTGCGTGGACTGCGGCGACTGCTGCCGCTGCCGTGCGCGAACAGCACGACTCCGCGGGTACGGGCTGGGGCTTCCACCGGGAGGACGAGGTCACCGTCCAGCAGGACGCCGGCGGCTGGCACGCGGACGACCCGCTCATCGAAGCGTTCGTGGCTCACGTCACCAGTCTTGTCCGATCGTCCGGCCGGCGAGGAGGGAGCAGAGCTGCACAATCACCCGGTGAGGTGGTCGAAGTCCCCTCGTACCCAGGCGATGTAGCGGTCGGCGGATCGGCGCACCCACTCCTCGGCGTCGCCGGCAACGCGCCCGCCGAAGTTGTCGTAGAGCCGGTCGAAGTCCAGCTGCAGCACCCGGTCGGCGACCTTCGCGACGACTGCCGCGGAGAGCGGGATCTTGTTCGGGAAGCTGCGCATGAACGAGACCCAGCGCTCGTCCGGGGTGCACGCGACGGTGTCACCACTGAGCAGCACGCCTCGACCGTCCGCTCCGACGAAGCGGACCACCGCGCTGCCTGGGAAGTGGCCGCCGATCCGGTGCAGCACGACGCCCGGCAGGACCTCGGTCTTCTCCTCCCAGACCGTGATCACCAGGTCGTCCCGCTGGAGCCACTCCCGATCCGCGGCCTGTACGTAGACCGGCACGCCGCCGAACCGGCGCGACCACTCGACCTGCACGCCGAACATGTGCGGGTGACTGGCCGCGACAGCGGCCAAGCCGCCCAGGTGCTCGACGGCAGCGACGAGATCGTCGTCGACGTATCCGGTCGGGTCCCACAAGAGGTTGCCAGACGGGGTCTGCACCAGCAGCGCACGCTGGCCGATCCCGACCGACGGCTCGATCGTGATTCCATGCAGGCCGAGCTCGACCTCTGTCACCGATCCCTTGCGTCCGGGCTCCTTGAGCTCCGCAAGGGTGGTCCACTTCTGCCCGCTCGGCCGTACGTATTGCCGCTCGTCGCTGCAGATCGCGCAGACGGTCGGCGGCTCCGTTGTGTCAGGCTGCTCCACCGCGCACGTACGACAGATCCACACCGGCACCTCTGCCTCCTCCGCTCGTGGCTGGTTGCCACTCAAGCCTGCCTCCACCCCGGCCGGCTGCCCCAACCGCCCCTGCCATAGTGAGGGCGTGACGCCCTCAGTCGTGTTGATCCCCGGCGCGGGCGGGGCGGGCTGGTACTGGCACCTCGTCGAGGCGGAGCTGCGTACACAGGGCTACGAGGCGGTGGCTGTCGACCTGCCTGCGGCCGACGAGAGCAAGGGCCTCGCGGACTACGCCGCTGCGGTCGTGGCCGCGGTCGGTGACCGGTCTTCGGTGGCGATCGTGGCGCAGTCGCTCGGCGCCTTCACCGCGCCGCTGGTCTGGCAGCAGTTGTCGACCTCGCTGGTGGTCTTCGTGAACGCCATGATCCCGGCGCCGGGCGAGACACCAGGCGCATGGTGGGAGGACGTCGGCTGGGAGGAGGCCCGGCAGGCCGCGGCCGTACGGCACGCGTACGCGACCGACTTCGACCTGGAGACGTACTTCCTGCACGACATGCCGGCCGATGTCAAGGCGGAGCTGTACGAGCACGAGGCGCCGCAGGCCGACAGGCCGTTCGGCGACGTCTGCGCCTTCGACGAATGGCCCGACGTCCCCGTGCACGCCGTCGCCGGACGGGACGACCGCTTCTTCCCGGTCGGGCTGCAGCAGCGCATCGTACGCGAGCGGCTAGGCATCGAACCGGATGTCATCCCGGGCGGCCACCTCATCGCGCTGAGCCAGCCACAGGAGCTTTCGGCCCTGCTGACCACCTACCTCGAGGCAGCGGGCTGACGGGTCGGCGCTCTGGCAGCCTTTAGACGTTGGATGGCGTTGAGTTTGCGGGCGTTTCAGCTATCTACTGCCAACCGTTGGTCGCCACCTGCGATTCTCGCTCAGGCTGGGTCGATCACCAGCACCAGGTCGCCGCCTTCGACTTGGGTCACTGACCCGATGGCGAGGCGTTCGACAGTGCCGGCGACCGGAGTGGTGATCGCGGCCTCCATCTTCATCGCCTCGATGGTCGCGACGGTCGCGCCTGCCCCGACCGAATCGCCCTCGGCAACGGTCACCGACACCACGCCCGCGAAGGGTGCGGCGACGTGCCCCGGCTTGCCCGGATCGGCCCGCTCCGCCGGCTTGACGTCGACCTGAACCGACTTGTCACGCACCCGAATCGGGCGCAGCTGGCCGTTCATGGTGCACATGACGGTACGCATTCCGCGCTCGTCGACCCCCCCGATCGCCTCCAGACCGAGGATCAGGCTGACCCCACGGCCGATCCGGGCGACGTGCTCCTGACCGGGGCGCAGGCCGTACAGGAAGTCGAGGGTGTCGAGTCGCGCCACGTTCCCGTACGTCTCCCGCGCGCCCTCGAAGTCCTTGGTCGGGCCGGGGAACAACAGCCGGTTCAGCGTCTGCTGCCGCAATCGGCCCTTCTCGTCGAGCGTCGCCGAGTCCTCCTCGGACAGCTCGGCCACCCGCAGCGGCACCGTACGGCCGCGCAGGGCCTTGGTGCGGAACGGCTCCGGCCACCCGCCGGGCGGGTCGCCCAGCTCACCGTTGAGGAAGCCGATCACCGAGTCGGGCACGTCGTAGTGCTGCGGGTTGGCCGCGAAGTCCTCGGGGTCGGCGCCGACGGCCACCAGGTGCAGCGCGAGATCGCCGACGACCTTCGAGGATGGCGTCACCTTCGTGGGCCGGCCGAGGATCTTGCTTGCGGCGGAGTACATCGCCTCGATCTGCTCGAACTTCTCCCCCAGCCCGAGCGCGATCGCCTGCTGACGCAGGTTGGACAGCTGGCCACCGGGAATCTCGTGGTCGTAGACCCGGCCCGTCGGGCTCGGCAGCCCCGACTCGAACGGCTTGTAGACCTTGCGCATCGCCTCCCAGTACGGCTCCAGGTCCATCACCGCACGCAGGTCCAGGTTGGTCGCCCGTTCGGTGTTCGCGAGCGCCGCCACCAGCGCCGAGGCCGGCGGCTGGGAGGTGGTGCCCGCCATCGGTGCGCTGGCGGTGTCCACCGCGTCCACGCCGGCGTCCACCGCCGCGAGCAGCGTCGCCAGCTGGCCGCCGGCGGTGTCGTGGGTGTGCAGGTGCACCGGGAGGTCGAAGCGCTGCCGCAGCGCGGACACCAGCTTGTGGGCGGCCGGCGGCCGGAGCAGCCCGGCCATGTCCTTGATCGCCAGGATGTGCGCGCCGGCGTTCACGATCTGCTCCGCAAGCCGCAGGTAGTAGTCGAGGGTGTAGAGGTTCTCCGTCGGCGAGTTGAGGTCTGCGGTGTAGCAGACGGCCACCTCCGCGATCGTGCTGCCGGTCTCCAGCACCGCCTCGATCGCCGGCCGCATCTGCGCGACGTCGTTCAGCGCGTCGAAGATCCGGAAGATGTCGATGCCGACCTCGGCCGCCTCCGCGACGAACGAGGTCGTCACCTTCGTCGGATAGGGCGTGTAGCCGACGGTGTTCCGGCCGCGGAGCAGCATCTGCAGGCACAGGCCCGGCATGTTGTAGCGCAGCGCCTCGAGCCGCTCCCAGGGGTCCTCGGACAAGAAGCGCAGCGCGACGTCGTACGTGGCTCCGCCCCAGCACTCGACCGAGAACAGCTCCGGTGTCATCCGGCCAACGTACGGCGCGATCCGGAGCAGGTCCTTGGTCCGGACCCGGGTGGCGAGCAGCGACTGGTGGGCGTCCCGGAAGGTGGTGTCGGTGACCTCGACTCCGGTACGGGCGCGCAAGTCGGCAGCGAAGCCCGCCGGGCCGAGGTCGAGCAGCCGCTGCCGAGACCCGTGGGGCGAGGGCTTGCCGAGGTCGACGCCGGATGGGCGCTTCACGCCCGGGTCGAGCAGCGTTGGCGGGTCGCCGTACGGCTTGTTGACCGTCACCTCGGCCAGCCAGCGCAGCAGCCGGGTCCCGCGATCGGCCGGCGCGTGGGTGGTCAGCAGCTCCGGCCGCTTCTCGATGAAGTCGGTCGAGACGTTGCCGGCGAGGAACTCAGGATCCTCCAGGACGGCTTGCAGGAACGGGATGTTGGTGCTGACGCCGCGGATCCGGAACTCCGCCAGGGCCCGTTTGGCCCGCGCCACCGCCGCCTCGAACGTACGGCCGCGGCAGATCAGCTTGACGAGCATGGAGTCGAAGTGCGGGCTGATCTCCACGCCGGTGTCGACCGTGCCGCCGTCCAGCCGGACGCCAGCGCCGCCGGCCGATCGGTAGGCGCTGATCGTGCCGGTGTCCGGCCGGAAGCCGTTCGCCGGGTCCTCGGTGGTGATCCGGCACTGCAGCGCGGCGCCGTTGATCCGAATCACGTCCTGCGACAGTCCGAGGTCGGCCAGGCTCTCCCCGGAGGCGATCCGCATCTGGGACTGGACCAGGTCGATGTCGGTGATCTCCTCGGTGACGGTGTGCTCGACCTGGATCCGGGGGTTCATCTCGATGAAGACGTGCTGACCCGCGCGCGGCCCCTCGGTCTCGACCAGGAACTCGACCGTGCCCGCGCACGTGTAGTCGACCGATTCCGCGAATGTCACCGCGTCGGTGCACAGGGCGTTGCGCAGCTCATCGCCGATGTGCGGGGCGGGCGCGATCTCGATCACCTTCTGGTGCCGCCGCTGCAGCGAGCAGTCACGCTCGAACAGGTGCAGCGTGGTGCCCTGGGTGTCGGCCAGGACCTGCACCTCGATGTGCCGCGGCCGGCCGACGGCCTGCTCGATGAACGCGACCGGGTTGCCGAAGGCGCCCTCGGCCTCCCGCATCGCCTGGGCGAGCGACTCGCGGAGCATCCTGGGGTCGTCGATCCGCCGCATTCCGCGGCCGCCGCCACCGGCGACCGCCTTGACGAAGACCGGGAAGCCGATCTGCTGGGCGCCGGCCACCAGCTCGTCCAGGTCCCCGCTCGGCGGGGTCGAGCGCAGGGTCGGGATGCCGGCGGCCTTAGCCGCGGCGAGGGCCCGCACCTTGTTGCCGGCCAGCTCGAGGACGCTCGCCGGCGGGCCGATGAAGGTGATGCCGGCCTCGTCACACGCCCTCGCCAGGTCGGGGTTCTCGCTCAGGAAGCCGTAGCCCGGATAGACCGCGTCGGCGCCGGAGGTCCTGGCCACCCGGATGATCTCGTCGATGTCCAGGTAGGCGCGCACCGGGTGGCCGCGCTGGCCGATCTCGTACGCCTCGTCGGCCTTGATCCGGTGCACGGCGTTGCGGTCCTCGTACGGGAACACCGCGACCGTCTGCGCCCCCAGCTCGTACGCAGCGCGGAAGGCACGGACAGCGATCTCACCTCGGTTGGCGACCAGCACCTTGGCGAACATGGATCGAATCTATCGGCCGCTTGGCACAACCTGAATGCCCTGACCGCATCCCCGAGCCGAGCGTCGATGTCAGCCACGCCCTGCCGTCAGGTCCGGCGTTGTGATCGTGAACCGCACGGTGACCTGGCCGGACACGACCTGCCTCGCCGGCTCGAACTCGAACGCCACGTCCTCGGCGACGCCACCGGCCGCCATCCGATATGCGGCCATCTCCCGGATCCCGGAGAAGCCGGTCTCCAGGTCTGAGATCTCCACCAGGTCGAGCACCGTGGCGCCGACGGCGCCGGCATAGTCGTCCGCTCGCCGCCGGGCATCGTCGATCGCGCTCAGCCGAACCTCGCGGTGGGCCGGGTGGTCCGGTCGCAGCGACCACCAGGGACCGTCGAGCTGGCTGTTTGGCAGCGGCGCCAGCGCGAACACAATCGGCGACAGCGCCTCGAATCGTTCACCACGATCTGGCTGGTGAAGCTGCCGCGATAGCCGGTGATCTTGGTACCCGATCGCCGGGAGAAGATCGGCGCGATGTGCAGGCCGCCGGTGCTGGACTGCTCGATCGCCGCCGCGTACCGCTCCAGCAGGCTGCCGATCCGGCCCGAGGCCTCGGCCAGCTCGGAGCGCGTCCGTTCAGCCGAGTCGCCGGCGCTGTGCACCGTGACGGACAGGGTCGCCAGGTCCGGCGGCACCTCCTGCTGCGCCTCGCCGCGTACGGTCACGATCGGGGCTGTCATGGCCCGAATCCTATGAGTCCGCCGAAACTGTCGGCAGATTGCGAGGTTCTGGCAGTTTCCTACCGTCTGCCGACGGTTTCGGAGAAGGAGACGGAGGAAGCCGGAGCTAGCCAGCTCAAGTTTTGCGATAGGGACCGGCGCCGTTCCACCACTTCCGCATCTGCGGGAAGGTCATCTTCGGGTCGTCGGCGAAGCTCAGGATGTGCAGGAAGTCGTGGGTCCAGGCGAACGTGGTGTGCTGGGTGCCCTTGGCCTTGTAGCACTTGAGGATGCCGCCAGGCAGCTCCTTGCCGTCCTCGGTGGTGCTGGTGGTCAGCTGCTCCTGCTCCTTGTTGCAGTCGCCAGTCTTGTAGGTGCCGGTGATGAAGGTGTTGTAGGCCTTCTTCATGGCCGCCGTGTCCTTGTAGCTGAAGTACCACACGTTCTTCGGGCCACCGGACGGCGTGCAACTCACCGCAACCACGAGATCCTGGCTGAGCACCTTGTCGCTGGAGGTGTAGTCGGCGCACGTGTCGCGGATGCTCGACGGGATGTGGCTGAGCAGCTCCGTCTTCTCGCTGGGTTCCGCCGTCGGCTCCTCGGTGCTCTCCGACGGCGTCGGCGTCGGTTCGACGGTCGGGCTCGGATTGCTGAACGAGGTGCTGGGCGTCGGGGTCACCGTCCCGGTGCCCGAGTTGGCGACGATCACCGCGATCACGATGATCGCCACCACGACTGCCCCGGCCGCGGCGAGGATGATCGGCACCGGCGAGCGCTTCTTCTTCGGCGGCGGCATCGTGATCAGGCCGGCCGGACCGGTGGGCGGATAGCCGCCGGGCGGTCCGGCCGGTGTCTGGACTCCAGGCCCAGCACCACCCGGCGGGCCCCAGCTCGGACTGCCCACTGAGCCGATCCCAGCTGGGGTCGGCTGGTGACTCGGGCCGGGCTGACCGGTTCCCGGAGGGCCACCGAGTCGCGCCCGGACGGCCGAAAGTCGGCGCGCGATATCCGCGTTCTGCGGGTCGAGCACGCTGATCTGCTGCAGGGCGTCGGCGGCCTCGTTCCAGCGCCCGGCCGCCTCGGCCTGCATCGCCTTGTCGAACAGCGCGGCCAGCTGCCGCCGCCGGCCGTCGCCACCCAGGGTGTCTCGCGCGCGACTCACCAGACCGTCGGGGTCGGCCTTCGCCGGATCGAGGTTGGCCAGCTCGCTTCCTGCCGTGGCGACCGCGGCCCAGTTTCCGGCCCCCGCCTGCGCACGGATCTCGGCCTGCAGCTCGCCGATCCGGCGCTGCTGCCGGGCGATGTTGAGCTTGCGGCCCACGTCGTCGTACGACGCGTCGACCTTGCTGATCTTCTCCAGGGCCTCCACCGCGTCGGCCCAACGGCCCTCGACGGCGGCCTTGTTGGCCTGGGCGTCCCACGCGCCGAGCTGGGCGGCGTCGGGCTGTGCCGGCTGGGTTGCCGGGCGTCGCCGCTCGATGGCAGCCACAAGGCGGGACGCGTCGGAGGTGAACGACTCGTGCCGCAACGGCACGGCCTGCCGGCTCGCCAGCCCGGCGAGGGCCTCGGGCAGCTCGGTCCGGTTCGGCATCCGGGCGCCATCCACCAGCACAGGGATCACCGGCACACCACGCTGCAACGCCGCGGCGGTTTCCGCGGTGACCCAGTCGTTGGGATCGTCCAGCCGGCGCTGCCCCGTCTCGTCGACCGCCTTGGTCCACTGGCTGCCGATCACCGCGACGAACACGTCGCACTCGGTCACCGCACTGCGGATGATCTCGGTGAAGTCCATTCCGGGTTCGATCGTGTCGATATCCATGAAGACGTGGAAATGCTCGTCGAGACGATCGGCCAGCCGGCCGGCGACGTGTCGGGTGTCCTCACGCCGATAGCTGACGAAGACCCGAGTTGCGTCTTTCTCCAATTCCGAACCTCTTCAACCGGAGGCATGCTGCCCCGGGCTGTGCCCGATCCCGGGGGGAGGACCCCCCCCCGCGCCCCCGGAGACGATGCCTGAACGTTGGGAGTCATTCTTCCATCGCCGCGATACCTTTTCGCGGCTCTCGGGAGCGATCGTGATACACGAGCCGCGAACGCTGCCAGCCACAACGACCCGAACCGAGAGGCTGGGCGCGGCGGTGATGTGAGGAGGAGGGGCCGCGACACGCGAGTTCTTAAGTCGTGGGGCCTGCCCCCACGCGCCCCCGCCGGGGCTCTGCCCCGGACCCCGAGCAGGTCGTCGCGGCATGACGACGAACGAGCCGTCTGTACCGCACAGCCCGGAGTGAGGAATCAAGCTCAGAACGCGAAGCGTTCCTCATGGAGCTGGCGGCGCGGGAAACCACCGCGCAGCAGGGTGTAGCGGATGCTGGCGGACAGCTTCGGCGACGCACAGACGTAGATGTCCATGTCGCGCAGCGCGCCGGCGTGGTCGCGCAGCGTGCGGAGATTGAGCTGGTTGCGCGGATCGGTCGACGGGCCGACCAGATAGACGACTCGTGCGCCGCGGCGATGGGCGATCTCGTCGATCTCCGCCCGCAGCAGCAGATCGTCCTCCGAGGGCGCTCGATAGATCAACGTCAGGTCGTTGCCCGGCAGGTCCAGGGTTTCGAATAGCGCGCGCATCGGCGTGATCCCGACCCCGCCAGCGATCAGCAGCACTCTGCGGCGACGCCGCTGCCGGCTGGTCAGCGCCCCGTACGGGCCCTCGGCCCACACCCGCGTGCCGCGAGGCAGCCGGCTCAGGCCGAGTAAGGAACCCCGATCTCGCACGGTGATCCGCAAGCTGTCCGAGGTGGGTGGCGCAGACAACGAGAACGGGTGGACCGACGACCACATGCCGGGCACGAGGAACCGCCAGCGGAAGTACTGGCCCGGCTCGGCGTGCAGTTCCTCGAGGTGCTGGCCCGACATCACGATGCTGACCACCTCATCGGACTCGGGAATCACCCGCTCGACCCGCAGCCGGTGCCGCCACAGCTGGTGCAACGGCTGGTAGACCCGATAGCGCAGCAGCATGGCGAACGTGTAGGTGTACAGCAGGCTCCAGCCGATCTGGATGCCCCGGTGACCTGCCATCGACGGGCCCGCGAGCTGGTGGCTGAAGCCAAGCGCAACGCTGACGTAGGCGAGCAGGTGGACCAGATGCCACTGCTCGTAGGTCAGCCGGCGCCGGATTGCGCCGAGCGTGACGACGGCGATCACCACGAGCATTGCCGCAGCGACGCTCGCCGCCACCAGACCCGGCCAACCCAACACCTCGGGCAGCGCTGCCGCCAGTCCGATGCCTCGGGTCGAGGCCCACGCGCCGACGGCCGTGACGGCGTGCAGCAGCACCGATCCGATCACCACTGGTCCGGCGATCGCATGCCAGCGGGCAAGATCAGCGCCGACGGCCTTCTCGAGCACTGGAATTCGGGCCATCAGCAGCACCATGACCGCGGCGCCGTACCCGGCGGCCATGCCGCTGACGTGTGCGATCAGCGCCGCGTCGAAGCGGCTCGCCGGCTCCGGCACCAGCACCCCGATCAGCACGGATGCCGCCAGGCCGGCAAGAATCAGGCCCCCGACCCAGCGGGCCGAGACGCTGCCCCGCATGATGATGTGTTCCCCCGAGATCCCCGGTCAACTCTGCCCGTCAGGCTGCGGCCCCTGACCAACGACGGCAACCGGGGAGATCGTCGGGGCATCCAGAGCGATCACGAGGCCCAGGATGGTGGCGATCACAACCGCGACGACGGTGGCGATGCGCAGCGTCCAGCCGATCAGATCCGGGGTCGAGTGGATGCCGACGTTCGCGTCCCGATGGACGGCGCGGCGTGGGACGGCACTGCGGCGGCGTACGTAGGCAGGAAGCTCCGGACGTTCGCTCGGCGGGACGGTGTCCCACCAGCCCCCGGCCTCCGACGCACCGAAGTCAAGGATTGCCATGACGGCCAGTCCTCATTCCTGAGGGAGTGCCCCCGTATGCGCGGCTTCCCCGGTGCCGCTGGCCCGTGCCTTTCGACCGTTATCCAATCGTTTCCGTCCCCGGCTCATTGTTACCGAAAACACGACCGTTGCCAATCCGTGACTAAAGGTCTGATTCCGTCCCTGACAAGGGAACACAATTTGATCAGTGCTCCTCCGCAACTGATGACCTGTTTCCGCGTCGCTCCCTGGATCCGCGCCAACAGCGGCTCGCTGTGCTCACCGCGGACCCCGATCTGCGCCTGAGCGTCGCTGATCGTGCCGATCTTGTCTTCGACCGAGCTCACTCGATCCGCCGCTCGCGAAGCGAGCGCTCTTGGGCGGGTCGAGCGAGCGAGGGAGGAAGGCAAGATCTTCCGTGCGATTGCGCGAAGGCGCACCAATCAGAGGGCGCGCTAATCAAAGAGCGAGACCGGCTCGTCCCATTCGATGGTTTCCCAGACCGGGGCGGGGAGTTGTTCGGCGCGTTCTTCGCCGACGTTGGAGTGAGCGCCGCAGCCGTGGTCGATGCTGACCACGGTGCCGTCCGAGGCGGAGAAGGCGTTCGCGCAAGCACCGAAGAGCGAGCCGAGGCTGCCCTGCAGCCGGACGAAGAACCCACAGGTCTCGCACACGTCCGGCGCAAGCCGGCTCATCTGGTTGTCCGGGCCACCGGGACCGGCCAGCCACCGCTCCAGCGCCTCGTCCCGGCCCAGCGCGGACAGCACCCGCTCCCGGCCCAGGCCGAGCTCCGCGATCACCGGCCTGATCATGCCGGCCTCGGCCGGATCCGGGTCGGCGGCATCCTCACCACCGGTGTAGCCGGGCTCGAGCCGCGGATCGTCCGCGGATGTTGGCAGCAGCAGTCCTGGTGTGACATCGCCTGGCTGGATCCGCTCCACCCAGGGCACCCACGAGGTGGCGAGCAGTGCGCCATCGCTGGGCAGCAGCACCACCTCGTCCACCGTGACCGTACGCGATCTGGACGCGCGGGCTACCGTCACCGACCAGCACCAGCCGCGATAGCCGGGGTGCGGGCACTCGAAGAGATGGCTGACGACGCGATCGTCCTCGCCCCGGCAGCCGCGGTATTCGCCCAGCCCCATCGCGCCGGCCGCTTCGACGGCAGCCTGGCGGGCAAGCTCGACGGCGGCCGCGCACTGCGGGTCGACCTTGACGCTGCGGGGACTGGCGGACATGGGGCCTATTCTGGCAGTCGCCGGCGGGCCAACGCGAAACGACGGCCCAGGACGACCTGCATCCGGTCCGGCCGAGCCCGCTTCGGCAGGCCGCGAGCTGATCGTGTGGCTGCGCCGTCCCGACGGCGACGGACGGAAGGCGGTGACATGCCAGGAGTCAGGGCGGTCGCGCGCCGTGCGGGGGCCCGACTGGGCGCAGGCGTGGGCTTCGTCGGTCGCGGCCTCGCCCGCGGCGGCACCAAGATCGTCGCCTTCACCTCGTCCAACGGCGCCGGCGAGAGCGGGCTTGCTCGGCTCATCCAGCTCCAGTTCCTGACCGCCGCAGGCGATGCCTCGGTCGCGGTCTCCCTCGCCGGCACAGTGCTCTTCAGCCTGCCGACGGACCAGGCCCGGCCGCAAGTCGCCCAGTTCCTGCTGCTCACCATGGCTCCGTTCGCCGTAGTCGCGCCCTTCATCGGGCCGTTCCTCGACCGCTTCCGGCAGGGCCGCCGGTGGGCGATCGGGATCACGCTCGCTCTTCGCGGCTTCCTGTGCTGGGTACTCGCCGGTGCGGTGCTGAGCGATTCGCCGTGGGTGTTTCCGTGTGCTCTGGGTTGCCTGGTGGCGTCGAAGGCGTTCACCGTCACCCGCGCTTCGGCCGTGCCACGGCTGTTGCCCGACGGCTTCACCCTGGTCAACGCCAATTCGCGGATCTCGCTGGCCAACGTGGCCGGTGCGGCGGTCGGCGGCGGCATCGCCGCGGGCATCGCCACGCTCGGCGCCGAGTGGTCGCTGCGCTTTGCCTTCTTGATCTTCATTGGCGCCACGGTGCTCGCGATCCTGCTGTCTGCGAAGGTGGACTCCTCGGCCGGCGAGCGCGACATCGGCGGCCTGCTGAGTCTGCCGCCCGCGCCAGGCGACGAGCCGGCCAGCGCGTCGGTGATGCGACGGTTCCGCAGCCTCGCGCCGGGAGTGGCCCACGGCCTGCGCTGCGTGATGGGCGCACGGTTGATGACCGGCTTCCTGACCCTGTTCCTCGCCTTTCTGCTGCGCGAGCACCCGATCGCGAGCATCAACGGTACGGTCCTGCTCGGCATCGTCGTCGCGGTCGCCGGCCTCGGCAACAGCCTCGGCACGATCGCCGGCGGCCTGCTCAAGGACAAGGCGCCGGAATGGATCGCATTCGCCGTGTTGTGCGTCGACGCCGCGATGGCCGTCACCACGGCCGCCCTGTACTCGATCGTCACGGTGATCGCGATGGGCTTCGTCGCCGGGCTCTGCGCACAGCTGGCCAAGCTCAGCTACGACGCCCTCGTGCAGCGCGACGTGCCGGAAGTGGTCCGTACGTCTGTCTTCGCCCGCTCCGAGACCGTGCTGCAGATCTGCTGGGTCCTCGGCGGCGCCCTGGGCATCAGCCTGCCGCTGATCGCCCCACTCGGCTTCGGGTTGATCGCCGCCCTGCTGCTCGGCCTGGTGGCCTGGAATGTGGTCGCCTGGCGCCGCCGCGTCAGCCGCAAGCCCGAGCCGCAGCCGGAGGTGGCGTCAACCTAGCGCCGTCTCCGTGCGGGACGGCCCCCGCGCCGCCGCTTGGAGCCGGTCCGTGCGGAGGACGACTCCCGCACCGCGCGACTCCGTCAGAGCTCGAGCTCGTCGGCGACCGCCCGGAGGACGCTCGCGACCTTGGTGCTGGTCCGGACGTCGGGATGCTTGCCCCGCCGGTACGTGTTGCCGATCGCGTCCAGCATCTTGATCAAGTCCTCGACGATGACCGTCATCTGCTCCGGCGGCTTGCGGTGCGCCTTGGACAGCGACGGCGGCGGCTCGATCAGCCGGACGGACAGCGCCTGCTCCCCCTTGCGACCCTCGACCACCCCGAACTCGACCTTCTGCCCGGTCTTCAGGGTCGTCACGCCGGGCGGCAGGGCGGAGGCGCGGACGTACACGTCCCCACCCTCGTCCTTGGTCAGGAAGCCGAACCCCTTTTCGGCGTCGTAGAACCTCACCTTGCCAACAGGCACGTCCAACCCTCGCTTGTTCCGCTCATCGATTTGGCTTGAGCCGTAGCCGTTCTATCGCGAAGGCTTCGGCACGAGCAAGCAGTATCCCGCGGCAGGCAAGCAGCCGTCCCGGGGACCGTACGATGGTCGGCATGGCGACCTGGGAGGACGGGCCGGAGTACGCGCCGATCGAGCGCCCCGACGGCTTCGCCCAGCCCATGGTGTCGCCGCTGGAGAACCCGCCGCCGTTCGAGCAGATGGCCGCCCTCGCTCCGAAGGACAGGCCGGCGTTCGCGGACCCCCCGGCGCCGGTGGCGCCGCTGGCCACGCTCGTACCGCCGGTGGAGGCCGCACGCGACCCGGCCATGCCGTTCGAGGTGGTGTCCAGCACGATGACGAGCGATTCCGCCTGGGGAGCGGCACACTGGAGCCCGCCGACCGGGCCGCCGGCCGGCACCTGGGGTCCGCCCGGGGCGCTGGTCGCGGCGGGGACGCCCCCGACCTCCGCCGGGGCGGACGGCTACCCCGCGCCCAGTGCCGCCACGTCGCCCTGGCCACCGCCCACCCAGCCGCTCGTTGCGACGAGCGGCCCGCCACACAACATCAGCGGCTTCCCCGCACCGGGCACCGCCGAGTGGTTCCGGCCCGCACCGTACGGGCAGTCCGCGCCGGCCCCGGCGGTGGACTTCCGGCAGGTGCTGTCGGCCGCGACGCCCGGGCTGCTGATCTGCCTGCTGGTCGGCGGCTTCCTCTACCTCGTCTCGCCGATCATGCTCGGGGTCGCCTTCGCGCTGTCCGGGCGGGTCAGGGCCGCGGCCACGACAGTGCGGCGGGCGCTGCTGATCGCGGTGGTCGTGCTCGGCGTCCTGGCCCTGATCGGCGCACTCACCAATGACACAGGATTTGCGGACTGGTGGGGCTTCGTCGGCGGCTGCGCACTGGTTATCTGCTGGCTGATGCTCGGTGCCGTGCTTTTGCTAGTCTATCGAGGATTGAAGAACCCGGGCGGACCGGCCCCGAACCGATCTCCGTGGGGCTGAATTGCGTCCCGGAGATTGGCCGAATAGCAATCTCATCGACGATTTTCCACCGCCGAATTGGCGCCGAATTTCCACTACACTGACCCGATGCGAGCCTCGACGATCAGACGCTTGATCGTCTTCGGCGTGTGCGCGTTGGGCGTCGGCGGGCTCTACCTGGTGCCCGGCGTGGCTCGCACTCCGCAACATGTCGGCTACCGCACGGCCGGCGACCAGCCGACTGCAGGCGCGTCGGCGACCCCCACTGCTCGGACCGGAGCCGCCGGCGCGGCTGGGGGGCACGGCGCGGTGGAGCGCGCGACGGCGGACCAGACCGGCATCGCCGCGGCGGGCCGCGAAACCGGCGATGTCCAGCAAGCCGGCGGCACAGCGACGACCAGCCAGCAGCGCCAGCCGCCTGCGCGCAAGACCACGGGCACCGCGTTCGAGGCGCACGAGGATGCCGACAGCACCCCGCCCGACCCGGTGACCGGCATCAGCTTCGGTCCCGTGACGGCCGACACCCTGACCGTGAGCTGGGCGCCGGCGCACGACAACGTCACGGTGATCGGCTACCGGATCTGGCTGAACGGCTTCGAGGTCGCGACGACCGCCGAGACCCACGTGACTGTCGACTGGTTCAACGACGACATGGGCCAGCACGTGGTCCAGGTCAAGGCCTTGGACGCGGCCGGCAACCAGAGCCGGGTTTCGCCGAACGTCCTGGTCAACCGGCCGACGCCGATGCCGACCCCGAGCGCCACACCGACGGCCTCGACGGCTCCGGGACTCACCGGGTCCGCCCCGCCGGCCCAGCCAAGCCTCCAGCCGAGCACCCAGCCCAGCGGGTCGCCGACCACCGGCGGCCACTGATCCGAACACGGCCGACGTAGGCTGCGCCTGACGTCACGGGAGGCGTGGATGGCGAACAAGACCAAGAAACGACTTCGGCGGGCGGCGAAGAAGCTGGAGCGCCAGCGCCGCGCCGCGTTGGCCGCCCGGAATCCGACTCGGCCGGGTCGGCGGACGATCGGGCCCGACGACTTTCCGCCGGACTGGCCGGACGACCGCGACGGTGGAGCGGGTGTCCGGGAGCCGCGGCGGCCGGTTCCGACCATGCCGGCCGGCGCGATCGCGCTTGAGCCACCAGCGCCGATGTACCTCGATCTCGTCGGCTAGGGGCGCACGCGTCCCCGTTCAGCAGTCGGGAACGGTCGACTCCTCCTGAGTGCCGAGATCGATCGGCCACGAGTCGGGCGTACCGGCGAGTGACCACAGCTCGACCAGCTCCGCCGGCCAGATCCACTCGTTGGTGTGCCGCAGGTCGTCGTGGGACCACCAGCGGAACTGCTTGATCGTCAACTGCTCGTCCAGGCTGTGCGCGGAGACGTCCACGTCGAACGGGTCCACCATCGCCAGGAAGAATGACTCGTCCTGCTCGATCACCTGGTCGGAATAGCCGTGCACGACGTGCCGCAGCGCGATCGGGCCCAGCAGATCCGACTCGGCCAGCAGATAGCCGGTCTCCTCGGCCACCTCCCGTACGGCGGCCTGCGCCACGCTCTCCCCGGCATCCACTCCCCCGCCCGGGGTCACCCACCAGCTTGCCTCAGGCACTCCCGGGTCACTGTCCTCGAACAGCAGCGTCCGGCCGTTGTCGATCATGATCACCCGTACGGTCTCGCGGGAGCGGCGCGGCCGGTCGGCGGGATTTTCCGCCGGGATGTACGTACGCTGAGGCTCGGACGCGGGCACGGTTCACACCCTACGAATCCGGCTCAGGGCGTTTGAGTCGGGTCGGCTCGGCGAGCGATGGCAGCCGACGCCGGAAGTCAAACCGCGGCCCGTCTCGGGGGGCGAAGGGAAGGGCACGAGGTGCAGCAACCAGACTGGGAGGGTCCGCTGGAGGCCGCGCATCGCGCGGCCCTCGACTTTCTGCAGAGCCTGCCGGAGCGGCAGGTGGGCGCGGCGGCCGGCCGGGACGACCTGCTTGCCGCCCTCGGCGGTGAGCTGTCCGACGACGGGGTCGATGCCGTCGACGTCGTCAAGTCCCTGGCCGCCGCGGCCGAGCCGGGCCTGGTCGCGACCCAGAGCGGCCGGTTCTTCGGTTTCGTGATCGGCGGCGCGGCACCGGCCAGCATCGCTGCGGACTGGCTCGCCACGAGCTGGGACCAGAACGCCGGCCTGTCCCTGCTGACACCCTCCGCGGCCGCCATCGAGGAGATCGCCGGTGGCTGGCTGATCGACGTCTTCGGCCTGCCGCCGCAGACCTCGGTGGGCTTCGTCACCGGCGCGCAGATGGCGAACTTCACCGCGCTCGCCGCGGCTCGGCACCAGGTGCTCGCCCACGCCGGCTGGGACGTGGAACGGACCGGCCTGTTCCGCGCCCCGCACATCCGGGTGCTGGCCGGCCGCGACCACCACGACACGATCGATCGGGCGCTGCGCTTCCTCGGCCTCGGTACGGACTCGCTGGTGCACGTCGACTCCGACGACACCGGCCGGCTGCGGGTGGACAGCCTCGAGCGGCGACTGGCTGAGCGGGCCAGCCCGACCATCGTCTGCGCCCAGGCGGGCGGGGTCAACGGCGGCAGCATCGACCCGCTGGCCGAGATCATCGACCTCTCCCACCGGCACCAGGCCTGGGTGCACGTGGACGGCGCGTTCGGTCTATGGGCGGCGGCGACGCCGGCGCTCCGTGACCTGCTCGCCGGCGTCGAGCGAGCCGACTCGTGGGCGACCGACGCCCACAAGTGGCTCAATGTCCCGTACGACTCGGGGATCGTCTTCACCTCCCACCGGGAGGCGCATCGGGCGGCGATGCAGGTGCGCGCGGCATACCTGCTGCACGGCGACTCCAGCACTCGGGACCCGATGGACTACAACCCCGAGTTCTCACGCCGGGCGCGCGGCTTCGCGGTCTACGCGGCGTTGCGTACCCTCGGCCGGCGCGGCATCGCCGAGCTCGTCGAGCGCTCGTGCGCGCAGGCTCGGCGGTTCGGCGAGCTGCTGAGCGGCGCCGAGGGGGTCGAGTTGCTCGTGCCGGTCTCCCTCAACCAGGTGCTGGTCCGGTTCCTGTCCGCGAACGGTGATCACGACGCCCACACCCGCGAGGTCGTCGCGGGTGTGCAGGCGGCGGGCGTGTGCTGGCCGAGTGGCACGACGTGGCGCGGCAAGGCGGCCATGCGGATCTCGGTCAGCAACGCCACCACCAACGAGGAGGACGTGGCCGCCTCGGTCGACTCCATTCTGGGCTGCCACCGCGGCCACTAATTCAGTGGACCGGCTCGTCGGTCAGGGGTAGCGTGGCCCGTCGCCTCCATTCCTGACCCGACGTCGATCGGAGCTGCCGGCATGCCCACTGACGCGGGGCACGTGACATCGACCCAGGGCCAAGTCCTCGCGCGGGAGCGAGCTCATCTGGAGCAGTCCCGGGAGGCCCTGCGCCGAATGCGGGAGCACACCGCCGGGCTGACCGCCATCGGCGGCGACCACGTCTCCACCGAGCACCTCAAGCAGGCGCTCTACCGCCGGATGAAGGCGCTGGAGGACTCACCGGAGGTGCCGCTGTTCTTCGGTCGTCTGGACTACACCCGCGAGCTCGGCGCCGAGCAGGACGAACGCCTCTACATCGGCCGTCGGCACGTCACCGGCGAAGCCGGCGGCGAGCCGATGGTGATCGACTGGCGCGCCGGCATGTCTCTGCCGTTCTACCGAGCGCGGCCCGGCGAGCCGATGGGGGTGCGACTGCGCCGCCGGTTCGGCTTCTCGCACGGCCAGCTCACCGCGTACGAGGACGAGGAGCTGGCCCAGAGCGAGGCAGAGCTCGCGTCGGACATCCTCGAGGCCGAGATCGAACGGCCGCGCACCGGGCCGATGCGCGACATCGTCGCCACCATCCAGCCGGAGCAGGACCTTATCGTCCGGACCTCGCTGGACCGTTCGCTCTGCGTCCAGGGCGCTCCCGGCACCGGCAAGACCGCCGTCGGGCTGCACCGGGCGGCCTATCTGCTGTACGCGTTCCGGGAGCAACTTGCCCGGTCCGGTGTCCTTGTGGTCGGGCCGAACGACAGCTTCCTGTCCTACATCGCCGACGTGCTGCCGGCCCTCGGCGAGATCGACGCCACCCAGGCCACCGTGGTCTCGCTGGTTTCCAAGGCGAACGGCGTGGCGATCGGCGCGCTCGATCCAGTGCCGGCCGCGCTGGTCAAGGGCGACCCGCGGATGGCTGAGGTGCTCCGCCGAGCAGTCTGGGGTCATCTCGGCACCCCGGCGGCACCGCTGGTCGTGCCGCGCGGCGCCCACCAGTGGCGGGTGCCGGCCTATCTCGCGGCCGAGATGATCAACGAGCTGCGGCAGCGCGGGGTGCGCTACTCGGCCGGCCGGGCCATGCTGCCGCAGCGGCTCGCACACCAGGTGCTGCTGCGGATGGAGGCGGCCGGCGACTCGCCCGACGACCGGGTGCAGGACGCCGTCGCGCGTAGCCGGCCGGTCCGGGCCTTTGCCGACGCCGTCTGGCCGGCGCTGGACCCGGCGAAGCTGGTCCTCCGCCTGCTGACCGACGCCGACTTCCTGGCCAGCAGCGCGGACGGCATCCTGACCGAGAATGAGCAAAGGTTGATCGTCATGAGGCGGCCGGCCCGCTCCGTACGCGTCACCCGCTGGACGCTCGCCGACGTGATCTTGATCGACGAGGCCGCAGACCTGCTGCAACGCACGCCGAGCCTCGGTCACGTGATCCTGGACGAGGCGCAGGACCTGTCGCCCATGCAGCTGCGTGCGGTCGGCCGCCGGGCGAGCACCGGCTCGGTGACCGTGCTCGGCGATCTCGCCCAGGCCACAACGGCGTGGGCGACCCGATCATGGCCGGAGTCGCTGGCCCACCTGGGCCATCCGGGGGCGGAGATCGAGGAGCTCGTCGCCGGCTTCCGGGTGCCGGGCGCGGTGATCGAGTTCGCGGCCCGGCTGCTGCCGCGGATCGCGCCGACGCTCCGGCCGCCGCACTCCGTACGGCGGCATCGCGGCGAGCTGGACCTGCGCCGCGAGCCGGCGACCGAGACGGCACTGGCGGACGCCGCGGCGGCGGCGCTGGAGAACGAGGGGACGGTCGGGGTGATCGTCGCCGACGCCGCCGTACCGGTCGTGCGCAAGCTGCTGGAGCAGCGGGGCATCCGCTACGACCTGCTCGGCGAGGACGCGCAGATCTTCGACGCCCGGGTCGACCTGGTGCCGGCCAGTCTGGCCAAGGGGCTGGAGTTCGACCACGTCGTGCTGCTCGAACCCGCCGCCATCGTGGCCGGCGAGCCCGACGAGCTCACCGGCCTCCGCCGCCTCTACGTCTGCCTCACCCGAGCCGTCACCTCGCTCGTGGTGATCCACGCCGAGGACCTCCCGGCCGAGCTCGCCGCCTGAGTCTCCAGCCGCGGGCGAGCTGAACCGGGCTGCGTGAGCGTCGAGAGCGGGCGCGCCGACGAAGTGAGGAGCGATGAGCGAAACACCCTGCCGCCCAACGTCGGCCGATCGCGGGGCTGTGTTTCGCGAAGAACGACGAACGAGTCGGCCCCCGGCGCCCGCTGCGCGAACGCAGCACTAAAGGGAGGGCGGCGCGCTGATGGGCAGTCGGACCTGGAACCGGGTGTCGCCGGGCTTGGAGACGACCCGCAGGTCGCCGCCGTGGCGCTGGGTGACCACCCGATAGGAGATGTCCAGGCCGAGCCCGGTGCCCTCGCCGACCGGCTTGGTGGTGAAGAACGGCTCGAAGATCTTCTGCTGCAGCTCGGGCGGCACGCCGACACCGGTGTCGCAGATCTCGACCAGGACGTGGTCGTTCTCCAGCGCGGTCCGTACGGTCAGCGTGCCGCCGTCCGGCATCGCCTGGATGGCGTTGTCGATCAGGTTGGTCCAGACCTGGTTCAGCTCGCCCGGATGAGCCGGGATGATCGGCAGGTCGGGGGCGAAGTCCTTGACCAGGGTGATGCTGCCGGACTCCTTGATCTTGTGGTGCAGCATCGTGATGGTGCTCTTCAGCCCGTCGTGCACGTCGATGTCCTGGTGCGCCGCCCGGTCCATCTGGGAATACTGCTTCGCCGCGCCGACCAGCGCCGAGATCCGCTCGGTCGAGTCCTCGATCTCGTTCATCAGCTGCTCGGTCTCCAGCGCGTACGCGACCCAGTGGATGCTGTCGGCGAGGAGCTCCGGCGGGACGGTGCCGGCGATCTCGTCCAGCCAGCCCTCGTCCACACCGGCCGCGACCAGCGGCGGCGCGAGGTCCCAGCCGTCGTCGATGCCGTGGTCCTCCAGCCAGCCGGTCAGCGCGTCCTCCGCGTCGCCGACCTCCATCGGGGACCGCTTCTCGGTCTTCGCCATCCGTTCGACAGCGGACTCCTGCAGCTCCGTCAGGACGACGAGCGCTTCTGGGTCCATGTTGGCCCCGGCCAGATGGGCGAGCTTGCCGCGCATCTTGCTGACCCGCTCGCGCAGGGCCGCCGTGGCCCGTACGGCTGCCGCGGCCGGGTTGTTCAGCTCGTGGGTCAGGCCGGCCGAGAGCCGGCCCAGCGACAGCAGTCGCTCCCGCGCGCCGATCAGCGACTGGCTGCGGCGGAGGCCGACCGCGATGCCCTCCAGCAGGTGCATGGCCATCGGGAACCACTCCCGGACCCGCTCGCCGAACTCGGTCGCGCCGATCTGCCAGAGCTCGCAGTCGGTGATCGCCCGCAGAGATGTGGAGTACCGATCGGCCTCCTCGACCCGGACGAACGCCTGCGTCGCGCCGCCGTAGACGCCGCGCTGGTTGGTCCGGGTCACCTCGACGTCGACCCCCTCGACCCGCCGGGACATGGCGACGGTACCGGAGAGCAGCACGTAGAAGCAGGTGGCCGGCTCGCCCTCGGTGTAGACCGGTGTGCCGCCGGTCCGGTGCTCGACAACGCCGTGATCGCTCAGCCAGCGCAGCTGGTCCTCGCTCAACGCCTCGAAGAGGAACAGCGTCTTGAGCTCGGCCGGAGTCAGCCGCGAGCCGGGCACGGTGCGCGCGGGCTCGGCTGTGCCGCCTTCGTCCGGCCCGATGGGCTCCAGCCCCTCGATGTCCTTCATCGGCGTGCCTCCTTACTGCTCGGCCAGGTAGCGGTGGACAAGGGTGACCGCCAGCGCGCCCTCGCCGACCGCGGACGCGACCCGCTTGATCGACTGCGAGCGGACGTCGCCGGCCGCGAAGACGCCAGGGACGCTGGACTCCAGCAGGTACGGGTCGCGGTCCAGGTCCCAGCCGTCGGGCCGGGTTCCGGCGGCCAGCAGGTCCGGGCCGGTGACCACGAAACCCAACTCGTCGCGAACCACTGTCGGCGGTAGCCAGTCGGTGAACGGTGCGGCCCCGATGAAGATGAAGAGGAAGCCGGCATCCACCACCTCGCGGCTGCCGTCGACGGTGTTCACCAGCGTGACGCACTGCAGGTGCCCGTCGCCCTCACAGTCGACGACCGTGGTGTTAAGCCGGACGTCGATCGTGTCGATGCCGCGGATCTGGTCGATCAGGTAGCTCGACATCGAGCGTTCCAGCGAGCCGCCGCGGACGGCCAGGGTGACCTTCGCGGCGTGCCGGGCGAAGAAGACCGCGGCCTGCCCCGCCGAGTTGGCACCGCCGACGATGATCACGTGCTGACCGGCGCACTCGTGCGCCTGGGTTGCGGCCGACCCGTAGTAGACGCCCCGCCCGACGAGGTCGCTCGCCCCGCTCGCGTCGAGCTGCCGGTAGCTGACGCCGCTGGCCAGCACCACGGCGTGGGCGAGCACCGAGGAGCCGTCGTCGAAGGTGACCTCCCTGGCCGAGCCCTTCACCGCGAGTCCCACGACCTTGCGAGCGGTGAGCAGCTCGGCGCCGAATCGCTGCGCCTGCCGCCGGGCCCGCTCGGTCAGCTGGTCGCCGGAGACGCCGTCGGGGAAGCCGAGATAGTTCTCGATCCGCGAGCTCTGCCCGGCCTGCCCGCCGGCGGCCGCGCGCTCGACCACGACGGCCTTGAGGCCCTCCGACGCGGCATAGACGGCGGCGCCAAGTCCCGCCGGCCCGCCGCCGACGATCACGAGATCGTAGAAGTCGGTGGCCGGCAGCGTGCTCAGCCCGACGGCGTCTGCGAGCTCGGGCATGCTCGGCTGGATCAACGGCCGGCCGTCACTGGTGATCACGACCGGCGCCTGCGTCGGCTCCGCGCCGGCCGCGGTCAGCATCCGCTGGCCGTCGGGCTCGGCGATGTTGTACCAGCGGTACGGGACCTGGTTGCGGGCCAGGAAGTCGCGCACCTCGTAGCTCGCCCGCGACCACGGGTGGCCTAGGATCTTGATCCGGTGCTCGATCCGGCGCGGGTCGCGCCGCCAGTTCGCGATCAAGTCGTCGACGACCGGGTAGAGCTTCTCCTCCGGCGGCTCCCACGGCTTGAGCAGGTAGTGGTCGACGTCGACGACGTTGATCGCGGCGATCGCCGCCTCGGTGTCGGCGTACGCGGTCAGCAGCGCCCGCCGGGCGTGCGGGACCAGATCCATCGCCTGCTCGAGGAAGTCGATGCCGCTCATCCGCGGCATCCGGTAGTCGGCGAGGATCGCCGCGACCTGCTCACCGCGCAGGACCACCTCCCGGATCAGGTCGAGCGCCTCGGGGCCGTTGTCGGCACGGACGATCCGGTAATCCGAGCCGTACTGCCTGCGCAGGTCGCGGGACACAGCCCTGGACACGCTCGGGTCGTCGTCGACGGTGAGCAGGATCGGCCGGCCCGCCCGCTCGGTCGCGTCCCCCGCCGCACCAGGTCCGGTCGCCGGCCCCGCAGGCCGGATGGCTGTCTCCGTCACGCTCCCAGCCTAGTTTCGGCGCGAGGTCTGGTTACGGCGCGAGGCCTGGTTGCGGCGCGAGCCGGGAGAGCTTGCGGCGGCGCAGGCCAGCGGCGGTCAACCGGCCGACGATCTCCCGGGAGCTGACCGGCCGCGCCCCGGCCCGTACGGCGGCCTCGTAGTGATCGTCGATCACGTCGTAGTGGTCTCGTTCGAAGGCCCGCCGGGGCAGCCCGATGCCAGCCGCGAACGCGTGCAGCTCCTCGTACGAGACGTCGCTGACCAGGTGCGACCATTGCCGGCCGTGCCCGGGCCAGCTGGGCGGGTCGATGTAGATCATTCGCGGAGGGACACCCCCCGCGTACCCCCCGAAGGGCTCTGCCCCGACTCCAACTCGGGCGCCCGCCCGATCGAGTCGTCGACGAGCCGGCGCCAGGTGCGCACCAGGTCCGGGTCGACGTACGCCTTCCAGGAGCCGAGCGGTCGGGCCGCCGAGCCGATGTGGAAGGCGCTGATCCCCGCCCGGGCCAGCCACGGCACGTGCTCGGGCAGCAGACCACCGCCCGCCATGATCACCTTCCGGGCGAAGGCGTCCTCCCCTGCCCGCCGGACCAGGTCGTCCAGGCCCTCGGCCACACCGCGGGCCGAGCCCGCCGTCAGCACCTGGTCCAGCCCGGGGAGCCCGCGCAGCGTCCGCCAGGCCCGGTCGGTGGAGATGCACGAGTCCACCGCGCGGGAGAAGGTCCAGCCGAAGTCCGGCTCCCCGAGCACGCTGGTGATCACACCCTCGTCGATCTCGGTGTGCGCGTTGAGGAAGCCGAGCACCACCCCGTCGGCGCCGACGCTGCGATAGCTTGCGACCAGCCCTGTCAAGCGGCCGGCCTCTCCGCCGTCGGTGCTGTACCCCTCGCGCAGCCGGACCAGGACCCGGATCGGCAACGACGTCGACCGCCGGACCTGCCCGACGAGCGCCGGCTCCGGGGACAAGCCGCCGAAGTCGAGGCTGCCGACGAGCTCCAGCCGGTTCGCTCCCCCGGCCTCGGCGCGCTCCGCATCCGCGGCATGCCGTACGACGACCTCGAGCAGGCCGCTCATCGGCTGTCGCGATCCCGGCCGGCTGGCTCCTCCCCGGTCGTCGTGCCGTGCGCCGGCTCGACTGCCGGGCCGTCATGGTGCTCGCCCGCCTCGGGCGAGTCAAGTTGCTCGATCGTGGCCAGGGATGGCCCGCGCTGCCGGCGCAGCCGAACCGCGACGGCCTCGGCGTCGTGCAGAACCCGGCTGATGTTGCGATGCGTCAGCCCATCCAGGTCGGCGGCCGACCAGCCGCGCTCGGACAGCGCGGCCAACAGCGCCGGATAGCATGAGACGTCGTCGAGGCCGTCCGGCACGGCCGACATGCCGTCGAAGTCACCACCGAGCCCGACGTGCTCGACGCCGGCCACCTCGCGTACGTGCTCGACGTGCGCGACCACGTCGGCCAGCGTCGCCCGAGGTTGGGGCCGCGGATAGTTGTCCCAGAAGTCGTCCATCCGCTCCAGGTCGCGATGGTCGATGCCCGCCTCCTCCGCCGCCGCCTCGACCTCCAGCCCCCAGGCCCGGGCCTCGGTGCTGACGAAGTACGGCACGAAGGTGACCATGCAGACGCCGCCGTTGCTGGCCAGCCGTCCGAGGACGTCGTCGGGCACGTTCCGCGGGTGGTCGCAGAGGGCCCGCGCCGAGGAGTGGGAGAAGATCAGCGGCGCTTCGGTCGCGTCGAGGGCGTGTCGCATGGTGGTCTCGGCGACGTGCGAGAGGTCGACCAGCATGCCCAGCCGGTTCATCTCGGCGACGACCTCGCAGCCGAAAGCTGTCAGCCCGCCGGCCGCCGGCTGGTCGGTGGCCGCGTCCGCCCAGGCGGTGTTGAAGTTGTGGGTGAGGGTCAGGTAGCGCACCCCGAGCCGGTAGAAGGTCCGCAGCACCGAGAGCGAGTCGTCGATGCTGTGGCCGCCCTCCGCGCCCATCAGGCTGCCGACCCGGCCGTGCTCCGCGAGCGTCCGGTCCAGCCCGTCGGCGTTGGTGACCAGGATCAGGTCGTCTGCGTAGCGCTCGATCATCGCGTACACGGCGTCGATCTGCTCCAGCGTCGCCAGCACCGCCGCCCGGCCGGCGTACGTGCACGGCACGTAGACCGACCAGAACTGGGCGGCCAGGCCGCCGGATCGCATCCGTGGGATGTCCGTGTGCAGCTGCGGCTGCGGCTTGGCGATGTCGACCGCGTCGAAGTCGTAGCCGACGCGCCGCATCGCCCAGGCCAGGTCGTTGTGGCCGTCCACGACCGGCACACCGGCCGGCCGCGGCGTGTCCTTCATGGCCGGGCCTGCGGCCGCGTCGGGCGAACTCACCCCCGTCATCCTGCCACCGCCTCCACCGCGCGGCTCGGCAGCTTGCCGGGCGATGCGGGCGGTGGTCCTCGGCCCCGCCCGAGGAGTGCCGCCGCTACGTAGACTCGGCGCATGCTGGCCGAGGCAGCCCGGCGCCCACGCGGACCGGGCCGGCACCGAGCCCGTACGTGGCGGGTGGTCTGCGCGCTGGTCGCCGCGGCGCTCGTCCTCGCTGGCTGCTCGTACTCCCGCGAGGAGCCGGGACTCTTCCGGCCGAAGGCCTCCGACGCGCCGACCGACTCGCCCGAACCACGGCTGTCGCCGCGACCCACCAATCCGCAGCTGCCGGTGGCGGGCCAGGCGATCTGGACGACCGGCGAGGGTCTGCAGGTGACGCTCCGGTTCGCCGTGCACGCCGTCCGCCGGATCCAAGGCGCCACCGTGCTCGACTGGTCCGTCACCCCGCTCACCGCTCGCGGCCGTTCCGCCGGCGATGCGCTGCCCGACTGGATCGACCTCGGCCTGGCCCGCCCCAGCCAGGGCGACATGAACATCACCCTGGTCGACACCGCTCGCGGGCGTGTCTATCGGCCGCTCAGTCACCGGTCCCGCAGCGAGTTCGGCCGCTGCCTGTGCTCACCGATCTGGGTCGCCCAGCTCAGCCTCCGGCTGGCCGAGACCAGGATGTTGCAACTGACGTTCCCGGAGCTGCCGGACGGTCTGGACTTCGTCGATGTCCAGCTGGCCAACCTCGCCCCGTTCTGGCACCTGCCGGTGACGCCGCTCGGCATGGTGCCGACCGCCGCAGCCCCGACCGACCTGACTCGGCCGGCCGATGCGACCTCTCCGGTGAGCACGCCACAGGCCTTCAGAGACCCGCCCGGCCAGCTGCGCCGCCAGAGCATCTGGATCAACCGGATCGTGGCAAACCCCGGCGAGACCGCGGTTGAGTGGACTCTGCACTCGGTCACCGACCAGCCGAGCGTCAGCCTGATCGCGTACGGACGACCGGTGTCCGCCGAGCTGCCCGAGGGGCCGCTGATCGTCAACCAGAACGCTGCCAGCGGGCCGCAGATCAGGCCCGTCGTACTCGGCGGACCCGACGGCAGGCCCATGCGGGCCCGCTTCATGACCGCCACAGTGGAAGGACCGAACTTCTACGAGTGCCTGTGCAGCAGCATCGACTTGTGGGCTGCCTCGCTGCGGCAGGCGGGCGGCTCGGCATCGCTCACGACCACGTACGGCCAGCTGCCGGGAGGCGTCAGCCGGGTGGACGTGATCCTGCCCGGCGTGACGACGCTCACCGGCCTGCCGGTGGTTCACGCGAGCGACGGCGCCAGCAGGCTGGGCCGGCCAGTCGCCGCGAAGCTGCGCACCTGGAGCTACGGCGTCGACTCGCCGCCCCGCGGCTGGAGCACCTGGGACTGGCCGACGCCCACGCCCGAGGTGAGCCAGCTGACGCTCTACAACTCCTTCGTCGAGAAGATCGTCACGCTGCCCGGCTGGTGATGTCAGGTGACCGAGGTGCCGCGAGCGTCGTGGGCCGCGTCCAGCACGTGCAGGAGCCAGCCGCGAAGCGGGCCATGCCGCGGCAGCGGCACTGCAAGGCTGCTTCGCGGATGGCGACGAAACGCGCTGGACTCCTCAGCGGCCGCGCGAGCGGCATGCAAAAAGGGGGCGGCCCCGATTGCTCGGGACCGCCCATATTGCTTGCGGGCTTCGCAGGACTCAGAAGTCCATGCCACCCATGCCCGGGTCACCGCCGCCGGGAGCCGCCGGCGCCTTCTCGGGCTTGTCGGCGATCACGGCCTCGGTGGTCAGGAACAGGGCCGCGATGGACGCCGCGTTCTGCAGCGCCGACCGGGTGACCTTCGTCGGGTCGGGCACGCCGGCCTTGAGCAGGTCCTCGTACTCGCCGGTGGTCGCGTTCAGGCCGTGACCCTCCGGCAGCGTCTTGACCTTCTCCACCACGACGCCGCCTTCCAACCCGGCGTTGATGGCGATCTGGCGAACCGGTGCATCTACGGCCAGCTTGACGATCTGTGCGCCGACCGCCTCGTCACCCTCGAGCGTGAGGTTCTCGAACGCCTTCGCTGCCGCCTGCACCAGCGCCACGCCGCCGCCGGGCACGATGCCCTCCTCGACGGCCGCCTTCGCGTTGCGTACGGCGTCCTCGATCCGGTGCTTGCGCTCCTTGAGCTCCACCTCGGTGGCCGCGCCGACCTTGATCACGGCAACGCCGCCGGCCAGCTTGGCCAGCCGCTCCTGCAGCTTCTCCTTGTCGTAGTCGGAGTCGGAGTTCTCCAGCTCGGTCCGGATCTGCTTGACCCGCCCGGCGATCTGGTCCGAGCTGCCGGCGCCCTCGATGATCGTGGTCTCGTCCTTGGTCACGACGACCTGACGGGCCTGGCCGAGCAGCTCGAGCGTCACGCCGTCCAGCTTGAGCCCTACCTCCTCGGAGATCACCTGGCCGCCGGTCAGGATGGCGATGTCGGTCAGCATGGCCTTGCGCCGGTCACCGAAGCCCGGCGCCTTCACGGCGACCGACTTGAAGGTGCCGCGGATCTTGTTCACGATCAGCGCGGCGAGGGCCTCACTGTCGACGTCCTCGGCGATCACGACGAGCGGCTTGCCGGCCTGGATGACCTTCTCCAGGACGGGCAGCAGGTCCTTGAGGTTGGAGATCTTCGAGTTGACGATCAGCACGTACGGGTCGTCGAGCGCTGTCTCCATCCGCTCCGTGTCGGTGACGAAGTAGGGCGAGATGTAGCCCTTGTCGAAGCGCATGCCCTCGGTCAGCTCCAGCTCCAGGCCGAAGGTGTTGGACTCGTCGACGGTGATGACGCCTTCCTTGCCGACCTTGTCCATCGCCTCGGCGATGATCTCGCCGACGGCGTTGTCACCGGCCGAGATCGACGCGGTCGCGGCGATCTGCTCCTTGGTCTCGACGTCCTTGGCGGAGGCGGCGAGCTGCTCGACGACGGCGTCGACGGCCTTCTCGATGCCCCGCTTGAGGCCCATCGGGTTCGCGCCGGCCGTGACGTTGCGCAGGCCCTCGCGGACCATGGCCTGGGCCAGCACCGTGGCCGTCGTTGTGCCGTCACCGGCGACGTCGTCGGTCTTCTTGGCGACTTCCTTGACGAGCTCGGCACCGATCTTCTCGTACGGGTCCTCGAGCTCGATCTCCTTCGCTATGCTCACGCCGTCGTTGGTGATCGTAGGGGCGCCCCACTTCTTCTCCAGGACGACGTTGCGACCCTTGGGGCCGAGGGTGACCTTCACGGCGTCGGCGAGGGTGTTCATCCCGCGCTCGAGGCCGCGCCGCGCCTCGGTGTTGAATTGAATGAGTTTCGGCATGTTCTGCGCGAGTCCTCCCGCGTGCAGGCGGCTATCGCCGCCGGTAGGCATGTGGATATGTGGCTCCCTGCGCAGTGCCCGCGACGGACGGCCCGGGACCCGGGCCTCACCCCGTCAGGGAGGTGGCACTCTCGGGGTGAGAGTGCTAACCCATGTTTAGCACTCTCACCAGGCGAGTGCAAACACCCGAGTTCCACCAGCCCCCCCTTCCCCGTGCTCTGCGCCACTTGTACGCACGCTGCGCCTGTTGCAACTGGCGCAGGGCAACAAGAAAGGACGTGCACGTGAGCTTCCGGCATGTGGACCTGAGGGAATGGACGTCGGTGCGGGGCGGTTGGCACCTGACGTGACGGCCACCCAGGAGATCACCCGCGCCAGTGTCGGGCTGCGGTCGGAGCGCGGACCGATCCTGCTGTCGGTGATGCTGAGCGTCGGGCTGGTCGCCATCGACGCGACCATCCTCGCCACGGCCGTGCCATCGATCGTCGACGACCTCGGCGGCTTCGCCCAGTTCCCCTGGCTGTTCTCGATCTACCTGCTCGCGCAGGCGGTCGCAGTACCGGTCTTCGGCAAGTTCAGCGACCTGGCCGGTCGCAAGCGGGTGATGCTGATCGGCGTCGGGCTGTTCGTGCTCGGCTCGATCCTCTGCGGGTTCGCCTGGAGCATGCCGGCGCTGATCGCGTTCCGGGCGCTGCAGGGCATCGGCGCGGGCTCGGTGCAGCCGATGGCCATGACGATCATCGGCGACCTCTACTCCGTGGCCGAGCGGGCCAAGGTCCAGGGCTACGTGGCCAGCGTGTGGGCGGCCTCCTCCGTCGTCGGTCCGACCCTCGGCGGCGTGTTCGTCGACTTCCTCAACTGGCGCTGGATCTTCTTCGTCAACGTGCCGCTCGGCGCGGTCGCCGCCTGGATGCTGGTCCGCAAATTCGTCGAACGGGTGGAGCGCAAGCCACACCGGATCGACTACGGCGGCGCGGCCCTACTCGTCCTCGGCGCCTCCCTGATCATCCTCGGACTGCTCGAGGGCGGCGTGCTGTGGCCGTGGGTCTCCGTCCCGGGGGTCGGCATCCTCGCGACCGGGCTCGCGCTGCTGATCGCCTTCGGCTACGTGGAGCGTCGGGCCGCCGAGCCGATCCTACCGGGCCGGGTCTTCCGCAGCCGGCTGCTCAACTCCACCAACGCCGCGGCCCTCTCCATCGGCGTGATCTTGATCGGCCTGACCTCGTACGTGCCGCTGTTCGTGCAGGGCGTGCTCGGCCGGTCCGCCCTGGTCGCGGGCTTCGCGCTCGCGGCCCTGACCCTCGGCTGGCCGCTCGCCGCCTCGGTCGCGGGGCGGATCTACCTGCGGATCGGCTTCCGCCGTACGGCGCTGACCGGTTCGGTCGTCGTGGTCGCCGGCGCCGTGCTGCTCGCGTTGCTGTCCGCGGCCAGCCCGGTCTGGCAGGTGGCGATCACCTGCTTCGTCATCGGCCTCGGCATGGGCCTGTCGGCCAGCCCGACCCTGATCGCGGCCCAGTCGTCGGTCGAGTGGGAGGAGCGCGGTGTGGTGACCGGCGCCAACCTGTTCGCTCGCTCGATGGGCAGCGCGGTCGGCATCGCGGTCTTCGGCGCGATCGCCAACTCATCGCTGCGCGCGCACGGCGGCGGCCGGCTCGCCTCGACGACGTCCGGCATTCCCGTCGCGGTCCTCGATCCCGCGCTGCACAAGGTGTTTCTGGCTTCGGCGGTCGTCGCCGCGCTGCTGGTGGCCGCGATCCTGCTGATGCCGAACGTCTCGATCCACGGCCGGGAACGCAGCTCGACGTAGCATCCAAGGGCGGTGAGGATCTCGCCGCCGCTCGTGCAGCCGAGGGAGACGCTGCAGGTCGACATCGTCTTCGCCGGCCTGCACGGTCAATGGTGTCGTGACGAGGGTCAGCGCGCCCTGATCCCCGCTCCGTGTCCGGATCGGTCGCGAACGTTGGATCCGGCAGAGCCGGCTGTTCTCCGCAGCGGTCTCGGTGCCATCCCGTGGTGACTGACCGCGGGTACGCTCGACGGCGATGAGGGCCACAGTTGCCGGTGTCCTGCTGGCGTTGGGAGTGATCGTGACGGGATGCGCGGATGGTCGTCAGCCCGGGGCCGAGGGCACGCCCACGACTGCTGACCGGCCGAGCGCCTCGAGCAAGCCGTCGAGCACACAGCCGACCAAGAAGCCGATCGCTCCGAGGGTGACTGGCGCCGACGCCGGCGGCCTGACGATCCGCTATCTCGACAAGGACGGCACGATCAAGATCGTACGGGTCGAGGACTTCCGGCACTGAGTCGCCGCGAGTGCGAGCGACCGGCTCGCGTGCGCTCGTCCTACTCGTCCTGGCCAGGCGGTGGCGCGAGCTCAGTGACGAGCGGCACCACGTCTGCGATGGAGTCCAGCACTCGGGTCGGCCGGTAGGGGAACGTGTCGACCGCCGACGCCTTGGTGGACCCGGTCAGCACCAGGATCGTGCGCATGCCTGCCTCCAGGCCCGAGATCACGTCGGTGTCCATCCGGTCGCCGACCATGATCGTCGACTCCGAGTGCGCGCCGATCCGGTTCAGGGCCGAGCGCATCATCAGTGGGTTGGGCTTGCCGACGTAGTAGGGCTCGCGCAAGGTCGCGCGGCTGATCAGCGCGGCGACGGAGCCCGTCGCCGGCAGGATCCCGTCCGGGGACGGCCCCGACGGGTCGGGGTTGGTGGCGATGAACCGCGCGCCGCGATCGATCAGCCGGATCGCCCTCGTTATCGTCTCGAACGAGTAGGTGCGGGTCTCCCCCAGCACGACGTAGTCCGGGTCGCGTTCGGTCAGGACGAAGCCCGCGTTGTGCAACGCGGATGTGAGACCGGCCTCGCCGATCACGTACGCAGACCCGCCGGGAGTCTGGTCGGACAGGAACTTCGCCGTGGCGAGCGCAGAGGTCCAGATCGCCTCCTCGGGCACGATGATCCCGCTCGCCATCAGCCGGGCCCGCAGATCGCGGGCGGTGAAGATCGAGTTGTTGGTCAACAGCAGGAACGGACGTCCCGTGCGCTGCAGCGTCTCGACGAACTCGCTCGCGCCAGGCAGCGCGTCCTCCTCGTGCACCAGGACGCCGTCCATGTCGGTCAGCCAGGACGACACCGGTGGTGGCTCGCTCATGTGCTCAGGCTTCCAAAGATCCGGCCGCGTCGTCCACTCGACGGCGGTTGCGTCGCTGACAGTTCACTTTGCTCGGCTGCCCGGACGCCTGGTGGGAGACTTCCTCTCGTGGCCGAGCATCCGCCCGCGAGTGCCGCGCCGTACGACCCGGCGGTCGTGGTGCTGGTCGGCGCCGCCGGCTCCGGCAAGAGCACCTGGGCGACGGAGCACTACCGAGCGGGCGAGATCGTCTCCTCGGATGCGCTGCGGGCCGCTGTCGGCAGTGGCCCGGCGGACCTCGACGCCTCTGTCGAGGCGTTCGCGCTGCTCGACCAGATCGTGGCCGCGCGCACCCGGCGCTCGCTGACCACCGTGATCGACACCCTCGGCCTGGAGCGGCAGCGCCGGCTCGACTATCTCGAGCTGGCCCACTCCGCGGGCCTGCCGGCCGTCCTGGTGATCATGAACACGGTGGCCACGCTCTGCCGGGAACGCAACCGGCGGCGCGACCGGCCGGTGCCGGCGCCGGTGCTGACCGATCAGCTGCGCAAGGTCCGGTCCCTGATCAGCCACGCGGAAGCGGAGGGCTGGGACCAGATCCTGATCATCGAGCAGCCGGCCACGGCGACGGCCGCCGAGCCGTCGCCTGCCGCGATAGCCGGACTTGATCATGGTCGCGGTCAGCGGCCTCGGGTGATCCTCCAGCTGTCGCGCTTTCCCTGGGGCGACGATCCGGCCCGCTGGCTGGTGGACATGGTCAAGGGCGCCGCCGAGACCGGCATCGACGGGATCGCCCTGATGGACCACCTGATCCAGATCCCGCAGGTCGACCGCGCCTGGGAGCCGATCCCCGAACCGTGGGTGACCCTCGGGCTGCTCGCCGGCCTCGACACCGGACTCCGGCTGGGCACGCTGGTCTCGCCGATCACGTTCCGGGCGCCGGGCATTATCGCCAAGACTGTGGCCACGCTCGACGTGCTGAGCGGCGGCCGCGCGTTCTGCGGGCTGGGCGCCGGTTGGTGGCTGCGGGAGCACCAGGCGTACGGGCTGGACTTCCCGCCGGCACGTGACAGGCTCGACCGGCTGCAGGCGTGCATCGAGACCCTGCGGGCGCTCTGGTCGCCGGGCACGAAGGCTCACAACGGCCGCTACGTGCACCTGCCCGAGACCACCTGCTACCCGCGGCCGGCCGGCCGGATCCCGATTCTCGTCGGTGGGTCCGGCGAGCGCCGGACCCTCAAGATCGTTGCCGAGCAGGCCGACGGCTGCAACCTGCCCTCGGCCGAGGACACTCTCACCGCCAAGATCAAGATCCTGCACGAGCACTGCGCCGCCGTGGGCCGGGATCCGGAGGACGTGGAGGTGACGGTCCTGGACCTGCCGGTGATCGGCACCGACCGCGAGGACGTCGCAACCCGTGTCGAGCGCCTGCGCGGGCGCATGCCCGCTGCTGAGTACGCGGCCAGACACCACGCCGGCACGCCCGCCGACCATGCCCGCCGCTACCGCCGGCTCGCCGATCTCGGCGTGAGCACGATCTTCTCCGCGCTCGCCGACCTCAACTCTCCGGACGACCTGGCCCGTCTCGCTCCCCTGCTCGCCGCCCTCCGCTGAGTCGCAGCCTTGCCTTCACGGGAAGCTGTCGGCAGGTGACTCGATTTCCGGCAGTATTCCTGTCGTCTCCCAACAGTTTCGGGCCGCGACGGCGGGCTGAGGCGGACGATCGGACGCTAGCCGCCGGCGACGGCCGGGATGATCGAGATCTTGGCGCCGTCGGCGACCTCGGCGGACAGTCCGCCGATGAACCGCACGTCGTCGTCGCCGACGTAGACGTTCACGAACCGGCGCAGGGCCCCGGTGTCGTCGAGGATGCGGGCCTTGATGCCGGGATGGCTGGCCTCCAGTGACTGCAGGACCTCGGTCAGCGTGCCACCGTCGGCGCTCACCTCACCGGCGCCGCCGGTGTAGTTGCGCAGGATCGTCGGGATGCGCACGGTCGCACTCATTCGCTCCAACCCTTCCAGGCATCGGTGAACGCCTCGTACCGCGCGGGAATCGTTGCCTTCGGCCCGACCCGGCCGGACACCGCGTCGAGAGTCTTCAGACCGTCCCCGGAGTTGATCACCACGGTCTCGGCGTCCGGGTCGAGCTTGCCGTCGGCCAGCAGCGCAGCCGTCACCGCGACCACGACCCCGCCCGCCGTCTCGGCGAAGATGCCCTCGGTCCGGGCCAGCCGCTGGATGCCCTCCACCAGTGCGGCGTCGTCGACATCGGCGACCACCCCGCCGGTCCGGCGCACCACGTCCAGCACGTACGGGCCGTCCGCCGGGTTGCCGATCGCCAGCGACTTCGCGATGGTGTCTGGGCGCACCGGCGCCACCACGTCGTAGCCCGCGCGGAAAGCCTGGGCCACCGGGGCGCAGCCGCTGGCCTGGGCCCCGAAGATCGCGTACGGCTTCTCCTCGACCAGCCCGAGCTTGATCAGCTCGCGGAAGCCCTTGTCGATCTTGGTCAGCTGGGAGCCGGAGGCCACCGGGATGACGACCTGGTCCGGCAGCCGCCAGCTCAGCTGTTCGGCGATCTCGAAGGCGAGAGTCTTGGATCCCTCGGCGTAGTACGGCCGGACGTTCACGTTGACGAACGCCCAGCCCTCCTCCTCGGCCGCGATCTCGCTGGCCAGCTTGTTGACGTCGTCGTAGTTGCCCTCGATGGCGATCAAGATCGTGTCGTAGACAGCCGACGCGATGATCTTCTGCTGCTCCAGGTTGCTCGGCACGAACACCACGGACCTGATGCCGGCGCGCGCGGCCGCGGCGGCGACGGCGTTGGCGAGATTGCCGGTGGAGGGGCAGGCCAGGACCTGCAGGCCGAGCTCGCGGGCGGCGGACAGGGCCACCGCCACGACCCGGTCCTTGAAGGAGTGCGTGGGGTTGCCCGAGTCGTCCTTGACCCAGAGCTGCCGCAGTCCGAGATCCGCGGCGAGGTTCTTGGCGTCGACCAGCCGGGTGAAACCGGGGTCGGTGGAACGGAAGGTGGCGATGTCGGCTGGGACCGGCAACAGCGGGGCATAGCGCCAGATGCTCCGCGGGCCCGCTTCGATCTGCTCTCGAGTCACAGCCGGGAACGCGTACCCGACCTCGAGCGGACCGAAGCACTCCATACAGACGTAGAACGGGCCGAGTGCCGTCTGCTCGCCGCACTCGCGACACACCAGGTGAGTGGCGTTTCCGAAGGCGCCGGCCCGCACCCCGGGGGCCTGCTCGGTGTCGAGCACCGCGGTCATGATCATCCTTCTTCATCTTTCTCGGCCGGCTTTCGACCGAGTCGGAGTTGGCACCGTGTCTGTTCGGTCAGCCGGTTGCCGGGGAGTCGACGGGCCGTTCCCTCGTCCCCTCTTGATGAACGGGCTTCAGCCTATGCGGAATTCGTACCACACGCACGCACTTCCGCATGATGGGAACACAGTCCGGATGGCGGACATGCCTGCCGCGGCCGGCGAAGAACCGGCCGCGGAGCGTCTGGGCCACGTGCCAAACCGCCGATCCTGACCGAGCGTAGCCCGCCGAGCCGCAGCAGCTCGTCGATCTTGCTCCGGCCCGGACTCGGGTGCGCAGCAGCCTCGGCAGCCGCGCGGAACAGGTCGAGGATTCCAGCGGCCAGGCCGGGCGGAACTCGCGTGGAGGATCCGGCGTAGCACTCGCGGCCAATCCTTCACGCGATCAGGCGTACCGGATCGTGGGCGGCCGCGCCGATCGTGCGCGGCTCCGTTACGGTCCGATGGATGATCATCTTCTCGCGGTGGGGGTTGCTCGTCCCGCTGGCGATGGGAGTGGGGGTGCTCTGCGCCTTCGGCCTCAACCGGCTGATAGCGCCCGATGTGACGACTGGTCCCGGCTTCGGCGTCTTCATCGGGGTGGGCTGGCTGGTCGCGGCGGCGCTCACCTGGGTCCTGGTGCGCTTCGTCGTCCGGCCGCACCTGGACAAGCCGCGACCGCTCCACGTGCTGCACCAGCTGCCGCAGCCGATCATCACCAAGCGCGGCAGGAAGACCCACCGCCAGGTCCCCGCCGTCGATCCCGAGACCGGGCAGCAGATCTACACCCGGCCTCGGTCCACCTTCTTCTTCATCCCGCTGTCGGTGTGGCCGATCATCCTCGGCGTCTTCGGCGCCGGCATCGTGGTCGTCTGCCAGATCCTGCTGCTCCTCCACTAGCCCCACGCAACGCAAACGCCTTGTCGGTCGTCGCCACGCTCACGAGTGCGCGCAAATGCACCTTCCGCGGCCTGATACGGGCCCCGCAAACCTGCATCCGCGCGCACTCGGCGTGACGGGCTGGGTGCCTCGGGCCTTCATGGGCAGGCGGGCGCTCGGGCGCGACAGAATGTGTCCCATGGAACCTGGCTGGCCCAAGACCGGGTGGCAGTGGCTGCGGTTCGTCGGCAACTTCCTCAACCTGACCACCTTCGTTGGCCTGCTCGTGGCCGCTCTCGGCCGGGCGAGGATCAGGCGGGGACCCCGAGGTCTGTTCCTCGGGGAGGGCTACCGGCTCAAGTTCCCGGTGGCCGGCGCGTTCACGGTCGGCAACGTGGTCACCACGGGAAGCACCTGGGAGGCCAAGCTGCGGGACTATCCCGAGCTGATCCGGCACGAGGAGGCCCACACCTGGCAGTACCTGTACTGCATCGGACTTCCCTACTACGTGGCGTACGTGCTCTGCATGGGCTGGTCGGTGCTGCGTACGGGCGACCGCGCCGCCCGCAACTTCTTCGAGCGCCAGGCGGGACTGGCGATCGGCGGCTATCCGGACCTGCCGACCCGGCCGATCAGCGCCGGGATCGCGGCGATCTTCACGAGGTTGACTCGCTCCAGCCGCGGGTCCGACAGCGGCCGGCACGACCGGCCCCCTGAGCCGCCCCCGCGGCGATCGGGGATCGGCTAACCGTCGATGGTCAAGTCGATGCCGAGACGCCGGGCCGAACGGTTGCGCTGCCGGGTCGCTCGCAGCCGACGCAGCCGCTTGACCAGCAGGGGATCCTGGGCCAGCGCTTCCGGCTTGTCGATGAGGGCGTTCAGCACCTGGTAATAGCGGGTGGCCGACATGCCGAACTTGTCACGGATGGCCTGCTCCTTGGCGCCGGCGAACTTCCACCACTGGCGCTCGAATGCCAGGATTTCCGCGTCCCGGGCATCGAGGACACCGATCGGGGAGATAGTGTCTGCCTGCACGTTCGAGACCGCCGCCATGGGGTCATAGTAGGACGAAATCACACCGGTGTCATTCGGCGACCCGGAATCGGGTGCGATTGGATGGGCCGGTGATCAACGACTCCCGCCCGATCCGCTGGGGCGTCCTCGGCCCGGGCCACATCGCCCAGACGTTCGCCCGTGATCTTGCTCTGCTGGCGGGAGAAGCAGAGCTCACCGCGGTCGGCTCGCGCAGCCTCGACCGCGCGCAGCGCTTCGCCGAGGACATGGGCTTCGCCCGCGGCTATGGATCGTACGAGGAGCTCGCCGCCGATCCGGGAGTCGACGTGATCTACGTCGCCACCCCGCACAGTGATCACCTTCCGTCGGCCCGGATCTGCCTGGAGGCAGGCAAGGCGGTGCTGGTGGAGAAGCCGCTGACCGTCACGGCGGCCGAGGCGGAGGAGTTGGTCGCGCTGGCCGGCGACCGCGGTCTGTTCCTGATGGAGGCCATGTGGACCCGGACCCAGCCACTGATCCGAAGGGCCGCGGAGCTGGTCGGCTCCGGCGAGTTGGGACCGGTCAAGCATCTGACCGCATCCTTCGGCTTTGCCTTCGACGGGGACGCTGCGCATCGGCTGCTCGACCCGGCGCAGGCCGGCGGCGCGATCCTCGACCAGGGCGTCTACCCGATGCACGCGGCGCAGCTGTTCCTGGGCGAGCCGGACGAGGTCCACGGTTCGGGCAGCCTGGCCGCGACCGGGGTGGACGGGCATGCGGCGGCGCTCCTGGAGTATCGCGCCACGGATCGCCGGCCGGCCGCTACGGCGTTCGTCGCCTGCAGCCTAGAGGCCGATCTGCCGACCAGGCTGGGCGTCTTCTGCGTCGACGGCCGGGTGATCATCGACGACTTCTTCATCCGGCCCGCCGAGCTGACGATCGTCCGCGGTCGCGGCCACCGGATCGGCTCGGAGGAGACGCTGACCAACGAGTGGCCGGGCGGTGGGTATACCTACCAGGCGCAGGAGGTCATGCGCTGCCTGCGAGCCGGCGAGAAGGAGTCACCCATGGTGCCGTGGCAGGCGACGCTGGCCACGATGCGTACGTTGGACCGCTGGCGGGAGGCGGTCCTGGCGGCGGTGGGCCGTCGGTGATCACCCGGCTGACCGGCACGATCCAGTCGTACGCCTGGGGCTCGCGGACCGTCATCCCGGAGCTCCTCGGCGTGCCGCCGACGGGTGAGCCGCAGGCCGAGCTCTGGTTCGGAGCGCACCCGCTTGCGCCGTCGCTCGCGGACGGCCGGCCTCTCAACACCCTCGTCGCCCAGGATCCGGAGATGATGGTCGGATCCGCCTCGGTGGCAGCGTTCGGGCCGCGGCTGCCGTACCTGGTCAAGATCGTCGCGGCGGACCAGCCACTGTCCCTGCAAGCTCACCCGTCCCGGGAACAGGCCGAGGCGGGCTACGAACGCGAGCAGGCGGCCGGGGTTCCGCGCGACGCGCCGAACCGTACCTACCGGGACGGCTGGCCCAAGCCGGAGGTGCTGTGCGCGCTGCAACCGACCGAGGCGCTGTACGGCTTCCGCGAGCCCCATGAGTCGTACGCGCTCTTCGAGCAGCTGGGCGTGACGGCCGCCGTCGATCTCGTGGCCGACCTCGACGACGGCCGCCTCGCGATCACGGACCGGCTGTCCCGGGTGTTCGGCCGGCTGCTGCGCCTGGCGGGCGGCGACCGCCGCATCGTCGATGACGTGGTGGAGGCGGCAACAGCCCTGGCGTCGAGCCCTGCCGGCACCGCACCCCACGGCCGGGCCGGAGCGCGAACGGCGGGGACCGAGTTTCCGGCGGCGCTGCGCGTCTTCGCCACGACTGCAACCGAGCTGAGCGCCTACTACCCCGGCGATCCCGGCATCCTGGCCGCGCTGCTGATGAACCGGATCACGCTGCAGCGCTTCGACGCGATCTTCCTGCCATCCCGCAACCTGCACGCCTACCTCCGCGGCGGCGGCGTGGAGATCATGGCCAACTCCGACAACGTGATGCGTGGCGGCCTGACGCCGAAGTTCGTCAACGTCGACGAGCTGCTCGACGTGCTCGACTTCACGCCCGGATTTCCTGGCTTGATCACACCAGAGCTCGAGGTACCGGGGATCTGGCACTATCCGACGCCGGCGCCGGAGTTCGCGCTCTGGCGCCTCGACGTGGCGGACGAGCCGATCGAGCTGCCCGGGGCCGACACCGGTCGGATCCTGCTGGTCACAGACGGCTCGGTCGCGTGCTCCGACTCCGTGGAGCTGACCCTGGGTCGCGGCGAGTGCGCCTTCGCCACCGCCACCGAGAAGGTCACCATCACCGGCTCCGGCACCGTCTTCGTCGGCGCCCCGGGCATCTGACCGGTCAGCGCCTGGTTGGACCGGCCCGAGTCAGCCCCGTCGCCAATGTCCTCCCACGACGGTCTCGGATACCCTGGCCCCGCAGGCTGGCGTGGCGCAACCGGTAGCGCAGCTGCCTTGTAAGCAGCAGGTTAGGGGTTCGAGCCCCCTCGCCAGCTCGTCTGCGTCGCGGCAGCCTCAGATCCGCAGGTTCGTCATGCCGCCGTCGACGCGGAGGATGGCGCCGGTGATCGCGCCGGCCAGCGGCGAGGCGAGGGAGGCCACTGCCCAGGCGACCTCGTCGGCCGAGACGAGTCGTCCCAACGGCTGCCGGCGGCGCAAGCGCCTCGGCGGCCGCCTCCGGATCCTCGGCTGCGCTCAGCAACCGGCCGACCCAGGGCGTGTCGGCCGTCCCGGGCGCGACCGCGTTCACCCGGATGCCTTCGGTGACGTGGTCGGCGGCCATCGCGAGCGTCAAGCCGAGCACCGCGCCCTTGCTCGCGCCGTAGAGCGCGCGCTGCCGTACGCCGACGAAGGCCACCGCCGAGCACATGTTCACCACTGCGGCGTGGGCAGACCTCCGCAGGTGTGGCAGCGCGGCGCGAGTCACCCGGGCCATGCTGGTGATGTTCACGTCCTGCACCCGGGCCCATTCGACGTCGTCGTTCTGCGCGACGTCCCCGACCGAGCCGATGCCGGCGTTGTTGATCACGATGTCGAGCGCGCCCAGTCGATCGACCACGAGGGCGGTCGCCCGGTCGACCTGCTCGGACTGCGTGACGTCGCACGGCACCGCGAGCACACCCTCCGGCGCACCGTCGACGACCCGGTCGAGCACGGCGACCCGCGCACCACGCGACCGCAGCAGGCGGGCCGTCGCAGCGCCGATGCCGCTGGCCCCGCCGGTCACCACCACCACGAGCCCCTCGAAGTCGTTCATGATCGTCCTCACCCTTCCAGTCGTGGATCGATGTGGATCTTCGGGCCAGAAGCTGCGCCCGGCGGGCGCTCCCCCGCCAGCACGGCGCCGACCCGGCCCAGCCCGACGGTTGCCGCGACGAGCGGCCGGGGATCCACCTCCCCGCTCGCGTACGCCGCGATCGTCGGCTCCAACCCTGGCGATGCCGACAGAATCCCCACCGCGGTGACGTCCTTCAACGCGACCGTACGGGTGTCGATCATGCTCGGGCTGCCGGCTAGACCGATGCAGACCAACCGGCCGGCCGGCTCGACGAGGTCAAGCGCCAGGGCCGGCAGCTCGGCGGCGTTCGAGGCATCGACGACCGCATCGAAGGGCAGGGCGGGCAACGTCTCGCGAGTCCAGGCGTGCTCGAATCCCAGCCCCCGTACGAACTCCAGCGACTCACCGGACAGGCCCAGCAGGTGCACCTCGGCGCCGGCGGCACGCAGGAAGAGCGCGACGAGGGACCCGATCGCGCCCGGCCCGAGGACCAGCGCCCGGTCCCCAGCCTCGGCTCGAGCCGCCCGCGCCGCCCGCCAGGCGTTCCCGCCCGGCTCGACCAGCGCACCGAGCTCGGCGTCGACGGAGTCCGGCAGCACGTGCAGCGAGGAGACCGGCACGGCCAGCCGCTCAGCGAGCGCTCCCGGCCGGCCGCCGCGGATACCGACCTCCTGCCGGTGCTCGCAGACGTGCTGGTGACCCCGCCGGCAGCGGCGACAGGCACCGTCGCCGAGCATCGTGTCGCCCGTCACGCGCCGGCCCACCCAGGAGGAGTCCACGCCCGCGCCGACCGAGGCGACCCGGCCCGACCACTCATGGCCCAGCCGCATCGGATAGCTCGCCTGGCCCGAATGGAGATAGGCCATCTCCCCCGTGAAGAACTCCACGTCGGTGCCGCAGAGCCCGACCCGCTCGACGTCGACCACGACCTCGCCCCGTGCGGGCAGCGGCACCGGCACCTCCTCGACCACCCACTGCCGCGGCGCCGTCAGCGTGAACGCTCGCATGGAGTGCGCCGTCACCGGAGCGGCACCACGGTCTGCCGGTGCCCGCCGAGACCGGGGATCCCGAGCCCCGAGACGTCTCCCGGCTGCACCCAGGCCGGCGGCTCGTGTCCCCCGCCGACGCCCGGCGGAGTGCCGGTGCCGATCAGCTCCCCGGACTCCCTGACCGGGGACTGGCTGAGGCAGCGCACCGCGACGCACGGATCCAAGACCAATGTCCTCATGCGCCCAACCCTCTCCTGACTAGGGCGGCGGAGCTGTTCCAGATCGGCGCGCAGGTCCTCGATCGGCGGCCGCATCGGTGCGAAGATAGACCGGCGTGTCGACAGTGAAGAAATCGGGTCTGCGCAGCGCCCACTGGTACGCGGGCGAGGACCGCAACGCCTACATCCACCGAGCCTGGATGCGCCGGGGCGTGCCGGGCGATGCATTCGCCGGCCGGCCGCAGATCGCCATCGCGAACACCGCGTCCGACCTGACGCCGTGCAACGCGCATCTCAGCGAGCTGGCGGAGTCGGTGAAGAACGGCATCTACGAGGCCGGCGGGATCCCGCTCGAGCTGCCGGTGGTGTCGCTCGGCGAAACGAACGTGCGGCCGACGGCGATGCTGTGGCGCAACATGGCGGCGATGGCCACTGAGGAGATGCTTCGGGCCAACCCGATCGACGGTGCCGTGCTTCTCGGCGGCTGCGACAAGACCATCCCGTCGCTGCTGATGGCCGCGGCGTCGGTCGACCTGCCGGCGATCGTGCTGCCCGGCGGGCCGATGCTGACCGGCACCTTCCGCGGCGTCGCGCTCGGTTGCGGCACCGACGTGTGGCGGCTGTCGGAGGAGGTACGGGCCGGCACCCTGTCGCGGGACGCGTTCCTGCGCTCCGAGTCGGCGATGATCCGCAGCCGGGGACACTGCAACACCATGGGCACCGCCTCGACGATGGCCCTGGTCGCGGAGGCCCTGGGCACCGTTGTGCCCGGCGTGGCAGGCACCCCGGCACCGGACAGCCGGCTGCTCGAAGCCGCTCACGGCACCGGCCGACTGATCGTCGACATGATCGGCAACGACCGACGGCCGAGCACCTTCCTGACCAGGGCGTCGTTCTCCAACGCGGTCGTGGCCCTGGCCGCGATCGGCGGCTCCACCAACGCGGTCGTGCACCTGCTCGCCATCGCGGGCCGGCTCGGCATCGAGCTGACCCTGGACGACTTCGACCGGATCGGCTCGCACGTGCCGGTCCTGGTCGACCTGCAGCCGGCCGGCCGGTTCCTGATGGAGGACTTCCACCGGGCCGGCGGCCTGCTGGCGGTGCTGCGCGAGGTACGGGACATGCTCGACCCGACCGCGGTCACCGTGACCGGCCGCCCGCTGGTCGACTACCTGGACGACGCGCCGATCTGGGACGCCGAGGTCATCCGGCCGCGGACGGCGCCGCTGGTCGCCGAGGGCGGCATCGCCGTGCTGCGCGGTAACCTCGCCCCGCATGGGGCCCTGATCAAGCCCGCCGCGGCGTCGCCGCAGCTGCTGCGGCACCGCGGCCGGGCGGTCGTCTTCGACAGCATCGAGGACTTCCACGACCGCATCGACGATCCCGATCTGGACATCGACGCCGACTCGGTGCTCGTACTGCGCGGCTGCGGTCCCAAGGGCTACCCCGGCATGCCCGAGGTGTCCAACATGCCGCTGCCGACGAAGCTGCTGGCCCAGGGCGTGCGGGACATGGTCCGGGTCTGCGACGGCCGGATGAGCGGCACCGCGTACGGCACGGTGGTGCTGCACGTCAGCCCGGAGGCGGCCGCGGGCGGACCGCTTGCGCTGGTGCAGACCGGCGACATGATCAACCTCGACGTCGACGCCCGCCGGATCGATCTGGAGGTGCCCGACGACGAACTCGCCCGCCGCACACCGAACCAGGGCACCCTGACCGGCTTCGCCAACCCTGCGCGGGGGTGGCAGCGGCTCTACGTCGACCACGTCCTGCAGGCCGACACCGGCGCGGACCTCGATTTCCTCGTCGGCTCCAGTGGCTCTGCCGTGACCCGCGAGTCGCACTGACCCTCCGATATCTGGGCGACGCAACCAAGGAGGCAGGCATGACCATCCCACACGATCGCTCCGTGCCGCGATCCCGCGTCGGTGCCCTGGGATGAGGTTCACCGACGGCTACTGGCTGCTGCGGCCCGGCTATCGGGTCGACCGGCCACGGTCGGTTGACAGCGTGGTCGAGGCCGACCGCTCCATGATCGTCTCCTGCCCGACGGCCAAGATCACCGGCCGCGGCGACACGCTCAACCTGCCGGTGCTGACGGTGACGTTCACCGCGCCGGCGCCGGACGTCATCGGCGTGACGATCAAGCACTTCGCCGGACTCGCCGAACGAGGCCCGGCGTTCCAGCTCAACACCGCGGACGTGGCCCCGGTGATCGACATCCCGGACGACGGGCCGGTGTCGTTCAGCTCCGGTGAGCTGACCGCGCGCGTGTCGAGGACTGGGGAATGGACCTGCGACTTCGTCGGCCCGGACGGCGTGCTGACGACGTCCACCCCCCGCAGCATCGGATTCGTCACCGACCCGGACGGCCGCCACTACGTGCACGAGCAGCTCGTGATCGGCGTCGGTGAGCACGTGTACGGGCTCGGCGAGCGGTTCGGCGCCTTCGTCAAGAACGGGCAGTCGATCGACATCTGGAACCGCGACGGCGGCACGTCTAGCGACCAGGCGTACAAGAACGTGCCCTTCTACCTCACCGACGCGGGCTACGGGGTCTTCGTCGCCCATCCGGAGCTGGTGAGCTTCGAGGTGGGCACCGAGGTGGTCTCCCGGGCCCAGTTCAGCGTCCAGGGCGAGCAGCTGACCTACTACCTGATCTACGGCCCGACCCCGGCCGACATCCTGCGCAAGTACACCGGGCTGACCGGGCGGCCGGCCGAGGTGCCCGACTGGTCGTACGGGCTGTGGTTGTCGACCTCCTTCACCACCGACTACGACGAGGCGACGGTCAGCTCATTCCTCGACGGCATGGCCGAGCGGGAGCTGCCGCTCAGCGTGTTCCACTTCGACTGCTTCTGGATGCGGCCCTTCCACTGGTGCGACTTCGTCTGGGACCCGGCGACCTTCCCCGAGCCGGAGGCGATGCTGGCCCGGCTTCGGGCCAAGGGCCCACGGATCTCGGTCTGGATCAACCCCTACATCGCGCAGCGGTCGCACCTGTTCGCCGAGGGCAAGGAGCGCGGCTACCTGTTGCGGACCGAGACCGGTGACGTCTGGCAGACCGACAGCTGGCAGGCCGGCATGGGTCTGGTCGACTTCACCAACGCGGAAGCGCGGACGTGGTTCCAGGCCAAGCTCGGGACCGTGCTCGACCAGGGCGTGGACGTGTTCAAGACCGACTTCGGCGAGCGGATCCCAACCGAGGGCGTGCGCTGGCACGACGGCTCCGACCCGCAGAAGATGCACAACTACTACGCGCTGCTGTACAACTCCTGCGTCTTCGAGCTGCTGAGCGCGCGGCACGGCGAGGGCAATGCCGTCGTGTTCGCCCGCTCGGCGACGGCTGGCGGCCAGCAGTTCCCGGTGCACTGGGGCGGGGACTGCGAGTCCACCTTCGTCTCGATGGCCGAGTCGCTCCGCGGCGGCCTGTCGCTGGCGCTGTCCGGCTTCGGCTTCTGGAGCCACGACATCGGCGGCTTCGAGGGCACTCCGGACCCGGCGGTGTTCAAGCGCTGGCTCGCCTTCGGGCTGCTGTCCTCGCACTCCCGACTGCACGGCTCGGACTCCTACCGGGTGCCCTGGGTGATCGACGACGAGGCTGTGGAGGTCGCCCGGATCTTCACCAGGCTCAAGCTGTCGCTGACGCCGTACCTGTCCGAGCTCGGCCGGATCGCCCATCGCGCCGGCCTGCCGGTGATGCGGCCGATGGTGCTGGAGTTCCCGGACGATCGCTCGGCCGCCACGATCGACACCCAGTACATGCTCGGTGACCAGCTGCTCGTCGCTCCGGTCTTCAGCGCGGGCGGCGACGTCGACTTCTACCTGCCGGCGGGCACCTGGACCCATCTGCTCACCGGCGAGCAGCTGACCGGACCGGCCTGGCACCACGCGGGCTACGGATTCGACTCGCTGCCGGTCTTCGTCCGGCCAGGATCTGTGCTGCCGCGCGGCGCCCGTACGGACCGGCCGGACTACGACCACACCGACGGGGTGTCGCTGGACGTCTACGGGCTGGCCGATGGCGCCCGCCGTACGGTCCGGATCCGGCGGCCGGACGGCGGAACCGCGGAGTACGTCGTCACCGCGGCCGGCGGCCGGATCACCGTGACCGCATCCGGCACGGAGCGGCCCTGGTCGGCGCGGGTCGTCGGCAGCGACCGATCCGGCCAGGCCGAGGGCGGCGCTCAGATCACGCTGTGACGTCTCCCGCCGGCACGGATTCCTCGCCGGCCTGTCGCGAACCCTCGAGCCGATCGGCTGGCTGGCCGGCGGCGGCCGCCTCCAGGTCCGCGATGACGATCTTCCTCATGTCGAACAGCGCCTCGGTCACCCGGCGCGCAGACTCCGCGTCGGAGGAGGCCATCAGCTCGGCCAGCTGGTTCGGCACGACCTGCCACGACACCCCGAACTTGTCCTTCACCCAACCGCACATGCTCTCTTCGCCCTCGGCGGTCAGCTCGTCCCAGTAGTGATCGACCTCCGCCTGGTCCGCGCACGGGATCTGGAAGGAGATCGCCTCGTTGAACCTGAACTCCGGGCCGGCGTTCAGCGCCACGAACCGCTGACCGTCGAGTATGAAATCCACTGTCAGGGTCTGACCTGTGCGCTCCCCCGCCCGATACTGGGTGATCGCGCCGAGCTTCGAGTTCGGGAAGATCCTGGTGTAGTACCTGGCGGCCTCCTCACCCTCGTTGTCGAACCACAGGCACGTGGTGAACCCGCTCATCTCGACCTCCTGGTAACCGAATCGCTCGAACTTCCTGCCTACCCAACGCGGCAGCAGGTATGCAACGGGGTCTGGCCTGACCGGAGAGCGTCGAAATGGATCGTATTGCTGCAATTCGCAGAGACCGTTGGGCATTGGTCGGCGCAGACAGGGCGCAACCGGGTTGGCTAGATTGTCGGCGTGGTGCAGATCACGTTCGTCGAGGGTGACATCACCGAGCAGCACGTCGACGCTATCGTCAACGCGGCCAACTCCTCGCTGCTCGGCGGTGGAGGCGTCGACGGCGCGATCCATCGCAAGGGCGGGCCGGAGATCCTCGAGCAGTGCCGCGCGCTGCGTGACGGCAGGTACGCCGATGGCCTGCCGCCCGGCCAGGCCGTCGCCACCACCGCAGGCAGGCTCAACGCACGCTGGGTGATCCACACCGTCGGTCCCGTCTATAGCACAGCCGACGACCGGTCGGCGACCCTGGCCTCCTGCTATCGGTCAGCGCTGCAGGTTGCCGACCAGCTCGGCGCCCGCACGCTCGCCTTCCCGGCGATCTCGGCCGGCATCTACCGTTGGCCCATCGACGACGCCGCGAGGATCGCTGTCGGCACCGTGAGGTCGACCGACACCAAGGTCGAAGAGGTGCGGTTCGTCCTGTTCGGCCCGGAGGCATATCGCGCATTCGCCGGCCAGTCGTAGATGATCCAGGACACTGCGATGCCCAGCCACCTCGTCCCACCCGGCGCGGTCGAGGACTTCCTTCCCTACGACGGGGGCAGGGTCCGGCTGTTGCGCGGGGGCTCCGGACCCGGGATCCCGGTGGTCATGCTGCACGGCGGCGGCATCGACAACGCGGCCATCTCCTGGTATGAGGTGTTCACGCCGCTGGCGCAGGGCCGGGAGGCGCTGGCTTTCGACCTGCCCGGCTTCGGCGCCACCGAGGGCGTGCCGGTGCTGGGGTCGCCCGACGAGATCGCCGACCAGACGATCTCGATCGTTCGGGCGTCGGGGATCTACCGGGCCGTGTTCGTCGGCTTGTCCCTTGGCGGCGACGTCGCGCTGCACCTGGCCCTACGCCACGCGGAGGCGGTGGCCGGCCTGGTGCTCATCGCGCCCGGCGGCCTGGAGGACCTGAAGCGCACCCGGAGCCGGCAGGTGTCGGCGTGGAGCGGCAGCCACCTGCCGTCCGCCGTGCGCGAGCCGCTCGGCAGCGCCCGCAGCGTCTTCATCCGCCGCCACGCGCGGCGACGGGTATACGACCGGGCCTCGATTCCGCCGGCCGTACTGCGGGAGCTGATCCGGGAGGCGCGGCGGCCCGGCGGCGCTCTCGGGGACGCGAGCTACACCCGGGCCACGACCGGGCTGACCCGGATGCGCAACGACCTGCTGCCCGACGTCTTCCGGATCACCGCGCCGACCCTGTTCCTGCACGGCGACAACGACCTGCTGACCGATCCGCAGATCTCGGTCGCGGCGGCCGAGCTGATGCCCAACGCGGAGGTCGTCCTGATCGGGCAGTGCGGCCACTGGCTGCAGCTGGAGGCGCCCGACGTCTTCCTCTCCGAGGTCGGGCCGTTCCTCGACCGCATCCACTAGCGCGGCGTCGGGCACGGATTCCCACGCTTACCTGGGAATCCGATACTTTGCACAGCCTGCAGCCTGTGCAAAGTACGAGCTTCATGCGCTGAGCGAGTTCACGCAGGCAGAAATGCTCAGCCCCCGGGTCGACTTCGTGCGGCATCCCGGCCGTGCAGCGAGAGCGACCGACAACGGAACCCGGAGTCTCGGCCGAGCCTGATCCGGAGTCTCTCGGGGACGCGCCGGATGGTTCATTGGCTCGTTCGTGGCCATCCTGGTGGCGTGCGAACGCTGCTCAACGTCATCTGGTTCGTCTTCAGCGGCTTCTGGCTCTGGCTCGCCTACATGCTGGCCGGCTTGATCTGCTGCGTGCTGATCGTGACCATCCCGTGGGGCATCGCCTCCTTCCGAATGGCGAACTACGCCGCCTGGCCGTTCGGCCGTGAGGTTGTCGACAAGCCCAGCTCCGGTCTCGGCGCGCTGCTGGGCAACATCATCTGGCTGATCGTCGCCGGCTGGTGGCTGGCCCTGACCCACATCGTGACCGGCCTCGCACTGTGCGTGACGATCATCGGGATCCCGATGGCCGTCGCCAACTTCAAGCTCATCCCGGTCTCGCTGATGCCCCTCGGCAAGCAGATCGTCACGACCTAGGCAACCTCGCCATGTCAGGAACGAACGTGCACGTCGGCTCTTAGCGCTCTACGCCGGTTGCAACCGGCGCATCGTGAGGCGAACGAACGTGCACGTTCGTTCCCGACGGCTAGCGGCTCACACGCGGGCGCGGACGAAGGCCTCGATCGCTCGATCGAGGTCTTCGCGTGTGTGGGCGGCCGACATCTGGGTCCGGATCCTGGCCTTGCCGCGCGGCACAACGGGGAACGAGAAGGCCCGGACGTAGATCCCGTCCGCCAGCAGCCGGTCTGCCATCGCCGCAGCCTCGACCGCGTCGCCGATCATGATCGGGACGATGGGGTGTCCCGGAATGCGGTGGGGATCGGGGGGGTCATCCACCCCGGAAATCGGCGCAGATTGGGGGATCTCGAAGCCGCGGGAGTCCATCTCCGAGCGGAAATAGGCTGTGTTCTCCCGCAGCCGGGTCAGCAGCTGACCCGAGCCCTCCAGCAGGTCGAGGGTGGCGATCGCCGCTGCGGCGATGGCGGGCGCCAGCGAGTTGGAGAACAGGTACGGCCGCGAGCGCTGCCGCAGGATCTCGACGATCTCCGACCGTGCCGCGGTGTATCCCCCACTCGCCCCGCCGAGCGCCTTGCCCAAGGTGCCGGTGACGATGTCGACGCGGTCCTGGACGCCGAACAGCTCCGGTGTGCCGGCACCGGTCGCTCCGACGAAACCGACCGCGTGCGAGTCGTCCACCATCACCAGCGCGTCGTAGCGATCCGCCAGCTCGACGATCCGGTCCAGCGGCGCCACGTAGCCGTCCATGGAGAAGACACCGTCGGTCGCGACCATCCGGTAGCGGGCGCCGGCCGACTCCGCGAGCTGGGTCTCGAGGTCCGCCATGTCCCGGTTGCGGTAGCGGCGCCGCTGGGCCTTGCACAACCGGACGCCGTCGATGATGCTCGCGTGGTTGAGCTCGTCGGAGATGATCACGTCCTCCGGCCCGAGCAGGACCTCGAAGAGACCGCCGTTGGCGTCGAAGCACGAGCCGTAGAGAATCGCGTCCTCGGTGTGCAGGAACGAGCTGATCCGGCTCTCCAGCTCCTTGTGGATCTCGGCGGTGCCGCAGATGAACCGTACCGACGCCATCCCGAACCCCCAACGCTGCAACGCCTGCTGGGCGGCCTCGATCATCGCGGGATGGTCGGCGAGGCCGAGGTAGTTGTTCGCGCAGAGGTTCAGCACCGTACGATCACCGACGCCGATCGAGGCGGCCTGCGGGGTGTTGATCGCCGCCTCGGCCTTGTAGAGGCCCTCCGCCTTCAGCTGCTCGAGATCGTCGGCGAGCTGCTGCTTGATCGACCCGTACACCCTTCAGTCCTCCCAGCTCATGATCACCTTGCCGCAGTGGCCGCTGCGGGCGGTCGCGAACGCTTGTCGGAAGTCGGCAAAACCGAAGCGATCGGTGATCACCCCGGAGATGTCCAACCCGCTCTGCACCAGCACCGACATCTCGTACCAGGTCTCGAACATCTCCCGGCCGTAGATGCCCTTGATCGTCAGCATGTTGAGCACGACCGTGGAGAAGTCGATGCTGATCTCCGCCGACGGCAGGCCCAGCACCGCGATCCGGCCACCGTGGGTCATCTGCTTGATCATGTCCCGCAGGGCGGCCGGGCTGCCGGACATCTCCAGCCCGACGTCGAACCCCTCCTGCATGCCGAGTTCGTGCTGCGCCTCGCCGAGCGTCGTCCGGGTCACGTTGATCGCCCTCGTCACGCCGAGCTTCTCGGCCAGCGCGAGCCGCTCGTCGCTCAGGTCGGTGATCACCACATGGCGGGCGCCGGCGTGCTTGCTCACCATCGCCGCCATGATCCCGATCGGTCCGGCGCCGGTCACCAGCACGTCCTCACCGAGCATTGGAAAGGCCAGTGCGGTGTGCACCGCGTTGCCGAACGGGTCGAAGATCGCCGCCACCTCCGGCGAGATCGGGTCGCGGTGCACCCAGGCGTTGGTGGACGGCAGCACCGCGTACTCAGCGAAGGCGCCGTCGAGCTGCACCCCGATGCCCCGGGTGTGGATGCACAGGTGCCGCCGACCCGCGCGGCAGTTGCGGCAGCGGCCGCAGACCAGATGGCCCTCGCCGCTAACCAGGTCGCCGACGGCCACGTCGGAGACACCGGAACCGACCTGCACAACCGTGCCGGCGAACTCGTGCCCGATCGTCAGCGGCGGCTCGATGGTCTTCGCCGCCCAGCTGTCCCATGCCTCGATGTGCAGGTCGGTCCCACAGATGCCCGCCGCCTGCACCTTGACCAGCACGTCTCCGGGGCCGGCGACCGGCACCGGAACCTCGACCAGCTCCAGCCCCGGCCCCGGCTCCGTCTTGCGCAGCGCTAGCACGACTGTCACTTTTCCACAAGGCGCCGGTGGCTGCCGCCGAACGCAACCATGCTGCGCGAGCGCGGCCGGGAAGACGACCGCGAAACCCGGCCATGCTGCGCGAGCGTCGCTGGCGGGGGCGCCGATGAAGTGAGGAGCGGAGCGCGAAGCACCCTGCCGCACAAGCCGGCCGACGTGCTCACTGCGCTACGCGCGGAGCGACGAACGAGTCGGCCCAGGCGCCTGAGCGTCCATGAGATCGCGCGGCCTTGTTTTCCGACCGAGTGAACGCGACCCGCCGCGAGCAGAGCGAGCCGCATTTGGGCGGGTCGCGTGCGCGAGGAAGGAAGACAAGGTCATCAAGGCGCGATCGCGTGAAGGCGCCATCAAAGGGGCGCCCGCTGCGCGAGCGCAGCCCAAATAAAGGGTGAAGCTCCGGCCAAGTATGAGTTGGCCGGAGCTTCGATGCGAAACCCCGGCCGAAGCCAGGGTGTCGCGGTTTGGATCCCTCACCGAGGTGAGAGATCCGCTCGGTGACCGGGCCGAAGCCCGATCTCCGAAGTCCCTCACAAGCCTTTGGCGATGCCTCCCGCTTGTGGCGTACGACAGTTATATGCCTGCCGCCGCCGGGCCGCAATAGGTTCGTCCGCCTTTTTTCAGCGACCGGCGTGTCCTGCGATCCTCGCGGCGTGTCGCGCCTCGTGGTCCCAGGAGCAGGGCACCCAGCACCAGAGACTTGTCTCGTACCCCGAGCCCTGCCGGGTATGAGCCGGCAGGGCTGCATGGTTGATTCCTCACTCCGGGTCGGGCGCTGCTGACGCCTCGTGCGTCGCTCTTCGCGAAACGCAGCAAGTTCAACAGCACACCTTCTGCGGCACGGCGCTTCGCTCATCACTTCTAAATTTCACCGCCGCGCCCAGCCTCTCCGTTCGGGTTGTTTTCACGCTGACCCTCGAAGCATCCCGACCCCTGGTCCGAGGTGGAGACTGGGTCTGTGACCGTCAGCGTGTTCGACCTGTTCAGCATCGGCGTCGGCCCATCCAGCTCGCACACGGTTGGTCCGATGCGGGCAGCGCGCCGCTTCGTTGCCGCACTGGACGCCGACGGACAGCTGGATCGCGTGTCCCGGGTCAGGGCCGAGCTGTTCGGCTCGCTCGGCGCGACCGGGCACGGGCACGGCAGTTACAACGCGGTCATCTGGGGCCTCGAGGGTGAGGATCCGGAGACCGTCGACCCCGCCGCCGGCCGGCTGCGCGCCGACGAGATCCGGCAGGCCGGCCGGATCAGGCTGAACGGCCGGCGCGACATCGCGTTCGACCAGAACGAGGACCTGGTCCTCTATCGCCGCCGGTCGCTGCCGTTCCATCCCAACGGCATGACCTTCACCGCCTTCGACGACGCCAGGGTGGTCAGCGAGCGCACCTACTACTCGATCGGCGGCGGCTTCGTCCTCGACGACGACGGCTCCGGGCAGCCCGAGCTCAAGCCGGATCCCACCGTGGTGCCCTACCCGTTCCGTACGGGCACGGAGCTGTTGCAGCTCTGCACCGACAATGACCTGTCCATCAGCGACGTGATGCTCGCCAACGAGTGCGTGCGCCGGAACGAGGCGGACGTGCGCGCCGGCCTGCTGCGGATCTGGGGAGTCATGCGGGAGTGCGTACGCAACGGCTGCGTGGCGACCGGCGTGCTGCCCGGGGGGCTCAAGGTCCGACGCCGAGCCGCCGAGCTCTATTCCCGGCTGCAGGCCGGCACGCCGCCAGCGGGCGTCGGCACTCTGACCCTGGAACGCACTGCCACTCTGCTCGAGCCGCGGCCCGAAGACGTGCTGGACCCATCCGGAGGAAGATCCCCGGAGCCCCCGTGGACCGACTACCAGGGCGGCGACCCACTGCAGGCGCTGGACTGGGTCACACTCTGGGCCCTGGCGGTGAACGAGGAGAACGCCTCCGGCGGGCGGGTGGTGACTGCGCCGACCAACGGTGCCGCCGGGATCATCCCCGCGGTGCTGCACTACGCCGCGACCTTCGTACCGGGGACCGGCGACGACGCGATCGTCCGGTTCCTCCTCGTCGCCGGCGCCATCGGCGCGATCTACCAGCAGACCGCCTCGATCTCGGGCGCCGAGGTGGGCTGCCAGGGTGAGGTTGGCACCGCCTGCTCGATGGCGGCCGCTGCCCTGGCCGAGGTCCTCGGTGGCACCCCGGAACAGGTGGAGAACGCGGCAGAGATCGGCATGGAGCACCATCTCGGCCTGACCTGCGACCCGGTCGGAGGTCTGGTTCAGATCCCCTGCATCGAGCGCAACGCGGTCGCCTCGGTCAAGGCGATCACCGCCGCCCGGCTGGCCCTGCACGGCGACGGCACCCACACCGTCAGCCTGGACAAGGTGATCAAGACGATGATGGAGACCGGTGCGGACATGAAGATCAAGTACAAGGAGACGGCGCGCGGCGGGCTTGCCGTGAACATCGTCGAATGCTGATCTATCCCGGGTCTGCCCTGCTGCGCTAGTGTTTTGGGCAAAGCGCAAGGTCGAAGGACCTCGCGCATCTTTTTCCACTACGGATCGTCGGGCACGTACCTGCCCGTGGAAAGGAAGTGTGGCGTGGCCACTGTCAGTTTCAGGGATGCGACCCGGGTCTATCCCGGCGCCGACAAACCGTCAGTCGACAAGCTCAACCTGGAGATCGGCGACGGGGAATTCATGGTCCTGGTCGGTCCGTCCGGCTGCGGCAAGTCCACCTCGCTCCGCATGCTCGCGGGCCTGGAGGAGATCAACGCCGGCGCGATCTGGATCGGTGACCGCGACGTCACCGATCTGCCGCCGAAGGACCGCGACATCGCGATGGTCTTCCAGAACTACGCCCTATACCCCCACATGACCGTGGGCGACAACATGGGCTTCGCTCTGAAGATGGCCGGCGTGCCCAAGGCCGAGCGCCAGCAGCGGGTGCAGGAAGCTGCCCACCTGCTGGGCCTGGAGGACTTCCTCAACCGCAAGCCGAAGGCCCTCTCCGGTGGCCAGCGGCAGCGGGTCGCCATGGGCCGCGCCATCGTGCGCTCGCCGCAGGTGTTCTTGATGGACGAGCCGCTGTCCAACCTGGACGCCAAGCTGCGGGTCTCCACCCGCACCCAGATCGCCGCCCTGCAGACCCGGCTCGGCGTCACCACCGTCTACGTGACGCACGACCAGGTCGAGGCCATGACGATGGGCGACCGGGTAGCGGTCATGAGGGCCGGCATCCTCATGCAGTGCGACACGCCGTTAGCGTTGTATGACACGCCGAACAACCTGTTCGTCGCCGGCTTCATCGGCTCGCCCGCCATGAACCTGATGGAGGGTCCGGTGGCCGAGGACGGCGTGCACCTCGGTGACTACACCGTCCCGGTGTCGCGCGAGGTCCTGTCTAAGGCCGGCAACGAGAAGGAGCTCGTGCTCGGCATCCGGCCGGAGAACTTCCAGCTCTCCGAAAGCAAGGACGGTATCGGCATCGACGTCGGCGTGGTGGAGGAGCTCGGCGCCGACGCCTTCATCTATGGCACGCTGACCGGCATCCCGGAGGACCAGCTGATCACGGCCAAGCAGATCACGGCTCGCATCCACGGCCGCAAGCCGCCGAGCCGCGGCGAGACCGTACGGCTGCAGATCGACCCGACGCACGTGCACGTGTTCTCGAAGGCGACCGAGGAGCGCCTCTCCTGAGCACCCGTACGTACGGCTGATCGAACAGTCCGGCCCCTCGCCAACCTGGCGGGGGGCCGGCTGGTTTGTGGTGTAGGCCATCGGGCCGACGATTTCGGCGAGTTCGCAACGCCATCTGCGCTTCACACATCGTTGAAGGTGTGCAAAGCGCAGATGGATGTGCGATCTGCAAGAGGGCTGGTCGGCCGTCTCACTGACGCGGCAGCCGGCTGGCGATGTGGAAATGGGGCGGTCAGGTGCGCGGGTGACAGGATTGGCTCATGCCCAGGTTCCTGGCGGCGCGGACCGACACCCGGCTGATCACGTTGCCGTGGGAGACCCCGCTGGAGGATTGGCCGGCGACCCTGCTGGTCGCACTGCCGCGCGGCATCTCCCGGCACGTGGTCAGGTTCGTCCGGGTGGGCAACGAGGTCTACGCGCTCAAAGAGGTGCTGGAGCACCTCGCGATGCACGAGTACCGGCTGCTCCGTGACCTCACCCGGATGGACACCCCGTCCGTCGAGCCGCTCGGCGTCGTCACGAACCGGATGGATCCGGACGGCGAACCGCTCGATCCGATCCTGATCACCAAGCACCTGCAGTTCTCCCTGCCCTACCGGGCGCTGTTCAGCCGCGGCGTCAGGCAGGACACCGTCAACCGGCTGGTGGACGCGATGGTCGTGCTGCTCAGCCGGCTGCACCTCAGCGGCTTCCTGTGGGGCGACGTGTCGCTGTCGAACACACTCTTCCGCCGAGACGCCGGCGCCTTCGCTGCCTACCTGGTCGACGCCGAGACCGGTGAGCTGCACGACGAGCTGACCCGCGGCCAGCGGGAGCACGACCTGACCATCGCCCGGACCAACCTCTACGGCGAGTTCTCCGACCTCGAGGCGGGCGGCCTGCTGGACGCCGCACTGGACCCGCTCAAGCTGGTCGAGACGATCGAGAACCGCTATCGCGAGCTGTGGTCCGAGCTGACCGGTGTTGAGGAGTTCGACACCGGTGAGATGCACCGGATCGAGAGCCGGGTGCGGCGGCTCAACGCGCTGGGCTTCGACGTCGCAGAGCTCGACATCACGACCGACCTCGGCGGTTCGAGCATCCGGATCCAGCCGAAGGTGGTCGACGCCGGTCATCACCAGCGGCGGCTGATCCGGCTGACCGGCCTCGACACCGAGGAGAACCAGGCCCGGCGGCTGCTCAACGACCTCGACTACTACCGGGCCAGGACCGAGCAGCAGGGCGCGGACGAGTCGATCGTCGCCCACCAGTGGCTGACCGAGGTCTTCGAGCCGGTGGTCCAGTCGGTGCCAGCCGAGCTGCGGGCGAAGCTGGAGCCCGCCGAGCTCTATCACGAGGTGCTCGAGCACCGCTGGTTCCTCGGCGAACGGGCCGGCCGCGAGGTGCCGATCGAGGAGGCGGCGCAGGCCTACATGCGGACGGTATTGTCCCAGCTGCCGGACGAGGAGGTCGCGCTGTCGGCTATCGAGTCGATGGGACCGCTGGAGAACCCGTTCGACCCCTCGGCCGGGTTCGCCGACGACGAGCACGAGAAGCCGTACGACCCGTGGGAAGACGGCGACGAGAGTCCGGGCGAGGAGCCCGAGGAGCCGGCGGCGGAGTATCTGGACATCGCGGCACTCCGCGCTCGAGCGAAGCGATCCTGACCGCTGACCAACGCTCCGCCGACTGCCGATCGCATCGCGTTTGACGCTTGGCCCACCGGGGCCCCGGCCGACGGCGGAGCTTTCGGCTGCGCTCTTCGGAGGCTCGCCGCGATCCTTGGCGACTTTGAGCCGGAACGTGCTTCCTTGAGCCTGACATAGCGGGCTCGAGGAATGCGGATCTGGCACAAAGTCGCAACATGCCTCAGCGCGGAGGCATCCGGAGAGCACCGTCGAGGCGGATCACCTCGCCGTTGAGCAGCGGGTTGGCGATGATCGAGGCGACGAGCATCGCGTACTCCTCCGGCCGGCCCAGCCGCGCCGGGTGCGGCACCAGCCCCTCCAAGATCGTCCTGGTGTCGCCCGGCAGGCCGGCCATCATCGGCGTCTCCATCACCCCTGGGGCGATGCCCATCACCCGGATCGCCTTGTCCGCCAGGTCTCTGGCGGCGGTCAGGGTCAGCGAGACCACCCCACCCTTGCTCGCCGAGTAGGCCGCCTGGCCGATCTGGCCCTCGTACGCGGCGACGCTGGCGGTCATGATCACCAAGCCGCTATCGCCGTCCAGCGGCTCGTTGCCGATCATGGCGTTCGCGGCCAGCCGGAGCAGGTTGAACGTGCCGGTCAAGTTGATCTCGATCACCGTACGGAAGTCGGCCAGGGGCAGCACGCCGCGCTTGCCGATCACCCGACCAGGTGTCGCGACCCCGGCGCAGCTGACCGCGACCCGCAGCGTGCCCAGCCGAGTGGCGGCGTCAACGGCCGCCTGCAGCTGATCTTCGTCGCGCACGTCCGCCGCTGCGAAGATCACACCCCCGCCTAGTTCGCGAGCAAGATCAGCTCCGCGGGAGGAGGGAAGATCGACGATCACGGCTCTGGCCCTGGTCGCGATGAGAGCCCGGACCGTTGCCTCACCCAGCCCCGACGCTCCCCCGCTCACCAGCACGACATCCGCTTCGCCCAGTCGCACGGCCGGCTCCTTCCGCTCGCTGGTCGTAACCGTATCCGCCCACGGGCCTCGTGGCCGGTTGCGTCGCGCGGGCGCTCCGCTAGCCGGGTGAGGGCGGGCGAACGTCGCGCTCCGGGTCGCGCAGCAGCTGGCGGCTGATCACCAGCCGCTGGATCTGGTTCGTGCCCTCGAAGATCTGGGTCACCTTGGCCTCGCGCAGGTAACGCTCGACCGGGAAGTCGGCAGTGTATCCGTAGCCGCCGAGCACCTGTACCGCGTCGGTCGTGACCTTCATCGCGGCATCGGTGGCGATCAGCTTCGCGACGGCGGCATCCCGGGTGAACGGCTTGCCGGCGTCCCGTTTGCGCGCGGCGTGAAGATAGCTGGCGCGGGCGGAGTCGACGGCCGCCGCCATGTCGGCGAGCATGAACTGCAGGCCCTGGAACGAGGAGATCGTCCGGCCGAACTGGGCCCACTCCCTGGCCCACGCCGACGCGCAGTCGAGGGCTGCCTGAGCCAGGCCGGTCGCGCAGGCGGCGATCCCCAGCCGCCCGGAATCCAGTGCTGACAAGGCGATGCGCATGCCCTCGCCGACGGGGCCGATGCGACGCTCCTCCGCAACCGGCACCTGGTCGAAGTAGATCGCCGTCGTCGTCGATGCGGTCATCCCCATCTTGTACTCGGGCGCGCCGAAGCTCATGCCCGGCGCGCGCCCCGGTACCAGGAAGCAGCTGATCCCGCCGCGGGGTTCGTCACTCGTCCGAGCGAATGTCGAGTAGAAGTCGGCGACCGAGCCGTGGGTGATCCAGGCCTTGGCGCCGCTCAGCTCGTAGCCCTCGTCGGTCACCTTGGCCCGCGTCGTCATGCCCGCGATGTCGGAACCGGCCTGAGCCTCGGAGAGCGCGTACGCGCCCAGCGTGTCGCCGGCGATCAGCGGCGGCAGCAGCGCCTGCCGTTGGGCCCGCGTACCGAAGATCTGCAGCGGGCAGAGCGACATCACGTGCACCGAGACACCGACCCCGACGCTCAGCCAGGCCGTGGCGATCTCCTCCAGCGCCTGCAGGTAGACCTCGTACGGCTGCCCGGCGCCGCCGTACTCCTGCGGATACGGCATGCCGAGCACGCCGGAGCGTCCGAGCAGGCTGAACACGTCGCGAGGGAACCGGCCGGCCGCCTCGTCAGCGGCTGCTCGGGGAGCGAGCTCGGCCTGCGCGATCTCGCGCACCAGCCGCACCAGCTCCGCACCCACTTCCGTCGGCACCAGACGATCGACGGCCATCTCACTCCTCTCCTGCTGCGTCAACCGTTGACCCGAGCCTATGAGCAACACCGCCAAGGATTGGGAAGCGCGATCACGGGGAGGCGGGCTGGCACCCGCACCGCGTGTCGCATGATCGCGCCTCGCGGGGGTGCGGGGGTCGTCCCCCGCACGGATATGGTGCGATCACGCCAGGCTGCGAGGAGGCCGTGCCGGTCCCGGCGGATATCCTCGAGCCATGGATGAGGATCTGCGCCAGCTCGGTGAGGATCTGATCACGACGGCGGCCCGCGCCCTGCGCTGGGTGCCCCATCCCGACAGCTACGGCCTCAGCCTCGCGGCGACGAGGATCCTCGCCCGGCTGAGCGACAACGGGCCGACCAGGATCAGCAGCCTGGCCCAGCAGGAGCTGTCCTCCCAGCCCACGATCACCAACCACGTGAAGCGGCTGGAGGCGGCCGGACTGGTCGTCCGTACGGCCGACGAGGAGGACGCCCGGGCGTGGCGGATCAGCCTGACGCCCGAGGGCGTGCGTCAGCTGGACGAAATGCGCAACACGCTCGGCACCAAGGTGCAGCCCTATCTGGCTCGGATGTCGCGGCGCGATCTCAAGGCGCTGCGGGCCGGCGTCGATGCCATGCACCGCTTGATGGCACTCGATAGGCTGCCCGGGTGACTTCGAGACCGGACGCGGGCGCCTTCCGGCTGTACGACACGGCGGCCCGCGCCGTCCGCGACTTCGAACCCGTGGCGCCCGGCAAGGTCTCGATCTACCACTGCGGCCTGACCGTGCAGGCCGCCCCGCACCTGGGCCACATCCGCAAGGAGGTCGTCTTCGACGTGCTGCGCCGCTGGCTGCGCTGGTGCGGTTACGAGGTCACCGTGGTGGCGAACGTCACCGACATCGACGACAAGATCTTGATCAAGTCTGCCCTGGCCGGCACGCCGTGGTATGCGCACGCCTACCGCTACGAGCGGGAGCTGCACGAGGCGTACGCGGCGCTCGGCTGCGAGCCGCCGACGTACGAGCCGCGCGCCACCGGGCACATCCCGGAGATGATCGAGCTGATCACGATCTTGCTCGACCGCGGCCATGCCTACGTGGCCGAGGACGGCTACGGCGACGTCTACTTCGACGTGCGGTCATGGCCGTCGTACGGATCGCTGTCCCGGCAGGACATCGAGAACATGGATCCGGCCGAGGACGCCGACCCGCGCGGCAAGCGTGACCCGCGCGACTTCGCGCTCTGGAAAGGCCACAAACAGACCGAGCCGGAGACGGCCAGCTGGGACACGCCGTGGGGACGCGGCCGACCCGGCTGGCACCTGGAGTGCTCGGCCATGGCCGGCAAGTATCTGGGCGACGAGTTCGACATCCACGGCGGCGGAATCGATCTTCGCTTCCCGCACCACGAGAACGAGCTCGCGCAGTCGACGGCGGCGGGCCGCAGCTTCGCCCGGTTCTGGATGCACAACGCCCTGCTCACCGCGGCCGGGGAGAAGATGAGCAAGTCCCTCGGCAATGGGGCCCTGGTGTCCGAGGTGATCAAGCGGTTCCCTGCCCGAGCGGTCCGGTTCTACCTGTTGCAGCCGCACTACCGCTCGACGATCGAGTACTCCGATGCCGCGATCGCCGACGCCGTCGCCGCCCTGGCCAGGATCGACAACTTCGTCGCCCGCGCCCGGGACGCCGTCGGCTTCGCCGCGGGAAGCGTGCCGGCCGACTTCATCGAGGCGATGAACGACGATCTTGGCACGCCGGGTGCTGTCGCCGTGCTCCACAATGCCGTACGAGAAGGCAATCTGGCGCTGGATGCCGGTGATCTTGATCAGGTCGGGCGCAGCCTCGGCGACGTCGCCGGCATGCTGGCGATCTTGGGCCTGGATGCCGAGGACGAGGCCTGGCAGCGCGGTGGCGACGAGCGACGGTTGACCGCGATCATCGACGGACTGGTGGCAGAGCTGCTGAAGCAACGGTCCGCGGCGCGGGAACGGCGCGACTTCGCAACCGCCGATGCGATCCGCAGCGCCCTTGCCGATCTTGGTGTGGACGTGTCCGACACTCCCCAGGGTCAGCGCTGGACGTTGTCGGAGGCGGCCCGGATGCCGGGTCCCGTCAAGGCGGAGGTCAACGGCGGAAGGGCGGGTGCAGCGAGTGCCCGGCAATAGCCGGCGCCAAGGCGCGGTTCGCCGTAAGAGCAAGGGGAACACCGCCGGCTCCGGCGGCCGGATCCGCCGTGGCCTGGAAGGCAAGGGCCCCACGCCGAAGGCGGAGGACCGGCCGCATCATCCGGCGCATCGGGCCCGCAAGACCGGTACGGCCACTCGAGGCTCGGCCGCGCCGGCCGGCCGGGGCTCGGCAGGCGCTCGCAGGATCGACCGGACGGGCCGGCCCGGCTCCGGACCCGAGTGGGTCGCCGGCCGCAACCCGGTGCTCGAGGCCATGGAGGCCGAGATCCCGATCAAGGCCGGCTATGTGGCCGAGGGTGCGGAACGCGACGAGCGACTCCGGACGATCCTCAAGCTCGCGGCGGCCCGGGGAACCGCGCTGCTGGAGGTGACCCGCGCCGAGCTCGACCGCCTGACCGGCGGCGCGGTCCACCAGGGCATCGCGCTGCAACTGCCGGCGTATGACTACCTGCATCCCGCCGACCTGCTCGCTGCCGCGCAGGACAGCGACACAGCGCCGCTGATCGTCGCGCTGGACGCGATCACCGACCCGCGCAACCTCGGCGCGATCGTACGGTCGGCGGCGGCCTTCGGCGCTCACGGCGTGCTGATCCCGGAGAGGCGGTCGGCCGGCATGACCGCGGCGGCCTGGAAGACATCGGCCGGTGCGGCGGCTCGCATCCCGATCGCCCGGGCCACCAACCTCAACCGTGCGTTGCGCTCGTACGTGGACGCGGGCCTGGCCCTGGTCGGCCTCGACGCTGCTGGCGAGACCACAGTCGGCGATCTTCCCACGGCCGATGGACCGCTCGTCCTCGTGATCGGCAGTGAGGGCGCCGGCCTGTCGCGGCTGGTCCGCGAGGCGTGCGACACGCTCGTCTCGATCCCGATCACCGCCGACGTCGAGTCGCTCAACGCCGGCGTCGCCGCGGGCATCGCCTTGTACGAGATCGCCAAGAGGCGGACGCTGCCCGGCAGCTAGTGTCGTGTAACCGAGGTAGTTTGACGGCTGGCCTCGTCCAGGTGGATGCATGGCAAGGCCGAGGAGGAGTTTACAGCGGTGACTATGGGCGACGACGAGAACGCAGCCTCGCGCCGCGTGGGCGGGCCAGGCCCAATCTGCCTCGGTTGCACGACACTGAGTGTTTGACCGTTCCTAGGAGTGTGTGATGACCGACACCTTGTCCCCCAGCAACGTCGTGGACTATGCGGCGACGGCGTCGGAGGCCTATCGCGCCGCGCTGTCGTTGATCGAGACGGTCGAGCCGAGGATCGCCGACGCCACGCGCGCCGAGCTGGCCGACCAGCGCGCCTCGCTGAAGCTGATCGCCTCGGAGAACTACGCATCGCCGGCCGTCCTGCTGACGATGGGCAGCTGGCTGTCGGACAAGTACGCCGAGGGCACCGTCGGCCACCGCTTCTACGCCGGCTGTCAGAACGTCGACACCGTCGAGTCCGTCGCCGCCGAGCACGCCCGCGATCTGTTCGGCGCCGAGCACGCCTACGTCCAGCCGCACTCCGGCATCGACGCCAACCTGGTCGCGTTCTGGGCGATCCTGGCCAACCGGATCGAGCTGCCGGAGCTGGCGGAGCAGGGCGTCAAGGGCGTCAACGACCTCAGCGAGGAGCAGTGGGAGGCGCTGCGGCACAAGTTCGGCAACCAGCGAGCGCTGGGCATGTCGCTCGACGCCGGCGGCCACCTGACGCACGGGTTCCGGCCCAACATCTCGGGCAAGATGTTCCACCAGCGCAGCTATGGCACCGACCCGCAGACCCAGCTGCTCGACTACGACGCTCTCCGGGCGACGGCCCGCGAGTTCAAGCCGCTGGTGCTTATCGCCGGCTACTCGGCCTATCCGCGACGGATCAACTTCGCCAAGATGCGGGAGATCGCCGACGAGGTCGGCGCGACCCTGCTGGTCGACATGGCGCACTTCGCGGGCCTGGTGGCCGGCAAGGTGTTCACCGGCGAAGAGGACCCGGTCCCGTACGCACACTTGGTGACGACCACGACGCACAAGTCGCTGCGCGGGCCGCGCGGTGGCCTCGTGCTCACGACGAGGGAGTACGCCGACTCGGTCGACCGGGGCTGCCCCATGGTCCTCGGCGGGCCGCTGGGACACGTGATGGCCGCCAAGGCGGTCGCGTTGGCCGAAGCCCGTACGGACGCCTTCCGCAGCTACGCCCAGGCGGTCGCCGACAACGCACAGGCCCTCGCCGACGGCCTGCTCAAGCGCGGAGCGCGCCTGGTCACCGGCGGCACCGACAACCACCTGGTGCTGATCGACGTCTCCGGTTTCGGCCTGACCGGCCGGCAGGCGGAGTTCGCGCTGCTGGACGCCGGCATCGTCACCAACCGGAACTCGGTGCCGGCCGATCCCAACGGCGCCTGGTACACCTCCGGCATCCGGATCGGCACGCCGGCGCTTACCACCCGCGGCTTCGGTGCGGCCGAGTTCGACCGGGTGGCCGAGCTGATCGTGGGCGTGCTCGAGGACACCACACCGGTGACCGCGGCCAGCGGCCAGCCGGGCAAGGCCAAGTACACCCTCGCCGACGGCGTCGCCGACAGAACCAAGGCCGCCTCCGCCGAGCTCCTCGCCAACCACCCGCTCTACCCGGGACTCGCGCTCTGACGGAGGCGGTCACAGGGGCTGCTGCCTACCCTGGTGCCATGGGACGGATCGCAGCCGCCGTGGTCGCGGTGGTCACCGTGGTCGGGTTGTCGTCGTGCGCGTCGGCCGACATCAAGCCGGAGGACGCGTACAAGATCGGCTGCCCGCTGGTCGACGCAGCGGTGACGACCGGTTCGGTGGCCGGCAAGGCAACCGTCGCGGGCCTGAAGAAGCTGCGCGACTCCGGTGCACTGGATGCCGAGCCGCAGCGGTGGCTGGAAGCGGTGATCAGCGTGCTGGACTCAGCGGATCCAGCAAAGGCCGGCGACGACACCAAGACCCTGATCCGCGACGGCTGCGCCAGCCATGGCTATCCTCTGCACAACCTCTGATCCGCTGATCTTTCAGCGCGAGAAGAGGCTCCCGGAGACGGTCGTGGTGAAGTTGCGCAGCGAGTCGGGCAAGTCGCGTAGGTGCCAGTTGTCGGGGCCGTGATACCAGGACAGGTCGTTGGAGTCCGGCAGGTCGTCGGTGTCGCTGGCCACGAGCGCGTCGAGCCAGCGGTCGGAGCCGCCGAGCACGATCGCGTACGGCAGCACCTCGGAGATCTCGCGCAGCTCGGCACCCTTCGGCATCTGGTTGGTCGGGTGGCTCAGCAGGTCTGAGCGAAGGGCTCCGAGGCCGGCCAGCAGCGCCGCGCCCTTGGCCGTACGGGACGGCATCTCCTGGGCCACGAAGACCAGGCCCAGCGCGAGTGCGATCAGCGCCAGCCCGACCAGCCCGAAGGTGGTGAACGCCGCGAGCACTCCCGTCAGCACCACCGCGATGATCAACGAGCCGAGGGCGAGCTGGGTCCAGCGGTTGCGGGTGGCGTCCGGGCGGCGCTCGTACCACCCGTTGCTGACCATCTCGTCGTAGAGCTGGTTCTGCACACCGCCGATGGACTCGTGCACCCGACTGGCCAGCTCGGAGACCTTGACCGACGCGCCCGGCGCGGCGATGCCGTCCAGCAGCTCCCGCTCGAACGGCCGCAGGTCGTCCGCGCCACCCTCGAGCCGGGTGATCTCCCAGTCCGTACGGGCGAACTCGGTCTCCCGCGGCAGCTCGGTGATCAGCAGATGACCCCGGACCGCGAGGTCGACGACGCTTGCCGTGACATCGATCGGGTCGACCCGCTCGTCCGCCACCGTGCCGACATGGCCCGGCCTGATGTCGCCGACCACCCGGAACTCCGTCTCGCCCGGACCGGTCGCCACGAACTCGCCCGCGCGGCTGATCTCGCCGGCCGAACTGGCGTCGGTGCCGGCCCGGCGGTGCATGAAGTACAGCGCGAGGCCGCCGAGCACCAGCAGGCCCAGTGCGATGGCCAGCGGCAGCGGCTTCGCCGAGAACGCCCGGCCGACCGTCCACAGGTAGTCGACCTTCTCATTCGCCGGCACAGTGCCAGCAGGGAAGCCGACGTCGACCGCGACGACCTCGCCCTCACCGCGCGGCCCGTCCCGGAAGGTGGGGATCGGCGAGCCCTCCTGGCCGGCGGCGGCGAAGGTGCACGGCACGGTGGAGTTAGGCGCGCCGGCGGTGCACTTGATGTAGCTGAACTGGGTCGGGATGCTCACGGTGCCGGTGAACTCAGCGACCTGGGCGCTCAACCCCTGGAGCAGCCGGAACCGCAGGGCGGTGCCGTTCTCGACGTTGACCACGGCACCGGCGACCGAATAGCCGATGACGACCTCGGTCGCACCGTTGGTCGCGAGCGAGACGGTGGTGAAGCGGCCGTCGGTCTTGACCGTCGGATTCAGCGACGCACCCTTGGCCGTCGCGGTGATGTCGGAGAGAGTCTGGACGTACTGCCGGTCGCCGATCAGGTCCTCGCGGGTCTCGAACTTCTGCGACAGCGTGCCCGGCACCGCCCCGGTGAAGGTGATCGTCTCGGTGACCTTCAGAACACCGTTCGGCGCGAGGGCGGCCTGGGCGACATAGGTCGAGGCGTTGCCTTCGGCGTGCGCCGTCAGTGCCAGCGGACCGGCCAGCAGACCGAGCGTGAGAGCGCCGAACGCGAGAGCGGCCCCGAGCCGTCGTGGGGTCTTGATCGTGGTGTTCGCGAGCACGGGGTATAGCCTCCCACCAGTGCCTGCGCATCGCGCGGAAGATTCAAATTGCGTCGCGGTTTTTTGACAACAATTGCGCGTCTATCGCCCTGGGCGGCAATGAAGCCACCATTAAGGTTGGCCTGTGGCTCAGCAGCAATGGGGCGCCCCGCCGCGCTACGGTGCACAACCGCAGTACGGTCAGCCCTCGTACGGTCAAGCGCAACCTCGGCCGGGATATCCCCCAGCACCTCCCGGCTACCCGCCGTACGGGGCGCCGGGCGGCTATGGCCAACCGCAGTTCGGGCGCGGACCGGTCGCCGGATTCGGCGGCCAGCAGTTCGGCGTGCCGCAGTACGGGCCACCGCCGAACGTGCCGGGCCCGCGCAGGAGCAGCCCGCTCAAGGTGCTGATGATCGCCTTGATCGGGATCTGCGTGCTGGCCCTCGGAGGGCTGGTGATCGCCGGCCTGCTGTCCGGGACGTCCGACGTCGCCTACCAGAACGACGACTACAAGGTCCCGCCGCCGGACAAGAACCCGCCGCCGCTGCCGCTCCCGAAGACCTACGAGGAGGCGACGCAGTTCATCGTCAAGAACCCGTTCTACGACCAGACCGCTCCCTTGCCGGTGCGCTGCAACTCACAGCCGATCAACGTCGGCACCGCGAGCGACGAGGTGCTGAAGTCCCATTTCGAGGGCCTGATGGAGTGCCTGCTCCGGGTGTGGCAGCCCCCGGTCACCAAGGGCGGCTTTCTCATCGTCCGGCCGACGGTGACCATCTATAGCACCGAGATCACCACCAAGTGCGGCAAGAGCGGGGTGAACGCCTTCTACTGCTCCGGTGATCAGCAGATCTACTACTCCAACAAGCTGGACGACGAGATCCCGATCGTCAAGGACAACAAGTGGGCGGCCGAGGTCGTTATGGCGCACGAGTTCGGGCACGCCCTGCAGGCCCGGACCGGCATCTTGATCTCCGCGCACGCCCTCGGCGCCAATTCCAACGACAAGGACACCGAACTGGAGTTCAGCCGGCGGCTGGAGGTCCAAGCCGACTGCCTCTCCGGAATGTTCGTCCGCGCGGTCTCCCAGTCGCTCGGCGTGCAGCAGTCCGACCTCAACGGCATCGAGCAGACCTATGTCGCCGTCGGCGACGACACGCTGACCGGCAAGCCGGACATCGTCGGCAACCACGGCCACGCGGTCAACCGGAAGTACTGGGGCGACATGGGGATCGGCACCAGCGCGGTCGGCAAGTGCAACACCTTCGTCGCGCCGAAGTCGCTGGTGCGCTAGCCAGCAGTCGTTAGGCCCTACTCCCCTGCTGTTAACAGTGCCGTAGCGATCGCCGCAACGCCTTCGCCGCGACCGGTGAGCCCCAGTCCGTCGGTGGTGGTCGCCGAGACGGACACGGGGGCGCCGATCGCCTCGCTCATCACGTGCTCGGCCTCGATCCGGCGGCGGCCGATCCGGGGCACGTTGCCGATCAGCTGGACGCCAACGTTGCTGATCTCGAAGCCGGCGTTGCGTACCCGCTCGGCGGTGGCGCTCAGAAACGCCAGCCCGGACGCCCCGCGCCAGGCGGGGTCGTCGGTGCCGTAGTTGCTGCCCAGGTCACCGAGCCCGGCGGCGCTCATCAGGGCGTCGCAGACCGCGTGACACATGACGTCGCCGTCGGAATGACCCTCCGGCCCTTTCGGCTCCTCGGGAAAGTCGAGGCCGCCCATCGTCATCGGTCGGCCCTCGACGAGCCGGTGCACGTCGACACCGATCCCGGTCCGGATCTGCATCGGCGGACGCAGGCGCTGTCAGGAGGCGAGGACCTCGTCCAGCAGCACCTCGGCCCGGTCTTCGGCCACCCGCTCGGCCAACGCGAGCTCGGAGACCAGGATCTGGCGGGCCTTGGCCAGCATGCGCTTCTCGCCGGCGGACAGGCCGCGCTCGCGCTCACGCCGCCAGAGATCGCGCACGACTTCGGCAACCTTGAGCACGTTGCCGGAGTGCAGCTTCTCCAGATTGGCCTTGTAGCGCCGCGACCAGTTGGTCGGTTCCTCCGTGTGAGGAGCCCGCAGCACGCCGAACACCCGCTCCAACCCGTCGGCGTCGACGACGTCCCGCACGCCGACCAGGTCCAGGTTGCAAGCGGGCACCCGAACGACCAAGTCAGTTTGACCAACAATCCTCAACACGAGGTAGAGCTTGTCTTCACCCTTGATCTGGCGGGTCTCGATGTCCTCGATCACGGCGGCCCCGTGATTGGGGTAGACCACCGTTTCGCCGACTGTGAAGGTCATGTTCGTCCTGTACCCCTTTCGCAACGTCTAGCTTAGCACGCCCCACCCCCTCACCTTGCGGTGTTTGCGCTAGCCAGAGGGCATTATTGGGGAGTGTCGGGGCTTGACAAACCGGTATCGGATGTGCCTGTGAACCGACCACGCTTCCGAGCGCCCGAGCGTCGAGTGATCGCGCGGCTCTGCTTTCCGACTGAGAGAGCGCGGCCCGGCCGCAAGCGACAGCGAGCACGTGTTTGGCCGGGCCGTGCGAGCGATGAAGGAAGGCAGAGCCCTCATCGCGCGATCGCGCGAGGGCGCTCAACAAAGGGGTCCCGAGTCGCTAGGCTGCAACGAGACGAACCCCGGACGTAGGAGTCGAGGAACAGTGCGCCCAAACCCGAACCGGTCCTCCCGTGCCTGGTCACGCAGCGTACGGCTGGCCGCAGTTCTGTTGATCACCGTCGCGGTCGCGGCCGGCTGCGGGTTCTCGGTGCAGACGAACCAGCCGTACACGCCGTCCGAGGGAGTCAGCGTCGACATCGGGGGCAAGAACGGTGTCCGGGTCCGCAACCTGCTGATCCTCAGCCGCGGGGCGGGCGAGGGCATCCTGTCGGGGACGCTGCTCTCCTACGACCGAGACTCGTTGACCGGCGTGACGGGCAAGGCGATCAAGGCCGACGCCTCCGACGGCGGGGCGATCACCGCCACCATCACCCAGCAGGTCAGCCTGGGCAACGGCTCGCTCATCGTGCTGACCGACCGGCCGCCGATCAACCTGAAGAGCCCGGACCTGAAGGCCGGTCTCACCGCGGAGCTCACGTTGCAGTTCAGCACCGCCGGCCAGGTCACGCTGAGGGTTCCGGTCGTCGACGGCACGCAGGGTCCGTACGCGACGGTCACGCCGGCCGAGACCCCGGCGGCCTGACTGGTCAGCCGGTCCGACGCCACGGGGGCTGAGGCTCGGGTGGGACTCTGAGCCGCATGCCCGGAGTTGACTCTGCCATCGATGCAGGCGCGCTGGCGGCGGAGTTCGCCCGGCTGGTGGATTTCGGCCGCGGCTTCGCCTATCCGGGTGGAGGCGCGGCATGGCTCGACGAGCAGGGCGAGCCGGCCTTCGACCGGCCGCTCTTCACCTGGATCACCGCGCGGATGGCACACGTCTACGCCACTGCGCACCTGCTGGGCGTGCCAGGAGCTGACGCGCTGGCCGATCACGCGCTGGCCGGGCTGACCGGGCCGCTGCGCGACGCGCACGCAGGGGGTTGGTTCTCCAGCGTCCAGGACGGGCAGACGCCGGACGAGAAGGCCTGCTATCCGCACGCCTTCGTGGTGCTTGCGGCCTCGTCGGCGACGGTCGCCGAACGGCCCGGCGCCCGCGAACTGCTGGACGAGGCGCTGGGCGTGTGGCAGGAGCGGTTCTGGGACCAGACGTACGCGATGTTCGTGGACCGCTGGGATCGGTCGTTCTCCAGGCTCGACTCCTATCGCGGGGTGAACGCGAACATGCACGCGGTCGAGGCCCTGCTCGCCGCCGCGGATGCGACGGGGGACGCCGGCCTGAGGGACCGGGCGTTGGCGATCAGTTTGCGAGTCGTGGCGGCGGCCGAGCAGCACCGCTGGCGGATCCCGGAGCACTTCGACCCCGACTGGCGGCCGATGCTGGAGCACAACCAGGACCGGCCGGACGACCCGTTCCAGCCGTACGGGGCGACGGTCGGGCACGGCCTGGAATGGTCCCGGTTGCTGTTGCACCTCGACGCCGCCCGGCCCGACCGGGTGCCGCAGCTCCGAGCCGCCGCGGCGGCGCTGTTCGAGCGAGCGGTCGCCGATGGGTGGTACGCCGACGGCAGGCCCGGCTTCGTCTACACGACCGACTGGGACGGCCGACCGGTGGTGCGGGACCGGATGCACTGGGTGGTGGCGGAGGCCATCGCCGCTGCCGCGGCCCTGCACCAGGTCACGGGCGACGATCGGTACGCCGGCCTGTGCCGCGACTGGTGGTCCTACGCCGAGACGTACCTCATCGATAGGCAGGCCGGGTCCTGGCACCACCAGCTCGACCCCGAGAACCGGCCGATCGCCACCGTCTGGCCCGGCAAGCCGGACCTCTACCACGCCGTCCAGGCGACCCTGATCCCCCGGCTGCCGCTCGCGCCGGGTCTCGCGGTCGCGATCAGCCGCGGCTTGCTCGGCTGATCGCAGGCTTCAGCACTGCCTGCCGCTCGGACGCCATCCCTCAGTCGGCGGGTGTCGGCTCAGCTCATCCCGTACGCGGCGCGCAGGGCGTCGGCCGTGTGCCGCATCGCCTCGCGGGCGCTCGGCAGCACCCGGGTGAGATAGATCGAGGAGTGCAGATGCCCCGGGATCCGGCGGATTTCGGTCGGCACGCCGGTCGCCTTCAGCCGGCGGCCGTACGCCTCGCCCTCGTCGCGCAGCGGGTCGTACTCGCAGGTGGAGATGAACGCCGGCGGCAGCCCGCTCAGGTCCGGCGCCAGCAGCGGCGACGCGTACGGCTCCCGCGCCTGCGCCGGATCGCCGAGGTAGAAGCCGTAGCCCTCGACCAGATCGGCCTTCGTCAGCCCGTAGCCGGTTGCGAACTCCTCGACCGACGGCTGGCCCATCGTGAGGTCCGTGACCGGCGACTGCAGGGCCTGGAAACAGACCGCAGGTCCTGACCGGTCGCGGGCCATCATGGCGACGGCGGCGGCGATATTGCCGCCGGCCGAGAAGCCGCCGACCGACAGCCGGTCCCGATCGACCGAGAGGCCCTGGGCATGCTCGGCCGCCCAGCACAGGGCCGCGTAGGCGTCCTCGACGGCTGTCGGATAGCGATGCTCGGGCGCCAGCCGGTAGTCCACCGAGATCACCTGGCAGTCGACGGTGCCGGCGAGCCAGCGGCAGATCGGGTCGTAGACCGCAACGCTGTCCAGCCAGAACGCGCCGCCGTGGAAGTACAGGTGGGTCGGCATGGGAGTCAGCGCGTGTCCTGCGGGCCGGTAGACCCTGATCATGATCTGGCCGCCGTCGACCGGCACCAGTAGGTCCATGGACGCGACCCGGCGCCGGCCAGGCGCGGTGACGAACTTCATCTGCAGCAAGCCGCTGGCCGCGGCCGCGCGCCGATCCGCCACCGGCCTCGACCGGTCCTCGCGCTCCAGGACGTTGGCGAGCGCGAGCAGCGGCCGGAGAACGGGCCGGAGCGGCAAGCTAGTGCCCTGTAACCGGGGTAGCTTGACGGCTGGCGTCGTCCGGGTGGATGCATGGCAAGGCCGAGGAGGAGCTCATAGCGGTGCCTATGGGCGACGACGAGAACGCAGCCAGGCGCCGCCCGGGCGGGGCCAGTGTCGAGCTACCCCGGTTGCAGGGCACTTCACTTCTTGCCCTGGTTCTTGACCGCTTCGATGGCGGCCGCGGCCGCCTCGGGGTCGAGGTAGCGGCCTCCGGGCGTGCTGGGCTGCATGTCGTCGTCGAGCTCGTAGAGCAGCGGGATGCCGGTCGGGATGTTCAGCCCGACCACGGCCTCGTCGCTGATCTGGTCCAGGTGCTTGACAATGGCCCGCAGCGAGTTGCCGTGCGCGGCGACCAGTGTCACCTTGCCCAGCCGCAGGTCTGGGACGATCTGGTCGTACCAGTACGGCAATGCGCGGATCAGGACATCCTTGAGGCACTCGGTCCGCGGCCGGGCCTCCGGCGGCAACGCGGCGTAGCGCGGGTCGCCGAAGTTCGCGTACGGGTCGGCGTTGTCGATCGGCGGCGGCGGCGTGTCGTAGCTGCGCCGCCACAGCATGAACTGCTCCTCGCCGAACTCCGCCAGCGTCGCCGCCTTGTCCTTGCCCTGCAGCGCGCCGTAGTGCCGCTCGTTCAGCCGCCAGGACCGCTTGGTCTCGATCCACATCCGGTCCGCGATGTCGAGCGAGATCTGAGCCGTACGGATCGCGCGGCGCAGCACCGAGGTGTGCACCACGTCGGGCAGCAGCTTGTTCTCGATCAGCAGCTCGCCGCCGCGCTTCGCCTCACCCTCGCCCTTGGCGTTGAGATCGACGTCGACCCAGCCGGTGAACAGGTTCTTGGCGTTCCACTCGCTCTCGCCGTGCCGCAGCAGGATCAACGTAGCCGTCATGGCTGCGAGCCTAGTGGTGGACCGTCGCCAGGGTCGAGATGCGCGAAGGCGGCGAGGTTGGCCGTGGACTCGCCGCGGGAGCGGCGCCAGACCCACTCGCGCTGGATGCTGGCCGCGAAGCCGAGCTCGAGGATGGTGTTGAAGCTGTCGTCCGCGGTCTGCGCGACGGCGCCGAGGATCCTGTCCACCTCGGCGGCGGTCACGGCGGCCAGGCTCAGCCGCGCGCTGAGGTAGATGTCACCGAGGGCGTCCAGGCAGAACGCGATGCCGTACAGCCGAAGGTTGCGCTCCAGCAGCCAGCGGTAGACGGCCGTGTGGTTCTCGTCCGGTCGTCGGGCGACGAAGGCTCGCACCTGCAGCGCGTGCCGGCCGACCTCGAGCGCGCACTCGGTGGCCAGCTTCCGGGTGCCGGGCAGGCTGACCGAGAACAGCCCGGGTCGGTGCTCCGACCAGGCCAGATCCAGCTCCCCCAGAAGCTCTCGTACGGCCGCCGCAGCCGACTCCTCGCGAGACATTCGCCTCAGGCCTGTTGCACGAACCAGCGGACCTGGTACGGCTCGAGGGTGAGGCCCCCGTCGGTCAGCGGTGTCTCCTCCGTCAGCGCGTCCCAGGCCCAGTTGCCGAGCGGGATCACCCAGCGCGGCAGCACCTGCCGGTCCAGCGAGATGTTGTAGACACCGACCATGGTCTGGGTCGGGAACCGGCGCAGAAACACCAGCACGGCCGGGTTGACCGGATCGAGGATCTCCGTCTCAACCGAGGCATCCATGCTCGGCAGCGCCGTGCGGACCGTGATCGTGTGCCGGATCTCGTGCCAGATCCGGTGCTCCAGGGTGCCCACGACGTGCCGCCGCTCGGCGCGGTCCCACGGCATCGGCGGCCGGTGCACCCAGCGGTTGTCGTCGGCGTGCGCGGGGTCGTCGGCGTACTCGTAGTCGTTGGTCAGCCCGAGCTCGTCGCCCATGTAGAGCAGCGGCAGGCCGCCGAAGCCGAGCACGATCTGGTATGCGAGCAGGTAGCGATTGACGGCCAGGTCGAGGTGGACCTCGTCGGAGTTGGCAAGCGCCGCCTCGATGCCGATCAGCGAGGCGGCGGTGCCGCTGATCCGGCGGTCGCCGGTCTGCAGGTTCTCCTGGAAGACAAGCCCGCGGGAGTCGCTCATCGGGTAGAGCCCGGCGTAGTAGTCGGAGAGGAAGCGCCGGTGCTCGTAGCCGTTCAGCCCGACCGAGGCCGCGTCGTCGTCGTCGATCGCCCAGCCGATGTCGTCGTGGCAGCGCAGGTAGGTGCCCCAGACCGTCGTCGGCGGCTTGGCCGGGAACCGGTTCAGCGCCGCGCAGAACAGCCGGGTGTCCTTCGCCGCGAGCGCCGACCAGATCTGCACCATCAGCGAGTTCTGGTAGGCCAGGTCGCTGACCTTTCCGGTGTGCTTGCCGACGCCGAGATAGGGCGCGAGGTCGGCCGGGCCGACGATCGCCTCCGCCTTGAAGATCAGCGCCGGCGCCGCGATCCGGGCGACCGTGCGCAGCGCCTGGGTGATCGCGTGCACCTCCGGCTGGTTCTGGCAGTTGGTGCCCATCCGCTTGTAAATGAAGGCGATCGCGTCCAGCCGCAGGCACTCCACGCCCAGGTTGGCCAGCCAGAGGATCAGGTCGGCGAACTCGTAGAACACCTCCGGGTTGCGCCAGTTCAGGTCCCACTGCCAGGTGTTGAAGGTCGTCCAGACCCAGGAGTGCGACTCCTCGTCGTAGCTGAAGCTGCCCGGGGCGAAGTCGGGGAACACCTCGGGCAGCGTCCGCTCGTACGCGTCCGGCAGCTCACGGTCTGCGAACAGGTAGAAGTAGTCGCGGTAGAAGGGGTCGCCGGCCCTGGCGTTGCGTGCCCACTCGTGCTCGTACGCGACGTGGTTGAGCACCAGGTCCAGCGTCAGCGAGATGCCGTGCCGGCGCAGCACGGTGGCGAGCTCCCGCAGGTCGTCGATGGTGCCGAGGTCATCCCGTACGGCGCGGTAGTCCATGACCGCGTAGCCACCGTCGTTCTGCCCTGGACGCGGCTTGAGCAGCGGCATCAGGTGCAGGTAGGTGACGCCGAGCTCCGACAGGTAGTCGACCTTGTCCGCCACGCCTTTGAGGTCACCCGCGAACAGGTCGGTGTAGGTCGCGTAGCCGAGCATCCCGGGGTGCTGAAACCACTGCGGGTCGGCGTGCCGGCGTAGGTCGAGCAGCCGCAGCTCCGCCGAGCGTTGCCGGAAGTTCGCGGCGGCGATCTCGACCAGCCGGCCCGCCATCTCCACCGCGTGCTCGGGATAGGCGCCGGTCAGGCCGGTGAGCAGGTCTGGCCAGTAGCGCCGCAGCCGGGTCTCGAACACGACCTGGTCGTGCACCGGCTCCCCCACGAGCAGGTCGCCCACTTCTGGTACGGACATCATCGCTGAGGCTATTGGAGCCGAGCCTGCCTTGTCAGCAGCGTGTTTACCGCCCCGAGCTCTACGCCGCATGCAGTTGCGTTGCGCCGGTTGCAACCGGCGCAACGCAACAACAACGAACGTGCACGTGAGCTTCCGACATTGGCTGTCACGCGGGCTGGCGATCATCATTGCGCCGGATGGAGATCCTCTTCCGGAACTCGGCCAGGAAGGCGTCGCGCAGCACGTTGTCGTCCATGGCCTGGCCGATCGGGCCCAGCTTGCCCTTGACCACCCGCTGGCAGACAGACAGCCACGCCTCGCCCATCGCGTACGTGAAGCTGGAGGCGACGCCGGCGCCGATGGCGCCCCCGACGATCGAACCGGCGCCCGGGATCAGCTTCAACAAGCCGGCGAAGGCGGCCCGGCCGGCGCCGGTCGCCACAGCGGTCGAGGCGATCGCCATCAGCACCGCCCGCTCGAACTTGATCTTGTAGATCTGGGCGATCCGGGCCATCATGCCGAGCTGGATCGGCACCAGCATGGCCGCGTCGGAGAACGGGATCGGACTGGCGGCTGCGGCCGCCGCGCTGGACACCGCGATCGCTATGTGCTTCTGGGCCTCCCGGGTCTTCCGAGCGAAATCAATCTCCTGAGCCGCGACGAGGGCTCCGTGGACGCCTTCGGGCGCAACGCGAAAGGTGGCATCGAGCAACTCGCGCAGGCCGTACGCGGGCTGGCCGGAGAAGTCGTCCGCCTTGGCATAGGTCATGAACGGCCGGCCACCGGCGATCGGCAGCCGCTTGGCCATGATCTGCTCGGCGAGCAGCACCGCGTCCGGGTGGTAATGACCGTCGCGACCGTCGGAGTCGGGACCGGGAGCTGGGTTCACTCCCGGGGGGACGACCCCCCCGTGCCCCGCCGCAGGGGTTGGGCGTCTGGGCACCTGCGTCAGCACGACGATGACCGGCAGCCCGAGGTCGTCCAGCCGGCGGATGAAGTCGGCCTCCGCCTCCTCGAACCGCCGGTCCATGCCGCGGATGCAGTACCAGGCGACGTGGATCTGCTCGCTCAACGGCTGCCGGCGCATCTCGTTCATCGCCTTGGTGAGATCGGCCAGGATCTCCCGGTTGTCCTTGCCGACCTCGAGGCCCTGGGTGTCGACGATGCCGAGATGGCCGACCTTGTCCAGGTAGAGATGGCTGCCGCGAGTGACAGGCTCACCGATCCCGGTCCGGGCGACCTCCTCGCCGAAGATGGCGTTGATCAGGGTCGACTTGCCGACGCCGGTCTTGCCGAAGATGGCGAGGTTGAACCGGCCCATCGCCGCCGTCTGCTTGTCGTACTCGGTGCGGAAGGACTCCTTGAACCAGTCGGTGCCGCTTGCCACTCGGGACTCCTCTCGTCGCCGCGGAGCTCTCGGGCGTACGTCCAGCGTACGAGCGCCAGCCACGAGGCGACTGGATCGCAGCCGTGGACTCCTTACCCAGGGCCGGGGGCATGCGTGCCGGGCGATCAAGGAAGCGAGCCGGGCAGTGTGGGGCCACTGCGTGAGGCGACAGAATCGGGCGCTCGATCGTCGTGTGGATCACGGCTCTCCGTCGGGGGTGCGGGGGTCGCCCCGCACACATATAGCCGCCCGGGCGAGGTGGCCCGCGGCGAGCGAGCAATCTTCTGGCGGGTCACATCCGCGACGAAGGAAGTCAGGGTCTCTGGAGCGCGATCGCGTGAGAGCGCCAGAATGGGGGCACCCATCCAGCCGCGGGCGCCCCACCCCCGCTGTCCCTTGACAGGCAACCCATGACTTCCGAGCCGTCCGGCGTCGTCTTTCCCGTACCTCCCACAGCGAAGGGTTCGGGCTCGACCCGAAGCGTCGGCCTGGCCGAGTCGACGCCGGTGCTGGCAGATCCGGTGCTGCGCCGGCACGGCGGCCGGCTGCTCGATCCGACGACCGCCACGCAGCCGTCTCGGGAGCGCCGGGCACGGCTCAATGCCCGTACGGCGCCGGACGATCCGGGGCGGCCGATCCGCTACCAGACCACCGCGTACGTCGCCGACCAGATGCTCGCGCCGCTCGCGGTGCTGCTGGGCGACGGGACCGTGGACGGGCAGTTGCGGAAGTGGGCCGGCGAGGTTGGTCTCGAGGTCGTGCCAGTGGCGGAGGACGTGCGGCGGGCGCTCCGGCGGCAGAAAACCCAGCGCGCGGATATCCCCGGCGTCGAGGAGCCGCAGCCACCGGAAGACGCCGAAGCTGAGGACAATCAACTCCAGGCAGCGGTGCCGTCGACCATCCGGTGCTCGCTCCGGGCGCTGGACGAGGCGACCGAGCCGCCGGACGCGTGGCGGCTCGTCCAGCACCTGCGGGACAAGGCTCACCCGCTCGGTTCCCGGCTGAGTCTCAACCACCTCCTCGTGGGTTCGGACCTCACCGGGACGACCTTCAACTACGGCGTGACGTTCAACTACGGGGTCACCTTCAACTACGGCGTCGCGTCCGGGCTGGCCGAGTACAGCATGCCGGGCTGGGGCGGTCGCGGCCCGGTCTCCTGGCTAGGTCCCAAGCCGCGCCGCCGGGACGATCTGGACCGGCGGCCGGTGGTCGCGATCGTCGACAGCGGCGTCGCGGATCATCCGTGGTTCGAGGAGGACGTGGCAGAAGGCTCGCCACCGGCCAGCATCGTCAGCCGGCTGGCCCTCGACGAGGCGAGCGGGGACATCGGTCCGGCCGAAGACGACCGCGGGAAGGAGGTCGATCCCAACCTGGTCGACCCGCTCCAGGGCGTGATCGACCCGTTCTTCGGGCACGGCACGTTCATCGCCGGGCTGATCCGGCAGAACTGCCCGGACGCCGACATCGTGTCGATCAAGGTCATGGCTCCGGACGGCATCGTCGAGGAGGCCGACCTGCTGACCGCGCTCGACTGCCTCGCCGATCGGCAGCTGGCGGCCCAGCGCGGGCACCCGGAGCTGGCTGTGGACGTCGTGTCGCTCTCCCTCGGCTACTACCACGAGGAGCCGGAGGACTACGCGACGGACGGGCCGCTGCAGGAGCGGCTCGACCAGCTGCGCAGCCTCGGCGTCACGGTGGTCGCGGCCGCCGGCAACGACAGCACGAGCCGGCAGTTCCTGCCGGCGGCGCTCACCCGCTATCGGGACGGTGTGTTGCTGCCGCCGGATCCAGCGGCCTCGGTCGCGGCCGCCGCGCGGATCGCGGCCCAGCTGTGGCCGCCGCTGATCAGCGTCGGCGCCCTCAACCCCGACAACAGCGTCGCCCTGTTCAGCAACGGCGGCGACTGGGTGGCCTGCTACTCGCCCGGCGCGGTCCTGGTCAGCACCGCGCCGCTGATCGACGTCGGCGCCCAGCCGGGCGTCACCGTTCCGGCCGCACCCGCGCCGGAACGGGCCGCCGCCACCTGGCGCGCCAGCATCGATCCGGACCACTTCACCGGCTTCGGCACCTGGAGCGGCACGTCGTTCGCGGCACCGGTGCTGGCCGGCGCCATCGCCCAGGCCCTGCTCCCCGGCCCGCTCGCCGACATCGGCACGCAGGCCATAGCCGACCGGGCCGCCACCGCACTGACCAGCCTCGGATTTCAGCTCGGCAGCAGCTGACGCCCAGACCGCTTGCGCGACGACGGCCTTCCCGACACCGTTGAGACATTGTGGCGGAGCACGAGATCGACGCCGGGGAGCTGGCGGCCGCCTGGCAACTGCACCGGCACGGCGTCGAGCTTTGTGACCTGGGCCACCTGGCCGAGGCGCGCGAAGTCTTCGTACGGGCGCTGGACATGCTGCAACTCGGGAGCCATGGCGAGCCGCGCGATGATCTCGGCGAGCCGCCCGAGACGATCGGCCGACCGCCCGCCGGCGTACGCCCGGCCGCGTCGACCGAGGCGGCCAGCCGCTCCCGCGACGAGGTGGCCGCCCGGATCCTGCTCAGCCTGGCCCTGCCGACCGCCCAGCTCGACCACCTGACCGCCGGGCTCGCGGTGCTGGCCGACGCGGACGCCATCGCCACCCGGATCCGGCTGCCAGGCGTCACCGCGCTGATCTCCTGCCAGCGCGGCCTGCTGCTGCTTCGCGCCGGCCGGGCGGCCGAGGCGCTGGTCGAGCTGGACGCGGCGGTCGGGCTCGTCTCGCACGCCGCTCCGGCCGAGCAGTTCAAGATTCGAATGAACCGCGGCGACACCCATCACCTGCTCGGCAACGTACGGGCCGCGCAGCAGGACTTCGCCGCCGCCCTCGAGATCGCCCGCCGGCACGGCATGGCCGAGTTCGAGTTCGGCGCCACCCACAACCTCGGCTTCATGCAGTACCTGGCCGGTGACCTCCCCGCCGCACTGCGCCTGATGCCGACACCCGATCTGGCGACCTCCGACTACGCCCGCGGAGTGGTCGGCCTGGACCGAGCCAAGGTCATGCTGGCCGCGGGCCTGTTCGACGAGGCCGATCAGGCTCTGCGCGAGGCAGCGGACGCCCTCGGCCGTACGGACCTGACGCTGCTCCTCGGCGAGGCACAGCTGGCGCGGGCCGAGACCGCGCTGCGCACCCACAAGCCCGGTCTGGCCACCTCGTTGAGCTCGACCGCGGCCGAAACCTTCCAACGCGGGGGCAACCAGCGGCTGACCACACTCGCCCGGCTGGCCGAACTGCGGGCCGAGATCGAGCTCCGGCAGGCGCCGGTCGACGTCGGTGCACGCGCAAACGCGCTGGCGACCGAGCTGAACAGGCACGGCCTCACCGACGAGAGTCGCGTCGCCCGGCTGCTCGCGCTCGACGCGGCGGGCGGGCCGGACGGGCCCATCCCGGACATTCCCGTACGGGCCGGCGAGCCCATCCACGTCCGGCTGCAGGTGCGGCTGGTCCGTGCCCGGTCGGCGCTTCACAACGGCAACACCCCACGGGTCAGGCGGGAGATCCGGACCGGCATGGGCGAGCTGGCGCGGTACCAGGCGAGGTTCGGCAGCCTCGACCTGCAGGCGTCCAGCGCCGCGTACGGCGTCGAGCTGGCGGCGCTCGCGGTCGGCGAGGCCATCCGATCGGATCGTCCGGCCGAGGTCCTCGGCTGGCTGGAGCGGGCCCGGACGATCACCGGCCACGTACCGCAGGTAAGGCCCCCGACCGACCCGGTCGCGGCCGACCTGCTCACCCAGCTTCGCTGGGTGGCGAGCCAACTGGACGCCGACGACCTCGACCAAGCAAGGCGCGAACGGCTCCGCCGCCGGCGCCAGCAACTCGAACGAGACATCCGCGCGCATTCCTGGACGCAGCGCGGCCTCGGTGACCACGGCCGGCCGCCGTCGGTCTCCTCGATCAGGTCGGCCCTGGGCGATGCCGCGATGGTCGTCGTGTTCTGGCTGCGCGAGGCGCTCCACGGAATCGTCGTGACCGCGCGCGACTGCCGGCTGCGTCCGCTGGGCGAGCTGGCCGGCGCGGAGGAGTACGCGCGCCGGATCGCCGCCGACTCCGACGTGCTCGCGATGAATCGGGTGCCGGAGGCCCTGCGGCAGTCAGCCGGTCGCTCCCTGACACACGGCCTGGCTGCTCTGGACCGGATGCTGCTCGCCCCGCTCAACCTGCCCGATCGTCCGGTGGTCCTGCTGCCGCCGGGAAGGCTCGCCGCCGTGCCGTGGGGCTCGCTGCCGTCGCTCGCGGGTCGCCCGCTGGCCGTGGCGCCATCCGCGGGCGCCTGGCTCGGTGCGACCGTACGGCTGACCGCGCAGCCGGACCGGGTTGTGGCCGTCGCCGGCCCGGGCCTCGGCCGGGCGGCGGACGAGGTGTCCGCGGTGGCGCGGTCCTGGCCGGGCTGCGAGACGCTCACCGGCGCCCTGGCGACCGGGGCATCGGTGCTCTCGGCCATCAACGGCGCCCGGATCGCCCACATCGCCGCGCACGGACGGCACCATCGTGACAGCCCGCTGTTCTCCTCGATCCGGCTGGCCGACGGGCCGGTGGTCGGTTACGACCTCGACCAGGTGCCCGTGCCGCCGCAGCAGGCCGTGCTCTCGGCGTGCGAGCTTGGCCGGGCCACCTCCCGCCCGGGCGACGAGGCTCTCGGCCTCACCCGCGCGCTGCTGCACGCCGGCACGTCGACGGTCGTCTCGGGCGTCGCCAAGGTGTCCGACCGCGCCGCTGCCGAGCTGATGGCGGACTACCACAGTAGGCTCGCCGCCGGCTCCGCGCCCGCGTACGCCCTCGCCGACGCGCTGGGCGCGGCCCAGCGCCCGCAACCCTTCGTCTGCTTCGGCGCCGGTTGGTGAGCCCGACACCCGCAGCCACGCGCTCGGGTCCCTGCCGCGGCACGGGCCCGCCGCACCTTGGCTCGATTCGCGCGGGCCACATCTCGCGCGGCCACATGGAAGGTGCGCGGCTGCACGGTAGGTGCGCGGCCGCGAGGCGGCTAGGATCGCGGGATTGCCCGCTCGCCGGAGGAAAGCTCGCATGCCCACCCGTACGGATCTGCGCAACGTCGCGATCGTCGCGCACGTCGACCACGGGAAGACAACCCTCGTCGACGCGATGCTGTGGCAGTCGGGCGCGTTCCGGGCCGGGCAGGAGGTCGTGAAGCGGGTGCTGGACTCGCTCGACCTCGAGCGCGAGAAGGGCATCACCATCCTCGCGAAGAACACCGCCGTCCAGTACCCCGCGGCGGACGGCACGAAGGTGACGATCAACATCATCGACACTCCCGGCCACGCCGACTTCGGCGGCGAGGTCGAACGCGGCCTGGAGATGGTCGACGGCGTCCTGCTGCTCGTCGACGCCTCGGAGGGTCCGCTCCCCCAGACCCGGTTCGTGCTGCGAAAGGCACTGGCCAAGCGGCTGCCGATCATCCTGGTCGTCAACAAGGTCGACCGCCACGACGCCCGGATCGCCGAGGTGGTGGAGGCAACGTACGAGCTCTTCATGGACCTTCTGGAGGACGCACCCGGGCACGGTCACGACGCCCTGGACTTCCCCGTCGTCTACGCCTGTGCCAAGGCCGGCCGGGCCTCGCTCACGGCGCCCGAGAACGGCACGATGCCGGACAGCCCCAACCTGAAGCCGCTGTTCGAGACGATCTTGCAGCACATACCGGCGCCGAGATATGTCGACGGTGCGCCGCTGCAGGCGCACGTCACCAACCTGGACGCGTCGCCGTACCTCGGCCGGCTGGCTCTCTGCCGGATCGTCGCCGGCACCCTGCGGCGCAACCAGCCGGTCGCCTGGTGCCGGGCCGACGGCACGATCAGCACCGTCAAGCCCTCCGAGTTGTTGATCACCAAGGCGCTCGACCGGATCCCGACGGAGGAGGCGAGAGCCGGCGACATCGTCGCCGTGGCAGGGATTGCGGAGATCACGATCGGCGAGACGCTGTCGGATCCCGATGACCCGCGGCCATTGCCGTTGATCACCGTGGACGAGCCGTCCATCTCGATGACGATCGGCATCAACACCTCCCCGATGGCCGGCCGGTCGGGTCGCAGCCTCACCGCCCGGCTGGTCAAGGCGAGGCTCGACACGGAGCTGGTCGGAAACGTCTCGATCCGGGTCTTTCCGACCGAACGGGCGGACACCTGGGAGGTCCAGGGCCGCGGCGAACTGCAGCTCGCGATCCTGGTCGAGATGATGCGGCGGGAGAGCTTCGAGCTGACCGTCGGCAAGCCGCAGGTCGTCACCCGGGAGATCGACGGCAAGCTGTCCGAACCGGTCGAGCGGCTGACCATCGACATTCCGGAGGACTTCGTCGGCGTGGTCACCCAGCTGCTCGGGCTCCGCCGCGGCCGGCTCGAGCAGCTGGTCAACCACGGCACCGGCTGGGTGCGGATGGAGTACGTGGTGCCGGCGCGCGGCCTGATCGGCTTCCGGACCGAGTTCCTCACCGAGACTCGCGGCACCGGGCTGATGCACCACGTGTTCGAGACGTACGAGCCATGGGCCGGCGAGCTGCGCACCCGACCGACCGGCAGCCTGGTCGCGGACCGGTCCGGCCTGGTGACCTCGTACGCGCTGTTCAACCTGCAGGAGCGGGGCACCATGTTCGTCGGCCCGGGCACCGAGGTCTACCAGGGCATGGTCGTCGGCGAGAACGCCCGCAGCGAGGACATGGACGTCAACCCGACCAAGGAGAAGAAGCTCACCAACGTCCGCTCCTCTACCGGCGAGGAGCTGGAGCGGCTGGTCCCACCGCGGCTGATGAGCCTGGAGCAGTCGCTGGAGTTCTGCCACACCGACGAGTGCGTCGAGGTGACCCCGGACGCTGTACGGATTCGCAAGGTCCGGCTGTCCGCAGCCGACCGTGCCCGGATGCGCGCCCGCTCCCGCACCGCCTGAGCCGGCGCCTGAGACCGAATCGTGACCTGCGCCCGCAGGCCGAGACCGGAATGTTGTTCGATCGTGACTGCCTTCTGGGCGCACGGCTGGTGCCTCGACGCCAAGTAGGTAAGGATTTGTCCAGCGTGATCCGATCAGGCCATTGACGTGTCGCGCCACGGCAACTTCCCCGCCGTATCAACAGTTCGGACCCGGCCGGAGGCACGGGCAGACGAGGTGAGGGAAGACCAGTGACCAGGGCAATTTCGCCCGGGGGGACGACCCCCCGGACCCGCCGCTGCGGCGCCGACCGCGTTGGAGGACCAGGCTTCCGGGGCAGCTGCCGCTTCCCCGGCTCGGCACCGCTTCGACTCCTACTCGGCGTTGCCCTGCTCGCGTCGCTGCTCAGCGTTGCGTCGGCCGTCAAGCCACTGGCGCCACCGGCGCACGCGGCGACGACGTACGTGTCGAGCACCTACACCGCACCCCACCGCGGCCAGACATCGAGCGGTGTCCGGACGCTGCAGCTACGGCTGATCAAGGCGAAGATGCTGGCGCCTGGCTATTCGGGGGGCTACTTCGGGCCGCTGACCGAGGCGGCCGTGAAGAAGTTCCAGCGCACGTACGGGCTGCCGGTCACCGGCAAGGTGGACAAGACGACCTGGAACCTGCTGGTCGCCAAGACCGGCACGATGACGATCACCACCCCGACGGTCAAGCTCGACAGGCGCTGCACGTTCAGCGGGCAGGCGCTGTGCATCGACAAGACCAAGCGGAAGCTCTACTACGTCAAGAACTCCAAGATCATCAAGACCCTCGACGCGCGCTTCGGCTGCTCAGGGACGCCGACCCGGAACGGGCTGTTCCACGTGTTCTCGAAGCGCCGCAACTGGGTCTCGACGATCTACCACACGCCGATGCCGTTCTCGATGTTCTTCAGCGGCGGCCAGGCCGTGCACTACTCGGCGGACTTCCACAACCGCGGCTACCTGGGCTGCAGCCACGGCTGCGTCAACATCCGCGACTACTCCGGCCTGGAGTGGATCTTCGACCGGATCCAGGTCGGCGACCGGGTCGTCGTCTACTGGAGCTGACGCCCAGCCGCCTCGACCACGCCACTCGCTCTGGCCCAGCTGAGCCGCTCTCGTCAGGCTGGTCGCCGCTCACCCGAGTTAGACCGTGCCGCGTCAGCTGCGTGCTTCTCGCACCACCTAGAGCTGGCGCGAGAAGACCCAACTAGCGCGGCACGGCGAGCGATCTGTGCGGTGAAGGTAGAGCTGGTCGCGTGAACTCAGCTGGGGCTGCTCGTAGTCTTCTTCGCCGACGCCTTCTTGGCCGCGGACTTGCGAGTCGTAGCGGCCTTGGACTCCGCGGACCTGGCGGCGGACTCGGTGCTCTTCGCAGCTGACTCGGCGGCCTCGGCAGCCGACTCCGTCGCCGTGGCGGCCGACCTCGTCGCCTTGGCCGAGATCTGGCGTGCGGAGCCGACGGCGTCGTCGACGGCCCGCTTGCCCCGCCCGGCGAGGTCGCCGTAGGTCGTGTTCGCCTGCGCCAGCAGCTCGTTCGCCTGCTTCTGCAGCTCGGCGAGTCGGGCCCGGGTGGACTCCGGCAGGTTCTTGATCTGCTCCGGCAGGGTGATCACGAACGTGCGCAGTTCGTCCGCGCCCTCCTTGACCTGCTTGCTGAGGTCGGGGCGCCTGCTCTGCAGCGCGGACAGGCGCTCGCTGGCCCTGCCCTGGGTCTCGGCGAGAGCGTTCTTCAACGCCTCGGCGAGGGCCTCGGTCAGGCCGGCGACGGCGTACAGCGGGGCGTAGTCCGACTCGAGGGCGGCCTTCTTCGCCTCGGCGGGGGTCTGCTTGCGGGTGGTGGCCATGATGATCTCCTTTGCTGATGGGTGGCTAGTCGGTCGTCGTGTGCGTGGTTGCGGCTGGGTCGCTCTCCGCGACGGCCGGGCCGCTCTGGTCCGCGGCCGCGCCGCTCGCGCCAGCGGGTGAGCCGTTCTGGCCGACGAACGAGCGGTAGATGTCGATCAGGACGCCCTTCTGCCGTTCGGTGATCGCCTTGTCGGCGAGCACGGCCGTCTCGACCGACGTGCTGCGGTGCTCGTCGGGATCGAGAATCCCGGCGCGTACGTAGAGCGTCTCGGCCGAGACCCGGAGCGCCTTTGCGAGCTGCTGGAGCACCTCGGCCGACGGCCTGCGGAGCCCCCGCTCGATCTGGCTCAGGTACGGGTTCGACACGCCGGTCTGCTCCGCGAGCTGACGGAGCGACAGCTCCGCCGCTCGCCGCTGGGCGGCGATGTACTCGCCCAATGACCCGAGCTGCTCGCCCAGACTTGTCGTCCTGATCCGTCGCACGCCTCTAGTGTGCTTGCAATTGCAAGCATTTGCAAACTCATGGGCAGCGAGCGTCGACGAGATCGCACGGCCCTGCCTGGACGACTGGAACGAACAGTACGCGCCCGCTCGCGAAGCGAGCACGTCCTTGGGCGCGTGCTGTGAGTGAAGGAGGAAGGCAGGGCCCCCCATGGCGCGATCGCGCGAGCGCCCGAGAAGGGGGCAGCGAGCATCGATGGGATCGCGCGGCCCTGCCTGGACGACTGGAACGAGCAGTACGCGCCCGCTCGCGAAGCGAGCACGTCCTTGGGCGCGCTGTGTGTGAAGGAGGAAGGCACGGCCTGGGGCGTGATCGCGCGAGCGCCCAAGAACGGGGGCAGCGAGCGACTCGCAGTGTCTGCCTGCTCTACGCCGTTTCTTGTCGCGCTACGCCGGTTGCAACCGGCGCACTGTGACAACAGGGAACGTGCACGTTCGTTCCTGCGGGCTGTCGACCGAGCCTTGCCGGCTGCCGCGGCGACCTTGCCCGAAGCCCTTGGTCGCTAACTGGGTCGCGGGCGCATGGCCGGCGCCAGACCGGCGGGGGTCAGGCCGGGCCGCGGCTGGCTGGCCTGCGGGACGCTGGCCGTGATCACCGTCCCGTCCGAGCGCCGCTCGCCGGTCTGCAGGGTCGGTACGCCGGCGATCCGCGGGCCGTGGCCGTCGAGCGGCACCGTGACCGGCGCGCCCGCGGTCACCTTGAACCGCTCGCCGCGCACCGAGATCTCCGCGCTCCCGCCGGTGATCACGGTGAAGGTGATGTGCTCCCGACGGAGATCGGCCCGGATCCTCGTGCCCCGCAGGGTGATCTGGAAGATCAGCCCCTCCCAGCTGTCCGGCAGCCGGGGATCGAAGGTGATCACGCCGTTGTAGTCCCGCATGCCCCCGAAGCCGTAGACGAGGGTGTTCCAGATCCCTCCGGTGGACGCGACGTGCACCCCGTCGGCCGTGTTGCCGTGCAGGTCGGCAAGATCGACGAACAGCGCGTTGTGGAAGTAGCGCAGCGCAAGATCGTGATAGCCCACCTCGGCGGCGATGATCGACTGCACGACCCCGGACAGCGTGGAGTCGCCGGTGGTGATCGGGTCGTAGTACTCGAAGTCCGCCCGCTTCTGCTCCTGGCTGAAGTGATCGCCCTGCAGGAACAGCGCCAGCACCACGTCGGCCTGCTTCAGCACCTGGAAGCGGTAGATCACCAACGGGTGGTAGTGCAGCATCAGCGGGCGCTTCTCCGGCGGGGTGTTCTTCAGATCCCACGGCTCTCGGTCGAGGAACTGCGCGTCCTGCGGGTGGATCCCCGTCGCCTCGTCGTACGGGATCTTCATGGCGGCCGCCGCCTGCGCCCACTCCTCGATCTCCTCCGCGGTGACGTCCAGCCGCTCGACCACCCGCAGGTAGGCCACCGGGTGCTCCTGCTCCATCCGGCGCAGCACGACGGCGGCCTGGTGCAGGTTGAACCTGGCCATCACGTTGGTGAAGAGGTTGTCGTTCACCACCGTGGTGTACTCGTCCGGGCCGGTGACGCCGTGGATGTGGAAGCTGTGATGGCTGCCGCCGTTCCGCCGCCAGAAGCCGAGGTCCGCCCACATCCTGGCCGTCTCGACCATGATGTCGACGCCCTCGCGGAACATGAAGTCCTCGTCCCCGGTCGCCGCGACGTACTTGCAGAGGGCGTAGGAGATGTCGGCGTCGATGTGGTACTGCGCGGTGCCGGCCGCGTAGAACGCCGACGCCTCCTGGCCGTTGATCGTCCGCCACGGGAACAGCGCGCCGCTCTGCGCCAGGTCGCTGGCCCGCTGCCGGGCCGCGTCCAGCATGTTGTAGCGGAAGCGCAGGGCGCCGCGTGCCATGAGGGGCGAGGTGTAGGACAGGAACGGCAGCAGGTAGATCTCGGTGTCCCAGAAGTAGTGCCCGCTGTAGCCGTCCCCGGTCACGCCCTTCGCCGGCACGCCGAACTGCTCAGCGCGGCCGGCCGCCTGGGCGACCTGGAAGAGGTTCCAGCGGATCGCCTGCTGGATCGCCGGGTGGCCGACCACGACGACGTCGGAGCGCTCCCAGAAGGCGTCCAGCCACTCGCGCTGCGCGGCGTGGTGCACCTCGATGCCCTGCTCGCGGACCCGGTCGAGCGTTCGCCGGCACCTGTCGACGAGCTCGCGGCCGGGCACCGTACGGGAGGTGTGGTAGGCGACCGACTTGGTGATCTTCAGTGGCACACCCGGCCGGGCCTGCACCCGGAACACCATCTTGCCGGAGTCCTCGTCGTCGAAGATCAACTGGCTGTGGCTGTTCTCGGTCCGGATCTCGTGATCGACCCCGACCGCGAGCGTCATCCCGGATGCGGCGCAGCGGTAGCCGAGCAGGATCCGGTTGTCCCGCGACCAGTGGCTCTGCGGCGTCAGCACCCGGGCCTCGAACGCCTCCGCCCGCCGCGGGTCGGCGCCCTGTCCCATCGCCGCGGACCGCGCGTAGTACTCGTCCTTGCCGTCCTGCCGGTTGAGGGTCTGCGACGAGATCACGACCGGGGCCTCCTGGTCGAGCATCGTCACCTCGAAGGTCATGATCGCCAGGTGCCGCTGGGTCAGCGACACCATCCGGGTCGAGGAGACCTTGACCCGCTTGCCGCCAGGCGTCCGCCACAACAGCTCGCGGCGCAGCAGGCCGTCGCGGAAGTCCAGCGTCCGCTCGTAGGACTCGAGGTCGGCCACCGACAGCAGCAGCGGCTCGTCGTCCACATAGAGCTTGATCGTCTTGTTGTCCGGGACGTTGACGATGGTCTGGCCCACCCGGGCGAAACCGAACGCCTCCTCGGCGTGCCGGATGTTCCAGGTCTCGTGGAAGCCGTTGATGAACGTGCCGTGCTTGTAGGTGTCCCGGCCCTCCTCGACGTTGCCACGCATGCCGAGGTAGCCGTTGCCGACGGCGAACAGCGACTCGGTCACGCCAAGATCACGAGTGCTGTAGACGGCCTCGGTCAGCTGCCACGGATCCACCGGGAAGCGGGTCCGATCCAGCGGGTCGTTGACCTGAATCGGGTCGTCGCCACTCGACCCGATCATCGGTCCACCAGCTCGGCAAGATCGGAGACCACGATGTCGGCGCCGGCCTCGACGAGTCGCTCGGCACCCACGCCGCGGTCCACGCCGACGACCAGCCCGAAGTCTCCGGCATGCCCGGCCTCGATGCCGGACAGCGCATCCTCGATCACGACCGACCTCGCGACCTCGGCGCCGACCCGTACGGCCGCGTGCAGATAGGTGTCCGGGAACGGCTTGCCGGCGAGTCCCGCCACGTCGGCGACGCTGCCGTCGACCACCACCTGGAACCGGTCCGCCAGCCCCGCTGCCTCCAGCACCGCGACCGCGTTGCGGGACGAGGTCACGACCGCGATCTTGGTGCCGCGCTCGGTGAGATGATCAAGGAGCTTGATCGAGCCGGGGTACGGTGTCACGCCCTCCTCGCGAAGGATGGCGGAGAAGAGGCTGTTCTTGCGGTTGCCGAGCCCGCAGACGGTCTGGGTGCCCGGCTCGTCTGACAAGTCACCGTCCGGCAGCCCGATCCGGCGCGACGCGAGGAACGACCGCACGCCCTCGTAGCGCGGCTTGCCGTCGATGTAGGTGAAGTAGTCGCTTTCCTCGTACGGTGCGGCGTCGCCCCCACGAGCCGCCAGGAAGTCGGAGAACATCTGCTGCCAGGCGCGCATGTGCACCTCGGCCGTCGGCGTCAGCACTCCGTCGAGATCGAAGAGCGCCGCGTCGTAGGGGTCCCAATTCACATCCAGCAACACTAACGCTGCGCGGCGGCGACGACCGACAGTTCCGCTGTCCTGATCACGACTCACAGCAATCCATCCCGGCGACGACCCGGCCTCCGCGTCGTCGTGATCGTCGTCCTTCGGCGACCGTCGCCACGGTCACGGCCGGCGCGGGAGAGCTGGTTCAGGCCGTCGGCAGCGGGATTCGGAGCGCTGACACACCGCTCAGGTCGAGCCAGACCGCGTCCGGTGTGCGTACGAGGCGGACCAGCACGTCCTCGCAGTGCGGACATCGACCCACGTAGCCGGGATCCGGCCCGTACACCCGGAGGGTGGCCAGTTCGCTGGTCGTATCGCAACCGCGGCAGCGACCGACCGCCGTCGTCAGCTCGATGGCGAAGACCTCCGACAGCGGACCGGCCAGCGTGTTGCCGTCGTAGACGGCGGCATCTTCACGGTGCGCACTCATCTCAGCCACCTCCTGTCACGGGCCGCTCGGCCCGAACCGCTCCGTCTTGATCCTGTCCGGCTGATGACCCAGCTCGAGCAGCAGATCGGACACCCGCTCGACGAACCCGGTCGGCCCGCAGACGTAGCAGGTCGGTTCCGCCTCGGCGGGCCAGCCGATCGAGGTCAGGTCCTCGGCGCGGATCCGCCCGACCGGCCGCCGCTCGTCCGAGGGCGCGCTCCTGGTATAGACGAACGCGACGCCGAGGTCACCGTCGTGACGTGCGCGGCGCTGCAGCTCGTCGGCGTAGATCCGGTCGTCGGGACCCCGCACCGAGTAGATCAACCGGAAGGGCGCTCGGCTGCTGCCGTCGCGACTGCGAATCATCGCCATCAGTGGCACCACCCCGGAGCCACCCGCGACGAGCAGCACCCGCCCGGCGTCCCCGGGCCGCCAGACGAACCACCCGCCGACCGGTCCGCGCACCTCGACGGCGTCCCCTGCGGCAGCCTCCTCGGCCAGATAGCTCGACACCTCGCCGTCGACGACCTCCTGCACGGTGATCTCGATCAGGTCGCCGTCGGCCGGTGCGGCGAGCGAGTAGCTGCGGGCTGCCTGGTAGCCGTCCGGGGCCGTCAGCCGTAGGTCGACGTGCTGGCCCGCCAGATGTCCCGGCCACCCGGACACTTCGAGCCGGAGCGAGCTGGCCGTCGCCGTCTCCGGCCGCCGCTCGACCAACCGGGCTGGGCGCCAGGCCCGGCGGAGCTTCAGTCCCCCTGGTACCGCTGCTCGCGCCATGGGTCGCCGTAGTCGTGATAGCCCAGCTGCTCCCAGAAGCCCCGCGCGTCCTGCGACCGCAGCTCGATGCCGCGGACCCACTTGGCCGACTTCCACAGATAGAGGTGCGGGACGAGCAGCCGGGCGGGCCCGCCATGCGCGGCAGCGAGTGGTTGCCCGTCGTAGGAGTACGCGATCCAGGCCCGGCCGTCGAGCAGGTCCGCCAGCGGCAGGTTGGTGGTGTAGCCGCCGTAGCTGCGGATGAGCGCGAACTCCGCCTCGGTCTCCACGTCGGCCAGCAGCGTGTCGAGCGACACCCCGCGCCAGGTCGTGTCCAGCTTGGACCAGCGCGTCACGCAGTGGATGTCGACGGTGATCGACTCAGCCGGCAGGGCCGTGAACGCGGCCCAGCTCCAGCCAAGCCGCCGGCCCTCCTCGGTGCTGACGGTGAGCTCCCAGGCGTCGAGCGGAATCCTCGGCGTCGGTCCGGCCGAGAGGACCGGGAAGTCGTCGACGACGTACTGCCCCGGTGGCAGCTTCCTGCCGCTCTCCCGCCTCCGGCCCCGGAAGCCACGACTGACGATGCTCATTCCGCCCCTCTCTCGAGGCGCCGAAGCCCGGAGCCGGCGGCGGCTGAGGGAACTCGGCAAGGTCTGGCTGGCACCAACCTAACGTGCTCGCATCCTTGCTCGGATCAACTGGCGAGAACTACTGTCGTGTCCAAGCCTTGTCCAAGGTTTCGCCCGTGGGCACGGCGCCGACTCGAGACAGGGACGGGATGTACACGATCAAACGAGCCGCCGCGCTCGTTGGCATGCCGGTCGCGTCGTTGCGCGCGTGGCAGCGGCGCTACGGGATCGTGAACCCGGTCCGCTCGGGCGGGAACTACCGCCTCTACGACGACGCCGACATCGCCGTGCTCCGGCGCATGCGTGCCTTGGTCATGGCCGGATGGTCGCCCAAGGAGGCAGCGGACGCGGTGCTGCACGAGAGCCCAGGCCAATCGATCGAGTCGCCTCAGCGTCGACCCGACCTGCCACAGACCTGGCCCTCATGGACCGATCCCGGGGCCACGGATCTCGTGCGAGCCGCTGCCTCCCTGGATTCCTTTGCCGCCGGCCGGCTGCTCGATCAGCGCCTGGCCGCCGGCTCGTTCGAATATGTGGTCGACACCTGGCTGCTCCCCGAACTGGACCAGCTGGGCGCGGCCTGGGCCGCCGGCACGGTGAGTGTTGCCGGTGAGCACGTGGTGGCGGCCGCGGTGCAGCGTCGGCTGAATGCGACCTTCGACGCCGCGGCTCAGGACGCCGCCCGGTCCGTCCAGGTTCTCACCGGCCTGCCTCCCGGGTGTCGCCACGAGCTCGGGGTTCTGGCCTTTGCCACCGCGGCGCGCCGGCGAGGCCTGGCCCTCAGCCACCTGGGGCCCGACCTTCCAGTTGGCGACTGGGTGATCGCGGTCGAGCGTCACCGGCCGAACGCCGTCGTCCTGGCTGTGCCGACATCTGACGACGTCGGGCCTGCCGTCGAGGTCGTGCGTTCCGTCGCCCGCACCGAGACGATCGTCGGCCTTGGCGGCAGGCATCAGGCAGCCGTCCTCGAGCAACTGGGCAGGCGTGCCGGCGGTTCTGCGATGGCTCTCGGCCACTCCATCGGCGATGCGGCCGCGATGCTCCAGACCCGGCTGCGGTCTGACTGAGCGGTGCCGGTCACGACGCACGCCAGGCCAACGCGAGGGTGAGATCGACCAGCCCGGCGATGCCGGCCGGGTGCAGTGCCTCGTTCCGGACGGCGTCGAGGGCATGCCCGACCTGACTGCCTATCAAGGCCTCCATCTCGTCCCTGAGTCCGGCCGCCGCCATAGCGTCCCGGAGAGCGATCACGTCGCTCGCGGGCATCGGCGACTCACCCGCTCTGCCCAACGTCTCGGCCGCCGCCCCGTCGAGACGCTCGACGGCGAGGCTCAGCAGTACGGTCGGCTTTCCGGCGCGCAGGTCGTCGCCGACGGGCTTGCCGGTGAAAGCCGGATCGCCCCACATGCCAAGCACCTCGTCGCGCAGTGCGAACGCCGCGCCGGCATGGATCCCGTAGCTGCGGAGCGCCGAATGGGCAGCAGCACCGGCGCCCGCCGCAGTCGCTCCCATCGCCAGGGGGCGCACCACGGTGTAGCAGCCGGACTTCAGCTCAGCCAGGCGTTCGGCGTATTGCCGATCACGCCTGCCGGCGGCGGCACCGGTCAGGTCGCCGCACTGGCCCAGCACCAGCTCGACGCACAGCTCGTACCAGAGGTCGCGAAGCGGCGGGGAAAGCGTGCCGACCAGCCGCTCGGCCTGCACGAGCGCAAGATCACCGAGGAGCACCGCCAGGTTGCGGCCGAACGCCGCCTTGTCTCCCCGCGCCGACGCAGCCGCATGCCAGCGCTCAGCCTGACGATGCGCAGCAGGCTCCCCCCGGCGCCAGTCCGACTCGTCCATCACGTCGTCGTGCAGCAGGGCGAACTGGTGCAGGAGTTCCAGCGCCGTCGCGGCCCTGACCAGCTCCGCGTGCCTCGCGCTGCCCATCTGGCCGCCCGCCGCGACGTATCCCCAATGGCACATCGCCGGCCTCAGGCGCTTTCCTCCCCGGTGGAGCAGGCCGTCCAGCCAGACCGGCAGATCCTGCGCGAGCACCTCCGGCGCCGCACCGCTGCGCATCCCCCGCCACAGCTCTGCCAGGTGGTGAACCTGATCCTGGAGCAGGCGCGCGACCGCGGCCAGTGTTGCGGTGGCCCTTGGATCATCGAAGGCGTTCAGGCCGTACGGCTGGCGGGCTGGTTCGGGCAGCGACAGCGTGGCGTCGGGCTCCAGAGCCGTAGCACCCCGACCTGCCGCTGCTCGTTCCATCCGCCGCCTCCCCTGTCGACCAGCCAATCGTAGGACAAACGCTGAACAAAGACTAGACAGAGTTCGGGCCCGAGCAGGGCTGCAGGGAATTTGCATCGGCCCAGGGGTTGGTCGCAGCAGAATGTGGACGTGACTGGACCGTTCGAGACCGATCCGATCCTCGTCGAGGTTGTCCGCTGTGGGTATGTCGAAAGCGCGCATCGCGGCCGGGTGGCGATCACCAACCCCGACGGAAGCCTTGCCAGCTCGGTCGGTGCGGAGTTTGCGCCGATGTATCCGCGGAGCGCGAGCAAGCCGTTGCAGGCGGTGGGCATGCTGCGCGCCGGCCTCGATCTGGACGGCGAGCTGCTGGCGCTGGTCTGCGCGTCGCACTCCGGCGAGGCGTTCCATCTCGACGGCGTACGGCGGATCCTCGCGAGCTCTGGTCTGGACGAGTCGTCGCTGCAGACCCCGCCGGACTGGCCGCTGGACGACGAGGCGCGCGAGGCGATGATTCGGGCCGGCGGCGACAAGTCACCGATCGCGATGAACTGCTCCGGCAAGCACGCCGGGATGCTGCGGACGACGGCACTGGCCGGCGGCGACGTCGCGAGCTATCGCGACCCGGACCACCCGACGCAGCTCGCGATCCTGTCGACTCTGGACGATCTCGCGCAGGAGCAGGCGGTGAACCTCGCGATCGACGGCTGCGGCGCACCGGCGCACGCGATCTCGCTCTACGGGCTCGCGCGGGCGTTCGGCCGGATCGCAGCGGCGAGCGAGGGCCACGAGGCCCGAGTCGCGGCGGCGATCCGCAACCATCCCGAGTACGTCTCCGGCACCGGCCGCGACGAGCTGGACCTGCATCGGGCGATGGGCGGCATGATCGCCAAGGCCGGCGCGGAGTCCGTGTACGCGGCGGGCCTGCCGGACGGGCGCGGGATCGCGATCAAGATCACCGACGGCTCGGCACGCGCCCGCCCGGTCGCGATGGCGGGCGTGTTGCGGCGGCTCGGGTTCGATCACGAGACCTTGGACGCCCAGGCCAGCGCCCCGGTCCTGGGTCACGGCGAGCGGGTCGGCGAGGTCCGCCCGTACGCGGAGACCCTGGACCGCCTCGGCTGAGGAGCTCAGACGGCGGGCCGGACGTGCAGGCCGACCTCCGGATCGACCAGCACCTCCTGGGCGGCGGCGATGCCGTCGACCACGAGCTCCGCGTCGAGCGGCACGTTCCGCTTGATCAACGCCAGGCCGATCGGCCCGAGCTCGTGGTGCCTGGCCGAGCCGCCGGCGAACCCGACCTCCCGACCGCCCGCGACGACGGGCGATCCGACTGCCGGCAGGGCCTCCGCGCTTCCGTCCAGGTGCAGCCGTACGAGCCGGCGGGGCGGGCGGCCGAGATTGTGCACCCGGGCGACCGTCTCCTGGCCGCGGTAACAGCCCTTGTCCATATGTACGGCGACGCCGAGGACGCCGATCTCGTTCGGGATGGTCCGGTGGTCGGTGTCCACGCCGATTCGTGGAACGCCCGCCGCGATCCGGCGCGCTTCGTACGCCCAGGTGCCGGCGCGAGAGCCATCGGCCAGGTGCTCGGCCAGCCGGCTCCGGGGCAGCAGGACCTCGTGCCCGCCGAGGGAGTCCAGGCCGGCCCGGCTGACCAGGCCGGTGTCGTCGGTCCCCGAGGCCGCCGACCAGACGACGGCCAGGTCATCGCTGCGATCCGCCACCTCGACCCGCATCAGGAACCGCATCCGGTCGAGCCACTCGACCGCCGCGGCGGCGGCACCGGGCTCCGTGTGGGCCCAGAACGTCTCGCCGTCGTCGACGCCGTAGAGAGCGTGCTCGATGTGCCCCTGCGGCGACAGGATCAGCGCCGTGACCCCGACCCCGGGAGCGAGGCTTTCGACGTGCTGCGTGGTCAGCGAGTGCAACCAGCCAAGCCGGTCGGGCCCGGATACGGACAGCACGCCGCGGTGGGACAGGTCGACCAGCCCGATGCCCTTATCGAGCAGCCGCTGCTCGCGTATGGGGTCGCCGTAGTGCCAGGCGACACCGGCATCGACACCGGACTCGGCAAGAACAGCACTCACGCTCGCACCAACATCCTCACAGCGGGGCTTAGTCCCGTCTGCCAGGGTAGACAGGTGATCCAGCCGGCCCGCTCACGCCCGCCGCAGCCGGCCCCACATGTGCGACTGCAGCGGCTGTCCGCGCGCGGCCATGTCGAAGGTCCACAACAGCTCACCGTCGACATTGCCGTAGAGCCGCTGACCCGCGGCGTACTCCTCCGCCGACGCGGTCCGGACCACCGCATCGGTTGCCAGCTCGATCCGGGCGCCGGTGATCTGGCCGTACCAGACCTCGGCGTACCCCGCCGGATTGCACATCACGACCTCGACGGCGCCGTCGGGCTGCGGCCGCCAGAAACCGGTCTCCATGCCCAGCGGCCGGACCGGCGTACCGTCGGTGCCCAGCTCGAAGCTCTGCGACAGGTAATGCAGGTAGTTCTCACCGTTGTGCGCGAAGTCGATCTGCTGGCCGAAGTCGTAGTCCTCGGCGCCCGGATAGGTCGCCTTGCCGGAACCCTCCCAGCGGCCGACCAGCCAGGCCATGCCGAGCAGATCGCGATGCAGCCCGGCCGGAAGGTCGGGCGGAGCCTTTCGGGTGGGACGCGGGAGGTGTCCCCCCGCGGGTTCGAACGCCACGGCTCAGCCTTGCCGGGGACCAGGCCCGCGGCGAAGCGCCCGAACTCCGAACACCAGGGCTGCGATGCCGATCAGCACGCCGGCGATCAACAAGATCGAGAACGTCAGCGAGATCGACACGCGGACGAGTCTAGTGACCTCACATTCGCGGCCCGGCGGACGTCTACCTGACGATGGACAAGCAACCGTTCGAGGAGCTGGTGCGCCGCCACGGCGCCACCGTGTATCGAGTCTGCCGAGCTCTGGTGGGCCCGGGCGACGCAGACGACGCCTGGTCCGAGACCTACCTGTCGGCGCTCAAGGCCTATCCGGAACTGCCGCCCGACGCCAATCACGAGGCGTGGCTGGTCCGGATTGCGCATCATCGGGCGATCGACGCCATTCGAGCCAGGGCCAGGCGGCCGGTCCCGGCCGGCCACCTGCCGGATCGGGCGGACGCCGACCACCGGGAAGCCGGCGATTCGCAGGAGCTCTGGGCGGCCGTCGCGGCGCTGCCGACCCGGCAGCGCCAGGCAGTCGCCTACCACTACCTCGGGCGCCGGCCGTACGCGGAGGTGGCCGAGCTCATCGGCGGCACGGCAGCCGCGGCACGGCGGGCGTCGGCGGACGGCATCGCCAGGTTGCGCCAGCAGTTCGGTGCGGACGTGAAGAGAGGATGAACATGATCAACGACGTTTCGGCCCTTCGCCAGGTGCCGGGCGAGACGATGACGAGGCTGCACCACCGGCTGGCGGAACAGGCCGATCGACAAGGCCTGCTCGACATCGCCTACCGGACGGTGGACTCCCCGGTCGGCGAGCTGCTGCTCGCCGCGACCAATCAGGGCCTGGTCCGCGTCGCCTTCGCGGACGAGGGGTTCGACACCGTGCTGCAGAGCTTGGCGACCAGGATCAGCCCGCGGATCCTCCGGGCGCCGCGGCGGCTGGACGACGCCGCCCGCCAGCTCGACGACTACTTCGGCGGGCGGCGGCGCAGGTTCGCGATCCCGCTGGATCTCCGGCTCTCCAACGGATTCCGGCGCCTGGTGCTGGAACAGCTGCGGCAGATCTCGTACGGGACGACGCAGAGCTACGCAGGAGTGGCGGCGGCGACGGGCCACGCCAAGGCCGTACGGGCCGTGGGCAGCGCCTGCGCCACGAACCCGCTGCCAGTGGTCGTGCCGTGCCACCGGGTGCTGCGATCCGACGGAACGCTGGGCGGCTATCTCGGTGGCCTGGCCACCAAGCGAGCGCTGCTGGATCTGGAAGCCGCCGCCTGAGGGTGTCTAGTAGACGAGGGCCTGGCTCTGCGGGTGCAGTGCCGCCTCGACGAAGGTCGCCGCGCCCGCGATGGTGGCACCCTCGATCAGGTCGGCGGCGGCGACGTCTCGCCGGGCGGCGCACTGGGTGCAGACGATGATCCGGCCGGCCAGCCGTACGGCTTCGATCAGCTCGGCGACCGGCGTGGCGTGCGCCAGACCAAGATCAGGTTGCCGGCCGCGGACACCGAACCACACCCCGTCGCCGGTCAGCCAGACGGTGACGTCCGCGCCGGACGCGATGGCCGTCGCGGCCACCGTCCACGCCTGGTTGGCCCGCTCCGCCGCCTCGGCGCCGCAGGTGATCTTGATCGCCAGCGGGCGGACGGCAAAGGTCGTGGACACGGCTGTCATTGTGTCAGGGTTTGTGGTGTGACGATCGACCGTTTCGCCGGTTCCGCGCCGTGGGAGGAGACCTACGGTTACGCGCGAGTCGTGGTCGCCGGAGACTGGGCGCTCACCGCTGGTACGACGGCCACAGTCGACGGACGGGTGGTGCATCCCGACGACCCGTACGCGCAGGCGAAGGTCGCGTTCGGCATCGCCCTGGACACGTTGCGATCGGCCGGCTTCGAGCCGGAGTCGGTCGTGCGTACCCGGATGTATGTGCGCAACATCGCGCACCAGGCTGAGATCGGCCGCGCACACCGCGAACTGTTCGGCGCCATCCGGCCGGTCTCGACCATGCTCGAGGTCTCTGCCCTGGCCGATCCCGATCACCTGATCGAGATCGAGATCGAGGCCTTCCGAACATGATCAGCAGGCTGCGCCGGCAATGCCGGTCTGCCTTCGCCGGCGGACCTCGCCGACACAGTGGGTAAGACTTGAGCATGATCGGACGGCTGCACGGCATCGTCGTCGACTGCGAGGATCCCAACTCGCTGGCGCTGTTCTACGAGTCCCTGCTCAGCATGCAACGCGTGCAGGACGAACCGGACTGGGTCGTGATCGGTGACTCACCGGACCGGCCGGGCGTCGCCTTCGCCCGCGTCCCCAACTACCGCCCGCCGACCTGGCCCGAGGGCGAACGGCCGCAGTATCGCCACTTCGACGTCAAGGTCGACGACCTGGACCTCGCCGAGCGGTCCGTGGTCGAGATCGGCGCGACCAGGCTGCCCGGCGGCGGGGAGTCGTTCCGGGTCTTCGCCGATCCGGCGGGTCATCCCTTCTGCCTGATCAAGCTGCAGGAGGTCGTCTGAGCATGCGGCTGGTCGTGCAGCGCGCCGCCAAGGCGGCGGTCAGGGTCGACGGCGACGTGGTCGGACGGCTCGACCGGCCGGGGCTGGTGATCTTGGTCGGGGTGACCCACGACGACAGCCCCGCGACGGCGGCCAGGCTGGCCGAGAAGGTGTGGACCCTGCGCATCTTCGCCGACGAGCAGTCCGCCGCGCAGCTGGCGGCGCCGATGCTCGTCATCAGCCAGTTCACCCTGTACGCCGACACGCGGAAGGGCCGCCGGCCGTCCTGGAACGGGGCCGCGCCGCGATCGGTCAGCGAGCCGCTGGTGGAGTCGTTCGTCGACGCGCTGCGGGCGCTCGGCGCCGAGGTCGAGACCGGTGTGTTCGGCGCGTACATGCAGGTCGAGCTGGTCAACGACGGCCCGGTCACTCTTCTCCTCGACTCGGCCAGCTGACTGCGAGAGCTATCCGCCCCTGATGCCCGAGGCCGCCGGCTCCCGGACGCACGCGGGCTCCCCCATGCTCTACGCCGCCTATTCCTGCCCTACGCCGGGTTGCAATCGGCGCAACGCGGCAACAACGAACGTGCACGTTCGTTTCCGCGGCTGGTGGCTGGTGGGTCGAACGCCGGAGGTCACGCCGGCGCGGCGAGGGTGATCTCCGAGATTAGGACGGCGTCGCGGGTCCTGGCGGTCAGTCCGGGCGCGGTCGAGCCGTCGATGGTGAGCGTGAGCGCCGACGTGGTGTGGGCCGGTATGCGAAGGGTCTGGGGCGTCTCGGCGCCGTCGACGAACGTCTGCTGCACGGTCGTGCCGTCGGCGAAGCCCCAGGTCACCGCGGTGATCCGGCGATACTCCGGATAGCGGTGGGCGCTGCTCTTGGGGTCCAGCTTCGCGTAGCCGTTGATCAAGCCGAGCTCGGCGATCGAGACGTCGGCGCCGAGGCTGATAGTGATGGTGTGGCCGAGGCCGTCGCCGTCACAGCGCCAGGCGGTGTTCGGGTTGCCGTCGACCATGTTGGGCGGCAGATAGGTCACCGGATTGCCCGCGTCGTCGGTCGCGGGCGGCGCCTGGCAGTCGGCGGCGACCGCGACGGGCGTGACCGGCTGCACCGCGCCTTCGTACGGTGGCGTCGCCGAGGGCGAGACCACCGACGATGAGCTCGCTGCCGAGTCGGTCGGCACGGGACTCTCCGTCGTCGCAGGCGGCACGGCCCCGGTGTGCTCTCCCGCGTCCGACGTGCGGGGAGCCGCACCCTGCTGGCCCGCGGTGCCTGCGGTCTGGAAGGTGTAGACCAGCCCGGCACCGATGCCGCCGACCATGGAGAAGGCCAGCACGAGGACGAGCATCACCCGGCCGCTGTTGCGCCGGCGTGACAGCGCCGTCGACTCGCCGATGACCGAGCCGATCTGAGTCGTCGGCTCGGCCGCGACCAGGCTTGCCGTCGAGACACCCGGCCGGGCCGGATCAGCCGGGCCTTCGATCACCGACCGCTGGTCGCGGAAGAGCCAACCGCGCTTCTCCTGGCCGGCCGGGCCGACGGTCAGGCGGCCTCCAGCTCGACGTCGACCTCGGCCACGGTGCCTCGAGCCGCCACCACCGCGCGGTCGGCGCGAGCCCCGGGCGCCAGCGTACGGAGGGTCCAGTTGCCGTCGCCGGCGAAGAACCGGAAGTGGCCCGTCGCCGAGGTCGGCACCTCCGCGGTGAACTCACCGGTCGCATCGAGCAACCGGACGTACGCGCCCGCGACGGGAGCGCCGCCGCGCAGCACCCGGCCCTGGATCACGGCCTCCTTGGTCACGTCGATGCCCTCAACGCTGAGCCCACCCGGGGTTGATCCGCACATGATGCTCTCCTTCTCCCCCGGGCCTAGACGGTGCCGGGCGTGTCGCCGACAGCCACCGGAACGCCGACCAGCGAACCGTACTCGGTCCACGAGCCGTCGTAGTTCTTCACGTTCTTCTGGCCCAGGATCTCGTGCATCACGAACCAGGTGTGCGCGCTCCGCTCCCCGATCCGGCAGTAGGCGATGATGTCGTTCTCCCAGTTGAGACCGGCGGTGCTGTAGAGCTCCTTGAGGTCGTCGTCGGACTTGAAGGTGCCGTCGTCGTTGGCCGCCTTGCTCCAGGGCACGTTGACCGCGGTAGGGATGTGCCCGCCACGCTGCGCCTGCTCCTGCGGCAGGTGGGCGGGCGCCAGCAGCCTGCCGGCGTACTCGTCGGGGCTGCGGACGTCGATCAGGCTCTTCTGGCCGATCGCGGCGACGACCTCGTCCCGGAAGGCGCGGATGTCGAGGTCCGGCTCCTTCGCGGTGTAGCTGGTCGCCGGCCGGGTGACCTGCTCGGTGCTCAGCTCGCGGGCGTCCAGCTCCCACTTCTTCCGGCCGCCGTCGAGCAGCAGCGCGTTCTCGTGGCCGTAGAGCTTGAAGTACCAGTACGCGTACGCGGCGAACCAGTTGTTGTTGCCGCCGTAGAGCACGACCGTGTCGTCGTTGCCGATCCCGCGCTCGGAGAGCAGCTTCTCGAACTGCTCCTTGTTCACGAAGTCGCGCCGGACCGGGTCCTGCAGGTCCTTCTTCCAGTCCAGCTTGATGGCGCCCTCGATGTGGCCGCCGTCGTACGCGCTGGTGTCCTCGTCGACTTCGACCAGGACGACGTTCTCCTCGCCTGCGTGCTCGGCGACCCAGTCGGCGTCAACCAGTACTTCTTGCCTGCTCATTGCGTATGTCTCTCCTGTGTCGGAACGTGCGGTGGATGAGTCGTGGTACGGGGTTTGCCGCGGACGCGCGGATGGTGCGGCACGGCGGGTGTCGTCGGCGCTGCGGCAGGGGACGACGGGCCTACATTCGAGGCAGACACAACGACGAGCGCATCCGGCCATGGTCGACGGCCAGGCGCCTGGTGAGCGAAGTCGCCCACGCGATCGTCGCGGTCACGCGCACACCCTAAGGTCCGCATCGGAGCCCACCCAACCCGATAGTTCAGAATCCGAGAACGCCATCCAGATTTTGAGATTCGACGTGCGCGGAAGCCGCCCGGCCCCGCGTCGGCGAGATGCCCCAACGTGTGACCTTCCTCACACACCGCGCGTGCGACCACATCACCCGCCGGCGAACGGCGGCAGGATCTCCACCCGTACGGGCCTGGTGAGGCCGGCGGCCAGTTCGTCGGCACGAGTGAGCTTTCCGTCGACCAGGATCGAACTCACCGCCAGGACGCGCTCGAACCGCAAATCCTTGCGCCGCTCGCGAGCGACCTCCAGCGCGCCGGCCACCGAGGCCGCCTCGACCGTCTCTTCATCCACGCCGGCGGCCGCTTTGGCCCCCGCCCAGTAATGAAGGTAAACAGTCACCATTGCAGTAGTCTCAGGCATACACCGATCCCGCAGACGCTGATCCGGGGGCCCCAGCGTCTCGCGTTCGGACCTCAGGTGTGGTTTCGAAGGGCTCGGTTGTCAACCGAGGGCCGAGCGCCCTCGCCTCGCCCGCCGGACTCATAGCCGAGGAGACCGCAATGGCCACCTTGCTACTGCTTACCAACGATATGCATGCGGCCGCCGAGATCCTTCCCGCTCTGGAGCTCCTCCCGCACCAGGTCAAGGTCGCCCAGGCCGAGGCCACCGCGCTGCTCGATGCCCCTTCTGCCGACGTCATCCTGCTCGATGCCCGTCGCGATCTGGTCGGCGCCCGGTCGCTCTGCCGGCTGATCGAGACAACCGGCAAGGAGTCACCGCTGCTGGTCATCGTCAGCGAGGGCGGGCTCGCCGGCCTCTCTGCGGACTGGGGCTTCGACGATCTGCTGCTTGTCACGTCCGGCCCCGCCGAGGTCGACGTACGGCTGCGGCTCGCGATGAGCCCCAACTCCGCGTCGGCCGGGGAGCCGCTGATCCAGAGCGGCAATCTCGTCATCGACGAGGCGGGCTACTCGGCGAAGCTGAACGGCACCCAGCTGGATCTCACCTATACCGAGTTCGAGCTGCTGAAGTATCTGGCGCAGCACCCGGGCCGGGTGTTCAGCCGGCAACAGCTGCTCAGCGACGTCTGGGGCTACGACTACTACGGGGGCACCCGCACGGTGGACGTGCACGTCCGCCGACTCCGGGCCAAGCTGGGCCCGGAGTACGAGTCGGTCATCGGCACCGTACGCAACGTCGGCTACCGCTTCGTCACCCCCACCGACGAACCCAGCCGGGTCAGCCCCGGCTGAAACCCCTGGCTCTGCGCCGCCTGCTGTTCCTCTGCGCCGGTTGCAACCGGCGCACCGCAACAGGAACGAACGTGCACGTTCGTTCCTGACGGGGGGCGGCGGGCGAGAAGCGCTTGATCAGTCGTTCCTGCGCTTGCTGAGCTCGACGAGCCGGCGCATGTGCGCGGGCAGGGTGCCCGGCGGTCCGCTGGAGCGCAGATACTGCACGCCGGCAAGCACCTGCCCGGCGACGACCATGACCAGGGTGATGGCCAGTAGCACGCCGGCAGTCGTCGTCCAGCCGGCCCCCTCGCTGCCGGCGATGCAGGCCCAGAGCGCGACCAGCACGACCGCGTACGAGACGAGGTGGGCGATCCAGGACACCCGGGCCTCGGCGTGCAGGTCCTGGACCCGCACCCCACGCCAGGACGCCATCGCCCGTCGCCACGCCAGCACCTGAACCAAGCTGATCGCCAGCATCAGCACCGCGCAGACCAGCGCCACGACCGCCCAGGTCGCGCCGGTGTGGGAGGAGCTGAAGTTCGGGAACGTGGCCAACGCGCCGACCGCCGCGACCGCGCCGATGACTGCGCAGACGGTCCCCGCAAGGGTCATCCGGAGGTGCGGCGTCATCCGCGCCGCGATCGCGGGCTGCGCCGTGGCGCCATAGGCGCCGATCTGCTCCGGCTGGTACTCCTCGTCGCGCATTCGCGGATCCCTCCTTGATCGCTCGTCGGAGCGCCGGCCGGCACCCCGAGTGCGGCCGGACGGCCGCGGCCAGCATATAGAGATCGCTACCGTGGTTCCATGATCGACCGTCCGCACGGGCTGCGCGTCGAGCGGACCGGCGGGCTCGGCGCCGACGAGCTCGCGGCGGTCCTCGATCTCGTGGCCGCGGCGACCAGAGCCGATGGCGCAGCTCCGCTGAACGAGGCCGCGCTGCTGAACCTCCGGCACGGCCATGCCGGGGTCGAGCACCTGCTGGCCGTGGTGGGCGACGCCGTCGTCGGCTACGGCCAGCTCGACGGCGAGCAACCAGATCGGACCGGAGCGCTCGTGGTGCGCCCGGATCACCGCCGGCGTGGCGCAGGGGCCGCGCTGCTCGACGCGATGACCGCCCGCGGCCCGTTGCGGGTCTGGGCCATGGGCGACTCGCCGGCCGCCCAGTCCCTCGCCCGCGCCGGAGGCCTGCGTCCCGTCCGCGAGCTGTTGATCATGAAGCGCTCGCTGGCCGACCCGGTGCAGCGGGTCGAACCGCCCGACGGCGTCACGATCCGTACGTTCGCCATCGCCGCGGACGAGGAGGAATGGCTGGCGGTGAACGCCCGCGCCTTCGCCTGGCATCCCGAGCAGGGCCGGATGACCCTGACCGACCTGCGGGAGCGGATGGCCGAGCCCTGGTTCGACCCGGCGGGCTTCTTCGTCGCCGTCCGGGACGCGGCGCCGAGTCGGGGAGACGACGGCTCCCCCGGAAGCCTCGACCTCGAACGCGACTGGCGCCGCAGCGGCGGGGCCGGGGGGTCGCCCCGCCCGGCGGACGCGGAATCCCACATGATCGGCTTCCACTGGACCAAGCAGCACCCGGGCTGGTTGGGCGAGGTGTACGTGCTCGGAGTCGACCCCGCGGCCGCCGGTCTCGGGCTCGGCAAGGCCCTGCTCGCAGCCGGCCTGGAGCATCTGCGGGAGCGTGGGAGCACCGAGGTCGAGCTCTACACCGAGAGCGACAACGAGCAGGCGCTCCACGTGTACTTTGGCTATGGTTTCGCCGTTGCCAGCCGTGATGTGATGTATGCGTCGGCCGAAATCGCCCCCGGCTCCGGGGGTCTGTCGACCGCGGGGGGCCGCCCCCCGGTTTCGCGGGGACCAGGAGCCTCGCCGGTGGCTAGTGGGTTAGGAGGCGGACATGGAAGCGATCGACGTCTCGGCGAGCCTGGCCTTCCGACCGGCTGACACCACAGTCAGCGTTGCGGAGGACGTTGCCGCCCAGGAGCTGCCCACGGACCGCTTCCTCGACCGCGAGCTGTCCTGGCTGGCGTTCAACAACCGGGTGCTCGACCTCGCCAAGGACAAGCTGCGGGTGCCGCTGCTGGAACGGGCGCGGTTCCTGGCGATCTTCTCCTCGAACCTGGACGAGTTCTACATGGTCCGGGTGGCCGGGCTCAAGCGCCGGATCGCCGCCGGCGTCGCGGTGCCCACGGTTGCCGGGATGATGCCGCGGGAGGTGCACCTCGCGATCTTGAAACGGACCCGCGAGCTGGTCGACGAGCAGGCGCGCGTCTTCACCGACGAGGTCCGCCCGGAGCTGGCCAGAGAGGGGATCGAGATCCTGCGCTGGGACCAGCTGACCGGCATCGAGCGGGACCGGATGAACGACCTGTTCGCCGAGCGGATCTTCCCTGTGCTCACTCCCCTCGCGGTCGACCCCTCACACCCGTTCCCGTACATCTCGGGACTCTCGATCAACCTGGCCGTGCTGGTCCGCAATCCTGACACCGGAACCCGCCAGTTCGCCCGGGTCAAGGTGCCGACGGTGCTGCCGCGCTTCCTGCCGCTCACCGAGGGCCGGTTCGTGCCGCTGGAGGACGTCATCGCCCGCCATCTCGACCAGCTGTTCAGCGGCATGCAGATCGTCCAGCACCACACCTTCCGGGTGACCCGCAACGAGGACCTCGAGGTCGAGGAGGACGACGCGGAGAACCTGCTGCTGGCGCTGGAGAAGGAGCTGCTGCGGCGGAAGGTCGGCCGGCCGCCCGTACGGCTGGAGGTCGAGGACGACTTCGACCCCAAGATGCTCGAGCTGCTGATCAGTGAGCTGGACATCAGCGAACGGGAGGTCTTCCACGTCCCGAGCCCGCTGGATCTGACCGGCCTGTTCACCCTCGCCGACCTGGACCGGGCCGAGCTGAAGTATCCGGCGTTCCTGCCGTCCACGCACCCGCACCTGGCGGAGGTGGAAACGGCGCACCCGGCCGACCTGTTCGCCGCGCTCAAGCAGCGGGACGTGCTGCTGCACCACCCGTACGACTCGTTCGCCACCAGCGTGCAGCGCTTCATCGAGCAGGCCGCCGACGACCCGCAGGTGCTGGCGATCAAGCAGACGCTGTACCGGACGTCCGGCGACTCGCCGATCGTCGACGCGTTGATCGAGGCCGCCGAGGCCGGCAAGCAGGTGCTGGCCCTGGTGGAGATCAAGGCGCGGTTCGACGAGCAGGCCAACATCGCCTGGGCCCGCCGGCTGGAGCAGCACGGCTGCCACGTCGTCTACGGCGTGCTGGGGCTGAAGACGCACTGCAAGCTGTCGCTGGTGGTCCGCGACGAGCCGGAGGGCCTGCGCCGCTACGCGCACATCGGGACCGGGAACTACAACCCCAAGACCGCGCGCCTGTACGAGGACATCGGCCTGCTCACCGCCAACCCGATCATCACCGACGACATCGGCCGGCTCTTCAACCACCTGTCGGGGATGGCGCAGGAGACCCAGTACAGGCGGCTGCTCGTTGCCCCGCACGGCATCCGGACCGGGATCATCGACAGGATCACCAACGAGATCGCCAACCACGAGGACGGCCGGCCGGCCGGCATCCGGATGAAGATCAACGCGATCGTTGACGAGGAGATCTCCGACGCGCTCTACTCGGCGTCGCAGGCCGGCGTGCCGGTCGATCTGTGGATCCGCGGCATCTGCGCCATCCGGCCGGGCGTGCCCGGGCTCAGCGAGAACATCCGGGTACGCAGCATCCTCGGCCGCTTCCTGGAGCACAGCCGGCTGTTCTGGTTCGCCAACGGCGGCCAGCCGTCGGTCGGCATCGGCTCCGCCGACCTGATGCACCGCAACCTCGACCGCCGGGTGGAGGTGCTCGCCTCGATCACCAACCCGGCGCACATCGCCGAGATCTCCGAGCTGTTCGACATCGCCTTCGACACCAACACCGCGTCCTGGCAGCTGCAGCCGGACGGTTCCTGGATTCCCTACACCACCAACGAGGAGGGCCGCCCCCTGCTGGACATGCAGGAGCACTTGATCAACGCCAAGAGCCGACGGCGCGTCAAGTAGACCCGCGTCGATGTCCGGACTGACAGTACGGGAGGCGGCCGCGCCTGCCGACCAGGAGGCCAAGCCGATCCTCGCGGCAGGCGCGGTAGTGACCCGCAAGCACTCCACCCGCGGCATCGAGGTCGTGATCATCCACCGCAAGCGCTACGACGACTGGACGCTGCCCAAGGGCAAGATCGAGGCCGGTGAGTCGTTGCCCGCCTGCGCCGTCCGGGAGGTGTGGGAGGAGACCGGCGTCAAGATCAGACTCGGCGTGCCGCTGGACACGATCAGCTACCAGGCCGGCAAGAACGGGCTCAAGCAGGTGGACTACTGGGGTGGCACCGCGCTGAAGGTCGTCCGAAGGGCGCCCGATGACGAAGTGGATGTCGTCTCCTGGCTGCCGGTTCGGGCCGCGCTGGCCCGGCTCACGTACTCCCCCGACCACTTTCTGCTGCAGCAGCACCTGGAGCAGCCGCCGACCACCCCACTGATCTTGGTCCGGCATGCCAAGGCGATGGACCGCAAGGACTGGTCGAAGAACGACGCCGCCCGGCCGATCACCGCCCACGGCCGCCGCCAGGCGAAGCTGCTGGTGCCGATGCTCGCCGCCTACGGCATCAGGACCTTGATCAGCTCCACGTCCAAGCGCTGCCTCAGCACGCTCGAGGAGTACGCACACTCCGCCGGCGTTTCGATCAAGACCCACAGCGTGCTGACCGAGGAGGAGGGCACGCACGACCCCGAGGCGGTCGCCAAGTTGATCACCCGGATCCGGTCGACCGCGCTGAGAAAGGAGCAGCCCACCGCGATCTGCGTCCACCGGCCGGTGCTGCCGCACATCCTGGACGCGCTGGACCTGGCCCCGCTCTCCCTGAAAGCGGGCGAGTTCGTCGTGGCACACCTGACCTCCGACGGCAACGTGCACGCCATCGAACGCCAAGCCGCCGCTGCGTGAGGAGGGTCGTCGCGCGACTCAGTCCTTCCGGTTCGACACGAGCAGCGCCTCGATGCCGGCCAGGTAGTCGGCCCGGGTGATCCCGCCGACCAGGATCAGCTGCAGGAAGTAGCCGGGGACGAGCCCGAACAGAACGAGACCCACGTGCTCGGGATCGGAGGCTTCCGGCAGCTGGCCGTCCTCCCGGGCTCGATCGGCCAGCCGTACGAAAGCCGACCGGATGACCGGATACACCCGACCCACGAGCGCTTGCAGCGCAGGGTTGCTCAGCGCCTCCCCCCACACCTGGATCGCCATGCGTACGATGCCGTCCGGCCCGGTCTGGCTCTCGACGATGCCCAGAACGTCGTCCATGACCTCGAGAAGGGGTGGCAGCGGACGGACATCGATGAACTGTTCCAATTCGCCCGCCAGCATCCCGACCACGTCGCCGGCGATCGCCTCGATCAGCTCGTCCTTGCTCTTGAAGTAGCGGTAGACGGCACCCATCGAGAGGCCGGACTCCGCAACGACATCCTGCATCGAGGTCGCGTGGAACCCCGCCTGGGCGAAGCGGACGCGAGCGGCGGCCAGGATCTGGCGCCGTCGGGCCGCAAGATGCTCCTCCGAGACACGGGGCATGGCAACAATATAAAGCGAGCGCTCGCTCTTGACTATCCGACCCACCACGAGGATCCTGATGGTTAAACGAGCGAGCGCTCATTTTAGGAGGGCAAAGGATGTCCAGCAACCTCGACGCCGGAAGCGCCAAGGCGGCGGCAGAGAACGATCGAGCGCCGATCACCTCCGAGCCGGGTTCGGCCGCTGACCGGCCCGGCGTCAGCGGTGACGCGCCCGGTGGAGTGACAGGAGATCACGCCGACCCGAGCCATCGAGTCCGAGGAGCGTCGAGACCGGCCGCCGCGATAGTCGCCGTTGTGGTGACCCTCCAGGCGCTGCTCATCGCAATGTTCGCCTGGCCGGCCATCAATATGGCACCACGAGATCTGCCGGTCATCGTCGCCGCGCCACCCGAGGCGGCCGCGGCGGTGGCCGAGCGGCTGACCAGCGTGCGGCCGGGTGCGTTCAAGGTGTCCACGGTCGCGGACGAGGATGCGGCGACCCGCGCGCTGCGTGACCGGCGGGCCTATGCCGCGTTCGTTGTCCGACCCGACGGGCCGCGGCTGCTCGTCGCATCGGCCGCGTCGCCGGCGATCGCGCAGCTCTTCGCCCAACAGGCACAGACGATCGGTGGCGGCCAGCCGATCCCCGTGGTCGACGTGATCCCGAGCACTTCCGGCGATCCGCGCGGCGCCGGGTTCGCCGCGGGCTTCCTGCCGTTGATACTGACCAGCATGGTGGTCGGCATACTGCTGGCCACTCTCGTCCCGTCGAAGGGCGCCCGGCTCGCGGCAGTTGGGTCCTTCTCCCTGCTGGCCGGATTGGCCGGCGCAGCCGTGCTCCAGTACTGGCTCGACGTCTTGTCGGGTCCGTACCTTCGCAATGCGGCTGTCATCGGGCTTCTCGCACTGGCCGTCTGCGGTGCCGTGGCCGGTCTCGCGGCGCTGCTGGGCCCAGCCGGCATTGCCATTGCCGTGCTGCTGATCTTCCTTGTCGGCAACCCGCTGTCGGCGGTCGCCTCCGCGCCGGAGATGCTCCCCCAGCCCTGGGGGGCCATCGGGCAACTGCTGCCCCCCGGCGCCGGCGCAACCCTGCTGAGATCCAGCGCCTTCTTCGATGGAGCAGGAGGAGCCGCGGCCTTGTGGACGCTCAGCGCCTGGGCGACCGCCGGACTCGTCTTCCTGCTCGTCGGCCGCCGGCGGGCCGGTCACGGACTCGGCGCCGGGTGATCTCCGGGAGTCAGTTCGCTGTGTCAGATCCGGCAGCCGGCACCTCGTCGCCGCTCAGAACCGGAAGGCGCCGGCCCGGGTGAAGTCGGCTCATGAGCCGGATCGAGATTCCCTGGAAGGCCTTGGCCAGAAAGTCTTCCATCCGTACGGAGTCCGGCAACGGCAGCGCGGTCAGCGGGGAGTCCTCCTCCCCTGCCTGCTCCGGCTGGTTCCGGTCAACCGCATAGACCACGACACGATGGGTTTGCTCCCACCGCGACAGGTCCATGCCGACGATGGTCCAGCGATCCCGGTCAACCCCAGCGATGCTGTACAGGCTCGCCTGACCCGCGACGGCCGGAGCATCGTCGGCGGCCGCCGTGCCCACCCAGTCGTTCCAGCGCGCGTCCGCCGGCCCCAGCACAAGACGCTCATCGTCCATCGGCAAAAGATGGCACATGAAAATGAACATCAGGCGAACGACTGGAGCGCGGCGCCCGCCGAAGCCTGGGCATTGCCGCAGTCCTGTGTTACAGTCGCGCCCTGATTCTGGCTGCCTGATCTTCCACCCGGGCGGTCAGCAGACCGTAGGTGTAGCCGTTGTGTCCCGGCCGCACCCGGTTCCGGGCCGCGGCGCGCTGCAGGAAGGCCGCGGCCACCACCAGATCCTGGTGGTCACCGAGCACGGTCTGGATCTTCTTCGCCTTCTTCGCGATCTTGCCGGCCTGCGACACCTGGCCGGTGAGCAGCTCGCCGGCGTACCGGAGCCGCTTGGTCGCCTTCCGCGCCCGATGCAACTTCGCCGGGTCGTCAGCCGCCCCGTCGAGCCGGCGGCGTGCCTTGCGCCGCGCCTTGTCGAGCACCGCCTGGCCGGTCAGACCACTCTTGCCCAACGGCACCTCGAGCAGCCATTCCCGGAGCGTCGTCATGATCACCGGGTACCGCTCGTCGCGCCATGCCGCCTGCCAGGCCTTGACCGCCGCGGCCCGCTCCGCTGCCAGGTCCTCCTGCAGCTCGCGCGCCACCGGACCCAGCACCCGCTCCGCCGGCAGCTCGGCCAACTCCGCGGTCAGCCGCCGAGCCAGGATGTCGCCGTCCCGGATCGGGCTGAGCAGATCGGCGAGCCAGCGCAGTTCCTCGTCGAGGTCTGCCGCCGCCTCCGGTTCGAGGGCGAAGACCGGGCCGAAGTTGCGCAGTGTGCTGCGCAGGCGGCGGATCGCAACCCGGGTCTTGTGCACCGGCTCCGCATCCGGGTGGTCACGCAGCGCGATGTCGCCCAGCAGGATCGCGACCACCTGGTCGTGGGCGTAGCCGGCCACCGCACGGCCGAGCTTGTCCCCGGCTGGTGCGAATCCATTCACGGCGATGAGACGATCCAGCTTGCGCTGCACATCCGCTGGGCGGGCGTCCGCTCGCCGGAACAGCTTCGTGATCTTGGACAGAATCTCCTCGCCACCGCCGGGCCCCAGCTCGACCTCCACCTCGCGCCAGCGGTCGAGCTTGGCCGCCTCTCCGAAGGCGACGCCGCTCACCTGGTCGTCAGCGACCTCGACGACTACGGCGCTGTCCCGGTCGCGCAGCCGCGTCGCGTGCCGGCTGGTGCTGATGCTGGCGACCTCGACCAGATCCTGACCGGTCAATATCCCTGCCAGCCGGCGGTTCAACGCCTCAGGTAGTCGCCGCCCCAAGGAACGGCTCTGAAACTCGGTGCGGATCGAGCCGTCCGCCACCTTCAGGTGCCATCCGGCGTCCGCGCCACCGGTTCGTCGCCGCAAAGTGACGCCCAGCCGTTGCAAGGTGGCTTGTCCCGTATCGAAGTACGTCGCCTCCAGCTCGTCGGTCGACGCCTCAGCCGAACCACCGTCAGGCTGCAGGCGACTGAGGTCTGGCATCTGCCACGACCGCTTGACCGCGAAAGTGATCTCGTGTTCCTGGAACCGCCGCAAAGCTCCGCATCCCCCTTCAGCGCTGGGACAAGTCCAGTCCTCACAACCACCCCGGCGAGGACATGAACAGGATGCCACCAGAAGGTGAACGGAAGGTTAACGAGTCGGCTGCACGAGGCACCGATCTCCGCCGCCGGGACCTCGGCGGCGAGGCTCCAGGCCAATTCGGATGCCCGACCGGGCTCGTCGGGCGTCACCCAACGTGCACCTGCGCGCCCCGCCGCCGCCGCCGATTGTTCATCTGCGGATGGGACGTTTCGAGCAACTGACCGAAATCTTGGGGAGGATTCATGCCCGTACGCTCGCCACGCCGCCTCGCATTCATAGGTCTGACCACCGTTGCGCTCGGAGCATTCTCGGCCGTCTCGGCAACCGCGGATCCCTCGGGACTGTCGCCTCGACATTGGGCTGGCGTCGCGGCGGCGAATCCCAAGGTGCCCGGCGTCGTCGCGCCGGACGTGCTGTCGACCTCGCTCCGCCAGGTCGCCGTCGCCCAAGGGGCCGTCAAGCTGGAGAACGGGACCGCGGCCGTCCCCTACTACGGATACGACGGCGACCAGCCGGTGCTGGTGCCGCTGCCGACCGCTCCGACGGTGGAGGCCCACAAGACCGAGCCCGACAAGAACACCTATCTCGTGTTCAACCACAGTCTGCCGGGCGCCGACGCCAGCTACGACTACGGAACCCATTTCCTGTTCCAGGGTCATGAGTCCGGGACGCCCGGCTACATCACCCGGATCAACCTCGACGCCGACCAGGCCCACCGAATCACGCTGCTGACCTCGCAGGACGTGACCGGCCACAACCTGCCCGACTTCGACGGCTCGACCTGGGATCCGTTCGCCAAGCGGCTGTTGTTCACCGCCGAGCTTGGCGCGCAGGGCGGTGTCTGGCAGGCCGACCTCCGCGTGCCCGCTCGCGCGCAGGACATCTCCGGCGTGACCGGCAGGGCCGGCTATGAGGGCATTCAGAACGACGGGCGCGGCAACCTCTACCTGGTCGAGGACGTCGGCGGCACCGGCGGTCCGAACACCTCGCACGCCAAGCAGCCGAACTCGTTCCTCTACCGCCTGCTCCCGACAGATCCCACCGACCTGACCAAGGGCGGCAAGCTGCAGGCGCTCCAGGTCGTCAACGGCGACCACCCGATCACCTTCCACAGCGGGCAGAACGACGCCGACATCCTGGGCGCCGATGTCGCCGCCATGCACACCTACGGGCGGCGTCTGGCCACCCACTGGGTCACCCTGCATGACACCGCTGTCGACGGCAAGATCCCCTTCGACGCGAACGCTCTCGCGAAGGCCCGGTCTGCGACACCGTTCAAGCGTCCGGAGAACGGCGTCTTCGCACCGGACGGGACCTTCCGGCAGTTCTACTTCACCGAGACCGGCGACACCAACGCCCTGACCGAGGCGGATGCGGCACACGGCGGGTTCGGTGCCCTCATGCACCTCACCCAAGATCCCGGCAGCGACGACGGGTCGTTGCGGATCTTCTACCGCGGCAACCTGACCCATACCGGCCTGGACAACCTCACGTTCGTCGGGCCCACCAGCCTCGCGGCCGTCGAGGACGCCGGCGACACCCTGCACACTCAGCGCAACGCGCTCGACTCCGGCTACCTCTTCGACACCAGCGCCTCGTACGCGGGCGGACGGCAGCCGGTCCGGTTCCTGGCCCAGGGACGCGACGCGTCCGCCACCATCGACTCGGCGTGCGGCTCGGCATGCGGGAACGACGGCGACAACGAGATCACCGGGATTCACGCCTCGAACGGCGACCCGTCGACCCACGGCATCCTCGGCGCTCGGCCGCCGCGGCTGTTCGCCGCAGGCTGGCGGCTGTTCTACACCCGCCAGCACGGCGACAACGTGACCTTCGAGATCCTGCCCAGCGCTGAGAGGGGACAGTCATGAGGCGCCGCTCGATCGTCGCACTGACCGCGTGCGCCGGCATCCTGCTGCTCAGCACGGCCGCCGCACCCGCAGCGGCCCGGCCGGCTGCCGCGTCGGAGGGCGGATCCACCTTCGCCGTCATCGGCGACACCCCGTACGGGGACGCGGCACTCGCCGCGTTCCCCGCCCAGATCGGCCAGATCAACGCCGACCGCCGGGTCTCCTGGGTCAACCACCTCGGGGACATCAAGAACGGGTCAAGCGTCTGCTCCGACACCTATTTCGCACAGATCAAGCAGGACTTCGACACCTTTGCCGATCCGCTGGTCTACACCATCGGCGACAACGAGTGGACCGACTGCCACCGACCGAGCAACGGCTCGTACAACCCGCTGGAACGGCTGGCGAAGGTGCGGCAGGTTTTCTTCCCTGAGCCTGGGCGCACCCTCGGCCGGCCGGCCCCGGTCCTCTCCTACGCCTCCGACGGATATCCCGAGAACATCCGCTACGTCCACAGCCGGGTCTCGTTCGCCTCGGTGCACATCGTCGGCAGCAACAACAGCATGGCACCCTGGACGGGCCACACGACCGCGACGCCGGAGCAGACCGCCGAGGTGCTCGGCCGGACGGCGGCCGCGATCCGTACCATCCACGATGCTTTCGTTGAGGCCCGGAAGCGCCATCTGGCCAGCGTGGTACTGCTCACCCAGGCCGACATGTTCGACCCGACGGTGAGCAACCCACCGTTCGCCGACTACTACGCCTTCGAACCGATCGTGCAGGCAATCGCCAGGGAGTCGGCAGCGTTCCGCGGCCCGGTCTATCTCTTCAACGGTGACAGCCACGTCTTCCACATCGATCGACCGCTCGCGGCTGACTCGGACTGGCTGGCCTTCTATCACGTGCCCTCTGTCGCGGCCAACCTGCACCGGATCACCGTCGACGGGTCGGGAAACGCCACTGACTACCTGCGCGTCACCATCCACCCGAACGATGCCGCCGTGCTCAGCTGGACTCGAGTGCCCTTCACCAACTAGGCACGTCACGGTCGCTCCCGTTGGGCCCAGGATTCCCGCGCTTGACATGGAGCCGACCTAAACTCCATGGGGTGAGCGCGAAGGCTGGATGGTATCCGGATCCGGGGGGCGGACGAGGGCTCTACCGGTACTGGGACGGCAAGGCCTGGTCGGCCGCGACCTCACCCAACCCGTCCGCGCCGCCGCCCTCGCAGGGGATCGGCACGAGCTCCGGGGGCGCCGGCTCGGGCGGCGCCGGCTACGGCCAGACCCCGTACGGCCAGGGCTCGCCGTACGGGGCGGGCGCCTTCGGCCAGGGCACTGCGGGCGGGCCGCAGGGATACGGCCCCAGCGCGTACGCGAACTACCAGCAGGTCGACAAGAAGCGCTCCCCGATCGGCTGGTGGATCGCCGGCGCGGCGCTGGTGGTCGTCATCGTCGTCGTCGCGGTCATCGCCGTACGGACGCTGACCGGCGGCACCATCCCGGGCGTCCCCGGAGGGGGCGGGCAACCGACGAGCGAGGTCTGTCCGAAGCAGAACAGCGCGAGCCCGGAGGAGTCGGCGAGCCACCCGAACGACGGCCGGGTGCACGGCGGGCCGGTGTCCTATCCCGAGCTCGGCTCCCCGTGGAGCGCGCCACAGGGCGACACCCGGGTGCCGTTCGGCCGCGACGTGCAGAGCCAGATCGTGACGATCGAGCCGAACTACCAGCCGGGCTCGAGCTGGGTCGCGTCGATCCTCGTCGGCGAGTTGCAGGCCGGCGACGGCTTCTTCACCCCCGAGCAGGGCTCGCAGATCGTGGTCAAATGCATCCTCGGCGCCTTCTACGGCAACAATCCCGTGAAGAGCGACGTCAAGGTCAACAAGGCGATGACCATCGACGGCCATGAGGGCTGGGTGGTCGAGTCTCAGCTCAGCTTCGACATCGAGGGCCTGAAGGCCAAGGGCGAGTTGCTGATCGTCGCGATCGTGACGGCCAAGGACAGCTCGGGGCTGTACTACGCGTCCATTCCCGACAACGCCACGGAGCTCGTCGCTCCTGCCCGCGAGGCGCTGGCCCAGCTCAAGGTCGACGGGTAGCCGGCCGCCCCCCCGGAACTGTCGCCAGATCGCTGGGAAGGCGGATTGGCGCACTTTGCCGACAGTTTCGGCCGTCAGCACTCTGCGAGGCCGCGGCGCTCCTTGAGCTCGACCACCCTCGTGGCCGACGCCGTCACCAGCGCCGAGAACGAGTCACTGCGCTCGGTCTCGGCCACCAGGTCGTTGGCGGCGCTCTCCGCGATCGTCGGGTCGCCGAGAATCGCCAGGTCGCCGCCGGCGCGCACGAAGTCGATCACGCGGGTGCCCGGGCTCAGGTCCTGCATCGCCTTGGCGGCAAGGTCGTCGGAGATCACCACGCCCCGGAAGTCGAGATCGCCGCGGATCATGCCGCCGATGACGACCGGGGAGAACGCGGCCCGACGCTGGGAATCGATCCTGGCATAGGTCGCCGAGGAGACCATGATCATGTCCACGCCGGCCCTGGCGCCGGCGGTGAAGCCGGCCAGAGCGGCATCGTGGCGCACCGTCGTGCTGTCGACGACTCCTGCCTCCAAGTCGGTGTTGCCGCGCACCCGGCCGAGCCCCGGGAAGTGCTTGACCGAGGTGGCGATGCCCGATGAGCTCATGCCGGTGGCGAACGCCCGCACCTTCGTCGCCACCACCGACGGATCGGTGCCGTAGTAACGGCGGAGCACGCCGATCGGCTGGTTCACGCTGATCATGCTCGGCGGTACGACGTCGGCGACCGGCGCCAGATCGACATCGATGCCCGCCTGCTTCAGCTGCCGGCCCCAGGTCTTCGCGGCCGAGGCCAGAGTCGAATCGCTGAGCTTGCCCTGGCTGACCGCCGACGGGATCGTGCTGAAGCCACTGCCCTTGAGCCGCTGGACGAGCCCGCCCTCCTGGTCGGCCGCGATCATGGTGTGGACGCCCCGCGGTCGCCGGGCATCCAACCGGACGCGAGCGGTCACCCGCTGGATCGCCGCCATCCCGGCTGTGCTGTTGCCGAGCAGCAGCACGCTGCCCGCCCTGGTGCTGGCGAAGACAGCCGCATTGGCCGCGGTCGGGCCGGCGGAGTCGATGCCGACCATGAGCAGCTGGCCGACCCGCTCCCGCACGCTCATCCGGCCGACCACCTGGGCGCAGGCGGGAAGGGCCGGCGTTCCGGTGGGCGTTGAAGAGGGGCTGCGGGACGGCGAGAACCCCGAAGGGGTCGCGCTCTGGCTGAAGACCGCCGTGGACGGGCCAGCGGCCGCGGTCTGCGAGGGGCTGGCCGAGCTGCCGATGCTTGGGGTCGTTCCGGCCGGCGCCGGTCCACCGCAGGCTGCCAGCAGCGCGGCGGCCACCGCACCCGCCACCAGGACCGGGCTCGGCGGCCGCCGGCGCTGGTAGGTCACCCGTCCATGCTTCCATGTCGTCGCCGCCCGGCGCCGGCCGCTCGTTTCGTGCCGGGCCAGTGGTTGCCTGCGTCCGAGCATGCGGTCAGTTCGGCGCCTTATGGTTGCCGTATGGCGTTCTCGACCGAGATCCTCTCCGCTGGCGTGGGTGGGCACGCGGCCCTGGTGCCGCCCGACGTCGCGGCCGGCTTCGCCTCGAAGCGGCCGACCGTGGTCGCGTTCGTCAACGGAGAGGAATACCGGTCCCGGCTGATGGTCTACGGCGGCAAGACCTACCTCGGCCTGCGCAAGGACCTGTTGCGCAAGATCGGCGCGGGTCCCGGTGACCGGATCGACGTCGAGCTGACCGAGGACACCGAAGAGCGGGTCGTCACCGAGCCGGCCGAGCTGATCGAGGCACTCGCGGCGAATCCGGTGGCCCGCGCCGCGTACGACGCGCTCCCCCGCACGCACCGGCTGGAGTACGCCCGCTGGATCGCCGAAGGGAAGAAGGACGAGACCCGCGCCACCCGCACCGAGAAGACGATCAAGCGGCTGACCGAGCCGCGTTGACCACCGCTAGACGTCCAGCAGGGCGTTCTCGACAACCTCTGCCATGGCCGGATGGATCCAGTACTGGTTGCGCGCCAGATCCCGGATCGGCGTGCCGAAGGTCATGCCCTGGATCAGCGGCTGAAGAAGCGAGGACGCCTGCGGGCCGATGATGTGCGCACCGATCAGCCTCTTGCCGGAGGAATCGGCCAGCACCTTGACGAAGTGCTCGGTGTCCTCCATCGCCCAGCCGTAGGCAGTGTCGCCGTAGGCTTCGCGGCCGACCCGTGCCTCGATCCCCCGCTCCTGCGCCTGCTCCTCTGTCAGCCCGACGGCGGCAACCTGGGGCTCGGTGAACACGGCATGCGGGATGTAGCGGTGATCACTGTCGATCATGTCGGCCGGATGCAGCAGGTTGTGCTTGACCACGCGGGCCTCCGCGTTCGCCACGTGCTTGAGCATCCGGTGTGAGCTGACGTCGCCGAGGGCGAAGATGCCGGCTGCCGTGGTCCGCTGCCTTTGGTCCACGACGACGAACCCGTCCTCGTCCACGTCGACCCCCGCCGCGGCGAGATTCAACGTGTCGCCGTTCGGCACCCGGCCGGTCGCGACCAGCAGCACCTCACTGTCGACGTCCTGCTGCTCGCCCTGGCTCAGCAGGGAGACTGTGATCGGGCCGCCCGGGACCTGGCTGACGCGGCTGATCTTGCTGTCCGGCAGCAACCGGACCCGGCGGGAGAACAGCCGCGTGAACGCGGTGGAGATCTCCCGGTCCTCCCGGCGCAGCAGCAGCGACGATCGATTGAGAATCGTCACCTTCGTGCCGAGCGCGGAGAACACGTGCGCGAACTCCGCGGCCACATAGCCACCACCGATGATGATCATCGACTGCGGCAGCCGCGCGAGGCGCATGATCGTGTCCGAGGTGTGCACGTCGACCTGGTCCAGGCCGGGGATGTCCGGCAGCGACACCCGGCTGCCGGCAGCGATCACGAACCGGTCGGCGGTGATGGTTCCGCCCGATCCGACGTCGAGGGCCAACGGCGCGACGAAGTGGGCGGTCTCGCGGTACAAGCTGATCATGGGGTCCCGGGCCCGGTTCCGCTCGCCCTTGGCGGACTTGGCGTCGATCCGCCCGAAGATCCGGTCGCGGATCTCCGGCCAGTGCACCTGCGCCAGCTCGAGGTCGACACCGAGTGATCGGGCGTGCTCGGGCAGCACGGCCAGGTCGGCCGGGTAGACGTACATCTTGCTGGGAATACAGCCCACATTCAGGCAGGTGCCGCTGAACGTCCCGCCTTCGACCAGCGCGATCCGCCAGCTCGCGAGCCGGCGGCCAGGGATCGTGTTGCCCGAGCCGCTGCCGATGATGCACAGGTCGAAATGGGGCACCCGATCATCCTGCCCGAGCACACTACTGCTCTCGGCGCAGGCCCAGGTAGCGCTGGCGTTCGGCAGGATCGAAGTGCTCGATGGCATAGCGCAGCGCCGTCCTCGGCATCGCGGTGGCGTGCCGATCGAGGAAGTTCCGCAACGCGTCGCGGCTGACCCGCTTGCCGGCCTCGCGCAGCGACCAGCCCACAGCCTTGTGCATCAGATCGTGGCGATCCCCCAGCAGCAGCGCGGCCAGGGCGAACAGATCGTCGGTCTGGCCGGAGCGGAGGAAGTGCTGGGAGCCGACCATGGCAATCCGGCGCTCCCAGATCAGGTCGGAGCCCGCGAGCCGGTAGAGCGGTGACCGGTCGCGATCCTGCAGGTATCCGGCGGCGACCGGCCCACAGCTCACGTCGACGAGGTCCCAGTTGTTCACGTACGCGGTGTTGGCCAGGTAGTCGCGATAGATGTCCGCGTGCTCGTCGGGTGAGCCGCGCTGCGCCCGGCCGGCCATGATCAACATGACCAGCTGCCGGTGCTCGTGGGTGGGGCTGCGGAGCAGCGGCAGCCAGTCGGCACCCTCGTACCGATGCCGGAGGTGGGGCTTGGCGAGAGCACGGAGGTCGCCGAGCCGGATGCCGAGGAAGACGTCGCCCTCGCCGTAGCCACCCGGCCGAACCTGGAAGTAACGGGACATCGCCGCGGCGTACTCCGGGTTGGCCAGGGCAGCCAACTCATCGCGCGGATCCACCGGCCCATTCTCACAGGCGTGGCGGAAGCCGGGATGGTGCGACGATCCGGACCTGTGCTGGCAGAAGACCGGTGCGCCGCCTGCCGGAAGCTCACGTACACGTTCGTTCCTGTCACACAGCGCCGGTTGCAACCGGCGCAGTGTGAGGGCAGCGGACGTGCACGTTCGTTTCCACCCCCGGGCCTGGTTGAGAAGAACCGGTACCCGGAGGCCGACGGGCTGTTAGAGTTGACGAACTCCCAGCTGGCTGGGGTGAACTGGTGAGCACTTCTCATCCCGCCAGCCACCACGACCCGCACCGGACGCAAACCAACGAAGATGTGCTGGCAGACGCCGGGGGGCAGGCAAGGCTCACCCCAGCACAGGCCCGGCAAGAGCCTGGGGCGCCGGTGCGGTCGTGGTGGACATACGATCGACGCGCCACTGGACTCGCCCAGACAGACCGCGCCGTGATCATGAAACGATCACCACGTCTTTGCGTGGACCGGCAGGGCCAGGACCGGGGTTTCCCACAACCTCGTCGTGGTCCAGACCCGTTGGAGGAAACCCACCTGCACGTGAGCTTCGGTCACTCTGCGCCGGTTGCAACGGGCGCACATTGCAGGGAACGGACGTTCACATTCGTTCCTTGCGGGCGTAACAGGATGGCTACGACAGGCTCAACCGAACACGTCGAGTCAGACGCCGGCATAGGAGTGCAGGCCGCTGACCAGCAGGTTGATGCCGACGAAGTTGAACCAGAACGAGGCGAGGCCGACGATGGCGATCACGGCGGCGCGCTTGCCCCGCCAGCCGGCAGTCGAACGGGCATGCAGGTAGCACGCGTAGATCACCCAGGTGACCAGCGCCCAGGTCTCCTTGGGGTCCCAGCCCCAGTAGCGGCCCCAGGCGTACTCGGCCCAGATCGCGCCCGCCGCCACGGTGAACGTCCACAGTGGGAATGCGAAGGCATGCAGCCGATAGGTGATCAGGTCGATCCGGCTGGCACTGGGCAGCCGGGTCAGGTAGCCGTCCACCTTGCCCCGGTCCTCGGCACGCTTCTTGAACAGATAGAGGATCGAGAGCGCGCCGCCGATGTTGAACGTGGCGCCCGAGATCGCGGCGGCGACGATGTGGATGAGGAACCAGACCGAGTGCAGCGCCGGGACGAGCGGAGCCACGGCGACGTAGAAGACGGTCACCGCCAGCCCGTTCCCGATCGCGGCCAGCAGCGTGACCGGCAGCCCGAGCCAGCGCAGCCCGAGCCGCCAGACCATGATCAGGTAGGCGCCGACGATCAGCACCATCGCCGTCGTGGTGAACTCGAACATGTTGCCCCAGGGCGCCCGATGCGCCGCCACGCCGCGCAGCACGACCCCACCGACGCTCAACAGCCAGGCGAGAACGGTGAGCGACAGGCCCATCCGGCCGAACCTGTCGACCCGCTCCTGTTGGGCCGTGTCCACCGGCGCCGCCGGCTTCGTCAGCGTCTCGACCGCCCCACGTCCGACGGGTGCAGATCCAGCCGCCGCGCTGCCCTCCGTCAGGGTGCCGACCGCCCCCTGCTCGGCCGCTGCGGATCCCGGCGCCGCGCCGGCCTCCTTCTGGCCGGGATCAGCCCCGGCCCGGCGGGCGGCCGCCCACTCCGCGGCATGGAGAAACATCGCGAGCACGTAGACGACGACAGAGCTGACCAGCGCGAGGCTCGAGTAGTACCCGGTGCTCATGTCGCCTTCGTCTCCCTCGATCCTGTGGACGTCCCGATCTCCGGAGCGGACCCGCCGAGCCCGGCTGCCAGCTCGGCCACCTCCTCGGTGAGACCCGTCCGCGAGTCGGCCCGGTCCAGCCCGCCGACCTCGACCACACTAGGCCCACTCTCGGCGGTACGCACCCGCACCCAGATCCGTCTCGGCCGGACGAACAGCGACAGGCAGAGTCCGAGCACCGCACAACCGATGGCGGCCAGTATGACCGGCACCCCAGGCGTGTCGCCGACCTGGATTTTCACCCAGCGGGTCCAACCGTCGAACTGGATCGAGCCCTTGCCGTTCGGCAGGTTCACCCCGTCACCAGGCTCCAGCGCGATCCGCAGCGGCGTGCCGTTGGCCTCGGTGAACCTGGTCAGGCCCGTGGTGTCGAGTGCATAGACGTTCTCCGGCACGCCGGTCTCGTTTTTGGGCGGCCCGTACCAGGCGTTGACGAACAGCGCCGGGTTCAGCGCGTCCGGAAAGATCGAGCGCGGACCCTGGTCGTCGACCACGGCGGTGGGCAGAAAGAAGCCCTCGAAGCCCAGCCGTTCCGGCCGCGCGTCCGGAGCCTTGATCGCGCCGGCCGAGGTGAAGTTGCCGTCCTGCGGCAGGAAGACGACCGGCCCGGAGAAGGCGACGTTGCCCTGGGCGTCCTTGATCGTCACCAGCGGCGCGTAGCCGTGGCCGATCAGGTGCACGGTGGTGCTGCCGAAGTGCAGCGGCTTATTGACCTCGAGCGTGGTCTGCCGCGGGCCGGCGTCCGGCTTGTCGATCACCTCGACGTCGGCCTTGAACAAGCGCGCGGCGCCGCGCTGCACCTGCCCGGTCTCGAACCTCACGTCGAAGTCCTTGACCGTCAGGCTGAACGGGGTCAGGTCGGAGTCGCGGAAGGCCGCGCCGGCGCTGAAGTCGTCGTACTGCGTGAGGTTGTTGGAGAAGCCCTGACCCACCACGACCAGGCTGGTGCCACGGAAGCCGAACAGGCTGCCGACCGCCACCCCGACCAGCACGAACACCAGGCTGACGTGGAAGATCAGGTTGCCGGCCTCGCGCAGGTAGCCGCGTTCGGCCGCGACGGATCCCTCCCGCAGGTCCACCCGGTAGCGCTGCTCGCGCAGCCGCTCGGCGGCGCGCCGCAGTACCGGCGCCGGATCGGCCGCCTCACCCCGCTCAGGAAACTGTCGCGAGGTTGCGGAACTACTGTCGGATTCGCGCAATCCGCCGACAGTTTTCGGAACAGGTGCGGGCTCATGATCGGCGAGGACGACGCGGGCGTAGGCGGGCAAACGGTTGAGGTTTCGTGGCGTCGCCGGCGGCCGGGCGCGGAGCGCCTTCGCGTACGCGAGCGCGCGCGGGATGATGCAGCCGACCAGAGAAGTGAACAGCAGCAGGTAGATCGCGGCGAACCACGGCGAGGTGTAGACGTGGAACATCCCGATCTTGGTGTAGATCGCACCGATCGTCGGGTGCTGCGCGACGAAGTCGGCGACCCGGACCGGTGAGATCTTGCTCTGCGGCACCAGGGAGCCCGGGATCGCAGCCAGTGCCAGCCCGAACAGCAGCACCAGCGCGGTGCGCATGGACGTCAGCTGCGTCCAACCGAAGCGCAGCGTGCCCAGCGGCCCCAGCCGGGGCAGCTCCGGCCGCGGCTGTGCCGATTCCGGGGGCCCACCCGCACGCTCCCGCGATTTGGGGGCGGCCGCGGCCTCCGTAGGGATGTCGACGTCTGTCATGGCGTTCCCATCAGATCACCGTCTGGAACGACGACGCCCACTGGCGCAGCGTTCCGGTCAGCGCGTCCCAGGTCCCGGTGACGAGCAGCAGGCCGACAGCGACCAGCAGGATGCCGCCGATCCGCATGATCACTTGCTGGCGGCGGCGCAGGAACTCCACGGCCAGCGCCATCCGGGAGAACGCCAGCCCGGCGAGCACGAACGGGACGCCCAGCCCCAGTGCGTAGACGAAGCCCAGCAGGCCGCCGCGCAGTGCGGTGCCCTCGTTGAAGCCGAGGTTGACCACGACCCCGAGGGTCGGCGACAGGCACGGGGTCCAGCCGAGCGCGAACACGGCTCCGAGCAGCGGCGCGGCGGCCACACCGACTGCGGGCACCCGATGCAGCCGAAGGTCCCGCTGGCCGATCCGCAGGATGCCGGCGAAGATCAAGCCGAGCACGATCACGACCACGCCGAGCACGGGCATGATCACGGCCCGGTACCCGAACAGGGCCCGCCCGATCGAGCCCGCCACCACCCCGGTGGTCACGAAGACCACGGCGAAACCGAGCACGAACAGGCTGGTGCCGAGCACCAGCCGGCCGGTACGGCGGGAGCCCTCGACAACCTCGGCGGCGCCCAGCCCCGTCGCGTACGAGACGTAGCCGGGCAACAGCGGGAGAACGCAGGGCGAGAAGAACGACACCAGTCCGGCGATCAACGCGACCGGGAGTGCCAGCAGCATGGTCCCCCCGACCGCGCCCTGGGCCCAGCCGGCGATGTCGAGGAGGACCATCTATCTGCCGTCCGCGACGTCGCTGATCAGATCCACCAGGGTGATCTTGCTGATCGGGCCGAGGATCCGGGCGGCGAGCCGGCCCTTGCCGTCGATGATCATGGTGGAAGGGATCGCGCTCGGCGGCAGCACCTCGGCGAAAGTGAGCAGGACCTTGCCGGACGGGTCGTAGATGCTCGGGTAGGTGATCGAGAACGCCCGGGTGAAGGCGCGCGCCGGCGCGGGGTCGTAGTCCTTGCTGGTGATCCCGATGAACTGCGCGGTGCCCCTGGTCTGCACGCTGGCGCCCTGCAGGTCCGGCGCCTCCTTACGGCACGGCGGGCACCACGATCCCCAGACGTTGACCACGATCACCTTGCCCGGATAGTCCCCGCTGGACACGGTCGCCGAGGCGGCGCCAAGGGACGGACCGGAGATCGCCGGCACCTGCCTCCGCTGAGCCGGCGGGACCCGGGTGAGGTTGCGCTGCGCCTGCGGATATCCCTCCTGCCCTGCGCCGCGGGTCGGCTCGTCGGCCCCGGTTGTGGTGCAGCCCGCGGCGAGGAGGGCGATCGCCAGCAGGACCCCCGACGCTATCTTGCTCAGCAAGGCTCAGGCTCCGGCGACGAACTTCCGGCCCAGCGAGCCCACGAGGTCGGCGGCGGGCTCGCGATAGCTGACCGAGGTGATGTGGCCTTCGATGTAGGTGAAGCTGGTGATGCTGGCCAGCGCGCACTGCCGACGCCGCGGGTCGTGCAGCAGCCGCCGGCCCTCCGCGTCCAGGCGAGCCATCCAGATCGGCATCTGGTGGGTCACGATCACCGCCTCATGCCCGAGCGCGGCCGCGCACGCGTCTCGCATCGCCTGTCGCATCCGTGCGACCACGGAGCGATACGCCTCACCCCAGCTCGGCCGCAGCGGGTTGAGGAAGTAGCGCCAGTTCTTCGGTCGGCGCAGCGCCGACTGGAACGAGAGCTTCAGACCCTGCAGGTAGTTCTCCGCCTCGGTCACCCGCGGATCGATGATCACCGGCAGCGACAGGGCGGCGGAGAGCGGCGCGATGGTCTCCTGCGCCCGCTCGAGCGGCGAGGAGCGCAGGTGGCGGATGTCGTGTGAGCGCAGATCGTCCGCAACCCGCTCAGCCATCTGCCGGCCCACCCCCGAGAGGTGGAAGTCGGGCAGCCGGCCGTAGAGCACGCCCGTCGGGTTCGCCACCTCGCCGTGCCGGACCAGGTGCACGACCGTCCTCTGTTGCGGCATCGCGATCATGCCTCCGATTGCGCTGCCGCGGCGGCCGCGGCCGGCAGGGCGTCGACGATGCGGTTCATCGCGCCGTCGTCGTGGGCCGCGGACAGGAACCAGGCCTCGAACGCGCTCGGCGGCAGGTAGACGCCGGCGTCGAGCATCGCGTGGAAGAAGCGCGCGTACGCCGGCGCCGACTGGGTCATCGCCGTAGCGTAATCCGGCACTGCCGTCACGTCCTCGGGTACGAAGAACACGCTGAACAAGTTCCCCGCGTTCTGCACCACGTGGCTGACGCCGGCCGCCGATAGCGCGGCACTGACCTCGGCCCGCAGCCCGTCGGACAACCCGTCGATGCGCTCGTACACCTCGGCGGTCGCTAGCCGCAGAGTCGCGAGGCCGGCGCTCGTCGCGACCGGGTTGCCGGAGAGGGTGCCGGCCTGGTAGACCGCGCCCACCGGCGCCAGATGCTGCATCAGCTCGGCCCGGCCGCCGAACGCTGCCGCCGGAAACCCCCCGCCCATGACCTTGCCGAAGGTCATCAGATCGGCTTCCACGCCGTCCAAGCCGAAGTAGCCCGACCGGCTCACCCGGAATCCGGTCATCACCTCGTCGGAGATGAGCAGGGCGCTGTGCCGGGAACAGATCTCGGCGAGGAAGGCGTTGAAGTCGATGCCCTCCTCGACGGCGGGCGGGATCACGCCCATGTTGCCCGCCGCGGCCTCGGTGATCACCGCGGCGATCTGGTCGCCGAGCACGGCGAACGTCTCCCGTACGGCCGCGCGGTCGTTGTAACCCAACACGATCGTGTCCGCTGTCGTGCCGGCGGTGACGCCGCGAGTGCCCGGCACTGCAGCTGGGACGCTGACCGTACGGATGGGCGGCACGCCGGGGCCCGGCGGCACGCTCGCTGCCGCGAGGCCGACGCTGGACGCCAGCGCGGACGCGGCCTCGTCGGCGGCGGCCGCGTGACTCAGGGTCGCCACCCCGGACCCTGCCGCGGCCAGCAGCGAGTCGACGTGCCCGTGGTAGCAGCCGGCGAACTTGACGATCTTGTCCCGGCCGGTGATCCCCCGCGCCAGCCGCAGGGCCGACATGGTCGCCTCGGTGCCGGAGTTGACCAACCGCACCTGCTCGACGGGCGTCCGGTCGACGATCTCGGCGGCCAGGTCCACCTCCGCCACCGTCGGCGCGCCGAACGAGGTTCCGTCGGCTGCGGCGGCGGTGACCGCGGCCAGCACCTCGGGATGCGCGTGGCCGAGCAGCATCGGTCCCCAGGAGCCGACGAGGTCGACCAGCTCGTTGTCGTCGACGTCGTAGAGGTAGGGGCCGCTGGCCCGGGCGATGAACCGTGGCGTGCCGCCGACCGACCGGAACGCCCGGACAGGTGAGTTGACGCCGCCGGGAATGACGGTCTGGGCACGGGCGAAGGCCTCGATCGAGGCGTTCACCAGCACACTCCGGGTTGGGTCGTCAGCGAGTGCGCGCTCTTGCACCCCGCGTTCGGCGTGTCGAGGAGAGTTTGCACGCACTCACCGCGAGGAGTAGGCCTCATCGTCTTTGATTCCTCACTCCGGGCTGGGCGCCTGGTGACGGCTCGTTCGTCGTCGTGCCGCGACGATCTGTGTGGGGTCCGGGGCCGAGCCCCGGCGGGGGTGCATGGGGGCCGGCCCCCATGATTGGTGAAGCAGCGTGTCGCGACTCTCCTCCTCACTTCCCCGCCGCGCCCAGCCCTCTGCGTTCGGGTCGGGTCGCCCACTCGAGCGCCCAGTAGCTGAGGATCAGGTCGGCGCCGGCCCGCCGGATGGAGGTCAGGGTCTCGGAGATGGCGGCGTTCCGGTTGATCCAGCCGTTGGCGGCCGCGGCTTCGACCATCGCGTACTCGCCGGAGACGTTGTAGGCCGCGACCGGCACGTCGACCACCTCCCGTACGGCTCGGACGACGTCCAGATAGCCGAGAGCCGGCTTCACCATCACGATGTCCGCGCCCTCGGCCACGTCCAGGGCGACCTCGCGCAGCGCCTCCCGTACGTTGGCCGGGTCCTGCTGGTAGGTCTTGCGGTCCCCGACCAGCGACGACGCGACCGCCTCCCGGAACGGCCCGTAGAACGCGGATGCGTACTTCGCTCCGTACGCCAGAATCGCGACGTCGATCGCTCCGGCCGCGTCCAGCGCGGTCCGGATGGCACCCACCTGGCCGTCCATCATCCCGCTCGGTGCGACCACGTGAGCCCCGGCCGCGGCGTGCAGCACTGCCATCCGGGCATAGATCTCGACGGTGGCGTCATTGTCGACGGTGCCGTCCGGGGTGAGCACGCCGCAGTGGCCGTGGTCGGTGAACTCGTCCAGGCAGACGTCCGACATGACCAGGCAGTCGTCGCCGACCTCCTCGCGTACGGCCCGGAGCGCGACGTTGAGGATGCCCTGCGGATCCAGCGCCCCAGAGCCGACGGCGTCCTTGTGCTCCGGTACCCCGAAGAGCATCACACCGGCCAGGCCGGCGTCCGCGGCGGTGACGGCCGCCTTGCGCACGCTGTCCAGGCTGTGCTGCACCACGCCCGGCATCGAGCTGATCGGCCGCGGCTCGGTCAGGCCCTCCGCCACGAACAACGGCAGGACCAGCTGCCGCGGCTCGACGGACGCCTCCGCCACCGCGGCGCGGATGGCCGCGGTGGTCCGGAGCCGGCGAGGACGACGAGCGATCACAGCGGGCGGACTCAGACCCGTCGGCGCGGCGGCGTACGGCGCTGCGAGGGCTTGATCACCGGCTCGCCGGCGGCCAGCAGCGAGTCCCGCCGCTCCGCGGCGAAGCTGGCCAGGGCGTCGGCGAGCTCGACCACCGAGGGCTTGGCGGCGATCACGTCCACCCGCAGGCCGTGCTCCTCACAGGTCTTGGCCGTGGCCGGGCCGATCACCGCGATGATCGTCGACGGGTGCGGCTTGCCGGCGATGCCGACCAGGTTGCGCACGGTCGAGGACGAGGTGAACACGGCCGCGTCGAACTTGCCGGACTTGATCGCCTCCCGGACAGTCGCCGGCGGCGGTGCCGCACGGACCGTGCGGTAGGCGGTCACGTCCTCGACCTCCCAGCCGAGTTGCTGCAGGCCGGCCGCGAGAGTCTCGGTGGCGATGTCGGCGCGCGGCAGGAAGACCCGGTTGATCGGGTCGAGCACGTCGTCGTACGGCGGGAACTCGGCGGCCAGGCCGGCCGCGGACTGCTCGCCCTCGGGCACCAGGTCCGGCTCGATCCCCCAGGACTGGAGCGCCTGCGCGGTGACCTCGCCGACCGCGGCGACCTTGAGGCCGGAGAAGGCGCGCGCGTCCAGCCCGTAGTTCTCGAACTTCTCCCGGACGGCCCGGACCGCGTTCACCGAGGTGAAGGCGACCCACTCGTAGCGGCCCTCCACCAGGCCGCGGATGGCCTTGTCCATCTGCAGTGGGCTGCGTGGCGGCTCGACCGAGATGGTCGGCACCTCTTCGCTGTGCGCACCGTACGTCCGCAGCCTGGCGACCATGGACGCCGCCTGGTCACGGGTGCGTGGCACCAGAACCCGCCATCCGAAGAGCGGCTTGGTCTCGTACCAGCTGAGCTCCTGCCGCTGCTCGGCCGCGTCGCCCATGATCACGTGGACCGGATCGGCGGCCGGCGGCCGGTTGGCGCGGACCGCGGTCACGAGATCGCCGAGGGTGGCCGCGACGGTGATCTGCTCGGTGCTGCCGCCATGCAGGGTCGCGAGCACGTGGTCGTCCTCGGGCCGGCCCGCCGCCTTCGCGGCGTCGACCAGCCCGGCGAGGTGCGCCACGATCGTGCTCACCACGAGCGTGGGCACCATCCCCCACTGTGCCGTTGCGGTCTTTCCGAACTTGCCGTCGGTGACCGAGGCGAAGTGCACGCCGCCGGTGTGGATGAGGTCGATGCCGGCGTACTCCGGCACGGCGGTCAGGCTCGAGACGCCGGGCACGACCTCGAAGTCGATGCCACCGCGAACGCAGGCCGCCGCCTCGTCGGCCACCGCGTTGTCCAGAAACGGATCGCCGGAGACCAGCCGGACCACTCGTGAACCGGTCACGGCGTGCTTCAGAACGATCTTCGCCCGGGCCGACGGCGACAGCGGCTTGCCGGCCTCGGAGAGGCCCAGCGTGGAGACCTCCGCTCCCTCGGCGAGGGTGATGGCCGGGTGCGCCAGCAGCTCGGTCTGCCGGTCGTTGTCCAAGATCACGGCGCTGGCGTCGGCCAGAGCGGCGATGGCGCCCAGGGTGAGCAGGTCCGGATCCCCAGGTCCAGTGCCGACGAAGATCACCCGTCCCCGCGTGGTGGGGGCCGTGGGGCTCGCTGAGGACTGGGTGCGGGACTTTCGTACCGACGGTGTGCTCACTGAATCTCGCGTTCTTTGTTCAGCCTCGTCACTTCGCGTGCCGAGAGCGTTGTAGGTGGTGCAGCTCGCCCAGAGCCCGGTGCGCCGCGGCCGCGCCGTAGCCGGCCGGATCCGACGTCGATCCGTGCACCTCGAGTCGCACCGCTGGGGCACCGTTTGGCGGTTCGGACAAGCTGCTCTGTAACGTTCTCCCAATTACCGCGGTCAGAGTCAAATCGACGCTTGTACCACGGGCCGATCGGACCACCGCACGGGCACCCACCGGTGCCGTGCAGCCGGCCTCAAGCGTAGCGAGGAATCCCCGCTCAACAAGGCATTCTGCTCGCGCAACCGGGTTGTCGAGGGCAGCGATTCGATCTCGCACGCTTGGCAACAATTCTCGGTGAACTTCCACCGCGAGCGCCCCCTGTCCGGGTGCCGGAAGCATCGTCGAGAAGTCGAGGATCTGTGCTGGCAGACCGTCGACCGCGACGGCCCGCGACCTCTCCAGCTCCCCCTCGTCCGGACCTCCGTCTGGGGCCAGATGACCGAGCCGGCGGAGCCCGGCAGCCGCCAAGATCACCGCGTCGACGGTGCCGTCCGCGACCATCCGCAGCCGGGTGCCGACGTTGCCGCGAATGGGCCGGAATTCCAGCCGCATCCCCCAGCCGGGTGCGGCAGAGCCGGCCGCACCGGAATCGGCACCACCTCGGGTCCGGGCCCACTCGTGCAGCTGCATCACCCGCCGCGGCGAGCCGGTGCCGACCACGCAGCCGTCGGTCAGCCCGTCGAGCGTTCGGCCGACGATCACGTCCCGGCTGTCCGCGCGCTCCGGGATGGCGGCGATCTCCAGATCCTCGGGCTGCTCGGTCGGCAGGTCCTTGAGCGAGTGCACCGCCAGGTCGATCTCGCCCGCGCGCAGCGCATCCCGTACGGCGTTGGCGAAGACCCCGGCGCCGCCGATCTCGGTCAGGCGCCGCTGGTCGGCATCGCCGGTCGTCGTGATGCCGACCACCGTCGTCTCGACGCCCCGCGCAGCGAGCAGCGCGACGACGACGTCGACCTGGGCGCGGGACAGCGGCGAGGAGCGGGCGCCGATCCGCAGCGTACGGCTCGGCATCTAGTGTCCTGTAACCGAAGTATCTTGACCCTGGCCACGCCCAGGCGGCGCCTGGCTGCGTTCTCGTCGTCGCCCATAGTCACCGCTATGAACTCCTCCTCGGCCTTGCCATGCATCCACCTGGACGACGCCAGCCGTCAAACTACCTCGGTTGCAGGACACTAGCCGGGCACGTCCGTCGACATGACCGCGGCGACCGACTGCGGGTGCAGGGCGAAGAGCTCGCGCAGCGCGGCCGCGTAGTCAACGCTGTCCGGTCCGGCTGCCAGTTCCTGCACCCGTACGGTCGGCTGGTGCAGCAGCTTGTCCACGATCCGCTGGACGGTTCGCTCGACCTCCGCCCGCTCACGGGTGCCGAGGTCGGGCAGCTTGGCGTCCAACCGCGCCAGTTCGGCTGCCACCACGCCCGAGGCCATCGAGCGCAGCGCGACCACGGTCGGTGTCACGTGTGATGAACGTCGGAGGCCGAGGAAGTCGGCCACCTCCTGGCGGACCAGCGCCCGGGCGCTCTCGATGTCAGCGGTCGAGTCCGGGTCGGTGTGCTCGGAGATCAGCCGATCGAGGTTCACCAGCTCGACGCCGAGCTCGGTGACATCGGGCGTGACATCGGCCGGCAGCGCCAGGTCGACGACGCCGACGACAGGGGTCCCGGCCAGGTCCGCGCGGCCGATGGAGATCGTCCTGGCGCCCGTGCAAGTGACGAGCACGTCGGTCGCCCGCAGCGCTGCCGGCAGGTCGCCCAGCGCGACGGCCGAGCCGCCAACTGCCGCGGCCAGCCGCTCGGCCCGCTGCAGGGTGCGGTTCGCGCAGCACACCAGGGCGCCCGCCTCCGCCGCGGTCCTGGCGGCAAGACTCGCCATTGAACCCGCGCCGACCACCAGCACGCGGCGGCCAGCGAGGTCGCCGCGCGCCCGTGAGAGCACCTCGTACGCGGCGCTCACCAGCGACCGGCCGGCGGAGCCGACACCGGTCTCGGTCTGGACCCGCTTGCCGACCCTGATGGCCTGCTGGAACAAGGCGTTCAGCACGGTGCCGACCGAGCCGTGAGCCTGGGCGTGGGTCAGCGCCGACTTCACCTGGCCCAGGACCTGGCTCTCACCGACGACGACCGACTCCAGGCCGGAGGCCACCGAGAACGTGTGGGTCACCGCGCCCTCGTCGAAATAGACCGCGCAGTGCCCCTGCAGCTCGGCCAGGTCGAGCCCGGCGAAGTCAGCGAGCACCACCGAGATCTCGTCCAGCGCCCCGTGGAACCGGGAGACCGCGGCATAGACCTCGGTCCGGTTGCAGGTGGAGAGCACCAGTGCCTCATCGACGTGCTCGGAGGCGAGCATGGCATCCACCAGCTTTGCGGCCGCCCCGCCGTCCATGGCGAGCCTAGACAGCAGGTCGACGGTCGTCGTCTTGTGCGAGACGCTGAGCGCGAGAATGCTCACCGGCCCACCCCGGGGAGGTCGACCAGCGCCTGCTGTTCGTGGTAGGCGAGGATCTGCAGTTCCTGGCCGAGATCCACCTTCCGCACGTTCACCCCGTCCGGGACGACGAGCACGACGGGCGCGAAGTTCAAGATGCTGCGGACGCCGAGGCCGACCAGCCGGTCGGCGACCGCCTGCGCCGCGTCGGCCGGCGTGGCGATCACGGCGATCGCGGCGCCTGTGCGCGCCACCACGGTCTCCAGTTCGGCCAAGTCGCTGATGGGCGTCCCGTGGATCGTTTTCCCGACCAGATCGGGCGCCGGGTCGATCAGCCCGACGATCCGGAAGCCGCGGGAGGAGAAGCCTGAGTAGTTCGCCAGCGCTGTGCCCAGGTTGCCCAGCCCGACGATGATCACCGGCCACTCGCGCGCGGACCCCACCTGTCGCCCGATCTGCTGCCGCAGGTAGTCCACGTCGTAGCCGACGCCGCGGGTGCCGTACGAGCCCAGATAGGACAGGTCCTTGCGCAGCTGGGCCGAGTTGACCCCCGCCGCCTCCGCCAGGGCACCGCTGCTCACGGTGTCGATCCGGGCGTCGGCCAGCTGGTTCAGGGCGCGCAGGTAGACCGGCAGTCTCGCGATCGTTGCGTCCGGGATGCCTGCGGGCGGCAGGGTCAGCTTCAGCCGGTGGCGTCGCATCGTTTCGCCGGGGGTCGTTCCCCGGGATGACTCGGCGGAGGGCACGCATCTCCTCGCGTACGGCTTGTTCTGGGCGAAGAACGCTCCCACCCTATGAGTTCGTGAAGAGCCGCACAAACGAGTCTGTCCGAACCGGCACGACGCACTCTCCTGACGGACGCGGCCGCCCTCCGCAGGTAACTCACCTACACGTTCGTTGTTGGCGCTGTGCGCCGGTTGCAACCGGCGCAGAGTACAGGAAGGTGGCGTGCACGTTCGTTCGCTGCAGGGCGGGGCGGCTGGCAGTCGTCAGCGGCCGGCAGGCAACTCCTCGACGGCGGCCAGGTAGGCGGCGCCGCGGGGTGAGAGGCGGTAGCCGTACTGGAGGCTTTCGGTGAGTCCGAGCGCTTTGAGCCGGCGGACCCTGATCTTGTAGTACGGGCGCTCCTGGCCGGCCTCGGCGGCGAGTTCGGTGGACACGACTCCCGGGTTGCGCTCGATCTGGCGCAGCACCTGGTGCGTCCACGGCGCGTCCGCGGCCCGATCCATCCGGGCGAGCTTGGCCGCCAGTTTCGCGACGTCGGCGTCGGTCAACCGATCCGAGCCCCGCAGCTCGACCCGCGGGTCGGGACCGGCCAGCGCGATCCCGATCCGATACAGATCGCCGTCGCCCTTGCTCCTCGCCCACTTCAGCAGCGCCGCGACCGACTCGAAGCCGGCATCGAGCGCGTCCGCCTCCGTCAGAGCGTGCTCGTCCGCCGGCTCGATCGAGATCACCTCGACGACCCCTGCCGACGTGGTGAACCGAGAACCGATCCTGGGCCGCACCACCGTCCAGCGGCGGTACGTGCAGCGCACCCGCCCCTCGGTCAGGCCGCGCAGTGTGGCAGCCGTGAAGAGCATCTGCCCTCACCGCCGCTTGCGCAGCGCCTTGCGCAGCCGAGCCTCGTCCACCCGCCAGTGGTCGTGCTCGCGGCCGTCGACGAAGATCACCGGCACCTGGTCGTCGTAGCGGCTGAGCAGTTCCGGGTCGAGATCGACGTTGCGCTCCTCGTAGGTGTCGCCGGTGTCGGCGCAGACGGCGTCCACGACGGCGACGGCCTCCTCGCACAGATGACAGTCGGGCCTGGTCAAGATCAGGATCCGTGGCTCGCCGTCGGTAACGGGTGCTGCCATCTGCTCAGCTCCCGATCTGTTCGACAAGGGCCACCCGGGCCATGGCGTGATCAACCACCGAGGCCGGCCCCGTCCAACAGGCTGTGCCGCAGCAGGCCCTTCTGCACCTTTCCCGTGGCTCCGTGGGGCAGCTCGTCGACCAGCTTGATCACAGCAGGCCGCTTGAACTTGGCCAGGCGCGTCGCGCAGTGCTCCGCTATGTGCTCGGCGGTCAGATCCTCGCCGGTGACGAAGGCGACGACCTCCTCGCCCGTACGGGTGCTGGGCCGGCCAACGACAGCGACCGACTCGACGCCGGACAGCTCGCGTACGGCCCGCTCGACCTCCGCCGGATAGACGTTGAACCCGTTGACGAGAATCAACTCCCGGGCCCGGTCGACCAGGAACAGCTCGCCGTCGACCAGATAGCCGATGTCTCCGGTCGCGAACCAGCCATCCGGTCCCGGCCCGCCCGTCCCGTCCGGCCAGTAGCCGGAGAACAGGTTGGCCCCCCGAACGAAGATCTCGCCCGGCTCCGTCGGCTCGGCGCCGTCGCCGATCCTGATCTCCACCCCGGGCAGGGCTCGCCCCACGTGGCCGTGGCCGAGGGGTTCTCCCGCGAGGGTCGCGGAAACGCCCGGCGCGGCCTCGGTCAGCCCGTAGCCCTGGTCGACCCTGATCCCGGCGCGATCGCTGAACGCGGTGCGCAGCTCGTCCGGCAGTGGGGCGGCACCGGAGACGATCGAGGTGACCGAGCCCAGGCCGGCACGAAGTTGATCATGGCGAACGAGCCGGCCGAGCAGCGCGGGCGAGAGTGCGAGACTGGTCACTCCCTCGGTGCGGACCACGTCGAAGAAGTCGTCGCCGAAGCCGTCCATGATCACCAGCCGGGCGCCCGCCATGGCCCAGCTGCCGAGCACCGCGTTCAGCCCGTAGACGTGGAACATCGGCAGGATCGCCAGCACAGCGGTCTCCGGCGTGACCACGCCCAGCGGCTCGACGTGCTCGAGGTGGCTGATCAGTGCCCGGTGGCTGAGCATCGCCGCCTTCGGCCGGCCGGATGTGCCCGCGGTGTAGAGCAGCACGGCCAGCGCCTCGCGATCCTGCGGCGAGCTCAGCTCGGACGACGGCTCGCGCGCGATCGAGGCCAAACCCTCCCGGGTCAGCGGCACGCTGTGCAGGCCGTCGACCTCGACGCCGGCCGATCCGAGCAGCACGTGAGCGCCGCAGTCGAGGAGCATGTGCCTCAGCTCGTGCGGCGTGGACTGGGTGTTCAGCGGGACCGCGACCAGCCCGCAGCGGAGGATCGCGAAATACGCGAGAACGAACTCGATGCTGTTCGGGCCGAGAAGCGCGACCCGCTGGCCGGCCACCAGGCCGTGCGCCGTCAGGCCGGACGCGACCGAATCCACCTGCTCTGCCAGCTGTGACCAGGTCAGGGTCCGGCGTTGGACGTCCGGCTGGATCATCGCGACGGCGTCCGGACGGGCCTCAGCCTGACGAGCCACCAGCTCTGCCAGATTGCTGATCTTCGCCCTCCCGGCCTGAGTCGCCGGCGGCACCGCAACCGTGTCCACCAGCAGAGTGTGGCACACCAGATTGCGTCCTCGGGATTGCGATCTCGCGCACGAGGAGCGCGTCGGTGCGTTCGTTAGTCTTGACCGATGACCGGACCGGAGAGCTTGCCGCCGCCGGACGGTCCAGACCCGGTGCCGCCCGACCAGGTCGAGCAGCTGCCGGGCACGGGCGCGTCGGCCATCGAAGTCGATCATGTCCTGGTCGAGAATGCGCCGGCCGAGGGCGAGCCGGCCGGCGAGCTCGAGAACGCGAGCAAGCCGCTGATCCATGCCGACCCGGAGGCCGCCGCTTTCTTCGACCTCGACAACACAGTGGTCCAAGGCGCATCGCTGTTCTATCTCGCGAAGGGCCTCTACCGGCGGGACTTCTTCCCGACGCGAGTGATCTTCAAGGGCCTGTGGCTGCAGGCCTATTTCCGCCTCGTCGGTCGGGAGAAGGCGCAGCACATCGAGGACGTCCGCAACGTGACCCTCAGCTTCATCGCCGGCCGCCAGGTGCGCGAGGTGGAGGCGATCGGCGAGGAGATCTACGAGGAGTCGATCGCCGGCCGGATCTGGCCGGGCACCCGCGCGATCGCGCAGGAACACCTCGACGTCGGCCAGCAGGTGTGGCTGGTGACAGCTGCGCCGGTCGAGCTGGCTGGTGTCATCGCGGTGCGGCTCGGGCTGACGGGCGCGGTCGGCACGACGGCGGAGCACCTGGACGGCATCTACACCGGCAGACTGCGCGGCGAGCTGCTGCACGGCCAGGCCAAGGCCGAAGCCGTACGAGCGCTGGCCCGGGAGCACGGTCTCGATCTTGCTCGGTGCTTCGCCTACTCCGACTCGTACAACGACATGCCGATGCTGTCGCTCGTGGGTCACCCGTGCGCGATCAATCCGGACGGCCGGCTGCGGGCCCATGCCGAGGTGAACGACTGGCAGATCCGCGACTACCGCACCGGACGGAAGGCGGTCCGGCTGGGACTGTTCGGGGCCGGCGCGACCGGTGCCGCCGCCGGTGCCGTTGCGGCGGGTCTGGCCGTGCGGAGGGCGTTACGCGGCAGGCCGGGCAGTGTCACCACCGGCTGAGCGCCTTGGGCAGGCTGCACGCCTGTCGGACGGCTAGCGCCGGCGGCTGAGTGCGGTGATCAGCGTGGCGGCCAGCAGGTAGAGGGCGTAGCCGAAGAAGCCGAGCACCGCGAGCGCCTCCGCCACTCCCGAGCGAGCGGCGAACAGGCCGGCGACGATCACCGCTATGGCCAGCAGCAGGACCGCGCCCGCTCCGACGTAGAGGAAGCCGCGCAGCTGTTCGCGGTCGACGACCCAGTCGGAGGCGGTGGCCCGGCGCGGGATCCGCGCCACCGTCGCCGAAAAGACGGCAACGCCCAGCAGGATCAGCGCCAGCGCCCAGAACACCCGGCCAGGTTAGCCGTCCCCACGGCCCGGCAGGGGTTCGCACATCTATCCCCAATTCGCATACCGATCTCCCCTTCGCACACCTATCACGATGTGTGAAGCGGAGATCGGTGTGCGACGCACAGGAAGCGAAGACGGACTTGCGGCTCGGAGGCGTCAGAAGAACGCGCTGCGGCGCTGCATGAGCAGCGCGTAGAGCGTGTGCTGGATGGTCTCCCGCACCTGGTCGGTGACGTTGAAGACCACCATCGGGTCGTCGGCCGCGCCCTTGGGGAGCTCGTCGGTCGCGATCGCCTCGCCGAACTGGACGATCCACTTGCTCGGCAGCGGCACCAGCCCGAGCGGACCGAGCCAAGGGAACAGCGGCGTGATCGGGAAGTACGGCACGCCCATCGCCCGAGCCAGCGCCGGCGCCCCGGCGATCAGCGGATAGATCTCCTCCGAGCCGACGATCGAGACCGGGATGATCGGCACCTGCGCGCGTACGGCCGCGGACACGAAACCACCACGCCCGAAGCGCTGCAGCTTGTAGCGCTCGGAGTAGGGCTTGCCGAGCCCTTTGAAGCCCTCGGGAAAGACCGCCACCAGTTGATCACGAGCAAGCAGCCGTTCGGCGTCCTCCTGACAGGCGAGCGTGGTGCCGGTGCGCCGGGCAAGATCACCGGCGTACGCGGTCTTGAAGATCAGATCAGCGCCCAGCATCCGCACGTGGCGGCCGATCTCGTCGTAGACGATCGCGTGCAGCACCATGCCGTCCAGCGGCAGGGTCCCGGCGTGGTTGGAGACCAGCAGCGCCGAGCCGGTGGCCGGCAGGTTCTCGGCGCCGCGGACTTCGGCGCGGAACCACGAACGGACCAGGCGCCGCAGCACCGGCAGGTAGATCGTCGTCGTGAACTCGGGATCGAAGCCGAACTCGTCAACGGCGTAGTCGCCGGTCAGCCGGGACCTGGCGAAGGCGAGTGCGTCGTCCAGGCTCGGCTGCCAGTCGACGCCCAGTCCCTCCGCGGCGGACATGACGGTTCGCAGCGGGTCTGCGGCGAGCTCGCGGATCCTCGAAACGGGTACGGTGCGGAGCGCCTCCAGGCCGGTGCGGGCGAATCCCACCAGTTCGGTCAGCACCGCGCCGAGGTCGAGCGCGGGTGGCGCATCGTTCGGCGGCCCCTGCTGCCCGGGCTGGTCGCCCTCGGACGACTGCTGCTCGCCACGACCACCCGATCCGCGACCGCCGAAGTCGATGATCTCCGCGTCAGCCATGGCTGGAGACCCTTCCGGATGGTGCCGTGCCGAGCAGCCGGCCGAGCGTGTCGAGGGCCAGCTCCACCCGCTCCCGGCTGAGCAGCCCGGGCCGGGCACTCGCAACGAACTCCGACAGGGCCTCCCGACTCGTGCGCAACGGTACGAATCCGGTCGCCGCGGTGAACCGGCTGGTGTCCATGCCGCGGCCGAAGGTGAGCGCGTCGATCTGGTCGGTGGAGAAGTCGATCATGCGTGCGCGCCGGACGACCGTCGCGGTCAGCGGCGCCAGCCGCTGTGGCAATCCGACTGTCGGGCGGCCCATTCTCCGCAGGGCCTGGGTGAGGGTGACGACGTCGTCCGCCGCCACGTTGAAGGTGCCCGGCACGTCCTGCCTGGTGACCAGCAGCAACGCGTCGACGGCGTCCTGCGGATGCAGGAACTGCAGCCGGGCATCGAATCCAGCCACCCGCGGCACGACCGGCAGACTCAGATAGCGCGTGACGTGGCTGTCAACGCCGGCGCCCATCAGGTTTGCCAGCCGCAGGGTGGTCACGACGACATCTGGCCGGCGCCGGGCCAGCCCGCGCACGTAGCCCTCGATCTCCACCGAGTCCTTGCCGAAGCCCGTACGCGGCTGCGCCCGGGCGGACATCTCCTCTGTGAACTTGGCCGGATCGCGGGGCGAGGCGCCGTAGACCGACACCGAGCTCTGCACCACGAGCTTTCGCAGGGTCTCGGCCTTCTGGCAGGCGGCGAGCAGCTGCATGGTGCCGATGACGTTGATCTCCTTCATCGACGAGCGCCCGCCCGCGCTGCCCGGGGTGGCCACCATGGCGAGGTGGACGACCGTATCCACCGCGTGGGTTCCCATCACCTTGGCGATCACCGGGTTGCGGATGTCCGCCCGGACGAAGCTGACCCCGGTGAGGTCGTGCCGGGGCGGGGTGACGTCGACGCCGACGACGTCACAGTGATCATCCGCGGCCAGCGCGCGAGCGAAGCGGGCGCCGAGATCTCGGGAGACCCCGGTGACCAGCACGACCCGAGCCATCGGACCGCCCGCCGCGCCTACTTGCCGGCGCGGCGCCGCTGGATGCGGGTGCGCTTGAGCAGCTTGCGATGCTTCTTCTTCGCCATCCGCTTGCGGCGCTTCTTGATGACCGAACCCACGATGCGTGACCTCTCGACTCCCGGCGACGCAAGGTCGGCGGACATTCTGTGCTTTTCGGGCGTGGCGCGGATCGCCAGCCAAGTACCGCATGCTACCCGGCTGCCGACGCCCGGTGCGAGTCCGCGGATCTAGGCTGGGCGTACATGGAGGTGTCGAGGAGCCTGAGTCCCGTTGCGTTTGGCGTCGTCATGTTGCGTGCATCGCAAGGCCGACGAACGAGTGATATCGGACATATCGGGAGTGAGGAGAACGCCGCGAGGTGCGTGCCAGGGCGGCGGGAAACGTGACGCGACTCAGGCTCCTCGACACTGACTTCGTCGACGACTTCGGTCCCGGGCGCGGTCGACGGACGCCGGCACGATCGTGGTTGCGCACCGATGCGCCCAGCCTCGACCTCAACGGCGACTGGCGCTTCCGGCTGTCGCCGTCGCACCGTGGACTTGACGAGGACTGTGCCCGACCCGATTACGACGACTCGGGCTGGGACGTCCTGCCGGTGCCGTCGCACTGGGTGCTGCACGGCGACGGCGCCTATGGGCGGCCGATCTACACCAACGTGCAGTATCCGTTCCCGATCGACCCGCCGTACGTGCCGGACGAGAACCCGACGGGTGATCATCGGCTGGCCTTCCAGCGGCCCGAATGGGACGTGCAGCGGGTGCTGCTCCGCTTCGACGGGGTGGAATCGGTCTACCGGGTATGGCTGAACGGAACCGAGGTCGGGGTTGGCAAGGGCAGCCGGCTGGTCCAGGAGTTCGACGTCACCGAACTGCTGCGGCCGGGCCGGAACGTGATCATGGTCCGGGTGCACCAGTGGTCGTCGATGAGCTACCTGGAAGATCAGGACCAGTGGTGGCTGCCCGGCATCTTCCGCGACGTTACGCTGCTCGGCCGACCCCGTGGGGCGATCGACGACCTCTGGCTGCGGACCTCGTACGGGAGTGACGGCACGGGCGCGATCGAGCCGCAGCTCGTCGCCGAGCCGGCTGCTTTCCCTGTGGGGATAGCGATTCCAGAGCTCGGTGTCGATCACGAGTACGCGTCGCCGGCCGATCTGGCCCGGCTCGGCGTCGGCCCCGTGGGGCCGTGGAGTGCCGAGTCCCCGCGGCTGTACGAGGCGACCGTGCGCAGCACCGGCGAGACGGTGACGCTGCGGCTCGGCTTCCGTACCGTCGCGATCGACGGTGACCAGCTGCTCGTCAACGGCCGGCAGGTGATCTTCCGGGGCATGAACCGGCACGAGACCCATCCGACCCTGGGCCGGGTCTTCGACGAGCCGTACGCCCGGTCAGACTTGATCAAGATGAAGCGCGCCGGCGTGAACGCCATCCGGACCAGCCACTATCCACCGCATCCCCGAGCCCTCGACCTGTTCGACGAGCTCGGCTTCTGGGTGATCGACGAGTGCGACCTGGAGACGCACGGCTTCGTCACACTGAACTGGCGTGGCAGTATCTATCCGGGGGGACGACCCCCCGGACCCCCCGCTGCCGCGCCGACCGCGTTGGAGGGCCAGGCTTCCGGGGAAGCTCCCGCTTCCCCGGCTCGGCGCGGCAATCCCAGCGACGACCTCAGATGGCGCGCGGCGTACCTGGACCGGATCGAGCGCACGGTGGAGCGCGACAAGAACCACCCGTCGGTGATCATCTGGTCACTCGGCAACGAGTCCGGCACCGGCGCGAACCTGGCCGCGATGTCGAACTGGGTGCACGCGCGGGACCCCGAACGCCCGGTGCACTACGAGGGTGACCGGGTGGCCGCCTACACCGACGTCTACTCGCGGATGTATCCCAACTTCGTCGAGACCGATGTGATCGGCGCGGAGTCCGGCGCGATCACCGCGTGCGGTCCAGACGAGGCGCGCCGGGTCCGAAGCAAGCCGTTCGTGATGTGCGAGTACGCCCACGCCATGGGCAACGGGCCGGGCAGCATGGCGGAGTACGACGCGCTGGTGGAGCGCCACCCGCGGCTGCACGGCGGCTTCGTCTGGGAGTGGCGTGATCATGGGCTGCTGACCCGCACGCCGGACGGGACCGAGTTCTACGGCTACGGCGGCGACTTCGGCGAGGTCGTGCACGACGGCAACTTCGTCATGGACGGCATGGTGTTGCCCGACGGCACGCCGATGCCAAGCCTGGCGGAGTTCGCGGCGGTGAATCAGCCGATCATTTTCGAGCTCGACGGCGAGACGCTGCGGCTCCGCAACCGCTATCACACCCTCGGCACTGATCATCTCCACTTCAGCGCCGTACGGGAGGTTGATGGCGAGGTCGCAGAGACCGTCCGGCTCACTGTCGATGACATCCCCGCCGGGCACTCGGCGGAAGCGAAGCTCCCCGCGGCACTCCTCGCCGCCTCGTCAGACAGGGAGACCTGGCTGACCGTGCGGGCCGAACTGGCGGACGACACGGCATGGGCGCCCGCCGGCCACCTCCTGGCAAGCGCGCAGTTCGACCTCACCTCCGCTGCGAAAGCGATACCGGAAATCAGGTCAAGCGGTGCCCGGCTGCCGATCCCGGAGGACTTGGAGTTCGACCCGCTGAGCGGCCAGTTGCGCCAGCTGTTCGGACTGGAGATCGGCGGCCCAAGGCTGGAACTCTGGCGGGCGCCGACCGACAACGACCGCAGCGACCAGCGCGGCTCGTTCGAGCTCGGCCGGCCGGAGGACACCGGCGGCGAGGGCGCGCCGGGACCATCGTCGGCGCAGCGCTGGCGGCAGCGCGGGCTGCACCGGCTGGTCCACCGGCTGCTCGGTTTCGAGCATGATCAGAACCAGCTCGTGACTCGGGTCCGGACCTCCACCGCCGACAGCGGCCTCTTCGTGGACACCCGTTACACCTGGACGGCCACTGGGTGGGACGCGGTCGAGTTGGACGTGGTCATCGAGCCTTCGGACGGTTGGGACTGCACCTGGCCGAGGGTGGGCGTCCGGTTCGACCTGCCAGCCGAACTGCGCCACGCAAGCTGGTTCGGCACCGGCCCGAGCGAGAACTATCCCGACAGCCGCAGCGCCTCCCGAGTGGGTCGCTTCGAGGCGGCGATCAACGAGCTCAACGTGCCGTACTCCCGCCCGCAGGAGACCGGCCATCGAGCCGAGCTGCGGATCCTGGAGATCTCGGACACCTCAGCCGTGCGGCTGCGGCTCGCGACGATTCCTGACGAGTGCGGTCACCGCCCCGGCTTCACCCTGACGCCGCACACACCGCAGGAGATCGACCGCGCCGAGCACCCGTACGAGTTGCCGGCCGGCGACCACAGCTACCTCTTCCTCGACGCCGCCGTGCACGGCCTGGGCTCCCGCTCCTGCGGCGTCGACGTGCTTCCCCGGTACGCCCTCTGGCCGAGCCGGCACCACCTCACGCTGATCTTCAGCAGAGCGTGATCACTCCTACGACGCCCGTGCGACGAGCCGCACTCTAGCCGCGGATCAGCCGGCGTCGAAGTAGGAGCTGGCGAGATAGGCGTCGAGCGCCTTCTCGGTGACGCGAAAGCTGCGGCCGAATCGTACGGCTTCCAGCGAACCGCCGTGGATCAGGCGGTAGACCGACATCTTGGAGACGCGGAGCGTCGCGGCGACCTCGGCAACGGTCAGAAACCTGCCACCCGCCGATGCGCCGCCCAACGGAGTCACACCCCCGCGCTTGGACTCTTCCGTCATCTGCTCGACTCGCCTCCGTAGGGGCTCGGCGCCGGCCACGTCCGGCGATCCTTGAGGTACTGGAGTGAGAGTAGTGGCTAGCGATGCCTTTGGTACAGCAGACTCACAACCAACTCGGCGACACGCCGAGCGTGGTTCTTGACGAGCGGGCGATTCACAGCTCGGGATCTAGACCCAGGGCGGGGAAGACCGCCCGTCGGGTGGCCAGGATCGCCTGGTCAACCCTGCTCCCCGGGTCGTAGCCGTTCTCGAAGGAGGTGTACGTGGCCGGTGCGCCGTCGCTCATCGTCGTCGGCGCGAACTCCTCGGTGTCACCAACCTCGTCCCGCCACGCCGCCGGCAGCGGGGTCGCGGGCGCCAACGGTGATCCGGCGACGATCGCGAGCAGATGCGTCCAGGCCCGGGGCACGACGCTGAGCAGCGCGTAGCCGCCACCGCCGGCCGAGACCCAGCGCCCCTCGCTGAACTGTTTCGCGAGCTGCGCCACCGCCAGATAGGACGCCCGCTGGCCGTCGAGACTCAGATCAAGATCAGCAAGCGGGTCGTGCCGGTGTGAGTCGCACCCGTGCTGGCTGACCAGGATCACGGGCTGGTGCGCCTGGACCACCTGTGGCACGACCGCATGGAAGGCGCGCAGCCAGCCCGAGTCGCCTGTGCCGGGTGGCAGCGCGATGTTGACTGCGGTGCCCTGGGCCTGCGGGCCGCCGATCTCGTTCGGGAAGCCAGTGCCGGGAAACAGGTAGGCCGGCGTCTCGTGCAGGCTCACCGTCATCACGCGTGGGTCGTCGTAGAAGATCGTCTGCACGCCGTCGCCGTGGTGCACGTCGACGTCGACGTACGCGATCCGCTCGCAGCCGTGATCGAGCAGCCAGCGGATGGCGAGCGCGACGTCGTTGTAGACGCAGAAGCCGCTGGCCATGGCGGGCATCGCATGATGCAGACCGCCGCTGATGTTGCAGGCCCGCAGCACCTCACCCGACCAGACCCCGCGCGCCGCCTCGACGGTGGCGCTCGCCACCAGGGCAGCCACCTCGTGCATCCCGACGAAGATCGGGTTGTCGGTGGTGCCCAGCCCGTACGCCGGGTTCGGCTGCCCCCGCCGGACGGCATCGATGTAGTCCCGCGAGTGCACCGTCTCCAGCATCGCCGGATCGGGCTCCGGCGGCGCGACGACCTCCAGCCGGTCGAGGACGCCGAGCTGGCGGGCGAGCGACACCGTGTTGGCGACCCGGCCGGGAGCCATCGGATGGTCGGGTCCGAAGTCGTACTTCGTCAGGTCCTCGGACAGGACCAGCCGGCCACTCACCCGTGGCCGCCGGCGCCGTTCTCCCGCGCGGCCTTGGCCAGCTCCCGGCTGCGATCGCGCGCCGACTCCATGGCCGTGATGAAGGCGGCCCGCACCTTGTGCTCCTCCAGCTGGCGGATCGCGGCGGCGGTGGTACCGCCCGGCGAGGTCACCCGCTCCCGCAGCACGGTCGGGTGCTCACCGGTCTCCCGGAGCAGCTTCGCCGACCCGAGCATCGTCTGCACGACAAGCTCGGTGGCCGTGTCCCTGGGCAGGCCCAGGTGCACCCCTGCCTCGATCATCGCCTCGACGACGAAGAACAGGTACGCCGGGCCGGAGCCGGAGATCGCGGTGACCGCATCCTGGTAGCGCTCCGGCACGGTGACCACCCGGCCGGTGGCGGACAAGATCTCGCTGACCCGGGCCAGATGATCATGGTCGGTGTGCGAGCCGGGGGAGATGGCGGCCATGCCCTCGTCCACTTGCGCTGGCGTGTTGGGCATCACGCGGACCACGGCAATCCCCTTCGGCAGGTGCTCCTCGATGGCGGCTGTGTCGACGCCGGCCGCCAGTGAAACGATCAAGGTCGACGGTCGTACCGCCGGCGCGATCTCGACCAGCAGGTCGCGCATGTCCTGCGGCTTGACGACCAAGATCACGGTGTCGGCCTTCGCCGCGGCTTCGGCGTTGGTCGTCATGGTGATCCCGTAGCGGGCGGCGATCTCCCGCTCCACCTCGGGCCGGCGGTCGGTGGCGATCAGCCGGTCCGCCGTCCAGCCGGAGCGCAGCAGCCCGGAGATCAACGTCTCGCCCATCACGCCGGCCCCCAGCACGGCCAGCAGACTGTTCTCGGCCAACGCCATCAGTCCTGTCCGCGCGCCGGACCGGTCGTCGCCGGACGGCTGCCGACCAGCCTGTCGGCCACCAGCTCGGCGATCTGCACCGCGTTCAGCGCCGCACCCTTGCGCAGGTTGTCGTTCGAGACGAACATCAACAAGCCCTTGCCGGCGGGCGCCGACTGGTCGGCCCGGATCCGGCCGACATAGCTCGGATCCCGGCCGGCGGCGTCGAGCGGTGTGGGCACGTCCAGCAGCGCGACGCCGGGCGCCCCGGCCAGCAGCTCGGTCGCCCGCTCCGGGCTCAGGTCGTCGGCGAACTCCGCGTGCACGGCCAGCGAGTGGCCCGTGAAGACCGGCACCCGGACGCAGGTTCCGGCCACAAGCAGATCCGGAATGTGCAGGATCTTGCGCGACTCGTTGCGGAGCTTCTGCTCCTCGTCGGTCTCGCCCGAGCCGTCGTCGACGATCGAGCCGGCCAGCGGGAGGACGTTGTACGCAATCGGCTTGACGTACTTCACCGGCGGCGGGAAGTCCACCGCCCGCCCGTCGAAGGCAAGTGCGGCGGCCTTGTCGGCGACCGCCCTCGCCTGCTCGTCCAGCTCGGCAACGCCCGCGCCACCGGAGCCGGAAACGGCCTGATAGGTCGCCACCTGGAGCCGTACGAGCCGGGCGGCGCGGTGCAGTGGCGCCAGTACCGGCATCGCGGCCATGGTCGTGCAGTTCGGGTTGGCGATGATGCCTTTCGGCGGCCGTACGGCATCCTCCGGGTTGACCTCGGCCACGACCAGCGGAACGTCGGGATCCATCCGCCAGGCGGAGGAGTTGTCGATCACAACGGCGCCGGCGGCAGCGAGCCGAGGGGCCGTGATCAGCGAGGTCGGCTTGCCGTTGGAGAACAGCGCCAGATCGAGCCCGCTCAGGTCGGCGGTCGCGGTGTCCTCGATGAGCACCGGCTCGCCCTGCCAGGGCAGTGTCCGACCCGCCGAGCGGGCCGAGGCGAAGAACCGGATCTCCGAGACCGGGAACCGACGCTCGGCCAGCAGGGTGCGCATCACCCCGCCGACCTGACCGGTCGCGCCGAAGACCCCAACACGCATGCGGCAAGCCTAATTGCTGCCCGGACGGCGGCTGCTCGCATTCCATGACGACAACCGGCGCGTTCGCGTTCGAAAGATCGCGCGATCCTGCTTTCCAAGTGAGTGAACAAGGCCGGCCCGCGAGCCGTAGCGAGCGTCGTTTGGGGCCGGTTCTGTGGACGATCGAGGAAGGCCGGATCCCAGAGCGCGATCGCGTGAGCGCGCCGCCTAATAGGTTGTCGCCGTGAGCGAGGTCGCGGCGGTCGAAGGCATCGATCGCCGGCGCGCCGGCTGGGAGGTCCTCCTGGTGCTCGGCCTGTCGCTCGGCCAGTCCGCGGTCTACTCGGCGTTGCGGATCGTCGAGCGACTGACCCGCAACGTGCCCCTGGCCCGGCAGACCTCTACCCTGAACGCCTCCGTGACGCCCGACCGGCCATGGCTGGACCTCACCTATCAGCTGGTCGGCATCGGCTTCGCGCTCGTGCCGGTGCTGCTGGCGCTCTACCTGCTGGGCCGCACCGACGGACCGGGCGGGCGGGCCATCGGTTTCGACCTGCGCCGCCCGGGATTCGACCTCGGCTTCGGCGCTCTGGTCGCTTTTGCCATCGGCGTTCCGGGTCTCGGCCTCTACCTCGGCGCTCGGCAACTCGGGATCAACACCGACGTGCATGCCTCCGGACTCACCGACAACTGGTGGACCGTACCGATCCTGATCGCCTCAGCCGCGCAGAACGCGCTGCTGGAGGAGGTGATCATGATCGGCTTCCTGTTCACCCGGCTGCGACAGCTCGGCTGGCGGCCGGCCGTGATCATCGCCAGCAGCGCCCTGATCCGCGGCTGCTACCACCTGTATCAGGGCTTCGGCGGCTTCGCCGGAAACGCGATCATGGGGGTGGTCTTCGGCCTGATCTACCTGCGCTGGCGCCGGGTTGCCCCGCTGGTGATCGCCCACATGCTGCTGGACGTCACGGCCTTCGTCGGCTACGCCCTGATCGCACCGCACGTGAGCTGGCTGTGAGCTCGGCGGCCGGCTAACTCTTCGTGGCCAGCGCCCTGGCGAAGAAGGCGAGGTTGGCCGGACGCTCGGCCAGCCGCCGGACGAGATAGCCGTACCAGTCGGTGCCGTACGGAATGTAGACCCGCATCCGGTGGCCCAGGTCCGCCAGCCGGTGCTGCTCGGTCGGCCGGATCCCGTAAAGCATCTGGAACTCGTAGCTGTCCAGTGACCGGCCGTTGTCCGTCGCGACCCGCTGGCCGATCTTGACCAGCCGCGGGTCATGGGTCGCCAGCATCGGATAGCCCGGCCCTTCCATCAGGACCTTCAGGCAGCGCACGTACGAGAGGTCGATCTCGACCTGATCATGGAATGCGACGCTCTCGGGCTCGTGGTAGGCGCCCTTGCACAGCCGGACCCGGGAGCCGGCGGTGGCAAGATCGCGACAGTCGCCCTCGGTCCGGCGCAGATATGCCTGCACGACCGCGCCGGTGTCGGGGAAGTCGGCACGCAGCTCCCGCAGGATCCCGAGCGTGGAGTCCGTTGTCGTGTGGTCCTCCATGTCCAACGTCACCGTGGTGCCGGCGGCTCGTGCGGCCACACAGATCTTCTCGGCGTTCTCCCGGGCGATCTGTTCACCGTCGGTCAGTTGCTGGCCCAGCGCCGACAGCTTCACCGAGACCTCGGCCCAGTCCGTCAGGCCGGCCTGGTGCAACCGTTGCAGCAGATGGAGATAGGCCGCCACGACGGTGTCCGCGTGTGCCCGGTCGGTGGTGTCCTCACCGAGGTGGTCGATGGTCACCCGGAGGCCTTCCCCGCTCAGCCGCCGGGTCGCCGCGACCGCATCATCGGCGTCCTCGCCCGCCACGAAACGCTCCACGACCGCGCTCGTGATCGGCGCCCGCGTGATGAGCCTCTTGATCCGTGAACTCCGGGACACGCGGAGCAACGTGCGATCCAGCATGTGCTGCCTCCTCCGCCGTTTCGGACCTGTGCCGTCAGTGCGAGCCTAGCGTCGCGCCGCCGCCAGCGGCTGCTGCGACAGGACTCTGCCCGGGGCTGGGGGGACGACGCGCGTCAGAGCGGCTGGGCCACGCCGCGCGCGTCGACCGCGTAGTCGGAGCGCACGGCGGCCGCCAGGTGCAGCCTGGCGAAGGCCAGCGACTCGGCAAGATCAGCTTCGCGTTCGGAGCGGGTCTCGCTCTTGCGGCAGTTCACCTCGAGCACCACGTGACCGTCGAAGTTCCGCTCGGCCAGGTAGTTGAGGAGCAGCTCGGCTTGTTGATCGCCGCGGCCCGGGACCAGGTGCTCGTCCTTCACCGAGCCGCTGCCGTCGGTGAGGTGGATGTGCCGCAGCCGACTGCCCCACGCCCGGGCCAGCTCCAACGAGCGTTGGTTGGCCGTGGATGCGTGGGAGAGGTCCAAGGTGAGATCCGAGTAGTCCATGTCCGTGGGATCCCAGCCGGGCAGGTAGGCCTTCAGCTCACCGCCGGGCGTTCGCCACGGGTACATGTTCTCGACGCAGAAGGTGACCCCGGTCGTCTCGTTGAGCCGCCGGATGCCCGCCACGAATCCGCGCGCATAGTCGCGCTGCCAGCGAAACGGCGGATGCACGACGACGACACCGGCATCCAGCCGGCGGGCCGCCTCGGCTGACCGTTCCAGCTTCGCCCACGGATCGGTCCCCCACACCCGCTGGGTGATCAACAAGCAGGGCGAGTGCACCGACAGCACCGGAACGCCGTGGTAGTCACGCAGTTTCTCCACCGCGTCGATGTCCGCCGCCACCGGGTCGATGCCGACCATCACCTCGATGCCGTCATAGCCGAGGCGGCGGGCGAGTTCGAAGGCGCTGGCCGTCGTCTCCGGATAGACCGAGGCCGTCGAGAGGCCGACCTTCGCCGGCGGCACCTTGATCAGTTGCCGGCCGGGGTGCCCGGTCGGCTGCAGATCAGGGGGCGGTGGCATACGGATCAGCCTACCGCCGGGCCCCGACGGGGCGCCTCGACGATGCCGCTCACGTAGGCTGCATCCGTGCCAGAGGTGCTGCTCCCGTTCCCGCGCGCGTACGTGGAGTTCACCGACCCGGCCGACGCCGACCAGGTGTTCCGCTGCGACCTGACCTGGCTGACCTCGCGCTGGTCGTGCATCTTCGGCAACGGCTGCGCCGGCATCTACGCCGACCAACCGCATGCCGGCTGCTGCAGTCTGGGCGCACACTTCGCGGACAAGGCGGACGAGAAGCGGGTCCGTCGGGCGGCCCGGCAGCTGACGCCGCAGCAGTGGCAGTACCAGCAAGACGCCAAGGCTGTCGGCTGGGTGGAGATCGAGTCGGCGGACACGGTGGCCGCGGGCGAGAAACGAGGCCGCAAGACGCGAGTGGTCGACGGCGGCTGCATCTTCCTCAACCGGCCCGGTTTCGCCGCCGGCGCCGGCTGCGCCCTGCACCTGCTGGCGCTGGACCAGGGCCGGAGCGTGGTGGAGACCAAGCCGGACGTGTGCTGGCAGCTGCCGATCCGGCGTCAGTTCCGTACGGTGAGGCGGACCGACGAGACCAGCTACACCGAGGTGACGATCGGCGAGTACGGCCGCGACGGCTGGGGGCCCGGCGGTCACGATCTGGACTGGTACTGCAGCTCCAACACCGATGCGCACCACGGCGTCGAGCCGGTCTACCTGAGTTGCCGCGCCGAGCTGATCGCGCTGATGGGCCCGGCGGCGTACGAGTTGGTGCGCGAGATGTGCGCCGACTTCGACGCCCGGCCCGGTCGGCTGATGCGCCATCCGGCCGATCCCACCTAGACAGACGCGCACTGCCGCACGTGCGCCGGCGAAACCGGCGCCCCCGGGCAGTGCCGAGATCGGTGCCAGCGACATTCCCGTGCGCTCGCGCTCCCAGTGAGCCCCGCCTCCTTCTTCGGTGCACGACCCGCACAACCACGCGCTCGCTCCGATCGCCACGGGTCGTGCCCATTCGGTCGGAAGGCAGGGCCGCGCGATCCACCCGACGCTCGGACGCAAGAATGTGGCCATGCATCTGGACCATCTGTCCTATGCCGCGGGGCCGGAAGGGTTGGAGGAGACAGCACACCGGCTCGGCGCCCGGCTCGGGGTGACGTTCCGCGATGGCGGCTTCCATCCCCGGTTCGGCACCCGGAACATGATCATGCCGCTGACCGGAGGCCACTACCTGGAGCTGGTCGCGGTCCTTGATCATCCGGTGGCGGACAAGGTGCCGTTCGGTCAGGCCGTCCGGGCAAGATCGGAACGTGGCGGCGGCTGGCTGGGCTGGGTGGTGGCCGTCGATGATCTTGGCCCGTTCGAGCGCCGGATCGGCCGGCAGCCGGTCGAGGGGCATCGGCACCTGCCTGACGGCACGGTGCTGGAGTGGCAGCAGCTGGGGATCAAGGATCTGCAGGTCGACCCGCAGCTGCCGTTCTTCGTCAAGTGGCTGAGCGACCCGTTGAGGCATCCGTCCGTCAACGGCCGGCAGGTCGAGCTCCTCAAGATCGAGCTGGCCGGCGACCCGCAGCGGGTGGACGAATGGCTCGGCGGCCGCTGCGAGAAGGTGCTTCGGGATGTGGACGTCGAGTGGATCCGCCCGAACGGGCGGATCGGGCTGATCTCCGCGCTGTTCAGCACCCCGCGCGGTGAGGTCTCGCTGTGACCGTACGGGTGCGGCCGGCGGTGGTCGCCCTGCCGGCCTACGTGCCCGGCAAGCCGGCCGGCGCCGGGCTGTTCAAGTTGTCGAGCAACGAGAACCCCTATCCGCCGTTGCCGGGCGTGCTCGCCGCCGTCGAGCGGGCGTGCCAGCAGATGAACCGCTATCCCGACCTCGGCAACGTCGCCGTGACGGCTGCGGTCGCGGCGCGGCTGCGGGTCGATGAAGATCGACTCGCCTTCGCGACGGGATCGGTGGCCGTGCTCTACCACCTGCTGCAGGCCGTCTGTGAACCGGGTGACGAGGTGATCTTCGCCTGGCGCAGCTTCGAGGCCTATCCGATCGCTGTCCAGCTGACCGGCGCCCGGCAGATCCGTGTGCCGCTGGGTTCCGGGGCCGTTCATGATCTTGCCGGGATCCGGTCGGCGGTGACGCCGGCGACCAGGGCGATCCTCCTCTGCTCCCCCAACAACCCGACCGGTCCCGCGCTGGAGCACGACGCCGTCGTCGAACTGGTCGAGTCGGTGCCGGACCACATCTTGATCATGCTCGACGAGGCCTACGTCGAGTTCGTCACCGATCCGGGAGCCGTCCGCGGCCTGGAGCTGCAGCATGCGCATCCGAACGTTGCGGTGCTGCGCAGCTTCTCCAAGGCGTACGGGCTTGCCGGCTTCCGGATCGGCTACTGCGTCGCGGATCCGGGAATCGCGAAGGCCGTACGCGTCGCGGCGCTGCCCTTCGGTGTGTCGGTGCCGGCTCAGGCTGCCGCCGTGGCGTCGCTGGCGGCAGACGAGGAGCTCATGGTGCGGGTCGCCGAGCTGGTGAAGGCGCGGGGCGAGCTGGTCCAGGGCCTCGTCGACCTCGGCTTCGACGTGCCGGACTCCCAGGGCAACTTCGTCTGGTTGCCGTCCGGGCCCCGGACAGTGGAGCACGCGGCCGCATTCGCCGCAGGCGGGGTCATGGTGCGGCCCTTCCCGCCCGTAACGGGCGCACCCTCGGGCGAGGCGGGCGACGGCATTCGCGTCACAGTGGGCGAACGCGAGGCCAACGAGCTCGTGCTGCGGATCGCGGCGACACTGCAGACCTGAAGCCGGGGGTTTGTCGGAGGAGGCCGCTAGCGTCCTCGACCATGACGAAGACGGCGACCCGACCGGCCGGCGTACGGCCTCAGCATCGGTGCACGGAGTGCGGCTGGACCACAGGCCGGTGGGTCGGCCGATGCGGTGAGTGCCTGACCTGGGGCAGCGTCGTGGAGGTCGGCGCGCCGAAGCTGGCCCAGGTAGCCAGCTCAGTGCCCAGCACCAAGGCCCTGCCCATCGCCACGGTCAGTCCGGACCAGGCGCGGAGGATGCTGACCGGTGTCGCCGAGCTCGACCGGGTGCTGGGCGACGGCATCGTCCCGGGTGCCGTCGTCCTGCTGGCCGGCGAACCAGGGGTCGGCAAGTCGACCCTCCTGCTGGAGGTCGCGGCTCGATGGGCCCGTGCCGGCCGCACCACCCTCTACGTCTCGGGTGAGGAGTCCGCGGCGCAGGTCCGGCTCCGAGCAGGCCGGACGAACGCGCTGGCGGACCGCCTGTTCCTGGCCGCCGAGACCGACCTGGGCACCGTTCTCGGGCACATCGAGGAGGTCGAGCCGTCGCTGTTCGTGCTGGACTCCGTCCAGACCATCGGCACCGCGGACGCGGACGGCTCGCCCGGTGGCGTGACCCAGGTGCGGGAGGTGACCGGGGCCCTGGTCCGGGTCGCCAAGCGGCGCGGCATGGCGGTGATCATCGTCGGTCACGTGACCAAGGACGGCGCGATCGCCGGCCCTCGGCTGCTGGAGCACCTGGTCGACGTGGTGCTGGCCTTCGACGGCGACCGGCACTCCGGCTTCCGGATGGTGCGGGCCAACAAGAACCGCTTCGGCCCGGCGGACGAGGTCGGCTGCTTCGAGATGGCCGAGCACGGGATCGTGGAGGTCCCGGACCCTTCCGGGCTGTTCACCTGTCGACACGACGAGCCGGTCCCCGGCACCTGCGTTGCCGTGACGATGGAGGGCCGCCGGCCGCTGCTGGCGGAGCTGCAGGCGCTGGTGGCGGGCACGCCGGTTTCGCCGCCACGGCGGGTGATGCACGGCGTCGAGCCCGGCCGGATGGCAATGGTGCTGGCCGTGCTCGAGCGCCGCTGCCAGCTGACCCTGCACAGCAAGGACGCGTACATCTCGACGGTGGGCGGGGCCAGGGTCACCGACCCCTCGGCCGACCTGGCCGCGGCTGTCGCCGTCGCCTCGGCCGCCCGCAACGCCCGCGTGCCGCAGCGAGTGGTCGCCATCGGCGAAGTGGGCCTGGCCGGCGAGCTGCGCCGCGTGCCGGCGATCGACCGCCGGCTGGCCGAAGCGGCCCGACTCGGCTTCACCGAGGCAGTCGTCCCGGCCGAGATGCGCCACCTGCGGGACCGCATCACCTCCGTCCGGCACGGCCTGCGAGTGCACGAGGCGCCAACCCTCGGCCACGCCCTCCAGGCGCTCTCGATTGTGCAGCCGTCGCGCGGAGCCTCGGGCGAACCGCCACCGTAGGATGAGCGCGGCAGGCCCGCGATGGGCGGACGTCGACGCGATTGGGTTCACATGGTTGCGCTGGACACCAGCTCGCGCGGCCGCTTGCTCGACTACATCGCGCTGATCGCCCCCGGGACGCCGCTCCGGGAGGCTTTCGAGCGCATCCTTCGCGGCCGTACCGGGGCCTTGGTCGTATTGGGCCACAACCGGGTGATCGACCAAATTTGCACCGGCGGTTTCCGGCTCGACGTGCCGTTCACTGCGACCGGGCTGCGCGAGCTGGCGAAGATGGACGGCGCGATCGTGCTCGACGTCGAGTCAGACCGGATCGTGCGGGCAGGCGTACAGCTGATGCCCGACCCGATCATCGAAACCGTCGAGACCGGCACCAGGCACCGGACCGCCGACCGGGTGTCCCGGCAGTCAGGCCTGCCGGTGGTCTCGATCTCGGCGTCGATGTCGACGATCTCGCTCTACCTCGACGGCAGCCGGCACCAGGTCGAGCACTCCGACCAGATCCTCGTCCGGGCCGACCAGGCGCTGCAGACCCTAGAGCGCTATCGCACCCGGCTGAGCGAGGTGGCCAACCGCCTCTCCTCCCTGGAAGTCCAGGACCAGGTCACGATCAAGGACGTAGTGCTGCTGGCCCAGCGGTTGGAGATGGTCCGGCGACTCGATCTCGAGCTTGCCGGCTACGTCGCGGAGCTGGGCACCGACGGGCGATTGTTGAGCATGCAGCTGGGCGAGCTCAACCTCGGCCTCGACGAGCTGCGCGCCCTGCTGGAGAAGGACTACCAGCCGCTCGACGCTGACGGCGCCTTCGGCCTCGCCGGCCTGCACGCGCTCAGCCCGTCGGAGCTCGTGGAGCCACTCGCGGTCGCCCGTGCGCTCGGCTTCCCGCACCACAGCCACCTGGATTCCAAGGTCAGCACTCGGGGTTTCCGTCAGATCGCCCAGATCAAGCGGCTGCCGCCGCACCTCAGTGCCCGGCTGCTCGAGCACTTCGGCAGCCTGCAGGCGCTGTTCAGTGCCAGCGCCGCCGACCTGCAAACCGTCGACGGGGTCGGCGAGAACCGGGCCCGGATCATTCGTGACGGGCTGGTCAGGCTTGCCGAGTCGGCCTATACGGACCGGCTCGACTGATCTTCGTCGCCAGCACTCCCCCTTCGTCCCGGCTCCCACCCCGCCTCTTCGCCCGGCTCGCACCCGTGCCGGCTCGTCGGGGCTCGCGCCCCGCCTCTTCGCCCGGCTCCCACCCGTGCCGCCCCGGGCTCTCACACCCCCGCGCGAGTTGAGTACACGCCGCGCTAGCTACAGCTGACGCGGCACGCCCCAAAGGGTGCGCCGGCCGCGCGGCGAAGGGGCGGAGGCGGAGGCGACGGTGGAGCGCCAAGTGGCGAAGGCGCCGGGGGCCGGTCAGTGCAGGACCATGCGCAGCTGCACCGGCTGCGCGCCGGCGTACTGTGCGGTGGCGAAGTAGGTGCCCGGCCGCGGGATCTCCGGCCGCTCCGCACATTCGACCCGGGACCGCCGGCCGTTCCAGGTCATCGTCCACTCCAGGGTCTGCTGACTCTGCAGGGTCCTGGTCGTCTGCCGAACGAGCTTGGCGCAGTCGGCGCTGCTCCAGATGCGGTCGGTGCCGGAATAGATCTTGAGCTCGAAGGTGCCGGGCTCGACCGTGACGATGCAGCTGTCCGCGCCGCCGTTGATCAAGGAGATGGCGAAGGTGTTCGCCTCCGTGAGCTTGAGCTCCTGCTTGCCGGTGAGGGTTGCCCGCAGCACGGCTGGGTCGCACGGGGTGGCGGAGGTCTCGGCCGGCGTGGCAGCGAGTGCGCTCGGTGTGCCCGCCGAACTCGACCAGACGGTGGGCGTTGCCGTGTCGCCGGCGGATGGCGTGCCCTGCGGCGTTGCGGCGTCGAGCGTGGCCGGCGCGGTGGAGTCCGAGGGAGCGGCGGATGCCGGCGGCGGGAGGCTGGTGCTACCGCCTCCCGGCGGATCTGTTGCCGCCGGTGAGCTGCTCACGCTGACCACCGCGACGATCACGATGATCACCAGGATCAGGGCGACGGCCAGGATCAGGGCACGGCGGATCCAGTAGGTACGGGCCGGCTCGGGCCCCACTGGATGCAGCATGGCCCCCATGTGCTGAGACTAGGCAGCAGCTGTCGCGACACCGGTCAGGCACGCCGATGCCGTTGCTCGGCTGTACGGCGTGGGTGGTCACCTCGAGGCGGCGGCAGGAGTCACCAATACCCTGATCCGGTGGGTGATCCGGCGCCGCTGACTCCGGCGCACCGCCGCCGGGTGGTCGCCACGATCGTCGACTGGTACGGGACCAATGCCCGGAACCTGCCGTGGCGCCGGCCGGAGGTCACACCGTGGCAGGTCATGATCAGCGAGTTCATGCTGCAGCAGACGCCGGTGGAGCGCGTACGTCAGCCTTGGCAGTCCTGGGTCGACCGGTGGCCCTCCCCTGCCGCGCTGGCGTCGGCTTCGACCGCCGACGCCGTACGGGCCTGGGGCCGGCTCGGCTATCCCCGACGGGCGATCCGGCTCCAGCAGGCGGCACGGATGATCACCGCGGAGCATGGCGGTCGGGTGCCGGACCGGCGGGAGGACTTGCTGCGGCTGCCTGGTGTCGGCGCCTACACAGCGGCGGCGATCCTGGCGTTCGCGTACGGGCGACGGCAGGTTGTGCTGGACACCAACGTCCGGCGGGTTCTCGCTCGGATCGCCGGTGGCCAGGCCGCCGCGGCGGCCGTGCCAAACGTGGCCGAGACCATCCGCGCCGAGCAGTTCCTGCCCCGGGATGCCGGCCGCGCCGCCCGGTGGGCCGTTGCGTCAATGGAATTCGGAGCGCTGGTCTGCACCGCGCGCTCGCCGAACTGCGCCAACTGTCCAGTGGCTACGCTGTGCCGGTGGCGCCGGGCCGGCTCGCCAAGCCTGGCCGGCGATCGGCGACCCGGTCAGCGATACGCCGGCACCGACCGGCAGTGTCGTGGCGCGCTGTTGGCCGTGCTTCGGGCCCACGACGGCGCCGTGCCGATGAGCGATCTCCAAGCGTGCTGGCCGGATGAGGCACAGCGAGACCGCGCCCTCGCTTCGCTGGTCGCCGACGGTCTCGCCGTACGACTCCCGGGCCGCAACTACGCGCTGCCCGCCTAGCCGCGTCCAATGGATGTGCCCAGCCGTGCCGAACTCGGGAAGTGCCTGCGCCCCGGATGCGTGGCGCCAGTCCCGGCTGGATAGCTTCTGGATCGACGGGCTGCAACCGAACGAACCGGCGAGAGGGAACCAGACATGGCCGCAGATGGCGCACCGACTGTCAACCTGCTTCACGGAGCAACGATGCCGGGAATCGGCTTCGGCACGTCACCGCTGGTCGGCCGGGAGGCGGCCACTGCCGTCCGGACCGCCCTCGACGCCGGCTACCGGCTGATCGACACCGCCGAGAACTATCGCAACGAGGATGCCGTCGGTCAGGCGATCCGGGATTCCGGGATCGATCGCGGGGAGATCTTCGTCACCACGAAGTTCAACCGGCGCTGGCACAGTGTGGACGGCGTCCGCCAGGCGTGCGAGGCGAGCCTCGACCGGCTGGGCATGGACTATCTCGACCTGCTGCTGGTGCACTGGCCCAACCCCGACCAGGACCGGTACGTCGACGCGCTCCGCGGTCTCGACGAGCTGCTGCAGGCCGGCACGGTGCGGGCCGTCGGCACCTCGAACTTCAAGCCTGCCCACCTGCGGCGCGTGCAGGACGAGACCGGCATCGTGCCCGACGTGAATCAGATCCAGCTGAGCCCGTACACGACCCGCTCCGCCAGCCGGGCGCACGACGCCGAGCACGGGATCGTCACCGAGTCCTGGAGCCCGCTCGGCGCCGGCAGTGGCGAGCTCCGGCGGGATCCGGTGATCGCCGAGATCGCCTCGCGGCACGGCAAGTCCCCGGCCCAGACGATCTTGCGTTGGCACACGCAGCTGGGATTGGTGCCCATTCCGCGATCAGGCAATGCGGAACGGATCGCCGAGAACCTGGCGATCTTCGACTTCACCCTGAACGACGCCGACATGGCGGCGATCAGCGCACTCGACAAGGGTGAAGACGCCGCCACGGATTCCGACGTCTTCGGGCACTGAAGGCTGGAGGGCTGCGACACGCTTGTCGTCGCGGCACGACGACGCACGAGCCGTCTGTAGCGCCCGACCCGGAGTGAGGAATCAGCGGCCCGAACGGAGAGGTCGGGTGCGGCGGCGACGTAAGGAGGAGGGCTGCGACACGCTTTTCGTCGCGGCACGACGACGCACGAGCCGTCTGCAGCGCCCGACCCGGAGTGAGGAATCAGATACCGCGAGAACCCCGGGACTTGGTCCGCGGGGTTCTCAACAGGGGTTGGGGTCGTTTCGCAGATTACTCCTGAGTGTCGGCCTTGTCGGTCATTCCATCGACAATTCCCTCGAATTCCACCGGTGGTGCGTCGGGGGCCGAGCCTCGGGGCGTACCGGTGAAGGTGAAGGGGTTCTCCGAGCCCGGATCGGCCACGTCGACCACGACGATCTCGCCCGGTTTCAGCTCCGAGAACAAGATCTTCTCGGCCAGCAGGTCCTCGACGTCGCGCTGGATGGCGCGACGCAGTGGCCGGGCTCCGAGCACCGGGTCGAAGCCGCGCTTGGCGATCAAGGTCTTGGCCGCGGGCGTCAGCTCGATGCCCATGTCCTTGTCCTTGAGCCGGACCTCGATCTGGGCGACCATCAGATCGACGATCCGCTCGATGTCCTCCTGGGTCAGCTGGCGGAACACCACGATCTCGTCCACCCGGTTCAAGAACTCGGGCCGGAAGTGCTGCTTCAGCTCGTCGGTGACCTTGGCCTTCATCTTGTCGTAGCCGCCCTCGGTGCCCGTGGCTCCGCTGAAGCCGAGCGAAACGCTCTTCGCGATGTCCCTCGTGCCGAGGTTGGTCGTCATCACGATGACCGTGTTCTTGAAATCGACGACCCGGCCCTGGGCGTCGGTCAGCCGGCCCTCGTCGAGGATCTGCAACAGCGAGTTGAAGATGTCCGGGTGCGCCTTCTCGACCTCGTCGAAGAGCACGACGCTGAACGGCTTGCGGCGCACCTTCTCGGTGAGCTGGCCGCCCTCCTCGTAGCCGACGTAGCCGGGCGGCGAGCCGAACAGCCGGGATGCGGTGTGCTTCTCGGAGTACTCGCTCATGTCCAGCTGGATCAGGGCGTCCTCGTCGCCGAACAGGAACTCGGTCAGCGCCTTGGTCAGCTCCGTCTTGCCGACGCCGGACGGCCCGGCGAAGATGAACGACCCGCTCGGCCGCTTCGGGTCCTTCAGGCCGGCCCGGGTCCGGCGGATCGACCGCGACAGCGCCTTGACCGCGTCGTACTGGCCGATGTAGCGCTTGCCGATCTCCTCCTCCATCCGCAGCAGCCGCGCGGACTCCTCCTCGGTCAGCTTGAACACCGGGATGCCGGTCGCGGTGGAGAGCACCTCGGCGATGATCTCCTCGTCGACCTCGGCGACCACGTCGAGGTCGCCGGACTTCCACTGCGCCTCGCGCTCGGCGCGCGCGGTGAGCAGCTTCTTCTCGTCGTCCCGCAGCCCCGCGGCGCGCTCGAAGTCTTGCGCGTCGATGGCGGCTTCCTTCTCCAGCCGTACGGCGGCGACCTTCTCGTCGAACTCGCGCAGGTCCGGCGGGGCGGTCATCCGGCGGATCCGCAGCCGCGCGCCGGCCTCGTCGATCAGGTCGATCGCCTTGTCCGGCAGGAACCGGTCGGAGATGTAGCGGTCGGCCATCTGCGCCGCGGCCACCAGGGCCTCGTCGGTGATGGTGATCCGGTGGTGCGCCTCGTACCGGTCGCGCAGGCCGCGCAGGATGTCGATCGTGTGCGCGATCGACGGCTCGGCGACCTGGATCGGCTGGAAGCGCCGCTCCAGAGCGGCGTCCTTCTCGACGTACTTGCGGTACTCGTCCAGGGTCGTCGCACCGATGGTCTGCAGCTCGCCGCGGGCAAGCATCGGCTTGAGAATGCTCGCCGCGTCGATGGCGCCCTCGGCCGCCCCGGCGCCGACCAGGGTGTGGATCTCGTCGATGAACAGCACCACGTCGCCGCGTGTCTTGATCTCTTTCAAGACCTTCTTCAACCGCTCCTCGAAGTCACCGCGGTAGCGGCTGCCGGCGACAAGCGCGCCGAGGTCGAGGGTGTAGATCTGCTTGTCCCGGAGGGTCTCCGGCACGTCACCACGGACGATCGCCTGGGACAGTCCCTCGACCACCGCCGTCTTGCCGACTCCTGGCTCGCCAATCAACACCGGATTGTTCTTGGTGCGGCGGGAAAGAACAGTCATGACCCGTTCGATCTCGGTTTCCCGGCCGATCACGGGATCCAGCTTGTTCTCCCGTGCGGCCTGGGTGAGATTTCGACCGAATTGGTCTAAAACCATCGACGACGAGGGTGCATTTCCCTGCTCGGGCGCACCGGAAGTCGCCGCTTCTTTGCCCTGGAATCCGCTCAGCAGTTGCAACACCTGGTTGCGCACCCGGTTCAGATCAGCCCCGAGCTTGACCAGCACCTGGGCGGCAACGCCTTCACCCTCGCGGATGAGCCCGAGAAGGATATGCTCGGTCCCGATATAGGAGTGATTGATCTGCAATGCCTCGCGCAGGCTCAGCTCCAGGACTTTCTTCGCACGGGGTGTGAACGGGATGTGCCCGCTCGGCGACTGCTGGCCGTGGCCGATGATCTCCTCGACCTTTTGCCGCACGGCTTCCAGGGAAATGCCGAGCGACTCCAATGCCTTCGCCGCGACACCCTCGCCCTCGTGGATGAGGCCAAGCAGAATGTGCTCAGTGCCGATGTAGTTATGGTTCAGCATGCGGGCTTCTTCTTGTGCCAAAACAACGACACGTCTGGCCCGATCGGTAAATCGCTCGAACATGGTTTGCTCCCTCGCTTGCAGGGCGCCGAGGTTGCCGGCGAAGCGGCGGGCTCGGGCGCGGTGCGTCCACTCTAGTAGCCGCACCTGGTTCCAGGCTCCTCGTCGGCGGCCGCGCGTCGGTGCGCCGAGACAACAAAGCGCCCTGGGCGAACCGCTGTTCGCCCAGGGCGCAACGTACGATCCCCGTGGAACCCCTAGGCGTGGGCCTTCTCGTAGGCTTCGCGAACCTCAGCCGAGACCCGACCCCGGCTGCTGACGTCGAAGCCGTTGGCGACAGCCCAAGCTCTGATGTCGCTGCTGCTGCTGCTCGCAGTGCTGGCCGGCCGCTGGCCCCTCTTCCGACGGCCACCAGTCTTGCGAGCATGGGCAAGCCACGGTGCTAGCGCATCTCGAAGATTCGCCGCGTTGGACGCGGAGAGATCGATTTCGTACTCCGCGCCATCGAGGGAGAAAGCCACCGTCTCGTCGGCCTTCGTCCCGTCGAAATCGTCCTCGAGAATGATCTGTACCCTCTGGGCCATAGATCCTCCAAAAAGTGTGAGAGTTACCTGACGGAGGAAAGATTACCCGAAGTTTGCGGTTTCGGTACGAAGTCAAGTGCAATATCTAAAATCTTAGGTGAATGCGTGATGGCACCGACAGCAAGGTAATTCACGCCGCTTGCGGCAACAGCGGCGGCGTCCTGCACGCTCAGCCCGCCGCTTGCCTCGAAAGTCGCCCGGCCATGCAGCTCATCGACGATCGCACGCATCTGTTCCGCGGTCATGTTGTCGAGAAGAATGTCGGTGGCTCCGGCGCCGACGACGGCCCTCGCCTGTTCCGCCGTTGTCACCTCGACTTGTATGCCGATTTCGGGAAAGGCAGTTCTCACAGCCTCGTACGCCTCGACGACCCCACCGGCCGCGACCACGTGATTGTCCTTGATCAACGCCGCATCGGCCAGGCACATCCTGTGGTTGACGCCACCGCCGATCCGGACGGCGTACTTGTGCAGCATGCGCATCCCGGGGATGGTCTTGCGCGAGTCCCGTACGGCGGCGCCGGTGCCGGCCAGCGCGTCGACCCAGGCGGCGGTTGCGGTGGCCACGCCGGACATGGAGGTCAGCAGGTTGAGGGCGATCCGCTCGGCGCGCAGAATCGCCCGCGCATTGCCGGTGATGCTCGCCAACACGTCGCCCCGGACCACCTGGTCGCCGTCGGCGACCATCGGCTCCAGCTCGAACGCCCCGGCCGCTGCGCACACTTTCGCCATCGTGTAGGCGGCGACCGGCAGGCCGGCCACAGTGCCGGCGGCGCGAGCGACGAACACCGCCGCGGCAGTGGCGTCGGCGGGAACGGTGGCGATCGAGGTGACGTCGACTCCCGCCCCGGTGCCTGGTGGCAGCGCACCTCGGCCGCCGAGGTCCTCGTCCAGCGCCTCGGCGACGATCAGCGCCACCGCGCCGAGATCGAGCCCGGCAGCGATGACCAGCTGCTCGACGGACTCGAGCGTTGTGTGGCTCATCGTGAGCCCGCGGCGTCCGCGGCCGGCACGAAGTCGTGCTTGAGCCCGCCGTCCACGTCGTGCTGGACCAGCAGGTGCCCCAGCCAGCCGCGTCGGCGGCCCTCGAAGTCGTCGCGCCAATGGGCGCCCCGGGACTCCTCCCGCAATCTCGCCGACGCAACGATCGTTGCTGCGACGGTCATCATGTTGGTCGCCTCCCAGGCCTCCAGCCCCGGCCGGCCGGCGGTCGTCCGGGCCAGCGCGCCGAGCTCGGCGGCGCAGGCGTCGAGGCCGGCGGCGTCTCGCAGGCCGCCCGCGTGCCGGCTCATCGACTGCTGCATGGCCGAGGTGACCGACCGGTCGATCAGCCCCGGATGCCGATCGTCCTCGGCCGGCCGGCGCCGCGGCGGAGGCTCGCGACGGAGCTTGGCCGCGATCCGGCGGGCGAACACCAGGCCCTCGAGCAGCGAGTTGGAGGCGAGCCGGTTGGCCCCGTGCACACCGGAGCTGGCCACCTCGCCACAGGCGTAGAGGCCCGCCAGGTTGGTGCCGCCGTCGAGATCGGTGGCGACGCCACCGCAGAAGTAGTGGCAGGCGGGCGCGACCGGGATCAGGTCGGTGACGGGGTTGATGCCCGCTCGCCGGCAGTTATGCAGGATGGTCGGGAACCGGACCCGCCAGACCTCCTCGCCGAGCATCCGGCCGTCGACGAAGACGTGGTCGGAACCCTCCCTGGCCATCTCCTTCATGATCGCCTTCGCCACGACGTCGCGCGGACCGAGCTCTGCCAGCTCGTGCTGGCCGACCATGAACCGGTCGCCACGGCCGTTGAGCAGGTGGGCCCCCTCACCCCGCACGGCCTCGCTGACCAAGGGCAGCTGGCCGCGGGCTCCGGCGCCCAGATAGAGCACGGTCGGGTGGAACTGGATGAACTCGATGTCGCGCAGCCAGGCGCCGGCCCGCAACGCGGCGGCGACGCCGTCGCCGGTCGACACCGTCGGGTTGGTGGTCACCGCGTAGATCTGGCCGATGCCGCCGGTCGCCAGGATCACGGCACGGGCGTGTACGGCCCCGACGCCGCCGAGAGTGCCCTCGCCGAGGACGTGCAGGGTGACGCCGGCCACTGCGGGCGGCTCGCCCTGCGCGGTCTCGGCCGGCAGAAGGTCGAGGACCAGGGCGTGCTCGACGATCTCGATCTCCGGATCGGCCCGGACCACCGAGACCAGCGCCCGCTCGATCTCGGCTCCAGTCGCGTCGCCGCCGGCGTGCGCGATCCGGTCCCGGCGGTGGCCGCCCTCGCGGGTGAGCTCCAGCTCGCCGGCAGCGTCCCGGTCGAACTCGGCCCCCCGAAGGATCAGCTTCGCGACCTCTTCCGGGCCCTCGGAGACCAGAACCCGTACGGCCTCGGGAATGCAGAGGCCCGCGCCGGCGACCAGAGTGTCGTCGATGTGCTGCTCGACGGTGTCGCCAGCCGCCTGGACGGACGCGATGCCGCCCTGTGCCCAGTGGGTCGAGCCCGCCGCAACCACGTCCTTGGTGACGACCATGACCTTGCCGAGGTCACTGCACTCCAGCGCCGCGGTCAGCCCAGCGATCCCGGAACCGATGATCACGACGTCCACCTCGCGCACCCAGCCCGGCACCTCGGCGGCCAGCCGCCGAGGCAGCACCGGCAGCTCAGGCAGCCTGGCGAAGTCAGGCCCGACGGGCGGGTCGGCGGCCCGGCCTGGAGCAGTGTTGACTCCCGGGGGGACGACCCTGTGCCCTCCCGCCGGAGCAGTGTTGACTCCGGGGGGGCCGTCCCCCCCGGGCCCACCCGCCGGAGCGGTGGAAGAGGACGACTCGACGTCGGGCACCATGTCCCCATGCTCCCGTATTCGCAGCCCTGGCTGGCGGCATGGACGCAAGCCGCGTACGGGCCGGGCGGGTTCTGGCATAGGCAGTCGCCGGCAGCCCATTTCCGTACGGCTGCGGGGAGCACGACCGTGCTGGCGGACATGATCGACACCCTGCTGGCAGAGCGCTCGGACATCACCGCTGTCGTCGATCTTGGAGCGGGTGACGGTGACCTGCTCGACGACCTTGCTGATCTGCGCCCGGACCTACGGCTCGTCGGCATCGACCTGCGAGATCGGCCCGCTGGGCTGGCTGAGAACGTCCAGTGGCGGCGTGATCTCTGGGACGTCGAGACGAGCACCTGGCGGGCCGGGGAACTCGACCGGGCGCTTCGGGCGATCGGCCGGCCGGCGTTGATCACCTGCGTCGAGTGGCTGGACGACTTGCCGTGCCCAGTGATCATCCAGGGCTCCGATGGCTGGCGTCGGGTGAGGGTGGACCCATCCGGCGCAGAACGACCCGGTGATCGCGTCTCGGGTGAGGAGTCGCGCTGGCTGGAGGAGTGGTGGCCGACCGGCGTACGGGCAGAGGTCGGGTCGACCCGCGACAACGCGTGGTCGTCGGTGATCACATCGCTGCGACCGTGCGGCGGGCTGGCCCTCATGATCGACTACGGCCATCTGCGCTCCAATCGTCCGGCCGGCGGATCGCTGGCCGCCTACCGCGACGGCCGTACGGTGCCGGTGATGGCCCGCGCAGACCGCAACCTGACCGCCGCGGTCGCGGTCGATGCAGTGCTGGCGGCCGGCGAGCGAGCCGGCGCCCGTACGGTCCTGCTCGCTCGCCAGGCCGAACTCCTTGACAGGAGCGAACGTGCACGTTCGTTGTCTGCACCCTGCGCCAGTGGCAACGGGCGTATCGCGCCAGGAAGCGGCGCAGGACCGGCGCTTCGAGACCTCGGTGGACGTAACCCGCTCGCAGACCTCGCCGATCGGAGCGAACGAGCCGCTCTCCGCTCCCCCGGCGTCTGGGGTGGCCAGTGGTGGCTGCTGCAAGAGATCTGATCATGGTGCACACCCCGCTGCAGGTGCTGGTCGGCTCGCTCGCCCCCGGCGTGCTCCCCGTCGCCGTCGATGCGGAGCCGCCCGAGGGCACGATCCTGGTCGACCTCGGACCGGAGCACCCGAGCAACGCCGGCCTGCTGGAACTGCGGCTGTGGACCGAGGATGCTGTGGTCCGCCAGGCCGAGGTCGTCGTCGGGGCCATGCACCGTGGGGCGGAGAAGCTGTTCGAGGTCCGCGACTACCGGCAGATCGGGATGCTCGCGGACAGGCACGACTGGCAGGCGCCGTTCTCCGGCGAGCTGCTCATCGCGCTCGCCGCCGAGCAGCTGCTCGGACTCGAGATCCCGGCCCGGGCCACCTGGCTGCGGACGCTGCTGGCGGAGCACACCCGGATCCTCAGCCACCTGGGCTTCCTCGGCTTCGTCGGCCACCTGCTGCACCGGCCGACCGCGACGGCCGTCCTGCGCGAACGGCTTCGCGAGCAGACCCTTGCCCTGACTGGCAACCGGATCCATCCGATGGCCTGCCGGATCGGTGGCCTTGCCGTCGACGCGAGCGCCGAGTGGCTGGCCGCCGAGATGCGGCTCATGATCGAGATCAGTGATCTTTCCGACGAGCTCCAGCAGCTGATCAGAAGTCCGGATTTCGCCGAACACGGCCGGGGAGTCGCCCGGCTGAGCACCGAGCTGATCGCGGCGTACGGCGTCAGCGGACCTGCCGCCCGGGCGAGTGGAGTGGATCTCGACCTGCGGCGGCTGACCCCTTATCTCAGCTATCCGGCGCTGGTCGAGAAGATCTCCGCCCCGGCGCGACGAGACGGTGCGGGCGACGCCTGGAGCCGGTTCGCCCTCTGGGCCGGCGAACTCGGCCAGAGCGCGAGCCTCGTGACGGCGTGCGCCGAGCGGCTGCACGAGCTCGCCGGCCCGGTCGCCACTCGGCTGGGCAAGATCGTCAAGCTGCCCGAGGGCGAGGTGTACGTCGCGGTCGATGCGCCGCTCGGCATGGCCGGCTGCTTCCTGGTCTCCCGGGGCGGTAAGACGCCATGGCGGCTCAAGCTGCGGACGCCGTCGTTCGCGAACGTCGCGGCCCTCGAGTCCCTGCTGGTCGGAGTCCGAACCGACCAGCTGGAGGTCGCCCTGGCCTCCGTTGGCTACGTCGTCGGCGACGTCGACCGATAAACGCGTCGACCGCCACTTGGCTGACCTCATTGATGCTGTGCACACCTTGCAGCGGGTGGAAGGTGTCGGTTTCCCAAGTAGACGTGGGAAACCGACAAGCCCGAACGCCGCCCGAGCGGGCGGCCCCAGCCCAGTGCTCAGGCCAGCTTGCGGGCGGTCTGGAGTTCGGGCGCTTCCAGGGCGGCTTCGAGAGCCGGCAGGTCGACAACCGTCGGGTGGGAGTCGTCGGTCCAGATGTCACCCTCGGCGGGCACGTCGGCCTCGGTGGGCTCCAGCTCGGCCAGGACCCGCCGCGGCAGATTCTCCACGGCCACGCTCTCCTCGGCCAGCATGTCGATCAACTCCGCCTCGCGCGCCCGGACGGTGTCGCGCAGGGAGGTGATCACCTTCTCACGATGCGCGATCTCGGTCTTCAGATATGCGTTGTCCCCCCGCAGCGCCGAGACCTGGCTGCGCAGCTGCGCGATCGTGATCTTCTGGCCCTCGACGACCACAACGTAGTCCCGCACCCGCTGCGACAACGTGTCCAGCACCGACGCGTTGTGCCGGCGCTCATCGCTGAGCGCCGAACCGTGCTCCTTGCTGATCTGCAGCAGTTGACGCGCGTGCGCGCGGCGAGTCTGCCACAGCTCGCGCCAGGCCAGGGAGCAGCCGCCGGCGGCGGCCACGATGGCGATGGCGATGCCGATCTTGGTCAGCCAGGTCGGCCCGAAAGCCGAACCGAGCGAGATGGCCGTACCGATGATCAAAACGATCTTGGCTGCACGACGCAACGGCGACGTGCGCGCGCGGCGACTCGGGGACGAGGCCGCGGAGGCGGGGGAAGTCACGCCGTCACCATATTCCCGGAGCTCCGCTGCTCCGGGGATTTCCTTCACGACTCGGCGTCGGTGTCTTCGAGCCCGCCCTCGTCGCCATCGTCGGACTTCGGCACCCGGCAGGCCCGTTCCAGCAGCAGTCCGGCCGCCGTGAGCGCGACCCCGGCCACCACCGCGATCGCCGACTTGATCACCCGGTCCCGCGGCGCCACTGCGTCGAGCCGGGTGACGAACATCAAGGCGTAGGTCAGGTAGCCGCCCGCCACGAGCGCGCCGGCCAAGGCGGATGCCTTTCCCAGAACCAGATATGCCACCGCGCGCTGCGGATCGATCCGTTCCCGGCGGACATGGATCCGCTGCTGGGTGGTGTAGGCAAGGACACCGACGAGCGCGGCGATCACGAACACACCGAGTGGCGCGGTCCACGGGACCGCCGGTGCGGTCAGGTCGAAGCTGTTGGCGGCAGCGACGACCAGCCAGCCGGCGAGCGCCCCGAACAACGCGGCCACAGCGAGGGCCCGCGGCGGGGTGATCTTGATCGAGCCGCCGGACGATGGATCGGCCAAGCGGCCTCAGTCGCTTTCGATCACGAGGTCGTCCCGTCGTACGACTCCGCTGCTGTCAGCCGCCTTGGCAAGATCAGCAACGGCGCCCCTGCCGGGCAGCTCCCCGGTCGGGTCGATCTCCAGCCACGGCACGAGGACGAAGCCGCGCTCGCCGGCCAGCGGGTGCGGCAGCTTCAAGTCCTCCTGGTCGATCTCGGTCGAGCCGACCATGATCAGGTCGACGTCGAGCGTGCGAGGCCCCCAGCGCTCGCCGTTGCGCTGCCGGCCGTACGCGTCCTCGATCGCCAGTGCGCGCTCCAGCAGAGTCCGCGGGTCCAGCGTGGTCTCCGCCACCACGACCAGGTTCAGGAACTTGGGGTTATCGGCCGGACCGCCGATGGGTTCGGTCTCGTAGACCGAGGAGATGTCCACGACGATCACGTCCGGGGTGTCGCTCAGCGCATCCACCCCACCCTGCAGGTTGGCGAGCCGGTCACCGAGGTTGGACCCGATGGAGTAGACGACCTTGCGCAGCGGCCTCATGCCACTCAGGGTGTCGGCGTCGATGGCGTGAGGATTCGGGCTGGTCATCTCACTTGCTCCTTATCAACGTGACGGCAACGTCGGCAACCGTGACTGGAATCGGCGCTTCGGGCTTGTGAACGGTGACAGCGACCGCCGTGACTGGCCCCGAGCCCAGGCAGGTACGTGCAATTCTGTCGGCCAACGCCTCGATGAGGTTCAGCGGGTCCCGCTCGACGTCGGCGACGATGGCCGCAGCGAGGCCGCCGTAGTCGATGGTGGCCGACAGATCGTCGCTGGCCGCGGCAGCGGCCAGATCGAGGGCGCACTCCACGTCGACCACGAAGCGCTGGCCGTACTCCCGCTCGGCCGGATAGACCCCGTGCCGGCCGACGGCGGAGATGCCGCGGAGCACGATCCGGTCCCCCGCGGGCACGACGGACACGCTGCTCGGCGCCGGCGACTCGACGCGCTCGGTCATGCCGGATCAACGGTCACAAATCTGCAGAACGGGGCGGCGGTGGGGCGTGCTGGCATCTCACCTCCTCACCCAGCCGACCCTATCGGAGCAGGCCAAACAGCCGGTATCCCTGATCAGAACGGCCGGACAACAGGCGAGTGACCACGGCGATAGCGTCCCGGCTGGGCCGGACCGTGTGCACCCGGACTCCCCAGATTCCGTGGCTCGCCAGCAGCGTGGTCAGGGCCGCGCTGGCGTCGTCCCGCTCGGCGGCCGGCCGCGGGGTGCCGTCGGGACCCGCGAGCAGCGTGCCGAGGAAGGTCTTGCGGGACACCCCGGCAAGGATCGGCAGCTCCAGCGCAGCCAGCTCGTCGAAACGTCGGAGCAGCTCCCAGTTGTGCTCACCGGTCTTCGCGAACCCGAGGCCGGGGTCAACGATGAGCCGGTCGCGCGCGATGCCGCTGTCCAGCGCCGCGGCGGCCTGGCTGCCCAGCTCGCGGATCACGTCGGTCACGACGTCGTCGTAGTGGGCGCGGCTCTGCATGTCGCGGGAGTGGCCGCGCCAGTGCATGCACACGTACGGCACCTGGGCTCTCGCAACGAACGGCAACATGCCGGGGTCGGCCCGGCCGCCGGAGACGTCGTTGACCATCCTGGCGCCGGCGCCGATCGCCCGTTCGGCGACGGCCGGCCGCATGGTGTCGATGCTGACGCAGGCGCCCGTGGCGGCGAGCTCCGTGACGACCGGCAGCACCCGGCGCAGCTCCTCGTCGACGTCGGGTCGGGCGGCGCCCGGCCTGGTCGACTCGCCACCGATGTCGATGATGTCGGCGCCCTCTGCCAGCAGGTGGAGGCCGTGCCGGATCGCGTCGCCACTGGCGAACCACTGGCCCCCGTCGGAGAACGAGTCGGGCGTCACGTTGACGACGCCGATCACCAGGGTCCGTCCAGGCTGCGGCAAACCGGCTACCGTGCGCACCGGATTCATCGGATCACCCTATGCTCGAGGAGTGTCGTACCCGCCGCAGGGAGTAGGCGACGCGGCGGGGACAGTTCCGTCCTGGCCGCCGCCCGATGGCGTACGGCACGTCCGGCCGCGGCGGCGCAAGCCGCGGATCGGAGTCCGGGGGATCAGCGCGATCGTGGCCGCCACTGTCGCCGCTACCGGCGGTGCCGTCGCGCTCGGCTATCGAGCGGTCAGCTCCAGCGTCGGACCACCGGCCGTCTCCGGGCTGCCGCCGTACGCTTCTCCTACAGCGACGCAGACGCCGGCCAGCGCGCCCACCGCCAGCACCGCCCACCCCAGCCGGACCGGGCCGGGGGGCAACGCGACTCCGTCCGCCCGGCCGTCGTCGACCGTACGAACCGCTGACCGGAGCCTGCAGAAGAACAGCCTCTACAGCGTCGACCTCGGCAAGTCCCGGGCCAGCTGTGCGATCACGATCCGGCGGCCGAAGCCGCCGTTGTCCGACGCGGCCCTCGGACCGTACCTGCGCACACTGGTCAGCTGCATGACAACGGTGATGAGCAAGCCGCTCGCGTCGGAGGGGCTGACTCTCACCAAGCCGAAGGTCAAGACCTTCGGCAGAAGCATCGACGGCCCCTGCGGCCGGCTCACACCCACCGGAGCACCGGCCAGCTACTGCGGCGTCGACAACACGATCTACTGGCCGGTCGCCGGTGACGACGGATCCCAGGCGTACACCTACGCGCGGCTCGGCTATCTCGGCAACGTGGCGCACGAGTTCGGCCACCACATCCAATTCACGGCCGGCATCTTGTACTCCTACGGCGAGCGGTACTACGGCACCGAGTCGAAGAACGCCCGCTACCTGCTCAGCCGACGGCTGGAGCTGCAGGCCCAATGCTTCGAGGGCGTCTTTCTCGCCTCGATCGCGAAGTCGATCAACCTGTCGAGCCAGGACCGCTACGAGCTCCGGCTGTGGCACGGCGTCACCGGCGACGAGGACCCGCCCGGCGGCCGGAAACCCGACCACGGCACAAGTGCCGCTCAGATCCGCTGGCTGATGCGCGGCCTGGACAGCGGCGACTTCGGCGCCTGCAACACCTGGTCGGCGAGCAAGGCGTTGGTCACCTAGGACCAGACGGGGGCGACCTCGCGGCGGTAGCGCGAGCCGAACAGCCGGCTGAACACGAACAGGACCGGCGGCGGGATCTCGTGCCTCAGGTAGTCGCGGGCGTCCGCGTCGGCGCCGTCCTGGAGCCAGGCGAAGTAGACACCCGCCTCCGGCGGGCTCATGGTCCGTCGAATGTCGCGCTGCGCCTTCTTCCACTGCGGCGTCGTCGTGACAGTCGCGAGCATCGGCTCGAGGTCACGCTCCTCGTGGCTGAAGTGAGTCTGGACGACCGAGGCGAGCCCGGTGAACGCGGACTTCAGCGCCGTGAGCTGGTCGGCGCCCGGATCGGCGGCGAAGGTCGCGATCGTGGTCCGGACGCCCGTCATTGCGTCGGCAAGCCGCTGGTGCTCACCGTCCAGGTCGCTGACCAATGCCAGATCGGCGCCCAGTTCCTTCAGCGCCGGCCAGAAGATCGTCTCCTCGCTGTGGTGGTGATGGTAGAGCTGCTTGTCGAGGTTCTCCCAGGCGAGCTTCAGCTTCGCGGCGCGCTCCTTCGAACCGACCGGGAACGCCTCCAGAGCCTCCTGGAACCGGCGCACATCACGCCGGACGGCGGCATGGATGACTGTGTTCAAGGACAGGTGCTTGGTCATGTCTGGTGATGTTAGCCACCCGGACGCCGGTCCGGACCTGTCGGAAGCTCACGTGCACGTCGCTTAGCTGCACGCTGCGTCCGTTGCAACCGGCGCAGCGTGACAGGAACGAACGTGTAGCTGAGCTTCCGACAGAAGGATTGCGTTCGCTCAGCGGGACATGATCAGCGACATCGCCTCGGCCCGGGTGGCGGCGTTGCGCAGCTGACCCCGTACGGCGCTGGTCACCGTCTTCGAGCCGGGCTTGCGAACCCCGCGCATGGTCATGCAGAGGTGCTCGCACTCGAAGACGACGATGACCCCGCGCGGTTCCAGGATCCGCTGCACGGCGTCGGCCACCTGGGTGGTGAGCCGCTCCTGGACCTGAGGGCGCTTGGCGTAGAGGTCGACGAGCCGCGCGAGCTTGCTCAGCCCAGTGATACGCCCGTCGACGTGAGGGATGTAGCCGATATGCGCGGACCCGGTGAAGGGCACCAGGTGGTGCTCGCAGCAGCTCCACACCTCGATGTCCTTGACCAGGACCATCTCGTCGTGGCCGATGTCGAAGGTCGTGGACAGCACGCTTTCAGGTTCCCGGCCGAGGCCGGCGAACATCTCCGCGTACGCCCGCGCGACCCGTTCGGGGGTGTCCCGGAGCCCGTCGCGCTCCGGGTCCTCACCGATGCCGATGAGGATCTCCCGTACGGCGGCGGCGATCCGGGCGTGGTCGAACGCGCCTTTCCGCGACGGCGCGAGTCCGCTCAGCTGCCCCGGGTGGTGCCCGTCCGTCATCGATAGTCCGGGCCCGCAGGCGGTGGGCCGGCCGGCGGCTGGCCGTGGCCTGGCGGCTGGGACTGGCCGTGGGCCGGGGGCTGCGCGTGACCTCGTCCGGCCGGGAGGGCCGCACCACCCGCCGGCAGATGCTGTCCCGATTGGCCGGACGGCAGCTGGCCGCGGCCGTTCCCGTTGCTGCCGTTGCCGATGACCGCCGACGGCGGCGGCGGCGTGACTGGCGGCCGGGAGTCGGGCACCCGGGTGTCCGAGCCGGTCCACGGCGGCCGCTTCGGCCACAGCTTGAGCGGCTGGAAGACCGCGGCGACCTCCTCGCGGTCGAGAGTCTCCTTCTCGAACAGCGCCCGGACCAGGTCGTCGAGCACCTCGCGGTTCTCGGTGAGGATGTCGAACGCCTCCTGGTGTGCGTTGCTGATCAGGCCGGAGACCTCCTCGTCGATGATCGCGGCGATCTCCTCGGAGTAGTCCCGCTGGTGGCCGAAGTCGCGGCCCAGGAAGGGCTCCGCGTCGCCGGTGCCGAGCTTGATCGCGCCCAGCCGCTCCGTCATGCCGTACTGGGTGACCATCGCCCGCGCGACGTTGGTCGCCTTCTCGATGTCGTTCTGGGCACCGGTCGTCGGGTCGTGGAAGATGAGCTCTTCGGCGGCCCGGCCGCCCATCATGTACGCGAGCTGGTCGAGCAGCTCCGAGCGGGTGTTCGCGTACTTGTCGGTCTCCGGCAGCACCATCGTGTAACCGAGGGCGCGGCCGCGCGGCAGAATCGTCACCTTCTGCACGGGGTCCGTGCCGGGCAGTGCGGCGGCGACCAGGGCGTGGCCACCCTCGTGGTAGGCGGTGACGAGCTTCTCCCGCTCGTTCATCAGCCGGCTGCGCTTCTGCGGACCCGCGACGACGCGGTCGATCGCCTCGTCCAGGTAGATGTTGGTGATCAGTCGGGCGTTCTGCCGGGCGGTCAGCAGCGCCGCCTCGTTGAGCACGTTCGCCAGGTCGGCGCCGGTGAAGCCGGGCGTCCGGCGGGCCACGCCCTCGAGATCGACGTCGGGCGCCATCGGCTTGCCCTCGGCGTGCACCCGCAAGATCGCGTACCGGCCCTTGAGATCTGGCGCCTCCACCGAGATCTGCCGGTCGAAGCGGCCGGGTCGGAGCAGGGCCGGGTCGAGCACGTCGGGCCGGTTGGTGGCGGCGATCAGGATCACCCCGCCGCGTACGTCGAAGCCGTCCATCTCGACCAGCAGCTGGTTCAGGGTCTGCTCGCGCTCGTCGTGGCCGCCGCCCATGCCGGCGCCACGGTGCCGGCCAACGGCGTCGATCTCGTCGATGAAGACGATCGCCGGAGCGTTCTCCTTGGCCTGCTCGAAGAGGTCCCGGACCCGGGAGGCGCCGACGCCGACGAACATCTCGACGAAGTCGGACCCGGAGATGGAGAAGAACGGCACGCCGGCCTCGCCCGCCACCGCGCGAGCCAGCAGCGTCTTGCCGGTGCCGGGCGGACCGTAGAGCAGCACGCCCTTGGGAATCTTCGCCCCGACCGCCTGGAACTTGGCGGGTTCGGCCAGGAACTCCTTGATCTCCTCCAGCTCCTCGATCGCCTCCTCCACGCCGGCGACGTCGTGGAAGGTGGTCTTGGGGGTGTCCTTGTTGGCGATCTTGGCCTTGGACTTGCCGAACTGCATCACGCGGCTGCCGCCACCCTGGACGGAGTTGAGCAGGAAGAAGAACAGCACGCCGATGATGACGAACGGGATCAAGGTGCCGAGCAACGAGGAGAAGAAACCGGGGGTGACCTTCTGGCCCACCCACTGGTCGAGCGTCTTCGCCGCGACCCGCTGGTCCAGCCGCTTGATGATCTCGTCGCTCTGGTTGCCGACCCAGATCGCCTTGTACTTGGTGTGGTTGGCGTCCTTGAGGATGACCCGGATCTCCTGGTCACCGTCCATCATGGTGACCTGCTGCAACGGCTGGTCGCTGTTGAGAATGGACACGATCTGTGAGGTCGGAACCTCCTTGTACCCACCCGCCAGGCTGCCGCTGAAGTCGAGCAGCAGCCCGATCACCACGACGGCGAGCACGATCCACAGCAGCGGACCGCGAAGAATACGTCGAAAGTTCATGACCTGCCTATTGTCTGGCGCCCGCTCCCACAGAACGTGCTATCTGCTAAGGCTATCGTCGGCGGCCAACCTTGGGCCCTTCCAGGGATCCCCCGATCCTCGCCGAGCTCCCGCTCTTCGCACACTTACCTCCGGTTCGCCCACCTTCGAAGATGTGCGAGGGGCGGAAGGATGTGCGAGGCGCGATGGCGGGCGGAGCGTGGACAGCTTGGCGAGGCGGGGAGCGTCCTAGCTCCGTGCGTACACGTGGGGAGCGAGGGTTGCCACCGAGGTCAGGTTGCGGTAGCGACCGTCGTAGTCCAGCCCGTAACCGACGACGAACTCGTTCGCGATGTCGAAGCCGACGTAGGTAGCGTTCACGTCGTTGCGGATGGCGTCCGGCTTGCGGAACGCGGTGAGCACCTTCAGGCTCGCGGGGCCACGCGACAACAGGTTGCTGACCAGGTACGACAGTGTCAGGCCGGTGTCGATGATGTCCTCGACGACGAGCACGTGCATGCCGGTGATGTCGGTGCTCAGATCCTTGAGGATGCGTACGACGCCGGAGGACTTGGTGCCCGAGCCGTAGGACGAGATGGCCATCCAGTCCATCCGGCAGTTGATCTTCAGGGCCCGGGACAGATCGGCCATCACCATGAAGGCGCCATTGAGGACACCGACCAGCAGCAGGTCCTTGCCTTCGTAGTCCGCGTCGATCTCGGCGGCCATCTCGGTGACGCGGGCCAGGATCTGTTCCTTGCTGAAGAGCACTTTGGTCAGGTCGGAGCCGATCTGGGCATCGTCCACACGCTCAGCCTGCCACATTCACCTGCAGCGCACCGTCCCTGCGGACGACCTCGACACCGGGGAGCTGGATCGCTGTCTGGCCGTGCCAGTCGACCACCAGCGCCTCCACCGAAAGCACGTGCCGGCGGCTGAGATCCGCCGCTCCCCCGGCCCGCAGCCAGCGCCGGATGACCCGGCGGCGCAGGGCCGGCGCCAGCTCAGCGAGCAGGTCGCAGTCAAGCGTCCGAGCGCCCGGATCCGCCTCCGCCGCGAGCTGGTCGAGCAGGTCGACATCCTCGCGGAGCAAATCCGCCGTACGGGCCAGCGCCTGGACGACACCCGGCCCGAGCTCGGCCTCCAGGACGGGCAGCACGGTGCGGCGAACCCGTACCCGGGCGAAACGGGGGTCGTCGTTCTGGGGGTCATGCCAGGGCTCCAGGCCAAGCTCGGTGCACATCGCCGCGGTCGTCTCCCGGCGCAGCGACAGCAGCGGCCGCACCCAGCGACCGGACCGTACGGCCATGCCGGCGAGCGAACGCCCGCCCGACCCGCGGGCCAGCCCGAGCAGCACGGTCTCCGCCTGGTCGTCCATCGTGTGGCCGAGCAGGGTCGTCGCGCCGAGCCGGTCGGCGTGCCGGCCGAGAGCCTCGTAGCGCGCCGCTCGCGCTGGCGCCTCCGGCCCGGGCCCCGCCCGTACCTCGACTGGCACGACCGCAACCTCGGCATAGCCAATTCCGTGCAGCTGCGCGGCCGTACGGGCGGCTACGTCGGCGGAGCCGGCCTGCAGCCGGTGGTCGACGACGAGCGCCGAGGCGGGCAACTGCCGACGACCTGCGACCCGCCAGGTCCCGGCGGCCAGGGCCAGCGAGTCCGGGCCACCCGAACAGGCGACCAGAAGCACCCGGTCGGACGTTTCCAGCGCTGCGTCCACCGCCTTGACCACGGCGAGCGAGGCGGGACCGAGCTCCCGGTGAGCCATCGGCGGCCCAACCGTCAACGGGTCAGGCGGCAGCCGGCTCGGGATGCACCCGGGCCAGCCAGAGCTTCGGATCCCGGATCTCGGCGCGATTGGGCAGAGTCTCGGGCGAGGTCCACACCCTGTTCAGGCCGTCCATCCCGACCGCGGCGATGACCTGCCGGCAGAACTCGGCACCGTCGCGATACTGCCGCATCTTGGCGTCCAAACCGAGCAACCGGCGGATGACCTTGTCGAAGCCCTGACCCTGCCGCCGTACGGTGAACTTGGCCCGGATCCGCTCGACGCTCGGGATGACCTCGGGCCCGACGCCGTCCATCACCACGTCGGCATGACCCTCCAGCAGTGACATGACGGCGGTGATCCGGTCGACGGTCTCGCGCTGCCCCGGCGTCTGGACCAGGTCGACGATGGAGAGCTCCTCGCCGGACCGGAGCGCCTCGAGCACCCGGGCGACGGCGTCGGCGAGCATCCGGAGCATCACGACGGCGTCCAGCTCGGCCGCATCGACGATCGAGCGGATCTGCTGGTTCAGGTATTCGCGCAACCACGGTACGGCGGTGAACTGCACGCGGTGGGTTTCCTCGTGCAGGCACACCCAGAGCCGGAAGTCGGTGGGGTCGATGTCGAGCTCGCGCTCGACCGACACCAGGTTTGGCGCCACCAGCAGCAGCCGGCCGCCGGGGTGGCCGTCCGTGCCCGGGAAGAACGGGTCGAACTGGCCGAGCACCTTGGGCGCGAGATAGCTGAGGAGGGCACCGACCTCGACCCCGGTGAGCCGGGAACCGATCGCGGTCGTTGCGGGGCTTGCGTTGCGCAGCTTCTGCGCCGCCTTGAGTGTGAGCGGGTGCAGGATCTCGCGGAAGCCGTCCAGGTTGGCCTGGATCCAGCGCGGCCGGTCGACCACGAGCACGGGAGCGGTGGCGCTGGGCGCGTGCATGCCGGTGACCTCTGTGACGTACGCCTCGGCCCGCGCCGCGGCATCCCGCAGCTCGCTGACCACGGCGACCGCGCCCTCCGGCGAGATCTCTGGGCCTGGCTTGACCAGTTTCGCCGCCGTGTTGAACGCGACGGTCCAGTCGATCACGGATGTTGCCATGCACCGAGCGTATAGGGGTGCGCCGAAGGGCGGTCCCGGCGAGCACCTGCGAACGCGGCGCCGAGCCGGGGAAGCAGACGCTTCCCCGGAAGCCTGGCCCTCCAACGCGGTCGGCGCCGCAGCGGGGGGGTCCGGGGGGTCGTCGCCCGGATAGATTCAGCGGCAGCCACAGGTGCTGATCGCGGTCGTGACGCGGTCGAGCCAGACGTTGGCGCTGAACTGGTTCTTCGGGTTGTTGATCAGGAAGGCGAAGGCCAGCAGCGAGCCGTCCGACGTGCGCAGCACGCCGGCGAGGGTGTGCACGTCGCGCAGGGTGCCGGTCTTGGCCCGTACGACGCCACGGCCGGCGAGGCTCGCGTCGTCGAAGAACCGGGTCCGCAGGCTGCCCTCGACCCCCGCGACCGGCAGCCCGGTGAGAACGGCCCGCAGCTCGGGATGGTCCGTAGCGGCGGCCAGTCGCAGCACCCTGACCATGGTGATGGCCGACACTCGGTTCTGCCGGGCGAGCCCGCTGCCGTCGTCGACGACGCTGCCCGGAGCCCAAGCCCCGAGCTGGGTCAGCCGGGCCCGAAGTGCCTTGGCACCCTCCGTGGTGGTGCCGGGCCGGCCGGCTGCCACCGCAATGTGCCGCAGCAGCACCTCGGCCGCGTCGTTGTCGCTGCTGAGCAGCAGCCGTTCCACGATCCGGTCCAGGGGCAGCGACCGTACGCTCGCGACGGGCTGCGCCGACCTGGTCGCCCGAACCGGGGCAAGAGAGGTGACCCGAACGCCCCGCTTCTTCAGCGCCTCGGCGAATGCGATGGCCGCCGCCCTTGCCGGGTCGTGCACCCGCGGACCTGGCGAGCCACCCGTGCGGCCCTCGTTCACCCAGAGTGCCGACATCTCGCTCACCTGGTCGCCGTACGCGTCGGGCCAGAGCGGGTTCCAGGACGGCCCGCCGAACAGCGAGCTGTCGTAGCCAAGGCTCACCGTCGTGATCTTGTCGGCCTTGAGCCCGCCGGCCGTCGCGCTCGCCAGCCCGGCGATCGAGGCCGGCTTCGGGCCCGCACCCGAGCCCGGCTTGCTCGCCAGGTACGGGTCGCCGCCACCGACGAGGACGATCGCGCCCCGCCTCGGGCTGACGACCGTCGTGCTGAACCGGTGATCGCGGCCCAGGACCGACAGCGCCGCGGTCGAGGTGAGCAGCTTCATCGTCGACGCGGGGATCAGACTGGTCGAGGCGTTGTGCGCGAAGAGCGGCTTGCCGGTGCCCAGATCGACCACGGCCCCGGAATAGTGGCCCTGAACGTCCTTGACGTGCACCGAGCCGATGCGCGCGGCGAGCATGGCGGAGTTGGGCACCTGACCCGCCTGAGCGGCCGCCAGCACCGGGCTGGGCAGACCTGCCGGCGCCGCCGTCGCGGTCGGAGTCGGTGTGGCCGAGGCCTGGCTGCTGGCTTCCTGGCTCGGGGTGAGGCTGCTGGTCGCTGACGAGATCGCGGGGACTCTCCCGCCGGTCAACGAACCGAACGCCCCGGTGACGAAGCCGACCACCACGCCGATGACGATGATCATGGGCACGACGGCGGCCACGACATACCTGGGACGCAACCCGTCACCTCCACGCACATCGGTGGTCACGCCCAACCACTAGGCTCAACCTGCCGGCCCGCTCAGCGCGAACCTGCCGATCCCCGGGCCGGCGATCCGCGTTCCGCGAGCCAGGCCCATCCTAAGGAGGTCACGTGACCGCACCCGACGCCGCGCAAGCCCTGAAGCCGATGAGCGGCCTGACTTTCGACGTCACCGTCGAGATTCCGAAGGGCCACAAGAACAAGTACGAGGTCGATCACGAAACCGGTCGGATCCGGCTGGACCGGACGCTGTTCACCTCGACCCAGTACCCGGCCGACTACGGCTTCATCGAGGGCACCCTTGGCCAAGACGGTGACCCGCTTGACGCGCTGGTGCTGATCCAGGAGCCGACGTTCCCCGGCTGCCTGATCAAGTGCCGGGCAGTGGCCATGTTCCGGATGAAGGACGAGGCGGGCGGCGACGACAAGGTGGTCTGCGTGCCCGCGGACGACCATCGACGCGACCACGTCCGCGACATCGGAAACATCCGCGAGTGGGTGCTGCTGGAGATCGAGCACTTCTTCGCCGTCTACAAGGACCTCGAGCCCGGCAAGTCCGTCGAGGGCTCGACCTGGGTCGGCGTCGACGAGGCCGAGGCCGAGATCCGCGCGAGCTTCGAGCGCGCCAGACAGCACGACGAGAACGGGCACACCCGCCACAACTGAGGATTTGATCAGGCGCGTCGGCGCGGACAGCGTCGCGCCTCGCCGCAACTCGAGTCGACCGGCGAGGCGTCTCTGGCGCTCCGGCACGATCCGTGGCGATCCGGCGGGCCGGCCCGCACGGCAGGCGGACCAGACCCGCTCCGGCTCCGCTGGGCGCGCAACAGTCCGTCACCCTACAGTGGCCGCATGCCGTACGTGATCTTGCTTGCACCGGCCAGCAACCGGGTGTACGCGAGTGAGGCACCGAAGCTGCTGGCCGCCGAGCTGCGGGTCCTGATGAACGGGGGTCGAGTCCAGGAGACGGTCGAGGTCACGCCGGTGACAATCGCCGGCATCGGCTACCTGGCGCTGCCCCTGGAGCAGCTCGACGATCATTGCCAGACCGCCCTCGGCCGGCTGTCCGGTTTCCTGGCCGCCTTCCGCCGCGATGGCGACCACCTGCTGCCGGTGGAGGTGCCGCGGCCTGACCGCTTCGACGACGACCTGATCACCATTCCCAAGTACGCCGGCAAGACGAACGAGCAATTCACTCGGCTGCTGGTCAAACGTCACCGTCGGCTCGATGACCAGGCGGCCGCCCGGGCCGATCGCGATCCTGGACCCGCTCTGCGGTCGCGGCACGACGCTGAGCACCGGCCTCGCGCTCGGCTGCGACGTCGCCGGCGTGGAGAGCGAGGAGAAGTCGGTCGAGGCGTACGGCGCCTTCCTGCGCAGCTACCTGCGCCGCAAACGGCTCAAGCACACGGTGGAGACGAGCCCGGTCCGCCGCGAGGGGCGGAGTCTCGGCCGGCGGCTTGACGCCACGATCAGCCCACCCGATGGCGGGCCGCCGCTCGAGCTCGTCGTGTTCACCGGCGACACCCGGCAGTCGGCGGCGCTGTTCGGCAAGCGCCGCTTCGACGCGATAGTCGCCGACGCCCCGTACGGCGTCGTGCACGGCAGCAGATCAGGAGCGGCAGCGGCGTCGGTCCGGGCGGGCGACGGCTCGGACCGCCGGGGACGCGGCGGGAGGTCGACCCGCCGGACTGGCACGGGGCGGTCCGCAGCCGGACTGCTCGCAGATGCTCTGCCGGTCTGGGCGGGGCAGCTCAAGCCGGGCGGTGCCCTCGGCCTGTCCTGGAACACGTACGTGATCAGCCGGGACCAGCTGCTCAATCTGTCAGCGGCCGCCGGGTTGCAGCCGCTCGACGACGGCCCTTATCGAGAGTTCGCTCACCGAGTGGACTCCTCGATCGTGCGCGACATTCTGGTTGCCGTGGTGCCGGGGGGTTCGGGGGGTGTCCCTCCGGTAATGAACACAGCGCCGTCCCGGTCGGACCCGGATCCGCCACGGTTCTAGACTGCGCGACATGGCCCGGCGGCGACTGTGGATCCTGCGGCACGCGAAGACCGAGGACGCTCGCCCGGGGCACTCCGACATCGACCGGCGGCTGACGCCGGAGGGCGAGGCGCAGGCGCGCTTCGTGGGCAACGCCCTTCGGGCAGCGCACGGACCGATCGACACGATCCTCTGCTCGACCGCGCTGCGCGCCCGCCAGACGTTCGATCTGCTCGGCGTCTCGCCTGCGTCGAGCGACTTCGCCGAACGCTACTACCAGGCCGGCACCGACACCTGGATCGAGGCGGTTCGTGACCTGCCCGACGAGGTCGGCACAGCGCTGCTGGTCGGACACGCGCCGGCCCTTCCCGGCCTGGTGTACGAGCTGGCCGACCACGAGACCTCCGACCGCGACGCCCTGGCCGTCATCGACGGCCGCTTCCCGGCGGCAGGACTCGCTCGGCTGGAGTTCGACGGCTCGTGGGCCGACCTCGATTCCGCGGCTCTGGTCGACGTGACGCTGCCGGCATCGGGCCGACCTCTCCGTCCGAGGAGAACCTTCACCCTGTCAAAAGCTCACGTCCACGTGAGCTCTTGTCACAGTGCGCCGGCTGCAGAGCCTGTTGCAAAATGGAGAAAGCTGTGAGCGCTGCCGCAAATCTTGTGGCGCGGAAGTCTCCCACCTTGCCTACAGTGGCTGATTCCAAGATCAACTCCAGTCAATACCGAAGAATTCGTCGTTGACTTGGCGCTAATTCTCATTTTGCAACAGGCTCTGCAACCGGCGCACTCTGCAGGAAACGGACGTGCACGTGAGCTTCCTACAGGGGGGCGAGGTGTGTGCATCAGAAAGCGTCCGTCGGCTGGTAGCGGCCCCAGACGTCGCGCAGGGCGCCGGAGACCTCGCCAACGGTCGCGTACGCGGCGAGCGCGGTCTTCATCGGCACCAGCAGGTTGTCCTCGCCGGTGGCCGCCTTGCGCAGGTCGTCGAGCGCGTTGCGTACGGCATCGTCGTCCCGAGACGAGCGGAGCTCCGCCAGCCGCCGGCACTGCTCGGCCTCCAGCGCGGGATCCACCCGGAGCGGCACGTACGGTTCCTCGTCGGGCGTGAGGAAGCGATTGACGCCGACGACCGTCCGCTCGCCATCGTCGATCTGGCGCGCCACCGAATAGGCCGAGCGTTCGATCTCGCCCTTCTGGAAGCCCTGCTCGATCGCGACCGCGGCGCCACCGCGCTCCTCGACCGCGGCCATCAGCTCCAGCACCGCCTGCTCGAGATCGTCGGTCAGCGACTCGACCGCGTACGAGCCGGCGAACGGGTCGACGGTCTTGGTGAGATCGGTCTCGTACGCCAGCACCTGCTGGGTCCGCAACGCGAGCCGCGCGGCCTTCGCCGTCGGCAGCGCCATCGCCTCGTCGTAGGCGTTGGTGTGCAGCGACTGGGTGCCGCCCAGCACGGCTGCAAGCGCCTGCAGCGCGACCCGGACGAGGTTGACCTCCGGCTGCTGCGCCGTCAGTTGGACACCCGCGGTCTGGGTGTGGAACCGCAACATCTGCGACCTCGGGTCGCGGGCCCCGAACTCTTCCCGCATCAGCCGGGCCCAGATCCGCCGGGCGGCCCGGAACTTGGCCACCTCCTCCAGCACCGTCGTACGGGAGACGAAGAAGAAGGACAAGCGGGGCGCGAAGTCGTCGATGGCGAGGCCGGCCGCGAGCGCGGCCCGGATGTACTCCTTGGCGTTCGCCAGCGTGAAGGCGACCTCCTGCGCCGGCGTCGCGCCCGCCTCGGCCATGTGATAGCCGGAGATCGAGATCACGTTCCACCGCGGCAGCTCCTGCCGGCAGTAGGCGAAGAGGTCGCTGACCAGCCGGAGCGACTGTTGCGGCGGATAGATATAGGTGCCGCGTGCGATGTATTCCTTGAGCACGTCGTTCTGCACGGTGCCGTTCAGCGCCGAGCCGGAAATGCCCCGCTCCTCAGCGACCAGCTGATAGAGCAGCAGCAGGATCGATGCCGGTGCGTTGATCGTCATCGAGGTGGACACCTGATCCAGCGGCAATCCATCGAAGAGGGTGCGCATGTCGGCCAGCGAGTCGATCGCGACGCCGACGCGGCCCACCTCACCGCGAGCGATCGGGTCGTCGGAGTCGTAGCCCATCTGGGTGGGCAGATCGAAGGCGACGCTCAGCCCGCCCGTACCGGCCGCCACGAGCTCGTGGTAGCGCTGGTTGGACTCCGCCGCGCTGCCGAAGCCGGCGTACTGGCGCATCGTCCACGGCTTGGTCGTGTACATGCTGGGATGCACGCCGCGCGTGTAGGGGAATTCCCCGGGCCGGCCCAGCCGCTCGGCTGCGTTCCAGTCGGCCAGCGCCGCTTCGTCGTAGATCGCCGCGATCGGTAGTCCCGACTCGGTGCTGGCCATCGGATCTCCCTCCGTCCCGAGACTGAAACCTATCGGGCGGCGTGTTCGTGGACACCCCCTTGCACTCACAAGCTGCCGACGGGCACGTTGTCAAGAGGACGTTCGGGCCACGAACATAACGGAAGCGTTAATGCCAGGTCTCAACCGGTGCCTTGGTGCAATGGCGAACCAGCTCGACCAGACCATTTATCACGATTGCATTAACGCCGCTGAGCCTAATGTCGCTTCTTGATAACCTGCACAAAGCCTGGTCGGTCAGAACCTGGATCGGGGTACTTGGGGGGCACATCCGTTCTGTGGATGCGCTATCTCTTCTTGCCCTTTTGCAGGCGCGCTGATCACGACTTGGCGTGATCTTGTCCGGGGGCGGCAAGACATCGGGGGAAGTCGGGGATTGTGCCAGATATCACCCTTGCTGCAGGCTACGCAGCCGCTGGCCGAGCCGTCCAGGCTTGGCAGCCGGCCGAGGGCGATCTGAGCGCTCCAGCCGAGATCTCGCACGGCGACTCCGGGCCTGCGCGGGGTCCGGAGAGCGCGGTGTCCCCCGATCTTCGGCGGCTCACCGGCGTACTCGACCGCAGTGACGCGAACGGCTCGCCGACCGGCGAGACAAGCACCGAATCCACTGTCGGCGCCCCCACCGTCGACGGTGATCGGGTCGACCCAGACGCGTTCGAGTCCTTCGCTGCGTGGAGCGGGCGCTACATGCTGACGCAGGTCGTCTTGGACGGCATCGTCGGCCTGCTCGCCGTGGCCCTGGTGCTGCAGTTCCCGAACGCGCACTTCAACGACATCAAGTCGGCAGTCCTCGTTCTCGGTGCCGGAGTCGCGTGGCCAGTGGCCGTTGCCATTTGTCGCGGTTACGAGCGCGGCAAGATCGGGGTTGGCGGCGACGAGCCCCGCGCGGTCCTGCATGCGATCGTCCTCGGCATCGCCGCCGGCGCAGTGCCCTCGGCCGTCACCGACCGGCAGGGCGTGGTGGCCCTGTGCACCATGGCCATCCCGATCGCAGGGATGGCCAGCCTTTTGGTTCGCTATGGCTCCCGCAGGCGCCTGCATCACCAGCAGGGTGCCGGCCGCAACGTCCGCCGGGTGATCGTGGTCGGCAGCACATACGCCGTCGCGGACCTGAGCGAGGTTTTGAGCCGGGAGCCACAGTGCGGGATGCAGGTCGTGGGGGTCTGCGTGAAGCGGGCCGACATCTCCTTGGCCCATGACGCAGGCCTGCCTGTGATCGGCGACATTGGGCAGCTCATCGAGTTGGTGCATGCGTACAAGGCGGACGCGGTCGCGGTGACCGGCGGCGACGCCACTCGGCACCACTACCTTCGCGAGCTCTCCTGGGCCCTCGAGGGCGAGGGCGTGGAGATCCTGGTCCACCCCGGACTGGTCGAGGTCGCTGGGCCGCGGATGCACATCCGCCCGCATGTCGGCCTGCCGTTGCTGCACGTTGAGCAGCCGCACTTCACGGGCTGGCGACGATTCGTCAAGCGGGCAGCGGACCTGGTGCTGACCAGCATCGCGGTGGCGATCGTCTCGCCGCTGATGGCCGTGATCGCCCTGGCGATCAAGATCGGGGACGGCGGACCGGTGATCTTCCGGCAAACCAGGGTCGGGCTCGACGGCAGCACCTTCACGATGTTCAAGTTCCGCTCCATGCGTCTCGACGCCGAGCAGCTCATCGCAGACTTGCGGGCGGAGAACCCTAACGTCGGATTCTTGTTCAAACTTCAGAACGATCCTCGGATCACCCGGGTCGGGAGCTTCCTGCGCAAGTTCTCGCTCGACGAGCTGCCCCAGCTGTTCAACGTCCTGAGCGGATCCATGTCACTGGTCGGGCCACGTCCGCCGCTCCCGGCTGAAGTGGACTCGTACGAAGATCACACCCGGCGCCGGCTGCTCGTCACGCCCGGTCTGACCGGGCTGTGGCAGGTCAGCGGACGCTCGCTGCTCAGCTGGGAGGAGAGCGTCCGGCTCGATCTCCGCTACGTGGAGAACTGGACCCTGACGCTCGATCTGTTGATCATGTGGAAGACCTTCTTCGCAGTCCTCGCCAAGCGCGGCGCCTTCTAGACCCCGGCCGTCCGGCTGGTGCGCTTCCAGGCGGGTGGCAGATCACCCAAACCCGAATCGGCGCCGGCCATCGCCACCGGCACTCCCCCGAAGGGCGAAGATCATGATTTGCTTCTACCGCGGTCACCTGGACCGCGGAATCCAAAGGGATGCTTTGGATTTTCCAGGTAACAGCGCAGCCATCCAAGGGTTTACCAAAGCGCGGACGGCTGATCTTGGCGGCTGTTACGCTCGTCCGGAATCCAGCGTTTCGATCCCGGGGGACAGATGAGGATCGCCATCTTCGGGCTGGGCTACGTCGGCACCGTAACCGCCGCAGGCCTGGCGTCGCAAGGCCATCACGTGTGCGGCGTGGACGTGGACCTGGTCAAGGTCGAACACATCCGCTCAGGCCGCAGTCCAGTGGTCGAGCCTGGCATCGACGAGCTCATCGCGGCCGCCGTCGAGGCCGGAACGCTCACGGCCACCACCGACCCGGTCGTCGCGTTGGAGCGGGCCGACGTCTCGCTGTTGTGCGTCGGCACGCCGTCGATGCCGCAGGGCGGCACGAACCTCACCTACCTGCGCCGGGCGCTGGACGACATCCGCGAGGCCATGGCGGTCGCCGTGCCGCCGTCATCGGGCTTCCACGCGGTCGTGGTGCGCAGCACTGTGCCGCCCCGGACCGGCGACGACGTCGTCAGCAGGGCCTTCTCGGGCATCTCGGCCGAGACCGGCTGGTCCGTCGGGACGGCGATGTGTCCGGAGTTCCTCCGTGAGGGCTCGGGTGTTGCCGACTTCTTCTCCCCGCCGTTCGTGGTGCTCGGCACCACGGATCAGCGGGTGACCGACCTGGTCACGCAAATGTTCTCTTTCCTCGGCCGGGACATCCGGCTGGTCGACGTGCGCAGCGCCGAGGCGCTGAAGTACGCCTGCAACGCCTTCCACGCGACGAAGGTCTCGTTCGCCAACGAGATGGCCCGTATCTTCCGCACGTTCGGCGTGGACTCCCGGGAGGTGATGCGGGTCTTCAGCGAGGACAAGGTGCTCAACATCTCGCCGGCCTACCTGATGCCGGGCTTCGCGTTCGGTGGGTCCTGCCTGCCGAAGGACCTGCGGGCCCTGCTGGACATGGCCCGGCTGAACGCACTCGACGTGCCGCTGCTCGCCGGCACCCTGCAGACCAACGAGCTGGTCATCGCGGACCTCGTGGACCGGCTGATCGCCAGCCCGCACCGAACGATCGCGATGCTCGGCCTCAGCTTCAAGATGAACACTGACGATCTGCGGGAGAGCCCGAACGTCGAGCTGGCGGAGCGGTTGATCGGCAAGGGCTTCGAGATCCGGATCTACGACCCGATCATCAACCCGGAGCGGCTGATGGGCTCGAACCTGCGCTACATCGAGAGCCGCCTGCCGCACCTGCGCAGGCTGCTTGTCGGTGCGCCGGCGGACGCGCTGCGGGGATGCGACGCGGCAGTCGTCGCCACCTCGGACAGCGGCGCCCTGGAGGAGCTGCGCGCCAAGCCGCCGGCGTGGATTCTCGACCTGCACGGGCGTCTCGGCGCCGAGGTCGAGCGGCTACCCGGCTACGAGGGAATCGGGTGGGTCGTGTGACCGGTCCGACTGAAGTGACCGTACGGCCGCGGATCCTCATTATCGTGCAGAACCTGCCGGTGCCTTTCGACCGTCGGGTGTGGCTGGAGTGCAAGGCCCTGAGCGCGGCGGGCTACGACGTCACCGTCGTCTGCCCGAAGGGCAAGGGCGATCCCGGGTACGCGGTGCTGGACGGCGTCACGCTGCTGAAGTACCGCCCGTACGCGCCGGGCGGCAGCGGATTCGGCTTCGTGCTGGAGTACGCCTACTCGTTCCTGGCCACGGCCAGGCTGGTGCTGCGCGCCCGCCGCGCCGGCAGGTTCGCGGTGCTGCAGGCCTGCAACCCGCCGGACATCTTCTGGCCCATCGCCCGGTGGCTGCGCCGTCAGGACGGCACGCGGTTCGTCTTCGACCACCACGACCTGTGCCCGGAGCTCTACGACTCGCGCTTCCCCGACGGGGCCTCGCTGCCGAAGCGGGGTCTGCTCGCGCTCGAGCGGGCGACCTTCCGGACAGCCGATCACGTCACCTCCACCAACGCCTCGTACGCCGAGATCGCCAAGCGCCGGGGTGGTAAGTCCGATGCAGAGGTCACCGTGGTGCGTACCGGTCCAGACGAGGACCGGCTGCACTTCACCAACCGGAAACCGGAACTGCAGCGCGGCCGGCAGCATCTGGTCGCCTACATCGGCGTCATGGGCCCGCAGGACGGTGTCGACTTGGCCGTCAGAGCCGCGGGGCATGTGGTGCACGAGCTGGGCCGGGACGACATCGCCTTCACGTTCATGGGCGGCGGCGACTGCTACGACGATCTGTTGGCGCTGCGGGACGAGCTCGGTCTGCAGGACTACCTCGAGCTGCCCGGCCGGGTGCCGGACGAGACCGTGCTCGACGTCCTCTCCACCGCTGACGTCGGCCTCTCGCCGGACCCGAAGAACCCGCTCAACGACCTGTCCACGATGAACAAGACGCTGGAGTACATGGCCTTCGGGCTGCCGGTGGTCGCGTTCGACCTGAAGGAGACCCGGGTGTCGGCCGGAGCGGCGGCGACGTACGTGGCCGACGGCGACATCGCCGGCTATGCCCAGGCCATCGTCGACCTCGTCGACGACCCGGCGCGCCGCGAGTCGATGGGCAGGACCGGACGGCTCCGGATCGCCGAGGAGCTCGGCTGGCCGTATCAGCGGGAGGCCTATGTCGCCGTCTACGACGGTCTCATCGACCGAGCGCGGGTCGAGGATGACATGGGCGCCTTGCAGGCCCGTCGAAATCGACTGAGCACGGTTGGCGCGCACGACGGTCGATCAGATCGACCACTGGAAACCCCACGATAGAGCAATCCACCTCAACCGCGGTGTGGCATTGGGGACAGGCATACTTTGCCTCGCTTGGCAAATTCACCTTGCGTTCGCACTGACGATTCCGCTTCTAGGGTCGCTCAGCGAACGAGGATGGGCCTCATGGACAGTCGTAGTGGACGCGCAGGCCGCCTAGGCTGGTACGCCCGCCGTCTCAGTTCCATGACCGCGGCTGAGATGGTGTGGCGCAGCAGGCGGTTGGTGAGGGAGCGGGTCCCGCGCCGTGATGTCTCGTCGCGAGCCAACGCGCGGCTGCTGCGCTCTCAGGACGATTGGCTTTTGGTCGCCGATCGCTTCCGCGAGGGACTGGGGCGTCCTGTCTTGTTGGACCGTTCCCGCGCGCAATCCATCGCTGCACGCCACCCTGACGAGGTGGCCGCGTTGGTCGCCGCTGCGCAGCGAGTCCGCGCCGGCTACGTCACGTACTTTGGCTATCCAGAGGTGCTGCTGGGTAACCCGGTCGACTGGAACCATGACCCCCTCCGCGACTTTCGGTGGCCATCGCGCGACTCCACGAGGATCGATCACCGGATTGCCGTCGCCGACCCCAAATGGATCTGGGAGCTCAATCGTTTGCAACACCTGCCGTGGCTCGCCGAGGCATGGCTCTTCACCGGGGATCACACTTTCGCGGAACTCGCGCTCGATCACCTCGACTCGTGGATCGACCAGAACCCGCTGGGCCGCGGCATCGCCTGGCGGGGCGCGTTCGAAGCCGGAGTCCGAGCGATATCGGTCGCGCTGACTCTCCAAGGTCTACGGGACTCCCAGGCCCTGACTCCTCGGCGCTTCGAAAGAAGCGTCAGGATGCTCGCGGCCAGCGCGGACCTCTGCTGGCGCGACCGCTCCCGGTTCAGTTCCGCGAACAACCACCTGGTTGGTGAAATGGCCGGGCTTGCGACCGTTGCCATGTTGTTCCCGGAGCTGGCGCCGGCGGGGCGCTGGGAGGAGTGCGCGTTACGGGCTCTCATTGTGGAAGCGTCACGCCAGATTCTGCCTGACGGAGCCGGCTCCGAGCAGGCGGTGGGTTACCAGGTCTTCACTGCCGAGCTCTTGCTGCTTGTCGCTGCGCTGCTCAGGTCCCGAGGGGACACCCTCCCGGCAGGCATCCGAGCTGCGATGGACAGGAGCGCGGACTACCTCGCGGCTGTTGTCGGCCATCAAGACCCGGATCCGCGATATGGAGATGACGACGAAGGCTTCGCGGTGCGGCTCGGACCCGAGCCCCGGCGGACGGTACGCGACCATCTCGGTATCGTGGCCGCTCTGACCGGGAACGAGCGGGCCCGTCGGGCAGGGACCACGACGCTGTCCGCACTGTGGGTGGATGCGAGTACCCGATGGCCGGAAGCTGACCGGGTGCCAGAGAAGGGCGCTAGACCGGCGAGCCTGTTCGCCCCGGACGGGGGGCTTGTCGTACTTCGCTCGGGCGCTCGACGCCTGACCATGGATGTCGGTCCGTTGGGCTATCTGTCCATCGCGGCTCATGGTCACGCCGATGCCCTGGCCGTGACTTTGAGCCTCGACGGGCATGAGGTGATCGGAGACCCCGGCGCAGCGAGCTACTACGGTCATCCCGAGTGGCGGCAGGTTCATCGCGGAACGCGCGTACACCCGACCGTCATGGTGGACCGTGAGAACCAGTCCGTCTCCGGCGGGCCCTTCATGTGGACCGAGCACGCGGGAGTCCACGTTCGCGCTGTGGAGCTCGAGCGCGGGATTGTCGATGCCGAACACGACGGCTACCGGCGACTCGTCAGTCCGGTCACCCATCGACGTTGGTTGTTCGCGCCCCCCGAGGAACGCGCCACTGTCCTGATCGTGGACGAGATATCGGGGTCCGGCGTGCATGAGATGCGGGCCTCGTGGCCGCTGCACCCGAGCCTCGGCATAGAGAGGATCGGTCACGGGTATGTGGCGAGCCGGAGCGGCGAGGCTGTAGCCGAGATCGTCATCGCGGCAACCCATGAGATTACAGTCGAACAGGTGCGAGGGGATGAAGACGCTCACCTCGGGTGGTGGTCCGACCGCTTGGAGGCACGAGTGCCGTCCTGGCTGATCGGTGGAATAGTGCGCGGCAGCGTCCCCATGGTGATGGCCACACTGGTTCGCCCTGCGAAGGGGGGCGAGGGGGCCGCCATCACCGACCCCACGGTGTCGCAGGTTGCTGAGGTGATCACGACGTCGTGGTGTTCGTTGGGAAATCGTCATACAACCACAATCGATCGCTCACGACCAGGCGCAATCGAGCACCGTTCGCGGCCCGCGGGCTGACTTGCACGCGCTGCGCGACGGGTCGGGCGCTACAGATGGGTGGTCAGCTTCACAGTCACCAGCGTCTCCTCCCCACATCTTTCCGTGATATCGAGCCGCGGAATCGGCATGCGTTGGATGCCAGCCCGATACGATGGGCAGGTGGGTTCGCATGTTCATTCCGGTGATTTATGACTTCTGCTAAGCCCCTAGGGCGACCGCACAGTTCAAGAGCTGGCCTGACTTCTCAACCCGAAGGGGTTCACCGCTCATCTGATTTACCGCGGGAGGACACCTCGACGACGGAGTCGCGATCATTTAGGAGGCCTTTTGTCAGCTTCCTGACAACCGTTTACCAAACCGAGGGCTATCTGCCGGAGATGATTGATTCGGTTCTCGCACAGACATCTGATGATTGGGAGCTGGTGATTGTCGATAATGGCCTTTCCGACGCCGTTGCACAGGTCGTGAATTCCTACGGACATGACCCTAGAATCCGATTAGTCCGCCAACAGAACCGGGGATACCGCGGTGGCGTGATGGCTGCGGCGGCCGTCGCGCTCGGACAGTACGTCTGCGTTCTCGACAGTGATGATATGGTAATGCCAGGATTCGTCACCACCATCGCCGAATTCATCGAATACCATCCAGAAGTCGACGCCGTGGGCTGCGATGCAGTCCAATACGACGAGAGTCATCTGGTGCATTTGCAAACAGGCCACCTCGACTCGCTCGGCGTGCGATGGCAACCCCGCTTTGCGCGGGAGAAGCTAACGATGACGGACCTGGTGTCTGGGGCAATTCCTTACTACACAGGAGCGGTGCGCCGAGAAGCGTGGGAGGCGGTGGGCGGCTACGCCGAAGTGAGCTTGGATGTCGACGAGTCGAAGATGCCCCTGTACTCGGACCATGTCACAGACGTGCAAATGTGGATCCGTCTCGTTCAAGGCTATGACGTGAGGCTGATTGCCGCACGTTTAGGTTGGTGCCGGATCCGAAGCGAATCCCTTTCGCGGGACAGAGCGAAGGTGGAGGCCTTCGAGGTCGCGCTCATCACCACATTGTCCAAGGCCGCGGAATCCGCAGGTTCGGCGGCAGAGGGCGGAGCCGCGAATCGGATGATCAAGAGATTGCGCTTTGCTCAGGAGCTGCGCCGGGCGCGCTCGGCTTTGCTCGACGGGGACATACCGGGAGCGCGACAACATGCACGACAGGCATACACTTTTCAGCCCGGCTTTCGAGCCGCTGTTGTCGTGGCGTCTCTGGCGGTCTTACCAACGGCACTGCGCAGGCTGCACCCCTACAAGCAGAATGCCACGACATGGTGGCGGCGTGTCCGCGAGTCCCAGGTGCGTGGCTCCGAACAGAACACCTAAAGGTCACTCTGATGTGATCTTGTTGCGTGGCCCAGAGCATTCGGCGGCAAAGCTCCACGACGGCGTCAGTTTTCCTACGTTCGGAGGCGTACTATCGGCACAAATAGCATTTGCGAAACCGCACATTTGCGTTAAGTTAGTCTGTTACAGTCGTATCCGTGCACCAGTTCGAGACGGCCAAGACATCAGTTCGCCCCAGCCGCTCGTGTCTGTCTAACCCGCAGGAAGATCCCATGGAGCCGTGGGACGCCTCGGGAGACGGCTAGGAGACCGAGGCTGATGTCAGCGACACGTCGCATCGTCGTCACCGGCGGAGCAGGCTTCATCGGCAGCACGCTCACCGATCGGCTGCTCTCCGAGGGTTGGCAGGTCACCGCCATCGACGGTTTCGATCCCTTCTACCCACGGGCGGTGAAGGACGCGAACCTCCAGGATGCGCTCGGCAATCCCGCCTTTCATCTCGCGGAGGTGGACACCCGGGACCGAGATGCCTTGCTGGCGACGGTCGAGAACGCCCGGCCGGAAATCATCGTCGACCTCGCGGCACGGGCAGGAGTGCGGCCATCGATCGCCGATCCGGACGTATATGTCGACGTCAACGTTCGGGGCTTCCAGCACACGCTGGCAGCATGCCAGGCCGTCGGTGCCCGGCTCGTGTTCGCATCCTCGAGTTCGGTCTACGGGGCAGACCCGCGACGCCCGTTCCGCGAGGAGCAGATGGCGGGTCAGCCGCTATCACCGTATGGGGCCACGAAGGTCGCCGGAGAGGCACTCGCGCATGCCCACCATGCAATCACCGGACTGCCGGTTGCCATCGCCCGCCTGTTCACTGTGTACGGGCCGCGGCAGCGCCCTGACTTGGCAATCCACTCTTTCGCACGGCAAATGCTGGAAGGACAGCCGATCACCCTTTACGACGGCGGGCGCGGAAGCCGGGACTACACGTATGTAGACGACGTCGTGGATGCGTTCGTTCGGTTGATCGATGCTCCAGCGCCGTACTTGTTGGTCAACATCGGGGGGCACAGTCCCGTCACGACCAGCGAGCTGGTCGACCGGATGGAGCACGCCTTGCAGGTCCGGGCCATCCGAGAGGTGGGTCCAGCGCAGCCCGGCGATGTCCCTGCGACATATGCCGACATCTCCAAAGCGGGCGAGGTGTTGGGGTGGCGGCCGCGGGTGCCGCTTGATGAAGGGCTTGCTCGCTTCGGCGCGTGGCTTCGTCCGCTGCTGCGCCCGCGCGAGGCGGTTCATACGTGACATCGCGCAACTTTGGCGGGATGAGGATCATCTGATGTGCGGGATCGTCGCCGTTGCGTCGTTCTCATCCGGCGACTGGTCGGATGTCGCATTGGCGATGTCCGACACGCTTGCGCACCGCGGTCCGGACGACAGCGGACTGGCCGCGCTGCCGTCCGAGGGCGTCGCACTCGCCCAACGACGGCTAAGCATCGTCGACATCGCCGGCGGCCACCAGCCCATGTGGGACAACCGCCACCACATCTGCGTTGTCTTCAACGGCGAGATCTACAACTGCGTCGAACTGCGCGAGCAGTTGGTGGCGCTGGGATATCAGTTCACTACCGATCACAGTGATACCGAAGTGCTCGTGCACGGGTACGCGCAGTGGGGTACCGCGCTGTTTGCGAAGCTCAACGGCATGTTCGCAATCGCGCTCTGGGACCGGGAGCGACGCTCGCTCGTGCTGGCGCGCGACCGCACCGGGGAGAAGCCACTTTACTTCGCACGGCTCCCGGGCGGCGGCTACGCGGTTGGCTCGGAGATCAAGGCTCTGCTGCGCCACCCCGAGGTGGAGCGTGAACTCGACCCGGTGGCCCTCGAGCAGTACCTGTCTTTCGACTTCGTGATCGGACCGCGCACCATGCTGCGTGGTGTCGAGAAGCTGCTGGCTGGGCACTACGCCGTTATCTCATCCGGGCGCATGGTGGTCGAGCCGTTTTGGCGAATGGACTTCGAGCGCCGACAGTGGAACGAGGACGACGCGGTCGCTCGCCTGGACGAACTCCTACGTCGGTCGGTCCGGCTCCGACTACTGTCGGACGTGCCGCTCGGCCTCTTCCTCAGCGGCGGCCTCGACTCGACCACCATCGCCTACTACATGCGCGAGGCGGGGAGCACGGTCCGCTCGTTCTCGATCGGCTTCGAGGAACACGGCTTCGACGAAACGCGGTACGCCCAGCTAGTGGCCGATCACCTGGGAACAGAGCACCACATGGAGGTGCTCTCCGAGGACCGGGTGCGCGACCTGCTGCCGCATGTCACAGATATCCTCGACGAGCCGATGGGTGATCCCGCGGTGTTGCCGACCTACCTACTCAGTCAATTCACGCGCCGTCATGTGAAGGTGGCTCTGGGTGGCGACGGCAGTGACGAACTGCTCATGGGATACCGGACATACCCGATATTGAAGGCATCGCGGCTCGTTGATGTGCTCCCTTTGGGCGTACGCCGCAGCGCAGGCGAGCTGATGTCCCGCCTGCCCTCGCGTCGCGCGACGAACATCGGCGCATTCGTCGGCGACACGCCTCCGCAGAGGGTGCTGAGTTTGCTCGGCTCGTTCCGCGGGCGGGCACGGTCGATTCTGTCCGAGGATGTGCGGCTACACCTTCCGCCGAGCGTCTTCACCGAGTCCGACGCGGCCTTGGCGACAGCCACCGGCGGGGCTTCGGGCTGGGCCGACACCACCATCGGTGCGTATGTGCGGGGCTACCTTCAAGAGGACATCCTGGTCAAAGGCGATCGGGCCAGTATGGCGGCTTCACTGGAAGTCCGTGCGCCGTTCCTCGACCCAGACCTGATGGACTTCCTCGCAACCGTCGGCCCTTCGCTCAAGCTCAGGGGAACCACTCGGAAGTATCTGCTGAAGCGGCTGATGCGAGGACGAATCCCCGACGAGATCATCGATCGACCGAAGCAGGGATTCGCCGTCCCGCTCGGCGCCTGGTTCCGCGGTGCCCTGCGACCGCTGGCTGTCGAGCGACTCTCGCAAGACTGTGTACGTGCAACCGGCGTCCTTGACCCCGCGGCGGTGACTCGCCTTCTCGACGACCACTTGGCCGGGCGAGCCGACTACGGTCGTCAGCTGTGGCTCCTCCTACAGTTAGACCTGTGGCGCGAGCGCTGGCTGTCTGCCGAGTACCAGGTCGCGCGGTGACGCATCCGACGCGTATCCGAGTGATGTATGTCGTGCCCGACCTCCGGGAAGGCGGCGCGGAGCGACACGTGACGAGGCTGATGCCCAATCTTGACCGGGCGCGTTTCGAAGCGGCGGTGGTGTGCATCGGAGGCGAGGGAAAACTCTTCGGCGATCTCGCGGCGTCCGGCACGCGGAGAGTCGCGCTGAATCGTACGAAACGTCAGGCGATTTCAGCTTTGCGCGACCTCGTCCGCGAGATGCGGAACTTCGCTCCCGACGTCGTGATCACGCGTGGCTACAACGCCGAGATGCTCGGGCGCATTGCAGCTCGATTGACACACGTCCCGCGCAGTCTCGTCTGGGTGCGCAATCACGGCGACATCGAACCCCGAGGTGCGGTGCGCCGAATCGCGGACCGGCTGCTGGATCGGGGAACCAGTGCCTACTTCGGGCTGGCGAAGGCACAGATCGAATACATGGTCGGCGACTTGAAGTACTCGCCGGACAAGATTCGGATCATCCACAACGGCGTCGATCCCGACGGTTTCGACTGCACCGATGATCGCAGCGCGGTATCCGCTCTCGGCATCCGCGAGTCCGACAAGGTTGTCGGCATCCTCGCGGCGCTGCGGCCGGAGAAGGACCACGACACCTTTCTCCGGGCCGCGCGTTCGGTGGCTGACCGCGTGCCGAATGCGAAATTCCTGATTGTCGGTGAGGGTCCGATGCGAACCGAAATCGAAAGACTCACCAGGGAACTCGGTCTGGACGACCGCGTGGTACTGACTGGATCCCGCTCGGATGTCCCGGATCTTCTCCGGGCGATAGACGTGTTCGTCCTGAGCTCCTCCACCGTCGAGTGCTTCCCGAATGCGCTGCTGGAGGCCATGGCGGCCGGGCGGCCGGCAGTGTGCACGGCGGTTGGCGGCATACCGGAAATCATCGCGGAACCAGAGACGGGCTTCCTCGTGCCCGTGCACGATCCCGGCGCACTCGCCGACCGGCTCGTGCACATTCTGTCCGACTCCGAGCTCGCACGTCGGATGGGTCGAGCGGCGCGCGCGCGGGTCAAAGCCCTGTTCAGCCTGCGCGGAAGCGTGGTGGCAGCCGAGCAAGCGCTGGAAGACCTGGTGCGCAATGGCTAGCTTGACGTTGCGCGAGGATGTCGCCGAGAAGCTAGGACCGCGTCATGGTTGGCCGGGTAAGGCCGGGTCGGGTCGGCGATCGTCGTGCGTTTGACCTTCCAGTTGCGACGCGGTCCGATCCGTCCCCTGATCGGTCGGCATGCGGTTAGGCGAGGCCATGAGGCCCGCAGCACTCACCGCGTAGAGTTCGAAACCGGATCACACGTTGACGTCTTCATCCACGACGTCCCGGACCTCAACCCGGCGGATGGCGCCACGGGTTAAGTAGATCACCTCGATGAGCCAGGCACCTGCGCGCCGCCACCGTGGCCGCAGCCACCGCGAGCTCAGCCTTCAGTACCGGCTAGGGTGGGGGCAACTCGTGTGTTCTCGCGTGACCCCCTGCTTAGAGGTCTTGGTCGATTGATTGGAGCTGTGGTGTCGCAGCCTGTCTTTAGCATCCTCACCTCGGCCCACCAAAATGAGCAGTACCTGACAGAGATGATCGACTCCGTCCGCAGTCAGACCTTCGACGGGTGGGAATTGATCATAGTCGACGGGACATCCGATGAGACAGTGCGGATCGTTGCAGGCTACGGCAACGACGAACGTATACGGCTGGTACGCCACGTGTATCAGGGTCTTGGCAGCGCCGTCGATGCCGCGGCGGCGGCGGCACGTGGCCGGTACTACGTCGTCGTCCACGGTGACGATGTGCTGAGGCCGATATTCTGCGAGCGCACACACGCGGTGCTCGAGAAGAATCCCGGGATCGACGCGGTTGGAGTCGACGCATACCCATTCCTCGACGACGGTCAGCTCCAGCCTCCCAGTTTCCGGCAGCGCAGCGGGGTGACGAGCGAGCCGGGCATCGACCACCGCGTGCAACTAGTGGATGTCATCCGTGGGGCGGCGCTGTATTACACGGCTGCCATCCGTGCCGAGGCGTGGCACATCGGTGTCGGCTATACATCCGACACTCCCAAAGTCGAGGACTTGGCGATGTTTCTCCGCATGCTGGCCGCAGGGTGCGACATCAGGGTGTTGCCTGAACAGCTGGCCGGTTACCGGCTGCATGAGGACACGGCACGCGGCGTGCGTTTCGACCAGGAAGAATACGAGGACAGCGAGGAACGGGCGTTTGCGAAGGTCGCCACGCTGACCAACGCACCCGACGTGTTGAAGGAGCTGGACCAGCGGCTCCGCAAGCTCCGTTACCAGCGGGCCATGCGGCGAGCGCGCACGGCGCTGCAGGAGTCGGACACGGTGACAGCGCGTCAGCAGGTCCGGCTGGCCCTGCAGCAGCGCCACGCCCTGAAGCCCGCGGTCATCTACGCGGTACTTCTAGTGGCCCCTGGCCTTATCCGCCACGGACAAGCCGCGAAACTGAAGGTGCGCGGTCTCGTTGCCGCACTAGCGCGGCGCCGGGGATGAGCCGTCTCGGAGACATATGTTCAATGCGGGTGAGCAATCGAGTTCGTCCCTGCCGCCTGCTTGGATGAGCGGCGCCGATGGGGCCGCTTCTCCAGGTCAAGGGCGGCCATCGGCCGTCGCGCAGACTGCGCGCAGTGGTGTGAGCACCGAGTCCCAGCTCCCCTCAAGGCCCATAATGGTCATTAGCAGCGCCACAACCAGGCGGACAAGCTCTCGAGCAAGCCAGGACGAGTGGGCAGGTCGGTCTCGGCCGCTCGAGGGACGTGTCCAACGCAACGGACCACCGGCGTCCAGGGTTGTCAAGACTCATCTGACGACGCATTTGGGAAGATACGGTTATGACCGTGAATCGAGAAGTGAAGGCGCGGAAGGTCAGCGTTATCACTGGCTTGCTTGAGGGCCGCCGTGCGGCTGGGCGCGTGCTCGTGGTTGGGTGCGGCGACGGCAGGGAAGCGGGTCAAATAGCTCGAGAGCTTGATCTCGAGGTCGTTGGAGTCGACATTGGGAACGAATTCGAGTTCGCGCATGAAGACTCCGCCCCGGCTACGCTCCTGACGATGGACGCGCAAGCCCTGGAGTTTCCCGACGAAAGCTTCGATGTCGTCTATTCGTTCCACATGCTCGAGCACGTAGCGGATCCATTGATAGCCCTCCACGAGATGCGACGGGTTTTGCGGCTTCGCGGAACATACCTAGTGGGTACGCCCAACAAGGAGCGGCTGATCGGCTACATCGGGTCCGCTTCGCCCATCCGAGACCGAATTCGGTGGAACGTCGCGGACTGGCGGGCGAGACTGGCGGGCCGATGGTCGAATGCGCAAGGAGCGCATGCGGGGTTTACGGCCCGGGAGCTTGTCGACATGTGTGCCGACACCTTTGGTGACGCCACTGCAGTGAGCGACGATTACTACCGAAGTCTTTATGCAGGCAAGAGACGACTGATCAACGGGCTGATCCGCACCGGTTTAAGTCGGTCAGCTTACCCAGCCGTCTACGTGGCTGGACGAAAGTCGATCCAAGCCGGCGCGAAGAGGGGGAACGACTAGCCGGCAGCTGACCTCGAAACTGACCAAACGGTTTCTGCCGACCCGCCGCAGATGCCTCTCCACCACCCGATCTGGCTACTTCGGCAGCGGCGTCTGGGGTGGCCCGATCAGCCTCGGCCCGGACGGCGATGACTTGACAGTGGGTGCGGTGGAAATGGCCGTGGCGAATCGGCAGCCACCTGGCGACGGCGGCATAAGCCTGGAAGAGGACCGACGCCCCGCGTCCTCGCGCATCTTAACTTCAGGCCCCTTCGTCAGACCTTTCGTCCCGAACGCCGTACTGCGCCTTGGCCGACGGATAGATTATGAACGGATCGTTCCCACCACTGGACGATGAAGGATGCTAGGCGTTGCACCAGATTTCCGCTAGGTCGAGTATTTGCGAAGGGGGCTGGACTTGGTCCATCTGGAGCTGTCGGCAAGCCGGAAGGTTGAGCCGAGCGAACAGCTCTTCCCCTTGAGACCGCGGCTTGAACTGACCGCGGCATGAACTGCCCGCGTCGGTGCGACCGCGGAAGCCGGCATGGAGTGAATGCGGGCACCCGCCCGAAGTCATCGAACTGGGCTTGGGCGTGAGCAGGACTGGCCGTAAGCGCCACGTCTCGGAGAGCCTTGCTGCTGGGAGGCAGCCGCGCATCCTGATTGAGAACGGTGAGTATTGGCTGCGTAACAACGGGGACCTGGCCATGCTGGCAGCCACGATCTCCCGACTTCGCGACCGGTGGCCGCGCGCACGCATCGCTGTGCTGACCGACGTGCCCGCGCTCCTGCGAGCCTACTTTCCCGGGATCGAGCCCGTCTCCAGATTCGACAAGGATCCGTGGGGCACGCCTTCTCGATTGGAGGTGCTTGCCGGACGACTGGGCCCCCGCATCGTCGGACCAATTGCTGTCGGCCGACTTCGACTTCGGGTGTGGCTGACTCGAAAAGCTCGGCTCATCCGTGCCAGGATGTCGAGACCGTTGACGCCGCGCTCCGCGACCAACATGACAACGCGACCGGATGTAGCCGCAACCAGGTATGTCTTGCGCCCAGGTAGTGCAGCAGCCGCACGGGATGCATCTCTCGTCATGGCCCTTGGCGGCGGATATCTCACCGACGCCGACCCGGCCCAGACGGTCCGCGCACTTACCTTGCTCGAATACGCCTCGGACCATGGTGTCCGCGCGGTCTTGGTCGGGCAGGGAATCGGTCCTCTTGAGAACCCCGCACTGCAACGCCGCGCGGCCGAAGCGCTCCCCAAAATGGACTTCATCGGTCTGCGCGAACGGCGCTGCGGGCCGGAGATCTTGCGCCGTGCGGGAGTGTCATCCGACCGAGTGCTGGTCACCGGGGACGACGCGGTCGAACTGGCCTATGCGGCGCGCAGCGAATCCCCCGGCTCCAGTCTTGGCGTCTGCCTGCGGATCGCGGCCTACACACCCCTGCGCCAGTCTGCGCACGAAATCGTTGGGCGAGTGGTCAGACGCGAATCCGCGCGCTACCGTGCCAGGCTGGTCCCGCTGATCATCTCGGAGCATCCTTCCGAGGACCGCCCCGGCACCCTTCCACTAGTCCGAGGGGCAGAAAGGGTCGCTCGCCTCTTGCCGCGATACTCGTATCCAGCACAGGTTGCACAGCGCGTGGCCGTGTGCCGCATCGTGGTCACGGGTGCCTATCATCTCGCGGTCTTCGCTCTCTCACAGGGAATCCCAGTGGTCGCGATGACCAGCTCTCGATACTACGACGACAAGTTCCTCGGACTCGCCGACATGTTCGGTGTGGGTCTTACCCTGGTGCGGCTCGACGACGCGTCGCTCGAGCATGAGCTTGCTGCTGGAATCAGCAAGTCCTGGGAGCAGGCTCCCTCCGTCCGGGAGGAACTCCGAGCTCGAGCGCGCGAGCAGATCGATGCCTGTCGGGAAGCGTACGACCGAGTCTTCGCCCTCACAGAGAAGCAAGCCGACCCGCAGCCCTCGGTCGTGCTTCGGCAGTCGCCTCCACCGCAGACGAATGGGCAGCAGCAGTCGTGAAACCCGAGCCTCAAGGAACACACGAAGCGGGTAACGGCGCGAACGGGCGGCCCTTAGGCTCGTCCATTCGAAGGGTGGCGAGCGCATCGGCACTGGCCCTGATCATCGGGCAGTCGGTGTCCTTCGCCCAGACGATCGCCCTCGCACGGATATTGAGTCCGGCGGAGATCGGTATTTTTGCTGCCGGGACAGTACTGACGATCTTCCTGGGCAATGTTGTCGAGGGAGGCCTTCGCGCTGGGCTGATTCACCGTGAGGCGGGCCTCGCCGACGCGACCGAAACCGTCTTTTGGTTCACCTTGATCGCCGGAGCAGCAATGGCCTTAGCCGCTCTTGTGGTGGCACCTCTCATCGGAAGGATCTTCGGGAGCGACACGGTGGCACTCGTTGCCGCCGCGTCGTCGGGGCTGCTAGTCCTCAACGCGCTCATGAACGTACCTGAGGCGCTTCTGCAGCGAGAGTTCAGTGTCCGGCGTCGCCTCGTTGTCGGACCTCTTGTCTCCATCACGTTCGCGGTCGTGTCGGTATCCCTGGCTGCGATGGGATGGGGGGTGTGGGCGTTGGTCGGTGGCATTTATGCCTCCCAGATCGCAGCGCTGTTGGCCTTGTGGCTGCTCGTGAGCTGGCGGCCGAGACGCGGCCGAGCATCGGTCAGGCTGTGGCGCGAGCTCGCTCGATACGGCTTCCCGCTGGCATTGGGAACGGTTGTCGCGCGCGGTCGTACGCTGGCCGAGGCGTTCGTGGTCGGCCGCTGGCTGAGCCCCAGTTCGCTCGGCTTCTTCCGCTACGCACAACGCATTGGGCGCCTGCCGACTACTGCCATAATCGAGATCGGTTCCAATTCGCTGTTTCCAGCATTCTCACGAATTGCTGGAGATCGTGACCGGATGCTTGCAGCCTACAGACGGGCACTGCACTGGGGCATGGTCGCAGCCTCGGCCACCGCTGGCTTGATGCTTGCGCTCGGCGAACCAGCAGTCGTCGTTTTGTTCGGCGAACCATGGCGGAACGCAGGCATAGCTCTGGTCGCCATGTCCGGAATAGGTATTGGCTACGCGATGACCTGCGTCAGCGAGGAGGCCATCAAGGGGGTCGGCCGCACCAAGCTTCTCAACTGGCTCACGGCGATGGACATGATTGTCGGAGTGGGGCTGCTTGTGACACTCACCCTTTGGGGTGGTCTCATCGGTGCCTCGCTTTCACTGTCGATCACATCAATCGTCATCGGCGTGGTCATGCTGGTACTGGCTCGCCAAGTGGTTATCGTTCCCCTTCGTCAACTCGCCTCGGCGCTGCTGACCCCGATGCCAGCTCTCGCGGTTGCCGCAGGAATTACGTGGCTATTCGAGCACTACCTGATGAAGGCGGATTTGCGACCTCTGCCAGTTGCCGTCGGGTTTCTTTTGCTTGACGGTCTGGTATACGTCATCGCATACTTCTCGATCCTGTCAATATTCGCCAGACCGAGTGCGAAGGCTATCCTCCGGATAGGACGTGGGGCCGCGCAGAAAATTCGCGAAAGGCGTAGGGGGCCAGTCTCGGCGAAGGCACAAACATAGCGGAATCCCGACCAGCTGGACGCGGCGATCGAACACGCGGCGCGCTACCAGATCAGCACAGGTGGATCATCGCGCGCCGATCAGGCTCACGAGAAGGTCCTCGTAACCGCGCGCGGTTTGCTCTATGCGGTACATCTTCTCGACTCGGCTCCGTGCCGAGATTCCGAGCCGTGCGCGCAGCTCCGAGTCGTCCGCGAGAGCTGCCAGCCGTTCTGCCATCGCGGAGCTCTCGCCGACCGGCACGATGAATCCTTGTTCTCCGTCAACGATCATGTCACGCAGTGCCCCGCAATCGGTTACCACCATGGGGATGCCGGCAGCCATGGACTCGATTGCCGTCATAGGGACACCCTCGTGAACCGAGGACAGGCAGGAAACGTCGAAGGCCGGTAGCAGAGCTGGTACGTCGCGGCGTACCCCCATGAACAGGACTTTGCCTTCCAGCCCCAACTGCCTGGCCAGCATCTGGAGCTCCATCTCCCGATCACCGCCGCCGACGACGACCAGACGAGCGTGCGGGTGTCCTTCGAGCAGACCGGCGAACGCCTTGAAAAGCACGTGATGTGCCTTCTGGGCGCTCAATCGAGCCACAATTCCGACGACGAAGTCGTCCGCGTTGAGTCCCAGTCGCCCGCGCGCTGCAGCCCTTTCGATACTGTCGGGAAGTGGCTTTGTCACCACGCCGTTCGGTATGACTACCTCTTTGGTTCGGCTCCACGGGCGACGGCCAACTTGCTCCTCGCGGTGCAGGTACTCACCCTGGCTCGGGGACAACAGCACCAAAGCGTCGGACACGCTCAACGTCGTTACCGCCCATCTGGGCAGGCAACGCTTACCGACTCTGGTGAGGTCCATGTCATGAACGGCCACTAGGTTCACCGGCACGCCGGATAGTCGGGCGGCGAGACGGCCCAGTGCCAGCGAGGCTCGATGGTGATGCGTCACCAAGACTGCCTGGATGCCTTCCCGGCGCAGTGACCTCACCAGACGGGTGAGCGTTCGAAGATCGTACCTGCCGCTACGTCCAATGACGTCGACGCGAAATCCTGCCGCTCGATAATCCGCTGCGAGCGGGCCCTCCCTGCGCAAGCAGATCAGCCGCGGCTCGACCACTCGAAGATCGAAGTTTTCGAAGACATCGAGCATCAGCAGCTCAACGCCCCCTACAGCGGTCTCGTCCAGCACCAGCGCTAGCCGGATCGGTTCGCGAGAAATACGGCGGGAAACTGCTGTCGCGATCCTCGGAACGTGCTGATTACTCACCGCCCCAGCTCCTCGTAGAGATTATCAAGAGCTCGCCAGGTCAGATTGACATCGAACCTCTCTCGCATGCGACGGAATGCGCAGGAGCCGAGCGTCGCGCGCCGCTCCGTGTCAGAGATAACCTCTCGCAAGGCGTCGACCAACGACCCTAGGTCACCGACAGGTAGAAGTACGCCACAGCTGCCGACAAGATCAGAAACCCCACCCACATCGGTTGCCACCACACAGAGACCATGCGCCATAGCCTCCAGCACGGCCATTGGCTGACCCTCAAAGGCCGACGGAAGCACAAGAACGTGCGAACCACTCAGCAAGGGCTCGATCTCACCTGGCGCAATCCAGCCAGTCACCCGCACCTGATCGGCAATGCCAAGCTCCTTGACCCTGTTTCGAGCCTTGTCCACTGCCCCGCCTCCCGCCACCACAAGGTCGGCCGCGCCACGGACCGGCCCGTCAGCGAGCTGGCTCCATGCGTCAAGTAGGAGGAAAGCGCCCTTTCGCTCCTCCACTTCGCCAAGAAACAGCACGTGTACCAGCTCTCCCGGACCCGGTTGGCTGACAGCGATGCGCGGCGCGACCGCGTTTGGGACAATGACAATTCGAGCCTTCGGGGCAATCTGTCGTAATGCACCCGCCCACTTGTCCCCCAACGCGATGACGGCCTCCGCCGCCTCAAGCGTCACGCGAATATAGCGTCGGACAAGAGGCGGCGAATCAGCGTAAAACTCCTTGAAGGCGGAACCGTGTACGTGGATCACCACGGGGACTCTAAGAGAGCGGGAGAGCCATGCAAGGAATGACTTGCGCGCAAAGCTGCCGTGGGAGGACGTGTGCAAGTGAACTACAGAAGGTCGTCGGACGACCAGCTCGCGAACGAACGACCCGGTTCCGCGGATGAAGGCTGTAAGCCGTGATGCGACGGAACCGTTGCGGTGAGTGGCCACATGGCGTATGTGCCATAAATCCCATAGCGGAGTTCCTTGCATGGTGCGAACGTAAGTGGCGACGCCTCCCCGCGTCTCCGTGCTCGTCGACACCCAAAGCACGCGTCGACTGCTCATTGATGATTCGCCACTCGAATCGGCGAATATAGCTTTGACGAGATCGGCGCGCCATTCCCCGCTTGAATCGCCGCTGCAGCGCGAGCTCGCTCACGTTGCCAGCCGATCGCCGCTCCGGCTAAGGCCATAACGATGATGTTGGGAAAGTCGAAAAAGCGCAGATCCACTGTCAGGCTGGTCGTTGTCTGCGCGACGAGGCACATGAATGCTGTTATGCCCAGCGGGCGACCATACATCTCTCCTGCGGGTAGCTGAGTGGTCGCACGTACGAGCTTGGTGTATATGAGGACCAATGCAACTATCCAGAGCGCGAGTCCGATGATCCCGAGTTCAACCAGAATTCCAAGGGCGTCGAAGTGGGATGCTATTCCGAAACCGCGTTCCCACGGAATCTCGGGCGAGTACTGCAGGTGGTGATAGGTATTGACTGCGGGGAAGCGGCCTATACCCCACCCCGTCAGCGGTTTCTGCTGGAAAGCCCAGATCGAGGTCGCAATGCTGTTTAGCCGGTCTTGCACTTCGCCGGCGGACCCGACGCCACCGGCACTGCGGTCAGAACTCGTGAAGGTCGACCAGTTACTCACTATCGACAACGCCATCAGTACCAGCGTCAGTACGAAGCCACGGCGGAAGCCACGTCCGGCAACCGCTCCGATGAGGACCACCAGGCCGAACGAGAGCCATACAGCCCTGGTATGCGTCAGGTACAACGCGTAGGCGCTGGCTCCGGCCACCACCACGGCGAACAGCCTGGCCAAGCGAGATTCGACGGCATGCGACGCTATCAGCGTCGCCACGAGGAATCCGACGATGAGCACCAGGCCGTTCACCACCGGCTGATTGAACACACCGTTCGCACGTCCCACCCAGCGAGGATCGTTGACGATGTACCTCGGCCACACGAGCGCGGGGGCAGTGAACTGGAAGATGCTGACTACCGCTGAGTAGGCCGCGGCGCCCACCGCGGACCACAACATGGCCCGGATCGCTCGACGGCTGATGAAAACCGCGCGCCCCACCAAGAACATCCCCAGCGGCATCACGATGCCGATGATGATGAACCGCTGCACGGAGAACGGCTTCCGATCAAGCGGCGACCCCGCCGCATAGACATGCGGCAGCACCATGGATATTACGTTCCATGCGATGTAGAGAACGATGACGGCCAGTATGGGATCCACCTGAGGGTTGCGCCGACGCGAGCCCATCCAGATCCACGTCGACGCCACTACCCCGCCAAAGGCAATGACGAACGGGTCAACCGGAAACGTGGCCGTCGGAATCGCCAAGCGGAAGAAGGTTGCGATGAGCAGGTAGACACAAGCGAGCACAGGGTTGCCGAGCCCCAGCACGATTCCGAGCACGGCAAAAGCGCCCAAGCAAAGCAGGAGCCCGAACTGCGAAGGAGCCCGAGCAAGAAGTGCGAGCATACCCGCGACGATCCCCGCCAAGCAGACCAGTCCGACTCCGAGGTGCCGGCGGTCCGACAGGGCGCCGATCCATCCCGTCGACCGAGAGCTCACCACCTGCTACAAGATCCAATGAAGGACCCGTTCACCTCTTGCCCCTCTGTACTCCTCGGCTCCCGGCGCCATTCCGCCCAGCGTCCTGAGCCGACTCGGAGACATCGACAGACAGACTTGGGTCCAGAGCTCCCTGCCGGTCCGTCGATACCGGAATCTGCAGGATTTCAGCGACAGAGAGAGAGGAATCGGCCGACCCATTCGAAGCCGGAGTCCATGACCAACTGGCGCTGCCTGGCGCTGACGGTCGATCAAGCCCAGGAGACGGCTGCTGATCTCGCACCTGGTCGGCATCCGCATCGCCGGAGCTCACATCCTCATGACGCGCCGGGGCGAGGACAGCACCCATGAGATTGACGCCTGGTTGCCGGAGCACTCCGACTGCCTCGCGTGTTTCAGCTACCTTTGCGACCCGCGTGTCGATGACAAGGATGGTCGCGTCTGCCATGAGGGTCGCGGTCTGAGCGGTGGCTGAACCGACCACTGACGGCGTCTCGATGACGACCAACGGGCCGAGGAGCGGCTCGAGTTCAAGTAGCTCGTTCAACTTCAGAGCTGGCGGTCCGGTCGAGCCGACGCCGTCTCCTGGCCCCAGGTCCAAGATGGACATGCCTGGCACGGGGCCCGCACGCATCCGGGACAACGTAGCTGACACGTCGAGCGGTCCGCCCGGCCCGGGCGCGTCGATCTGCGACGGCGTTGACTCCATGCCACCACGGAAACGGACCAGGACCGTCGCATACCCCTGTGTCGCCCATTCAATCGCAAGGCCTCGGGCCACCACACCTGTCGCGGCGCCGTCTGTCGCTTGGGTGACCACCACGGCTCCCGGTCCGGTGACATTCGCTCTCAGGACATTGGCCAGCTGCCGCATCCGCTGCTTTTGCTTCCGGCGAAGCGGAGCGCCTTTGCTTCGCAGTCCAGGAAACTCGACCAGCGTGTTAAGCCCGACCTTGTCCGCGACGTCGTGTCGCGAGTGAAGACGTGGCGAAAACCTCGCTATCGCCAGGGCGGCGAGCAAACCCAGCAACAGGCCTCCCACAATGGCAAGGCCCACATGTGTGACCAACGATGGCCTCTCGACCGACACACCACCCCGGGATTGCAGCTCCTGAAGGACGTTGATGTCCTGGTCGGCTTGTAGCTGTCGGATGCGGTCCTGAAGTCCGGCGATCACCGCCTGGTCGTTCTTGCCACCACGAGCGAGCGCCTTGTCGAGCTGGTCCTGCAAGGCGGCGAGGGCTGCCGCAGTCCTTTCGTCGTGGGTCTTGTTGATGTCGTCTCTGAAGGCTCTACCCACCGCTATCGCGGCGGATTGTGCGCTCTGAGAATCGAAAGCAGTAGTGCTGATGACCAGGATGGGGCTGGCTGCAGCAGCCTGAGCGGAGACGGTGACGTTGGCATCGACGCCTGCTTCCGCCAGCAGCTGCTTTTGATATGAGACGTTGTTGAAATAGGCCACATACCCCTGCACCAGGACCGCGTCCTGTTCCGGCGCCCGGTTGTTGGAGGACACTATCAAAGACGTGCGTCCGACATATGTCGTCGGAGTTGTTACCATTGAGACGAGGCCACCGAGGATTGCAAGCGATACGACGGCCAGCACCATCCACCAGTACCGGCGCGCGGCGGCCAGCTTGCGCCAAATCGAATTGCCGCGCTCCGCCCCGCTATCAGCGGAGATGGCACTCTCTGCCGTGCTCACTCCCACGGGTCGCCTCTCTCTGGTGCCATGCCAACGACTCGGGGGTAAGTCCCGAGCCGCCGTCCACACCAGCCGTGCGAGTGACCCCACGCGGCTGGTCTTCATCATCTTAGGCGTTCAGTCGCGCGCACAGAGCAGAATCAGTTTGACGGACACTCAGGCCGCCGGAGGACCGCTGGCCCTCGCCAGTGGACGGAGCGCCAGCCAGGAGAGCTCCTCGCTGTCGCCGGCTCAGTCCCTAGGCTGGTGTGCGCCTACGGTGTAACAATGGCGCAGACTGCCCTGAAGCAGGGCCCATCGGCAAGTAGCGATCACTGAACCACGCGCGACGGTAATCCCGTCGGATGGAAGCTGCCCCATGGAGCCCCACCGCTATTGTAGTCCGATTGCTGATTAACGTATGCGTAACAATCGGATTCGACGTATTCCGTTTTACCAGTTGCCGTGTTGGTGACCGCGTAGTTGACGGCTTTGCCTTTAGTGATTGGCGATTGCGCGGCCCACTGGGTCGAGCAGCCGTACGGGCCGAAGAAGCCAAGCTGTCCGTCGTGATGTTCGACAAAGCCGCCATCCGCGAGGGCGTTTCCAGTCTTGGCAGCATCGGGGTAGCCCCCACCATCATTCGCTGACCAGGTGCCGTTGACGATGAAGATCAGCCCATGCTCGTTGGCCACCGTCCGCAGCGTCTGGGTCAGCGCAATGGCACCGGCCCGGTAACCAGCCCTGTCCGGGAAACTGCCCCAGGCAAAGCCCGGGTACCAGGAGCGAGAGCCGACATCGTCCGCGAGCCACCCCGCCATGTGCGGGTTCTCCGCCACCATCTTCTCCAGCACACATTTGAACTTGCTCTGCAGCACCGACCCCACACGGAAGTCGTTCAGGTAGCCCCACTCGTTCGCCATGTAGTTGCCCGGCCACCGAGAGGTTGCGGGGCCACATTCCGACGTCTTGTTCAACATCTCGTGGTAGCGGCCCCACGGATTGTCGATGATCGCGTCGAGATAGATCAGCACTGTGCCGCCCGCAGCCGAGACGTCCTTGAACTCCTGAGCCTGAAAGTTGTCCCGTCCGGCGACCACGAGCCCGCCGGGGTGGGCGTACTGCGCGGCGCCAGATGCGGGGCCGTAGAAGATTCCGGCCGCCTGGGCCGGCAGGTTAGTGATCGACGCGCTTGTCGTTGGCGTTGTCGTGCCCGACGACCGGACGGAAGTCGAACCCGTGCTGGACACCGAAGCAGTGCCGAACGCCGAAGAGGTGCTGGGCGCCAAAGCAGTACTGGAGACCGAAGCCGTACTGGAAACCGAAGCCGCAGGAGAGTAGGTAGCGGTGCTCGACGACGAAGGATATGCCGACGTCGGGGCCATGGTTGAGGTTGAGGATGTCGGCGACTTCGTGACCGTTGTCGACGCGGTGGTCGTACTCGTCGTCGGCGAAAGAGTTACACGATCGTTATCAACTGTGAAGGTGGCCAGACGGCTGGAAGCCGTGCCGTCGGACCACGCCAAAATGGCCTTGATCGTGTGCGATCCGTCAACGAGATTGGTCGTGTCGTAAGGGAGCGCCGTGCCGTCCGCGGTAGTGCCGACGAAGTCGAATGGTGGGACTGTGTCCGTCCTCGCCGGAATGCCCGTCTGCCACGGGTCGTCCAGGTAGAAGTAGACCCTCAAGAGCTGCCCCCGCGAGCTCCGAATGAAGACGTAGATCTTTCCCTGGACGGTTAGGCCGTCCAGGCGTGCCGCGTTGGTGCGATCCGGGTTCATGCTGACAGTGAGTCTTGACCAGGTAGAAGCCGAGGCAGACCCGACGCCGGTGACCCCGAAGACGCCGACGACGAGTGCCACGCTGGATACGAAGGCGATCAGCGCCCTGCGGAGACGGCGGGAAGCGAATCCTGACTCGCCTACCCCGGCTACCTTCTTTGAAACCTGCCACGCCTGGGCCGCAAGCGGCTCCGGCATCGCCCTCCGTGGGTGCGGTCGAGCCAAAGTATGCATCCCTTCCCCCGGAAAAGATACCAAAGTGTTATCCCAAAGAGACCAAACCGTTATCTCCGCGAGGAGACTACACACATCGGACTCGATTGGCCAACCCCGGCGCCGGTTTTGGACGCGCTTCCCACGCCAGCGCCACCACTGCGCAGGATCTTGGTAACGGTTTTGTCGCATACTGGGCGCCAGGGCCCGTCGCGCCGCCCGAAGTAGCAAGCCGTTCTCGAACGAGATGGCGCCGACGGCTCCCGCGTGCCGCGCCACCCAACCACATAACTGGTTGGACACCACAGACTCGGACGTACGCAGCTACACTCACCGAGCGGGCTGCAGGGCACGGGTTCGAACGCGCATGCCGGCCCTCTTCGATGACGGCCGAGCGAAAGGTTTGCCTTGATGAGAGTCTTGGTGGACGGCGATCGCGGGTACATCGGAGCGGTCCTCGTTCCCTATCTGCGAGCTCGGGGCCACGAGGTCGTCGGTCTCGATGTCGGCTGGTACGACGGCTGTGACTTCGGTCCGCCGCCGGAGGGTTACGAGCAGCGCACAGGTGACATTCGAGACGCGCAGCTGGAGGATCTGGCGGGCTTTGACGCTATCGTCCATCTTGCCGCGATATCCAACGATCCGGTCGGGCACCTGAATCCCCAAGTTACCTACGCCGTCAACGCAGACGGCGCGGTGCACATGGCGCGTGCGGCCAAGGCCGCCGGCGTGCCTCGCTTTCTCTTCTCGTCCTCCTGCTCGCTCTACGGCGCCGCGGGTGACTCGGCGGTAGACGAGACGGCGCCGTTCAACCCGGTCACTCCCTATGGCGAGAGCAAGGCCATGGCTGAGGCCGGCTTGGCGGCGCTCGCCGACGACGACTTCAGCCCGACCTATCTCCGCAACGCAACAGCGTACGGCTCGTCACCCAGGCTACGAGCCGACATCGTGGTGAACAACCTGACTGGTACCGCGTTCACTGAGGGCAGCGTTCGGCTGCAGTCGGACGGAAGCCCGTGGCGCCCGCTGGTGCACGTCGAGGACATCTCCTGCGCGTTCGCGGCGCTGCTGGAGGCGCCCCGGGAGGTGATCCACGATCAGGCTTTCAACGTCGGCCGGGACGAGGACGTGGTGCAAATCCGAACGATCGCCGAGGAGGTGAGCGCTATCACGGGGGCTCCAGTCTCGTTCGCCGAGGGCGCCGGACCCGACACTCGGAACTATCAGGTCGACTTCACCAAGATCCGCACGCTGGTTCCCGCCTTCCAGCCGGCCTGGACGATTCCGCTGGGCATCGAGGAGATCTGGAAGGACAGCCATGATCGCGGGTTGTCCGCCGAGGACTTCGACGGCCCACGGTACGTGCGGCTGAAGAAGATCCAGCAGTTGGCGTCGCAGGGTCGGCTCGATCTCACCGACCTAAGAATGCGTCCGGTCGGCTCACGCGGCAAGCTTGGGCCGCTGGGGTGACTCTTAGTCTGCGGTAATCACCAGCAGCCAGTCCTCACCGCCGCCGGCATTCCGGCCTGGAGTCGTGAACGTGTCCGACATTGGCACTGGACGCCGGGCACCGCTGCTGGGATCGATCCAGACCACTCGCGCGCCGGCTGCCAGTGCTGTCTGATCCACGGTGATCGTATGCAGGCCTGGCAAGTAGATCACCGCAAGACGCCCATCGGGTGAGCGGGCCGCCGTGACATACGAGTTCTGCAGCACGTCCATGTACTCGTCTCCTACCTGGGCGCCGCGGCCAGCTGTAACGAGCGTGTCGCTCGTGTCCGGAGCGAGGGCCCACCACGGCAACCGATCGAACAGCTCGCGCAGCCGGCTCAACTGCACAACTCCCTCGCTGTCCAGCCGGCTCTCCCAGCCGTCGTGGAACTCCCAGTCGTCACTGCCGTAGAACTCACCGGCAGCTCCCGACGTCAGAGACCAGAGCAGTTGCCGACGCAAGGTCTCCGACGTCGTGTCCGGCGTGTTCGGATCGTTGTTTTCGCCTTCGTAGTTGCCCTCACCGAAGACGGCGGGGATCGTCGGTGTGCGCGCGTACGCCTGCAGGACCGCCTTATACGTCGGTAGATAGCTGTAGACGAAGTTCCAGGTCACCCGTTCTGCCCAGTAGGGGTTGTCGGTCGAGATCGACTTTGGGTAGCCGAGCTGGATAGAGAAGGGCCGGGCATCCCCGGTCGCTCGGATGCCCCGCATCGTGGCATCGATGCAGTGGTCGACGTCGCTGCCAAGGGCCGGCTGGCTGGTTTTCGGGAAGTAGTCGCCCCCGGACATCCAGACGAGATTGGGCAGGTCGCGGAATCTCTCGGCGACCATGCTGCCGTACGCCTGGCACTGTTCGATCGACCGCGGCTGGAAGGCGTGACCGATGGTCCAACCGTCGATGGGGTAGAGGAAGACCGTGATGCCATGCTCAGCCGCGAGTCTGAGATAGTGCGTTGCCCGCTCCCAGTATGAGTCCTGCCAGTTCGTCACGTCCCCGTCGACAAACGGCACGAGCCCGTCGAACGTCGACCCGTCTTCAGCGGGTGCTCCGTTGGCCACCGCGCCGATCAACGACACGATCGCCGCATTGAAACCGTGCCCCTGCCGGTTGCGGAAGTACAGCTCTGCCTGGGATGGCGAGAGGTCGGTGAGCAGTGACCATGGTGCGTCACCGTGAACCAGGATCGGATCGCCGTACTGGTCGCGGAAATAGCGTCCGCTTGGACTCACCGATGTGACGAATCGCGGTCCTGAATGCCGCACCGACGGGTGAGAGGCCGTCGGCCACGGTGCCGACACGTCGCTGGACCGTTCCGCAGGTATCCGGCTCGCTTGACCGGAATGCTGGCGACGCCAGAGTACCCATGACCCGCTCACCACAGCCACCAGAACGAGGAAGGCGAGCGAAAGGATGATCGGGCGCCGGATTCGAGAATTGCGCGACACACGTGTCAGATTCGCTCGAGAAGGTGTGCCCCGACCAGCTTCCCCACCGCCTCGTCGATCGAGTTGAAGTCGAGCGCCGACACCTCAGCTATGTGGAGCAGGCTGTGCTGTCCGTCCGAATAGCCGAGGGTCCACAGCATGGCCATCACGGCGTCATTCGCAGCCCTACCGCCGACCGTCGGATAGAGCCCACGCTTGCCGAGCTGTGGCTCGCCGTACGGGCTGAGGTTGCGATAGGTCCGGTCCCGCTCCAGGATCTGGATGATCTCCCAGACCGCCTCGTACGACGCCCCCAGCTCCTCGGCGGTCACGAAATCGAGGTTGTCCGCTGACGTGTGGTACTCCGGATACTCGCCGTGTGGAGTTCGGGACAACCGCCCGACCGGGAGGTCGAAGCCGACCGAGTTGTACTGGCGCTCGTCGTAGCCGTATGGAGAGTAGTCACGGATCTCGCCGCCGCTGCGATCCACCACGTGCGCAGCGGCTCGGTCGATCAGCCGCGATCCGTGCCGGGTCCGCTTGTAGACCAGCCGGCCAGCGCCGCCCAGCCCCGTCAGCACCAGCCCGTGCCGGACACGTGGCCAGTCGTCCGGATGCTCGCTCAGCCAGGCGATCGAGCCGATCGTGCCCGGGGCGAACAGGAACCGATAGGTGTAGCGGCGGTGCCCGGCGGCCAGCAGAGCCTTCGCCAGCTCCGTCGCGACGGCGATGCCGGACAGGTTGTCGTTGGCGAGGGAGGGATGGCAAACGTGGGCACTGATGATCACTTCGGCCTCCTCCTCGCCCGGAATGACGAGCTCGCCGTAGTTGAGCTCGCCGGGGGCCAGGGAGGTGTCGATCATGACGTCGAACGGCCCGGCACCCAACGTCTCGAGCCGGAGGTGCGGCAGGCAGAAGCCCCAGCTCCGGGAGTAGTACGTGGTGCGGTACGGGATCCAGTCCGGATGCTCGGGCAGCGTGTGCAGATGCGGCCTCAGCTCCTCCAAGCTCAGCCGATCCCGCACCGGGACGCTGTAGTTCACCAGGTGCAGATTGTGAGCCCGGAAGTCGACCAGCCTGTGCCCGTCGAGATCGGCTATATACGCGTCGCGGACATTCCACTCGTCGTTGATGGTCCAGTCGAAGACCTGTGTCCCCGACCGGACGCCCTTCACCTCGAGCGGGATCTGTTGGCCGATAAGCCCCAGGGTCTCCCGGAGGCCGTCGCCGGTGATGCTGCGGCAGATCGGATACAGCTCCGCCATCCACTGGTGCATGGCCTGGCCGCGCTCCGTCGCGACCGGCTGGGCGAGCTCGAAGGTGCTCATCGGAAACGAGAGATCGCCAGGCCCGCCCGCCCCATCACCGAGCGCGCTCGCCGAAGGGATCGAGCCGCCTCGGTGCAGCGAACTCCCGCAACGCCGGAGCCACCGGTCGCCCGCGCAGCCAGCCGTCGGTCGAACGGTCTGCTATCGCCCTGCCGTAGATCTCAAGCGCTTCGGTGACCGCCGCGACGGTTTCGGCGACGTCGTCATCGGTGTGCGCAGCTGAGATCACGAACGATTGGGCCAGCACCCCCCGGTCCAGCAGCTCCTGCAGGAAGAGCGTCCGGTATGCCTGCGACGGCAGGCCCTCATGGTCCTTGGTCGTGAAGATCAGACATGATGGCCGGCCACGAACGGTGACGTAATCCTGCAGCCCTTGCGCGCGGGAGGCCCGGTTGACCGCTTCGGCCAGCTTCGCACCCTGCCGCTCCATGGTGCCGATGACGTCATGCTCCTCATACGCCCGGATCACGGCGAGGTAGGCCGCGAGGCTCACCACCTCCGGGCCGTGCGTCGTCGACAACAGGAACACTCGCGAGGAGTCGGTGTTCAGGCCGCCGTACTCCAGGAGGTCGCGGCGACCTGCAAGGGCGGAGATCGGAAACCCGTTCCCGAGCGCCTTTCCCCAGGTGGACAGATCCGGAGTCACTCCATAGACCGCTTGGGCACCGCCGCTCGACCACCGCATGCCCGTGATCATCTCGTCGAAGATCAGGACGAAGCCGTGCTTGTCTGCCATCGTCCGCAAGCCCTCGAGGAATCCGGGTTGGGGTTCAGACAGAGCGGTGGCCGCTTCCAGGATGACGCAGGCGATCTGGCCGGGGTGTCTGGTCAGCAGTTCGCTCACCGAGTCGAGGTCGTTGTAGCGGAACTGGATGGTGGTGGTTTGGTGCTCGATCGGGATCCCGGCCCGCATTGTCGTCGTCTGGATGAACCAGTCATCGGTTGAGAAGAATGGTTGCGAACTGCAAATCGCAACCAGTGGGCGCCCAGTCGCGGCACGGGCGACCTTGATGGCCGCCGTGGTCGCGTCCGAGCCGTTCTTGGCGAACTTCACCATCTCGGCCCCTGGCACTTGGGCGAGGAAGGCCTCCGCGGCATCCAGCTCCCAGATGCTTGGCCTCGAGAAACTGATGCCATCGGCTGCGGCCTTGGTCACAGCGTCGACGACGGGCTCGTAGCCGTGTCCGAGGGTGACCGAACGGAGTCCCATCCCGTACTCGACATAGGTGTTGCCGTCCAGGTCTTCGACGCGCGCCCCCTTGCCGCGGAGAATCACCGGAGCCATCCATTCGGGGTACTGATCCGAACCACGGGCATATGTGTGTGCGCCACCAGGCACGATCTCATGCAGCCGGGCTTGGGCCTCATTCGATCGTTCGAACGACCGGACCCCCTTGCTGAGAAGGGCATTAGGCCGCGTTTGGCCATCGAGTCTCATCGTCGACCTCCTTCGTCGCCGAGATCGAGCCTTGCCTTCGACGCGAAGAAACCCTCCGCGTACTTGCTGCGGTTCTCTATGCCGCGCAGCCGCATTAGCCCCAAGAAGAGCTCATCATCCCACCAGTCACGTCCCAGTTGGGTGGGAAAGCTGAGATTGAGCAGTTCGACCTTCCGCCGGGCATTCCCGGAAGAGACAGCGACATAGTGCGTGGGCGGTGTGAGGTCCGCATCCCACTTGGGAATCTCGTAGTGCAGGATCAGTGCGTCGCGCCAGACCGTGCTCACCAACCGGCCGAGTAGCCGATGGTCCTGGTGCGCGTCGTCGATCCGCGGTGCGAAAAGCAGGTCGGGACGGTGCTGCCGGCCCAGCTCCTCCAGCGCGATCTTGAGCGGGTCCCAGTGCTGCGGCAGCCTGCTGTCCGGAAGGTCCAACACAGTGACCTGAGCGCCTGGGAAGAACCGCGGAGTCGCGTCCTCCGCCTCGCCACGGCGCTCCGGTGTCCCCGTCATCACGACCGCCGATACCGTCGTCTGCGGCCGGGACGCCAACTCGAGCAACGTCCCACCGCACCCGATCTCCACGTCGTCCGGATGAGCTCCCAGACACAACACGTGCAGTGGGCCGGCTGGCAGTCGCAGCCCAATCACGATGTCGCGGTAGCGCGGCTCAGGCCTGCCTGCCCGCGAGCCTGCCGTGTCCGTGGAATCGTATCGAGCACAACGATACGACCGAGCGGATTCACCGGAGCGACCCGCTCAGACAATCTAGGCATGCCAATCTGGAAATGATGCGACTGAATGGATCCGCCTCTGTCGATGATTCCCCAAGAATCCTGCCGATGAAATCTCTCGCGGGTTCAGGCTATCGGCCCGCCCGGCTTGGTCGCGTCGACTTTACAAGAACGCAACTTCGCCAGTCAGGACCGCCGCGAAGATGGCGCACCTCTGCCCTGAACAGGTACGCACCGAGGCTGCGGCAGATCGACAGCGCGATCTGTGGCAGCGCAACGCGACGCTTTAGGGGCGAATCGACGACAGCGCGGACGTTAGCTCGCCGAGCGGCCGAGCTGTCCTGTCGCCGTCCGACATCAGGGTAACCGGCAGCGGCCACGCTACGGCGAGCTCGGGGTCGTCGTGCGCGATGGTGAGATCTTCGGATGGGTCGTGCTCACGATCGATCCGGTAGGAGATGTCGGCCGGCTCCGTGAGCGCCTGGAAGCCGTGGGCGCAGCCGGCTGGAATGTAGACCGAGCGCTGGTTGTCCCCGTCGAGGTCGAACGAGAGCCACCGCCGATAGGTGGGAGACCCCGGACGCAGGTCGACCACGACGTCGAAGATGGCTCCCGCGGAACAGCGCACCAGCTTGTTCTCCCCCGCACCGACCCGTACGTGAAGTCCGCGAATGACGCCCTTGGCCGAGCGCGAGATGCTGTCCTGCAGGAATGCCGACGGGTCGATCCCGGCGCGTCGGGCAACCTCCGCGTCGAAGGTCCGGCTGAAGAAGCCGCGCCGATCATGGTGCGGCTGGGGTGTGAACACGATCACCCCCGGTATGGCCACCGCGGTCGCGTCCATCAATTCTCCTTCAATTTCTCGCTCTGGTCCGGATGAGAATACAAGCCGTGTCAGGATGACTCCGGCATCTGCACACCTCAGCCAATACCGGAGAAAGAACGTCCATGCCCTACCCTCGCTGTCGGCTTTGCGCGACCGAGCTTCGTCACACGTTCGTCGACCTCGGCATGTCACCGCCGTGCGAGAGCTACCTGAGGGCCGACCAGCTCGATGCGGGCGAGACCTTCTACCCGCTGCATGTACGGATCTGCGAGAACTGCCTGCTCGTCCAGCTGCCCGCTTACATCCCGGCGGAAGACATCTTCTCGGACTACGCCTACTTCTCCTCCTACTCCGACTCCTGGGTAGCGCACGCGCGACGGTTCGTCGAGGGGGCCGTGAGCAGCTTCGGGCTCGGGCCCGACTCGTTCATCGTCGAGGTGGCCAGCAACGACGGCTACCTGCTGCAGCACAGCGTCGCGCTTGGCATCCGATCCCTCGGCATCGAGCCGGCCGCCAACATCGCCGAGGCGGCGCGGGCCAAAGGGATCGAGACCGAGGTGATGTTCCTGGGGGAGGAGACCGGCGCGGACGTCGCGGCCCGGCACGGCAAGGCAGATATCGTCGTCGCGAACAACGTCTTCGCCCACGTGCCCGACATCGTCGACTTCAGCAAGGGCCTGCGAGCGCTGGTGGCCGACGCGGGACGCGTAAGCATCGAGATCCCGCACCTGCTCCGGCTGATCGAGGGCAACGAGTACGACACGATCTATCACGAGCACTTCTCCTATCTGTCGCTGTTGACTGCTCAACGGGTCCTTGCCGCGGCCGGTCTGACCGTCATCGACATCGAGGAACTGCCCACCCACGGCGGCTCGATGCGGCTCTGGTCCGTGCCGACCGGCAGCGAGGTCGAGATCCAACCGTCCATCGCTCGGGTGCTGGACGCGGAGGCAGCCGCTGGACTCAACACCGTCGAGGGTCACGACGGGTTCGCTCACCAGGTGGCAGCGGTACGCAACGACCTCGTCGAGTTCCTGATCGGCTGCCAACGCGACGGAAAGAGGGTCGCTGGCTACGGTGCGCCAGGCAAGGGCAACACCCTGCTGAACCACTGCGGGATCCGTTCCGACCTGATGCAGTTCAGCGTCGACCGCAACCCGGTCAAGCACGGCATGTTCCTGCCCGGCACCCACATCCCGATCCACCCGGTGGAGCGGCTTGCCGAGGAGCGGCCCGACTACGTGGTGATCATGCCGTGGAACCTGCGCAGCGAGATCACGGCCCAGCTGGACTACGTCCGCGGCTGGGGCGGCAAGTTCGTCGTCAGTTTGCCGAAGCTTGAGATTTTCTGACCTGCTTGCCTTATTTTTGAACGGGCTGGCTAACACGGGGGGGCTGGGTAATGAAGGTCGTGCTTTTTTGCGGCGGACTTGGTATGCGGATGCGCGCGGACAACCAGTCGCTGCCCAAGCCGATGATGCCGATCGGCACTCGGCCGGTGCTCTGGCACGTGATGCGCTACTACGCCCACTTCGGACACAAGGACTTCATCCTTTGTCTTGGGCATGGCGCCCAGGCCGTCAAGGACTATTTCCTGAACTATCGCGAAACGACGTCGAACGATTTCGTGTTGCGGCAGGGCGGCGACGACATCAAGATGCTCAGCACGGACATCAGCGAGTGGTGCATCTCGTTCATCGACACTGGGATCGACACTGCGATCGGAGAACGCCTGCGCCGTGTCCGGCACTATTTGGACGGCGATGAGATGTTCCTCGCCAACTACGGCGACGTACTGACCGACGCGCCGATGAACGACCTGATCGCGCAGTTCGCCAGGACCGACGCCGTCGGGCAACTGCTGGCCGTCAAGCCACAGGACTCCTTCCATGTGGTGGACATCGAGGGTGATTCGACGGTCACCGGCCTGACGGCGGTGGCCAACATGCACATGCGGATAAACGGCGGCTACTTCGTCCTCCGGCAGGGGATCTTCGACTACCTGTACGAGGGCGAGGATCTGGTCATGGATGCCTGCACTCGAGCGGCCAAGGCGGGTCGCATGCGCGCGGTGCAGTATGACGGCTTCTGGGCTCCGATGGACACGCTCAAAGAGCGCACCGCACTCGAGGAGCAGTATCGCCGGGGGAACAGCCCGTGGGCGCTGTGGCGAGATCATCCCGTGGAGCTGGGCCGGCCGCATATCCCTGTTCAAGAGATCGACCCGATGCTGCCCTGAGTAGTCGGGATCTTGCTCCCGGCTTCTACGATCTGCGACACCTGGCCATCCTCTACACTTCTTCCCAGTCGGTGGTGTCACCTGATCTGGGGAAGTCGAGAGGACTTGGGTCACATGGACCGTCGGGGGGGATATTTGGCAGCACTCCGCCGGAGTTGGCTGCTACTCCTCGTCGTAGCGATTGTCAGCGCGGCAGCTGGTGCTGTGTGGTTCCTGCTCACGCCGGCTGCGTTCACATCGACCCTCGACCTCTATGTCAGCACTCCCAAGGGTGCGGGGACCGATCCGCAGGCCGCCGACCAGTTCGCCAGATCCCGGGTGAACTCATACGTTCAGCTGCTCGGCAGCGAAGAACTTGCGAGCCGCATCGTCCGCTCCAACGGGGTTGACCTCACTCCGGCCCAAGTGGCACATGAGATCACCGCGTCTGGACAGCCCGATACGGTGATCATCCATGTGGCGGTCAGGGACGCATCGGCCCGTCGCTCGCTGCTGATCGCGCGGGGGATCGCCAATAACTTCGGCAAGCTTGTCGACGATATGGACAACCCCGGGCGGGCGGCTGCAGTCGTCGTGATCCGGGTTGTCTCTCAGCCGGCATTCCAGGCACAGATCATCTCACCAAACCCGATCTTGTACGTTGGCGCAGGTCTGGCGATCGGCTTGGTGGCCGGCTTGCTCGCGGTAGCCATGCGCCGACTGGCCGACCACGCTATATGGACGGCGAGGACCGCCCAGCGCGTCGTCGGCGTACCGCTCATCGGCAAGATCCCATACGTCCGTAAGGCCCGAACATCACCGCTGATCATCGACGAGGAACCCAGCTCCGGACGCTTCGAAAGCTTCCTGCAGTTGCGGCTGAACCTCCAGCATCTCGAGACAACCAAGTCCGCGAAGGTGCTTATGATCACGGCCTCGCAGCCCGACGAGGGCACTACCACGACGGCCGTCAACCTGGCACTTGCTTTCGTAGAAGCCGGCGAGCGGGTAATGCTGATCGATGCCAACCTGCGCCGACCGGAGGTCGCCGACCTCCTCGAGCTTCCAAGCGAGCCGGGTCTCTCCAACGTGATTTCCGGCCAGGCAACTGCGTTTCGAGCCGTACGCCGTTGGGGGGGCAGTGGACTGGGATTGCTCGCCAGTGGCTCGGTACCGCCGACACCGGCGAAGTGGCTCGGATCAACTCAGATGGACGAATTGGTCGACCTGCTCCGCCACAACTCCGACAAGATCATCATCGACACGCCGCCGACCCTGGCGGCAGCGGACGCCCTCATCATCTCGTCGTTTGCCGACGCTGTCATCCTCGTGATCAGGCACGGCAAGACAGGTCAACTGCCGGCGGCGGCCGCTGCTAAGGCTTTGCGGGCTGTCGACGCTCCGCTGGTCGGTTCGGTCTTCACTATGCGGCGAGTTGGCCGACGACAGCGCCGTCGCTATGGCGAGCTGCCGTGGATCGCCAATCGGAACAGCAACGCCTCCTCCAAGAGCAAGTCTCGGCCGGCCAAGAAGACCGCCGAGACACCACGTGTTACGCCAGCCGACGTTTCCTCCGGCAGCGCAGTCAATGGACGGGGTCGTAGTAATGTCAAGGTCTCCGAGTCGAGCGAGGAAACATCTGTCGTCGAAACTATCCGCATACCAAATAGTGCACCGGTGAACAAGCTAGTGTCGGACCCGGCTGATACAGGGACCGACTCGGCTGATGCGGTGTAGTTGATCAGCAACCGAGTTGAGACTCCACTGACTTTCGACGAGTCGCCAAAGGGCTCGCAGCGACGAGCGGGCCCCAGTTTGGCCAGGAGCAAGCAACTGCATCCTGGGGTTCCACACTCGCGCACGACACGACACGGCAATCATCAAGACCGTCATCCCGGACATGTCGGCCAAGCGCCAGTTACCCCGCACAAAGCCGCGAAGATTGGCAAGGTAGCGGGCGATTTGGACAATTCTCAACCGACCGTAGTCTTGCACGATTTGACACAGGCGTTCGATCCGTTCGTGGTTGGCTGTCCGATTGTCCGAATCCAAACCACGCGCTGATTATTTGACTACGATGCGCTCAGCGATCACCGTCTGATCCGGTATGACGATGGCGCTTGAGGGGGTCACCATGGTCAGGGCCAGGACGACGGAGGATGCGCGGGGCACGCTCCCACAGCAGCCGATCTTCGCTCGACTGGTTGGAGGGGCGGCGGCATTAGCGCTCACCGTCCTCGGCTGGCTACAAGGTGCGGTGCCAGCACACGCCGCTACCGCCACGCCGACCTTCGTGCAGGCGCAGGCAAAGGAAATCACTTCCGGAACTGTCAACAGTCTGGCGTTCACCAGCGCCAACACGGCAGGCGACCTCATCGTCGTCTACCTGGTCTGGAGCAATACGAGCTCAGTGTCTATGACCGACACGCGAGGCAACGTCTATGCCAGTGCTGGAGCCCGTACGACGTGGGACTCCAGCTCAGCCAGCAGCTCCCAGATTTTCTTTGCGAAGAACATCGCTGGCGGCACGAACACGGTTCGAGCGACGTTCGGGACTGCAATCACCTCCGCGGCGGACATGTATATCCACGAGTATTCGGGCATCGACAAGGTGGACCCGCTGGATGTCAGCGTCGCTGGCAAAGGTGCGACGGCGGCAATGAGCAGCGGAACGGCCACAACGACGAACGCTTCGGACCTCATCTTTGGTGCCGGCGCATCGAGTGGCACAGTGAACAAAGTTGGCACGAGCTTCACCTCACGCTCGACCAAGTTCGGCAACCGTACCGAGGATCGGACCGTAACCGCCGCTGGCTCCTACGGCGCGACCGCCACCCAGAACGGCAACGCCTGGGTTATGCACATGGCGGCGTTCAAAGCGGATTCCGCGTCAGACACAACAGGGCCGACCGTCTCCCTGACCGCCCCCATGAGCGGCGCGACCATCTCCGGCACTGTTCCGGTGACGGCCACGGCTTCGGACAACGTTGGCGTTGCCGGAGTGCAGTTCCTGCTCGACGGCAACAACCTCGGGGCGGAAGACACGACGGCCCCCTACTCCATCTCGTGGGACACCTCGACGGCGACCAACGGCTCGCACGTTCTGACCGCTCGTGCGCGCGACGCGGCCGGGAATTCGACCACATCGGCAGCAACCACAGTCACTGTCGCGGCGCCTGATTCGTCACCGCCGACGGTGGCGATCACCTCGCCAGCGGACAACGCGCAGGTCACCGACATTGTGAACGTCACAGCCAGCGCCTCGGACAACGTCGGGGTCGCCGGAGTTCAGTTCCTCGTGGACGGCGTCAGCAACGGGGTAGAAGACACCACCGCGCCATACGTGCTGACATGGGACTCGCGCGGGGTATCCAACGGCGTACACACGCTTGCCGCACGAGCTCGTGACGCCGCAGGCAATTCGGCACTGTCGACCACGGTCACCGTCAACGTGTCCAACACGAGCCAATTCCAGAACGAGGTGCTGGCCACCGGGTTCAATCTTCCGACAAGTATCGAGTTCCTTCCCGACGCTCGGATGCTCGTCACCGAGTTGAATGGTGTCATCAAGGTCATGTCGCCGCCTTACACCCAGGCTTCGCCGACACCGTTCCTGCAGATCGCCAACATCGCAAACAACGGTGTCCAGCAGGGAATCTTCGATGTCGCCTTGGATCCGAATTTCACGTCCAACCGCTACTATTACGTCTTCTACACGGCGAATTCGCCCAACGTCGACCGACTATCACGTTTCACGGCAAACTCGTCCTTGACGGGCACGGTCGCCGGCAGCGAGCTAATCCTGTATCAAGACCCGCAGACCGCAAACACCGAGCACCACGGCGGCGCCGTGTTTTTCGACAACGCCGGAAAGCTGTTCTTCACCACGGGTGATCATTTCCAAGGCACGCCTGCCCAGCAGTTGACCAGTCCACGCGGAAAGCTTCATCGCATCAACCCCGACGGGACCATTCCGACTGATAATCCCTTCTACGACGGGTCCGGACCCAACGTCGACTCGATCTGGGCGCTGGGTCTGCGCAATCCTTTCCGGGCTTCGTACGATCCAGTGTCGGATCGCATCTACATCGGCGACGTCGGCGGCAACGACCCCTCGACGGCGAAGGAGGAGATCGACCTCGGTGTTCGCGGCGCCAACTATGGCTGGCCCAACAGCGAGGGCCCCTGCTCAGCGCCGTGCACGAGCCCGATCTACTTCTATCCGCACAACGGTCGCGACGCGTCCGTCACAGCCGGTTTCGTCTACCGCGGCGGCAACTACCCGAGTGGCTTCGAGGGCAGCTTCTTCTATGCCGACTACGGCCAGAACTGGATCAAACGCCTCACCTTCGACGCGTCCGGCAACGTCACCGGCTCGCTGAACTTCGAACCGCCCGATGGTGCCGCTGACGGGCCGTACGGTGACATCGTCTACCTTGCCCAGGGACCCGACGGCGCCATCTACTATGTGGATCTCGGTTATTCCGATGACAGCGGGCAGTACGGAGTAAGCAAGATTCGGCGGATCCGTTATGTGCAGTCGAATTTGGCTCCAGTCGCGATGGCGTCCGCCAGCCCGACGACTGGACCTGCCCCGCTTGACGTCAGCTTCTCCAGCGCTGGGTCGTCCGATCCGGAGCATCAGCAGCTGACCTATCAGTGGGACTTCGGTGACAACACGACGTCCACGCAAGCGAATCCAGTCCACACCTATGCGCAGGCCGGCATGTACACCGCCCGTCTCACGGTCTCGGACGGAGTGAACGACACGGTGGCCACCGGCGTCACCATCACGGTCGGGAGGCCACCGACCGCAACCATCACCTCGCCCACCGACGGTGCCTTCTTCGTCGCCGACGAGGTGATCTCGTTCAGCGGAGATGCGACCGATCCAGACGACGGGACGCTTCCCGACAGCGCGTTCAGCTGGACTATCGATTTCCTGCACGATGGGCACGTCCACCCCGGCACCCCGATCACCGCGATCCGGAGCGGCTCGTTCACGATCCCGAGCACCGGCCATGACTTCGAAGGCAACACGCGGTATCGCATCAGTCTCACCGTGACCGATTCGAACGGGCTGAAGTCGACAAGTTCCGTCACCATCTATCCGCGGAAGGTGAACTTGAGCTTCGACACGGCGCCGGCCGGACTCACGCTCTATTTCGACGGCATCGCCAGAACGGCCCCCTTCGTCGCCGACACGCTGGTCGGATTCAGGCACAACGTCGAAGCTCGAAACCAGACCAACGGTGGCTCCACCTACACCTTCGCGTCCTGGTCGGACGGCGGAGCGCAGCAGCACGATGTCGTGGTCCCGACGACGGATCAGAGCTACACCGCCACGTACACGGCTTCAGCGTTCTTACCGATCAGCTTCAAGCAGCTCAACTACTCGACGCCGCAGTCCAACCAGAGCACCGTTTCTACCACTTACACCGGCGCACAGACCGCCGGCGACACCAACGTCGTCGCGATCGGCTGGAACTCCGCGACGGGAACGATCTCATCCGTCACAGACACCGCAGGAAACGTCTACGCAGTCGCGGCGCCGTTGACACGTGGCGGGGGAAACCTCAGCCAAGCGATCTACTACGCGAAGAACATCGTGGCTGCCCCGGCGGGAAACACAGTCAAAGTGGTCTTCAGCGGTGCCATGGTCTTCGTGGACGTGCGTGTCACCGAGTATTCCGGGCTCGACGCGACCAACCCGGTGGACGTCACCTCATCCGGCTCCGGGTCGAGCAGCAGTGCCAGCAGCGGATTCGCCACAACCACGGGTGCGAATCGGCTATTGTTCGCGGCCGGAATGACCTGGGGCTACTACAGCAACGCGACTAGCGGGTTCACCACTCGGGTGATCACGCAACCGAACTACGACATCGTTGCGGACAAGATCGTGAACACCACTGGCAGCTACGCCGCCACAGCCCCGCTCACGGGGAGCAACACCTGGCTCATGCAGATGGTGGCCTTCAAGGGAGCCGGGGGCCCGTAAACTGACCCGGTCGGCTCGCTTGGTCCCAGGTCGCGTGTAACTCCGACGCAGCCGCCTTGTCAACAGGTCACGCACATCGACCACTAGAGTCGTGACCATGACCGGGGTGGCCGAACCAGCAGACAATGTCGTCCTCCTCGACGATGCCGGCGCGGTGATCGGCGAGGCCCCACGGTCTGCGGTGCACACCTCGACGACCCCGCGCCATCTTGCCTTCTCCCTCTACCTTTTCGACGACGCCGGCGACCTGCTGATCACTAGGCGGGCGCTCGGCAAGCGGACTTGGCCCGGCGTCTGGAGCAACACCTGCTGCGGCCACCCCCGTCCGGGCGAGGAGCTGACCAGCGCGATCCGGCGCCGGCTCCTCGATGAGCTGGGAATTGCCGCCGGCGACCTCACGTGCGTACTGCCCGACTTCGGCTACCTGGCAACCGATGTCAGCGGGATCGTCGAGAACGAGACCTGCCCGGTGTTCGAGGGCCGGCTCGCGCACCCGTGCGCGAGAATCACAGCCAATCCTGACGAGGTCATGGACTGGCGGTGGGTCCGCTGGGACGACCTGGCTCGTGCCGTACGGCTGACGCCCTTCGCCTTCAGCCCCTGGGCGGTCCAGCAGATCGACCTGCTCGGCGCGGCAGCGCCACGTTGAACGCCTTGACGCGTGCTGTAGCTGGGGGTTCGGAGGCCCCCGAGGGCCGTTGAGCAGCGTCGTCGTCATCGGTGCCGGCTTGTCCGGGCTCACGGCGGCCTGCCACCTGACCGGGCAGGGTCACGAGGTGACGGTCGTGGAGCGCGAGCAGATCCCCGGCGGCCGGGCGGGTCGACTGCACTCGCACGGCTTCGCCTTCGACACCGGACCGACGGTGCTCACGATGCCGGCGCTGATGGCGGAGGCGCTGGAAGCGGTCGATGTCGACCTGGACAGCGTGCTGCCGATGCGCCGGCTGGACCCGGCGTATCGGGCTCGGTTCGCAGATGGCAGCACGATCCACGTGCGAGCCGGCGCGGCGGCCATGCGGGAGGAGATCGAGCGGACCTGTGGCACCAAGGACGCGGTGGCCTTCGACGCCTTCGTCAACTGGCTGGGAGAGCTCTACCGGCTGGAACTGCCGCATTTCATCGCCCGCGATTACGACTCCCTGCTCGGCCTGCTGGCCTCGCCCGGGGCCCTGGCCCGGCTGGTCAGGCTCGGTGCGTTCGGCCGGCTCGGCGCCGCCGTACGGAAGCGCTTCGCCGACACTCGGCTGCACCGGTTGTTTAGCTTCCAGGCGATGTACGCCGGGCTGGCGCCGGACGAGGCGCTCGCGCTCTACGCGGTGATCACGTACATGGACTGCGTCGAGGGCGTCTGGTTTCCGGAGGGCGGCGTGCACGCCGTGCCGGCGGCGATGGCCAGCGCGGCGGAGAAGGCCGGCGCAGCGTTCCGTTACGGGGACGCGGTGGAAGCCGTGCTGCGGTCGCCGGCCGGGAGAGTTGCGGGCGTTCGGCTTGCCTCGGGCGAGCAGGTCCGGGCCGACGCGGTGGTCTGCACGTTGGACCTTGCTCAGGCTTACGAGACGTTGCTGGCGGACCTGCCGGCCCCGCGCCGCCTGGCTCGAGCCCGCTATTCGCCGTCCGCGGTCGTGTGGCACGTCGGCGTCCGGGGGACGCCCAGGCCCGGGGTTGCCCACCACAACATCCACTTCGGCGATCAGTGGAGCGCCGCGTTCGATGCCCTGCTGCAACGCGGCGAGCTCATGCCGGACCCCTCGCGACTGGTCAGTGTGCCGTCGCTGGACGACCCGGGCCTCGCCCCGGCCGGTTGCTCGACCCTCTACGTCTTGGAGCCAGTGCCGAACCTGACCGGGCGCGTCGACTGGGTCCGCGAGGCGCCGGCCATCCGCGACCGGCTGCACGCCTTCCTCGACCGTGAGGGGTATCCGAGCGACGTGGTCACCGAGGAACTGGTCACCCCACTCGACTGGCAGCATCACGGTCTGACCGCCGGCACGCCGTTCTCCATTGCACACACCTTCGGTCAGACCGGGCCGTTCCGGCCGGCGAACGTCGAGCCACGATTGCCGGGCCTGTTCTTCGCCGGGTCGGACACCGTGCCGGGCGTCGGAGTGCCCATGGTGCTCATCTCCGGCAAGCTCGCCGCGCAGCGCGTCTGCCGATATCTGCCGGGGCCCAATGCCAAGGCGGTCGGCGCCTCCTTCGCCAAGCCGCAATGAGCGGGATCACCAATCCGCACCTGGCCGAGGGCTATCGGCGCTGCGCCCAGTTGACCCGTCAGTACGGCACCACCTACTTCTGGGGCGCCGCGCTGTTGCCGAGAAACCGCCGGCGGCACGTGCACGCCGTCTACGCACTGTGTCGGCTGGCGGACGACATCGTCGACCAGCCCGCGGCCGGCGGAACTGAGGATGTCGCTGGCCGGCTGGCGGCCTTCGCCGAAGGCTTCCGGGCGGCGCTGCGCACGGGTGGCAGCGACGATCCGGTCCTTGCCGCCGTCGTGGACACGGTCCAGGCCTGCAGCATCGAGCCGGAGTGCTTCGACCGCTTCTTCGGTGCCATGGCGATGGACCTGACCACGAGCAGCTATGAAACCTGGGACGACCTGTGTGGCTATATGGAGGGGTCGGCGGCCGTGATCGGGGAAATGATGCTGCCGGTGCTCGAGCCAACCGGCGCGGGCGCGAAGGCGCCGGCCCGGGCGTTGGGGCTGGCATTCCAGTTGACCAACTTCCTGCGCGACGTCGACGAGGACCTGGACCGCGGCCGCATCTACCTGCCGCTGGCCGACCTCCGCCGGTTCGACGTCGACCTCTCGTCCCGTACGGCGGGGCCTCGATTCCGGGCGCTGATGGCGTACGAGATCGCGCGCAACCGTGCCCTCTATGCCGTCGCCGACGGCGGGATCGCGCTGTTGCCGCCCCGGTCGGCGCGCTGCGTTGCCACCGCTCGCGTCCTCTACGCGCAGATCCTCGACCGGATCGAGGCGGCCGGCTATGACGTCTTCGCCGAACGGGTGCGGGTGCCGTCGGTGCGCAAGGGCGCCACCGCGGCCCGCATCATGGTGTTGGGGCCGCCGCACCGGCGGCGGGACGAGAACGGAGCAGAGAGCCATGTCACTTCGAACACGTGACGCTGTGCCAGCGGAGGGGGACGACCTCCCGGGCTCCCCGCTGCGGCGCCGACGGTCCAAGCTGTCGCTTGCCCCGATCGACCCAGCGAGACCGGCGCGGCCGAGGATCCCGATCTCGCGCGTGCCGCAGCCTCGGGAGGACCGGATGACCTCGACGTGGCGCCTGGCCAAGCCCCGCCGGATCGCCACGGCGCTCGCGGCAGCTCAAACTCAGAACGCCGGAGGTTGGTATGTGGCCGGCGAGAGCGCGGATGTCGGCCGCACAGAGTCCGTGGCCAGGACGATCGCCGGTCGGGAGGTGGTGTTCTGGCGCACGGCCTCCGGCGCGCTGGTCGCCGGCCCTGGCGCCTGCCCGCACCTGGGCGCGCTGATGGACCGCTGCCCCGTGATGGACGGCACCATGTACTGCCGCTGGCACGGCCTGGCCCTCACCGAAGACGGTGATCACGGCTGGGCTCCGTACCGGGCCCAGGACGACGGCGTGCTGATCTGGGTCCGGCTGCCGACGGCCGGTGAGGATCTCACCGACTCCCCCGCCCTGCCCGTACGGCCGCCGCTGGTCTCTTCGGTCGTCGCGGTGATCAACCGGCCCGGCCGGTGCGAGCCCCGAGACGTGATAGCCAATCGGCTGGACCCGTGGCACGGCTCGTGGTTCCACCCGTACGCGTTCAGCCACCTGGTCGTCGACGACGACGCCAGCGACGAGCACACACTGGTCGTCGACGTCACCTTCCGGCTGAGCCGGACCTGGGGTGTGCCGGTCCGGGCGGAGTTCAGCTGCCCCGACGCACGGACCATCGTCATGCGGATCACCCACGGCGAGGGCGCCGGCAGCCTCGTCGAGACCCACGCGACGCCGCTCGGCCTCGACGCCGACGGCCGGCCGCTGACGATGGTGACCGAGGCGACGATCGCGTACTCCGACCGCCCAGGCTTCCAGGTGGCCCGCTGGATGGCGCCGCTGGTCAAGCCCGGCATCCGCCGTACGGCCCGGAAGCTGTGGGTGGACGACCTCGCCTACGCCGAGCGGCAGTACGAGCTCAGGCGCCGGGGCGAGTCGTTGCTCTGACAGGTCTCCGCCTCCTCGGTGGGAACGAATGTGCACGTCCGTTGTTGTCACCCTGCGCCGGCTGCAACCGGCGCAGGGTGACAACAATCGGCGCACAGGAGAAGAAACGGCAGGTCGGAGTGCGTTGCATCAGCGGGACGGGCGATCGCGCGCGTGTCTACGGTCGCGCCCGGCCGTGGGGCTGAGTAGCCGGTGCAGCGATCGGGCGAGCCGGTGCCGGCCCTGCATGGGCACGGTCCACACGTCGTGCCCCGCCAACCCGAACTGCGTCAGCAGAGCATTGGCGGCGAGGAAGCCGGTGGTGGCGGCGCGCTCCATCAGCGCGACCGGGAAGTCGCAGCGGATGCCGTCACCCGCAAGTACGAGCCGTGGAAGTGGCGTCGCGACCTCCGGGCGCTGCCGCCACGGTCCGGTGCCGATCAGCGGGCAGTCGTCGCGGATCAGCCATTCCTCGGCGATCACGTGGGCCGGGGCAGTCTCTGGATAGACCCGCTGCAGCCCTGCCCGCAGCGCCGCGCGCAGCTCGCTCGGACGCGGATCGTTCCCGAGCGCGTACGCATGCACCTCGACCACCGAGCCGCCGTGCCGCTGGGACCAGCGCCGCGCTCCGCCCTCGAACCGTTCGAGCACCGAGACGTTGTCAAGCGGGCCGAAGCCGCTGGTGCCGAGGAACGCCGGGCGGTCTGAGTTGACCGGCCGGTCCAGCCACAACCGCCAGACCGCGAAGTCGGGTGCCGTGCGGATGCCAGCCAGCCGCTGCCGCCAGTCGGCTGCCGCGGCCGGGTCGACCGCCGCACCCAGATCGGCCTCGGTGGCCAGGCGGCGCGTCGCTGCCGGGTCGGTCGCTAGGATCACGCCGTCAACGGTGAGGTCGGCGCCGGATCTCAGGCCGACCCGGAAGCCGCCGGGATGACCGTCGATCGCCGTCGGCGGCGCGGCCTCGACGCCGGTACGGACCTCGACCCCGAGGCCTTCCATGTGGCGACCAAGTGGAGACCAGAGCACGCTGTCGTAGTCGTCGCCGGGAACGTCGAAGAGCAGGCCCTCCGACGAGCCCAGGAAGTAGCTGTGGAACATGGCCACCATCTCGCCGGCCGAGAATGTGTCCGGGTCGGCGAAGAAGCTCCGGGAGAAGACCTCGAGCGCCAGGTGCCGGGCCGCATGAGGAAACCGCAGCCGGTCCAGGAACTCGGCCGCGCTCTGGCCGTCGTACGCGGCGAACGTGGCCGGGAAGCTGAGGTCCAGCAGCTCGAACGCTGCAGCCACGTCGACCTGAGCAAGATCACGAGCGGCAAAGCTCGGGCTCTGCGCAACGAAGGCGGCCAGGTTCAGCGGCGGCGTCCGGGGAAGATGCGCAAAGGAGTCCCGGTGGCCATCGGCATGGACGAGGGGGTAGTCGGGGACGGGGCGCAGTGACCCCAATGCGGGATCGGCTCGCCGCAGCAGGGCCCGCAGGTTGTAGTACTGCCGGAAGAACGCGTGGAAGCCCCGGCTCATGGTCCGTCGATCGCCGCGCTCGTCGTGATCATCGCCGAGCGGCCAGGACCGGACGCGGCCGCCGAGCTGCTGCTCCCGCTCCACGAGCACGACCTGGACGCCGCGTTCGGCCAGTCCGGTGGCCGCCGCGAGGCCGGCAATGCCACCGCCGACGACCAGGACCCGGGGATGATCGTCGCCGGATCCGATCATGGACCGTCCCGGCGCGGCTGGATGGCGGACGGCACGGGGATCCCGGCCCGGCAGCCAACCGGTCCGCCGGCTATCGATCATGATGGCCGCAACGGGTCGCGATCCACCGGGACAGACACGCGGGGGGCCGGCGATCCGAGCTGCTGATCATGGTCGGCGCCATCGGGCCGGCGAGCACGGATGGTGTGCAAGATGCCGCGCTGCCAGCCTCGCGCCGTACGAACCTCGACGTCGACGAAGCCGGCCGCAGACAGCCGGTCGACGAACTCCTGGACCGACTCGAAGTCGCGAACGCTCCGCCACAGGTAGCGATAGAGCCTGGTCCGGCGCATGGTGAGCCAGCTCAACGGGATGACCACGAGCCAGCAGACGAGGGTCCACACGAGGCTCGCTGCCGGCGAGCCGGCCACCGAATAGTCCTGCACCACAAGGAAACCGCCGGGGCGAAGCAGATCGCGCACCGCGGCCAGGACGTCATCCCGCTCGTCGCGCGGACTCCCAGCAGGATCTCCCCCGCGCAGATTGCGGAACAGGTAGGCCGCGAGCACCCCGTCGACGGGCTCCTCGAGACCGAGCGCCGCCCGGGAGGCTGCCAGATCCTGGGCGAGGCACCGCTCGAACCGTACGCCCGACGGCCAGGACTTGGCTCTCGCGCGGGCCAGCATGCCGTCCGAGGCGTCTAGTCCGAGTACTGCGAACTGTTCCCGATGCCCGACGGCGCGCAGCAAGGCCCTGGTGGATGCGCCCGAGCCACACCCCAGGTCGAGCACCCGCACCGGGCCGGGTCGCAGGTGGTCAGCCAGACCCGTGGCGGCTCTCGCGAGCTCTCGGTGATACCCGGGATTGAGCGCGACCATGAGGTCGTAGCGCGGTGCAGCCTCGTCGAACGCGTCGGAGAGCCAGCTCGCCGCCGAGCCCGGACGGCTCGGCTCCCGAGCGGTGTCGATCACTGGCCGGCCCGACCCTTGATCTCGGTCTGCTCAGCGCCGACACGCCGGCGGCCCAGCGCACGCCGCCAGAGCACGACCGCCAAGGTGACCATGGAGAACGCGAAGCCGAAGTCCTCGATCGGGATGTCCCACGGGAAGCGCCATCCCAGCATCTCCGTTGGATCGTAGATCACAATCGGATCAGGCAGCTTGGTGAGCCGGCCGTCGACGAGGATCTGGAAGCCGAAGACGATCGCGAGTGCGATCCAGTACTGCGCGGTGGCGAAGATCCCGGTCCGGAACCAGGCGAGCTCCAGTGCGATGACGATGATCACCGACAGGGCTGTCAGGATCGTGTACTCAGGCACGTCGTGCCTCCTGCCGTCGACGCTTGATCATGGCGAGCAGGGCACCGACGGCCTCGTACGAGAGCAGGCCGCAGGTCGGGATCACGGCGAAGAAGATCAACTCTTCGAGCGGCAACCCGGCCACAAGCCGGATGCCCGTCACGAAGCGCGCGTCATAGCTCCAGTGATCGCGATAGATCGCGAGCACGTCCCAGGCCGAGAAGATGATCACCACTGGCAGCACAGCGGCCAGCAGGGCGCGCCAGCGGCGATACACCCGGGCCCGCAGCAGGAACTCCAGCGGGAGGGTGATCAACACGCAGCCGCCGAGCAGCAGCAGGTAGGAGAAGTGATCGATGACGGACCTCCCGTTCACACCTGCAGGGCCTTCCGCCCACCCTACCGAGAGCGCCCATCCACCCGCCGACGCCGCAGGGAGCTGTGACGGCCGTCAGCGGAGCGCCGTACCTGGTCCAGACCCCGCCGGACGGGACGGCCCGCGGCCAATTCCTTGCCTCATACGGCCCGCCTGCCCCCTCGCCGATCGCTCACAGCTTTTGTTCAGCCGGCAACCGGATAGGTCTACGATCGCGCTATGCCCCAAGCGCGAGACGCTGACCTTCAGCCGCGCCGCACGGGGGGTTCCGGCGACCTGCGACAGGGCAATCTGACCCAGATCCTGCGCTATGTCCGTGATCATGGCTCCAGCAGCCGCCATGACATCGCCCACGGATGCGGGCTCGGAATCTCCACGATGACCGACTTGATCGGTGAGCTGCGGACGCGGCGGTTGGTCAAAGAACTCGATCCCATCCGCCGGCCAGGTGCCGGCCGCCCAACCCGCCCGATTGCGCTCGATGGAGAGCCGTGGTGCGTACTCGGGATACACGTCGATCCGGACCGGGTCGACTTCGCCGCCGCGACCGTCGGCGGTCGAGAGCTGTGGACCGAGTCCGTGCCTGCGGATCTTCGCGAGGCCGGACCTGAGGGTGGCCCGGCCACCCTCGACAGGCTGCTTCGGACCCAGCTTGCCCGCCTCCCGTCGGACAAAAGCCTCGTCGCCATCGAGCTGGGTGTGCCGGGCTACGTGTCGAGCGACCGTGCCGCGGTCGGCTGGTCGGCCTCGCTGGGCTGGCGAGACGTGCCCCTGGGCCGGCTCACGAGCGCGACCCTGGACGATCTCGGCATCAGCAGAGTCCACATCGGCATCTCGAACGAGTGCCACCTGGCAGCACTGCACGCCACCCGGGTCGAGCTCGACCTGCCGGCAGACGTGATCGCGGTCTACCTCGGCGGGAGCCGCGAGGTCGGCTCGGCAGTGATCATCAACGGTGAGATCTTCCGTGGTGCTCACGGTGGCGCGGGTGATCTCGGCCACCACCACGTGGATCCGGACGGGCCAAAGTGCTGGTGTGGCCGCACCGGATGCTTGGAGTCACTCGCCGGCCCGAAACGCCTGCTGAGCAAGGGAGATCTGCTGCCGCCGGCCGAGGCCGAGCGGCTGGTCGATGATCATCCGGACCAGGCGGCGGAGGTGCTCGCCGATGCCGTGCGCACCGGCGAACATCACGTGCGGGCGGCGTTGGACGAGGCCGGCGCCGCGCTCGGCCGGGCAATCGACGACGTCGTCGGTCTGATCAATCCGGATGTGGTCATCCTCGGCGGCTATCTGGGCGCGATCAGCGCTCAGTTGCTGCCGGCGGTGGAGCGCCGGCTCGGCGACCGGCTGTCGATCACTGCCTTCGCCGACACGAAAGTGCGGGCCGTCGATCGCAACCCGGTCCGCGTGGCTGCCGGTGCAGTGCTCGCCGCCCGGGATGCCGTGCTCTACGACCCTTTGGCACTGACGGCGCCGGTGCAGACTTGACGCCACCAGCGGTGGTTGCATACGGTCGAACGAGTCAGACTTCTGCGGGGGACGGCGTGGCGGCGGCTGAAAACCATCGGGGGTATAGCCGCCGCCATACCCCCGCGCTGATGCCGCCGACTGCGTCGTCGATAGCAAAGCCCGCCCTCAAAGACGGCTCGCACGCGTTCGCCGGACGGCTTTGCTCTCTCCTCCTTAGCTCGGCGGCGCGCCCTGTGTTGACTTGCGCCCTCCGGGCGCGCGAGGGATCGGTGCGCGATCCAGATACTCATTGCCCGGTCGGCTGAATTGCGCCCTCCGGGCGCGCGAGGGCTCGCTGCGCGATCCCGATACTCATTGCCCGGTCGCGGCTGACGCTGCGGGGTCCATGATCAGCTGCTGGAGAGGCCCACGACGAGGTTGATCGTGGTCGCGAGGATGACCGAGCCGAATACGTAGGAGAGCAGGCCGTGCCGGAGGACGGTCGAACGGAACTGCCTGGTCTGCAGGTTGGTGTCGGACACCTGATAGGTCATGCCCATGGTGAAGGCGAGATACGCGAAATCCATGTAGGCGGGCGGTTCCGGCGAGTTGAACTCGATCCCGCCAGGAGCACCGCCGCCGTAGTAGATCCGGGCGTAGCGGAGCGTGTAGAGCGTCTGCACGAGCACCCAGGAGACTGCGACGCTGAGCAGGGCGAGGCTGGCCAGCACCGCCCGCTGCGTGGCGTTGCCGGCCCGGCCGGACTCGATGATCACGTAGCCGACGGCCGCCAGGCTCGCGACGTTGGCGCCGGTCACCAGGAGATCGCTGACCGTACGGTTCGGATCCTCGATGGTCGCGTGGGCCTGGGTCTCCGCCGCGTCCATTCCGCCGACGATGAGCCAAGCACGCAGCTCGAAGGCCAGCGCCGCGACCCCCCAGCCGGCCAGCGGCGCGTACGCCCAGCGGTAGAGCAGGCCCGTGCCCACCGCGGCGGCCGCGCCGAACGCCACCATGATCAACAAACCGGCCAGGGTCGGCCCGGGGGTGGCCGGACCGCGCCGGGGTGACGTGTCGCTCACGACACGAGTGAACAGCGCCATCCGCCACGGCCCTGGGCGGCACGCCGCACCAAGCGTCCCAGCCGTTCCGTTGTCCTGGCACCGGCGGCTCCGGCAGGCCTCCGTGCAGGGCGTTCGGGGCCATTAACTAAGGTCCGTAGTGCGAAATCGGGGCACCGCGGCCCCGAACGTTGGAGGAGAAACCATGGCTGTGCCGAGTCCGGGCTACTCGATCACCGTACGCGTGGAGGCGCCGACCGATCCGGGCGCGACGGCCCGGCTGTCCACGGCGGTCGCCGAGGCCGGGGGCGCCATCACCGCGCTCGACGTGGCCGAGTCGCGGCACGATCACCTCGTCATCGACGTCAGCTGCAACGCCACCGACGTGGCCCACTCCGAGTCGATCACCAAGGCTATCGAGAGCCTCGACGGCTTCGCGGTCCGCAAGGTCTCCGACCGTACATTCCTGTTGCATCTCGGCGGCAAGATCGAGGTCAACACCAAGGTGCCTTTGAAGCACCGCGACGACCTGTCGCGCGCCTACACGCCAGGCGTGGCCCGGGTCTGCCTGGCCATCGCGGAGAACCCGGCAGACGCTCGACGGCTCACGATCAAGCGGAACACCGTGGCCGTGGTCACCGACGGTTCGGCCGTGCTCGGGCTGGGCAACATCGGCCCAGCGGCCGCGCTGCCGGTCATGGAGGGCAAGGCCGCGCTGTTCAAGCGGTTCGCCAACGTCGACGCCTGGCCGGTCTGCCTGGACACCCAGGACTCGGACAAGATCGTCGAGATCGTCAAGGCGATCGCCCCGGTCTACGGCGGGGTGAACCTGGAGGACATCTCGGCCCCGCGCTGCTTCGAGATCGAGGAACGGCTGCGCGCCGAGCTGGACATCCCGGTCTTCCACGATGATCAACACGGCACTGCCATCGTGGTGCTGGGCGCGTTGATCAACGCGCTTCGGGTGGTGGACAAGGACATCGCCGACGTACGGTTCGTCGTCTCCGGCGTCGGCGCCGCCGGCTCGGCGATCATCCGGCTGTTGAAGCGCCAGGGTGCGACCATGATCATCGGCTGCGACAGCAAGGGCGCGGTGCACGACGCGCCGCCCGGCTCGTCGGCCATGCGACGCTGGCTGGTGGACAACACCAACGCGGAGAAGCGTTCCGGCACGCTCAAGGACGTGATCGCCGGCGCAGACGTCTTCATCGGGGTCTCCGCACCCAACATCCTCGACGGCGACGACATCGCCCGGATGGCCGACAAGGCGATCGTCTTCGGGCTCGCCAACCCCATCCCCGAGGTCGACCCGATGGAGGCGCAGCAGCACGCGGCGGTGGTCGCCACCGGCCGGAGCGACTTCCCCAACCAGATCAACAATGTGCTGGCCTTCCCCGGCTTCTTCCGCGGCCTGCTCGACGGCGGGCTGCGCGACATCACCGACGAGATGCTCTCGGCCGCCGCCAACGCGATCGCCAACCGGGTCAAGCCCGACGAGCTGAACGCCAGCTACATCATCCCCAGCGTCTTCGACCCCTCGGTTTCGCCCGCGGTAGCGGCCGCCGTACGGGAGGTCGGCACCCCGTCCCGGTGATCTCCCGCCCGGCTGCCCGAGCCGCAGGGAACGAACGTGCACGTTCGTTGTTATCGCGTTGCGCCGGCTGCAACAGGCGCACCCTGCAGGGAACGGACGTGCACGTGAGGTTCCATCGCTATGCGCCGGTTGCAGCCGGCCCACAGCGAGACAACAACGGACGTCCACGTGAGGTTCCGGCAGGCCAGTGCGCAACAAGAGCGGCAGGCGCGGTATAGAACGGAGCATGGACTTTCGCACTCTCGGGCGCAGCGGCTGCGCCGTATCGACGCTCTGCCTCGGCACGATGACCTTCGGGCAGGAGACCGACGAAGCCGGCGCGCACGCGCAGCTGGACCAGTTCCTCGAGGCCGGCGGCAACTTCGTCGACACCGCCGACGTCTACGCCGGCAGCACCACCGAGACCATCATCGGCCGGTGGTTCGCCAACCGGCCGAAGGATCTGACCGATCGCGTTGTGCTGGCCACCAAGGGACGATTCCCGACCGACGACTTCCCGAACGGGTCCGGGCTGTCCACCCGCCACCTGACCCGTGCGCTCGACGCTTCGCTGGGCCGTCTGGGGCTGGACGCGGTCGACCTCTACCAGGTGCACGCGTACGACCCGTGGACGCCGCTGGAGGAGACGCTGCGCACCCTCGACGGCTTCATCCGCGCGGGCAAGATCCACTACTACGGCCTGTCCAACTTCACCGGCTGGCAGCTTGCGAAGGCCGTGCACCTGGCCAGGGCCATGGGCCTCGCCGAGCCGGTGACGCTGCAGCCGCAGTACAGCCTCATCGTCCGGGAGACCGAGTGGGAGATTGTTCCCGCGGTGCTGGACGCAGGCATGGGCATGTTGCCCTGGAGCCCGCTGGGCGGCGGCTGGCTGTCGGGCAAGTACCAGCGGGACCAGCGGCCGACCGGCGACACCCGGCTGGGTGACGATCCGAACCGCGGCATGGAGGCCTACGACCGGCGCGGCACCGACCGGACCTGGCAGATCATCGACGCCGTGCAGAAGGTGGCCGAGGACCGCGGCGTGTCGATGGCCGAGGTCGCCATCGCCTGGGTGACCGACCGGCCCGGCGTGACCTCGACCATCTTGGGCGCCCGGACGAGTGAGCAGCTGGCCAGCAACCTGAAGGCCGCGGGCCTGCACCTGAGCGAGGAGGAGACCGCCGCACTCGACGAGGCCAGCGATCCAGGAGTCAGCGACTACCCGTACGGTCCGATGGGGATCGACCAGCGCAGCCGCAACCTCGCCGGCCGCTGAGCACTGGTCACATTTCGCTCCCGCGGATCGTCAGGTGATGTGACGGCGCTGGCCCGGCACCGTCGTGCGGCCGAGGCCGACCAGCGTCACACACCGATCACGCGATCGCCCCACGGAAGAGGTCGAACCGATGGCCGAGAACATCGAGAACGAGCTGTGGCTGATCGATCGATTCGAGGCTGAACGGGCCCGGCTGCACGCCGTCGCCTATCGCGTGCTCGGCTCCTCGACCGATGCGGAGGACGCCGTGCAGGAGGCCTGGCTGCGGCTCAACCGTACGGATGCGAGCAGCGTGGAGAACCTGAGCGGCTGGTTGACCACCGTTGTGGCCCGGGTCTCGCTGGACATGCTCCGGTCCCGCGGTTCGCGGCGAGAGGAGTCGCTGGACGACGGGTTCGGATCGGAGCGGGCGCACACCAGCGACCAGGGTCCGGAGGCACAGGCACTGCTGGCAGACTCCTTGGGTCCGGCGCTGCTCGTCGTCCTGGACACGCTCGGGCCGGCTGAGCGGCTCGCGTTCGTGCTGCACGACCTGTTCGCCGTGCCGTTCGAGGAGATCGCACCCATCGTCGGCAAGTCACCGGCGGCCGCCCGGCAGCTGGCCAGCCGGGCTCGCCGGCGAGTGCAGGGCGCGGAGTCGGCCGGTGAGACCAGTGCCGGCCGGAAACGTGCGGTCGTCGACGCCTTTCTCACCGCGTCACGGACCGGCGACTTCGCGGCGCTTCTCGAACTGCTCGACCCCGACGTCGTCCTGCGGGCCGATCGCGCGGCCGTCCGGATGGGCGCCGTGGCTGAGGTCGTCGGCGCAGCGGCTGTCGCGGAGACGTTCTCGGGACGAGCGCAGCACGCCCGGCTCGCCATGATCGACGGCATGCCGGGGGCGGTCTGGGCGGAGGCGGGCAGGCCCAAGGTCGCCTTCGATTTCTCCGTCGTCGACGGCAGGATCGCCGCCATCGAGCTGAGCGCCGACCCCGAGGTCCTCGGCGACCTCGACTGGCACCCGCTCGCCGGCTGAGCCCGGCCGGAGGGACGGCCGGCGCCGTGCCGCACTTCGCACACCCATCTGCGCTTCGCACATCCTCGACGGTGTGCGGAACGCAGATCGGTGTGCGAGCGCGACGACACAGGTGGGACGGGCGGGACGCGCCGTTGCGGTAATGAAGTTGTGAGGCGCAGGGAGCCGAGTTTGCCGCAAGACTGTGGGCATGGCGCAGCAGCAACCCGTCCGAACGAGGCCGTCGTGGTGGCCCCACTTCAGCAGCACCCTGCGGTCCACGGCGGTGACGGCACGGCTGGGGCTGGTGCTCGGCATCGCCATCGGGATCAACTTCCTGACCGGGCTGCTGAGCCTGTACCAGTACCAGCCGTGGTCCTGGCTCCCCGAGCCGGCCGGGCCGATCTGGGGCTACCGGCTGACCCAGGGCATCCACGTGACCACGGGGATGTCGATCATCCCGCTGCTGTTCGTCAAGCTCTGGTCGGTCTACCCGAACAAGTTCCGCTGGCCGCCGCTGCGGTCAGTCCGGCACGCGGCCGAACGGCTCAGCTTCGCGATCTTGGTCTCCGCCATCCTGCTGCAGGTCACGACCGGCCTGCTGAACGTGCTCAACTGGTACCCGTTCCCGTGGGACTTCGTCTCGGTCCACCACTACCTGGCCTACATCATCGTCGGCTCGGTGCTGCTGCACGTCGGCATCAAGCTGCCCGACATCGGCTACGGCCTGAAGGCGAAGGTGACCGAGGCCGACGTGCTCACCGAGATCCCGTGGTGGGACAACCCGGATTCGCACAGCAACGCCGGTGACCTCCCGGCACCGACCACGCCCGGGATCTCACGTCGCGGGCTGCTCGCCGCCACCGGGGTGGGCATCGGCACGGTGGCCCTGACCGTCGTCGGGCAGAGCGCGACGCCGTTGGAACCGATCAGCCTGCTCTCCCCCCGCAAGCCGACCAAGGGTCCGCAGGGTTGCGCGGTGCACCGGACCGCCGACCAGGCGAAGGTGATGGCGCTGGCCATCGCACCCGACTGGCAGCTCAAGATCACCGGGCCGCGGCCGTACGAGATCAGCCTGGCCGAGCTGGAGGCCATGCCGATGCAGGACGTGACCTTCCCGATCGCGTGCATCGAGGGCTGGAGCACCAACGTCGCCTGGCGGGGGGTGTCGCTGCTCGACGTGATCACCAGGGCCGGGGGCAACGCCGACTCGCGGATCCGGTTCCAGTCGCTGGAGACGGGCTGGTTCTTCAGTCACTCCGAGATCTTCGGCCCACAGCTGTCCCGAGCCCTGCTGGCCACCCACATCAACGGCGAGCGGCTCAATCTCGACCACGGCTATCCGGTGCGGCTGATCGCGCCGGACCGGGCCGGCGCGTTCCAGACCAAGTGGCTCTCCGAGATCAAGGTGATGGGATGAAGGCCTGGCGGATCATCCTCACGATCCTCGGCATCCTGGTCGTGCTCTACGGCCTCGCCCACCTGTTGATCAGCATCCCGATCGCGACCCTGCTCTGGGTCGCGCTCTGGATGATCGCCGCGTTGATCATCCACGACGTCGTGATCGCGCCGAGCGTGATCGGCGTCGGCTGGTTGCTACGCCGGCTGCTGCCCGATCGTGCCCGCCGGTACGTCCAGATCGGGCTGATCATGGCTGCGGGCGCAACGATCATCGCGATCCCGATGATCATTCGCCGGGGCAGCCAGCCGCCGCAGAAGACGCTGCTGATCCAGAACTACGCGGCCAACCTCGCCCTGCTTCTCGGCATCTTCGCGGGCGTCGCCCTGGTCCTCTACGTCGTACGGGTGGTGCGCGATCGAGGTCTTGATCAGCGATCGAGGTAGGCGGCGACGGCCCTGGCGGCGACGCTCGACCAGGACGACTGCTGCTCGGCGTGCCGCGCGGCGTTCGCACCCATCCGGTCAGCGGTGGCAGGGTTCAGCAACCGCTCCATCGCGCTCGCGACCGATTCCGGGTCGGGGTCGGCGAGCAGGCCGGTGACGCCGTCGGTGACGATGTCCGCCATCGAGCCGACCCGGGTCGCGACCACCGGCCGGCCGAACGTGTAGGCCATGTGCACGCTGCCGCTGATGTTGACGGTCTCGTAGGTGAACATCACGACCCGGTGGGCGCCGAACAACCGCGGCAGCTCGGCCATCGGCACGTAGCCCGGCCGCAGGTCGACGTGTCCGATCGCCCCCGCCCGGGCGCTGATCGCGGCCAGGTCGACGTCCGGCATGACCGGCCCGGCCAAGGTAAGCCTTGCGTCGGGGAGGATCCGCCGGAGGCGCTCGAACGCATCCAGCAGCAGGGGGATGTTCTTGTACTTGGTCCAGGCGCCGAACAGCAGCGCGCTCGGCGAGGCGGCGGACGGCGGCGGCACCTCCACCGAGCTGAGCACCTCGGAGTAGTCGCCATGGCCGCAGACGGCCACCCGCCGTACGGTCGGGAACTCGCGCACCAGATCGCGCTTCGGGCCGTCGCCGAGCACGAGGACGACACTGCAGGCCTCGTACGCCCTGGCGAGCAGCCGGCGGGTCAGTCGGCCGCCCTTCTGCACGGACTGGCTCTTGCTGGTTACGTCGTACGGGAGCGGGTTGTGCGCGACGTCCACGACGGCCGTCGGCCGGGTGAGCCGCGCAGCGACTAGCAGGGCCGCGCTGTCGAGCGGATAGCGGAGCTCGCCGAACTGCGCGACGTCGGGCCGCTCCCGGCGCAGCTCGCGCAGCACCCGGCGCCACGACTCGAGCAGCAGGAACGCGCGCCAGACCCGGCGCAGCCGTCGTGGGAGGCCAACGGACCTGGCATCCGCGTTCGGATGCCAGGTCGGCAGCGGGGAACGGACCTCCAGCCCGTCGACCTTCGCGGCCAGCTCCGGCTCGGGGCCGGTGATCAGCTGCACCCTATGGCCGGCCTTCGCCAGCGCCGCAGCGAACTGGTAGGAGAACTGGTACATGCCGCCGCTCGGCAGGAACTCCACCAGCACGATGCGCAGCTGCCGGGCAGCTGACCCCTCCCGAGGATCGGGTTGAAGCCGTTGTGACCGCGTCGCTCGCTGCGGGTCCGTCGTCGTCACGGCACTTCGACCACGCGGCGCGCCACGAGCTCATCGTCGGCCGCCGCCCTCGTGCTCTGACTTCTCGGCACGCCGCGGATGGCGATCGAGAGGTGATAGACGGCCTGCTGCACGGCCAGTCCGGCCACCAGGGCGACCGCCGCGATCGCGGCCAGCAGCACGGGCAGCGACGTGCCGTTCGGCGTCGCGGAGTCATCGCCAGCGGGCACGGACACGACCCGATAGGGCTTGGACAGCCCGGCGAGGTACTGCACCGAGAGGTCCATGGTCGCGGCCGCCATCCTTTGGGCGACGCTCGCGTCGTCAGCCGTGGCGCGGATGAGGATGACCGCCGTGTCCGGCACGACGGTGACCTCGGTCGTCACGTTGGCGCGTTGCTGGGGGGTGAGCCCGAGCCGGTCCTCGGCCTGCTGCTCAAAGCCCAGCCCGCCCGCCACCTCGGCAAAGGTGGCGACGATCTGGCCGCGACTCAGCGTCTCGTAGTAGGAGGCGGAGGTGGCGTCGTCCAGCGTGGCGGCGGGCAGCACGACCGCCATGGACTCGGCGGTCCAGGTGCGCTGCTGGGTCAACACGTAGGTGACCCCGGCGGCGACCAACGCCAGGGCGATGATCGTGCCGGTGACGATGCTCTGCCGGACGGCCCGGGTGTCGAAGCGGCGGGAAGAGATCATGACGACGTTGCCTCCACGGGATCGGCGGTGACGGCGGCCGGGCGGCCCAGCACCTCGGCATAGAGATCGGCCAGGCGTTGGGAGAGCCGGGGCAGGCTGTGCGCCTCTTCGGCACGGCGGCGGGCAGCACGTGCCATCCGTGCGCGCAGCGCCGGATCGCCGATGAGCTCGTCGAGGGCGGCGGCGAGCTGGTCGACGTCACCGGGCTCGACGACCCGGCCCTCGGTCCCGTCGCGGATCAGGTCTGGGACCGCGCCGATCGCGGTGCCAACGACGGGCACGCCGGCCGCCATCGCCTCGATGATCGCCATCGGTTGGCCCTCGAGATAGGAGGGCAGCACGAAGATGTCGCTCTCCGCCAGCCGGGCTCTGACCTGGTCGCTCGCCTCCGGACCGACCAGGCTGGCAGCCAGGCCGGCCGCCTGGAACTCGGCGACGATCTCGCCATACTCCGCGTCCGGGGTCGGGCCCTGACCGCCGACGACGACCAGCGTCCAGCCGGTGAGGCCGCGCTCGTTCAGCAGCCGGCCGGCACGGGCGAGCTCCAGCAGACCCTTGCGGCGGCAGATCACGCCGACGAACAGCACGGTCGGCGGCACCCGGTCGGCTCTCGTTGGCTGGAAGGCGGCAACGTCCACGGCGTTGTCGACCGTTCGAACGGGCCTCCGGCCGGCGAAGGCTCGCATGGTGCGGGTGCCGGCGTTCGACACGGTGCATACGAGCGCGGCCCGCCGCAGCGTCCGCAGCGCCAGCCGGTCGAGGCGGCCGTACGCGGCGAACTCCGGACGGCCCGCGTTGCCGACGGCCGAGTGCACGTGCGCGATCAGCCTGGCCCGGCCGGCCGATCCCGCGAGCACGAGCGCAGCGGCTCGCAGCGCCGGAAGCCCCGGGTCGGCCACCAGTTGGAGGTGCACGATGCCGGCCCGGCGCGCCGCGCGGAGCGTACGCCATGCGTCGACCAGCACCTGCCGGACGTTCTCCAGGTTGAGCCGGGCACCCTGCCGGGTCGCGGTGCGGGCCGTGTTCAGCAGCTCCATCTCGTACGCCGCCCGCAGCCCCGGATCGGCGGCGATCGTCTCGGCGAAGGTCGCGATCCCACCCTTCATCGGGAACGCCTCCGCGACCACGACGACCCTGGGGCGCGCCAACCCGCGGTCACGACCGCCCGAACCCGATGCGCCGCCGGTCCGCGTCTCCGCTGGCCCAGCGCGCCCGAGCGCTCTCATCGCAGGGCCCGCAGGGCACCGTGCGGGACGTCGATGGCCCGCTCGTAGACCGCACGGAGATTGGCGGCCCACAGCTGGGCGTCGAACAGGCGCTGCATCCGCAGCCGGGCCGCGCTGCCGTATTGCCGCGCGACGGCCGGCTCGTCCAGCAGCCGTACGATCGCGCCGGCCAGCGCCTCGCTGTCGCCCGGCGGCACCAGCAGTCCGGTCTCCTCGTGAGACACGATGTCCGCTATTCCGCCGACGTCGCTGGCGACGACCGCACGGGCGCAGCCGCCCGCCTCCATCAGGACGGTCGGCAGGTTCTCGCCGTAGACCGACGGCAGCACGACGAATTCCGACCCACGCATCACGTGAGGAATGTCGGTGCGCATCCCGGCGAACACCACGCTGTCCGCCACCCCGCGGAAGCCCACTTCGCGCCGCAGCGAGGCCTCCTCCGACCCTGTGCCGACCAGCAGCAGCCGAGCGTCGGGATGCCGGGCCACGACGGCGGGCCAGGCGCGGATGGCATGGATGATGCCCTTGAAGTCGCGCAGCGCGGCGACGATCGTGACCACCCGGCAGCCGGCCAGGCCCAGCTCCGCCGGCAGTGTCACCAGACAGCGGGCACCGGCCGGCGAGAAGTAGTCGAGGTCGATCCCGTTGTGCACGACGCACCAGGAGGCCGGCACCGGTCGGCCGGCTCGATAGCGCTCCGCGAAGGACGCGAGCGACGCGTTCGAAACGAAGATCGCGGCCGAGCTGCGGGTGGCTACCTCGACCGCCAGCCGCTCGCGGGCGGCAGCCCGACCGGCAAGCGGCCGGTAGACGTGGTGGAAGGTGCCCACCGCGGGCCGCCCGGCCAGCTGAGCCGCCGGCAGCGCCATCGTGATCGCCATCTCCAGATGGGCGTGCACGACGTCCGGCTTGCGGCGCCGGATGTAGTCCACCAGCCGACCGAAGGCCGCCGGGTCGACGGTTCGGCTCGCGCCCAGATAGCGCGGCCGCAGCCCAGCCTCGAGCAGCAGAGGAGCCAGCTTGGAGCGCTCCTCGGACTGCCCGTGGATGCTGAGCACCTCGAGGTCGAAGTCAGCGCTGCCGGCGACTCGGGCGAGCTGGGCGATCAGGGTCTCGGCGCCGCCGAGGCGAAAGGCGTCAAGGACGGCGAGGACGCGCATGGGGCGCCTGACGGCGAAGCATCGGGGATTGCGGCGGAATGGCGGTCGTTCCTTTCCTGCCATCCCCCGCTGGCCAAATCGGGCACGTGGTTGAGCTGCCACGATAACCTGAGACCGTCGCCAGTTGGGGAGGCGGCCAGCACGCCCGCACTTTTCGGAGGCGCGAACGACGCGGGTGCGTGCGGCCGTAGTCGTATCGGACCTTTTCCGGCTGGAGGACAGCATTCAGCCTTCGCGCCGCCCTCGACGTGTGTCTGCACGCGGGGAGGACTCTCCGGATCCGCTGCGGCACGCCTACTCCTCTGAGCTGCCGCTCGCCGCGGTCGACGTGCTGCCGGCGCACACCGACGATTCACCGGACCCACCCATTCCACCTGCGAGCGTCGGCCGGCGGTCGGTGCGCGGGTTCTTGTGGACGATGCTGGCCTGGGGCTGCAACCGGCTCGCGATCCTGGCCCTGACCCTGCTCTTGGCGCGGCTGCTGGCGCCACACGACTTCGGGGTCGTGACGGCCGCGCTGACCGTGATCGCGATGCTGGACGCGGCGCTGGACCTGGGCGTCGGCGCGGCGGTGATCGCCGACCAGGAGCAGGGCATCTCCGCGCGGGCCCGGACCGCCTTCACGGTCAACCTCGGCGTCGCCGTTCTCATCGCGGCGGTGGGCGCTGCCTGCTCGCCGCTCATCGCGGCCTTGTTCCACGCCCGATCCGACGGCTACGTCTTCGCGTTGATCTTCCTCTACCCGCTGTTCCGCGGCGCCGGCCAGGTGAATGACGCCGTGCTCAAGCGCGACCTCCGCTTCCGCCGCCGCACGCTGGTCGACCTGACCCGGGCAACGGTACGGATCGCCGTCTCCATCCCGCTGGCGCTCGCGATCGGCGGGGCGGTCAGCATCGCCGCCGGGATCGTGGCGAGCGAGCTGGCGGCGATGGCCCTGCTCTGGGCCATGGTGCCGATCCGCCCGCACCTGGCGCTGGACGCGAAGACCGTTCGTGGCCTGCTGCGCTTCGGCGGCCAGATCACGGCCATCCGGGTGCTCGGCTCCTTCCGCAGCGGCGTGGACTACATCGTCGTCGGCGCCATCCTCGGCACCACGGCCCTGGGCTTCTACGGCATGGCGTACAAGCTGCCCGAGCTCTTGATCGAGAACGTGCTCTGGATCTTCTCCACCATCGCGCTCCCGGCCTATTCCCGGGCCCGGGCCGGCGGCCACGACGCCCTGCGGGCGACCATGCTGCGTGCCACCCGCCTGCTGTCTCTCTACGGCCTCGCGATCGGCGCCACGCTCTGCGTGCTCGCCCGCGACGCAGTACCGGTGCTGTTCTCGAAAGCCTGGACACCGGCCGTCGCGCCGACCATGATCATCTCACTCAGCCTGGGGATCATGGCCATCGCCTGGGCCAGCGGGGACGTGTTCGCCGCGACCGGCCGGCCAGGCGTCCTGTTGCTGCTCGACGTGCCGGCGACGATCCTGATGACCGCAGCCTTCCTGCTCGCGCCGCGCTGGGGACTGGTCGGTGTGGCGGCGGTGCACCTGATCTTCAACTGCTGCTACTGCGTGGCGCGGCTGGCGCTCCTCCGGGTGATCACCGAGGTGAGCATCGGGTCCATGATCGGCGCCGTCGCACCGGGCCTTGCCGTCGGCTGCCTGGTCGCGATCACCGGCTTCGGACTCGCCGCGCTGCTGAGGACCGGCCAGCTCGCGTCGCTGCTGCTGCTCGGCACGGTCTGCGCCCTCGCCTTGATCGCCGGATCGCTGCTCTTCGCGCGCGGGCCCGTCCTGCAGGCCGTCCGGGCGGCGATGCCGGCTGGCGGCCCAGTCCCACGCCCGTCGGGTCAGGGCCAGCCGTGATCACCGAGCCGGCGCGCGATTCGGTCAGAAGCGGCGCACCCACCCGATCAGCCGTGCTGATCACCGGCACCGAAACCGAGCCGCGGACGTTCGGCAAGCAGGTCGTGCTGGGCGGTCTGCTCGACCACCTGTGCGCCCGGCTCGGACCGGAGCGAGTCCACGTGCTGCTGATCGGCCGCGAGCGGGACCGGCCCCAGACGCCGTACGGGCTCCGACTCCTCCGCGCGCCGACCGCGGCCGAGCAGCTGCGCGCCGTCCTCACCCGAGTCGTGCCGCCGCCACATTCGCCCCTGCAGGAGGCGGCGTTCTGGTCGCCGCGGCTGCGCGACGAGATCGGGCGGGCGCTCGCCGAGATCGGCGCGGACCTGGAGATCTGGGACACCATGCGCACCGGCCAGTACGCCACCGCCCTGCCGCGCCGACCCCGCGCCCTCTATGCCGACGACCTCTTCTCCAAGCGGTACGCCACCATGCTGGACCGGATGCGCGCAGATCCGTCGCCGATGGGCAACCCGCTCGGTGAGGTCGGCAAGATGCTCCCGGGCATCGCCCAGGCCGTGGTGGCTCGACCCTTCGTGCACCGCCCGCTGCTGCGCCTCGAACGTCGGCTGACCGCCCTGTCCGAGGAGCGGGCACCGGCCCAGTTCGACGCCACGATCCTGGTCAATCCGCAGGAGACGGCGGAACTGACGCAGCGCAGCGGCAGCACGACCGTACGGACGCTGCTGCCGCTCCTGCCGCCAGGCGTCGGGCGGCCGCGACAGTTCGATGGCAGTCGGACCTTCGTCTCCCTGGGCAGCCTGGGGTTCCCGCCCAACCGGGATGGGCTGACCTGGTTCCTCCGCGAGTGCCGAGACGACGTCCTCGCCGCCGCGCCGGACTTCCGCCTGCTGCTCATCGGCCGGGGCACGGACGAGCCGCCGGCCGAGGCGAGCGATTGGGGCGATCACGTACGACCGCTGGGCTGGGTGAACGACCTGGACGACGTGCTGCTGTCCGCGGCCGGCCTGCTCTCACCGCTGCGCACCGGCAGCGGCATCAAGATCAAGGTGCTCGAGGCGCTGTCTCGCGGGCTGCCGGTCGTCGCGACACCGCAGGGCGTGCTCGGCCTCGACGTCGGGCCGGAGGACGGCTGCCTGGTCGCCGACACCCCCGGCGCGCTGGCCCGCCGCCTGGTCGAGGCCGCGGATCCCGTACGCAATCGGGAGCTGTCGGACGCGGCCGCCGCCAGCTGGGCGCGTACCTACGCCCCGGAGGTCGTCGCCAAGGCCTATGACGAGGTGCTGCGGCTCGACGAACGGGCGAGTGGATGACCGCCGCCCTGCTCGTGGCGGGAGCGCTCGCCGGGCTGGCGGTCGTGGCACTCGCCCTGGTCAGGCCCCAGGTCGCCCTACTCCTGCTGGTCGCCCTGGACATCTCCAACCTGAACGGGGTGATCGCCGACCAGCTCGGGGTCAGCCCGTACAAGCCGGAGCTGGGGCTTGCCGTGCTGGCACTGATCACCGTCGGTTGGCGGCGGCGACGCAGCCTGGCCTGGTCACCCGTGCTGCTCGGCCTGGCCGTCTTGTTCGCCGGGTTCTGCGTCACGCTGGTCAGCACCGACGACCCGGCCACGTCCCAGGCACTGCTCTTCTCCCGCGGTCGCGACCTGTTCTACGCGGTGGTGGTCTACGCGCTCATGCTGACCACCGGCGCTGTGGTCAACCTGGCCAAGGCGGCCGTGGCCGTGCTCGCCGGGCTCGCCGGTCTGACCGTGCTGCACGAGTTCGCGCTGCACAATGACGGCGATCTGTTCGGCCTCAGTCGGGTGCCGCTGGTGCAGGAAGGCGGCGCCTACACGCCGCGGCACGCGGGCACGTCGTCAGACGTGAACTTCTGGGCCCGGCTGCTGATCTTGGTCGCCCCCCTCGGACTGTCCCTGTGGGCCGCGGCCGCCCGGCGCTCGCAGCGACTCCTCTGGGCCGGCTGCGCGCTGGCTCTGTTGGCCGGTGTCTACCTCACCCAGTCCCGCGGCGGCTTCATCGCCCTGTTCGTCGCCGTGGTCGGCTGGCTCTGGCTGGCCGGCGGGCGCTATCGCAGGTCGCTGCTGCTGGTGCCGGTCGTGGTCGCGATCCTCATCCCGCTCACCGGCATCGGCAGCCGGCTCGGCACATTGACCGCGATCACGGCCTCGTCGGCGAGCACGGGCGACCTGTCGGTCGTCACTCGCAAGCGGCTGCAGCTGGACGCCCTGCACATGTTCCTTGACTCCCCGGTCACGGGCCACGGCATCGGCAGCTACGTCGCGATCTTCCCGAGATACGACCGGCTCGCCGACTACTACCAGCCGGTCGACATCGTGGTCGCAGCGCACAACCTCTACCTGGAGCAGGCAGCCGATGGTGGTGTGTTCCTGCTGCTGGCGTGGGGCATCTTTGTTGGCACCGTGCTGTTCGCCGCCATCCGCGCCCGGACGCTGGCTGGTCGCGCTGGCGAACTGCTCACGGGACGGCTCGCCGCCGGGGTCGTCGCCGGGGTCGTCGGCTGGCTGGTCGCCAGCGTGTTCCTGCACCTCTCCGACTTCCGCGCGCTCCTCGTCGTCGGCGCGATAGCCGCCGGTCTCGACGTACGGGCTCGGCGGCTTGCCGTCGGACCGCCGCCGGTCCCGGTCAGGCGGCCGCTGCGCCGGGCGGCCCGCTTCTCGCTGGCTGCGCTCGCAGCGGTCAGCCTGGCCGGCGCGGTCGTGGCCCTGACGACGGGCCACACCAGCTACCGCAACGCCGCAACCCTGGCCGTGGTACCGGCCGCCAACGGTGCCAGCGGCAGCGCCGCGTATCAGCTGGATGTGGTGAGCCGCGGGGTGATCGTGCCGACGCTGGCCACCGTCCTGGGCTCGTCGATCTCGCCGGCCGACGTGGCGGAGGCATCCGGCGATCCACCGCGCGGGGTCACTGTGACCGTCTCGCCGTCCACTCTCGGCGGCGCGCTGCGGGTCGCCGTGACGACCCAGGACGCCGATGCCGCCGACCGCCTCGGCCTCGCGGCCGTCACCCTCGCCAAGTCCCGCGTCGATGCGCTCGCCACGACCTACCGCCTCACTGGCGACATGGCCGGCGCACAGGCAGAATCCCCCGCTCGCCGCTGGCTCGCCCTGCCGCTCGGCCTTACCCTCGCCATCGCGCTGCTGATCCTCCTGCGCGCACCACTGTCGGACTCTCGGGCAGGCGCGGGCGGCCGCGACGCATCGGGTCCACGGCCTCATCCAAGCTCTGAACCGGCTCCTCGACGAAGTCGGGCGCTTTAGCTGAACTCGGAGCACGGCGGCTTGTTCACCGAGGGCGCACTTGGAGATCCCGCGTCCTCTGGCCGAAAGCGGCGCGCCGCCGCCCGGGAGATGTTTCATTCGGGAGCGGAATGGGGACGGGATCCGTAAGATGGTGGGTCGACTCGGGGTCGTCCCTGACAATGCTTGGCATGGGCGCGAGCCACCGATGTCTCGCGCCACAATCGCCGACCTGATCAGCCCCCGGCAGGTGCGATGTGAAGGTGAGTGCTACCCGCGGGTCAGTGGCCCACGCTCGTTCCGTTCGTCTCGCGGCGGCAACAGCTGCCAGCGCCTTGCTGCTGTGCGCCCCGGCGCTCGCTCATGCGGCATCGGCAGGAACGGCTCGGCCGTTCGCCTCGACAAGCCCGTTCAACGTGCGGATCAAGGCCGCACCTGCGGTCGACCGCAACAGCACAGCGATGGTGGCTCGGGTGACCCGGAGCAGGGTGATCTACGCCAACCTGTACGCCTACGGCATCCCGATCTACCAGGCCGACGCGTCGACCCCGCACTACGACGTCGACTGCGGGATGGAAGGCACCTGGGGCAGTTGCCCGCTGAGCGCGCGGCCCATGCCGATCCCGACCGGCGCCAAGCCGAGCACCGGCAGCGACGGGGCACTGGTCGTGATCGACTCGACGACCGGCACCATCGGCGAGTACTGGCAGGCGGCCAGGTCCGGCGGCGGCTGGACGGCGTCGTGGGGTGCGGTCAACCGGCTCAACGCCAGCGGCTGGGGCGGCAGCAGCACCGGCGCCGGCGCCTCGCGGCTGGCCGGCGTGATCCGGGTGTCGGAGATCCAGCGGGGCGTGATCGATCATGCCCTAGTCCTGCAGATCGACAACGTCTGCGCCCGCGTCTTCCGGGCTCCCGCTCTCAAGACCGACGGTACGTCGAGGCGTTCCGACTGCATCCCGGCCGGCGCCCGGCTCCAGCTGGACCCTCGGGTCAATGTCAGCCTGATCCGGGGCATCACCCCGGCGGAGCGTGCTGTCGCCCGCGCCCTGCAGGTCTACGGCGGCTACGTGATCGACCGCGGCGGCGCGCCACTCAGCGTAAGCTTCGAGCGCTCGCCGGATGCGACCCCGAATTCGACGGGAGCCGTATACAGCCGGGCCGGAATGGCCTGGGACTACTACGGGCTTCGTCACGTTCCGTGGCAGCGGCTGCGGGTCCTGAAGACCTGGCAGGGCTAGCTCCTCGGTTCGTACTCGCGGCGCTCGGGTCGGCGACGCGCTCCGCTGCTGAGGAGTCGGTTCGGGATCCATGAACATGCTCGCCTCCGTTCTCACACCGCCCCGCGCTGGGCCGCCACCACGACGACCGTGCGGGCCAGGATGGACAGGTCCAGCCAGGTGCTCCAGTTCCTGATGTAGGACAGGTCCAGCCGGACCCGGTCCTCGTACGAGGTGTCGCTGCGCCCGGAGACCTGCCAAAGACCGGTGATGCCGGGCTTGACGCCGAGGAAGGCGCCGCGGTGCTCGCCGTAGCGCTCGAGCTCGGCGGAGACGATCGGCCGCGGACCAACGAGGCTCAGGTCGCCGAGCAGCGCGTTCACCAGCTGCGGCAGCTCGTCCAGGCTGGTGCGGCGGAGGAGGGCGCCGAGCCGGGAGACCCGCGGGTCGTCGGCGACCTTCTGGTTGAGCTCGAACTCCGCGCACAGGTCCTCCCGGCCCATGGCGACGAACGCCTGCTGCGCGGTCTGGTACGGACGGTCGGGCCCGGTGGAGTACTGCCACAGCATGGTGCGGAACTTGAGCACGCCGATCGCACGGCCACCAAGACCCAGCCGGTTCTGCCGGTAGAAGACCGGGCCGGCCGGGTCGCTGATCTTCACGATCGCGGCCACCAGCAGGAACACAGGCGCCAGCAGCAGCAACCCCGCCAGGGCGCCCAGCACGTCGAGCAGCCGCTTGACCTTGCGATCCAGCGCCGCGCGCTGGAAGCGCTGAGCGGCGCCCTGCCGGGTAACTGTCGCGGGAACGAAGCCGAGAGGCGCGGCGTCGAGGAGGGTCGTCACGATCCACTCCGCGGGATGAGCACCAGCAGCACCGGCGCGAGCAGCAGAAGCGCGGCCAGTGAGACCAGCACAACCAGCAGCCGCCTGAACGGCCCGATCGACGCGGTACTTGCGAAGGTCGTCATGATCTACTCCGGGGGTTCGGCCCGGCACCTGTTCGCCGGACATCCCGAACATTGACCGTGCAACCTCCGGGCCGGCGCGCCTGGAGATCAGTACCGCGGCAGAAAGCCTCAAAGATTTGGCCGGCAGCGCTCCTGAGGTGCCGCCAAGGTTGCCGCCAGGCTCAGGATCGCCGCACGGCACTCAAGATCGCCGCAGCGCGGCATTGGCGGCGGGACAAAGCAAGGCCCTTCCGAGGCCAATCCTGAGGATTCAGTCCCCGGGACTTTCCGGGACACCAGCGAACCTCGGCGCGACGAGGCGTCGGCCGGCGCAGGGCTCAGTGCTTGCCGACCCGCTCGGCGGCGGGTTGCGTGCCGAACGCAGTGAGGAAGCGGTCCCGGAATGTGTCCATCCGCCAGACCGGTGCGTTCGGCGCAGGCCTCAGGCCGGGATGCCAACCCCAGGCGGCGACCCGGTCGAGCACCTTCCTGTCGCGAGCCACGATCGTGATCGGCACGTCCCGGCTCGCCCCCTGGCCGGTGACGATCGGTGACGGTTGATGATCACCGAGGAAGATCATGACCAGGTCGTCGTCGCCGTAGGTCTGGACGTAGCTGAGAAGCGTGTTGAGCGAGTACTCGATCGAGCGCTGGTAGTCGGCCCGCACCCGATCCCGATCCCTGGTCAAGATCGCCTCCGGCGGATACGCCTTGCCCGACATGGAATCGAAGACCGAGCCGTCCCCAACGTCGTGCCAGCTGACCTGCCGCGGGATCGGTGACCACGGCGCATGGCTGGAGACGGTGACGACCTCTGCCATCAGCGGGCTGTGCGTCTTGCTGTGCTCCAGGCGCTCGAACGCCGCGTACGCGTACTGGTCGGGCATCGTCGCCCAGCTGAACTTGGGACCCCGATAGCCGAGGTCGTCGGCGCTGTAGATCTTCTGGTAGCCGAAACGGGCGCCCTCCGGCCAGGGCGCGACGTTGCCCGGCATGATGCCGACCGTGCGCCAGCCGGCGCGCTGGAACGCGTTCGTGAGGGTGAAGCGGTCGCTTTCGACGAGGTCGCGATCCCGTTGGTCGTTGTCGATCCAGAGCCCCGACAGCAGTGTGCTGTGGGCCAGCCAACTCCCGCCGCCCGCGGTCGGCGAGGTGAGGAACGCGCTGCGCGAGCCGAATCCGGCGGCTGCCAGCTTTCGACCTCCGGCATCGAGCACCGCATCGATTCCTGGAGCGACGGCGGGATCCTCGATCGCCGAGCGCCCGTAGCTCTCGACGAAGGTGAACACGACGTCCTTGCCACGCAGCCCGGTCAGCAGGTCCGAGCCCGGGATGTCCTGGAACCTGTCATCGGCCGCCTCGGCCGCGAATGCCTTGCGATCCCGCAGGTCCTGGCTCAGATGGCTGGCCCGGTCGAAGAGGAATGCGGTCGCGCTGCCGGCGACCGGCACGCCGCGTACGAGGTGAACGCCGGGCACTGCACACGCGACCCAGATGACGGCCAGCACGGCGACGGCCCTGGACGCGAGCACGCTGTGCCCGTCGATCAGCCGGGCCAGCCGGCGGGCGGCCAGCGCGATCACCATCGGCATGGCGGCGACGACGAGCACGGCGAGCACCACCGCCCCGATCGACCCCAGCTGACCCAACCAGCCGCGCAGGAAGCGCAGACCGTCGCCAAGCAGGCTCCAGTCGACCATGGGGTTGAACGGACGGCCGAGCGCCTCCAGGAACCCCATGTCCATCAGCTTCATCAGCACGATCACGCCGGTTGCCGCACCCAACACCGTTGCGACGATGCGTCGCAGCGTTCTCGGCAAGAACAGCAGCAGGGCGCCCGCAAGCAGCCCTTCCGCGGGAAGCGTCAGGAAGGCGGCCGGCCTGAGCCGGGTGAGGTCGTTCGGCACGACGAGCGCAACGAAGATCAACAGTGCGGCAACGGCATCGAGCAACCGGCTGGCGACGGGACGCCGGCGCGGCTCGTCCAGGTCGACGACCACGTCGTGGACCTCCGACTCAACCGCTGCGACAGCCATCTCCGATCTTCCCTGTCTCGCCGGATCCAACTCTGCTGGCTTCGCCGCGACCTCGGCAACGTGCTCGGCGCCAGGAGGCGGACACTTGAGCGTACGTTTCCGTCCGGCCGCGAGTTCAGCACGGCCCATCGACTCCCGGCTCAGCTCGTGCAGTGCTCGCGCCCGCCACCCGAGCGACGGCTCGACAACCGGCCATCCAGCTTGGCGCGGGCAATCGCTGCATCGCATGGATTGCTCCGCGGGGTGTGCGACGAGCAGCGCTCGGCACGCCGGCCGCCGGGCGGACCGGCCGGCCGACGATCTGCCTGGAGTACGCCACTGGGCTGCCGATCGACGGCTTCGTCGCGCTGGCCGAGCAACTCGCAGACGTCGAGCGCGCCTCGATCTGCGCGGGCACGCCGGCGACGATCACGAACGGCGAGCGAACTCCGGCGCATGCTCGGCCCGCACACCGATCCCAACGAACGTGGCCGGAAGCGCTTGCAGGGCAGGGAAACGCTGAAGTATGGCGACGAGCAACGGCGGCTTGCGGCTGTCCTGGGGATGATCGGCGTCCAGGTTGGCTGCGATGACGGAGGAGTGCGCGAGGCGCTGGAAGGACTGGGTGATCAACGTTGGCCACCACCGCCGGAGCTGGATCCGCCGCAAGGTGGCGGTGCCCACCGAGCCCGTACGCAACGCCGGCACGAGCGCCCGAGCGGCGGCCACAGCGTCCTGGATCGCGAGGTTGATGCCGACGCCGCCCACCGGCGACATGACGTGGGCCGCATCGCCGATGCAGAGCAGGCCGTCGGCGAACCAGCGCCGGAGCCGGCTGAGCCCGACGGTGAGCAGCCTGATGTCGTCGAACGAGCGCAGCGTCTGGGCGCGATCTCCCAGCCACGGCAGAGCCTCGGTGAGCCAGTCCTGCAAGTGCTCGATGCCCTGCTCGCGCAGCCCCGTGTACGAACCCTTCTTGATCACGAACCCGACCTGGAAGTAGTCCCCGCGGTCGATCAGCACGATCATCGTGCCGCGGGTCAGCCGACCCAGGGCGCCGCGCGGATCGTCCTCGGTCCGCGGCAGCCGGAACCACACGACGTCCATGGGCACGCCGAACGTGCGGGGGTGCAGGCCCGCCCGCTCACACACCACGGAAGACCTGCCGTCGCAGGCGACCACGAGATCGGCCGCCAACTCGTACGTCTCGCCGAGGTGCTCGTACGCCACACCGCGCACCCGGCCGTCGCGGACCAGGTCGACGACCTCCGCCTCCATGATCAACTCGTACGAGGGCTCAGCCCGGCCCGCCTCGGCCAGCAGGTCGAGGAAGTCCCACTGCGGGATAAGGGCGATGTGCTTGTGCGGCCCGGGGATCCGGGTCAGGTCCGCGAACGGGAAATTGCCCGAGTCGAGCTGGACGCCGACCCGCTCGACCCAGCGCGGCAGCAGTGCTGCGAACTCCTTCCCCAGGCCCAGCTCGTCCAGCAGGGTCAGCGTCGACGCGTGGACCGTGTCGCCGCGGAAGTCCCGTAGGAAGTCACGATGCTTCTCCAGGATCGTGACCTGCACACCGGCACGGGCGAGCAGCAGCCCGAGCACCATCCCCGCCGGCCCGCCACCGACGATGCAGCACCCTGTCCGCCCGGCAGAACTCACCACATGATGAATTATGCCGCGGCGACGCTCGGGACCCGGCGGCCGGTGGTTGCCACGTGCCACCAGCCGCCGGTTCGTTTCGCGGAGCCGGAAAATGGTCCGGTCGTGGAGCCGGGAACGGTCCGGCGGCCGGTGGTTGCCACGTGCCACCAGCCGCCGGTCCTACGGTCGCGACCGTTGAATGCCGTTGTCCTCGGCCGGATATCGCCTAGCCGCCGGCCCACTGGGACGCCGGCCTAGCTCGATACTGCCTGCCGCTCGGCGGAGCCCTCGATGGTCTGGCCCTCGCCCTCGACGTCGATGCTGATCTTGCGCGGCTTGGCCCGTTCCGCAACTGGAATCACCAGCCGGAGCACCCCGTCGCGATAGCCGGCGCTGATCTTGTCCAGATCCAGGTTGTCGCCCAAGATCAACTGCCGGCTGAAGACGCCACGTGGCCGCTCGGACGCCATCGTCTCGCCGGTCCCCTCGCGGACCGGCCGCTCCGCCCGCACGGTCAAGACGTTGCGCTCGACGTCGAGATCGATCGAATTCGCTTCGACCCCCGGCAGGTCGAACTCGACCACGAACGAGTCTCCGTCCCGCCAGGCGTCCATGGGCATGAACGCCGGCCGGGCGTAGGTGCCGAAGACCTGTTCGGTCAGACGATCCAGCTCACGGAAGGGATCGGTGCGCATCAACACCATGAGAGTCACCTCCTGAAGACCAGTGATGTAACTGTTGTCAGCAGCCATCGACTACCTATAGCGATGACTACAGATTTGGTATAGCATGAACGGCAGACAGCGTCAAGCGGCTACAACAGATGAGGGAATCTGCGATGGGCGGGAGGGAACTGGACCAGCAAGGCCCGGATCAGCCGCCGACCTCACAGGGCGTCTACGGCATCGCCGTCACGTCGGACCTGGTGGGGACCGGCATGCAGAACCTCCGCGCGTACGAGAAGGCAGGGCTGGTCGACCCGTCCCGTACGCCTGGCGGAACCCGCCTCTACAGCAGCGACGACGTTGCCCGGTTGCGTCGCATCCAGGAGCTGCTGTCCCGCGGCCTCAACCTCGCCGGCATCGCTTTGGTGCTGGAACTGGAGGAGGACAACGAGCGGCTGCGGACCCAACTCGGCGAGCCGCCCGAACCGACCATCCCAGAGGCCTGACGGCTTCTGAAGTGCGTAGCGGCATCCACCGGTCAAAACGCTGCGGACGACAGCGCTGAGGCCGAGTTCGCGACCATCTCACGGGCACAAAACGCGGCCCGGACGCCCTCATGCGTCCGGACCGCGTCCTGGTTCGTCGATCGGCCGGTCGTCAGTCCTGCTCACGACGCGAGAACAGCCGACGCACGCGGATTTTCCGGTTCAGGGCCCGGCGAGCCTGCTGGTCGTTGTATGCCAGCTCGGTGAGCTCGCGCTCCCGCTGGTCGGTGAGAATCTGCACCGAGTAGTCGTGGATCAAAGTCATGTCACACCTCCTGTCGTCCTGGAAACCATCCTGTTTCTAAGGCGCAGGGGGAGAACACGGGCAAGTTTCTGATCTTTGCCGCGCCGTTCCCGACCGGTTGCCTAAGGTGCCTCAGACGCCTAGGACCCAGTGATCCGGCGCTCGTGACGGGGCCCTTCGGCACCTCCAGCTTCTGCTAGACGCCGGTTTCGGTGCCGGGCGGCGCCGTCAGCACCGTTGGCACGTACTCGAGCAGTTGGATCCGGCCGTCGAAGGTCTGGCTCCGCACCATCTCCAGGGAGACGTCGGGATAGCCGTCGTAGATCCTGTCCCGGCCGGTGCTTCCGGTGATCACCGGAAAGACGACCACGCGGTAACGGTCGACGAGGCCGGCACTCAACAGTGACCGGCACAGCGACAGGCTGCCGATGGTTCGCATGGACGTGCCGTCGTCCTTCATCTTCCGCACGGCCTCGACGGGATCCTGCTCGACGAGGCGCGTGTTCGGCCAGGACAGCGGCTCGGTCAAGGTGCTCGAGAAGACCACCTTCGACCAGCCGGCCAGCGCATCGGTGCCCGGTTCGCCCTCGCTCGCCAGCCCCGACATGAGCCGGTAGGTGTTGGCCCCCATCAGGACCGTGTAGTCATCCTCGGCCTGGCCTTGCAACCAGGCGAGGTACTCGGGCCCTTCCAGGCCCCACCAGCCGGGCCAGCCCTCGGCGGCCCCGTAACCGTCGAGCGAGGTGATGAAGTCGACCATCAGTTCAGACATGTCGTTTCCTTTCGGTGAGCTGGATGAGTGACCGTCCCGGGTGCGCAGCAACCTTCCACACTGGAACGATCCGCTGGGCGGTCGCTGCGCAGTGATCAGGAGAGCGCTGTTGAGCGCGAGTGCGCTCCGTCATCGAATCGCCGCGACCAGGGCGACCAGGGCGGGCGCGACGAGGAGTGCCGGCAGCAGGTTGCCGACGGGTACCTGCTTGATCTGCAGCAGGCGCAGGCCGAGTCCGAGCAACAGCAGGCCGCCGGTCGCGGTGATGGCCATGACGTGGGCTTCGGGCAACACGTCGCCCAGCACAACGCCGACGAGCGTGAGGGAACCCTGGACCACGATGAGTGACACGACTGACGCGAGGACGCCGACGCCGAGCGATGCCGCGAAGGCGATCGAGGCGAACCCGTCCAGCGCCGCCTTCAGGAAGAGCTGATCGGGTCCGCGGCCCAGACCGTCGGAGAGCGAGCCGAGGATGGTCAGCGGACCGACGCAGAAGATCAGTGAGGCAGCGACGAAGCCTTCGATGAAACGCTCCCGGGCCAAGTGCTGCGAGTCCCGGGCCGCCGAGGGTGTTTCCATGGGGCCGCTGGGCGAGGCATCCGAGGAGCGCGCTCCCACGGGTACGTATCGCAGATCAGCCGAGCGGCGCCCCACGAGTCGGGTTCGCAGCCATCCACCGAAGCCCTCCAGCCGCGACTCGATGTCGAGAAGCGACCCGGCGATGCCCCCCAGCAGCAGAGCACCCAGGACGATGAGCACGGGAGCGCTGGGCCCGACCGACGCCGTCAGCGCCTGCGAGCTGACCTTGGCCGCCGAGAGGCCGCCGACCAGCAGCGTCACCAGCCCCAGGGCGTCGGTTACCGTCTCCCGGGTTCGGGTCGGCAGCCGCGCCCCGAGCAGCAGGCCGAGGCTCGAACCGACGAGGACGGTCGCGACGTTGACAGCCGTGCCGATGCCGGGAACCACGGTTGCCATGATCACAGGCTCAGCCGCCCGAGCGAAGTGCGGGTGCGGCGCCTGAGGCCGGCGGGTCCAGATCACCCCGCCTTCGGCCGCAGGGGCATGAGAGGTACTGCCGGGGACTCCCAACTCCGTACGGTCTGGCCTAGCGTCGGCATCGTGGACACGCGCGTGAAGGTGACATGACCCAGCCGGGTAATGAGCCCGGTGTGAGCAGCATCTCGACCCAAGACTCCGCAGCGGCACTCGAGTCCGGAGCACTGGCACCGCTGCGCGACCGCACCTACCGGTGGCTGTGGATCGGGGTCGTGGTCAGCTGGGTCGGCACCTGGATGCAGACCGTCGGCGCCCAGTGGCTGCTCGTGGACGCGCCGAACGCCGCCGCGCTCGTCTCGCTGGTGCAAGCCGCGACCACACTGCCGGTGATGCTGCTCGCGCTGCCGGGCGGTGTGCTGGCGGACTCGTTCGACCGGCGCTGGCTGTTGTTCTCCATCCAGGCTTACTTCTTCGTCGTCGGCATCGTGCTCGCTGCACTGACCGCGTTCGGGCACATGCCACCCGCTCTGTTGATCACCTTCACCTTCCTTCTGGGTGTTGGCGCGGCAGTACAGCTGCCGAGCTGGGCGGCGACCGTGCCGGAGCTCGTGCCCAGGTCGCAGCTGCGGGCGGCGTCCCGGCTGGATCTGGTCGGTGTCAACGTCTCCCGGGCCATCGGGCCCGCCATCGGCGGCGTGATCATCGCGCACTTCGGCGGCGTGCCGGTCGTGTTCGCTCTGAACGCCTTGTCGGTCGTCGTGCTCGCCATTGCCCTGCTCCGCTGGCGCCGTCCGCAGGAGGCGGCCAGAAACCGGGAGCGGTTCGTGCGCGCGCTGCGGGCCGGCGGCCGCTACGTCTGGCACGAGCCGGTCATGCGCCGGCTGCTGGTTCGGGTGATCATCTTCGTGGTGCCGGGGGTGGCCATGTGGGGACTGCTGCCCGTCATCGCCAGCAAGCACCTCGGGTTGCAGGCCGACGGTTACGGCGCCCTGTTCGCCGCGCTCGGGGCCGGCGCCATCGTCGGCGCCGTGCTGCTCGGACGGATCAAGGGCAGCCTGTCCACGAACGCGCTCCTCGCCGCGGGAGCCGGCCTCTACGCCGCCGCTCTCGCGATGCTCATCCTGGTGCCCAGCTTCATCGCAGCCGTGGTCGCGCTCGTCTTCTGCGGTATCGCCTGGATGTCGGTGACCTCGACCCTGCAGGCCGAAGCCCAACTCGTGCTGCCCAACTGGGTGAGGGCTCGCGGAATCGCGATCTACACCATGACCTTCATGGCCTGCCAGACCGGCGGCGCGCTGCTGTGGGGACTCCTCGCCGACCAGGTCGGCCTGAGGCCAGCCGTCCTCGCCGCCGCCATCACGGTGGCTGCCGGGGTGGTGCTGGGATTGTTCCTCCGGGTGCCGGACACCCGCGAGCTCGATCCGCAACTGGCCGGGCCTTACTGGACGGACCCGCAGCTGGCCTTCGAGCCCGAACCCGACACCGGACCCGTCATGGTCGCTGTGCACTACACCATCGCGCCGGACCGTGAGCCAGACTTCCTCGAGGCGATGATCAAGCTCCGCCGGTCCCGGCTCCGGACCGGCGGCACCAGCTGGGAGCTCTATCGCGACGGCGAACGCCCGAACCAGTTCGTCGAGATCTTCCGCGTCCCATCCTGGGAGGAGCACCTCCGCCAGCATGAGGGCCGACTCACCGCGACCGATCGCGTGATCGAGGAGGCGGCGCTCGCCTTCTCCGACCCGCCGGCCTACGGAGACCACCTGCTCCCGCCGTGAAGCCGACGTCGACCGCCGCCGTCCCGCCGGGACCGGCTCGCCGCGGTGAGCCGGGCCCACCCGGACCGGCCCCGTTCGTCGTCGACCGCAGCGCCGACGAAGTCCTCTACACCGTCGGTCCCCGCCGTCGTACGAGCGCGGCGACAGCCGGTGTCAGGGTCCCGAACGCCGACGGCAGGTGAACTGTTCGGCTACTTGCTCGGCTCCGGTAGCGCGCAGGAGACCTTCGGGTTCACACCCATGTAGTTCAGCGGGCCGGCGAGGATCGTGACCACGGTCGTACTCACCTTGGCGCAGTTGGTGGAGGCCGAACTGAAGTAGTGCCGCTGCACAGCTGCCAGCACGCCGATCAGGAGCCAAACCACTACCACGACCGAGAGCACGGTGATGACGGGACTGCGTACGTATCCTCTGGTGGCAGTCGTACTCATGTCCCAGACCTACCCGGACCGGACGTCGCCAAACTCTCAAGGAGGCCTCGCGTGAAGCTGCAGGACTTTCCCAGGTATCAGTTGACGTTCGGGCCGAGCCCGGTTCATCGACTTGACCGGCTCACCAAGCACCTCGGCGGTGCGACGATCTGGGCTAAGCGCGAGGACTGCAACTCCGGCCTCGCCTTCGGCGGCAACAAGACCCGCAAGCTGGAATACGTCGTTCCGGACGTCCTTGCCAAGGGCGCGGACACCCTGGTCTCGATCGGCGGCGTCCAGTCCAACCACACCCGCCAGGTGGCAGCCGTGGCGGCGAAGCTCGGCCTGAAATGCCGCCTCGTCCAGGAGCGGTGGGTCGACTGGGACGACCCCGTCAATGACAAGGTTGGCAACATCCTGCTGTCGCGGATCATGGGCGCCGACGTCCACCTGGACCCCGCAGGCTTCGACATCGGGATCCGCAGTTCGTGGGAGGACGCCATCCGGGAAGTGGAGGAGGCCGGGGGCAGGCCGTACGGCATCCCGGCCGGTGCGTCCGAGCACCCGCTCGGTGGACTCGGCTTCGCCAACTGGGCCTTGGAGGTCGCCGACCAGGAGCGGCAGCTCGGCGTCTTCTTCGACACGATTCTCGTCTGCACGGTGACCGGCTCCACGCATGCGGGCATGATCGCCGGGTTCGCGGCCCTGCAAGGACGTGGCGATGATCGCCGCCGGCGGGTGATCGGCATCGACGCGTCGGCAACCCTCGAGAAGACACGTGACCAGGTTGCCCGGATCGCCCGCAACACGGCACAGCTGATCGAGCTCGGCCGAGATCTGACCGAGGACGAGATCACAGTCTTGGAGGGTTGGGCGGGCGATTTCTACGGCATCCCGATCGACTCGACGATCGAGGCCATCCGGCTATCCGGATCGCTGGAGGGCATGATCATCGACCCGGTCTACGAGGGGAAGTCCATGGCCGGCCTGATCGACCTGGTCACCTCCGGCGAGATCGGTAAGGACTCCACCGTCCTCTACGCCCATCTGGGAGGGCAGCCCGCGCTCAACGCGTACGCGGGGATCTTCCGCTGAACTCCCGGCCCGATCAATCGTGAGGACACACATGATTGTGCAAGGTTTGACCGCGACTACGAGGTCAAACCTTGCACGATCGCCCGTCCCCATCCTCTGGGGCACTGAAACCGTGATCCACTTATTCGCAAGGGGCGTGCTTCGGCACTACCCGATCCGCATTGTCCGGGCATGTACCAGCGCCGCGACCTTCCACAGGCTCTCGTTCGATTGGCTGAAGTCCAGGCCAACGTTGTGAGTAGGGAGCAGGTCCTAGGACTCGGTGTCTCCCGGCACGTGATCGAACGGCTCCTGGTCACAGATCGATGGCGCGCGGTCGCCACGGGCATCTACCACACGGTGCCAGCCGAGCCCACCTGGCATTCGTTGGCATGGGCAGGTGCCCTGATCGGTGGTGGCCGGGCGCGAATGGGCCCACGGGCGTCCGCGTATCTCCATCAAGTGTTCGACGTCGCGCCGATGCCAATCGACATCCTGGTGCCGATCGATCGCTATACGCAGCGGTCAGGACCATGGGAGTTCCGTCGAGAGCGGACCGGTGCTCGCCGGTCAGAGAGTCGCGGAGCGCTGCCTCGCCTCAGCGTTGAGGATACGGTCCTCGATCTGTGCGCCAGTTGCCGCGACGGGGAAGCCGTAGCGCTGCTTGCCACAGCTGTCCAGCGCCGGCTCACGACGCCGGCCCGGCTGGTCAAGTCGATGTCACTTCGCAGCAGGCAACGGCATCGCCGCATGATTGCCGACGTTCTCGCTGATATTGAGCAAGGCGCCGAGTCACGCCTTGAGCTGTCGTATCTGCGACAGGTCGAGCGGCCGCACGGGCTGCCGCAGGGTCAGCGGCAGAAGCGGCGCCACGGCCTCCAGTACAAGAGCGACGTCGGCTACGACGAGTACGCACTGCTGGTCGAGCTCGACGGTCGACTCGGTCACCAGGGAGCCGATCGTTTTCGAGACATGGAACGCGACAACCGCTTTGCGGCGCTCAGTTGGACAACGCTGCGCTATGGCTGGTTCGACGTCGTGGAACGGCCTTGCGTTGTTGCGAGACAGGTTGCTGAAGTCCTGACCGTTCGGGGCTGGCCCGGGCCAGTAACGCGGTGCCCCCGGTGCCTTCACTGGCAGCCGTGATCGTGCAAGGTTTGACCGCGACTATGAGGTCAGACCTTGCACGATCCGATTGGACTGGAGGCTGGGGCGGGCAGGCTGTTCCGTCGGGCGGAAGGGTCAGGTCGATGAGGTAGCGGGCGCCGCCTCCTACCCGCACCCGCCGCTGGACCACGAACCGGCCGTGCAGCGCCTCGCCGACTCGCTGCGTCGTCAGCGTCTGCACCCCTTCCACATGGCCAACGGCATGCACCTCGACAGCTTGGAGGAGCGGCGCGCCGATGCCACCGCGGACGGTTCACCGTCGTCGACCGGCCGGAAGAGCGACGCAGAGAATCATGCCGTCCGGCCCGCGCTGGACTTCCCCGAACGTCCGGCTGCTGACCACCGAGGACCTGCCGCGGCCCGACAACCGGGTCAGTGTCGACGGCGACCAGATCATGATCAACTGGACGCCCAACAACCTGACCCGCACCGTGAGCTGGTCAAACGGGTCACCCGCGCCGCCCGCAGGAGCGGCTACCCGGTCACGCTCACCGAACGGATGGGCATCGCGACCAACTCCCACATGTGCGGTACAGCCGTGGCGGGCACCGATCCGTCCCGCAGCGTGCTCAACCCCGACTGCCGCAGCCACGACGTCGAGAACCTCTACGTGGTCGACAGCAGCTTCTTCCCCTCCTCCGCAGCCCTCGACCCGGCTCTCACCATCGCGCCAACGCCCTCCGGGTCGCTCCGACTGTCGCGGCAGCAACCCGCAGCGGCTAGATTCCGCTCCAACGGAAGCCCAGAAGGAGATCCAGAACATGCCCAACCTCCGTCTCGGACTCATCGGCGCCAGCAACATCGCGATGTCAAGGATGCTGCCCGCGTTTGCGGCGGCCGGCATCCAGGTCCACGGCCTGTACGACAGCGACTCCCGTCGCCTCAGGTACTGGGCGGCGAGGGACGCCCGACCGCCACCGGCACCGACGGACTGCAAGCGCTGCAGGTCGCACTCGCCGCGACCCGCTCGATCGAGACCGGCACGACCGTCGTCCTCGACGATGTCAGATAGTTCCGGGGGAAGGGCACGGATCGGAACGGCAGCGCGATGAGCATGGCCCAGGGGGTAGGTGCCGCGATGTCGCCATGGGAATCGGGGTGAGAGACCTGCGCAACCGTGCGGCGCAGGTCGTCGAGGCGGTCAGGGCGGGTGAGCGCGTGACACTGGCGGTCCACGGCGAGCCCATCGCCGACATCGTCCCGCATGGGCGCCGGAGCCGGTGGATGATCGCCGCCACGGCCATCGAGCACGGCCTGCCGGTCGTCACTCAGGACGAAGACTTCGAGCAGATCGCAGGCGCGCACCCACCGCTCTGCGTGCTCAACGTGTAACCGGACGACTCAGCAACGACCATCTCGATCGCCTCCCCCTCGGCTGGGCGCACACATCCGACCCGTCGGCACGACGAACTCCTGGCGAGCATCTCGAGTCAGGCGCTTTGGATGATCGGGGGCAGCTGGGTGAACAGGTCGAGGCAGTGTGCGTTGACCGACTCGGAGATGTAGATGTTGAGCACGGCGGGCTGCACCGCGCCGTTCTCGGTCAGCCGCAACCAGGTCGCTGCCCGCATGTGGTCGTAGACCAGCGGTCCCGAATGCGGTGTCTGGATCATGAAGTTGCAGGCCTCCTTGGCGAAGAACCCGTTGTCGTAGATCGGGAATGGTGCGGGCGTATAGGTGACCTTGGTGAGGATCCGCTGGTAGGCGAAGTCGACCTCACGGTCGAAGTTGGTGCGATAGCCCACGTTCTGATCGGTGCACAGTGCCGACACCGAAGCCTTGAAGACGGCCTCGGCGCCCGGCTCGCCATACCCCCGCTCGGTGACAAGCTCGTGCCGTGCGAGGTCCGGCGGCTTCCCGCCCTGGACCTGGTTGCAGGTCGCGATGCCGGCGTTGTAAACCTCAGCTTCGGGCCGGCGGGTGTCGGGGCCGAGGAGCACCTCGTAGGAGTACCAGGCATCGAAGTTGCTGCGCGCCTGAGCGCTCAGGTCGACCACCCCCTGGCCGCCGCTGGACGGCGGGGTGATTGGCGTCGGGGCAGTCGTGGAGCCCTTCGGCCGGTCCGTCGGGCCGGACCGCGCGGCCACTGTCACCATCGGTTTCGGTGACGCCGTAGCGCTCGGCGACGTTTCTCCGGCGCTCGACTGCGCCCCGCAGCCGCAGGCTGCGGCCAGGGCCGCGGCCAGAACGAACGCACGCCGCAACATGGCGCTGACTTTAAGTCCCAGCAAGGGTCGCGGACTGGCAAACAACAGGAATCGTGCTGGTTCTCCAAGATCACGCGGGTCATGGCCGCAGCTCGGCATCCGGGCCCGTGCGGGAGTAGCGGTTCTCCGAGTTACTGCTCGGATCGTGCAGGGTTCGACCGGGTAGTCGCGGTCAAACCTTGCACGATCTTGCGGCGAGTCCGTCGTTGGCGCTGCGCCCGGGCAGTTGCCGGCCGGCGCTCGCAAGATCGCCACCTACATTGGCAGTCATGAACCGGCGCTGGCTCATCGTGGCCGCCACGGCTGCGGCCCTGGTCGGTATCCCGGCCGGGCTGGCGGCGCGGCCGGTTGCCGCTTCCGATCAGTCGGCCGCAGAGCTGGCCGAGCGGGTCAGCGGTTCGGCAGCGGTTCCATGGTCGGGGCTGGTAGACACGGCGGGGAGCCTGGCCCTTCCCGACAACGCCTCCTTCGCCAACCTGGCCCAGCTCCTGGGCGACAGCAACCGCCTCCGGGTGTGGTGGCGCGCCGCCGACGACTGGCGGGTGGACCGGATCCGCCCAACCGGTGAGCGGGACGTCTTCCGAAACGGCGACAGGTCGATCCGCTGGGTCTTCGAGTCGCAGACCGCGACCATCTCACCCGTCTCGACCGTACGGCTGCCGGACTCCTACGACGTGCTGCCGCCGGTCCTCGCTCGCTCGATGCTGCAGGGTGCCCGGGCGAACGAGCTGAGCCGGCTGCCGGCCCACCGGATCGCCGGCGTCGACGCGCCCGGACTGCGGCTCGTGTCGCAGGAGCAGGGCACGACCATCGGCCACGTCGATCTCTGGGCCGATCCTCAGACCGGTCTGGCGCTCCAGGTCGAGCTCTACGGCGTCACCGATCGGTTGCCGGTGCTGAGCACGACCGTCGTCGACCTGCAGCGAGGCCTGCCGTCGGCCGCGGCAACCCGGTTCGTCGCGCCGGTCGGTGCTCAGTTGTCGTACGAGGACTCGATCGACGTCGCCGCCGCCGCGAACGCCTTCGCGGCCTACGACCTGCCCACCTCCCTCGCCGGCCTGCCCTCGCGCAACGGCAGCGACCCTGGCGCGGTCGGCACCTACGGTCGCGGGCCGACCACCATGTTCGTTCTGGCGCTGCGCGCGCAGGTCGCCGGACCGCTGCGACAACAACTCCGTGCCAACCCGGCAGCACGGCGGACCTACGAAGGCACCATCTCCGGCGCCGGCCCGATAGGGCTGTTGGTCACGCCTGGGCGTTTCGGACCGCTGGAGCGAGGTGGCGGCTTCCTGCTGGCCGGGACGGTGACGGCCGACGTCCTGCAGCGCGCCGCGGACCAGCTGCTGGCGGGACCATGACGGCAAGCCCGGGCAGCGCTGAGATGGACGGCTCGGCGATCCGGACACGTGCCCTCACCAAGCGTTACGGCACCGTACGAGCCGTCGACGCCATCGATCTGGACGTGCCCGAGGGCGAGATCTACGGGTTCCTCGGCGCCAACGGCTCGGGCAAGACGACGACCGTACGGATGCTGCTCGGCCTCGTGCTTCCGACGTCGGGTGAGGCGGTGGTCCTGGGCGGACCGATGCCGGCAGCGCGACGGAGGGTATTGTCACAGGTCGGTGCGCTGGTCGAGAGTCCGGGCGCGTACCCCCACCTGTCGGGTCGGGCGAACCTGGCGGTGCTGGACGCGAGCGGTGCCGATCGCAGTCGGGCCTCGGTCCGCCGGGAGCGGATCTCCTTGGCACTGGAGCAGGTCGGACTCGAGCCCGGCGATCGCCGGCCGGTCCGGACGTACTCGCTCGGGATGCGCCAGCGGCTCGGCCTCGCGGCAGCGCTGATCCGGCGGCCGCGGCTGCTGGTGCTGGACGAGCCGACCAACGGGCTGGATCCGCAGGGCACCCACGAGATCCGCCGGCTGCTGCTCGACCTCAACGCCGACGGCAGGACGATCTTCCTGTCCAGCCACCTGCTGGCCGAGGTGGAGCAGCTGTGCAGCCGGGTGGGGGTGCTCGACCGCGGTCGGCTGGTCCTGCAGGAGCGGCTCGACGTGCTGCTGCGCCCGACCGGGCTGGTCGCGCTGCGCACACCGGACTTGGCCCGATGCGTCACCTTGCTGGGCAGCGCGGTCGTCTCGAAGGACACCGACCGGCTGCTCGTCCGCTCCGACGACCCTGCCGGGCTGAACGCCCACCTGGTCGGTTCCGGCGTACGGGTGCTCGAGGTCGGCCCGTACCGCCGCGATCTCGAGCGGATCGTCCTCGAAGCCGGGGCAGTGCCAATTTCCGGGGGGCCGCCCCCCGAGCCCACCGGGGGCCGGACATGATCATCGTCGAGCTGGTGAAGATGCTGCGCCGGCCGCGCACCTGGCTGATCATCGGGATGCTCGTCGCCTTGCCGACGCTGGTCGCCGTGCTGCTGTCCCTGACCGACCTCGCCCCGCGACCCGGCACCGGCCCGCCGTTCCTGTCCAACGTGCTCAGCGACGGCACCCTCTTCCCGCTTGCGGCGCTGGGCGTCGTGCTGCCGCTGTTCCTGCCCATCGCGGTGTCGGTGCTCGGCGGCGACGCGATCGCCGGCGAGTCGCAGACCGGCACCCTGCGCTACCTGCTCGCGCGGCCGGTCGGACGGACCCACCTGTTGCTCGCCAAGCTGGCGACCGTGGTCGCGTTCGTGATCTTGGCGGTGCTGGTGGTCGCCGCCGTCGCGTACCTCGACGGCCGGTTGCTGCTCGCCCCACCACCGCCCGATGGCGGCACGGTGAGCGTCAGCGGCTCGACGCTCACTCCGCAGCAGCTGGGCTATCGCACGGCGCTGGCCCTGGCGTACGTGATCATCTGCATGCTCGGCGTGGCGGCGATCGCCTTGTTCTTCTCGACTCTGACGAACTCCTCGATCGCGGCCGCTTTGGGGACCATCGGGGTGCTGATCACCTCGACCGTGCTGCTGGGCCTGGACGCGGCGGACGCACTGCACCCCTACCTGCCGACGCGATACTGGCTGGCCTTCGTCGATCTCTTCCGCGACCCGATCCTCTGGCACGACGTGGTTCGCGGCCTGCTGGTGCAGCTGGGTTACCTGCTGCTGTTCAGCCTGGCCGCGTGGGCGAACTTCGCGACGAAGGACGTCGACGACTGAGTCCTCGCCCCCAGAGTCAGCAGCTCACTCCGGACGGGATCTGGGGCGGTCCGACGCCCAGCACCGAGCCCAGCGCGGCCAGGACGACCGGATTTCCCGGGAGATCGCCGTGCGCGACGACCGAGCCTGGGCAGACGTTCTGGACCACGATGTTGACGGCCCCGGCCAGGGCGGCCGAGTCGACCGGCGTGACCACCCGGTCTGAGGTGGATCGGACGGTCGCCCACAGGGGGCCGTCGGGCGTCTCGTCGCCGGCATTGAGGTGCCGCAGCAGGTCGCTGTCAGGCACCAGCTGCTCGCAGGCCACCGGACAGCTGCCCGCGAACTCCAGTCCGAGGGCCGCCTGGCTCGTCCCGTGCTGAGGCGATCCCAGCGTCAGCACGCGCCGGACCGGAGCCTTCCTGCCCGCGTCCCGGACCAACAGCCTGGCCACCACCCCGCCAGCGGAATAGCCGACGAGGTCCACCGACGGTGCCCCGGTCTGCTTCAACACGGTCTGCGCGACCTGTCCCACATGCTCAGCCTGGGCGTTCAGGTCGCCCGTGCCGTCGCCGACCGGAGCGACCACGACAGCGGTTCGACCGCCCGATCGCAGGACGCTGACCAATGGATCGAGCGAGGCCAGCCGGCCGCCGTAGCCGGGAACCAGCAGCACCGGGCCGGGCGTGCCCTGCGCCACGGCCGGAGCGACGCTCCTCGAACGGACGACGGCGATCACGGCGACGGCTGCGATCAGGGCGGCGACCATGATGCCGACGCCCAGAACGAGCCGGCGGCGCTGCGGGGACAGGAACTCCAGCACCGGATCAGCCCGTCCGCACGGAGACGACCACGCCGGCATGGTCAGAAGGCCAGAGTCCGGTACGCGGGTCGCGATCGGCCAGGTCTGCCCCGATGACCTCCGCACGCTTCACCCGAAGCCGCACGCCGGTGCCCGGCCGGGCCAGGATGAGATCGAGCCGGCGAGTGAGCGCGGCAGGGGTCGCGTCGTTGACCAGCTCGCTGAACCCGGCGGTGAAACCCGAGCCGGGTGATGGCTGCGCCTGCAGCCACAGGTCCCCGAACCGGCCGTCGCCGATGATCAGCTGATATGCGGCCGACTTGGGCACGGTCTCGCCGGGCGGCACGTTCCCGTTCGCTGGATCGGAGTGGCAATCGCAGCCGATCATGGTCGAGAGGTTGGTCTGTGCGGCCGGACCGGCGAGCAGCTCCTTCGCCTGGGCCAGCGCGACGTCGGCACTCTGAGACTCCAGCTGGGTGGTCAGGAACCGGAACCGGAACGATCCGACGCTGAGATCGGCCCAGGCGAAACCTCGAACGAAGGAGAAGGGCGCGCCGCCGAGGACGACGTCAAGACGGTGCTGGTAGGAACCGCCGCCACTGTCCAGCACCCCGACCTCATGGCCGCGATGAACCAGGATCACATCCCGCACGGTCAGCCGCACGTCTTCGGCTGCGCCCGCCGTACCCGCGAACGGGTCGCCCGTGAATGCCGGTGCCTCGACGTCGGATTCCTGCTGGATGCGGGCCACCTCATAGGAGAGCCCTCGATCAGTCAGCCGGCCCAGCAGCAGCTGCAGGAAGTCGTAGTCGACCGTCGCCGCGTTCGGCTGCCCGAGGTGGTTGAGCTCCATCGGGCCGTGGCGCCACAGCGCCACCTCTTGGAGTCCGACCAGGTCGGGCTTTGCCTTGACGATCTCGTCGGCGAGCAAGCCACTTCGGGTCGGGAAATCTGTGCGGTCGACGATCTGGCGGAGTTCATGATTCGCATGGCCGAGCACGAGGAGAGCGTCCGAACCTGTAAGGCCAGCTGCGGCCCGGATCGGCCGGGTGATGTCGCCGCCGATGTAAAGGTTCCGGGTCATGACCGTGACGGTGCGACGGCCGGCGAGGGTGTGGTAGACGACCAGCGCGGTGATCAGGGCGACGCACAAGACGAGCAGCATGAGAACGACGCCAACCCGCTCTCGGGTGCCGCGTAACTGCATGCCGGCTCAGGCGGACGCGACGCGCCCGCGCGTGCGGACTTCCCCGCGGCAGATCAATCGTGCACCGACTCGCGCCTACAGCCCCTCATGGACTCGATCGTAGGCGGATCGGATCATCCCGTCGGCCCCGAAGCACCGCACCAAACGCCGCACGCAGTACGGCTAGCTGTCGTACACCTGGATGTTGCCGCCCTCGATGTATCCACCCCGGGTATAGAAGTCGTAGGCCCCACCGATGAGTTCGATCGAGAAGAGGTCACCGGTGAGAGGCTCGCCTGGGCGAGCGGGCTCACCCTGGTCACCCACCAGAACCCTGAATGTGCCACTTGGGTCGGTCACCATCGGCGGAAGCAGCACGTCAGTATCCTGCGGTCGGTACGTGCCCTCGAACTGGGCCGCCGGGATGCCGTCGAACGGCGGCGGAAAGGTCAAATCTCCTGGTAGCGGCGGATCGAATAGCTCAGCGACCGCCGTCCCGCAGTCAGTGATTCCCAAGAAGTCAATCGGGTCAACCGTGCCGTGAAGCCTGATTTCCGAATACGAGATCATGTCGACCACACTAGGGTTGTCGTGGTAAGTGATCTCACCCTTGATCACGGTCTTGTGCTTGACCGTGTCCACCTCGCAAGTGAAGTTGAAACCGAAGTTCGCTTCGCCGGTGTAATCGCCATCCACACCTGATTGCAGCGGGGCGCCGACATATCCGCCGCCGGTCGCCTTGCAGCCCGACATCGCCACCAGTGCCGCCACAGCTATTCCGGCCACTCCCACCCGCCGTAGGAGGCGCCGGCGAGGTGCCGCGGGCACGATCGGGTTTTGCATTGTCACACGTTTCCCCTTTCGTAGGTCTTTCCTGTTGCTTGTTAAGACCAAACCCCCGTGAACTTCAGGAGGTCCGCCATGCCGAACTGGCCATACACCCGCGCGATAGGAGGCGCGGGCTTCCAGGCGGCATTCAGGTACAGATACGAGTTGAGGTCCTTCTGCAGCAGGCCGACGAGCACCTCGGCCACGATCCGTCCGCCGACCGGCCCCAGGGTGCGGCCCTTGCCGACGATCTCGGCCTCCTTCAAGATGTAGAACCACAGCGGAGCCTCGCCGTTCCAGCCGGGATCAGCCAAGACCTGCTTGAGGTCCTGGTTCTCCACGTCGAACTCGCGGATCACCTGCACCACGTTTGCCACAGCTGGCGGGGTGAAGGGCGTCGGTTCGGTGGTGGGAATCGGGATCTTCACCTCGATACGGTGGCTCTGCCAAAGCTGAGCATTGGTGAGCGGCGTCACGCCCATCAGCCGAGCCACTTGCTGACCAGATGGCAGGCCCATCTTCTTGCCCCGGTGCAGGTTCCGGACCGCCAGCAGGTTCTCGTCGATGTTGGAGTCAGGCAGCGCCTGCGCGGGGAGCATGAACAGCGGAGTGGCCAAGGTCCCGTCGAACTGACGCACGGGTCGCGCGGTGCGGGGCACTGTGCCGTCCGGATTCTTCGGCGCCAACGGGTCGTTGAAGAACTTGCTCCACTGGAGCCTCAGCCGCGGCAGCAAGGGCCGCGCCCCGTTCAAGTTGTTGTCGTTGGCCGCCGCCTCGAACAGCGGCACGCCTTTGACCTCAACGGTGTACTCCACCTTCTCGCCCGTGACTGGGTCGACCTTGTAGGCGACGTAGTCCTGGACGGTGTAGCGGGGCCGGGTGATGCTGTGTCCGAAGCGGTAGGCGGCCACCGAGAACTCGACCGGTATGAACGGCCGCCCCAGTGGGTTCGTCGGCTTGTAGTACTTGATGTTGATGATGGGCACCCCGGTGAGGACTTCCTTGTAGACCGAGTCCGCCATGGCCTGGCCGACGATGGCTGGCAGGAACTCGTGGATCACCATCCACTGGTAGTGCCATCGCGCCATCCGTCGCGCCGCCTCGAACACGGCCGACCGAGGCAGCAGTTGCCTTCTCATCTGATCCACCAACTTGTTGTGGAACATCTGCATGGCCACGTGGAGCTGAAGGATGATCTCTGTCTGGTCGTTGCGAGGGTCAGCGATGATCGCCTTGCCAGTAGAGAGGTTGCGGGGGACGTCGTATAGCGTGCCGGGCGTCTTGAGCTTGTCGGTCCTGATCATGGGGTACGACGTCTTGTTGATCAGGAACTTGTCACGATCGGCGAGGTCGTAAAACTGTGGATCCGAGCTGGGACCTCGTCCGTAGATGGCGTCGAGGTCGTAGCGAGGCGTGCGGAAGTTGGTGGTGGCGTAAGGATCGGACTGCTGCTGGTCGAGCGGTGTGGTGTCGAAGGTGATGTCGTGGTCGACGAACTGGCCGACGAACGTGAACCCCGATGTGAGTAACGGGTTGGGGTTCTCCCCAAGGGAGTCGTTGTTGTCCTTGTTGGCCATAACCGGGCTGCCGTCAGGGTTCAGGACGGCCACGCCGGTGACCGGATCGGTAAGAGGCGTACCGATCACGGGCTTTTCCTCCATAGCCTGACCCAGACTGGTCAGCAGCGGGTCTGACGCCGGGAGCGGCGGCTGATTTTTGAACATGAACCCGAAGCGGCCTTCGGTCGTAGGGCTCTGTGTGACGAGATCCATTCCGCGCAATTCGGCGCCATGAGGCGGAGTGGGCGCCGGCTCGTCGGCCATCGCCGGTGTCATCCCGGCTGGCAATCCGGCGGCCGCGGCCGCTGTACCCAACGAGGCAGCCGCCGTAACCTTCAGAAATCCACGACGGCTGAGCCCACGAGCCCCGTCATTATTCGACATTCAAGTTCCCCGATTCGTCGGCAGATTCTGGTCTCTCCCCCGAGCAAACCGAAACGTAAACTGCCGCGATCGGCGCAGATTGTCAAGTCTCTGGCGGAGCGTTTGAGATCAATTTTGCGGCAGTACCTATCCACACAGGCTTTTGTGCCGAATAGAGCGTTGGAATCCGCCATGCCCACCTTGTTGCAGATACGTCGAGAATGTCCGTTAAAACCGACATTCGTTTGTCCAGACTCTAGGCACCGCATGCACGATGCGCGCCGGTATGGGAAAGTCTTCCTCGTGGACTTGCGGGTTCGTCGGGGCGCTTCGTCGCGCTCACGTACCGCGCCGGAGTCGTCGACCCCCGATCCACAGGACGTGTACCTGGCAGATCTGATGTCCCGCACCGCCGTGGGCGACCAACAGGCCTTCGGTGAGCTCTACGACCTGACCGTCAGCCGGGTGTACGGATCGGTGCTGCACGTCCTGCGCTCACCGGAACACGCTGAGGAGGTCACCCAGGAGGTCTTCTCCGAGCTGTGGCAGCAGGCCGCGCGTTACGACCCGAGCCGGGCGAGCGTGTTCAGCTGGATGATGACGATCGCCCGGCGCCGCGCAGTGGACCGGGTACGGGCGGTATCCAGCGAGATGGCGCGAGACAAGCGGTACGCCGTAAGGGCAGAGCCCGAAATCGACGACGTCTGGGACCGCACCGCGCAGAAGCAGGACATCGAGCGCGTACGGCATTGCCTCCGGTCGCTGACCGAGGTGCAGAGTGAAGCGTTGACCCTGGCCTACTTCGAGGACCTGACCCAAAGCCAGATCGCCGCCAGGCTGCAGGTGCCTCTCGGCACCGTCAAGGCTCGAATGAGAGACGCCATGAAACGTCTCGGAGTCTGCATCGGGGTGGTGAGAGGTGACCGTCATGCATGAGAACGCGGTCGGATACGCCCTCTACGCCCTGGACGCCTCCGAGCTGGCGGAGTTCGAGGATCATCTCGTCACCTGTCAGTTCTGCCAGCGGGAGGTCGCCGAGTTCAGTCGGACCGCCGCGCGACTGTCTCTGCTGACCCAGGCGACGCCACCGCCAAGGTTGCGATCGAAGGTCCTGGCCTACATCCGCGAGCTGCCACAGCTGCCAGCCCAGCACCCAGCTGAGCGGTTCGGCCCACCGACGACACCGAACGGTCATGCGCCCACCGACAGCGAATACCGCCCGGTCGCGCCCCGCCGGGCCATGCCCGGCACGTGGATTCCCGATGAGCTGGATTCGCCCCCGGTTGACGAGGTGCAGCTTCGCCGGCAGCGGCGACGCAGGCGGCTGCTCACGGGATTGGTAGCGGCCCTGCTCGTTTTGACGGTGGGCTCCGGCGGAGTCATCTATACGCTCGTCCAGCAGCACCAGACCGAGGTCGCCGACCGCAAGGCTGACGTCGCCCAGAAGACTTACGAGGAGCAGTTGCTGCGCGCCGAGGACGTGCGGGTGGTGGTCGCACCGACTCTGCAGGGCGGTGGCCGATGCACGTTCATCGTCTCCAGGAAGCTGAACCGCGCCCTCTATCTGGGCACGAACATGCCCGACCCCGGGCATGGGCTGCATTACCAGCTGTGGACGGTGACGGGAACCAAGTCCGAGAGCGACCCCAAACTGGACAACCCGGTGCCGAGTGTTCGTCCCTGGCGGCAGTACTTCCGCGGCGACGTGGCCAATGCCGACTTCCTCGCGGTCAGCATTGAGTCCGACGGGAGCACCCCGGACGTTCCGACTCCCGGCAAGGTCGTGGTGCTGGCCTCGATCACCTAGGGACGACCTCCCGGTTTCGGCAGGCGTGAGATCTGGGTACTCGCTGATTGCGAGACCGGACGGAGTCAACACATGAAGATCGGACTAGTCGCGCCGCCGTGGCTGCCGGTGCCGCCGGCCCAGTACGGCGGGACGGAGTCGGTGATCGACCGGGTGGCCCGGGGCCTCGTGGACGCAGGCCACGACGTGCTGCTGGCAGCGCCCGAGGGCAGCACGTGCCCCGTCCCTCGTGTGCCGGGGCTCGGTACCGCCGACCCGGAACGGATGGGTCAGGCCGTCGTCGAGATTCCCTACGTGCTGGCCGCGTACGAGGCGATGGGCGAAGTGGAACTCGTGCACGACCACACGCTCGCCGGCCCGTTGTGCGCCCGTCTCCCGCGCGGTGTTCCGCTGGTCACCACCAACCACGGGCCTTTCGACGAGAACCTGGAACCGATCTATGCCGAGATGAGCCGCCGTGGCGTTGCGATCGTGGCGATCTCGGCTCACCAGGCCTCGACCGCACCCGATGTGAAGATCGCCGCGGTGATCCATCACGGAATGGACCTTGTCGACGTGCCCGTCGGCAAGGGCGACGGCGGCTACGCCTGCTTCCTCGGCCGGATGGTGCCGGACAAGGGCGTCCGCGAAGCCGTGCTCGCCGCGCGGGCGGCCGACATGCCGCTCCGCATCGCGGCCAAGATGCGCGAGCCGATCGAGGAGAAGTACTTCGAGGACGTGGTCGAGCCCATGCTCGGGGGCGACATCGAATATGTCGGCGAGCTGGACCACGACGACAAGTACCAGCTGCTCGGCGACGCGGTCGCCCTGCTCAACCCCTTGCAGTGGCCCGAGCCGTTCGGGTTGGTCATGATCGAGTCTCTGGCCTGCGGCACGCCGATCGTGGCCTGCCCGAACGGTTCCGTGCCCGAGATCGTCACCGACGGCGTCACCGGGTTCCTCCGCGAGGACACGGAGTCCCTGGCGGAGGCTCTGCATCAGGTCACGACCCTGAGCCGCGCGGCCTGCCGGGAATCGGCCGAGAGCTCGTTCAGCACCGCCCGTATGGTCGGCGATCACATCCAGCTCTACGAGCAGCTGCTCTCCGCCTGATACTCGCAGATTGGCGGCCGGAGTCGACGTCGCCCCCAGGTGGAACCCAACTCAGAGTTCGCATTCAGGCCTGCAGAGAGCTACTTTCCGCTGCCCAGATCTCGTTCAGCCGTTCAATCGCCTCAGCGCGGCTCATCTGCCGAATCTCCGTCTCCCCCACGCCATGTGAGAGCAGCTGTGCCACGACGCCTGCGGGGATCGGCGGGACTGTCGGCTCGATGCGGCCGCGCCGGGGCACCCTTCCATCCCGTACGCAGGCCCAGACCTCCTCCTCGGCGACATGCAGCTGATCGCGCAGAATGTGCGCCCAGATCCTCTGGCCGTATGTCTCCCGATTCGGCGGATGCGAGATCTGCGTACGCAGCGTTCGGCCGTCCGGAAGTGCCAGCTCGAAGGTGACGTGGTGACCGGTCTTGCCCCGCGCATTGCGTACCTGCACCCATCCCTCGTTGAGGCAGAAGGTTTGATGGTCTCGCCGGGTCGGCTCAGGAAACCCGGTCACCCCGTAGCCAGTCCTTCAATTGCTCCTCCGAGGAAAGGTCGATGATCTGAACCAGGCCCCAGTTCTGCTCATGGTTGGTGGCGTGACGCAGGTGATCCGCCCAGTCCTCTGCGTACTCGCGTAGCGCCGCGACCATCTCGTCCAGCGCCTCATCAAACGTCTCTCCATCCGCTGCGATCGGTAGGTCCGGCAGCAGCACGCTCCATCCCCCAGCCTCGGCCACCACCTCTGCTCTTGCAGGATGCACGCTGACCAGGAAGTGCAGGAGCCGGTCGGCATCAACCACAGCGGCCCGGCGCTTGTCGCGCCGGACGGTGGCTGGGACACCTGCTTCCGCGGCGTCGATCAAGGTGCTGAAATGGGCGCGCGCCTCAGACATGGTCTGGTAGTGGACTTCTGTGACTGACATGTTCCCTCCTGGTTAAGTACTCAATGTACGTGATGTACAGGTTGAGCACCACGATCGTGCCCGACCGACTACGGCGAAGCGGCCGTCGGAGGACTTCCTAGGATGAGCCTGTCGCCACCACCAGTGGCCGGGAAGGAAGCCCGCCATGCCCACGAAGAAGACCGCCAGGAGTAACGCCGGGACCGAGCAGCAGTACGAGGGGTTCACCGACGAGGAGCGGGGTGCAATGAAGGCGCGCGCCTCCGAGCTGAAAGCGGAGTCGCGCCGCGCCGCCGACGAGGACGCGGAGAGTGAGGTGCTCGCCAAGATCGCGGAAATGCAGGAATCGGACCGCGCCATGGCCGAGCGCTTCCATGCTCTGATCAAGGCCAATGTGCCGGAGCTCACGCCGAAGCTCTGGTACGGGATGCCCGCGTACGCCAAGGGCGGCAAGATCGTCTGCCACTTCCAGCCCGCCAAGAAGTTCAAGACGCGGTACGCGACCATCGGCTTCAGCGACGAGGCGAATCTCGACGACGGCAGCATGTGGCCGGCCGCCTACGCGCTGACGAGGTTGACCGACGCCGAGGAGAAGAAGATCACTGCGCTCGTGAAGAAGGCGGCGAGCTGAGGAAGCCTCTATGGGAGAGCCGTGATCATGGGCAACCGCGCGCGGCACCGCATGCTGGTGACTGCCGCCGCGTTCGCCGGCGCTCTTGCCTCTATCTCGCCATCGCCGGGGACAGGATCCGCGGCTCCTGACCGGGCATGCCGCCGCGGCCTAGTCGCGCTCGACGGCCGGGGTGAATGGCGGGACAAGAGCCTCGGTCTGGTCCTGCGTCGCCGCCCAGCTCGCGAGCAGCCGGAGCGCGTCCTGAGACGGTGAACCCGGCTCGGCGCCGTAGACGATGAGAGACAGGCCGGGGTCGGCGGGAAGGTCAAGGCTCTCGAAGGTCAGGTGCAGGTCACCGGCGACCGGATGGTGGATGTCCTTCCGGCCGCTGCGATGGAAGCGGACGTTGTGCGCGGCCCAGCGGCTGGCGAACTCCTCGCTGCGGGTGGTCAGCTCCCCCACCAGATCGGACAGGCCCCGGTCGTACGGGTTCTTGCCCGCCTCGGCGCGCAGGGCGGCAACCATGTCGTTGGCAGCCACCTCCCAGTTCAGGAAGAAGTCGCGCGCCCGCGGGTCGAGGAAGACGAACCGAGCGACGTTCACGGGGCGGGCTGGGTTCGCGTACAGCTCGGAGTAGAGCGCTCGGCCCAGCCTGTTCGCGGCCAGGACGTCGCGACGACCATTGCGGACGTAGGCCGGCGCGTCCGCGATCGCGTCGAGGATCTGCTGGATCTGCGGCCGAACCTGATGCCTGGCGGGACGCCGGCGCGCCTGCCGTGAGGCATGGGTGGCCTGGGCCAGGTCGAAGAGGTGCGCACGTTCAGCCTCGTCGAGCTGGAGGGCGCCGGCGATGGCGTCGAGAACGCTGTCGGAGACGCCGTTGAGGTGCCCGCGCTCCAGCTTGGTGTAGTAGTCGACGCTGACGCCCGCGAGCAGCGCGACCTCTTCGCGGCGCAGCCCGGAGACTCGGCGCCGGTTGCCGTACGCCGGCAGCCCGGCCTGCGCCGGTGTGAGCTTGGCCCGGCGGGAACCCAGGAAGTCGCGGATCTCGCTGCGGTTGTCCACCCCTCGACCGTACGGCGACTTTCCAGGCAGCGTGGAGGCTCTGTCAATACCTGGATCGACGGGCCCTTCCACACCGGCTACGGCTACCCAGTGCTCGAGTTCGGCCGGAATCCTGCAGATCGACCTGAGCGACGTTAGTTTTCGATCAGGGAGCATGGAAGCCGGACTTACCGTAGCGGTGGTTGGAGCCACCGGTCGTCAAGGCGGTGCCGTCACCCGCCACCTGAGGGCCGATGGTTGGCACGTGCGCGCGCTCACTCGTCGGCCGGAGAGCAAGGCAGCGCAAGAACTGGCTCTGCTCGGTGCTGAGGTGATCCACGCGGAGCTGAGCGATCCCCGTTCACTCGAGGCGGCCTTCGAACCGCGGCAACAGTGAAACAGTGGCTCGTCCGGCGCCGGCAAACCATCGAGGACCAAGCGCCCTAACGACTGGTAAAGTCACCTCATCGTCTGATTGTCAGACATGGGAGGTACGGCCATGGTCACCAGTTCGGGCGCCACCACGGGCAGTGGCTTGGCCGAAGCCGGTCCCGGCCTTTCGCCGATCGAGTCCATCAGCCGCCGCGACGCGGTGATGCGGGAGATTCGACGCGCCATCGTGACGGGCAGCTTGCGGCCGGGTGAGAAGCTGACCGAGAACTGGCTGGCCACCTCGTTGAACGTCAGCCGGCCCACCATGCGAGAGGCGCTGGCCCAGCTCGCCCAGGAGGGCCTGCTGATCCAGGAGCCCTACCGCGGGCTTCGGGTCGCCGACCTCGGGCCGGACGCGATCATGGACATCGCCCGCACCCGGGTCGCCCTGGACATGCTCGCCGTGCAGGACATCCTGGCCGATCGAACGGGGCTGCGGCTCGAGCGGGTTCAGGCCGCCTGGCGGGACTACGACCGGCTGCCGATGACTGCCGACCCGGTCGCCGCACATGAGGCGCACATCGCTTTCCACCGCCGGGTCTGGGAGGCGTCCGACAACGGGTTCTTGATCAAGTTGTGGCCGGTGACCGAAGCGCATCTCACCATTGCCCTGGCGCAGGACCAGGCCGCGCACGACGACCCTCGTCGGACCCACGAGGTGCACAAGCGGCTGGTGGACGCGATCGTGCAGCGCGATCTCAAGCGGGTGCAGGAGGCCTTGATCGTCCACACCATCGAGAGCGCGCAGGAGTTGGTCGCCATGCTCGCCCGCTCGGCTGGTTGACCATCGATCACAAGCAGTGATAGATTGTCAGACGATTTGACAACTGTGGTTGCAGACGGAGGAGGCCGCGTGGGCAAGCACACCGACTTCTTGTACCTCTCGGAGCCCGACTGCATCGACGCCGGCGTCCTGGACGCGGCTCGCTGCGTGGATGTCTGCGAGGAGGTGTTCGGCCTGCTCGCTCAGGGCGACTACCTGATGGGGGGCCCCAACCACAACAGCCACGGGATGGGGATCGTGTTCCCGCAGACGACGCCCTTCCCCAACATGCCCGTCGCCGGGCCGGACCGCCGTTTCGCCGCCATGCCGGGCTACCTCGGTGGCCGGTTCGATGTCTGCGGCAACAAGTGGTACGGCTCCAACCACGCCAACGTGACCAAGGGTCTCCCCCGCTCCGTGCTGACCTTGATGCTGAACGACAAGGACACCGGCGAGCCGCTGTGCCTCATGTCGGCCAATCTGATCAGCTCCGCCCGCACCGGGGCGGTGCCCGCCGTGGCCGCCCGGCACCTGGCCCGCACGGCGTCCCGCTCGATGGCGGTGCTCGGCTGCGGCCCGATCAACCGGGCCTGCGTACGGGCGATCGCCACACAGCTGCCCAAGCTGGAGACGATCTACTGCTTCGACCTGTTCGAGGAGGCCGCGGCCCGGCTGGCCGACTGGGCCCGCAACGAGCTCGGGGTCGAAGCGGTGATCGAGATGGATCTCCAGGCAGCACTGCGTGACGCCGACGTCGTCACGGTCGCCGCGTCCCGACTGAAGCCGCTCGTGGTCGAGGAGTCGTGGTTCGCCAAGGGAGCGACGATCCTGATTTCCGGCCCGATGCTCGCCGACGACGGTTTCTGGACCAACGGGCGGATCGTGCTCGACCACATCGGCCTGCACGAGGCGTACGTCGAGGAGGCGGAGGCGTCGCCCGACAAGCAGGCGGCCTACAACGCCATCATCGGCGGACCCATCTACCGGCTGATCGACAGCGGCAAGCTGCCGGCGCTCCCGGACTTCGAGGCACTCGGCAACGTCGTCCGCGGCGATGCCCCGGGCCGCCGCAACGACGACGAGCGGATCGCCTTCGTCGCCTGCGGCATGTCTGTCTTCGACCTCGCCTGGGGCTACGAGCTCTATCGGACCGCTCAGGAGCGTGGGCTGGGTCAGTCCTTGCTGCTGTGGGACTCCCCCTACGTCGACTGAGATGCACACCGCGCTCGTCGACGACCCGTCCGCCGGCGCCCAGCCGGCCAACACCGCGACCAAGATCAGAAACTTCGCGGATCTGGTCTCGACCGGCGACTCCGAGTCGCGCCGGGTTGTGCTCACCATCGCCGACCGGGTGCTGCAGCGCCTTGACGCGTACGGCCGGATCAGGTCGATCACCAGCCTGAACGGCGACATCCTGACCATCGGCACCCGGTCGTGGGACCTGTCCAGCAAGCGCCACGTCTATCTGGTCGGCGCCGGCAAGGCCTGCAACCACATGGCGATGGCCATCGACGAGACCCTCGGTGATCGACTCACCGCAGGGATCGCTATCGTCAAGATCGCCGAGGACACCGACCGGTTTCACAAGACCGAGGTGTACGTCGGCGGCCACCCGATCCCCAACGAGACCGGCCACCTGGCGTCGCGGAAGATCCTCGAACTCGCCGACAGCGCCGGCCCGGAGGACCTGTTCATCGCGGTGATCTCGGGTGGTTCGTCGGCGCTGATGAGCTGTCCGATCGACGGCATCTCCCTGCAGGACGAGATGGACGCCACCGACGTGCTGCTCAAGAGCGGCGCCGGCATCTACGAGATCAACGCCATCCGTCGCCACATCTCCCAGACCAATGGCGGCATGCTCGCCAGACGGATCGCGGCCTCGGGGGCGGAACTGATCGGGTTCGGCATCTCTGACGCGGTCGGCAACCCACCCACCGGCGACATCGGCATCCCGTACGGGAACTACGCCTCGACCCCCATCGGTCCCGACAAGACCACGCTCGCTGACGCCCGCCGGGTGATCGTCGACTATGACCTCGCCGACCGGCTGCCGGCGTCGATCGTGACCTACCTGAACACTGTCGACGATCACCAAGGGGAGACGCCGAAGGCCTTCCCCGGCAACACGTACTACCTGCTGAACACCCTGTCCGATTCCTGCCTGTACGCGAAGGAGGCGGCCGAGGAGCTCGGGCTGCCGGCGATGATCATCACGTCGTTCCTCGAGGGGGAGAGCCGCGACGCGGGCACGGTGCTCGCGTCCATCGCCCGCGAGATCCAGGCCAGTGGACACCCGATCGCCGCGCCATGCCTGCTGCTGGCCTCCGGCGAGACCACGACCCAGATCCTGGACAGCGCGGCGATCACCGGCCACGGCGGACCCGGTCACGAGCTGGCCACAGGCTTCGCGATCACAGCGGCCAAGGCGCCTGGAGCGGCGGCCATGTCGATCGACACCGAGGGCACCGACGGCACCACCGCGGCCGCCGGCGCGATCACCGACTCGACCAGCCTCGCCCGCGCCACCGAAGCCGGGGCCAGCCTGCGAGCCGCGCTGCGCGGGCACGCGACCCACGAGGCGCTCGCTTCGATCGGCGACGTCGTGATCACCGGCAACACCGGCACCAACCTGTGCGACCTGAACATCGTCTATGTCCCGGCGGTGCAGGCTTGACACCAGCGAGGATCACCACGATCACGGCCCGGCAGCTGCTGGACTCCAAGGCGCGCCCGATGGTCGAGGTGGAGATCACCGACAGTGCCGGCCGAGTCAGCCGCGGGGCCGCGCCAACAGGCAGTTCGGTCGGCGCCCACGAGGCGTACGTGCTGCGCGACAACGACCCGGCGGAGTACGACGGACTCAGCGTCCACCGCGCCGTCGCCTCCGTGGAGAACGAGATCGCACCCGCGCTCGTCGGCAGCGAGCTGGACGATCTCGCAGCGCTCGATCGCCGCATGATCGAACTGGACGGCACAGAGGAGAAGCGCCGCCTGGGCGGCAACGCGATCTACTCGACCTCGATCGCCCTGCTCCGCGCCGCCGCGGCAGCAGCGGGGATGCCTATCCACCGCTATGTCGGGAACCTGCTCGGTCTCGAGCCGACCGCAACGCTGCCGGTCCCCAGCTTCAACGTGATCAACGGGGGTCGGTATGACGACCTGGTCCAGCCGTTCAACGAGTTCCTCGTCATGCCGTACCGGGGTGCGTCGATCCAAGCCGCGATCGAGATGGGGGTCCGACTGTTCGGCGTGCTCGGTGATGTCCTCACCGAATACCGGGGGCGCCGACCGCAGGTCGCCCCCTCGTACGGCTACGCCGCCCCGTCGGCGGACCCGCGGGTCGTGCTCGAGCTGCTCTCCCAGGCGGTGACCCGCGCCGGCTACGGCGACACCATGGCGTTCGCGCTGGACTGCGCCTCGAGTGAGATGTACGACCCCGGCACCGAAACCTACGAGCTGAACGGGGATCGCGTCGGCTCGGACGTGCTGATCGACTACGCCCGTCAGCTGAGCGAGGACTTCCCGATGATCTTCGTCGAAGATCTTCTCGATCAGGACGACTGGGACGGCTATCCGAAGGCGGTGAGCTCCGTCCAGCGCACGCTCATCCTCGGTGACGACCTGATCGTCACCAACCGCGGCCGGCTGGAACGTGCCGTGACCACCTCGGCGGTCGACGGTTTCATCCTGAAGCCCAACCAGGTCGGGACGATCACCGAAGCCCTGGAGTGCTTCAGCTACGCCCGTGATCATGACATCCTCGCCGTGCCGTCGGGGCGGTCCGGCGGAGTGGTCGACGACATCGTGATGGACTTGTCGGTGGGCCTTGGGGTGCCGTTCCAAAAGAACGGCGCGCCGCGCTCCGGAGAGCGGATCGAGAAGCTCAACTTCCTGCTGCGGATGGCCGAGCGCATCCCGGACTGCCGGCTGGCCGATGTCGCGGCGATCGCCCGGTTCTGAGCCGTCGCGACCGGGCCGCCAGACACGGGCGGCGGCCGGCATCCGCCTGCCGACCGATGGGTCAGCCCAGCTGGAAGCCGTCGGCGAGCTCGTCGGCGCGATCCAGGTAGATCGTGGAGTCCGCGACGAGATAGGCGCTGCCAGTGATGGCGACCCGGCAGGCGTCGAACGGGCCGACGGTCGTACGCTCGACCGCTCGGCCGGTGTAGGAGGCACCGGTCACGCTCTGATGCACGAACGGCTGGCCGAGGTCGAGCTGACCCTTCGACACCAGCGTCGCGACCTTCGCGGTCGTGCCGGTACCGCACGGCGAGCGGTCGACGAGCCCACGCGGCAGGATGACCATGACCCGCGTCGGTCCCGACCCGTCGACCGGATCGCTGAACAGCTGGACATGTGTGACGCCACGAATCGCCGGCAGCTGCGGGTGCCGGACGTCGTGCGCAGCGTTGATTGCCTCGTGCAGCTCGCGCGCGACCTCGGTCGCGGGACCCGTGTTGTCCGGTGTGAGAGCGACATCGAACTGTGCCGCGTCGGCGATCGCATAGAAGTTGCCGCCGTAGCCCACGTCGACGCTGACCGGTCCGAACGACGGCAGCGACACCCGCTGGTCGGGCAGCGCGCAGAACGCGGGGGCGCCCACGAACGTGACCCCGCTGACCCGGCCGTGGTCCACCTCTGCCGTGGCCTCGATCAGACCGGCCGGTGTGTCCAGCCGCACGACTGTCTGCGAACCCGTGGTCGGGAGCTGCCCGGTCTCGATCAGCGCCGTGACCGTGGAGATCGTGTCGCTGCCGCACATCGGCAGGTAACCGTGGGCCTCGATGTAGAAGGCGCCGACGTCGGCGTCCGGCCGCGACGGAGGCAGCAGGACGACGCCACTCGTCAGGCCGCGACCTCGCGGCTCGAGCACCAGGGCGCGGCGAATCCAGTCATGGTTCGCGGCGAAGCACTGCATCTTCTCCATCACCGTGTCCCCGGCGAGCGGCGGAATGCCCGACAGCACCAACCGGGACGGCATACCGGCGGAGTGGCTGTCGATCACCTTGAACACATGGTCCGCCCGCACGAAACCCTCCTGGAGAAGACTGGATGCTCCAACACACCGTTCCTGCCACCGGTTGATCTACGCAATCGTCTCACGCGCCGTGCGCCATGCTGATTGCCTGACAACTCTCGAGAGGACAACGACCGATGACTGGTGGTCTGAGAGTGCAGACGGTGCAGCAGCAGCTTGTCTCACGCCCGTTGCCCGACGCAGCCGCCGCGGTGGCCAGCCAGCTCGCTGACTTGCGAGCGGGGCTGAATGTCCGGCCCGGCGCGTCGGTCGCGGTCGGCTGCAGCAGTCGCGGCATCCGCAACTACGCGGTGATCGTCGGCGCAGTGGTGAACGGCCTCAAAGGCCTCGGGTACGAGCCGTTCTGCTTCCCGGCGATGGGAAGTCACGGCTCTGCGACCGCCGCCGGCCAGGTTGAGGTGCTCGCCCAGGCCGGCATCACCGAGGAGTCGATGGGCTGTCCGATCCGATCCTCCCTCGACGTCGAGAGCCTCGGTCAGCTGCCCGGGGGCATGCCGGTGGTCATGGACAAGCACGCCTACGACGCCGATGCGTTCGTGGTCGTGAACCGGGTGAAGCCGCACACCGAGTTCACCCATCCATTCGAGTCGGGCCTGATGAAGATGATCGCGATCGGGATGGGAAAGGAGTTCGGCGCCACCGTCTACCACCGCTACTTTCTCCGCGACGGGTACGGCGAGACCATCGAGGCGATCGTCGACCGGATCACGGCCGTCCGGCCACTGCTGTTCGGCGTGGGCATCGCCGAGGACGGTCATGGCGACACGGCTGAGGTTCACGTCATGCCGGCCGCGACCTTGCGCTCCGACGAAGCTTCGATGCTGGACCGCGTACGGGCCATGATGCCGAAGCTGCCGTTCGACGACATCGACGTCCTCGTGATTGACGAGATGGGCAAGGACATCTCGGGCTCCGGCTTCGACACCAAGATCGTGGGACGGCTCTCCATGCCGTTGCTCGGGCCCGATCCCCAGCGGCCTCGAATCAAGCGTCTCGTCGTGTGCGACCTCACCGACGCCTCGAACGGGAACGCCGACGGCGTGGGCATCGCCGACTTCATCACCGCGCGCCTGCACGACAAGATCGACCGGCGCGCCCTCTACGTCAACGCGCTCGCGGGATCCGAGCCCGAACACGCCAGAATCCCCATGGTGCTGCCCACCGATCGCGAGGCGGTCGAGGCCGCGATCGCCACCATCGGGCCCGTCGACGCGGAGTCACTGCGGCTGATGCACATCCGGAACACCAAGGATCTCGCCACGATCGAGATCAGCGGGGCCCTGGTCGCCGAATGCCGTGATCGCGAGGATCTGACACTGGTCGGCGATCCCTTCCCGCTCAGCTACACCGACGACGCCCTGACATCTCTGCGGCCGCCTGCCGTGCCGTTTCCGAAGCGGGAGAAGTCGTAGCCAGGCGCGGCATCGCGGCCAGACTGTCGGGGTGTTCAGATGGCGTCCGGCTTCCGGGTGGCGTCCCTCACTTCGCCGACGAGTTGTTCGAGGATGTCCTCCAGCGCGATCACGGCCTGGGTCCTGCCATCCTCGTCGATCAGCCGGCCGAGGTGCGACCTGCTGCGACGCAGGGCTGCCAGCGCGGCCTGCAGGTTGGCGGTAGCCGGGATTTCGACCAGGGAGCGGATCGAGCGCCGGTCGATCGGCCTGTTCCGGTCGGCCTGGGGACTGTCCAAGACGTCGGCGAGATGGACGTACCCGACAAGACCGGCAGCTGTCGACCGGGAGTCGTCAGATCGGACCGGAAACCTCGAGTAACCGGTGGCGGCGACAAGCTCCTCGATACGCGCCGGAGTGACGTCGGGGTCGACACAAACCAGCGTGTCCAACGGCAGTCCGACGACCTCGGCCTTGGTCTCTTCGAACGCCAGCGCGCCGGTGAGCAGCTCTTGCTGGTTGGTCTCCAAGAGACCTTCTTCGCTGGACGCGCCGATCAGCGCAGCCACCGAGTCCCGGTCCGTGGCGTCGCTGATCTCGCTCACGGGCTCGATGTGCACCAGCCGCAGTACACCCCGGGCAATGGCGGTGAGTCCGATGATGATCGGGCGGAACACCCGTACGAACACCATCAAGGGCGGCGCGAGCATCATGGCGGCCCGTTCCGGCCCGGTCAGGGCGAGGTTCTTCGGCACCATCTCACCGAGAAGCATGTGCAGGCAGGACACGATCGTGAGCGCGATCGCGAGCGCGAGCGGATGGACGAGCTCCTGTGGGAGCGCGCTCAGCGGCACGGTCAGCAGTGAGGCCACAACGGGTTCGGCGAGCGCGCCCAGCCCGAGCGATGCCAGGGTGATGCCGAACTGGCAGGCCGAGATCATGAGTGGGACCTGCTCGATCGCCCGGAGCGCCGTCCGCGCTCGCCGGGAGCTCCGCGCCAGCGACTCGAGCCGGGCACGGCGCCCTGCCAGGACCGCGAACTCCGCACCGACGAAGAACCCGTTCGCGGCGATGAGAACAAGCGCGAGCAGGAGGAGTGCGACCGTCACGACGCATATCCTTCGGGGCTTGTTCCGGTTGTGGCCCCGCCTGTCGGCGTGCCGCCTTCGCCGGCGCGAAGCGCGACCCGCACCCGGTCGATGCGCCGGCCGTCGAGTCGTTCCACCGTCAACGTGCCCCCAGGCACGTCGACGGAGTCGCCTGCGTTCGGAATCCGGCCCAGAAGTTGCAGGATGAGCCCGGCCACGGTTTCGTAGTCGGTTCGTCCCGCCGGCAGCTCGAGGCCCGTCGCGGCCCTGATCTCGTCGGCTCGGAGCAGGCCGGACAGGAGCCAGCCGCCTTCCGGCTCGCGCCGAATGCCGGGAACGGACGAGTCGTGCTCGTCGACGACATCGCCGACCAGCTCTTCCACCAGATCTTCGAACGTTACTATCCCGGCCGTACCTCCGTACTCGTCGACCACGACTGCCAACTGGAGACCGCGTTCCTGCAGCAGATGCAACAGTGGGTCCACGGCCATGGAGGGTGGTACCAGCACCGGGTTTGCCATCACCTCCCGGACCTGTGTCGTGCCGCGATCGAGCTCGGGGACACCCACCACCTGCTTCACATGCACGACGCCCCGGATGTCGTCGATGCCATCGCCGATCACCGGGTAGCGGGAGTGGCCAGTCTCACGGGTGGCGTCGATGACCGCCATCACCGGCGCCGATGCGGCGACTGTTCTCACGCGCGTTCTGGGCGTCATGACGTCTGCTGCCGTCCTGGTGCCGAAGCTGAGTGAGCGTTCCAACAGCACCGCCGTCTCCGACTCCAGCGACCCCTGCACGCCGGCTCGTCGCACAATCGAGGCGAGCTCGTCCGGCGTACGGGCGGAACGCAACTCCTCGACCGGCGCCACCCCGACCAGGCGCAGCATCCAGTTCGCGGAGCCGTTCAGCGCGGCGATCAGCGGAGCTGTGAGCTTGGTGAACACCAATAGGGGCATCACCACCCACAAGACCGTTCCGACCGGGCGCGACAGTGCGACGTTCTTCGGCACCAGTTCGCCGAACACCATCTGAACGCCGGTGGCCAACAGCAGGGCGACGGCCACGGAGACGACCTCCGTGACATCGGCATCGATCCCGATCCCCTCGAGTGGATCCCGCAGCAGCGTCGCGACCGACGGCTCCGCCACGAAGCCAATTGCCAGACTGGTGATGGTGATGCCGAGCTGAGCGCCGGAGAGGTAGGTCGACAACCGCTGCAAGGTGCCACGGACGCGCCGGAACTGTGCGCTGCCTTCCCGAGCGCGCGACTCGACCAGGTTTCGGTCGACTGTGACCAGTCCCGTCTCCGCGGCGACGAACACCGCGTTTCCGAAGATCAGGATCACGGCCGCCGCGAGCAGGATCAAAGCAGTGGTCATCTCCTGATCACCGTCCCCACTCCCGCGAGATGACGCGGCGACACCACCGTCGCTCCTCAGCCATCATCACGTGGACCCTACGCTGATCGAGCCGGGACTCCGCTCGGGACAGCCTGCGCGCCAGCTGACATCCGGAGAGTCATGCCCCGCCCTGGCGGCCGCCGGCGGCCTGCGGAGATCATGGACTATGACTTCCAGCCTGGCATCGAGCACCAAGGAGGGCATGCCGAAATGAAGACCCCACCAATCGTCTCACCGCAGGAGTGGGATGCCGCTCGCGCGGCCCTGCTCGTCAAGGAGAAAGAACTGACTCGCGCCCGGGACGCGCTGGCGGCTGAGCGCCGGCGGATGCCGTGGATGGCGGTGGAGAAGGACTACAGGTTCGAGGGGCCCGACGGGCCGGCGAGCCTCGCGGATCTGTTCCAGGGCCGCCGACAGCTGATCGTCTACCGCGCCTTCTACGCGCCGGACGTCACCACATACCCGGAGTCGGGTGGCGCCTACCCGGAGCGGGCCTGCGTCGGCTGCTCGTTCGGGGCCGACCAGGTCGCACACCCGGCACACCTGAACGCACGGGATACGACACTCGTGTACGTCTCGCGCGCACCGCAGGAGGAAATCGAGGGCTTGAAGCAGCGCATGGGCTGGGAGCTCATCCCCTGGTACTCGATCACAGACGACTTCGACAAGGACTTCGGAGTCGACGAGTGGCACGGGCACAACGCCTTCATTCGCGAGGGCGATCGGATCTTCCGCACTTATTTCGTCGACGCCCGTGGCGACGAGCAGTTGGGTACCACCTGGAGCTATCTCGACATCACCGCGCTCGGGCGCCAGGAGGACTGGGAGGACTCGCCCGAGGACTACCCGCAAACCCCGCCGTACCAGTGGTGGAACTATCACGATGCGTACGGCAGCGCATGATCCGCCCACGTCACCGTGTCGCCACTCGTCTTCCAGTATTCCGACACCTCTATTTCCGAGTTGACTCCCGAAAGCTCTGAGAAAGCCCGTTGGGCACCGCCCTGGCGAAGGGCGTACTCGAAGGGCATGCCGCTGGGCGCGTCAGCGGCGTGTCGTGGCCCGTGCCCGAGGCCCTCCTCGAGGGTTCCGGGCTGATCCTCGAAGATGCCGGCACGCATCAGCTCAAAGGATTCGACGGCGAACGCCGGCTCTTCAGGCTGGTGCCGCCGGCGGCCTGAAGGAACAAACGCCCGCGTCTCACGGTTGGACCTTGGACTGGTGCGGTGAGCACGACGGTGTCGTCGCCCAAAGATGATCTTCGAGGGCTTGGGAGACGTTGTGCGTGCGTACGGGAGAGTGCTGCGGCACAGTCCCGCCTCACGGCCGTTTCTGTTCGCGGCCCTGGCGCGGCTGACCCTGGCCATGATCCCGCTCGGGATCCTGATCTTGGTCGCGCAGCAACGGCACTCCTACGCGCTCGCCGGTGTGGTGAGCGGCGCGTACGCAGTCGGCGCAGCTGTCGGTACGCCGCTGTGGGGGCGGTTGATGGACCGATTCGGTCAGGTCGCGGTCCTGCTGCCGACCGCGGCGACGAGTGCTGCACTGCTAGTGGGGCTTGCGATCGCCACGACGGCTGGAGCGCCCGAGCAGGCCCTCATCGCTCTCGCCGCCGGTGTGGGGCTCAGCTATCCGGCGATCAGCCCGGCGCTGCGCTCCAGCTTCCGGATCGCCCTGCCCGATCCGGAGGACAGGAGGGCCGCCTTCGCCCTGGATGCGACCTCGGTGGAGCTCGCCTTCGTCTGTGGCCCGCTGCTGTTGTCGGCCCTGCTGCTCCCCGGGATCCCGATACTGCCGGTCCTCGTCACGGCCGGGCTGCTGGCCGGCGGAGGACTGGGCTACTGCGCGATGGAGGTGCCGCGCCGGACCAGTGCGGCAGCACGGAACGCGGCGCCAAGTGATCAGCCGGGGACAACCAGCGCGGGCCCACGGACCGCTGTTGCCGCGACCGGTGTAGCCGCGGTACTCAGCGTGATGCTGATGCTGAGCATCGGCTTCGGCCAGCTCGACACGTCGATGGCGGCGACCGCCGACCTCGCGCTGGGTGGCACCCAGCGGGTGGGCATTCTCTTCGCGGCGATCGCCGGGGGCAGTACGGTTGGCGGGCTCGCATTCGGCGCCCGATCTTGGGCCCTCGACGAACGGCGTGCCGTACCGGTGCTGCTCTGCCTGTTCGGGCTGTTTCTGGCCTCGATGGCCGGACTGCTGACAGCGGGGGCGGTGAGCCTGCTCGTCTTGCTTCCGTTGCTGTTCTTCACCGGACTGACCATCGCCCCGACCTTGATCATGCAGCAGCAGCTGCTGGACCATCTCGCACCGGCGCACCGGCTGAATGAGGCGCAGGCCTTCCTGTCGGCCTCGAATACCATCGGTGCGGCGGTGGGGACGGCCATCGCCGGCATCGTGATCGACACCGCGGGTCTGCCGTGGTCCTTCGGCGGCGCTGCGTTCGGCGCGTTGTTCGCGGCTGGAGTTGCGCTCATCAACCAGTCGCGGTGGCGCACCTCGTTGGGGTGATCCGCGAGTCACCCCAGGTCGTTCAACGCGGCGATCTCATCGGGGTCGAGGCGCAAGCCGGCGGCAGCCACGTTCTCCTCGAGGTGGTCGACCGCGCCGGTGCCAGGGATCGTCAGCATCGTTTCCGATCGGGCCAGCAGCCAGGCCAGGGCGATCTGGTGGACGCTCGCTCCATGGCGCTTCGCGATGTCAGCGAGTGCCGGGAATCGATCGAGGTTCTGGATCGGCGCCCACGGCAGGAAGATCATCTCCTCCTGCTCGCACAGGTCGACCAGCATGTCGGACCTGCGGTCGGCCGGGTTGTAGCGGTTCTGAATCGACACGATCGCCGTCATCGCCTGCGCTCGACGCAGCTGAGCCTCGTCGACGTTCGACAGCCCGATGTGCCGGATCTTGCCTTCCTCCTTCAAGGCGACCAGCGTGCCGATCGAGTCTTCGAACGGCACGCGCGGGTCAGGCCGGTGGAACTGATACAAGGCGATCTGCTCCAACCGCAGGCGTCGCAGGCTGCCCTCGCATGCCTGCCGCAGATGTTCGGGCCGGCCGTCGGGCACCCACTGTCCGGGGCCGGGACGTAGGAGTCCACCCTTGGTCGCGATCACCAGATCCTCCGGGTACGGATGCAGTGCCTCGGCGATGAGCTCCTCGCTCACCTCCGGGCCGTACGAGTCCGCGGTGTCGATGAAGTTGACTCCGAGCTCGACGGCTCGCCGCAGGACAGCGCGGGCCTCGTCTCGGTCGGGCGGATCGCCCCAGATGCCTCGGCCGGTGACCCGCATGGCGCCGAAGCCCAGACGGTTGACCGTCAGGTCGCCACCGACGTCGACCGTTCCGGCGTCCGCTGCCGTTGCTCCATTGCTCGCCGGCATGTGGCGGCTCCTCTCATCGACTAGAACAAAGCGTGCCAGCCGCCGCCACGAGCGCAACCAGGCCCTCCTCGCCCAGCTGGGCTGACCCGGGCCCGTCTAGGGTGAAGGGCAAAGTCCTTGATCGACTGGAAGGATCGTTATGCCCATAACCGAGAGCGACCTGGCGAGCCTGACCGGCGGCAACGTCGTCACCACGTCCGGTGACAAGATCGGCAGCATCGGCCAGATCTACCTCGACGACCAGACCGGCGAGCCAACCTTCGTCGCCGCCAACACCGGCCTGCTCGGCACATCGCAGTCCCTGATTCCATTGCGAGACGCGACCATCCGCGATGGCGATGTCGTCGTCGGCTATGACAAAGACATGGTGACGAATGCGCCACCGCTGGAGGACGACGAGGGCAGCCTGTCGCGGGGCCAGGAGGAGAAGCTGTACGACTACTACGGCATCAACTACGACTCCACCGAAAGAGGCGCCGCCTGGACCCCCGCCGACGAGCTGCGTACGACGACGAGCGACGCGACCCCCGGTGGTGACCCCGACCTACCGGACGACACGCCCGCGACGTCCGGGCGGTGAGCGTCAGTGGCGCATCTCAGTGAGAGCCATCAGGTGCCATAGTCACGGGTGCCCGATCCCCCGGCCGTCTCGGTGCTGGAGGTGTGACTACCCCGAGTGGAGAGGCCGTAGTGCGCATAGAGCCGCTGCTCTTCGGCGGGTGTTATCCGCCTATCGCCGTCTGCCCGGGGCGCGTGCTTGACCTCGTCTTTGATGTAGGCCACGCGGATGTCACTACCGGTCACGGTCGCGTCATGCAAGGGGACGAAGCTCTCCGCGGTGCCGAAGAGGCCGGTCTTGACCGTTACAAAGCTCGGCTCGCCGGTCGAGTCGTCGACATAAATCTGACCGATGCCGCCAATCTTCTGGCCGTCCGCGCCGACCACGTCGCCTCCGGCGAACGCAAGACTCGCCAACTGGGTTCTGCTGATACGCATGATTTGCTCCTGATTGGATCCGCAAGCCTCTAAGCACTGAAGACGCGCGGGCTGACCGTGCATGACGTCGGAACCTGACGAGGTGCCAGCCGGACGGATCGAAGCCGGCGTACACAGCGAGCTTCCTAACGCCGCCACGTCTAGTCAGATGTGAAGGGCGGTGACGCTCGGGATGTGTGTTGCTTGGACTATTGCCGAACCTGCCGAGCGATCTCGTCCAGGATGTCGTCGGTCGTCCTACCCGTCGTCTTCCGGAGCTTCACCAGGAGGTGGTACGCCAGGTTGGACATCCCAGACATGAGCAGCGCCATCTCGTCGTCGTTGCTGAAAGCCTGCTCAAGCCTCAGATCCGCGATCGGATCGAGCTGCAAGTCGGGAGTGTCCAGGTGCAGCCTCATCACGATGATGGCCAGCATGGTCGCCTGCCTCGTGCGGTCCATCCAAGAAACAGTAACGAGCAGAGGCATCCAGCCCGGTGCGGGCCGTTGAGGATGAAGGTCTAGGGCTGAGCGAGCGCGCAGCCGTCGGGTGATGCGACGACGTTGGGCCGCCGACCTCGATCGTCGGTGGCCGGCGGCTATTTCCCTTTGATTGTCCGTCATCTCCGTTCTGCCGTTCGCGGCCATTGCGGTCGTCGGTGTCGGCCAGTGGCTGTTCGACCGGACGGCCCGCGTACGGGTGGACTCAGTCCAGCTGGGTCGAATGCTGGCCTCAGTGGTCGCGGTATCGGTGCTGGCTGCTCTTGGGTTGCGGTGGAGCAGCTTGTCCAGTGCGTAGTCAATCACGGTGCGAGGATGCCGAGGATCTGCTTAGGACAGGGCTTCTCGCCGCCTGCGGCCTTGGCGGCTCGCGTGGATGTTGGCCGAACACCGTGTAACATCCGACTTGCTCGTGGCCTTGTGCTGAGAGTTGTAGCGGCCAACGGCGCCTTTCGGGGTCATCACCGATCGAGAGGAAGTCGTGATCAAGCGGGTCTATCGATGGCTGGCATACCTGATCGCAGCGGGCGTGATCTTGCAGGCGGCCGCCATCGCCTATGCCGTGTTCGGCATGTTCGAGTGGGTCTCGACGGGCGGCACAATCGACAAGGCGCTCATCGAGAGCGACGATCCCCAGATCGGCGGACTTGCCGGGTTCAACCTGCACCAGCTCGTGGGCGTCACAATATTTCCGTTGCTGGCGCTGCTGTTTGTGATCATCTCCTTTTTCGCCAGGATCCCGGGCGGGATCAAGTGGGCCCTCATCGTGCTTGGCGCCACCGTGGTGCAAGCCCTCCTCGGAATCTATTCGCACGAGGTTTCAGCCGTAGGATGGCTGCACGGCGCGATGGCGCTGATTCTGTTCAGTTGCGCGGTCGCAGCTGGCATCCGGGTCAATCGGAAACCGGCCACCAACGTTCGGACAAGTGTTCAGCCCGACTCGGCTGATACGGCATCGGCGACCAATCCTGATAATGCCTAGCCGCCAGACACCTTAACCATTGCGCTTGACACGGCTTGGGCGCACTAGTCGCTCAGGCAGCCCGACGGTCCATTACAGCGACACCGCCTCACGCCGGATGTCATCATCCAGAGCAGACTTGAGGCCGCCGTAGTCGACCAGGTCGATACCTCGGCCGAGTACTTGCTCGATCAACCGCTTGAATTGCAGAAACGACAACGACGAGGTCCCCGACGGAGCCTCCACCAACAGATCGACATCCGACTCCGGCCGGGCTGCACCTCGGGCGATAGAACCGAACACGGCGAGTCTGCGATAGCCGCGTCATCGCGGGACATGGCCGTCGCCGTCGCGCTCCGTGGGCCGACCTAACGCCCTCCGCGGTGAAATAAGGGGCTGAGTGAGGCACCATCGGCGGCGACCGCGAGCCTGCAACTAAATGACGCCCTGTCGGACTCGAACTGGTCGGGGTGAGGATGATGGATCGAGTCCGCCTGAGCGGCGTTGCCGCGCATCAGCGGTACTGCAGGAGAAACGCGTACGAGGAGTGGCATGAAGCTGGGATTGCATATCGCGGACTTCACGTGGGACGGCGGCCCTATCGCTCTCCGGGAGCAGTTGGGCGACGTGGCCGCGCGCGCGGAGCAAGCTGGGTATGACCGCGTCAGTGTGATGGACCATGTGTGGCAGATCGGGCACTTGGGCCCCCCGGAGCACGAGATGCTTGAGGCCTACACCGCCCTCGGCTTCCTTGCTGCGAAGACCGAGCGGGTCAAGCTGCTGACGGTTGTGACGGCGGTGGTGTACCGGGAGCCCGGGCTGCTGGCTAAGGCCGTCACCACACTTGATGTCCTCTCCGGTGGCCGCGCGATGCTCGGCATCGGGGCTGCCTGGAACGAGGAGGAGTCACGAGGACTGGGCCTGTTCTTCCCATCCACTGCAGAGCGGTTCGAACGGCTGGAGGAGGCGCTACAGATCTGCAGGCAGATGTGGAGCGAGGACGACGGCCCGTACGTGGGCAAGCACTACCGTCTCGAACGGACGCTGAACTCACCCCAGGCCGTGAGCCGTCCGCACCCGGCGATCCTCATCGGCGGCGCCGGTGAGCGAAAGACACTGCGGCTGGTAGCCCAATACGCCGATGCGTGCAACATCTTCGACACACCGGAGCTGGCCCACAAGTTGCAAGTGTTGCGGGACCACTGCGAGCGGCTCGGCCGGGACTATGACGACATTGAGAAGACCGCACAGCTGCGCTTCGACCTCGGTCCGCGCGGCGAGCGGGTCGAGCAGACGATCGAGCACCTCCACGAGCTCGCCGACCTAGGTATCGAGGTGGCGCACGGCTCCCTCGCCGGCGTCAGCAAACCCGGCACGCTAGAGCTGATCGGGGAGCGGGTGATTCCGGCCATTGCGGCTCTATAGCCGGCGAGCAAGTCAGCTCATGGAAGCACGCCGTACGGGATGCTGTGCAACATTCTTGATGCAGCCGGTGGAGCGCCGGCTCAGCGGCAGCAGGGACTGTCACTTGAGATCGTGGATCTGGACTTGGTCACGAAGCTGCCTAGCGTTCGCCGTCGCGGCGAAGTAGCGAGACGGCGGCGCTTCCGCGGCTTGTGGACTCGCCCATGCGGCAATTGCACACGGCCGGCTCGTCGGTGGCAGGCCCCGAGCGTGGCGGAAGGCCGCCTGCCGGGTAGGTCTTGGGTATGGAATTCGGTTTCGGATACTTTCCCACCTACGACGGTATGCGGCCGGGCGAGGTCGCACGGATGGCCGAAGAGCGCGGTTACAGCGCCATCTACTTCGCTGAGCACACCCACATCCCCGCCGCCGAGACGGACCGCGCGCCGGGGCAGCCGTTGCCGGCCAAGTACTGGCGCATGTACGACCTGTTCGTCGCGCTCACCGCAGCCGCGGAGGCGACCCGCAATATCCGGGTCGCGAGCGGCATCTGCCTGGTCGTCGAACGTGACCCGATCATCACGGCAAACGAGGTGGCCAGCGTCGACCACCTCTCGGGCGGCCGCCTTGAGTTCGGTGTCGGTGCCGGCTGGAACCGGACCGAGATGCGCAATCATGGCACCGACCCGCGCGCCCGGATGGCCGTCATGCGGGAGCGGGTCGAGGCCATGAAGGAGATCTGGACTCATGACGAGGCCAGCTACCACGGCAAGTACGTCAACTTCGACCGGATCTGGTCCTGGCCCAAGCCGGCGCAATGGCCACACCCACCAGTCCTCGTCGGCGGCACCGGCCCAACCGTCCTCGATCGGGTGCTTGGGTTTGGCGACGCCTGGTTCCCCAACTACCACCCGGACGTGTACGACCGCATCGCCGAGCTGCACGCCCGCGCCGACCGGCCCATCGCAGTTGAGGTGATGAGCGTGCCCGCGGATCCGAAGGTGTTCGAGAAACTCCGCGAGGTTGGCGTCAAGCGGGTCGCGCGCTGGTTCCCGTCCGGGCCGCGCTGGCGCCTCGAACAGGCCCTGGAGGAGTGGGAGAAAGCGATCGCGGAGTACAACGCGGAATGACGCCACACCAGGCACGGCAGCGGTTCGCCGCAGCACAAGTGGCCCGCCTGGCGACAGCCGATGCCGCCGGCCGGCCGCACATCGTGCCGGTCACGTTCGCGGTCGACGGCGATGTCGTCTACAGCGCCGTCGACTCCAAACCGAAGCGGGGTACAGCGCTCAAGCGGCTCGCCAACGTCGCGGCCAACCCGGCGGTCGCGCTGCTCGTCGATCATTACGCGGACGACTGGGACGAACTGTGGTGGGTACGCGCCGACGGCACCGCCCGCGTGGTCGACCCCGAGGACCCCGAGGGCATACGCGGGCTGTCGCTGCTCGCCGACCGCTATCCACGGTTCGCCGCGCGCGGGGTCGTGCTCGCCGTCGATGTGCACCGCTGGTCCGGCTGGACCGCCTCGGCCGCCACCCCGAAAGGCTGACATCGTGCTGCTGCCGTCGACGAAGGCCCGAAGACGCCTGCGTCCAACACGCGAGGCACCGAAGCTGGCTGCCCGGGCCTGACGTTGGCTGAAGGCGCCACCTCAGAGAGCGGGTCTACAGCCGGCCGGCGCCCAGGCCTGCAGCGGGTGCACGCCGCGCCGTTGGTGCTCATCCGATCCTGGGCCATCATGGCGGCGTGGACTACGCCGTGCTCGCCGAGGCTTACGCCGACCTCGAAAAGGCCACCGGACGCTTGGCTTTGATCGACCGGCTGGCCGAGTTGCTGCGGCAGACTCCCGATGCTGTTCTGCCCATCGTCTGCTACCTGTGCCAGGGCCTGGTCGGTCCCGAGTTCGCTGCCGTTGACCTCGGACTGGCCGAGAAGCTCGCCGTCCGGGCCGTCTCGACCGCGACCGACGTCCCGCTGAGCGAGGTCGTCGCCGCCGTCCGCCATGCCGGTGACCTGGGCCAGGCGGCCGAGCAGCTGCTGCAGGCGCAGGCCGCGGACCGACCGGCCAGTCTGCAGGTGGAGTACGTGGTCGACACCCTGCACGAACTCGCTCGGGCGGACGGTACCGGGTCCCAGGGCCGCAAGCTAGAGCTGCTCAGCGGACTGCTGGCGCAGGCCACCCCGCTCGAGGGCCGCTACCTGCTGCGGCTCGTCACCCACAACCTACGGCTGGGCATCGGGACGCCGACAATCCTCGACGCCCTTGCCGTCGTGCATGCCGGCGGCCGGGCCGACCGCCCCGCCCTGGAGCGGGCCTACAACATCTGCTGCGACCTCGGACTGGTGGCCGCCACACTGGTCAGCGGCGGCCTCGACGCTGTGGCGGGTCTGCGCATCCGACCTGGCCACCCGGCCCGGGTGATGTTGGCCCAACGGCTTTCCGACGCCGCAGAGATCCTGGCCAAGCTGGGTGGCTCCTGCGCCGCCGAACACAAGTACGACGGCATGCGGGTGCAGGCGCACCGCACGGCCGGCGGGCAGATCGAGTTGTTCACCAGGAGGCAGGAGCGGGTGAGCGCCCAATTCCCCGACGTGGTGGAACTGCTGCGCACCGGGCTGCACCCCCGCGAGGCGATCGTGGAGGGCGAAATCGTGGCCTACGACGCGGCGGCCGGTGAACTCCGCCCGTTCCAGGAAGTCATGTTCCGGCGCCGTAAGCACGGCATCGAACAGGCGGCCCAGGACGTCCCCGTCGGGTTGTTCTGCTTCGAGCTGCTGTACGCCGACGGGGAGGACTTCACCGACCGGCCGTACCCGGAACGCCGAGCACGGCTCGCCGAGGCCCTGACACTCTCCGACCGGCTCCGACTGACCACGACCATCGACGTCCGCGACCCCGACGCGCTGGACGCCGCCTTCGCCCAGGCGGTCGCAGACGGCTGCGAGGGGCTGGTGTGCAAGGCCACCGGCGTCGGGTCGGGCTACCGGGCCGGCAACCGCGGCTGGTCATGGATCAAATTGAAGCGGGACTACCGCACCGAGCTAGCCGACACCATCGACCTCGTTGTCGTCGGCGCGTACGCCGGCCGTGGCCGCCGGACCGGGACCTACGGGGCGGTGCTGCTGGCCGCGTACGACCCGGACGAGGAGCTTTACCGAACGGTCGGCAGGTGCGGCGCCGGATTCTCCGACGCCGACTTGGCGGCGCTGCCCGAGCGGCTCGCGCCGTTGATCCGGTCGGAACGGCCGCCCCGGGTGGACTCCCGGGTGCCCGCCGACCTTTGGTGCGAGCCGGGCTTGGTGCTGGAGATACTCAGCGCCGAACTCACCATGTCCCCGAACCACACCGCCGGCTGGGGACAGCTACAGCCCGGGTCCGGATTGGCCATGCGGTTCCCCCGTTTCACCAGCCGGTGGCGCGACGACAAGCAGCCACAAGACGCCACCACCACAGGGCAGCTAGTCGACCTGTTCCGCACCGCCCGTCGCTCGCCGGTCCCGGACGGCTGACGGCCGTCCTCGGCATCCATACAGCCGGCGCCTTATGGCGAACACCTCGACATCGACCATTGGGAGCCGGCCCAGACCACGGCAGCCAGTCATGGACGGAACGCTGAGCCAGGGCGCTCGAGGGCACCCTTGGCGACCGCAAGCGAGCCGCGCCGGACGGCGAGAATCAAGCGAGAGTGATCAGCCTCGGTCTGATCCGCATAGGCGCGGGCAAACTCCGCCATGGCACGGTCCAGCCGATCGGAGTGACCGGCGTAGCCCGCAATCATGGAGGCGCCGCTGGTCCTGGCATGGCCCTTGGCCAGCAGGTGCCCGACGATGCCCGCATAGTCGATGAGCGCCGGAGGATCGATTGCGTCCAGGGGAATGGTGCCCTTCATGTTCCGGAATTGCCGCACGTAGTACTGCCGCTCGTCGATGGTGGTCCAGCCGAGGAGTGGGTCGCTCACCGTCTGCAGGGCCTGCTGGTACTCCACGACCCGCTGGCCCTGGTGGGCGTGCCAGGCGGAGTCGCCGTGCACGTACCTGGCAAGCACCGAGCGACGCGCTTCCTTCAGTTGAAGGAACAGCACATCCTCGGGACTGCTGCCCTCCAGAAGCGCCACGTAGGCACGCAGGCCAACGCTGCCGACGCCGACCACCTTGTGGGCCAGGTCGATCAGGGTGTACCCGCCCAGCACCCGTCGCCAGTGGGGCGCCACAGTGCCCAGGTAATCGTCCAGAGCCGCCGCGATCTGCTCGTTGTCATGCTCGGAGACGTGCGTGATCAACGGCGGCTCGTCGACGATGTGCCGGCGGCCGTTGTGCTCACGGGTGAACCGCGGCAGGGCCCGGTCACTGGTCCGGTTACGCGCCCGCTTGGCCGACCGGGCGATCTCGGCGCGCAGCGTCTTCTCGGTGGCGGTCTCGTGCAGCCGCTTCACGTCCAGGCGGTTGTAGGAGCGCCGCAGCAACGGCTGGTTCGCAAGAAAGTTCACCTCGGCCCGGTAGGACGCGACGCACGACATGACCGCATCGGCGCAGCTCGCCTCACTGGAGGAGTTTTCGCGGCCGGCCACCCAGATGCTGGCGACGAGCCGCCGCAGGTCCCACTCCCACCCACCGGGATGTGCCTCGTCGAAGTCGTTGAGATCGATGACCAGCTCGCCCTCCGGCGAGGCGTAGAAGCCGAAGTTGCCCAGATGAGCGTCACCGCAGACCACCGGAGTGATCCCGGTGGCCGGCAGCCGAGCGACGTCCTCGGCCATCACGACCGCGGCGCCACGCAGGAAGCCGTAGGGCGAGTTGATCATGCGGCTGACCCGGATCGGAACCAGGTGGTCGAGTCGACCTCGGTGTGACTCCTGGATCAGCTGGACCGGATCTGGCCGGTCCACGGGAGGGTTCCATCGCGCCAACGCCTTGCGGGGCACCTGCTTCCGCAGCGCCCTGCCCACGGCGAACCGTTCCTGTCGCGACGTCGGCCGCTTCCTCAAGGAGCTGAACGCATCACTCTCGGCACTTGCCAGCACGATGTGCGGTCGAGGACTGACCGCCACGTCGATCACCTCCACGACAAGACGCTGCTCAGGAATAGCCCTTAGCCGCTCAGGGATGTGCCGGCGCTGCGCAGGTCCTCGCAGGCCTCGACCACCCGCTTGGCCATGCCGGCTTCGGCGATCTTGCCCCAGCCGCGCGGGTCGTAGGCCTTCTTGTTGCCGACCTCGCCGTCGACCTTC